>Ga0070741_10000605_pt1 | contig 124504 bp, 97 predicted proteins | sample Coa_R1_4_FD_66440 | JGI IMG/M metagenome (GOLD analysis project Ga0070741, IMG submission 66440) | Surface soil microbial communities from Centralia Pennsylvania, which are recovering from an underground coalmine fire - Coalmine... | ecosystem: Environmental > Terrestrial > Soil > Unclassified... | reverse complement strand
GATCGCGATCGCGATCGGCGCGGGCGCGCTCTGGCTCGCGCGCCCGGAGCGCGCTGCACCGACGAGCGCGGATCGGGCACGCGTCGCCGCGCCCGAGGGCGCGGCAAGCGCGCAGAGCGCGAGCCCCGCCGTGGCCGACGACCGCGGGACGCCGCCGAGCGCGGCCGGATCGGCGGGCGCGGCGGGGGACGCTCGGCCGCGGCGCCCGCGCTCGCTCCGCGGAACGCGCGTCGACGGCGGGCTCGCGACCGACGCGAGCGGCCGCTTCGTCCCGACGCGCGACGCGCGCCGCCTGTTCGACTACTTCTTCGCCGCCTCCGGCGAGGAGACGGACGATCGTATCGCGGCTCGCATCCGCGCCGAGATCGCACGCCGCCTTCCGCCCGACGCCGCCCGCGACGCGAACGCGCTCCTCGATCGCTACCTCGCGTACCGGGCGCGCGCGCGCGAGCTCGCCGCATCCGGCGTCGCGGACGCGGACCTGGCGTCGCGGCTCGCGACGCTGAAGGCTCTCCGGCGCGAGACTCTGGGGGACCAGGCAGCGCAAGCGTTCTTCGCGGAGGAGGAAGCGGCCGACGAGCTCGCGATCGAGCGGCGTCGGGTCGCCGAGGACGCGACGCTGTCGCCCGAGGAGCGCGCCCGCCGCCTCGCGGAGATCGAGCAGCGCGCCGCCGCGGCCGGTGTCGGACTCCCTTCCGAGGCGACCCGCGCGCTCGATCTACGCGATGCCGAGCAGCGCGTCCGCACGCAGGGCGGCACGCGGGAGGACGTCCAGGCGCTGCGCGAGCGGCTCGTCGGACCCGAGGCGGCCGCTCGCCTCGCGACCCTCGACGAGCGCCGCGACGAGTGGCGCCGGCGCGTGGATGCGTACCGCGCCGCGCTCAAGGCCGTCGCCCAGGACCCGACGCTCGACGACGCCGGGAAGCGGGCCGCCATGGCCAGGATCCTGGACGAGAGCTTCGCCGGCCCCGACCGTACGCGCGCGGAGACGCTGGCGCCGACCCCGAGGCCCGCGCGGTGACCTCACGGTCGGGCTCGGGAGGGTCGGGGACGGCTCCGGCCGGGCCGCGGGCGGCGTCCCGTCGCTCCCCGAACGATTGGCACGCCGCGTAGCGACCGGTGAGCGGAGATGCTAGACGGAGGGTGGTTGGTTCGCTGAACGAGTCCGCGTCGGTACGCTTCGTCCGCTGCTTCCCTCGATCGCCTTCCTGCCGAACGGGGCCGAATCTCCGGCCCCGCCAATCCGACCCGCGGCTTCGCGCCCCGGGTCCAAAGCGTCTTCGTAAGGGATATGATCATGGGAACCAGGATCTACGTCGGAAATCTGAGCTACTCGGTCGACCAGGCCGCGCTCGAGGCGCTCTTCGCGCCGCACGGTACGGTGACGAGCGCGAACGTCATCACGGACCGCGATACCGGACAGAGCAAGGGCTTCGGCTTCGTGGAGATGAGCTCGAACGCCGAAGTGCAGGCCGCGATCGCCGCGCTCAGCGGGACCGAGCACGCGGGACGGCCCCTGACCGTGAACGAGGCGAAGCCGCGTGAGGACCGCTCGCGTGGCGGCGGCGGCGGCGGCGGCGGTGGCAACCGCGGCGGTGGCCGCGGCGGCTGGAACCGCTTCTAGCCCTCATTGCGTGGCGGCGTCGCGCACCAGGCGCGACGCCGCCGCGCTCTCCTCCCGAGCGCAGCCCCTCCGGCGCGCGCGTGCCCGCACCGTTCCCCTACCTTCGCCCGCGCGCATCGCATAGCGTCGGCGCCAATCGCCAACCCATTGCCCGGCAAGGAGGGACGGATGAAGCTGTACGCGTTCGCTTTTGCGCCGAACCCGCGGAAGGTCCTCACGTACCTGAAGGAGAAGGGGCTCGACGTCCCGATCGAGAACGTCGACCTGATGCAGGGCCAGAACCGGACGCCCGAGTTCCTCAAGAAGAACCCGCTCGGCGGCCTCCCCGTCCTCGAGCTCGACGACGGGTCGTACCTCACCGAGTCGCTCGCGATCATGGAGTACTTCGAGGAGCTCCGCCCGAATCCGCCGATGGTCGGGACGACGCCGCTCGAGCGCGCGCGCGTGCGCGAGCTCGAGCGCCTCGCCGAGATCGGCGTCATGAGCGCGGTCGGCGCGGTGTTCCAGAACACGTCGCCGTTCTTCGCCGGCCGCGTCAAGCAATCGCCGGAGGCCGCGGAGACCGGACGGATGCGGTTCGCGACGAACCTGACCGTCCTGAACGACCGCATCGGAAACCGCCCGTTCGTCGCCGGCGAGCGGCCGTCGATCGCCGATTGCACGCTCTTCGCGGCGCTCCAGTTCGGGGAGTTCGCCGGCGTCCCGCTGGACGCCCAGAAGCACCCGAACGTCGCGCGCTGGTACGAGAGCTTCAAGAAGCGGCCGAGCGCGCAGGGCTGAGCGCACCGCGCGCGGACCGGCCAGGGATCGGAGGGTCAGTCTCCGGCCGGCCCGCGCGCCCGCGCCTCCGCCTTCCGAGCCTGGCTGGGTCTCGCGGCTGCGGGACCGACCCGCTCAGTTCTCGAACGTCATCACGTCCTTGCCGAGGAGCTGGCGCTTCTGCTCCTCGAGCTGGTCGAGCTTCTGGCGGACGTCCGCCGCCTTCGCGACCTGATCGGGCGTCATGATCGCGCGGATCTGGAGCGCGACCTGGACGCCGTTGTCGAGGAGCTGCTGGCGGATGCCCGAGATCTTGTCCAGGGTCGGCTGGAGCGTCGCCTTCGACACGTCGCCGGAGGCGAGCAGCTTGCCGGCGAGCTCGTCGTTCGCAGCGCGGAGCTGTGCGAAGAGGCCGCCGATCGCCTCGTGGTTCGTCCTCATGATGTCGTGGACCTTGCTGCGCTGGTCGTCGGTCAGGTCGCCGGCGAAGAGGAGGAGCGGCAGCATGAGGCCGGGGCCGTCGCCGAGCGGCGGCGGCCCACCCGGTCCGTGGTGGAGCGCGAAGCCGATCGCGACGGGGCCGGGGTCGCCGCCCTCGCCGACGGTGGCAGCGGTCTGAAGGCGGCGCCCGAGCGCCTGCGCGCTCGCGTCGCTGCCGCCGATCGCGGCGATCGCGCACGCGACCGCGACCGCGCCGGCTGCGGCGCGGACGATCGAGAGTCTTCTGCTCGTCGCTCTCGTCCTCATGGGTGCACCCTTTCGTGCGAGACGCGCGTTCCCGCGTCCCGCGTTTCGCCGATGAGTGGCGTTCGTTCGAAACCTTCCGTCAGTCGGACATGCAGTCGCTGCCGAGGCCGAGCCCGTCGGTGCACGGCCAGCCGCCGCTGAGCGCGGCGGTCGCGTGGAGGTAGTCCGGAACGTCGCGGCGAAGCGCGAAGCTCCGCCCGTCGCCCGTCGCGAAGAGGGCCGCCGAGACGTCGTCCATGGCGTCCGCCATCTCCGCTCTCCGGCCGTGCGCGGCGAGCGCGTAGCGCTGCGGCGCGCCCGACGCGTGCCGACGACCCGGCGCCCCGGACGCGCGCAGCACGACGACGATCGCCATCGCGGCCGCAACGGCGACCGCGGCGGTACCGAGCCAGGCTGTCGCACGAGGGGATCGCTCCCCTCGCCCCGTTTGGCAAAGCCAAACGGGGCCCCACTCCCCGCGGTCGCTTCGCTCCGTTTGGGGTTCGCGCCGGTACGGCAACTCCGGCGGCGGCTCCCGCAGCGCGGCGCGGACGATCGCCAGGTCGCGCTCGAGGGCGCGATAGCGCCCGCGGCACGCCACGCACGCGGCGAGATGCGCGACCTCGCGCGTGTACCCGCCGCCCGCGAACACGTCCGCGAGCGCGCGCTCGTCGAGACATCGGGTCATCGGAGTCCTCCGAGCATCGCGCGCAGCTTCGAGACCGCCCGCGAAAGATGGCGTTTGACGCTGCCGGTCGACACGCCGAGGGCGCGGGCCGTGTCCTCGGTCGACCAGCCTTCGATCTGGCGCAGCGCGAAGACCTCCCGCTGGCGCGTCGGCAGCCGCCGGAAGGCGGCCCACACGAGCGCGTGCTGTTCTCGGCTCGCCACGGTCTCCTCCGGCGTCGGCGCGGGCGCGGCGATCTCGGCCTCGACGAGCTCGTCGCTCCGGTCGCGCCAGGCGCGCCACCAGCGCGCGCGCCGGCGATCGCGACACGCGTTCACTGCGACCCGCGTCAGCCACGCGCCCCACGCCATGGGCGCTTCCGCCCGCGGCAGGCTCCGATGGAGCCGGAGGAACACCTCCTGACCGATCTCCTCGGCGTCGGCCGCGCTCGCGAGGAGCAGCCGGCACAGCCCCTCGATCCGGGCATGGTGCTCGCGATAGAGGTCCGCGTAGGTCGGCGGCATGGCGGAGCTCGCCTCCGCTTCCCGGGGTCTCATCGCGCGGCGGCATTCCTCTCGACCGGATAGACGCCGCCCGCGTCCGAACGGTTGACCCGGAACGCGCCGCTCGCCGGCAAAGCGACACTTCTTTGCCTCGCCGTCGTCCGCGCGCCGCGTCGCCGGTCCGCGGTGCACGAGCGCGCCGGCGCGTCGAGGCCGCGGTGGCACGGGCGCTGCTCCGACCTCGCGCGCCATGCTCGCCCGTGTCGCGCTCCGGATGGCGATCGCGCTCGGCGGCCTCGCGGTCGCGCTCGCGCCGTCCGTGCCGGCTCGCGGGCCGGACGCTGCGGCATCCGCACGAGCGATCGCGGGCGGCGCGCTCGCGACGTCGCCCGCGGGCGTCGCGCCGCCCTGGCGGCCGGATGCGGAGCCGCTCGGCGAGCCGGCGGTCTGCTTCGGGCCGGGCTCGCTGCCCGAAGACGTGGAGCGCTTCGCGCGCGAGCAGGCCGAGCGGCGCGCCGCCGCCGAGGCTGCCGCCCGAGCCGCGGGCGGCGTCGAGAGCGCGCAGTACCAGTTCTCCGACGGCGGGCGATGGTCGTGGACGGCGACCGACGGCTGCTGCCTCGGGCAGGGCGCGCCGACGACCCTCACCTACAGCTTCGTGCCCGACGGCACCCCGATCTCGGGCGGCGCCGGCGAGCCGAGCTCGCCGAGCGACATGCGCGCGTTCCTCGACGGGATCTACGGCAGCTCGGACGTCTGGATGCCGCTCTTCCACCAGGTCTTCGCGCGCTGGAGCGAGCTCGCCGGCGTCCGTTACGTCTACGAGGCCGCCGACGACGGCGCCCCATTCCCGACCGCGGGCGGCGCGCTCGGCGTGCGCGGCGACGTCCGGATCGGCGGCCATCCGATCAACGGCACGGGCGGCGTGATCGCGTACAACTGGTACCCGAACAGCGGCGACATGGTCCTCGACACCGCCGACGCGAACCTCGGCTACACCGCGGGCGAGAGCCTCCTCCTGCGCAACGTCGTCGCGCACGAGCACGGGCACGGCCTCGGCCTGAACCACGTGTGCCCGATCGACGAGACGAAGCTGATGGAGCCGATCGCGACGCTCTCGTTCGACGGACCGCAGCACGACGACGTGCTCGCGGGACAGCGCGGCTACGGCGACCCGCTCGAGTCGAACGATGCGGCCGCGAGCGCAACCGACCTCGGCACGCTCTCCTCGAACACGACGGTCGGGATCGACGGCATGAGCGCCGACGACGACGCGGACGTCGACTTCTACCGGTTCGCCGTCGGAGGCGGCAAGAAGCTCTCGGCGACGCTCACGCCCGTCGGCTTCACCTACCTGCAGGGTCCGCAGAACCCCGACGGGAGCTGCACGTCGGGCACCCCGTTCGACTCGCGCACGCGGAACGACCTCGCGCTCGACGTGCTCGCCGCCGACGGCTCGACCGTCGTCGCGAGCGCGAGCGGTGCTCCTGCCGGGACGGCGGAAGCGATCGACGACCTGGCGCTGCCGACGGCCGGTGCGTACTTCCTGCGCATCCGGCCGGGTCCGGCGAGCACGGTCCAGCTCTACGACCTTTCGCTGTCGGTCGCCGACGTCGCCGCCAAGCCCGAGATGATCTTCGAGGACGACTTCGAAGCCGGCGACCTCGCCGCCTGGAGCGCGGTACGGGACGCCGGCGGCCAGCTCGTCGTGAGCGCCTCGGCCGCGCTCGAAGGCGACCTCGGCCTCGAGGTTCTGCCCGGCCATACGGCGACGAGCCAGCTCATCGACCGCCACCCCGACGCCGAGGAGCACTACCGCGTCCGGTTCCTCCTCGACGCGAGCGGCTACGTGTCGCCGAGCGAGACCTCGCGCCCGCACCTCCTGCGCGTCTTCTCGCGCACGCCGACCGTGCGGTGGATGATCATCGTCCGCATGCGCGTCGTCGCGGGCGCGACGGAGCTCCAGGCGCGCGTCCGGCGGGACGACAAGTCGTCGTACAACACCGCCTGGTTCCCGATTTCGGCGGCGGCGCACGAGATCGCGCTCGAATGGCAGAAGGGAACGTCGCCGGGCGCGAACGACGGCACGTTCCAGCTGTGGATCGACGGAGGCTCGGTCGCGTCGGTCACGAGCCTCGACAACGACCTGCAGCTCGTCAAGTACGCCCGCTTCGGTTTCCTCGGCGGCTCCGCCGCCGCCGGCGGCGTGATCCGCCTGGACGGCTACACGACCACCCGCTGAGCGTTCGAGAGGCGGCGCACGTCAGTCGCGGCGCTGCAGCTTCGCGAGTAGGCGCAGGATCTCGAGGTAGAGCCACACGAGCGTCACCATCAGGCCGAACGCGCCGTACCACTCCATGTACTTCGGAGCGCGGGCGCGCGCGCCGGACTCGATGAAGTCGAAGTCGAGGACGAGGTTCAGCGCGGCGATGCCGACGACGACGAGGCTGAAGACGATCCCGAACGGCGTCGCCGAGTTCACGAGCGGCAGGCTCGCGCCGAAGAAGCTCATCACGAAGCCGATCATGTAGAAGAGGAAGATGCCGCCCGTCGCCGCGAAGACGCCGGCGCGGAAGCGATCGGTCACCTTGATGAGGCCGGAGCGATAGGCGACGAGCAGCGCCGCCAGCGTCCCGAACGTCAAGAATACCGCCTGTACGACGATGCCGGGGTAGCGGCGCTCCATCACCGACGAGATGCCGCCCAGGACGAGCCCTTCCAGCACGGAGTAGATCGGCGTCGTGACGGGTGCCCAGGTCTGCTTGAACACCGTCGCCATCGCGACGATGAGGCCGCCGATCGCCCCGACCAGCGTCAGCCCGCCGACCGCGGCGGGATTCGAGGCGCCGACGTTCCACGTGTAGGCGGCGGCGAGGATCAGCAGGAGAAGCGCGATCGCCGTCTTGTTCGCGGTGCCCGCAACGGTCATCGCCTCCTCTCCGAACGTCGCGCGGGCGTTCCGGAACGTGTCGGCGGTGAGGGCTGGGTTCCCCGAGCGGAGATCGGCGAGCTGTGGTCTCATGATCGTTTGCCTCCCGGGCGAACGGCCTTGGCGGTCCGTCGCCCCCGAACGATGGTGCGGGGCGCGCCCCGCTCCGTCAAATCGGACGCGCGGCCGGCCGCCTTGAGAGGCGACCCGGCATCGTCCGACGCAAGCGCTTCGGCGAGCGCCCGGAACGCGCCCACGATGTCCGGCAGCTGGTAGCTCGCGTTCAGGCCGCTCGGGTTCGGGAGAACCCAGACCCGCGCGGGCCCGAGCGCTTCCGGCTGCGGCCCGACCGCCGCGCGCGGGCGCGCGAACGCGACCCGGTAGGCGCCGACGCCGAGAAACGCGACGCAGCGCGGCCGCCAGCGCCGGACCTTCGCGAGCAGGCGGCGTGCGCCCCGGACCAGCTCCTCGGCCGAGAGCTCGTCCGCGCTCGCGGTCGCGCGATCGACGAGGTTCGTCACGCCGAGGCCGTACTCCAGGAGGCGCCGCTCCTCGAACGGCGACAGAAGCTTCTCCGTCCACCCGGACGCGTGGAGCGCCTTCCAGAAGCGGTTTCCCGGGCGCGCGAAGTGATGCCGGACGGCGCCCGAGTAGAGCCCGGGGTTGATGCCGCAGAGGAGCACGCGAAGGCCGGACGCGATCACGTCGGGGACGGTGCGCCCCGCGGCCGCCGCGATCTCCGCCGGCGTCGGACGCCAGGGTAGAACCGACTCGCTCGCGCGGCGCGGTCGCGCCTCGCTCACGCGTTGCGGCGCGCCTTCGAGCCGTCGTCCAGGTCCCACACCATCCGGCCGTCCGCGTCGTCGCCGAGCAGCTCGACCGGGCTCCGCTTGTCGATGTGCCCGATCAGCATCTGGTAGACGCCGTAGCCGACCAGCTCGCGCAGGCGCGGCGAGAAGCCGCGCGCGATCTCGCGCGGGATCCCGAGCTGCTGGTTCTCCTGCTGGCGGATGAAGCCGGCGCAGTAGTTCATCGCGATGCCGACGCGCCGGCGATCCGTCCGGTTCGCGCCGCCGCCGTGCCAGAGGCTTCCGTGCCACACGAGCACGCTGCCGCGCGGCATCTCGGCGGGGATGCTGTCGTAGTGCTTGCCGTACGTCGGCGAGTGGTCCTTCAGGTGCGAGCCCGGGATGATGCGGGTCGCGCCGTTCTCCTCGGTGAAGTCGGTCAGTGCCCACATCGAGTTGCAGACGGTCGGCACGTGCGGCTTCCCGAGCGGGATCAGCTGGTCGTCGGCGTGGATCGGCTGCGCGCTCTCGCCCGGGAGGATCGCGATCGACGAGAGCGACGACACGAGGCAGCCGGGATCGAGGACGCCCTCGACGATCGGCAGCACGCTCGCGTGGACGGGAATGCGCTCGTAGAGCTTGCCGTAGACGAGGAGGTTGTAGATCCGGATCGTCTGCGTGCCCTCGAAGTCGTTGTGCGCGGGGCGGACGCTCTTCTCGCGCTCGAGGCGGAGAATATCGTCGTGGAGGGCGTCGACCAGGTCGGGCTCGATGGCGTTCTCGACCACCGTGTAGCCGTCGCGCGCGATCCGCTCGACGTGGGCCGCGACTTGTTCCGGCGTCAGCATCGTTCGTCAAACTCGCACCGCGTGCATGCGCGTTCAAGCGGCGATTCGCGTTTCTGCCTGTGGGCCGCCGGAGCCGTGTGTGCGGGCGCTCGCTCCGGGTCTCGTTCGCGGGGAGGAAGAGCGCCCCGAATTGTTTCATGAATCAAGGTGGGGGCGGTTCATTGTCCCGCTCGCTCGCTTGCCCGCAAACACGGCTCCGGCTGCGTCGGCGAGTGGGCGCGGGAGCGAGGAGTCGCGGCTTTGCCGCGGCGACGAGGCCCATCGGAGGAGCGGAGCGCGGGCAGCGATAGCTGCCTGCGCGAGCACCGCACGGAGGCGAATTGGAATAACCCCGCTCGCTCGACAGTCGCTCGCTTGCCCGCACACACGGCTCCGGCTGCGTCGGCGAGTGGGTCGGCGCCGGTGGTGGGCGCGGTTGTTCGCGTCGGAGCCGTGGGGCAGAGTGCCGACGGAGGGTCGCCATGTCGTATCCGAAGCTCGGGATCGTGCCGTTTTGGAAGCAGTATGACCGGAAGGCGGTGGTGCGGGCGGCGCAGGTGGCGGAGGAGCTGGGGTACGACTCGGTCTGGGTTCCGGAGGCGTGGGGGTACGAGCAGTTCCAGCTGCTGACGGAAATCGCGCTTCGGACGAAGCGGATCCGGGTGGCGACCGGGATCGCGAACGTGTTCAGCCGGTCGGCGGCGCTGCTCGCGATGAGCGCGGCGACGCTCGACGAGATCTCCGAGGGCCGCGCGATCCTGGGACTCGGGACGAGCGGCAAGAACGTCGTCGAGAACCTGCACGGCGTCCCCTACGAGAAGCCGCTCACGCGTCTGCGCGAGACGATCGGCATCCTGCGCGTCCTCTGGCGCGGCGGGCGGCTGTCGCCCGAGCTCAGCACGCTCTTCGACGCGCGCCAGTTCAAGCTCGAGATGAAGCCGCTCCGGCCGGACATCCCGGTGTACGTCGCGTCGCTCCAGGAGCGCGCGATCCGCGAGGTCGGCAAGATCGCCGACGGCTGGGTGCCGACCTTCTGGCCGTACCGCCACCTGAAGGACGGGATCGCGCTCCTGCGCGAGGGCGCGAAGGCCGCCGGACGCGACGCGTCGGCCGTCGAGGTCGCCGCGTTCGTGCCCGTGATCCCGCTCGAGGACCTCGCGATGGCGAGGTCGATGATCAAGCCGACGGTCGCGTTCTACATCGGCGGGATGGGCGTCTACTACCACGCGCTCTTCTGCAAGTACGGCTTCGCCGAGAACGCGAACCTGGTGCGCGAGCTCTACAACTCCAGCGACCGGAAGCGCGCGGCGGAAGCCGTGAGCGACGATCTCGTCGACTCGATCGCGATCTGCGGCCCGCCCGAGCTCTGCCGCGAGCGCCTCGCCGAGTGGCGCGAGAACGGGCTGGGCGCCGCGCTCGTCAACCTGCCGACGGGCGTGCCCTTCGAGATGACCGAGCAGCTGCTGCGCGCGATCGCACCGGCGCGCTGAACCGAGGATGAGAACGCTCCGCTTCCGCACGGCGTCGCGCGGGAGCGGGACGGGGGCAAGACCATGTCCGTGAGACCATTCATCGTCGAGCCGCGGGACTACCCGCGCGCGCTGGACCTCGTCGGCGAGCACATCACCGTCCTCGCGTCGGGCGAAGCGACCGAGGGCTACGAGATCTTTCTCCAGCGCGGCCCCGAGGGAAGCGGCCCGCCGCCGCACAGCCATCCGTGGGACGAGTCCTTCTACGTCGTCCGGGGCGAGATCGATTTCGGGATCGGCGAGGAGTCGAGGACCGCCCTGCCCGGCACGCTGGTCCATCTTCCCGCGGGCACCGCCCATTGGTTCCGGTTCGGGAAGGGCGGCGGCGAGATGATCTCGATGACGTCGCGCCTGGGAGCGTCGCGGATGTTCGCCGACATGGCTCGGGAGGTCGCGCCGCAGAATCCCGACCTCGGGAAGCTCGCCGAGGTGGGCGGTCGCCACGGCCTCAAGGTGGAGGGCTGAGCGCGACCGCCCACCGCCGCGCGACTTCGCGAACGGCACCACACCGGTGATGAGGCGGGTCTTGCCGGAGGTGGAGTTCCGCGCGGTGAACGATGTTCAGCCGGCGCGCCAGACGGTCCCGCTCGGGAAGAGATGCGCGCGGACGCTCTCCTCGCGTAGCTCGACGCCGTAGCCCGGGGCCTCGGATAGCCGGTACGCGCCATTCGCGACGACCACGGGGTTCACGAAATGCTCGTGGAGGTGGTCGGCGAACTCGGTGAAGCGACCGGCGAGGCTCGGCGCGACGGCGATCTGGTCGAAGGCCGCGAGGTGCTGCACGTACTCGCAGAGGCCGACGCCGCCCGCGTGCGGGCAGACCGGCACGTCGAATTTCGCGGCGAGCAGAAGCACGGCGAGGACCTCGTTCACGCCGCCGAGCCTGCAGGCGTCGATCTGGCAGGCGCCGATCGCGCCGGCCTGGAGGAACTGCTTGAACATCACGCGGTTCTGGGCCATCTCGCCGGTCGCGACCCGGATGGGCGCGACCGCGCGCGCGATGGCCTGGTGGCCGAGGACGTCGTCGGGGCTCGTCGGCTCCTCGATCCAGTACGGGTCGAACGCGGCGAGCGCGCGCATGCGCTCGATCGCCTCGGGGACGTCCCAGATCTGGTTCGCGTCCATCATCAGGATGCGGTCCGCGCCGATCTGCGAGCGCACCAGGCGCGCCCGCGCGACGTCGAGGTCCGGCGGGCCGCCGACCTTCATCTTGAAGCGGGTGAAGCCGCGCCCGAGCGCCTCGGCGCAGCGGTCTCGCACGGTGTCGTCCGTGTAGCCCATCCAGCCGGCCGACGTGACGTACGCGGCGACGCCTTCTGCGACGAGACGTTCGGTGCGCGCCGATCGGCCGGGGGCGCGCTCGCGCAGGATCGCGAGAGCCTCGGCGGGCGTCAGCGCGTCCGTCAAGTACTTGAAGTCGACCAGCGCGACGATCTCGTCCGGCGTCATCCCGGCGAGGAGCCGCCAGAGCGGCAGCCCGGCGAGCTTCGCGCGCAGGTCCCAGAGCGCGTTCAGGATTGCGGCCGCCGCCATGTGGATCGCGCCCTTCTCCGGGCCGATCCAGCGGAGCTGACCGTCCTGCGTCAGCGCGCGCGAGAAGCGGCCCATGTCGGAGAACACGTCCTCGAGCTCCCGACCGACGACCAGCGGTCGGAGCGCCTCGATCGCCGCGACGACGATCTCGTTCCCGCGCCCGATCGTGAACGCGAGGCCGTGGCCGGAGTGTGCACCGGAGCCGGCGCCGTCCACGCGCACGATCGCGTACGCCGCCGAGTAATCGGGGTCGGGGTGCATCGCGTCCGAGCCGGCGAGCGTGCGCGACGTCGGAAACCGGACGTCGGCGGTCTCGATGTCGCGGATCCTCATGCGGCGAGCACCTCCTCCGCGACCGCCTGCACGCGCCGCACCGCCTCGGCCGGGGTGCACGCACCGCGGAGCGCGTCGCGGATCGCCGACCAGCCCGCGTCCTCGAGCGCCGGGAACGACGCGTGCGGCGGGTACGTGATCATCTGCTCCTCGATCGCGGCGCGCGTGAGCTCGAGGCGCCGGGCGTCCTTCGCGTCGACCGGCTCCGCGCTCGCGAAGGTCGCCGCGTGCGCCGGCACGCCGCCGTTCGCGAGCTCGCGGCGCGCCGCCTCCGCGCCCGCGAGCCGGTGCAGGAGCTCGACCGCGCGCCCGACGTCGCCGCAGGTCGTCGGGATCGCCCAAGCGTGCGCGCCGGCGTACGTGAAGCGCCCGCGCGGGCCCGCGGGGTACGCCGCGGGCACGAGCTGCGCGTAGCGCGCGGACCGCCGGATGGGTCCGTACGCTCCCGGCCACGCCGCCGCCATCGCCACGCGACCGTCGAGCAGCGCCGCGTCCACCTGGTCGTAGTGCCAGTCGACGAGGTCCGGCGGCGCGGTCGCCGCGAGCGCGCACAGGGTCCCGACGGCGCGCTCCGCCTCCGCGGTCGCGATCGTCGGCCGACCGCGATCGTCGAAGAGGCGTCCTCCTTCGCCGACGACGAGCTCGAAGAACGTCCCGAAGAGCCCGGACTCGCGGCCGGGGAAGCCGAAGCTCCGGCCGCTCGCGCGCACGTCGGCCCAGGTGTCGGGCGGCGTCGCGACCAGGTCCGCGCGCACCCAGAGCACGCGCACGTCGACGTTCCGCGGCACGCAGAGGAGCTGGCCGCCGAAGCGGCAGAGCGCGACCGCGCGCGGCGCGAGCTCCCGGAGCAGCGTCGGATCGACGAGGTCGTCGAGCGGGCGGAGCCAGCGCGCCTGCGACGGCGCGTACTTCGCGTGCGTCGAGATCAGGTCGAGCCGCTCGCCGCGCGACAGCAGCTCGGCGACGCGCCGGTTGAGCGCCGGGTGGTCGGCGTGCACGGCGACCTCGACGTCGACGCCCTCGAGGAGCGCGTACATCGGGTCGTACATCGGCCCGCCGACGAGGGCGACGCGGAGGGCCGTCACGGCTCGCGCTCCGCCTCGGGCGTCGGCGCCCGGTCGTCGAGCAGCCGCTCGCGACGGAGGTCGTCCCACAGAGCGAGCGGGATCGGCGCCGCGAAGAGACGCGCGTTCTGCGCCATCTCGGCCGCCGTGCGCGCCCCCGTCAGCACGCACGCGACGGCAGGGTGCGCGCGCGGGAAGCGGAGCGCCGCGGCCTTCAGGTCGACGCCGTGCCGCGCGCAGACCGCCGCCAGTCGGCGCGCACGCGCCACGAGCGGCGGCGGCGCGGGCGCGTAGTCGTAGGTCGCGCGCGGCGACGGATCGGCGAGGAGCCCGCTGTTGAAGACGCCGCCCGCGATCACGCTCACGCCGCTCGCGACGCACGCGGGCAGGAGGTCGTCGAGCGCCGACTGGTCGAGCAGGGTGTAGCGGCCCGCGAGCAGCACGCAGTCGACGCCCGCCTCGCGCACGAAGCGGGCGAGCGGCGCGGAGCGGTTCATGCCGCCCCCGATCGCGCGCACCACGCGGTCGTCGCGGAGGCGCCGGAGCGCGCGGAACGCGCCGCGGAGCGCATCGTCGACGTGGTCGTCGGGATCGTGCACGTGGAGCACGTCGACGCGGTCCGTGCCGAGGCGCGCGAGGCTCTCGTCGAGCGCGCGCAGGGTGGCGTCGAAGGAGAAGTCGAAGACCGGGCGGAAGGGCGACGTCTCCACGAAGCCGTGGTCGGGCGGGGACTCGTCGGGAACGAGGAGGCGGCCGACCTTGGTCGCGAGAACGAACTCCTCGCGCCGGTGCGCCCGGAGGGCGGCACCGATCCGCTTCTCGGAGAGCCCGTGGCCGTAGAGGGGGGCCGTGTCGAAGAAGCGAATGCCGGAGCGCCACGCGGCGTCCACCGCGCCGGCGGCGTCGCGGTCGGCGACCGGTGCGAAGAGGTTTCCGATCGGGGCCGCGCCGAACCCGAGGCGCGTCACCTCGACGTCGCTCGCTCCGAGCCGTGCGCGACGTTCGGACAAATTCACGAGGGGATCGCTCCCCTCGCCCCGTTCGGCCAAGCCGAACGGGGCCCCGCTCCCCGCGGGCTCGCTTCGCTCGCGTCTCGAGTCATTCTCCTAGCCGCCCGCGTCGAGCGAGCGCCGCAGCGAGCGGGCCGCGTCCGCGAGCAGCATGCAGTCGACGCCGACGGCGACCGGGGAGAAGCCGCGCGCCAGGTACCCGCGCGCCGTGTCCGCGCTGCCGCAGAAGATCCCGACCGGGGTGCCGTGCGTACGCCCTGCGCTCGCGACCGCGTCGATCGCCGCGACCACGTCCGGATGCCCGACATCTCCGAGCCGGCCCAGGCTGCCCGAAAGATCGAAAGGGCCGATCACCGCCGCGTCGACGCCGTCGGTCGCGAGGATCTCGTCGGCGTTCTCGACCGCGCGTGCGCTCTCGATCTGCACGAGGACGGCGGTCTCGTGCGGCGACGACGTCAAGTACTCGTTCATGCGCGGCCCGTAGCCGTGCGCGCGCGCCACCCCGAAGCTGCGCTTGCCGCGCGGCGGGTAGAACGCGGACTCGACCGCGGCGCGCGCCTCGGCCGCGCTGCTCACGTGCGGCAGGATGATGCCGTCGCAGCCGGTGTCGAGGATGCGCTTGATCCAGACCGGGTCGTTCGCGGGCGCGCGCACGATCGCCGCGGACGAGCCGCGTGCGCGCACCATCGCCTCGACGTGCAGCAGATCGAGCGGGCCGTGCTCCATGTCGATCCAGAGCCAGTCGAAGCCCGCGTCGGCGACGATCTCGGCGACGCCCGCGAGCGGCAGCGTGACGATCGAGCCGACGAGCCGCTCGCCGGCCGCAAGGCGGGCGCGAAACGATGCCGGCGCGGCGGACACCGTTGCCGTCTACGCCGAAAGGATCGCCGCAGGCAACGGTCGGTCCGCATCGGGTCAACCTCTACTCGGCCGCGCTTGCGCGCGGCCGAGCGAAGCGAGCCGGGGAGTGGGGCCCCGTTCGGCTTTGCCCGAACGGGGCGAGGGGAGCGATCCCCTCGTTCGACAACTTGGGGCCCGGCGGGCTTTGCCCGACGGTGCGAGGGGAGAGATCCCCTCGTTGAAACGTCAGTTGTCGGCCGCGCCCTGCTGGATCCAGCCGGTGATGAGGCCGATCTCCGAGCTCGTGAGCGGCCCGCCGAAGAGCGGCATCCGGCCGCCCGAGATCCCGGGGGCGCCCGTGACCTTCATCCAGAGGTAGCTGTTCGCGGTGTCGCCGGGTTCGACGCGGTCGAGGCCGGGCACCTCCAGGTTCGGCACGTTGACGATGTTGGCGTAGGAGGCGCCCGCGGTGAGCAGCATGCCCTGCGCCGGGAAGTCGCCGCTGTGGCAGCCGGACGTGGTGCAGCGATCGGTGAAGATCGGCTGCACGTGGTTCGCGAAGCTGACGGTGCCGATCGCACAGCCGCCCGGGACGCACGCGTCGCACGCGCTCGTGAACGTGCTCGCGCACGCCGAGCCGCCGGCGGGCGGCTTGCAGTGTCCCGGATCGCTCGCGATCGCGCTCTTGGTCACGCCCTTCGAGTTCGTCTTGCAGCAGACGACGGCGCCCGGCTTCCCGCACGTCGACTTCGCAGCGCAGCGCTGCACGGTGCCCTTGCAGGCGGGATTGAGCTGGAGCGCGACGATGCGGCCGAGGATGACGCCCGACGCGCACTTGACGTACGTGCCGTGCGTCGGCGACCCGGTGCAGTCGCACGTCGCGTCGATCGCCGCGCGCGCGTCGGCGATCGGGGTCGCGTCGGCGCCCGCGGGTTCGCACTTGGCGGCGAGCGCCGGCGCGGGCCAGCCGAGCGAGGCGGCGAGCGCCGCGACGGTCATCGCCGCCAGCGTGCGTGCGGCCGATCGTTTCGAGCGCATGTCGGTCACGTCCTCCCGGATCACGAGTTCGCGGGTGCGATCCGGAGTACCACGCCCGTCGTCCCGAACGGAACGCCCGTCCCGCTGCCGAGGACGTAGAGCTCGCCGGCCGCATCGCGACCGAAGCCGAGGAGCGAGAGCCCGAGGGCGGCCTGGTCGACGAGGCGGAGCTCCGCGATCGCGCTCTTCGCGATCTTGCCGTTGGGTCGCACGATGTCCTTCTTCTTCAGCACGAACAGCCGCCCGTCGTTGTTGAAGGTCTTCGCGAAGTCGCCGAACACGTATCGGCCGCGCAGCGCGCGGATCTCGCTGCCGCGATACACGAAGCCGCCGAGGACCGCGATCCCCTCGTCGTGATCGTACTCCGCGACCGGATCGCGCAGGCCGGCGGGGACGCCGGGATCGACGCTCGTCACGAAGCCCGGGCCGGTGCCGTTCGGATCGAAGAAGAACGATCCCTCCTCGAGGCGCCAGCCGTAGTTGCCGCCGGCGACGATGACGTCGACCTCCTCCACCGCGTTCTGACCCGCGTCGCCCGCGTAGAGCGCCCCGGTCGCGGAGTCGAACGACATGCGGAATGGATTCCGGAGCCCGAGCGCGAAGATCTCGGGAACGACGCCGGGCTGTCCGACGAACGGGTTGTCGGCGGGGATCCCGTAGCTCCCGTTCGCGGAGCTCGTGCCGAGCGGGTCGATGCGCAGGATCTTTCCGAGCACGACACCCGGGTTCTGGCCGTTGCCGTTCGCGCCGTGGCCGACCGTCGGACCGCCGATGAAGGGCTCGCCGTCCTGGTCGTCGGCGCCGCCGCCGTCGCCGAGCGAGACGTACAGCTTGCCGTCCGGCCCGAACTCGAGGTCGCCGCCGTTGTGGTTGAACTGCGGCTTGTCGATGCGCAGCAGCTCGCGCGCGCTCGTCGTGTCGACGACCGAAGCCGGATTGCCTGGGTCCGGCACGTGCCACTCCGTGACGACGCTCTGCGTGTCGGTCGTGGCGCCCATCGGGAGCGTAGAGAAGTCGGCCGGGCCGGCCGGCGGCTCGGACGTGAACGTGTAGAGCAGCCCGTTGGTCTGGTAGTCGGGGTGGAAGGCCGTCCCGAGGAAGCCGCGCTCGTCGAAGGTGTTCGCGCCGAAGACGCCGAGCGACACGAGGCGCGACGACACGTCGAGGAAGACGGTCTTCGTGCCGGTCGCCGTGTCGATCGCCCACAGCTTGCCGGCCTGGTCGACCACGAAGAGGCGCGCCGAGTCGCCCGGCGCGACGACGCCTTCCACCGGCGCGGTGAGGCCGGACGCCAGCGTCTCCAGCTTGACGCGGATCGCGCTTTTCCGGATGACGCGCGGGAAAGGGTTGGCGATCTGTGCGAGGGCGTCGGTCGTCCAGCAGCAGACCCACGCCATTGCGAGCGCACACGACGCGCGCCGAATCGATGCGAGCATCCGACTCCCTCCAGGTGCTGCGAGATACAGCCAGCCGATCCATGATGGCGGCCGGCGCACTCGGTGGGCGGTCCGAACGCGCAGCCGCCGCCGGCGGAACGCCGTCATAGCTACGGCCGACGCGAATGCGGTGTCAACGCATTTCGTGGGAATTTTTCCCAATCGACGCTTCGCGGTCGCGACCGGTCGGGGGCATTTCCCCCAGCCCGCATCTCGACCGGGCGCGGCCGGGCTCGGGCGGCCGGTCGCATCCGGGGTCGTTCGTCATGCGCCGCCAAGTGTGACAGGAACGCGGCCCGGGATCGCGATGGCCGCCCAGCGACGCCGCCACTTCACCCTGATACGCGACTTCTCGCTCGCGGACCTGATCACGCTCGCCAACGGCTTCGCCGGCACCGGGTCGATCCTGGCGACCCTCCAGTACATGGATACTCGCGATCGCCGCATCCTGTGGCTCGCGTTCGCCCTCCCCCCGCTCGCCATGGTGCTGGACTTCCTCGACGGGCGGGTCGCGCGCTGGCGACACCGCGCGTCGCCGCTCGGCCGCGAGCTCGACTCGCTCGCCGACCTGATCTCCTTCGGGGTGGCGCCGGCCGTGCTCGCGTTCGCGGTCGGCCTGCGGGGCGCGTGGGACGCGGTCGTGCTCGTGTACTTCGTGAGCTGCGGCCTCTCCCGCCTCGCGCGCTACAACGTGACCGCCGAGGAGCTCGCGGACGAGTCCGGCAAGGTCAAGTACTTCGAGGGCACCCCGATCCCGACGAGCGTCATCCTGGTCGCCTTCCTCGCGCTCCTCACCTGGTACGACGCGATCGGCGTGAACCTTCCTCTCGGACGGATCCGCATCCTCGGCGGCGCCTTCCACCCGCTGGTCCTCGTCTTCGCGGTCAGCGGCAGCGCGATGATCAGCAAGACGCTCCGCATCCCGAAATGGTGACTGCTATCAGCGCTGCATGACTCCGAGCGACCTCGCGCGCGACACCGCCATTACCCGCCTGCGCGTCGCGCCCGGCTGGTACACCGCCGATCTCCCCGACGCCTGGAACTTCCGCTCGCCGGCGGGCGGCGTCCTCATGACGGTCGCGATGCGCGCGATGCAGGCCGAGCTCGCCGACCCGGACCTCCGGCCGGTGTCCGCGAACACGCACTTCTGCTCGCCCGTGCCGGCGGGCCCGCTCGAGGTCCGGGTCGAGGTGCTCCGGCACGGCGGAGCGGCCGCGCAGGTCCGCGCGCAGCTGTCCTCGACGACGATGCCGGGACCGGGGCTCGAGGTGAGCGCGACGTTCGGCCGCGACCGCGACAGCATCGACCTGGTCGACGTCGAGCCGCCGGGCGTGCCGCGCCCCGACGACGCGCTGCCCATGCTCCGGATCGGCGGCATCGACCTCGGCCAGCGGCCCGCCTTCTTCTCGAACTTCGACACCCGGCTCGCGCTCGGCCACCCCTGGTGGACCGACGGCTGGGAGCCGGGCGCGGCGCGAATCGCGCGCTGGTTCCGCTACCTCGTCCCGCAGCGGCTTCCGGACGGCCGGCTCGACCCGCTCGCGCTGCCGCCGATCGCCGACACGATGCCGCCCGCGCTCTCGCAGAAGCTCGGGCCCGGCCACCCGCCCTTCCACGCGCCGAGCCTCGACCTCACCGTGCACTTCCTCGAGGACACGACGTCGGAGTGGCTCCTGACGGCCGTCCACGCGCGGCGCGCACGCGCCGGCTACGCGACCGCGGCCGTCGAGATCTGGGACGACGGCGGTCGCCTCATCGCGTACGGCACGCAGATGATGATGCTGCGCCGCGTCCCTCAGTCGGGGCCGCTCGTTGGCGCTTGACGGGCGCGCGCTCGCGACGCGCGCTCAGCCGAGCTTCGCGACCTCCTCGAAGTACTTCGCGAAGCTCGCGATCCCGCCTTCCGCCTGACGCCAGTCGAAGTTCTCGTTCGGGGCATGGTAGCCGTGCTCCGGCAGCGAGAGGCCGAGGAAGTAGACGGGCGCACGCAGCACGCGCTCCATCGACAGCACGGCGCCGATCGACCCGCCCTCGCGCACGAAGACCGGCTCGCGGCCGAAGCCGAACTTCATCGCGTGCCGGATGGCGTCGGCGTGCGGACCCGTCGTGCGGCCGCGGTAGGGCTCGAGCGCGTGCTCGGCGCGCACCTCGACGTCGGGATAGCGCGACCGGGCGAAGTCGCGCACGAGCCGGACGATCTTCGCGGGCCGCATGTCCGGGACGAGGCGGCACGAGATGATCGCGGTCGCGCGCGGCGGCACGACCGTCTTGACGCCCGGCCCCTGGTAGCCGCCGGCGATGCCGTGCACCTCGAGCGTCGGGAGGCACCAGATGCGCTTCATGACGTCGATCGCGTCGTCGCTCCGGAGCGAGCGCAGCAGGTGGTCGCGCTTGAAGCCCGCCACCGTGAAGCCGGAGCGCGCGAGGTCGGTGAGCTCGGCGCGCGTCGGCTTCACGACGTCGTCGTAGAAGCCGGGGATCTTGACGCGGCCGGTGCGCGCGTCGACCATCGCGGCGACCAGGTCCGCGACCTCCGCGACGGGGTTTCGCGCCGCGCCGCCGGTCGTGCCGGAGTGCTGGTCGGTCGCGCCCGTCCGGATCGTCAGCCGGAAGCCCTGCAGGCCGCGCAGACCCGCCGGGCACGCGGGCTGGCGGCGCGACACCCACACCGTGTCGGACACGACCACCGATCCGGTCGCGAGCTCGGCGCGGCGCGCCCGGATCGCGCGCTCGAAGTGCGGCGAGCCGATCTCCTCCTCGAGCTCCCAGAGGAAGCGCACGTTGACCGGCACGTCGCGCTCGCGCGCGTAGCGCGCGCCGAAGAGCGCGGCGAGCGCCGGCCCCTTGTCGTCGGTGGTCCCGCGGGCGACGTAGCGGTCGCCCTCCTGCACGAGGCGGAACGGATCGCTCCGCCACTCGGGCTCGTTCGCCGGCTGGACGTCGAGGTGGTTGTAGACGGTCACCGTCGGGCAGCCCGCGCCGGCATCGAGGCGGCCGTGCACGAGCGGGTGGCCGCCGGTCTCGTGGATCTCCGCCGTGCCGCCCGCCTCGCGGACGAGCGCGGCCGCGCACTCGGCGGCGTGGCGTACGTCGTCGCGCCGCTCGGGGTCGACGGAGACGCTCGGGATCTCGACGAGCTCCCTGAGGCGGCTCTCGTACGCCGCGCGCGATGCCCGCGCGTACGCCAGCGCTTCCGTCCGCCGCACCCGCTCCTCGCGGTCCGCCACGCGTCTCTCGTAGCGGCCCACGGGCGCCCGTTCCAGCGCTGCGCGTGGCGGCGATTCGGGCATCTCACCGCGCCGGCTCGACCCAGGGGCGAAGGAGCGTAGCGCCGTCACCCGGTCGCCGGCGCGCGATCGAGCCGGATCGCGACCGAGCGCGACGTGTCGACGAGGCACCCGATCCACCAGTCGGCGAGGCCGTACTTCGCGCGCAGCATGCCGCGGATCTTCCGGTGGCCCTCTTCGCCCGGAAGCGGCCGCGCGACGTACCTCGCGGCCGCACCGCCTCGGACGAGATCGACGTGCGGGTCGCGCGCGAGATCGGCGTAAAACGCGCGCTCGGGGTTCCCTGCCTCGATCCACGGAACGCCGGCCTCGTCGGCGACCCAGACGCGCGTCTCGCGCACCGCGCCGGCGTCGCCGCGCGTTCGGAGGACGGCCACCTCGCGGCCCTCGAGCGCGAGCCAGGTGAGCGCGGCGAGCGCCCCCACGGCGAGCGCGGTCGCGCCGACCGCCAGCACCGCGAGACGGGTCCAGCGTCGCACGGAAGGTTCGTTCGTCAGTGGATCGTCGCGCGCTGACGGACCCGCCACGTCGACAGCAGGTCGGGGTGATCGACGCTCTCGCCGGTCGCGAAGAGCGAGTACACCCCCGGCTCGGCGGGACGGATCGCGGTCAGGTGCGGCGGCAGCGTGATCACCGTGCCGGCGCGCGCGCCGCGCAGCACCACGACGATCCCCGCGCGCGAGACCGCCTCGATCACGCCGTACACCTGCTCGCGACGGATCGTCGCTCCCTCGGGGTCGAGGTACGTGACGCCGACCAGGATCGTCTTCCCGAGGTACGAGGCGGCGACGTCGGTATCGAAAGGCGGGGTCCCGGCTCCTTCCATGCCGCGAGTATCGACCGCCGAACGGGTCGTCTTGAAGAGAGAAAGTTGCTCCGCGCGCGCGCGGCGCCGCACGACCGCTCCGCGCCGATGGGAATCAGAAGTCGAGCGGAAGCTGGAGATGGTCGCGGTAGATGCGGTCCCGGTGTGCGAGCAGGCGCGGGTCGAGCGCTGCGGCCACGGCCGGATCGGTGCTCGTGTACATCCAGCGCAGGAAATCCGGCATCGGGCAGAGGTCGTGCGGAAGCGGGACGAGGAGCGCCGCGAACGTCGCCCAGTAGAGATCGGCCGCCCCCAGCGTCGAGCCGAAGAGGAAGCGGCGGCCCTCCGCTTCCTGGCGCTCGAGCCGGCGCGCGAGCATGGCGAGGATCGCGATCACGCGCTTCTGCGCCGCGTCGACCGCCTCGCGCGAGTAGCCGTACTTCCGGCACATGCGCAGGATCGCTTCCGGCGGCTCCTGTCCCTCCGGCGTCCGCGCGACGATCGCGTGGAACATGAGGAGGCGGCGGCACCAACCGAGGCCGAGCTCGCCGATGATCTCCAGGCACGTCCCGAGGACGAGCGCGCGCTCCTCGGAGGCTTCGGGAAGGAGCCGCGGCTCGGGCGCGAGGCGCTCCGCGAGGTGCAGGATCTCGAGCGACGTCGTGCGCGGCGGCTCGTCGTTCCAGGCGGCGACCGGAGCGCTCGTCTGGCCCGTCCACTCGAGGAGGGCGCGATTCTCGCCGCCGCCTTCCTGTCGGACGCGGACGAACGCGATGCCCTTCACGTGGAACACCGCCTTCGCCGCCTCGCTCCACGGGCCCGGCACGCCCTCCGTGAGGACGAGGCGTAGCCCCGGCAGGCGACGCGCTTCCTCGACGTCGACGTACCCGGTCATCGCTCCGTCGTCCCGTCCGCGCGCGGCCTTGTCAACCCGCGTGCGCGTCGCGTATCCGATACCGCCATGGCGATCGGCGATCAGAGGGATCCGGAAGCCACGCGCGCCGCGCTCACGCCGTGGTTCGCGTCGCGCCTTCCGGACGCACGCGACGTGGAGGTGCGGAACCTCGTCGTCCCGACCATGGGCTTCTCGAACGAGACGCTCCTTCTCGACCTCGCGTGGCGCGATCCCGACGGCGCGCACGTCGAGCCGCTCGTCATCCGGGTGCGCCCGAAGGGGCAGATCTTCCCCGAGTACGACCTCGGCCGGCAGTACGACGTCATGCGCCGCCTCGCCGCGACCGACGTCCCGGTTCCGCGCATGCGCTGGTTCGAGGAGAGCGACGCCGTCCTCGGCGCGAGCTTCTACGTGATGGACCGCATCGAGGGCGTCGTGCCGCCCGACAACCCGCCCTACCACGTCGCCGGCGTGTGCACGGAGATGAGCCCGGAGAGCCGCGAGGCGCTCTGGTGGGACGGCCTCGACAAGCTCGCGCGCGTCCACAAGCTGGATTGGCGCGCGCTCGGCTTCGACTACCTCGACTCGCGCCAGTGGGGCCGGACGCCGCTCGAGCAGCAGCTCAACTACTACGAGCACTTCCTGCGCTGGGCGTGGGGCGAGCGCCCGCACCCGACGTGCACGCCCGCGCTCGCGTGGCTTCGCGAGCACATGCCGGCGAACGAGCCGGTCGGGCTCTGCTGGGGCGACTCGCGGATCGGCAACCAGATGTTCCGCGACGACCGCTGCGTCGCCGTGCTCGACTGGGAGATGGTCTGGCTCGGCAACCCGGAGCAGGACCTCGCCTGGTGGCTCTTCCTCGACTGGCACCACTCTGCGGGGATCGGCGTCGATCGCCTCGCCGGCTTCCCGTCGCGCGAGGCCACGATCGCGCGCTACGAGGAGCTGGTCGGGAGGCGCGTCGAGCACCTCCACTACTACGAGGTCTTCGCCGCGTTCCGCTTCGCGGTGATCATGATCCGCGTCGTCGCGCTCGTGCGCGCGGCGGAGCTGCCGATGCCGGAGAACTACGAGGTGAACAACACCTGCACGCAGGGGCTCGCCGGCCTCCTCGGACTCCCGCCGCCGCACTAGCCGCGTCTCCGCGGCGCGGTCACGCGCGGCCTCGAGCACGTCCGAGCCCCCGGACGAGGTTCGCGCTCGACCGTGAGGGCGTAACGTTCCGGCGAACAGTGTTCGCTGGGTCCGATCGATCGACCGAACCCCGCTCGATCGGACCCCGATTGACCGGCGCGTGCGAGCCGATCTACCGTCCTATCGTGTCTCGCGGGCAGCGGTTCGTCGGCCGGGAGACGGAGCTGGGCGCATTGGTCGGCGCTCTGCGCGCGGCCGCTTCGGGCAACGGCGGCCTCGCGCTCGTCGCCGGCGAGCCCGGCATCGGAAAGACCCGCCTCGTCGCGGAAGCCACTCGTCTCGCGGCCGCCGAGACCGGCGCGATCGCGCTCTGGGGACGCTGCCCCGACGCCGAGGGCGCGCCGCCCTTCTGGCCCTGGCGCCAGGTCCTGAGCGCCGCTCGCTCGCAGCTCGACGTCGGCGGGCTCGACGAGATCGAGCGCCTCCTCGGACAGTCGAGCGGGACCGCGGACGCCTCGCCGAGCCAGGCGCGGTTCGAGCTCTTCGAGCGGGTCGCCGTCGCCTTGCGCTCCGCCGCGGAGGAACGGCCGCTCGCCGTCGTCCTCGACGACCTCCACTGGGCCGATCTCTCGTCCGTCAAGCTCCTCCAGCATCTGGCGCGCGAGGTCGCGAGCGCGCGCGTGCTTCTGCTCGTGACCTTTCGCGAGGTCGAGCCGTCGGCGTCGGCGGAGGTGGCACGCCTCCTCGGCGAGCTCGCCGGCCTCGGCTACATGCTGCCGCTCCGCGGTCTCGCGGAGAGCGAGGTCGCGGACCTGATCGCCGACCGGGCCGGAGTCGTTCCCCGGCCGAGGCTCGTGCACGCGGTCCACGAGGCGACGCGCGGCAACCCGTTCTTCGTCGACGAGGTCGTCCGGCTGCTCGCCGCCGAGCGCCGCCTCGAAGGCGGGGACGACGACCGCCCGGGCGCGATTCCGATCCCGGTCGGCGTCCGCGCGGCGATCTCGCGCCGGGTCGACGGGCTCGGCCCGTCCGCGCGGCCCGTCCTCGCGACCGCCGCGATCGCGGGGCGCGACATCGACGCCGGCATCGTCGCGCTCGTGACCGGCGCCGCGCGCGCCGAGGTGCTCGCGACGCTCGAGGCTGCCGCGCGCTCCGGCCTGCTCGCGCGCGGCCCCGGTGCGAGCGATGCCTTCTCGTTCAGCCACGCTCTCGTCCAGGAGACGCTCTACGAGAGCCTGCCGGCCGACGAGCGCGCCCGCAGCCATCGCCGGATCGGCGAGGCGATCGAGTCGATGCACCGCCACGACCTCGACCCGCACCTCGCCGAGCTCGCCCATCACTTCGCCGCCGCCGCGCGCGGGGGCGGCGACGCGAAGAAGGCGAGCGACTACGGCCTCCGCGCCGGCGAGGCCGCGCTTCGCCAGCTCGCGTTCGAGGAGGCGGAGCGCGAGCTCGCGCGCGCGCTCGCCGCGCTCGATCTCGCCGACGGCGACACGACTGCGCTCCGCTGCCAGATCGCGCTCGCGATCGCCGACGCGCGGAGCGGCGCCGGCGACCTCGCCGGGATGAACGAGAGCTTCCGCGAGGGCGTCGACCTGGCCCGCCGGGTCGGACCGGAGGCGTTCGCCGAAGCCGTGCTTCGACTGAGCCACGCGCGCGTCGAGAGCTTCTTCGTCGACCGCTTGCTCGTCGACCTCCTCGAGGAGGCGATCGAGCGGCTCCCCGCCGGGCCGAGCACGCTGCGCGCGCGCTGTCTCGCGCGCCTCGGCGCCGCGCTCCACCTCGACCCCGCCTCCGAGAAGCGCCGCACCGAGCTGACGGACGAGGCGGTCGCGATGGCACGCGCCCTCGGCGACCGCCGCGCGCTGGCCTGGGTCCTGATGATGCGGATCGTCGCGGTGCTCGGGCCCGACAACCTCGAGGAGCGCCTCGCGCTCGAAGGCGAGATCATGCGCCTCGCCGACGAGACCGGGTACGTCGTCGCCTCGCTCGAGGCGCAGAGCTGGCGCGTGCACGACCTCCTCGAGCTCGGCGACATCCGCGCCGTCGACCTCGCGATCGAGTCGTTCGCGCGCACCGCCGAGCGCCTGAAGCGGCCGGTCTACGCATGGCACGTCGCGACTTGGCGCGTGATGCGAGCGATCCTCGACGGCCGCCTCGCCGACACCGAGCGCCTGCTCGAGGAAGCGCTGGCCGCGGGCCAGCGCGCGCAGCAGCAGGGCGCGCTCCTCCGCTACGGCGAGGGGCTCATGATGCTCCGCTACGAGCAGGGCCGCCTGCGCGAGCTCGAAGGCCTCGTGCGGATGGGCGCCGACCAGGCACCCGACGTCCCCGCCTGGCGGATCGCGCTCGCGAGCATGCACCTCCAGAACGAGCGCTTCCCCGAGGCGCGCGCCGAGCTCGACCGGCTCGCGGCGCACGGCTTCGACGACCTGCCGCGCGACTCGAACTGGCTCTTCAGCGTCGTCTCGCTCGCGCACATCGCGTGCGAGCTCGGCGACGTCGAGCGCGCGCGCCGCGTGTACGATCTCCTCCGTCCCTACGCCGGGCGGATGACCGCAGGTCGCCCGGCAGTCAGCTTCTCCGGCGGGGTTTCCCACTTCCTCGGACGGCTCGCGGCGCGCGTCGGCGACGGCGCCGCCGCGCGGACGCACTTCGAGAACGCGGTGCGCGAGCATCGCCAGCTCGGGGCGGTCGCGTGGATCGCGCGCTCGCAGACCGAGTACGCGCGCCTCCTGCTCGAGGCGGGCGACGAGCGCGAGCGGCCGCGCGCGCTCGAGCTCGCGACCGCGGCGCACGAGGTCGCCTCCCGGCTCGGGCTCGAGGAGGTCCGGCCGGGCGCCGAGGAGGTGCTGGCGCGCGCCCGCGATCGCGCCGCGACGGCCGCGCATGCCGGCGAGGGCGCTCGCGTCGTCCCCGGCGCTCGCGCCGCGGACGCCCCGAACGCGTTCGTCTGCGAGGGCGAGTTCTGGCGCCTCGCGTTCCAGGGCTCGGAGATCCGCATCCGCGACCTCACCGGCATCCGGCAGATCGCGTATCTGCTGCGGAATCCCGGCCGCGACATCTCGGTGCTCGACCTCCTCGACGTCAGCGGCCGGCGGCGCATCGGTGGCGACGCGCACCCGAACGGAGGCCCGCCTTCGATGCGGGACGCCGGCGAGATCCTCGATCGCCGGGCGCGGGCGGAATACCGCGCGGAGATGGCGTCGCTCGAGAGCGAGCTCGAGGAGGCGCGGTCGTTCAACGACCTCGGCCGCGTCCAGACGATCGAGGCGGAGATCGCCGCGATCTCGGGCGAGCTGTCGCGCGCCCTCGGCCTCGGCGGGCGGCCGCGCCGGATCGGCGCGCCGATCGAGCGCGCGCGCGTCAGCGTCACCCGGACGATCCGCGACGCGATCCGGCGGATCGGATCGCTCCACCCGCGCCTCGGGCGCTTCCTCGACGAATCGATCGCGACCGGTCGCTTCTGCTGCTATCGCCCCGCGCTCGACCGCGAGCTCGTCTGGCGGGTGGCGTAGAAGCTCGCCCGAAGCGGCTACTGCTTTTCCTTCGCGGCCGGCGGCTCGGACACGAGGAGCGTTCCCTGCGCCACGCAGGCGAGGCGCCCCTCGTTCTCCACGTCCACGCGGACGACCGCGGTGCGCGACGTGAGCGCGATCACGGTCGATTCGGCGACGAGCTTCCCCTTCCGCACGGCGCTCAGATAGTTGAGCTTGAACTCGGTCGTCGCCGCCCATTGTCCGCGCTTCATGAGCGGATAGAGGACGCAGCCCATCACGTGGTCGACGAACGCCGCCATGGCGCCGCCGTGGAGCGCGCCGACGATCGTGATGAGCTCGGGCTTCACCTCCATCTCGGCGACGAGCCGGCCGGGCTCGAACCGGACGAAGCGCGCCCCGAGGAATCCCGGCAGGCCATCGGGCTTGTCGTTCGACTTCATCATCGCGTCGGCGATGCGCTGGTCGAACTGGTCCTCGAAGCGGGGTGCGGTCTTCGGTCGCTCGTCGCTCATGATGCGCTCCTCGTCGCAGTGCTGTCGCGGAGCGCGCTCCCGGTCAAGGGCCGGCGCGGCGATTCCGCGGCATCTGTTCAGACGGCGCCCGCTCGTAGTAGGACACGCCCATGCTGACCCTCTTCGAGCATCCGCTCTCGCCCTACGCGCAGAAGGTGAAGATCGCCCTCTACGAGAAGGGCATCCCGTTCGAGGCGAAGATCCCGAACCTCTTCGGCGACCCGGAGCCGGAGTTCCTCGGCTCGAGCCCGCGGCGCGAGGTGCCGAGCCTGATCGATGGCGACTTCACCGTCTTCGACTCGACCGTCATCCTCGAGTACGTCGAGGACCGCTGGCCCGACCCGGCGCTCCGCCCGTCCTCGGCGCGCGATCGCGCGCGCGTCCGGATGATCGAAGACCAGTGCGACACGTACTTCGAGGCGATCAACTGGGGGCTCGCCGAGATCGCCGTCTTCGGTCGCGCGACCGGTGACCTCGCATCGAGCATGACGGCCCGCGCGGCGCAGCAGATCGCGGGCGTGCACCGCTGGCTCGAGCGCGAGCTCGGCGATCGTCCGTGGTTCAACGGCGACGCGTTCGGGTGGGGCGACCTGTCGGTGTGGCCCTACGTCGCGGGCTCCGCGGGCTTCGGCCACGCGCCGCCGGCGGGGTCGCGCCTCGCCGCCTGGTTCGGGCGCGCGAGCGAGCGGGACAGCACGCGGAAGTGCACGGAGGCGGTCGCGCAGGTGATGGCGTCGTTCCAGAACCTCGGGCCGCTGGTCGAGTCGGGCGCCTTCATCCGCGAGTACCGCGACCATCGGTTGGAGTGGACGATCCGGACCGGCGGCCTGCAGATCGTCGTCGACGGGCTAGCCAAGAAGAATATCCGCATGGCCCACGAGATTGCGTGATCGACCTCGGGGCGGGCCGCGGCGAACGGAGAGCCGTCTACTCTTCTTGCGACAAGTACCGACGCGCGACCTGGTTGTTCGGGTCCTTGCTGAGGGCCTTGTGGAGCAGCGCTTTGCCCTCCTCTTCGTCGCCGCCGAGGAGCGAGGGGAGCTTCATGAGGAACGCGCCCTTCGCGGTGAGCATCGCGGGATCGTCGGGCGAGAGCTTCAGCGCGGAGTCGATCTCGCGCTTCAGGCGATCGATCACGAAGACTTGACGGACGCTCGGACCGGCGCTCTGCGTCTTCTTGCCGAGATTGCAGAATACGGCGAAGTGAGCCTTCGCGTCGGAGCCGTCGCGATCGACGGCCTGCTCGGCCAGCTCGAGACCACGATCGAGGAGACGCGTCTTCTCTTCGCCCGACGCGCGATCGGCCTGCTCGCAGATCGTGAGGGCTGCGACCGAAGGCGAGCCGGAGTCCGCCGCGGTCGGCGCCGCGAGCGCGGGCGATCGCGACGCGAGCGCCGCGCACACCGCCGCCGCGAGCATGAACGTGGTTCGTCGGAGCGACATCGTGGCGACCGCGCATGCAACCGACGTGCCGCCTCGGAAAACCAGCGGTGTTGCGGAGCGAGCCACGCACGTGCGGGCGCTCGTGCCGCCTGTCCTTGGCATTTCGCCAAGCGCGCTTTGCAGGTCTCGCCGGCGAAAATCCGTCGGTGCGGAGCGATGTGGCCGCACGTTCACGTATGCCGCGCCGCGGCGATCCAGGTCGTCGTTTGCCGACGCGAGCGGGGTCATCGCCCCCGTTACGCGTCCGGGGCATCGTCCGGATTGCCGAGCACACTGCGCGCTCCGGTGTCGCATGCCGGCACGTCGTCATCGGACCGTCGCGCCCTCGGTGGGCGGGAAACGCGACAACGCCGCGCGCGCGGCGATCAAGAATGGAGGCGCGCGAGGTAGCCGAGCACCACGTCCGCACCCGCGGGTACGACGCGCTCCGACGGAGCCGTCCGGGCGGACGACGACGGCGCACGACAGGTCGTTTCCCCCGTCTCGCGCATCGCGCCGCGGTCCGGCCGCGCGCTCAGCGGTCGAGCAGGTCGAGCTTCTCCGCCTTCGCGAACTCGTCGCGCAGCGCCGCGTAATCGGCAGCGCCGAGCGGGCGGAACGCCTTGTCGCCGCGCGTCCGGAAGTAGATGGGCTCGCTCGGGAGGCGCTTCCGGTCGAAGTGCACGCGCTTCAGGTTCCGGACGAGGATCTTCTCGGTCTGCGTGTACTCGAACTCGTCGACCAGCCGCACGAAGTCGGGGAACCACTTCTTGTCCATGCCGCCGTTCACGACCTGGTCGTCGCAGAACTCGAAGAACGCCTTGGGGTCGAACGACGCGCCCGGGCGGATCTTGAGCGCGACCATGACGAGCTCGTCCGATACGCTGCACGGGACGCCGTAGGCGGCGGCGAGCACGACGTCGGGGTGCTCCTGCACGAGGCGCGCGACCTGGAGCGCCGAGAAGTTCTCGCCGTCCTTCCGGATCCAGTCGTCGGTGCGGCCGTCGAAGAAGAGGAAGCGCTTGCCCTCGCGCTCGACGATGTGGCCGAGGTCGCCCGAGTGGTAGACGCCGTCGCGGTACTTCGACGTGTTCGCGCCCGGGTTGTCGAAGTAGCCCTGGAAGAGGCCGGTGTCCGCCGCGACGCGGCAGATCTCGCCGACCGCGTCCGCGTAGTTCCGGATCTTGCCGTCGGGGCCGATGTCGGCGTTCGGGCACTCGTCGCCGCGCTCGTTCAGGATCTTGACGGCGGGGTCCGTCACCTCGCCGACGGAGCCGCGCGGGTCGCCCTTCTTCCGGAACGTGCTGATGGCCGCCTCGGTCGATCCGTAGAGCTCGAACATGTCCTCGAGCCCGAGCCAGTCGGTGAAGCGCTCGATGTCCGGCGCCGCCGCGCCGTTGCCGAGCGCGTAGCGGAGCTTGTTCCGCGGATCGTTCGTGATCTCGCGATGGATCCGATCGACGTCGCCGCCGAACTGCTTCTCGAGCGCGACCAGCACGTAGTGCACGGGCTCGCCGACGTAGTTCCAGAAGGTGACGCCGTGGTCGAACACGTCGGGCACGAACTTGCTCGCGCTGAAGCGCTCGCGGATCGCGAAGCTGCCACACACCTGCAGCGCCGGCTGGTAGCACAGGTAGAGCGAGTTCGAGTGGAAGAGCGGCATGCACGCGTAGCCGACGTCCTCGGGTCCGAGCTGCAGGTTCTGCGACACCGCCATGCCGATGAGCAGCATCTTCGCGTGGTTGTTGACGATGCCCTTCGGGAGGCCGGTCGTCCCCGAGGTGTAGATGACGACGATCGGCTGCTCCGGCTTGACGTCGACGGACGGCGGCGCGAGCTTCTCGCCGTCGGCCCCGACTTCCGCCGTCGCGCACTCCATGAGATCGGGGCCGGCCAGCTCGCCGTCGCCGGTCCGGACGTAGACGACGTTCTCCGGCGCGATGTGGCGGAGATCGCCGCGGATCTTCTCGAACTCGTCCTGGAAGCGCTGGTCGACGACCGCGACCCGCGCGCGCGACTGGTTGAGCACGCCCGAGAGCGTCTCGCCGCGGAGCCCCGTGTTCACGCCGAAGAGCGTGAGCCCGGCGTAGCCGCAGCCGCCGTAGAGAAAGAGCAGCTCGGGATGGTTCTCGAGCACCATCGCGACGTGCCCGGGGCGCGCGTCGTCGATCGCCCCGAGGCGCCGCTGCAGGAGGTGCGCGACGCGCACCGATTCGTTCCGGTACTGCCGGAACGTCCAGGTCCGGCCGTCCTTTCGCAGGAAGACGCGCGACGCGACCTCCGGGTGCTCGGCGCGCGCCTCGATCTGGGGACCGAGCCAGAAGGGTGCATTGATCGTGGGTGCGGTCGACATGCTGTTCTCCGAGGATGGGCGCGGCGATCCGGATGTGAAGCGGGTCGCGCGAGGTCGTCCGCCCGAGGGGGCGCTCGCCGCGTTCTCGCCCGGTACGCGAAGCCGCTCGGGCGCGCAAGCGGCGGTGGACGGACCGCGTGAGCGATCAGGTCGGCTACGCGGAACGTCCGCGAGGTGTCCGTCTTCCCGACGCCGACCGGGTCGATCGGGACCCTCCGGAGGGGCGTCCCAGTCCGAGCGCGTTGCTACGCCGTCGGCGTCGCCGGCGGCGTGTGGCCGACCGGCCGTAGCCGGACCGGCACGCCGTTCAGGATGGATTGCCCGACGACGCCCTCGACGCGCGCGTCGTCCGTGAAGTCGTTCGCCGAGACGCCCGCGTGCGATCCGGCGGTCGACTGCCACGGCGCGCTCGCCGCGTGTCCCCACCCGTGCGGCAGGCTCACCACGCCGGGCATGATGTCCTCGGTGACGCGCACCGGGACGACGCCCGAGTGGACGCGGCTTTCGAGCAGCGCGGGCTGGCTGTCGCGGAGCCCGGCGCGCGCGGCGTCGGTCGGGTGGACGAGCAGCACGCAGCGCTCGCGCCCGGCGACCAGCGCCGGGACGTTGTGCATCCACGAGTTGTTCGACCGGAGCTCGCGCCGGCCGATCAAGAGCAGCTCGCCGTTCGCCGATCGGCCGCGCGCCCGCTCGACCTCCGCGCCGAGCGCCTCCATCGCCTCGAAGAACGGCCCCGCGGCGAGATGGACCTTGCCGTCGGCGTGCTGCACGCGGTGGCGGAACCCAGGGCGCGCCGGCCCGAGGTCGACGCCGTACGGCGACGCCTTGACCTTCGCCAGGCGGAGCCCGTCCCTCCAGGGCAGGAAGCGATCGCCGTGCGGTCCGATCCGGAGCAGCAGGTCGAGCGCGCGCTCGGGGTCGTAGCGCCAGCCGAGAGCGCGCGCGACGCGCGCGCCGCGGTCGAGCCACTTCCGTCCGAACGGCCCGCCGCCGAGCTGCTCGCTGAGGCGCAGGAGGATCTGCCAGTCGGCGAGCTCGCCCTCGGCGCGCGGGACCACGGGCGCGCACCAGCGGACGTGGTTCCGGAGCGAGAAGCTCGGCGTGAGCGGCTCGGAGTGGTCCTCGGCGAGCGACCAGCTCGGCGGAAGGATGACGTCGGCGTGGCGGGTCGTCTCGTTCACGTAGAGGTCGACCGAAACCATGAACTCGAGCTGCCCGAGCGCGCGCTCGAGGCGGCGTCCGTTCGGCGTCGACAGCACCGGGTTGCCGGCGATCGTGACGAGCGCCCGCACCTGGCCGTCGCCCGGCGTCTCCATCTCCTCGGCGAGGATCGACGCCGGGAGGTCGCAGCCGGTCTCGGGCAGGCCGCGGACGCGGCTTCGCCAGCGCGCGTGGCCGTTCATGCCGCCCAGGCGGACGAACTGGCTGCCGTCGAGCGCGGGCTCGGGAAACATCGCGCCGCCGGGCGCGCCGAGGCTTCCGAGCGCGAGGTTCAGGACGTCGTTCGCCCAGGTCGCGAGCGTGCCCCACGCGTTGTTGCAGGTCCCGACGCGCGTGTAGACGACGCTTCGCGCGGCCACGGCGAGCTCGCGCGCGATGCGCCGGGTCGTCTCCGGATCGACTCTCGTGAGGCCCGCGGTCGCTTCGGGCGAGAATGGGGCGAGCCGCGGCTCGACGTCCTCCCACCCGGTCGCGGAGTCGCGCAGCGCGTTCACGTCGGCTTCGCCGGACGCGACGAGGGCCTGCAGGAGTGACAGGACAAACGCCGCGTCGCCGCCCGGGCGGATGAAGACGTGCTCGTCGGCGAGCTTCGCCGTTTCGCTCGCGCGCGGATCGACGACGACGACCTTCCCGCCGCGCGCGCGCACGTCGCGCAGGCGCGACTTGACGTCGGGCGTCACCATCGCGCTGCCCTGCGACACCGCCGGGTTCGCGCCGATGCACAGGAAGTAGTCGGTGTGGTCGAGGTCCGGAACCGGCGCGACGAGCGTGCTCCCGTAGAGGTGATGGGAGGCGGCGAAGCGGGGCGACGTGTCCTGCGATCCCGCGCTCGTCCGGTTCTTGGTCCCGAGCGCGTTCAGGAGCGAGCCCGCCATGATGATGCCGCTGTAGTTGTGGACGAGCGGATTCCCGAAGTAGGCGGCGATCGCGTCCGCGCCGTGGCGCGATCGGATCTCGCGCAGGCGCGCGCCGGCGAGCTCGAACGCCTCGTCCCACGAGATTTCATGGAACGAGCCGTCGGCCGCGCGCCGGACGGGCCGCCGGAGACGGTCGGGATCGCGGTGCACGTCCGCGATCGCGAGCCCCTTCGGGCAGACGTAGCCGCGGGATTGCGGGTCGTCGTGATCGGGCGCGACCGAGAGGATCTCGCTGCCCTCGACCTCGAATTTGAGGCCGCAGCCCGCCTCGCACAGGTTGCAGCTCCGCAACACCGTCGTTGCCATTTCGCCTCCCGGGTGGATGGCCGCGTCGCCGACGCGGCCGATCATTCGATTTCACCCGACCTCAGGCAAGATCGGTACCGGCGCGCCCAACCGGAGTGGCGCCGCGGCGACACGGCGCTTCGGCGACAACCTCTACGTGCACATGCGCGACTTCCTCGGAGCGGAGCTCGGGCTTCAGCCGAACACGACCGGCAGCTTCCGGGGCGCGCGGAAGCCGAGCCCCGTGATGTGCACGTCCTCCGCGTCCGGGTCGAGCCGCAGGTTCGGGAGGCGGTCCAGGACCGCGTTCAGCGCGACCGTCGTCTCCATCCGCGCCAGGTGCATTCCGAGGCAGGTGTGCGGGCCGGTCGCGAACGCGACGTGCGGCTTCGGCGTCCGGAAGATGTCGAAGCGCTCCGGCGACTCCCAGCGGGTCTCGTCGTGGTTCGCGGCGCCCATGCACACGCTCACGACCGAGCCCTTCGCGATCTTGACGCCCGCGACCTCCACGTCGCGCGTCGCGAGGCGCGCGATGCCGGTGAGCGGCGCCTCCCAGCGGAGCCCTTCCTCGATCGCCTGGCGCATGAGCGAGCGGTCGTCGCGCAGCGCGCGCAGCTGATCGGGGTTCTCGAGGAGTCCGAGCAGCAGGTTGCTCGACGAGCGGTACGTCGTCTCGGCGCCCGCCGGCAGGAGCAGGCGGAGGAACGCGAAGATCTCCTCGTCCGTCAAGCGCTGGCCGTCGAGCTCGGCCTGCGCGAGCATGCTGATCACGTCGTCGCGCGGCTCCGCGCGGCGGCGCTCCAGGATCCCGGCGAAGTAGTCGCGCAGGCCCTGCGACGCGGCGAAGCCGCGCGGGATGTCGACCGCGATCGAGATGAGCTCGACCGCCAGGCGATGGAACTGCGGCAGGTCCTCCTCGGGCAGTCCGAGCATCCCCGCGATGACCTGGATCGGGAACGGAAAGGTGAGCTCGCGAACGAGGTCGGCGCGGCCCCGGTCGACGAAGCGGTCGATCAGCGCGTTCACGATCGGCGCGACGATGTCGCGCTCCCATCGCTCCATCGCCTTCAGCGTGAACGCCTGCTGGATGAGCGACCGGTAGCGGCGGTGCTCGGGCTCGTCCATCTCGAGGATGCTGTGGCCCATCACCAGACCCATCGACGCCGAGTAGCCGGACGACGAGAAGGTCTGGCCGTCGAGCAGGACCTGCGTGACCGCGTCCCAGCTGAGCGCCGCGAAGTGGTCGCTGGCACCCGGGATGAGCTCGTGCATGTCGGGCAGGTCGAACGCCCGGTGGAGCTTGCCGTGGTAGACCGGGCACTCGCGCCGGAGGTCGCCCAGCTTGGGATAGGGATTCCGGACCTGGCCGGCGCCCACCGACTCGTCGAAGGTTGCGAACGGATCGCGCTCGTCCTGCCCTTCCGTCTCGTCCGTCCGAGCCCGTTCGTCTGCCGTCTTCATCGTGACCTCGTCGTATGCGAACCGCGCCGCTCGTGCCCGCGAACAGCGTGCCACGTTCGGCCGCCACACGTCGAGCCCGACCGGCGGCCACGGACGCGGATGTGCACCCTCGCACGGGACGGCAGCGGTCCCACCGCGAGGCGAAGCGGCCCCGCTCGACGATTCGGCTTCCCGCTAGTTGATCGGCCGGACGATGCCGGCCAGGCTCGCAATCGTGAGGACGAGCTCCATGGGCTCGAACGGCTTTGCGATGTGCCCCTGGAAGCCGGCGCGGATCGCGCGCGTCCGATCCTCGATCCGAGCGAACGCAGTGAGGGCCACGGCCGGCGTGCGCGCGGAGGGCTCGTCGCCGGAGCGGATCTTTCGCACGAGCTCGTAGCCGTCCATGTCGGGCAAGCGGATGTCGCTCACGATGATGTCCGGCGATCGGCCCAGCGCACGCAGCGCGTCGGCGGCAGACGTTGCCGCAATGACGGTCGCTCCGTGACTTTCGAGGATCACCTTGATCAGCGCCAGCATGTCGCTCGCGTCCTCGACGACGAGCACCGTCAGTCCGTCGAGGGACACTCCGGTGTCCGTGTGCGACATCGCCCGATCGGCGACGCTCGCCTCGCCGGCGAGATGCGCCGCGGAGCGAAGTGGGATCTCGACCGTGAACCGAGCGCCCTTTCCTTCCCCATCGCTCTCCGCGCGCACCGTGCCTCCGTGAAGCTCGACGATATGCCTCGCAATCGACAATCCGAGGCCGAGGCCGCCGTAGCGGCGTGTCGTGGTCGGACCGGACTGGCGGAATCGCTCGAAGAGGAACGTGAGGTCGTCGGATCGAATCCCGATCCCGGTATCGGTCACGACGATCTCGGCAGACGACCCCGAGGTTCCGACATGCACCTCCACCCGCCCCCCGGTCTCCGTGAACTTGATCGCGTTGGATAGGATGTTCGACACGACTTGGCGAAGACGTGCCGCGTCGCCGACCGTGAATATCGGATCGGAGCCGATACGAGCGACCAGTTCGATGTGCTTGTTGTCGGCTGCATGCTGAAGCGTTTCGATGCTGTCGCGGACGACCGACGCGACCTCGACCGTGTCCACCTCGAGCGCCAGCTTGCCGGACGTGATCCGGCTGATGTCGAGCAAGTCGGACACCAGCTGTATTTGCGTGCGGGTGTTGCGGTCGATGACTTCCAACCCGTGCTTCAGTCTCGCGTCCAACGCCTGCCTGAGGAGAATCTTGCTCCAACCGAGGATCGCGCCGAGCGGCGTCCGGAGCTCGTGCGAAACCATCGCGACGAACTCGTCTTTGACGCGGTTCGCGCGCTCCGCCTCGGCTCTCGCGCGTCGCTCGGCCTCGAGCAGCTGCTCGCGCTCGTGTGCCGCCCGCGACCTGTCGGCTTCGGCCCGCCGTCGCTCGCTGACGTCGCGAAACACGAGGACGGCGCCGGCGATACGCTGGCTCGAGTCCCTGATGGGCGCGCCGCTGTCGTCGATCGGCCGCTCCGTGCCGTCGGCAGCGATGAGCATCGTGTGGTTCGCCAAGCCGACGACGATTCCTTCCGCCAGGACGCGGGCTACCGGGTTCGGAACCGTTCGGCGCGTGTGCTCGTTCACGATCCGGAAGACGTCTTCACACGGGCGATCGACGGCATCCGCCACGGAGTATCCGGTGAGGTGCTCCGCCACGGGATTCATGAAGGCGACGCGGCCGCGGATGTCGGTCGCGATCACGCCATCGCCGATGCTCGCGAGCGTCGTCGCGAACCACTCTCGCTGCTCCGCGATGGCCCTCTCCGCCCGCCGCTGCTCCGTGACGTCGTGAAAGACGAGGACGACTCCCAGGATACGCCGCTCGTCATCGAGGATCGGCGCTGCGCTGTCTGCGATGGGACGCTCCGTTCCGTCGCGGCTGACGAGACATGCGTGGTTTGCGAGACCGACCACCGCACCCGATCGGATCACCCTCTCCGCAGGATTGTCGACTCGCGCCCGCGAGGTTTCGTTGACGACGTTGAAGACGTCCGCAAGCGGCTTGCCGAGCGCGTCGTGAGTCGGCCATCCCGTGAGCTGCTCGGCCACGCGGTTCATGTACGTGATGCGACCTTCGGGATCCGACGCGATCACGGCATCTCCGATGCTCGCAAGAGTGACGCGAAACCACTCCTGTTGCGCACGGAGCGCCTCCGCGGCGCGCTTTCGCTCCGTGATGTCGCGGGCGATCTTTGCGGCGCCCACGATCTTTCCAGTCGGGTCACGGATCGGCGAGATCGAGAGCGAGATGTCGATTCGGCGTCCGTCCCTGGCGAGACGGACCGTGTCGAAGTGGTCCACCCGCTCGCCGAGGCGCAGCCTCGCGAGGATCCGGTCTTCCTCGTCGAGCCGCTCCGGAGGCAGCAGGATCCGGATGGACTTGCCGATGATTTCGGCCGCGGAATAGCCGAAGAGCCGTTCCGCGGCCGGATTGAAGGACCGGACGATGCCGTCGAGATCCTTACCGATGATGCCATCGTTCGAGGAGTCGACGATTGCGGCGAGGTACGCGCGGCTGGTTTGCGGGTCGCCCTGGAACATCGGCCATCACTCCATGTGAGAGTCGGTCCTCTCCGACGAGCTCGAGACGAAGGCGCTCAGCGGAGAACCGCACCTCGTCGCGCGAGGTACGTCAAAATGATGTTTTTCGTGCTTTCCGACGAAGAAAGGCCGACTCGTCGCGGGCGGCCGCGACGGCGGTGCGCCCGCCGCGCCGTCGCGTCCGGGGGGCGCGGGTCAGACACCCCGCCTCCTTCGTGAGTGCGACCTCGCCAAACGTCGCCAGTTTGGCCGGTCGCGATCCCGACGGCAACCGCGTCCGCGAGTGGACGGCCCCGCGCCGCCGCGATACTCGTGCGGCGGGAAGCCACGAAGGGAGCCGCGCGATGGGCGAGCCCGTGCTGAAGGTCGAACGGTCGGAGGGCATCGCCACCCTGACCTTGAACCGCCCGCAGGCGATGAACGCGCTCTCCGGCGAGCTCCGGCGGGCGCTCGTGACGGCGTTCCGGGAGGTCGCGGGCGAGCGCGACACGGCCGTCCTCATCCTGACCGGCGCCGGGCGCGCGTTCTCGGCCGGGATCGACCTGAAGGAGCTCGGGGGCGAGGCCGGCGACGCGAGCGCCCGCGACGCTGAGGTCGCGATCGCGGGCGGCGACCTGGTGGGCGCGATGCTCGCCGTCCCGCAGCCGATCATCGGCGCGATCAACGGCTTCGCCATCACCGGCGGCTTCGAGGTGGCACTCGCGTGCGACGTCCTCATCGCCTCGACCGAAGCGCGCTTCGCCGACACGCACGCGCGGGTCGGCATCATGCCGGGCTGGGGGCTGTCGCAGCGCCTTCCGCGGGCGATCGGCATCTATCGCGCGAAGGAGCTGTCGCTCACCGGGAACTACCTCGACGCGCAGCGCGCGTACGAGTGGGGTCTCGTGAATCGCGTCGTCGCCCCGGACGAGCTGATCCCCGCCTGCCGGGCCATCGCGCGCGACATGATGTCGTGCGAGCCCGACGTCGTCCGCAGCTACAAGCGCATCATCGACCAGGGCTTCGCGACCACGTTCGGCGAAGGGCTCCGCCTCGAGGACGAGGCGTCGCGGGCCCACATGCGGGGCGTGACGCGCGACGCGATCGCCGCACGGCGGGCGGGCATCCAGCAGCGCGGGCGCTCGCAATCGCGAGCCTGAAGATCCCGCGCGTGCCCCGCAACCGCCAGCGAGATCCGCAAGGCGGACGTGGGGCGCCAAGACTTCGCGCCTCGCGCCCGCGCCGCGAACCGCCGAAAATCGAATCGTGCCGCTCGATCCATTCGGCGCGCTCGGTCGCGTCCTCGACGCCGCGCGCGCGGCCACCGGCTATCCCGAGGTACTGGCGCGCATCGCGACCGCCGTCGCGACCAGCATCGGATGTGATCGCGCGACCGTCTACATCCACTCGCGCCGGCGCGGGCAGTACCTACCGGCCGCCGATCACGGCACGCCGCCCGAGGTCGCGGAGGCCTTCGTCCGACGCGGCTTCGGCGAGGGCGCGATCCCGGAGGTGGAGGATCTCGCGCAGGGTCGATCGGTGCATGCGGTCCGCGGGAGCGCGACGCCCGCGATGGAGGAGCTGCTCGAGGTCGCGCGGCTCCATTCGGTCGCGATCGTGCCGCTCCTCTACCAGGGCGACGGCGAGGGATCGATCACGTGCGGCTGGCACGGACCGCCCGGGGTGCGACCCGACCAGGTGCGCGCGCTCGAGCACCTCGCACCGCACGTCGCGCTCCTCATCCGGACGTCGCGCCTCGAAGCGGCGCACGCCCGCCTCGCGGAGCGCCGGCGACGCCTCGCGACCTGGGCCGCCGACGTCCTCGCGGCCGCCGACCTCGGCGGCATGGCGGCCCGCCTCTGCGAGGCGACGCGCGCCCTGTTCTTGACGACGCGATCCGCGCTCTTCCTCGTGGAGGACGAGTCGCTCGTCCCGTACGGGACCGCGGGACCGTACGGCGAGCGCGCCGCGGGCGGCGCGCTGCACCTGCCGCGCGGCGCGGAGCCGGCCTTCGACGAGGCGCTGCGCACGCGCGAGGTGCTCGTGCTGAACGACTTCCGGAGCACCCCGTGGGCCGAGACGCCGATCCCTGCGCCGTTCCGCCCCGCGGCCGCGCTCGTCATCCCGCTCCACGACGACGCGGGCGTGCTCGGCATCCTGACCGCCAGCGAGCTCGACGAGCCCTTCCGCTTCGGCGCGAGCGACGCCGAGGACGCGCGCCTCCTCGGCGCGATCGCGACCGTCGCGATCCGAAAGGGCATGCTGCTCGAAGAGCTGAAGCGCGCGGATCGCGCGAAGAGCGAGTTCCTCGCGAACGTGACGCACGACCTCCGGACGCCGCTCAACGTCTTCCTCGGCTACACCCAGCTCCTCTCCGAGGGCGCGTTCGGGGTGCTCTCCGCGGAGCAGGTCGACACGTTGACGCGCATGGAGCGAAGCGCGCGCGGGCAGCTCGCCCTCATCAACGACCTCCTCGACCTCGCGCAGATCGAGCAGGGGAAGCTCGTGTGCCGCCTCGAGCGCGTGCACGTCGCCGACCTCGTGGCCCCGCTCCGGGAGATGATGGAGGCGCTCCTGCGCGGCCGGCCCATCGAGTTCGACGCCGAGATCGCGCCCGACGCGTGTGCGCACACCGACGCCGGTCGACTGCATCAGATGCTCGTGAACCTGCTCGGCAACGCGGCGAAGTTCACGCGACGCGGACGCGTGCGGCTGGTCGCGCAGCGCCGCGCCGACCTCGTCGAGATCGCGGTGATCGACACCGGCCCCGGGATCGAAGCCGGATTCTCCGCGAAGGCGATCGAGCCGTTCGTGCGCGGCGAGAGCCGAGAAGCGGGCGCGGGCCTGGGCCTCGCGATCGTCGCCCGCCTCCTGCGGGCCCTCGGCGGCGGCCTGGCGATCGAGAGCGCGCCCGGGCAGGGCACGACCGTGCGGATCACCCTGCCGGCGGACCGGCCGGCTCAGAACCCGCGCGTCTCGCCGATCTTGAGGACGTAGGTATCGTCGGACGAGATCGACGCGTCGGCGGCGGCGGCGCGCAAGCGGCGCGGCGGCTCGTCGGGCGGCTCGTCGCTCAGGTCGAACGTTCCGTAGTGGATGGCGACGATCCGCCGCGCCCGGAGATCGAGCCCGGCGCGCACCGCCTCCTCCGGGTTCAGGTGCCAGGGGCGCATCATGGCGGAGGGGGAGTAGGCGCCGATCGGGAGCGCCGCGAGGTCGAACGGGCCCCAGCGCTCGCCGACTCGCGAGAAGCCGTCGAAGTAGCCCGTGTCGCCGGCGAAGTAGAAGCGGCGCTCGGGTCCGAGCACCGCATACGAGCCCCAGAGCGCCTTTCGCGCGTCGAACGGTCCACGGCCGCTCCAGTGCTGCGTCGGGAGGCACACGACCTGGATGCCCGCGATCGTCACGCCGTCGCCCCAGCCCAGCTCGACGACGTCCCGCACGCCGGCCGCGCGCAGCGTGTCGCCGTTCTCGAGCGGAACGACGAAGCGAGCGGCCGGGTTGCGGCGCGCGAGCTCGCCGAGCGTGTCCACGTCGAGATGGTCGTAGTGGTTGTGCGAGACGAGGACGAAGTCGATCGGCGGCAGCGCGTCGAGCGCGATCCCGGGCGGCACCATCCGGCGCGGCCCGCCGAAGCTCACCGGGCTCGCGCGGTCGGACCAGATCGGATCCGTGAGGAAGGTCGCGTGGTCCATCTGCACGAGGAGCGTCGCGTGCCCCACCCAGGTGACGACCGGCACGCTGTGGCCGGCGTTCCCGCGCAGAAAGGCGCCGTCGTTCGCGACGACCGCGGGAATGCCGGTGCGACCGGCGATCATTGCGGCGGCGCGCCGGAAGAAGAAAGGCCAGGTGACGAGCGGGCTCGCGAACGGGATGTCCCCGCTCGGGTTCAGGAACCGCCCGTTCGCATCCTTCCGTGCGCTCCCGAGCGCCGCCGTGTCGCCCGACGAGGCTGCGGCCTCGCCCTGCGCGACGCACGCGATCACGAGCGTCGCCAGCGCCGCGAGGAGGGTTCCCCCGGACAGCATGAGCCGTTTTGTGCCGACTTCGCGCCCGGAGACAAGCCGCCCGGCGTCAATGCTTCCCGTAGTCGAGAGCGACGCCCTTTCGCTGCGCCAAGATGTACGCTTCGAGGGCCTTCAGCTTGACGTCGTCGTCGCGCAGGGGCTTTCCGCGCACGGGGTTCTCGATGCACCAGTTGATCATGTCGCGCAGCATGGCGACCCGGCCGAGCTGCACCTGGAACTTGGGATACGTCTCCGGGTGCGTGTTCGACGCGTTCGGGTGGCACATGTCGCACGAGACGCCGATCGTGCCGCCGAGCGCCTTCGTGTCGTGGAAGATGGTGTTGCCGTCGGTCACGAACTTGTCCGTCGCCGCTTGCCAGACCTTCTCGTCACGATCGGTGTAGGCGCTGTAGATGCCGGTCTGGACGCGCTCCTGTCCGGCCGGCGGCTGCGCGCCCGGCACGGGGACGTTCTCGCTGCCCTTCTCGGTTCCGCTCTGGAGGCCCGGCGCCGGCGCGGGCGCCGGCGGAACGGTGTTGGTGCGCGCGTCGGGCTCGCCGCGCGGCGCGGGCTCTGCGGCGCGGTCGCCGTCCGGACCCGCGGCGCGCGCCGCGTCCGCCGGCTCGGCCTGACGGCCGACGCCGCTCGGGCCGCCGCCGGCCGCCTGCGCGACCCGTACCGGCGGATCGTCGTCCCAGCGCGCGTTCGGGTTCTTTCGGCGCCACTCCGCCATGAGGGCATCCGAGACCGCCTGCGCCTTGTCGCGCGGCATGGCCTCGCCTTCCTTCAGCCCGTCGACCTCCATGCTGGTCTCGCCGTCGCAGAGCGCGACGACGACGTTTCCGTCCTTCCCCTTCGCCACGTGATGCTGCGGCGGCGCGTCGGCGCGCGCGCGCAGCGCGCCGGCGACGGCGAGGGCGGCCAGCGGCGCGGCGATCGCGATTGCGGTCCGTGGTCTCATCGTTCCGCCTCCTCGCCGCTCAATAGGATGGAAGCTTCGTCGCGAGCGGGCGATCGCGCGTTCCGTTGGACGCCACGTAGCTGCCGCTCACGGTGACCGGGTTCCGGTCCCAGAGGTTGTAGACCTTGTCGACGAGCCCGCTCTCGAGCACGTCGAGCGTGCCGTCGCCGCAGCCGTCGAACTGGCTGAACGGGTCGGCGCGGTTCATCTGGATCGTGAGCTGCGGGAGGCCTTCCGGCGCGTACGGCCACGGCCACGCCGTCGACAGCATGCCGTGGAACGCGATGTTGCCGATCCGGTTCGTCAAGAGCTGGTGCGTGTGCCCGTGCACCACCGTCACGTTCGCGAACGGCGAGAGGATGTCCTGCACCTGCTCCGCGTCGTCGGTCCAGAAGTTCCAGTTCCGGTAGTACTTGTAGAGCGGCGAGTGCGAGAAGACGACGATCGGCGTCGCGCGGTCGACCTTGGCGAGGTCGTCCGCGAGCCACTTCCTGCCCTCGTCGCCGACCTCGAAGCGCGACTGGGTCGCGTTGTCGAGCCCCGCGACCGTCAGCATGCGCTGCATCGGCGTCATGCCGCGCTCCGTCCAGAAGTCCTTCTCCTGGACGCTCATCAGCGTCACGAAGTGGACCCCCTTGTGATCGAACGAGTAGTTCGGGGCGCCGAAGAGCTCGCGCCACTTGTCGCCCATGTCGAGGAACCAGTCGTGCTCGCCGACCATCATCTTCACGGGCGCCTTCAGGTTCTTCAGGATGTCGCGGCCGAGCTCGAGCTCCTTCGCCTGGCCGAGCTGGGCGAGGTCTCCGCCGTAGAGGACGAAGTCCGGCTGCGGGTCGAGGTGGTTGACGTCGTCGACGGCCTTCAGGAGCGCGCGCACGAAGCGGTCGTTCAGCTTCTGCTCGTAGAGGTGCGAGTCGGAGACGTAGGCGAACGTGAACTTCTTCGTTCCGGCGCTCCCTCCGCCGGCCGGCATCCCCTCCTCGGCGGCGGTCGCGACCTCGACGACCTGGAAGCTCCGCGGCCACACGACGCCCTTTGCCAGCGCCGCCGCCGCCGACGCGCCCGCGACCCGGAAGAAGCCGCGCCGCGAAAGCCTCGCGAGACCGGCGAAGAGCGCGCGGCGCTCCTCCTCGTATCTCGTCTCGACGCTCTTCGGGCCTCTCGCCATGGCCGGCTCCTTCACAGCTGCGGCACCGGCGGCAGGGCGCCGAGGTCCGCGGGATTCTTCTGGTCGGGATTCGGGGCGAGGTCGCCCAGGTTGCCCTTCTTCCCCATCGCGACGTCGGTATCGCGCTCGGGCCGGACGTTCTTGCGGGCGCGCTGGCGGGCGAGCTCCTGCTTGCCGAAAGCCGCGACGTCGTCGCTCGTGAGGGTCGCCATGAACGCGACCATGTCGTCGATCTCGCTCTCGGTGAGGCCGAGGCGCTGCATGCCGCCGTCGAGGAACGGGTTCGGGACGCCGCCCTTGTTGTAGTGGTCCATGACGTCCCACAGGGTGGCGAGCGACCCGTCGTGCATGTAGGGCGCGGTCGCGACGATGTTCCGGAGCGTCGGCGTCTTGAAGGCGCCGATGTCGGCCGGCTGCTTCGTCACGAGGAAGCGCCCGAGCTCGGACATGTCGGTCTCGATCGCCAGGCGATCGATCTGGTCGACGTCGCCGCTCCGCACGATCGCAGCCGACTTCCGGGCGAGGTCGATGAAGTCCGTCTCGTGCGCGGCGATGCCGATGTTGTGGAACTTCTGGTCGGAGAAGAGGCCGCGCGTGGTGCTGAAGGCGTGGCAGCTCGTGCAGCGCCCCTTGCCGTTGAAGAGCGCCCAGCCGCGCTTCGCGGGCGCGTCGATCGCGTTCGCGTCGCCCGCGACGAAGCGGTCGAAGGGCGAGTCGGCCGACGCGTGCTGGCGCTCGAAGGCCGCGATCGCCGCCGCGAGGTCGTCGTACGTCACGTCGCGGCCGTAGATCCTCTGGAACGCGGCGCTGTACTCGGGGATGCCGCGCAGCTTCTTCTCGACGTCGGCCGGCGACGCCTGTCCCATCTCGATCGGGTTCAGGATCGGGAGCTTCGCCTGGTCCTCGAGCGTCTTCGCGCGCCCGTCCCAGAACTGGTCGGCGTTGAACATCGCGTTCAGGATGGTCGGGCTGTTGCGCTTGCCGGTCTGGTCGCGGACGCCGACCGACGTCGGCTTGTGGTCGACGAACCCGCGCGTGGGCTCGTGGCAGGTCGCGCACGAGACGCTGTCGTCCACCGACAGCCGCTTGTCGTTGAAGAGCTTCTCGCCGAGCGCCACGACCTCGGGGCTGCCGGCGCCCTCGGGCGGGACCGAGATCTCGTACAGCACGCGCGAGAGCCCGAGCGGGTAGCCCGGCGGCACGTCGCCGCTCGCGGGCGCGCCTAGCAGAAGGGCCACCGCGCCCGGGACGCCGAGCGCATGCCAACGGCGACCGCGCCTACCGCGTGACATCGGACCTCCTTCCCTTGCGCGCACGCGCGCCGTCTCGACCGCGTGGCCGCGCGGGCGCCGCCGCGCTCCGCGCCCGCCGGCAGTCCGGGCAGAGCCCGCGAAAGTGCACCGAGTAGTCGGTGAGCTCGAAGCCGTGCCTGCGCGCGCTCGGCATGGGGAGCACGTCGAACGCGGGGTCGTGCAGGTCGAGCACGCGCTCGCACTCGAGGCAGACGAGGTGGTGATGGCGCTCGGTGCGGGGGTCGAAGCGCACGGCGGTTCCCGGGCTGCAGGTCTTCACCGCGAGGCCGATCCGCGTGAGCGCGTCGAGCACGCGGTAGACCGTCGTCCGCGACAGGCCGGGAAGCCGGCCGCGCACGTCGTCCAGGATCTGGTCCGCCGTAGGGTGGTCGTCGCGCGCGGCGAGCGCTTCGAGGATGACCGAGCGCTGCACGGTGAGCGGCACGCCGTGCCGCCGGCACGCCTCCTTCAGCTCCGCGAGCTTCTGCGCGCTGCGCCCGTTTGAGTGCATGTTCCAAATGGTAGTTGGTACCAACTACGGCGACATGTCAATACCGAGCGCGGCGCGGCGCGGCGCACATTGAAGCGCCGCACCGCCGTCGCTACGACCGTCGTGCGAGAGGATCCGCAGGTGGACCGGGCCGCGACCGACGGAAGCCCGACCGACGATCGCCACCCGCGCGATCGCCTGCGGCGCGAGCTCTCGCGCGGGGATGCGACGCTGCTCGTCGTGTCGTCGGTGATCGGGGTCGGCATCTTCCTCACGCCCGGGACCGTCGCGGGGGTGCTCCCCCACCCTACGCTCTTCCTCTTTGCATGGCTCGCAGGGGGCGCCCTCTCGCTGGCGGGCGCCCTCGCCAACGCCGAGCTCGGCGCGATGTTCCCGCACGCCGGCGGCGACTACGTCTACCTGCGCGAGGGCTTCCACCCGATCGCGGGCTTCCTGGTCGGCTGGCTCTCGTTCTTCGTGATCTACGCCGGCACGGTCGCGACTCTCGCCGTCGGCTTCGCGGACGCCCTCGCCGCTTTCGTGCCCGTCGAGGCCGGCGGCCGCGTGCTCGTCGCGCTGGCGGTCATCGCGCTCACCTCCTGGGTGAACTACGTCGGCCTCCGCGCCGGCGCGACCTTCAACAACGCGACCGCGATCGTGAAGGTCGCGACCCTGATCGGGTTCGCGGTGCTCGGCCCGCTCATCGGACGCGGCAGCCTCGCGAACTTCGAGAGCGCCGCCCCGGTGACGCCCGCGATGCTGGGCGGCCTCGGGCTCGCGCTGTCGCCGGTGCTCTTCAGCTACCTCGGTTGGAACGCGTCGGTGTACGTGGCGAGCGAGATCCGCGAGCCCGACCGGAACCTGCCGGCGTCGCTCTTCATCGGCCTCGGCCTCTGCACCGTGCTCTACCTCGCGATGAACGGGCTCTACCTCTACGCGCTCTCGATGCCGGCGCTCGCCGGCGAGCCGCGCGCCGGCGAAGCGGCGGCGCGCGCGCTCTTCGGCCCGGTCGGCGGCTCGATCGCGGCGGGTCTCATCCTGGCCTCGATCCTCGGCTGCCTGAACGCGACGATCCTGGTCGGCCCGCGCATCGCCTACGCGATGGCCCTCGACGGCCTCTTCTTCCAGGGTTCGGACCGAGTTCACCACGCGAACCGGACGCCGTACGTCGCGATCGTCTCGCAGGCGGCGACCGCGGCGGCGATCGTCGTCGTCCTGCAGCGCTTCCCGAGCGTCCTCGACTACACGACGTTCGCGATCGTGCTCGCGACCATCGCCGACACCGCGGCGCTCTACGCGCTCCGCCGCCGCCAGCCGAAGCGCCGTCGGCCCTACCGCGCGTGGGGATATCCGTGGGTGCCGGCGCTCTATCTCGTCACGAACGCCGCGATCGCGCTCGCGATGCTGCGGGGCCGGCCGCTCGAGTGCGCGATCGGCCTCGCCGTCACGGCGACCGGCCTGCCGTTCTACGCGTGGTTCGCCGGACGCCGCGCCTAGCCGGCGATCGGACGGTGGCGCGGGGCGCGCTCCTCGTCGTCGCCGCGATGGCCGTCACCGTGCTCCGACAGCCGGCCTACGTCCTCGAGCCCGGCTTCTTCGGCGAGGAAGGCATGGCCTATTTCTTCCGCGCCTGGCACGAGCCCTGGTACCGCGTCCTCTTCATCGCGCCGGCGGGCTACTTCCTCTTCTTCACCAACGTCGCGGCGCTCGCCGCCGCGCGCCTCGTGCCGCTCGAAGCCGCACCCGCGGTCACGACGCTCTTCGCCTTCGCTGCGCAGATGGCGCCGGTCGCGATCGTCGCCTTCGGCGCGGCGCCGGAATGGCGCCGCCCGGCCCGGCAGGCGGTCGCGATCGCGATCCTGCTGTTCGCGTCGCTGAGCGACGAGATCTGGCTCAACACGATCAACAGCCAGTGCTGGTTCGCCGTGCTGGCGGCCCTGATCCTGCTCGAGCCGGCCGACCTCGGACGCGCGCGCCTCCGCACCTACGCGTGCCTGCTCGCGCTCGCCGGCCTGAGCGGGCCCGTCGCCGCCGGCCTCGCGCCGCTGTTCGCGCTGAAAGCGTGGCTTGCGCGCTCGCGCGCCGCGCGCGTGCTGGCCGCGATCGCGTGCGCCTGCCTGCTCGTGCAGATCGCGACCGTCGCCGCGACGCACGGCGGCCGGTACGTCGGCCGGCGCGGCAGCGGCGCCAGCGTCGCGACGCTCGCCGCGATCGTGTGGATGCGGACGATCGTCCTCCCGACCGCCGGCGCGGACGCGGCGACCGGCTTCGCGCGCGCGTTCGTCGCGTGGACCGGGGACGACGTCGCCGGTCCACGCGCCGTCGCGGCCGGGATCGCGCTCCTCGCGGCCGCCGTCGCCGCGCTGGCATGGCTCGCGCGGCCGCTCGACGCCCGCCAGCGCATCGCGCTCGCCGGCGGCTACGCGACGATGACCGCGATCGTCGCCCTCCTCGCGTCCGGCCCGCAGCGGAGCTTCCTCGGCCACGCCGGCTACTCGTCACGCTACTTCTACGCGCCGGGAACGATGCTGCTCTTTCTTCTCCTCGCGAATGCGGACCTCTCGCGCGGACGGCGTCCGTCCGCCCGCAACGTCGCGTGCGCCGTCCTGGTCGCGATCGGGATCGCGACCGGTGCGGCGCGCTTTCGCGAGTCGACGCGCTGGCGGCCGGACTGGCCGCGCTGGCGCGACGAGGTCGCGCTCTGGCGAGCCGACCCGGCGCGATCGCTCCGGACGTGGCCGCCGGGCTGGCGCATCTTCTATCTCGTCCCGCGCACGCCGCCCTCGGCCGGGAGCGGCAAGGCGCGCTGATCGCAGCCGGGTCCGCGAGCGGTCGTCAGCGCGCCGCGCGCGCGGCGCGCGGTGGCGGGCTGTCGACGGCGGCGAGCCGGACGAGGTTGTCGCGGCGCTCGGCCGGGATGCGCCGCGGGCGGCCGGCGTCGTCGACCATCGCGTGCTCCGTGCGCGCGGCCGCGATGCGATCGTCGCCGCGCCGGATGTCGTACGCCATCGCGAGCGACGCGCCGCGCACCCACTCGAGCCAGGTCGCGATCTCGAGCACGTCGTCGAAGGCGGCGGCCCGCAGGTAGTCGAGCTCGACGCGCGTCGTCGAGAAGTGGAGGCCCTGGGCCACGTACTCGCGGTACGGCCGGTCGTGCTCGTCCATCCAGGCGATGCGCGCGAGCTCGAGGTAGCGCACGTAGTTCGCGTGGTGGACGATCGCCATCGCGTCGGTCTCGTAGAACGGCACGCGGTGGCGGAGGACCGAGCGCGTCATCCCGCCGCGCCGCTCAGCATGAGGTAGATCACGACCCCCGTCACCGAGACGTAGAGCCATATCGGAAGCGCGATCCGCGTCAAGCGCCGGTGGCGCTGGAACTCGCGCCGCCACGCGAAGTAGAACGCGGTGAGCGCCATCGGGACGACCGACATCGAGAGGACGACGTGGCTGATCAAGATCGCGAAGTAGACCGGCCTGACCCAGCCGACGCCGGCGAACTTCGTGTCGCCGTGGACCCAGTGGTAGACGAGGTACGAGACGAGGAACACGGCCGAGGTCGCGAACGCCGCGACCATGAGCCGCTTGTGGACGCGGATCGCACGCCGTCGGATCGCGACCCAGCCCGCGAGGAGCAGGACCGCGGAGGTCGCGTTCAGCGCCGCGTTCACCGCCGGCAGGAACCGGAGATCGACCGCGCCGGCCGCCGTCCCCGTCTCGCGCAGCACCAGGATGTAGCCGATGAAGGCGAGCGCGGCGGCGGACACGAGCGCGTTGAACGCGAAGAACGAGCGGTCCGAGACGCGCTCGATCGCCGCCGGGCGGGTGGACGCCATGACCGGGACTACCCGGAACCGGAGCGCCGCGCCACCGCCCGGCGCGGCCGAGCCGACGCGCGCGGGCGCGCGCGGGCAGCGGTGGGCGCCGCTCGCGCCTTCGTCGCGATCGCGCTCGGCGCGATGGTCCTCGCCGGCGCGCTCGCCTCGCTCGCCCGCGCCGAAGACCGCGAGCCCGCGGGCGCTCCGACGCCCGAGGCGATGGCGAGCGCACGCGCTTCCGGCGCCGAGTCCGTCTCCGTGCTCTACGGCCCGAGCTTCGCCCACCTCATGTCCGATCGCATCGGGCCCGAGTTCACGCGCGCGACCGGCGTTCGCTTCGACGGCCAGCCGCAGGCGTCGCTCGCGGAGATGCGTCTCACGACGGCGTCCGGCGCGCCCGCCGACGTCGCGATCGTCACCGACCCGGAGCTCCTCGGGGAGAAGGCGACCGCGGCCCAGGCGCCGTACTACGTCGTCTTCGCCGCCGACGCGATGGTCGTCGCGTACCGCGGCGACTCGACCTACGCGAAGGCGATCGCGTCGGGCATGCCGTGGTTCGACGCCCTGCGCGCGGGCGGCGTGCGGTTCGGCCGGCTCGATCCCGATCTCCACCCGCTCGGCATGCGCGCGATCTTCGTGCTGCAGCTCGCCCGCCGCTACTACGAGAGCGGGGACCTCGCCGCCCAGCTGCTCCGTCCCGATCAGATCGTGCCCGCGACCGATCTCGTCCCGCGCCTGCAGCGCGGCGCTCTCGACGCGGCTCTCCTCTATCGCAGCCAGGCGGTCGAAGCCGGCCTGTCGCTCCTCGACCTCCCGGTCGAGATCAACCTCTCCGATCCCGGCCGGCGCGGCGTGTACGACGAGGCGTCGCTCGAGGTCCACGGCAACCTGCAGCGCGGAGCGCCGCTCGTCGTCGCCGCGGTGCCGCTCGCGCCCGCGCCGCATCCCGCGGTCGCGCTGCGCTTCGTCGACTTCCTCACCTCGGGGCGCGGCCGCCGGATCTTCGAGGACAGCGGGTTCGTGACGCTGCCCGGCTTTCCGCTCCGGCGCGCGTGGGGCCAGGCGCCCTGAGGTCATTTAACGATGAGGTCGCTCTCCTCGCCCCACTGCCCGCGGGCTCGCTTCGGTCGCGTCTTGAGTCTGTGGGTGCCGGCTCACACGAGCTCGACCGGCGCGCCGACGGTGATCCGACCGGCCGCGCGCGCCGCCCCGTAGACGCCGACGTTCTGGGCGAGGTCGCGCACGATCGTCCGGAGGACGCCCGGGTCCTTCGACAGGTCGTGCTGCGGGAGCGTCGTCATCACGCAGCGCGGGCACGGCGCCGCGACCGTCACGGGCACGCCGCCGATCCGGAGCTCGCGTCCGACCCATTCGACTTCGGGCGGCGACGCGCCGTCGCCCTCGGTCTCGACGACGAGGTTCGGGCGAAAGCGCCGGACGTCGAAGCGCGCGTCCGGGTTCCGGCCGGCCAGGAAGCGGAGCGTCCCGGTCGTGAGCACATGGAGCGGGAACGCGTCGAAGTACGTGCCCGCCGGCGAGGTCAGCTCGAAGATCTCGGCCGGGAAGACGGAGAAGTCGGGCAGCGGCTCGTCGGGGAGACGGCCGAAGATCGCGCGCAGATCGGTCTCGAGGTCGACGCCCGGCTCGGGGACGCGGCGGTAGTGGTCGCGGCTCTCGGCCGGCTGGATCGGCCACAGAGTGACCTCCCGCCCGAGGAGGCGCGACAGGCGCTCGCCGGCTTCGGGGTCGTCGCTCCGGACGCGCGACCCGTCCGGCAGCGTGATCTCCGCGGCCGGCACGCGTCCCGGCGACGGCTCGTCGAGATAGCGGGCGCTGCACTGCAGGAGACCTGCGAGCTTCTTCGCGCCCCGGATCTCGCCGGCGGTCTCGTCGCGCGCCGCCCAGCCGCGGTCGCCGACGATGCCGCCGCCGAAAACGCTCGCCTCGTTCAGGCGCTCGCCCGCCATCGACTTGACGGGGAACCGCCAGATCTCCTTCACCGTTCCGACGATCGCCATCGCGCGCTCCTCGTCCCGCGGCTTCCCACACGCGCCGAGCGTCCGCAAGACGCGGCATGCGCCTCCGTCACAGCCGGAGCAGGATACCGCGGCGATGGAGGACGGCGAGCGGCACGAGCCAGATCGCCACCCAGACGAGCGCGTAGAGCAGCGACGCGCGCGGGCCGCTCGCGATGCGGAGGAAGACGCTCTGGTAGACGAGCGCCTTCGCCGAGATGCGCGACCCGTCCGGCCGCACGACCGTCCACCAGAGGAGCGCCTTGTCGGAGAGCGCCGACAGGACGTACGCGAGGAGCGGGTTCCGCCCGTAGACGACGAAGGGCGCGGTCCAGCGCCGCCAGCCGCAGAGGTCGATCGACCAGGCGCAGAGCGCGAGGCCGAGGAGCGACACGCCGCCCGAGAAGACCACGAAGGAGGCGGTCCAGAGGCTCTTGTTGATCGGCAGCGCCGCGTCGAAGGCGAGGCCGGCGACGACCGCGATCGTCCCGGCCGCGAAGAGCCCGGCGACGCGCTCGGCGAGCGCGCGCCGCGTCGTCCACCACGTGCCCGCGAGCACGCCGGCGAGCGTCGTCGCCGACGCGGTCAGCGTCCCGAGAAGCCCTTCGGGATCCCAACCGGTCCGCAGCAGGTGGCCGCCGAGGAGCGCGCGGTCCAGCATCGCGCCGGGATTGCTCTCGGGCCCGAGCCAGCCCGACGTGCCCAGGAGCGGCGGGACCAGCCAGAGCGCCGCGGTGTGCACGACGAGGAGACCGGCCGCGAGCGCCGCCTGAGCGCGCGCCGAGAGGTAGAGCGTGGCGATCGACCCGATCGCGAAGCAGAGCGCGATGCGCTGGAGGACTCCCGGGACCCGGAGGTGCGCGAGGTCGAAGGTCGGAAACGCGTTCAGGAAGAGACCGACGCAGAAGAGCAGCACCGCGCGCCGGACGATGCGCGCGACCAGCGCGCCGCCCGCCGCGCCGCGGTCGCGCGCGCCCCCGAGGGCGAGCGTGATCGCGACCCCGACGATGAAGAGGAACGCCGGGAAGATGAGGTCGGCCGGCGTCCACCCGTGCCAGTCGGCGTGCTCCAGCACGGGAAAGCGATGGCGCGGGCTGCCCGGCGTGTTGACGAGGATCATCGCCGCGATCGCGACGCCGCGGAAGGCGTCGAGAGCGAGCAGTCGGCGCGGCGCGGCCGGGACCGGTGCGGGATCGCGGGTGGCTTCGGAAAGCGGTGCGACGCTCGCGGTGCGGCGTCGCGCGGGCTCGGGATCGCGCTCGCGCGCGGGCGATGGCGCGAGCCTCTTCGGGGCCATGTCACGTCACCGTCGCAGGCTCCCCCTGCACCGAGGATACTCCGCACGCGCGCGGCCGAACAGCCCGATTCGACACGGACCGACGGCGCGACGCGAGCCGTCGACGTCAGTGGGCGGCGACGACCGTCCCGGCCGCGAGCGCCGGGGACGGCGCCGTCGCACCGGCGGGCGGCGTCGACCCGCCGGCCGCGGGGACGTCGCCGTGCGCCGCGGCGGGGCTCTGCAGCGGCGGCGCCTCCGGCCCCTCGACGAGGCTTCCGGCAGACGCCATGTCGCTCGCGCCCAGCTGCGTGAACGGCTCGTCGTGCCGCACGAACGCCGCGAGGAACGACGCCATCACCTCCTGCTGGCTCGCGTAGCGCGCCAGCGCGGCCCGCTTCGCGGCGACCTGTCGCTCGTCGAGCGCGACGCTCACGCGCCCGAGCCCGCGCGCCGACAGTCCGGCGGGCAGCGTCAGGGCCGAGTCCGCGACGAGAGCCGGATCGACCGCATCCCAGCCCGGCGGCCAGGCGGGCCAGTGGACGAGGTAGGCGAGGAGCTTCGGCGCGACGCCTTTCCCGGCGGCCGACGCGTGCAGCCAGTCGGCGGTCGCGAGCAGCGTGAAGACGCCGGCCGCGTGATGGTCGGGGTGGGTGTCGAGCGGATCCGGAAGCGCGACGATCGTCGGGCGCGCTTCGCGGATGATGTTGCCGAGCTCGTGCCGCAGGTCGGCGCCGTCGTACGGGATGTCGGGGTCGATCACCTCGGCGTCGTACGGCGGGTCGGAGGCGCCGGTCGTCCGCGAGCGCTCGGGGTTGCTGCGGCGCCAGTGGGCGCGGAGGAGGTCGTTCAGGCCGCCGTCGGGGAAGCCCATGATCTGGAGGCGGATGCGATCGTGGTCGAGCTGGCGCATGGCCGCGCGCGCCTCGCGCAGGCGGCGCTCCCCGTACGCGATGAACTGAGCCGGCCGCGGCTGCAGCTCGCCGGTCTCGCGCACGACCGCCTCGACGTAGCCGTCGCCGGCGGTGAGGAGCAGCACGCGGACGGTCCCGCCCTGCCCGAGGACCTGCTGGATGAGGCCGGCCGCGCCGATCGTCTCGTCGTCGGGATGCGGCGCGATGACGAGGAGCCGCTCGCCGTGCCCGATCGCGAAGGGCCGGCCCGGAGCCGGGCCGGCGCCCGGCTTGGCGGCGCCGGGAGCGGCGTCACCCGCCCAGGCGCGACGCGCGATCAGCGGCGCCGCGCCCGCGAGCGCGGCGGTCCGCAGGAACCGGCGCCGCGTCCACCCTTTTCGCACCGCCCACATGCGACTTCGCTCGACCGGGACCGCTACGGCTCCGCGCCGCGCATGCCCTCGGGCCTTGGACGCCGGTTGCTAGCGAATGATGCACGATCTGTCGACGACCGCGGCACGTCCTGCCCATCGCGTGCGCAGTGCGCGTTTCCATGTCACTCGAAAGCGCTGCCATCGCGGCGGCCGATTGGCTAGAATCCCCGTTTCCTCGCGCGCCGCGCGGAGCAGCCATGAGCACCACACCCCGGACCCCGTTCGAAGAGATCCTGCGCCGGCGGATCGTCATCCTCGACGGCGCCATGGGCACGATGGTCCAGCGCCATCGCCTGACCGAGGCGGACTTCCGGGGCGATCGCTTCCGCGACCACCCGCGAGATCTGAAGGGAAACAACGACATCTTGGTCCTGACCCGTCCTGACGTCATCGCCGGCATCCACCGCGCCTACTTCGAGGCCGGCGCCGACGTCGTCGAGACGAGCACCTTCAGCGCCACCCGCGTCGCCCAGGCCGACTACGGCCTCGAGGACGTCGTCTACGAGCTGAACCTCGAGGGCGCGCGCCTCGCGCGCGCGGTCGCGGACGAGCTCACCGACCGCGACCCGGCGAAGCCCCGCTTCGTCGCCGGCGCGATGGGCCCGACGAACCGCACGCTCTCGATCTCGCCCGACGTGAACAACCCGGCGCTGCGCGCGATCGAGTTCGACGAGCTCGCCGCCGCCTACGCCGAGCAGGCGCGCGGCCTCCTCGACGGCGGCGTCGACCTCCTCCTCCCCGAGACGACCTTCGACACGCTGAACCTGAAAGCCGCCATCTGGGCGATCGAGGAGGTCTTCGCGGAGCGCGGCTCGCGCGTGCCCGTGATCCTGTCGCTCACGATCACCGACCGGAGCGGGCGGACGCTTTCCGGCCAGACGCTCGAGGCGGCGTGGATCGCGATCGCGCACGCGGAGCCGCTCGCCGTCGGCCTCAACTGCGCGCTCGGCGCGACCGAGATGCGCCCGTTCATCGCCGAGCTCGCGCGCGTCGCCCCGACGTACATCTCCTGCTACCCGAACGCCGGGCTCCCGAACGCGTTCGGCGAGTACGACGAGACGCCGGAGCAGACGGCCGCGATCGTGCGCGAGTTCGCGGAGTCGGGCTGGATCAACGTCGTCGGCGGCTGCTGCGGCACGACGCCCGACCACGTCGCCGCGATCGCGCGCGCCGTCGACGGCATCGCGCCGCACGTGCCCACGCCGCAGGAGCGCCTGACGCGCCTCTCCGGGCTCGAGCCCTTCGCCATTCGTCCGGAGACCGGCTTCGTCATGGTCGGCGAGCGGACGAACGTGACGGGATCGAAGAAGTTCGCCCGCCTCATCAAGTCGGGCGACCACGAGGGGGCGCTCGCGGTCGCGCTCGAGCAGGTGCGCGGCGGCGCGAACCTGATCGACGTGAACATGGACGAGGGGATGCTCGACTCGGCGAACGAGATCGCGCACTTCCTGAAGCTCGTCGCGACCGAGCCCGAGATCGCGCGCGTCCCCGTCATGGTCGACTCCTCGAAGTTCGAGGTGATCGAGGCCGGCCTGAAGTGCGTGCAGGGCAAGCCGATCGTGAACTCGATCTCCTTGAAGGAGGGCGAGGACGCGTTCCGCGAGCACGCGCGGCGCGTGCGCCGCTACGGCGCCGGCGTGGTCGTCATGGCCTTCGACGAGGAAGGCCAGGCGACGACCGTCGAGGGCCGGCTCGCGATCTGCAAGCGCGCGTACCGAATCCTGACCGAGGAGGTCGGCTTCCCGCCCGAGGACATCGTCTTCGACCCGAACGTCCTCGCGATCGCGACCGGCATCGAGGAGCACGACGGCTACGCGGTCGCGTTCATCGAGGCGACACGCGCGATCAAGAAGGAACTGCCGCACGTCCACATCTCGGGCGGCGTCTCGAACCTCTCCTTCTCCTTCCGCGGCAACGACGTCGTCCGCGAGGCAATGCACTCGGCCTTCCTCTTCCACGCGATGCGGGCCGGCATGGACATGGGAATCGTGAACGCGGGCCAGCTCGCGGTCTACGAGGACATCCCCGCCGACCTGCGCGAGATCGTCGAGGACGTCGTCCTGAACCGCCGCCCGGACGCGACCGAGCGGCTGCTCTCGTTCGCCGAGACGGTGAAGGGCAAGGGGCAGGCGCGCGTCCAGGACCTCGCCTGGCGCGACGCGACCGTCGAGGAGCGCCTGTCGCACGCCCTGGTGCAGGGCATCGTCGACTTCATCGACGAGGACGTCGAGGAGGCGCGCCGGAAGCACGCGAGGCCGCTCGACGTGATCGAGGGCCCGCTCATGGACGGAATGCGGGTCGTCGGCGACCTCTTCGGCTCCGGCAAGATGTTCCTGCCGCAGGTCGTGAAGAGCGCGCGCGTGATGAAGAAGGCCGTCGCCTACCTGCTTCCCTTCATGGAGGAGGAGAAGCGCCGCGGCGGCGGAGGCGAGGTGCAGACGCAGGGAAAGATCCTCCTCGCGACCGTCAAGGGCGACGTCCACGACATCGGCAAGAACATCGTCGGCGTGGTGCTCGGCTGCAACAACTACGAGGTGATCGACCTCGGCGTCATGGTGCCGTGCGAGAAGATCCTCGACACGGCGAAGCGCGAGGGCGTGCACATCATCGGCCTGTCGGGCCTCATCACGCCTTCGCTCGACGAGATGGTCCACGTCGCGAAGGAGATGGAGCGGACGCAGGTCCACCTGCCGCTCCTGATCGGTGGCGCCACGACGTCGCGGCAGCACACGGCGGTCAAGATCGCGCCCGGCTACAGCGAGCCGACGGTGCACGTGCTCGACGCGTCGCGCGCCGTCGGCGTCGTGTCGAGCCTGCTCTCGGCGGACGGGCGCGCGGAGTTCGACCGCAAGAACCGCGAGGAGCAGGACGGGCTGCGCGCGCTCTACCGCGAGCGCCAGAGCCGCCCGCTCCTCCCGTACGAGCAGGCCCGCCGGCAGAAGGTCGCCATCGAGTGGCGGGCGGAGGACGTCGCGAAGCCGGCGTTTGTCGGCCGGCGCGCGCTCGACGACTTCCCGCTCGGCGAGCTCGTGCCGCTCATCGACTGGACCTTCCTCTTCCATGCCTGGGAGCTGCGCGGGAAGTACCCCGACATCCTCGAGCACCCGGAGGTCGGGAAGGCGGCGCGCGACCTGTTCGCGAACGCGAGCGCGCTGCTCGACCGCATCGTGCGCGAGAAGCTCCTCCACGCGCGCGGCGTGTGGGGCTTCTGGCCCGCGGCCGGCGACGGCGACGACGTCGTCCTCTACACCGACGAGTCGCGGACGCACGAGCTCGTCCGTTTCTGCATGCTGCGCCAGCAGGAGACGAAGTACGAGGCCCAGCAGGTCTACCGCTCGCTCGCCGACTACGTCGCGCCCATCGACAGCGGCCTGAAGGACTACGTCGGCGCCTTCGCGGTGACCGCCGGGATCGGGGTCGACGAGGTCGTGCGGCGCTACGAGGCGGACCACGACGACTACCACGCGATCATGACGAAGGCGCTCGCGGACCGTCTCGCGGAGGCGTTCGCCGAGCGGCTCCACCTCGAGGCGCGCCGCGCCTGGGGCTACGGCGCGGAGGAGCACCTGTCGAACGACCAGCTCATCGCGGAGAAGTATCGCGGGATCCGGCCCGCGTTCGGCTATCCCGCGTGCCCGGAGCATTCCGAGAAGACGAAGCTCTTCCAGATCCTCGAGGCGCCGTCGGTCGGCATCACGCTCACCGAGTCGTACGCGATGGCACCCGCCGCGTCGGTGAGCGGGCTCTACCTGGCGCATCCGGAGGCGCGTTACTTCGCGCTCGGGCGCGTGAACGTCGATCAGGTGGAGGCCTACGCTCGGCGGAAGGGCATCTCCGTCAAGCAAGCGGAGCGCCTCCTCGGACCGAGCCTCGCGTACGACCCCGACTGATCGGCGGCCGACCGAACGGACACGGACGTCCTCATGCCCCGACGCCTCCGAGCCGCCGCCACGGCCCTGGTCTGCACCGCGGCGGTCACCCTCTCTTCGGCCGCGATCGGCGCCCCGAAGGCGACGCCGCATGGAGTCCTCGGGACGCCGGGGACCCCGCGCCCCGAGACCGACCCGGCCGCCCGCGTCGAGAAGATCCTCGTCGCCCGGCCCGCCTACGCGGCGCTCCGCGAGCACGATCCCGCGCTGCTGCACGAGGTCGTCGACGGGGTCGCGAAGTCGGAATACTGGAACGCGCGCGACGAGGTCGTGCTCGCGGTCGCTCGCGGGCGCGTCGCGCTCGGGGTGCGGAAGCACCTCGCCGCGGGCAACAACCGGAGCATCGAGCTCTTCACGCGAAACCTGGTCGCTCAGCTCCGCGTCGTCGCTCCACAGGTGAAGGAGGCGTGCTACGCGCTCCTCGCGACGGACGACGAGGGCGCCGCGCGCCTCGCGACCGTCTACCTCGCCGACCTCGACGACTCGGACCTCCAGTACATGGCCGACGCGATCAACACGCTCGGCCCGCCGCTCGACGAGGAGAAGCTCGAGCGCATGCTGAACGGGATCGTCGTCGTGCTGCGCGAGCGCTTCGGAGACGCCGTGAAGATCCTCGACCACATCGGCGAGCCCGGCGTCGACCACGCGCAGGCATGCCAGGTGACGAACGCGCTCCTGGTCGCGATCCTGAAGAAGACGGGCACCGCGAGCCCGGGCGACGTCGCCCCGCTGTACCGGTACGTCTTCCTGAAGCAGTCGACGCACCGGCCGATCGCGGAGTGACGGCCGCGCACGCAACGGGCCCGGCCGGCCGGCGCTCGCGGGTGGCGGAGCGCGCTCCGGTGCCGATATCGTCGCGCGCGTGACGCGAGGCGCGCCATCTCGGTCGGACCGCCCGGCGGGCGCAGTCCCGTGGGCGGCGCTGGGCGCCGCCGTGCTGATCGCCGTCGTCGTGCGGCTCGCGGCGATCGCGCTCTACGGGCCGTCGACGCTCCGCTTCGGCGACGCCGTGAGCTACCTCGACACGGCGTCCGACCTCTGCCGCACGGGGCACTACTCGTGGCAGAGCAATCTCCCGTTCTTCCGCGCGCCCGGGCTTCCCTTCTTCATCGCGCTCGCGACCGGCTGCGGGCCCGATCGCGTCCCCGCGGTGAAGGTCGCGCTCGTCGCGCTCGACGCGGCGACGGTCGCCGTCGCGTACGCGCTCGCGCGCGGCCTCTCGTTCGGCACGCCGGCCGCACTCGCAGGCGCGGCGCTGGTCGCGATCCACCCGTTCTTCGTGCAGTCGAGCGCCGACGTCACGACCGAGCCGCTGGCGACGCTCCTCGTCGCCATCTGGCTCGCGGCGGTCGTGTGGGCGGCGCGCGACGGCTCGCGGCGGCTCGTCCTGTGGTCGGCCGCGGGCGCCGCCGCTGGCTTCGCCGCGCTGACGCGGCCGGCCGCGATCCTGTGCGTGCCGCTCGGGATCGCCGGACGGCTTCTCCTCGACCGCCGCGGGCCTCGCGGCCTCGCCGCGGACGCCGCGTGCTTCGCCGCCGCGGCTGCGATCGTGGTCGCGCCGTGGTCGATCGTCGCCTCGCGCGCCGCCGGCGGCTTCGTCCTCGTGAACGACGCCGGCGGCTACGCGCTCTGGCGCGGCATGCACCCGATGCTCGCGCGTGCGACCGAGGAGCGCGACCCCGCGCGGTTCCTCGCCGAGTCCGACCGCTTCGAGCGCGAGGTGTCCCCGCACGCTGCCGCCGACGTCGACCGCCGCGCGAGCACGCCGCGCGCGCGCAGCGACGAGTGGACGCGCCTCGCGATCGAGGACGCCAAAGCGGAGCCCTGGCTCGCTGCCCGCTACTTGGTGCGGAAGGCGCGCGTGTACTGGCGCCCTTGGGTCGATCGCAGCATCTCGCCCGGCTGGCTCGTCGCCGCGAGCGCCGCCGTGCTCGTGCCGGTGCTCCTCGGCGGCCTGCTCGGGCTCGCGCGGCTCGCGCGGGCCGACCGGGGCGCGGCCGTCTTTCTCGCGCTCGTGCTCATGGTGCCGTGGATCGCGCAGCTTCCGTACCAGGTCATGAGCCGCTTCCGCGTTCCCTTTTCCGAGGTGCCGCTGTGCGTCCTCGCAGCGGCGTACGGCTGGTCGCTCTGGGAGCGCGCGCGGTCGCCGGCGCGGCGAACGGGCCCGGGCCGCATGTGAACGTTCGCTCGTTTGCGCTGCCATACCGGTCAGGCGTGCCGTCGTGGTCGCCGCGGACGGCGCCGAGCCGGCGAACTCGCCGCCGGTGCTCGCGTGCGACGACCTCGCGCAGGTCCCCGGGGAGCCGGGCTTCAAGGCGCCGGGGACGATCGAGGCGACGAACGAGCTCACCGCGCAGACGCTCGTCGTGCGAAACGCCCAGCGCCGGCTCTGCGTGCCGACGGAGATCGTCGGGGATCGCTGAAGCGCGGCTTTCGCCGAGCAGCATCGACCGACGCTCCGACGGCGGCGAGCGCCTCGACTCCGCTCGTGGAATGACACCGCTTGCGTCGCCGACCTCGATCCGTTGACGTGGGCGGACGCCGCCTGCGGCGGCGCCTGCGATGAACGGAGAAGCCGAGCCCCTGTCCCTGCCCGCGGAGGCGACGCCGACGCGCGCCGCGGTCGGGCTGGGGTCGGCGGGCGGCGCGTCGCTCAGGCGGGTCGTGTGGTCGCTCGCCTGGCCGGTCATCGTCACGATGCTGTCGGAGTCGCTGGTCGGGCTCGTCGACATGCTCATGGTGTCGCGCCTCGGGCCGGCGGCGGTCGCCGGGGTCGGCGTCGGCGCGCAGATCCTGGGCGGCGTCTCGGTCACGATGACCGCGGTCGGGACCGGGACGCTCGCGCTCGTCGCGCGCTACGTGGGCGCGCGCCACAAGGCGCAGGCGGAGCGGGTCCTCGGTCAGTCGGTGCTTGCGGCGTTCGCGCTCGCCTGCGTCGTCATCGTGCCGGTCATCGCCTGGCCGTACGAGCTCGTGCGGCTCTTCGGCGTCGAGCCGAACGTCGTCGTGCAGGGCGGCGCCTTCGTGCGCGTGGTGATGCTCGCGATCCCGGCGTCGGCCGTGAGCTTCGTGATCGCGTCCGCGCTCCGCGGGGCGGGCGACACGCGCACGCCGCTCGCGATCGGGCTCGTCGTGAACGCGCTCAACGTGCTCGGCAACTGGGTCTTCATCTTCGGGAAGCTCGGCTTCCCCGCGCTCGGCGTGCGCGGCTCGGGGGTCGCGACGACGCTCGCGTTCACGAGCGGGATGGCGCTCGGGCTCTGGCTGCTCGCGCGCGGCCGGCTTCGCCTGCGTCTCGGCTGGGGCGATCTCCGGTTCCACTTCTCGACGATCCGCCGCGTGCTCTCGATCGGCTCGCCGGCCGCGGTCGAGCAGGGGATGATGCAGGTCGGCTTCTTCGTCTACCTGCTCTTCGCGGCGCGCTACGGGACGGACGCGGTCGCGGCCTACTTCATCGGCGTCCGCATCCTCGCGCTTTCCTTCCTGCCCGGCTTCGGCTTCGCGGCCGCGGCGGCCGCACTCGTCGGCCAGAACCTGGGCGCCGGGAAGCCGGACGCCGCGGAGCACTCGGGATGGCTCGCGAACTGGATGTCGGTCGCGCTCATGTCGGCGACCGGCGTCTTCGCGTTCGTGTTCTCCGAGCCGATCGCGCGCCTCTTCGTCGACCAGGAGACGGTGATCGCGGGCACGGCGTCGTTCATCCACATGCTCGCCTTCTCGCAGCCGCTCATGGCGATGGACTTCACGCTCGGCGGCGCGCTGCGCGGCGCCGGCGACACGCGCTTTCCGCTCCTGACGGTCCTGATCGCGTTCTACGGCTGCCGGCTCGGGTTCGCGTTCGTCGTCGTGTCGCTGCTCGGGCTCGGGCTGCCGTGGCTCTGGGCGGCGCTCATCCCCGACTACATCATGCGCGCGACGCTGAAGGCCTGGCGCTTCCGGCGCGGGACGTGGAAGACGATCGCCGTTTGACTGAGCGACGGGAGAGACACGAGCCACCGCGTGTGGCAGGACGTCCCACCGTGGGACTGCGCGCGCCGGCGGGTGCGGGCGCGGGTTGAAACGGCCATCGGAGGCTTACGCGTGAACGATGCGAAACGTGACGCGACCGACGCGACGGCGGCCGGGGACGCGGGCGCGGACCTTGCCGCGCTCACCGATCGCGTGCGCCGCCTGATCGACGCGACGGTAACGAACCGGGCGCCCGCCGAGGCGCTGCGAGCCGCCTGCGCGTCGGTCGACGAAGCGATCTCGCGTCTCGCGCCGCACGTCGTCGACCCGCCGCCGCCGCGCTATCCCGCGCTCTCCGGGTCCGCCGTCGACGTCCAGGCGATCTTCCCGTACGACGTCGTGCTCGGCCGCTTCAATCCGCTGGCCGTGCCGGTCGCGATCGAGTGGCGCGATCCGATCGCGATCGGTCGCGTCGTCTTCGAGACGCCCTACGAAGGCCCGCCCGGCTGCGTGCACGGCGCCGTGATCGCGGGCGCATTCGATCAGGTGTTCAACGCCGTGAACCTGATGCGCGGCAATCCGGGTCCGACCCGGAGGCTCGAGATCCGCTACGCGAAGCCGACGCCGCTCCGGCGCGAGCTCCGCTTCGAAGGGTGGCAGGAGCGGACGGAGGGACGGGAGGTCTTCACGGCGGGCCGGCTCGTCGCGGACGGCGTCGTCACGGCCGAGGCGTCGGGCGTGTTCGTCCAGATCCCGCCCGAGCGCGTGATGCAGCTCCTCGCGGCTCAGCGCACCTCGACGGAGTAGGCGGCGACGCGCGCGGGCGCGACGTCGGTCTCCCACGGGCGGACGTACACGAGCTCGATGCGCGCCCGCCCGGGCGCGACGCCCTCGAATCGCCAGGTCTCGAGGCCGCCCTGTCCGACGCGCACCTCCTCCGACGGCGGCGCTTCGCCGGGCGCGGGCGGCGGCTCGACGCCCGGCCGCGCGAACGTCCCGCCGGTCACGGGCGTCGGCGACGGCGTCGGCAGCGCCGCCGGCTCGACCCGCTGGAAATCCGACCCGACGAGCTTCACCACCGCCTCGTCGAGCGGCGGACCGATCTGCCACTGGTAGCCCGTGCTCGGATTCGACGGGAGGCGGACGTCGAACTGCTGGCCCGGCGACACGATGAACTCCGCCGGCGCGCCGAGCGGTCCGGCGGGCGTGCGACCAGCGCACGCCGCGACGACGCCTCCGGCGACAAGGACCGCCGCAGCCACGCACGTCGAGGCGACCCCGCGCGGGCGAGCGCCGTCCGCCCCGCCGCGACGAGCGCCCGCGCTTGCCCGCCCTCCTCGCCTCACGCCTTCCCCGCGCCCGGGACGAGCCGCTCCATCGGCACGTCGAGCAGGTTGCCGATGCGATCGATCGCGACGTCCGGCGCCGGGTACTTCGCGACCTCCTCCGCGTCGCGCGCGTAGTGGCCCTGCTTCGGGAAGACGGTCGTCACGCGATCGCCCCACGTCTTCTTGATCGCGGCCAGGATGCGGACCTTGTCGTCGACCATCACGTAGTGGTCGGCGGGGTAGCGGCGCTCGACGTCGTCGAGCTCGTGCTCCTTGTGGATGTAGATCAGGATGTTGCCGTCGGTCGCCTCGTAGAGGCCCGAGCGGTGGATCTTGAGCGGCTGGAAGACGACGTCGCCGTCCGAGAGGATGACGGCCGCGCCCCACTGGCGGCAGTGCTCGAGCACGTCCAGCGAGTTCGGAAAGAGGCGGTTCGCGAACGGGTAGCTCACGAGGAACGTCGACACCGCGAGGAGGTGCGAGTCGCGCGGGTTCTCGATGCGGTAGCGCTGGAGCGCTCCGAGATAGTCCGCGTACCCGAGCTCGCGTCGGAGATCCTCGAAGATCTCCCAGTACCGCTGCTGCCGGCGATCGCCGACCTCGTGCGCGAGGTAGCGCTTCATGTCGGCGGTCACGCGGTCGTTGTCGACGAGGGTGTTGTCGACGTCGAAGAGGAACACCACCCGGTCCTTGGCCATGCCCGGTCTCCACGGCGCGGTCGCGGCGCGCGCCTCGCGATCATCGGAACGTGTCTACACCGCATGCGCAGCCGGACAAGCGCCATGCCCGCCCGCAGGGAGTGGGGCCCCGTTCGGCTTTGCCGAACGGGGCGAGGGAAGCGTTTCCCTCGTTGAATGGATCAGCTCGCCAGCGCGACCGCCTCCGGGACGTCGCGACCGGACGCGATCGGACACCACCGCTCGAGCACCCGCAGCAGGTCTTCCGACTTGACCGGCTTCGTCAAGTAGTCGTCCATCCCGGCGGCGAGGCAGCGCTCGCGATCGCCCTCCATCGCGTTCGCGGTCATGGCGATGATCGGGACGCGCGCACCGCGCTCGCGTCGGCGGATCTCGACCGTCGCCTGATAGCCGTCGAGCTGCGGCATCTGGCAGTCCATCAGCACGACGTCGTAGGGGATGCGCGACAGCGCCTCGAGCGCCTCTGCACCGTCCGCGACGGCGTCGGCGCGACAGCCCAGCTTCTCGAGCAGGCGGACGGCGACCTTCTGGTTGATCGCGTTGTCCTCGGCGACCAGGACGCGGAGCGCCGCCAGCCGGCGGCGCGTGTCGTGGGTGGCGACCGGATCGGCGCCCGGTCGGGCCGGCTGCGACTGCGCTGGCTCGAGCGGGAGGTCGACCCAGAACTCGCTCCCGCGACCGGGCTCGCTGTCGACCCCGATCTCTCCGCCCATGAGGTGCACGAGCTGCCGGCAGATGGTGAGGCCGAGGCCGGTTCCGCCGTAGCGGCGGCTCGAGCTGCCGTCGGCCTGCGTGAAGCTCTCGAAGATCGCCTGGTGGCGCTCGCGCGGGATGCCGATACCCGTGTCGCGCACGGTGATGCGCACGCCGATGCGCCCCTGGGCCCGGCCCCTGTCCCGCACCGCGATCTCGACCTCGCCGCGCTCCGTGAACTTGACCGCGTTGCCCGCCAGGTTCGTCACGATCTGGCGGATGCGACCGGGATCGCCCCGCAGACTCGACGGGAAGTCGGGCGGAAGGCTGCACGCGAAGGTGACGCCCTTTCGCGCAGCACTCGGCGCAAGCAGGTCGCGAACTTCCTCGACGAGCGCCCGGAGGTCGAAATCGACGACCTCGATCGCGAGCTTCCCGGCCTCGATCTTCGAGAAGTCGAGGATGTCGTTGATCACCGTCAGCAGGCCCTCGGCGCTGCTCCGGATGGTGCTCGCGAAGTCGCGCTGCTCCTCGTCGAGCTCGGTGTCGAGCAGGAGGCCCGTCATGCCGATGACGCCGTTCATCGGCGTCCGGATCTCGTGGCTCATGTTCGCCAAGAACTCGCTCTTGGCCGCCGCCGCGTGCACCGCCTCGTCGCGCGCGCGCGCGAGCTCGAACGCCTGACGCGCGAGCTCGGCGGCCTGGATCTCGATCCGGTCGCGTGCGGCGATCGCGTCCGCGGCGAAGCGACGGAGCTCGCGCTCCGCGCGCTTGCTCTCGGTGATGTCCCGCGTGACCGCGGCGAGGCAGAGCGGCTGCCCGCTCTCCGGGTCGCGCACGACGAAGACGTTGTGCACGACGTCGATCCGCTGTCCGGTCCGGAGGTTCGCGATCTGCGACTCGCCGATCCAGCGTCCGGTCGCGAGGACCGTCGGCCCGACGAGGAACCGCAGCTCCTGGCGGACGTCCTGCGGCACGTAGCGGAGCACGTTCGTGCCGACGACCTGCGCGGGATCGTCGAGCCCGACCATGCGGGCGGCGGCCGGGTTGACGTACAGGATGGTCGCCTCGTCGAGCGAGAGCAGGACGATGAACTCGCTCGAGCACTCGACGAGCGAGACGAACTTCTGCCGCTCCTCCTCCGCCTGGCGCCGCCGCGAGATGTCGCGCACCGACGACTGGAAGCGCGTGTACGACCCGGCGTCGTCGAGGATCGGCTCGGTCACGGCCTCCATCCACGTCCAGGACCCGTCCCGGTGCCGCATTCGCATGCAGACGGTGGAGGGCTGGCCCGAAGCGAGGACCGCGCTCTGGGCCATCACGCCGGGAAGATCGTCGGGGTGCACCAGGTCGGTCGTGATCCGGCCGACGAGATCGTCCGGCATCCAGCCCAGGACCCGCGTCACCGAGGGGCTCGCGTACTCGATCGTCCCCCTGCTCGAAACGATCACGATGTCGGTGATGTTGTCGGCGAGCAGGCGGTAGCGGTTCTCCTCGGCGCGGAGCGCCTCCTCCGCGCGCTTGCGCTCCGTCAAATCGCGACAGACGGCGATGAAGCGCGGCTCGCCGCTCCACGCGGACTCGGTGACGCACACCTCGATCGGAAAGACGGTGCCGCTATGCTTGATGGCGATGCTTTCCAGAGCCGCGGCTCCGTCGCGCGCCGCGCGCGCGCGAGCGGCGCGCTCGACGTCGGCCCAGGACGGGTCGGCGCCCGCGGGCATGAGCGAGGCGATCGGACGTCCGACGAGGTCTCCGGGCGCGCAGCCGAACACCCGGCCGGCCGCCGGATTCGCCGACTCGATTCGGCCGCCCCGGTCGATCACCAGCACGCCGTCCGCGATCGCGTCCACGACCGAGCGGAGGCGCGCCTGCCGATCGACGAACGCGGCTTCCGCGGACTGGCGAGCCGCGAGGAAGGCGCGCGTCGTCGCGACCAGAGCGATCCCGAAGAAGACGCGGCCGATGGCGCCGTACGTCGGGAGAACGTCGGGCGGCGCCAGGGGCGTGCCGCCGACGACGGCGTAGTACGCGATCTGCGCGATGACGACCGCGCCGTAGAAGACCGCCGCGCGAAACCCGAGGACCAGCCCGGCGCAGAAGACCGGGATGAAGAGCCATTCCTGCGCCGGCGAGTGGACGCCGCCCAGCTCCCCTTGCAGGAAGAAGAAGACCGCGACCGACTCGATCATGACGAAGTGCGCGACGCCCTCCACCCAGCCTGTCCGCCGGAGCACGATCAGCGAGGCGCCGGAGATGGCGGCCGAAAGCAGGATCGCCGTCGCCGCGCGGTGGGCGCCGATCGCCACGAGCAGCGCGATCGCGAAGGGCCCGAACGAAAGCAGCCCGACGACCATCCCGTTCAGCGTCCGCATGCGACGCATGAAAAGCGCGTCGTCGTAGCGCGGGTCGGAAGGTGCGATGCCGCCGTCGAGGAGGTCGCGAAACCCGTTGGAAACCGAGAGAACCATCCCCCCGTCCCGATCATCGGCGCGCACGCGTCGCCTCCTGAGCGCGCCGGCGCGCCTGGAGCGCGCCATGCGCCAGCGCACGGCGACCTCGCCACGGCGACGGGACCGCTCGCGCGACCTCGGCCGGTGAGCCGCACGGTGCGTCAGCGCTTCGTCGCCGCTATCGCCGCCGCGCGGTCGCCTCGCTCGCTCGTTTGAAGGGATATCCGAGCTGGGCCCAAAGCCCCGCCGGAACGTCGCCGCCGGGGATGCCGAAGCGGGTCGGCGCGCGGTCGCGCGGCAGGTGGTACGTGCCGAACGCGAGGTCGATGAACGGGAAGAGCCCCGCGAAGTTTCGATCGAGACCCTGCTCCTCGGCAGCGTGATGCCAGCGGTGGAACGCCGGGCTCGCGACGGCGAACCGGAAGGGCCCGAACGTCCACGGCACGTTCGCGTGCACGAAGACCCCGTACGCGGAGAGGAGAGGGACGTACGCCGCGAGGAGCGCGGGATCGAAGCCGATGGCGAGGATCGGCGCCGCCTGCGCGAGCCGCATCACGAGGTCGTTCACCGGGTGGAGGCGCACCGCCGAGAGCCAGTCGACCTGCTCGGACGAATGGTGCACCGCGTGGAAACGCCACAGCGGGCGCCGGTGGAACAGCCGGTGCATCGCATAGGCCGCGACGTCCGCGACGAGAAGGAACTCCACGAGCTGCAGCCAGAGCGGCTGGCGCGCGATCGCGGCGCGCGGCGCGAGGAGCGACTCGAGGCTCGGCTGGTCGACGGGCAGACCGAGCGCGAGCGCGACCGCGACGAGCGCGAGCACGATCGCGACCCGCGTGAGCGTCTTGGTCACGAGCGGCGTGAAGAACCAATACGCGACGTCGGTCGCCGAGCCGCTCCGCCAGCCGGGCTGCGCGACCGCGGGCCAGCGGCGCTCGAGGAAGGCGAACGCGGCCCCCAGGACGAGGAGGCCGGCGGCGACGCCCATCAAGCTCGGACCCATCGCGATGCACCGCCGCCGCCCCGCGAGCGCGGCGCGCGCGGCGGGCACAGCTTACGGCAGCGCGCCCGCGCGCGCGAGCGGATCAGGCAGCCGCGCGGTGCGCCGCGATCAGGGCCAGGCCGCGCGCGACGGTCGTGAGCTCCTCGCCGCCCCGCAAGCGATCCGCGCCGAAGCGGGTCTCGAAGATCTCCCGCACGCGCGGGACGAGCGACGTTCCGCCGGTCAGGAACACGCGGTCGATCGCGGACGGCGCGGCGCCGGCACGCGCGAGGAGAGCGTCGACGCACGCCTCGAGCTTGGCGACGAGGTCCTCGATCCAGCCCTCGAAGTCCGAGCGCGCGACCTCCAGGTCGATCCGCCGCGGCAGCTCGTGGAACGCGAAGCGAGCGCGCGGCGCGCCCGACAGGTCGACCTTCGTGCGCTCGACGGCCCGGTAGAGCAGGTAGCCGAGGTCGTCCTCGACGAGCCGGATCAGGCTCGCGATCTTCGAGCGCTCGCGCGCCTCGAACTCGAGCTGGCGAAGCGTCTCGAGCGTCTCGCGCGTCTTCAGGAAGGACACGTCCTCCCAGCGCTCGAGCCGCGCGTAGATCCAGGCCGGGACGGGCAGCTCCTTCCCGTGCTCCGAGCGCCGGAGCGATCCGCGCCCGAGGCGCGGCGCGACGACGTGGCGGACGATCCGGCCGTCGAATGCGCCGCCCGCGACCGGCACGCCGTCGACCGCGAGGATGCTCCGCGAGCGGTCCATCGCTTCCGTGCGCTCGCTCGGGCCGAGCCGGACGAGGCAGAAATCGCTCGTGCCGCCGCCGAAGTCGCCGATCAGGACGAGCTCGTCGTGGTCGAGGCTGCGCTCGTACTCGAACGCCGCCGCGACCGGCTCGTACTCGAACGCGATCTCCTCGAAGCCCGCCGCCTCGGCCGCGCCGCGCAGGCGGACGAGCGCGGCGGCGTCGCGCTCGGGGTCGGTCTGCGCCTCCTCGCCGATCACGAAGTGCACGGGACGCCCGATCACGACCGCCTTCGCGTCGTCGCCGAGCTGCGCGCGCGCGGCGTCGCGCAGCTCGCGCAGGAGCGTCGCGATCAGGTCCTCGAGCGTGAAGCGCCAGCCGTAGATCAGCGTGTCGTTGAAGAGTCGGCTCGCGAGGTACGACTTGAGCGACTGGAGGAAACGCCCGCCGGCGCCCTCGTCGAGGTAGGAGGCGATCGCGCGCGGCCCGGCCGTCGCCTGCGGGCGCCGATTCGGGCCGTGCCCCTCGGCGCTGAAGTGGAGGGCCGAGCGGAACACGGAGGTCTCGCCGTCGCCTTCGCGGAAGGTCGCGAGGCGCGCGGCGCCCTCGCGCGTCGCCGCGCCGATCGCGCTGTTCGTCGTGCCGAAGTCGAGGCCGAGCATGGCGAGATGCGAGTCAGGCGCGGCGCGCGGCGCCGCAGCTCGCCGGCGCCGTCGCGCCGGCGGCGAAGATCTCCCGAAGGCTACCGCGCGCCCTGCGCCGCGGCGGCGACCTCGGGCTCGATCAGGTCCGGGCGGTACTCCGGGTGCTCGGTGAGCCAGGCCGAAAGCCGCTGCATGGACTGCTCGTTCTGCTTGTTGATGAAGCGGTAGATCGGCCCCTCGAACCACTTCCACGGCGGCTTCGTCAGGTTGTAGCGCTCCTCGAAGTGGAGCCGGGTCTTGTTCGGGCCGATCGGCTCGAGGCGAACGCGGCCCGTCTGATCATTCCCCGGGACGCGATTGATCATGAGGAACGTGTAGCCGCGCGCAGGCTCCACGCCGGAGACGAGCTCGAGCGCGGAGCCGGTACGCCCGAACGGCATCTTGTAAATGACGCGGCGAAGCAGGCCGTTGCCGCGGTCGTCGCCCGGCCACAGCACGTCGACGCGGATCACCATCGGCGCGTACTCCGTCCAGCGCGCGTAGTCCTGCATCACCGCCCACGGGCGCTCGGGCGAGTGCGGCAGGTCGACCGAGTAGCGATGCTCGCGCATCGCCCGAGATTGCCCCGACCGCCCGCGCAGGTCCAGCGGTTGCCGCGCCGCGGCGCCGTACGTGGTGACCGGCGTTGACATCTCGTGCTGACGGGCGGACGCTCGGAGTCACACCACAGCAGGAGGGTTCGACATGGCCATTCTGCCGAAGCTCAAGGAGCTTCTCGACGCCCGCCAAGTGCGTCACGAGGTGCGCGCCCACAAGGTCGCCTACACCGCGACCGGGGTCGCCGCCGCGGACCACGTCCCGCCGAGCGAGATGGCGAAGGTGGTCGTGCTGCGGGGATGCGGCGGCTACCTCATGGCGGTCCTGCCGGCCTCGCGCGAGCTCGACGTCGAGCGGCTGCGCGACGCGGTCGGCGATCCCGATGCCCGGCTCGCATCCGAGGACGAGTTCGCGCACCTCTTCCCGGGCTGCGAGCCGGGCGCGATGCCGCCGTTCGGCGACCTCTTCGGGATGCCGCTCTGGGCCGACGACTCGCTCGGGCGGGAGTCGGAGACGGTCTTCAACGCCGGCAACCACCGCGAGACGGTCCACATGGCGTACTGCGACTTCGTCCGCCTCGCGCACCCGACCTTCGCGGCGTTCGCGAGGCAGCACGCGGGCGCCGCGTACCGGCCGGCCGCAGCCACCTGAAGCGGGCGCCTGCTACTTGGCGTCCCACCACTTCGAGAGGTGGGCGCCCGCCGCGCGCGGCTTCTCCGCGTAGTGCGACGTGTCGTTGTAGACCATGAGCCGGGCCCGCACGGGGTCCTTGAAGTCGACGACGTTGAGGCAAGCCGGCGCCTGATCGAGCCGGTCGCGGTAGCCGCGCGCGTCGATTCCGAGGAGCGTCGCGAGCACGAGGCGGATCGTCGCCTTGTGCGAGACGAGCGCGACGGTCGTGCCGGCGTGGCGCTCGACGATCGCCCGCACGACCGGCAGCGCGCGCGCCATGACCGCGATCCCGGGCTCGCCGCCCTCGGGGGCGAACGTGACGGGGTCGAGCTCCCAGGCGGCGTACTCGGCGGAGAAGCGCTGCTCGACCTCGCGCCGCGTGAGGCCCTCCCACCGGCCGTGATCGATCTCCGCGAGGCCGGGTGCCGTCGCCGGCTCGAGCGCGTGCGGGGCACCCACGAGCGCGGCGGTGTCGAGCGCCCGCTTCAGCGGGCTCGCGTAGATCGCGGCGATCTTCTCGCCCGCGAGCCGCCGACCGAGCGCGCGCGCCTGATCGCGTCCCTCGTCGGACAGCTCGACGTCGGTCGACCCGGCGAAGCGGTCCTCCGCGGAGAGGACGGTCGCGCCGTGCCGGATCATGAGCAGTCGCGTCGCCATGGGCCCCCCCCCCGCTACGGCTCGACGTAGCCCGCCGCCTGCAGTCGGAACATGCGCGCGTATCGCCGATCGCTCGCGAGGAGCTCGGCGTGCGTCCCGAGCTCCGTCAGGCGGCCGTCCTCGAACACGGCGATGCGGTCGGCGATCCGGACGCTCGAGAAGCGGTGCGTGATCAGGATCGCGGTACGATCGGCCGTGAGCTCGCGGAAGCGGGCGAAGATCTCGGCCTCCGCCTCGGCGTCGAGCGCCGCGGTCGGCTCGTCGAGGATGAGGACCGGCGAGCGGCGCATGAACGCGCGCGCGAGCGCGAGGCGCTGCCACTGTCCGACCGAGAGCTCCGCGCCCCCGAACCAGCGCCCGAGCCCCTGCCCGTAGCCGCCCGGCAAACCGGCGATCACGTCGTCGATGCCGCCGGCCGCGGCGGCGCGCTCGATCGCGTCGCGGTTGCCGATCTCGGGAAGCCAGCCGACGCCGATGTTGTCGGCGACCGTGAAGTGGAAGCGGACGAAGTCCTGGAAGATCACCCCGACGCGCGCCCGCAGCTCGGCCGCCGAGAGGTCGGCGATGTCGACGCCGCCGATCCGGATCCGGCCGGCCGTCGGCCGATAGAGCCCCGTGAGGAGCTTGACGAGCGTCGTCTTGCCGGCGCCGTTCGGCCCGACGAGCGCGATCGTCTCGCCGGGCTCGATCGTGAGGGTCACGTCCCGGAGCGAGTCGCGCGCGGCGTCCGGGTAGCGGAAGGAGACGCCCTCGAGGTCGATGCGAGGCGGAAGCGGCACGCGTGCGGGCTCGCCGCCGCCCGCGCCGTTGCCGTGGAGCGACTCGCTCGCGGCGCTCGCGCTCGCACCGTTGCCCGCGGACGCGCCGAGCGCGTCCGGGATGCCGACGTCTTCCGGGATCGCCTCGTGCGGCTCGTCCTCCGGGAGCCCGAGGTACTCGAAGAGGTTCGACATGAAGAGGTTGTCCTCGTAGAGCCGCGCGACCGCCAGCATCGCAGCCTGGAACGCCGCCTGCCCTTCGCGGAACGCGACCAGGTAGAGGGTCATCGTCCCGACCGTGAGGTCGCCCGCGACCGCGCGCACGACGACCCACGCATAGCAGGCGTAGAGCGCGAGCAGGCTCACGGTGCCGAGCACGAGCGTCGCGCGGCCGCGCCGGCGTGCGAGCGCCACGTCCTCGTGGTGGAACCGCTCGTAGAGCGCGCGGTAGCGGTCGAGGAGGAGGCGCGAGAGCGAGAAGAGCTTGATCTCCTTCGCGCTCGCCTCCTGGGAGAGGAGCACCTCGAGGTAGTGCGCCTGGCGCGTGTCGACCGTGCGCGCGCGCTTCAGCCAGAACGACTCGCGCCCGAAGCGCGCCTCGGCGAAGAAGGGCGGGATCGCGGAAGCGAGGAGCGCCAGGACCGCGAGGCCGCTGAATGCTCCCAGCACGGCGCCGTATCCCGCGAGCGCGGTCAGGTTGCGAGCGAGCCCGAGCGTCTGGCGGATGACGTCGAGCGGCCGCGTGCTCGCCTCGCGTCGCGCCTGCGTCAGCTGGTTGTTGAAGGTCGGGTCCTCGAAGTGGCGGTAGCTCACGTTGATCGCCTTCTCGAGGATGCGGACGTTCACCTCGACGCCGAGCGCGGAGGAGAGGATGGTCTGCGCGAGGGCGTTCAGCTGCGTGACGCCGGCGCGCGCCACCATGAGGCCGCACTCGATCGCCACCCAGCGGAGCGCCCCGGCGCCACCGCCCGCGGCGCCGGTGCTGGCGGCCACGACCGCGTCGATGATGCGCTTCCCGACCCACGCGATCGCGACCGGGAGGACCGCGTCCGCGAGCGCGAGCGCGACGAGCGCGGCGGCCAGGCGGGCGTTCGTCTCGATCAGGAGCCCGAACGCGTGGCGCGCGTTCCCCATGACGGCGAAGAACTCGCCGACGGCGCGCCCGAGACGTTCGAGGAGCGCAGGCGTCGGCTCGGGACGAGCTGCCTCCGTTGGATCGATCGCGTCGGGCATCGCGGCTGCGACGACCCTAGCGCGCGCCGGAGGCTGGTTCGACGGCTGGGCGCGTACCGGCGCGGCGGATCTCGACGGTGCCCTCGCCCCGCAGGTCGCGCAGCGTGAGCCGCGGCGGCTCGAACGACCACGTCCCCGCGAGACCGGTGAACGTCACGGCGACGTCGCGGCCGAGCGACGACGCGTCGAGCTCGACGATCCCGCCGTCGCCCCGGCCGCGGAGGACGACGGCGTCGGGCGCGTCGCGCTTCCCGCCGCTCGCCTCGGCGCCCGTCACCGTGAACCCCTCGATGCGCTCGCTCCGCACGCCGCCGACGTCGATCCCCGCACGCGCCGCCGGGATGCCGGCTTCGGGCGCGCGCCGGACCCACGTGATCGGGTTGCTCGAGACCTTCGCCTTCCCGTCCGCGGACTCGACCGCGATCCGGACGAGGGTCGTTCCACCGGGAGGCAGCGCGATCTCCCGCTTGTCGTCGACGTCCGCGGACGTCGCGTTCAGCGTCGCGGGCGGAGCACCCGGCTGCACGACGCGCACCGCGTCGCCGGCCGCGACGCCGCGGATCGCGATCGCGACGTCCTCGGACTCGCGATCGCTGAGCACGATCTGTCCCATGCGCCAGCCGCGCGCGGTCGTGAGGTCGACCGACCCGTGGAAGAGCGTGATGTCGCCGAAGAAGATGCGGCCGGCGCGCATGCCGGCGAGGAGCTCCGGCTTCGTCGGCGAGCGCGCCCAGATCCAGGAGAGGAAGTTGTTCGGCGACGTGCGCCAGCGCTGACGCGGGCCGCCGTGCGAGTCGCTCACGCCCACGCCGACGAAATGCAGGCCCGCGAGCGCGAGCTGGTCCCAGACCCAGAGGTGGTCCGCGAGGTCGTGCCCGCCGCGATCCCGGTAGCCGACCTCGAGGATGTCGGCGCCGTACGCGCGGTTCGCGAGGATCTTGGCCAGGATCGCGTCCCGGCTCGCGAGCGCGGGTCCGCCCGCCATCGCCGCGCCGAACATGTGGTTGTACGACACGAGGCCGCCGCGGGCGTGCGCTTCCGCGACGGCGCGGCGCGCGACGGCGTCCTGCACGTCCGCGGGGACCGCTGCGCTCTCGTCGCCCGAGTCCGCGTCGCCCGCGTCGGCATCGGCGGCGCCGGCGACGGCCGGGGCGGCGGCGCGCGCGTGCCGCTGCGCGGCCTCGGCGAGCACGCTCTCGTAGTCGAGGAGCCGCGTCCCGATCGAGAACTCGTTCAGGTGCTGCGAGGCGTACGAGATCTCGACGCCCTGGAGCTGCACCAGCCCGGGATGGTCGGCGGCCGCCTGCTCGATGACCTGGGCTTGACGGTCGTACGCCTGGTCGCCCGCGATCCGCTGCGCGATGCGGAAGCGATCGAAGAGCGCCGACGCCGTCGCGCCCCGCCGCGCCTCCACGCCGAGCGCGACCACCGCCATGCTGTTGTCCTCGCCGCGGATCATCGGGAACCCGGCGACGACGTCGCGCGTGACCGGGAGAACGAGCCGGTTCCACCCGCCCTCGCGGTAGGCGACGGGCACCTCGAGCGTGGTCCCGCGCCGCTCCGGCGCCGTGCGCGCGTTGTCGAGCACGTAACGCAGGAGGTAGTTCGCGCGCGGCAGGTCGCCCTTCGGCGGGTGCTCGGAGAGCATCACCTCCACGAGCGCGCGCGCGTCGGGCCCGAGCGCCTCGGGATAGACCGACAGCTCGATTGCGACGTCGGAGAAGAGCGGGCGCTTGAACAGCGAGCGCGCGCTCATGAGCTGGTAGAGGAGCTCCTGGAACTCGGGGCCCTCCCCGGCGGCCCGGACGCGCAGGCTGTGGGAGCCGTCGTCCGCGCGGTCGGCGGTGATCTCGGCCGCGCCCGCCGCCGTCGACCGGCGCGCCTTCCGGAGCATCTTCTGCGACGCATCTCCGCTCTCGGCGTCGTGGGCCGCTCGTCGCCGGAGCGCGCCGCGGCCGCGCGGCAGGCCGGTCGGCTCGCGCCACGACTCGCCGGCGTCGATCGGCTCCGCCCAGGCCTCGAAGTCGAACGCGGTCGGATGGTGGTACGACGCGATCCGGAAGTCGTGGTCGCTCCACCAGATGACGTCGGCGCCGACCTCGCGCGCCTCGTCGCTGTGGGAGTCGATGCTGGCGATGCCCTCGCTCGCGGACCCGTGGACGTGGAGTTGAACGGAGAAGGGCCGGGCGTCGCCGCCCGCTCCCGCGGCCGCCGACGACAGGACCGCCGCCGCCAGCACGGCGGCGGCGCAAGCGAGGCGCGATCCTTCCATCGGTGACGCGGCGGGCGCTCCGTCGCTCTTGTCGCAGACCGCCGGGCACGGCCGCAAACCCGCCGCTGCGCCGATCGAGTTTGACGGTCTCGCGGCCAACCGATAGCCGTGGACGGTCGCTCGGGCCGCTCGGCCTTCGGGCGATCGAGAGGACCCGCCCGCTCCACCGTCGTCCTGCGCCCGCGATGACGACCAGACCCGAGAAGCACCGGACCGCCCTTTCGACGCCGCGCTCGCGGCGCGAGCCACCGCGAGCGGCGTCGCGGCGACGCCGCTCGCCCGCCGCGCTCGTCGTCGCTCTTCTGGCCGCGCTCGCGGGAGGATGCGAGCGCGGCGCGCGCGACGCCGCGCCGACGCGCCCGAACGTCCTCCTGGTCTCTTTCGACACGACGCGCGCCGACCACACGTCTGCGTACGGCTACGAGCGCCCGACGACGCCCCGCCTCGCCGCCCTCCTCGCGACGTCGATCCGCTTCGACGCCGCCTACGCGCCGATGCCGACGACGATGCCGTCGCACTCGTCCATGTTCACCGGCGTCTTTCCGCGCACGCACGGCGTCGTGAAGAACGGGCTCGCGCTCGCGCCGGGCACGCCGACGCTCGCGGCCGCGCTCTCCGCGGCCGGCTACCGGACGGCCGGCTTCGTGAGCTCGTTCGTCCTCGACCGGCGCTTCGGCGCATCGCAGGGCTTCGAGACGTGGGACGACCACTTCGGCGAGGGGTCGTGCAAGATGGCGGCGAAGAACTGGGAGGGGCGCGACCTCGAGGAGTCCTTCTGCCGGCGCGGCGCCGAGACGCGCGCGCGAGCGGAGTCGTGGCTCGAGTCGAACGGCTATCTCTCCGGGGCGAGCGCCGGCTCGGGCGCGGCGGCCGCGGCGACGCCCGCTCCGCCGTTCTTCCTCTTCGTCCACTTCTTCGACCCGCACGACCCCTACGCCCCGCTGCCGGAGCACGCCGCGCTCTTCCCCCCGGCGCCGGGCGACGATGCTCGCATCGCGCAGCAGGTCGCCGCCTACGACGGCGAGATCCACTACGCGGACGAGCAGCTCGGGCTCCTCCTCGACCGCCTCGCGCAGGCCGGCATCCTCGACTGGACGCTCGTCGTCGTCGTCGGCGACCACGGCGAGGGCCTCATGCAGCACGGCTGGATGAACCACGGCCTCCACCTCTACGAGGAGGCGGTGCACGTGCCGCTGGTCGTGCGCTGGCCGGCGCGGCTCGCCGGGGGGAGATCGATCGCCGAGCCCGTCGAGCTCACCGACTTGACGCCGACGGTTCTCGCGCTCGCCGGCGTGGCGGCGCCCGACATCCGCCCGCAGGGCCGGAGCCTCGCGGGAGCGCTGACCGGCGGCGAGAAGCTCGATCCCGAGCGCCCGGTGTTCCTCCAGCGCCGGCACTACGAGGGCAAGGTGCGGCCCGGCGTCGAGGCCTACGGCCTGAAGGTCGGCGTCCGGAAGGGTCGCTGGAAGTACATCGAGTGCAAGGTCGAGCAGACGCGCGAGCTCTACGACCTCGCGAGCGATCCCCACGAGCTCACGAACCTCGTCGACGCGCACGGCGAGGAGGCGGGTCGCCTCGCGGCGACGATCGAAAAGTGGCTGTCGGAGACCCCGGAAGCCGCGCGCGGCGGCGTCTCGGGAAAGGACGCCGAGCGCCTCCGCGCGCTCGGGTACGTGCAGTGAGGGGCGGATCGACTCGGAGGACGGCGATCGCCGCCGTCGCCGGCGCGCTCGCGGGCGCGCTCGTGTTCGCGGCGCTCGGGTCGACCGCCGCCGGCCCCGAGCCTGGCCGGCGCCGGAACCTGCTCCTCGTCACGGTCGACACGCTCCGCGCCGACCACCTCGGATTCGCGGGCTACGCGCGCGACACCTCGCCGAACCTCGACGGGCTGGCACGCGAGGGGACGTGGTTCGCGCGCTGCTACTCGCAATCGGCGACGACCGGCGCCTCGCACGCGACCATCTTCACGTCGCTCCCGCCCGACCGCCACGGCGTCGTCGCGAACAAGCAGCGCTTCCCGGCGGACGTCCCGTCGCTCATGACCGAGCTCCGCCGCCACGGCTACGCGACGGCCGGCTTCGCCTCGAGCGTCGTCGTCGGGCGGAAGTCCGGCCTGCAGGACGTCTTCGAGCACTTCGACGACCAGCTCACGGTCGCCGAGCTGAACCGGCAGCAGCGCTACGAGCGGCCCGCCGGCGACACGGTGGCGGCCGTGCGCGCCTGGATCGAGCAGGCGCCGCCCGACAAGCCGTTCTTCGTGTGGATGCACCTGATCGACCCGCACGGCCCGTACCAGGCGCCGGTCGACCCCGACCGCTACGTCGGCGACCCGCTCTTCGGGAAGATCGGCCGCGACTACCCGATCGGCAAGGAGGACTTCGTCCCGGGCACGATCCCGTCGTACCAGGTGCTGGGCGGTCGGACCGACGCCGACTACTACGTCGCGCGCTACGACGCCGAGATCCGCTACGCCGACGCGAAGCTCGGCGAGCTGCTCGCATTCCTCCGCGAGCGCGGCCGCGATCGCGACACGCTCGTCGCCGTGACTGCGGACCACGGCGAGACGCTCGCCGAGCCCGGCCACCGGCTCGTCTTCTCGCACGGGAACGTCGCGTACGAGGAAACCGTGCACGTCCCGCTGGTCGTGCGCGAGCCGGGCGGCGACCGCCGGCTCGCCGCCGTTCCGCGCGACGCGCCGGTCGCGCTCCTCGACCTCGCGCCGACGCTCCTCGTCCTCCTCGGCTTCGAGCCGCCCGCGTCGTTCGAGGGCCGGAACCTCCTGCAGTCGCAGCTGGCGGGCGACGTCGCCCTGTTCTCGTTCGGTGCATACGGAAACGCGAAGCTCGAGAAGGACCTCGGGACGCAGTTCTCGGTCCTGATCGGACCGACCCGCTACGTGCTCAACTCGAAGGACGGCGCCGACGAGCTCTACGACCACCGGAGCGATCCGACGGAGGCGAAGAACGTCGCCGCCGGCCGGCGCGACGACGTGTCCCGGATGCGCGCGCTCGTGACCGATCGGCTCGCGCGCGGCGCGCGCCCCGCGCCGGTGCCCGCCGAGACCGTGTCGCCCGAGCACCGGGAGAGCTTGAAGGCGCTCGGCTACGTCGAGTAAGCGACCGCTCATGGCGCCGGCGGCGGCGGATCGGCCTCGCGGCGTCTCCGCCCCTTCCGAGCGCGTGGGATTGCTCGGGCGCCTCGCGCCGCGCGGGCTCGCGCCGCACCTCGTCTTCGCCGCGATCGCGCTCGCGTTCTGCGCGCCGTACCTGCTGCCGGGCAACGTCCTCCTGCCGACCGGCCTCCACACGTTCCCGCCCTGGATCGGCGACGTCGGCGCGCCGGGCGATCGGCCGACGAACGAGCTCATGGCGGACGCGCTCGTGCTCACGCTCCCGGCGCGCGTGCTGAACCACGACGCGCTCCGCGCCGGGACCATCCCGTTCTGGAACCCGCGGATCTACGGCGGCTACCCGCACTTCGCGATGATCCAGAACAACACGCTCTACCCGCCGAGCGCGGTGTTCGATCTCGTCGATCCGTACTGGAGCATGGGCGCGAGCATCTGCCTCCACCTGGCGCTCGCGGGGAGCCTCATGTTCCTCTTCCTCCGCGGGTCCGCGCTCTCGAGCGCAGCGAGCGCGGTCGGCGGGGCCGCGTTCGAGCTGAACGGGATGTTCCTCATCCGCGCGAGCTCGCCGAGCTACGTGTTCACCGGCACGTGGCTGCCGCTCCTCCTGCTCGGTGCGCGCGCGCTCGCGCGCGGCGGCAGCACGCGGCGCGCCGGAGCGCAGCTCGCCCTGGGAAGCGCGCTCACCGTGCTCGGCGGCCATCCGCAGATGGCGGCGATGTCGTTCGCGGCGAGCGCGGCGCTCTTCGCGTGCGACATCGCGGGCGAGCGGCGCGCGGGCGCGGGCCCGGCGGGGCGCGAGGTCGCGCGCCGGGCGGCGTGGCTCGCCTGCTGGATCGCGCTCGGCGTCGCGCTCGTCGGGTTCCAGGTCGTTCCGTTCGCGGAGTTCCTGCGCGAGTCGTCGCGCGAGGTCGTGTCGCTCCAGCAGGTGCTCGCGTCGGCGCTGCCGGCTCCGGGCCTCCTCCAGGGCATCCTGCCCGACGTCTTCGGCCATCCGGTCGACGGGACCTACTGGTTCGACGACCTCGCACCCCTCCTCGACGGACGGCCACGCTCTGCGCGCTACTGGGCGCTCAACTACAGCGGCGAGAACGTCTTCACCGGCTGGGCACCGCTGGTCCTGGCCGCGGTCGCGCTCGTGCGACCCGCTCGGCCACGCGACGTCGCGCTCTTCGCGGGCATGGCGCTGGTGAGCCTCGCCGTCGTGCTCGGGACGCCGCTCCTCGCGCTCGCCTACGCGGCCGTGCCCGGGTTCGCGTACTCGCGGCCCGATCGCGTCCTCTTCCTCTACATGGCCGCCGTCGCCGCGCTCGCGGGCCACGGCTTCGAGTCGATCGCGACGGCCGACGACCGGCCGCGGACGCGCCGGATCGCGCTCGCCGCGGCGATCGCGCTCGCCGCCGAGCTGGCGTGGACGTCGCGCGCGTGGCTGCTCGACGGCGCGCGTCGGCGCGCGTTCGGCGACTGGCTCGTGCAGGCGTGGGAGCACGCGGCCGCGCTTCCGGTCTCCGGAGCGCGCCAGCTCGCGGTCGCGCTCGCGATCCTGGCCGCGTGCGCGTGGCTCGCACGACGGCGCCTCTCCCCGACGGTCGCGGCGGCGGCGTGGATCGCCGCGATCGCGGTCCCGAACGCGTGGTTCGGCTGGAAGTTCAACCCCGTGCAGCCGCGCCCTTCGCTCGGGGGCACCGCGACCGAGCGTGCGGTCGCGGCGCACGCCGGCGGACGGAGGCTCGCGCGCGTCCTCGAGTCCGGCGGCCGCGTCCTCCCGGCGAACGTCACGCAGATCCTCGGCGTCGACGACGTGCACGGCGCGAGCGCCGCCGGCCTCGAGCGCTACCTCGCGGTGATGAGCGCCTTCGATCGGACGTCGGTCTCGCGCATGAAGTACTTCCCGGAGTTCCGCGACCGCCGCGTCGCCGACGGCCCGCTCTTCGATCTCCTGTCGGTCGGGCTCGTCCTCTCGGACGTCCCGTTGCCGGCGCCGTGGCGCGCGGTGAGCGGGGAGGACGCGATCACGCTCTACGATCGCCCGGACGCCCTGGCGCGCTTCCACTTCGTGAGCGAGGTCGAGCGCGTGCCCGACGTCGCGTCGGCGATCGCTCGGGTCACGTCGGCGGATTTCGCCCCGGCGCGCCGAGCGGTCGTGGTCGCGCGCAACGGAGCGGGCAATGCGACGGCCGGCAGCGCGAGCAGCGGGGCCGGCGGCGACGCTGGAGCGGGTCGAGTCGCGGTCGTGTCCGACACGCCGCACGGCATCGCACTCGACGTGGACGCGCCGAGCGCGGGGGTCGTCGTCACGAGCGAGGTCGACTACCCCGGCTGGGAGAGCGATCTCGACGGAGTCCGCGCCGACACGCTGCTCGTGAACGGCGCGTTCCGCGGCGTCGCCGTCCCCGCGGGAAGCCACCGCGTACGCTTCCGCTACGTGCCGCGATCGTTCTACGCCGGGGTCGCGGTTTCGGTCGTGGCGGCGCTCGCGTGGATCGCGCTCGCGCGCCTGCACCGCTCGTGACCGCGGACCGGGGCGGCTCGCAGCCGGCTGCTCACGGCGCGATTTCGCGGAGCCGGAGCACCACGAAGGCACCGCGGCGGGCCTCCTCTCGTCCGAGGTCGCGCAGCCCGGCGCACGGCCCGTCGAGCTGCAGCACGACGCGATCGGCGCCGCTCTCCGCGATCGTTCTTCGCGCCTCGGCGTCGCCGCGCTGGTTGCAGACCGCCTGCAGGCCGAGGACCGGCCGGTCGAGCAGAAGCGCGTACACCGAGCCGTAGTCGCCGGCGAGCCGCTCGCCGGGTTTCGCGGTCGACGCGACGTAGGACGCGATCGCCCCCAGCTCCGCGAAGCGCTCGGCGCTGCGCGGCCGCAGGAAGTCGGCGCGGAAGGTGAGCGCGGTCGCGGCGGCGAGCGCGCTCACCACGGCCGCATCCGCGACGCGCACGCGCGCGACGCGAAGCGCCGCGTCGCGCGCCGCCTCGACGGCGTTCGCGAGCGCGACCACCGCGACGACGAGCGCGAGGCGCGCCTGCGGGACGTAGTACACCGCGATCACGCCCGCCGTGATCCCCGCGAGCCACTCGGGCGCCTCCCGGCGCTTCGCGCCGACGTACAGCGACGCCGCGATCGCGAGCGCGGCGAGCAGCCAGGCGAGCGGCGTCGGCCGCGAATCCGCGGGCGACATCCCGAGCAGGCCGACGTACGAGGCGACGTTCACGCGGAGTCGGCCCGCGATCGCGGCCGGCCCCACCACTTCGGAATCGGGGTCGAGCGCGTCGGCCCGCACGAGCGCGGTCGCGTACGAGGCAAGCGCGTCCTGCGCGTATCCGCCGCCCGACGGCGGCTGCAGCGCCCACGGCAGGTACGCCGCGAGCGCGATCGCGCCGGCGACGGTCGCGTGTCGCAGGCGTTCACGCATCCCTCCGCGTTCGCGGCCGTGCGCCGCGGCGTGCGGCCGCGACTCCGACGCCGGAGCGAGCAGGCGCTCGAGCGCGAGCGCCGGCACGAGGAGGACGTTCGCCGTCCGGACCCACGTCGCGAGCGCGATCGCCGCGCCGGCGACGACGTCGCGCGCGATGGAAGGCCGTCGCCCGGACCAGCGGATCGCGAGCAGCGCGAGGAGCGCGAGCGCGAGACCGGGAACGTCGGACAGCACCTGGTTGCAGAGCTGCTGGAAGCCGGGCTGGAGCTCGAGGGCGAGCGCGGCCGCGAGCGCGCACTCGTTCCCGACGCGCGGCGCGAGGAGGAGGAAGAAGAGCGCCACCGCCGCGACCCCGAACGCCTCGCCGGCGAGGTTCAGCGCCTCGAAGTCGATGCCGCGCCACGCGACGATCGGTGCGAGCGCGAGGCTGAAGCCGGGCGGCCGGAGCGTGTACGGCTCGCCCATCACCCGGTAGCCCTCGCCACGCGCGAGCGACCGCGCGGCGAGGAGGTAGGTCGCCGCGTCCGGCTTCGCGTCCCAGTGGCGCTGGACGAGCCACGGGATGGTCGCGCACAGGACGAGCACGAGCGCAGCCGCCCATGTCGCCGTCGACCGGCCGCCGCCCTTCGCCGACGCGCGCGCGCGCCGCGCGCCGGGCTCCGTCACCGAGCGGCTTCCGATCCCGTGCGCGTCGTCGAGCCGCTCTCGGCTGGCGGCGCTCCCCCGCCGGCGAGCAGCCGATCGACGAGCGGGGACTCGAGCCGACGCATGCGGACGATCGCGACCCGCTTTCCCTCGTGCAGCGTCGGGTTCAGGAACTCCCAGACGACCTCGCCCGCCGCGTCGACCTCGAGCGCGCGCCCGGCGTCGGATTCGGCGATCAGGGTGTTGCCGTTCGGGAGGCGCTGGTTCGAGCCGCGCGCGAGCGTGAAGAAGCTCTTCGGGTCGTCCGCCTTCCACTCCCACACGATCCGCTCCGCGATCGGGTCGAGCTCGATCACGCGCGACCATTTCCGCGCGATGCCGTTGTCGAAGAGGAGGATGTGGCCGTTGGGCAGCACCTGCGCGTCGTGCGGGCCCGACAGCTCGCCCTGGCCCCAGTGCCAGACGACCTTCCGTGCCTTCCAGTCGATCATCGCGATCGCGTCCTGGTGCCGCATGCAGACGAGCACGTTGCCGGCGGCATAGAGCGGGCTCTTCGCGGCGAGCTCGGGCGATCGCATCCAGTCGATCGCGTTCGTGTGGAGCAGGTCCGAGTTGTCCTCGCCCTTCTTCGGGCGCGGCTGGACGACGAAGCCGGGCGCCGCTCGCAGCATCTCGTAGAGCGACGCCTCCTCCACGACGTCGCCGTCCGGCGAGAGCAGCGTGAGCTTGTCCGTGGAGACGTCGTCGTCGGGGTCGACCTCGGGGATGCGGCGGTCCTCGCCCGTCAAGACCGAGATGAGGCCGTTCGGCGCGAGCTCCGCGTCGTGGTGCGCGTTGATGCGGCGCTCCCAGCGCAGCCGGCCGTCCCACGCCAGACGAGCGAGGTACTGGCCCTGCCGCCAGCGCGATCCGGGCTTCGCGCGCCCGGGATCGGCCTTGCCGTCGCGGCCGACGACGAGCAGGTCGCCGTCCGGGAGGAGCGTCGTGTTGTCCCAGCGGAAGCACGGCTCGCGCGACCAGCGGTGCACGAGGCGACCGTCGCCCGCGATGATCTCGGTCGAGCACGTGAACGCGTTCGTGAAGAGGTTGTAGCCGGGATAGGAGTGCGCGGGATCGCGCTTCACGACGCCCGAGCGTCCGTCCGCGGGCTCCTCCGCGACGTCGACGTAGCCGAGCGCCTTCAGGCGCTGGACCTCGTCGGAGGACGCGACCGCGGTCGCGGTCGGCGTCGCCGCGGGAAGCGCGGTCGCGGTCGGCGCCGGCGACGCGGCAGCGGGCGCTCGGCCATCGCTTCCGTCGCCGGAGCGGCATGCGCCGAGGAGGGTCGAGCAGAGAAGGACGCCGCCGCAGACGGCGAAGGCGCGAGCGCGCCGCGGCCCGGCGAGCGACGGTGCGAAGGCCGCCGTCACATGTAGCCGAGGCTTCGGAGCCGGCGGGCGGTCGCCCGCTTGATGGGCGGCAGCGGCGCCTCCGACTCGACGACGCGGGCCAGGATCTCGCCCTCCGCGCGGACGGGCGCGCGATCGGCATAGACGTTCGTCGACTCGCGCGGGTCGGTGCGGAGGTCGTACAGCTCGCGGCGGTCGTCGTGCAGCGCATCGACGATGAGCTTCAGCTCGGGCGTCCGGACGCCGCGCATCGCGACGCTGCCGTCGTTCGCGAGCGTCAGCAGGTCGAGGCCCGGATCGCGCGCGCCGCCGGCCGTCGACTCGCCGCTCCGCACGACCTCGGCGAGCGAGCGGCCCTCGACGTCCGCGATCGCCGGAGCGCCGGCGAACTCCAGCAACGTGGGCGCGACGTCGAGCAGCGACGCCTGCCGCCCGACCCGCCCCCCGCGCGCGACCCCTTCACCCGTCACGACGAGCGGCACGTGGAGCACCTCGTCGTAGAGCGTCTTCCCGTGGAGGAGCCCGCCGTGCTCGAGAAACTCCTCCCCGTGGTCCGCGGTCAGGACCGCGACGAAGCGGCCGCGCGTCCGCGCGCGCACGGCGTCGATGAGCTCGCGGATCTTGACGTCGACCTGGAGGATCTCGCCATCGTAGAGGTCGACCAGCCGATCGCGCTCCTCGGGGCGCGCCTTCACGCCCGAGCTCGCCATCTTCTGGACGCGCTGGCCGATCCGATCGGCGCGCGCGTCGTCGCGGGTCGCGGCGTCGCGCGCGAAGCGATTGAACTCCGGCTCGGGATCGTAGGGGCTGTGGACGTCGAAGTAGTGGACGAAGAGGAAGAACGGCTCGCGCGGGAGGCCTCGCACGACCTCCAGCACGCGCGACTGGTAGCCGGCGGCGTCGCGCGGCTTCGCGTGCTGCTCGTACGCGTCGAAGCCGCGCGCGAAGCCGAAGCGCCTGCCGAGAAACGGCGCGGACACGAGCGCCGCGGTCGCGTAGCCGCGGTCGTGCAGGCGCTCGGCGAGCATCGTCACGTCGCTCCGGATCGCGTGGCGCTGCGTGACCGCGCCGTGGCGATACGGCGACGCCCCACTCAGCATCGACGCGTGGCTCGGAAGCGTCCACGACGACGGCGCGTACGCGTGCTCGAAGACGACCCCGTCGCGCGCGAGCGCGTCGATGTTCGGCGACGTCGCGCGCCCGTACCCGTACGTCCCGAGGTGATCGGCGCGCAGCGTGTCGACGGAGATCAGCACGAGGCTCGGCGGCGTGGCGGGCTGCGCCGGCTCCGCGGGGCCGCTCGTGCAGCCCGCGACCGCGAGCAGGAAGGGCGCGAGCAGCAAGGCCGCCGCGCCGGGCGACCGAGCTCCCGGCGCACGCGACCGCCTGGGTCCGTGCACGCGCCGCCGCGGGCCGGCGTCGGTTGCGAGAGCAGAAGCGGCCACCGAGCTTGTCGTTGCTAGCAGGTCTCCGCGCCGGCAGCCAAGCGAGAGCCGTCCATCCCGCGCGCCCGAAGGACGGCGGTTTGTCGGTCCGCGGGACATCGGCTAAGCGCAGCGCGGTGTCCGCGCCGGCGCCCCTCGCGAACGCGGCCGGATCGGCGGCGACGCGGCGACGCCCGCTCGCGTGCTTCGCGGTCGCGGCCGCAGTCCTCGCCGCGCACCTCGCGAGCTTCCCGCTCGATCGCCCGATCGTGACGGACATCCGCTTCTCCGTCTACTTCGCATCCCGGGCGGCGAGCGGCGCCGTTCCGTACCGCGACTTCTTCGACAACCGGACGCCCCTCTCCACGTACCTCGGAGCGCTCCTCCACCTGATCGCGACCGGCGTCGGCGCGGATCCGCTGATCGCGATGCGGATCGGGTGCCTCGCGGTCGCCGGCCTGGCGGGCCTCGTCCTCTTCGCGGTCCAGCGTCGCCTCGCAGCGGGCGATTGCGTCGCCGGGATCGCGGGGCTCCTTCCCTACGTCGGCTTCACGGTGCTCGCCGTGCTGCCGTCGGTCGGCCCGTTTCCGAAGCTCCTGATGGCGCTGCTCGCGCCGCTCGCCGCGCTGCTCGCCTTCCACGAGCGCTGGGCGCTCGCCGGCGCGGCCGCGGCGCTCGCCGCCCTCGACTGGCAGATCGGCGTGCTGGCCGCGGCGGGCGTCGTCCTCGCGGCCGTCGCGACGCCGCACGAGCGCCGCTTCGCGTGGCTCCGCGCCGCGGCGGGAGGCGCGGCGGTCGCGCTCGCGTTCCTCGGCGTGCTCGCGGCGGCGGGCGCGCTCGACGACGCGCTCCGCCAGATCGTGCTGTCGGCGGCGAGCCGGGGCGCGTCGTCGATGCGCGAGAGCCCGAACGGGCGGCTCGAGCAGATCCTGCAGGTCGCCCGCATCGCGTGCCCCGGGCAGACGTGGCTCCTCGCGCTCGGCGCCGCCGGCATGCTGGCCCTCCCGCTCCTCTGGTGGCGCGAGCGCCGCGGCGCGCTCTCGCGCCTCGCGTGCGTGCTCGCCGTCCATCACTACGGCGTGGTCGCGTTCAGCGTGCTCGACTTCCAGCGCTTCGGCGACCTCTTCATCCTGCTGCAGAGCCTCGCCTTCTTCGCCGGCATCGCGCTCGCGCTGCCGGTTCGTCTAACGAGGGGAGCGCTCCCCTCGCCCCGTTCGGCAAAGCCGAACGGGGCCCCACTCCCCGCGCTCGCTTCGCTCGACCGCGCGCGACGCGTCGTTTCGGTGGCGGCCGTCGCGATCCTCGCGGTCGCCGTTCGGCCGTCCGTCCTCCACCCCGACGTCCATCTTCCGACGCACGCGACCCGCGCCGACGTGACGCTCGCCGGCCAGCGCGCGGTCGCACGCGAGCTCGCGACGCGCTTCGCGGGCCGGCGCGTCGCGGTGATCGGACCGTCGGAGCTCCTCTTCCTCGAGGGGTCGGCGAGCGCCCTGCCCTTCATCTACTGGAACGCCGCGACCTGGGCGTTCTATCGCGCGGTCGCCGACGAGGAGCCGCGCGACGCGCTGCTTCGCATCCTGCGCGACTCGCGCCCCGACGCGATCGTCTACCCCGAGGAGCGGCTCGGGCACGACGAGCGGCTCGACGCCGAGTACGCGCCGCTCGAGCTGGTCTCCCCGGACGGCACCTATCGGCTGCCGCTCCTCGTCCGGCGCTGATCGTCACTCGGGCAGCGAGCCCGTCTGCCGCAGCTCGGGGTGCGCGTAGTAGATCGCGACGATCGCCGCGAACGCGAGCACGGTGAGCGCGGCGCCCGCAATGCGGAGCGCGCGGCGATCCGCCGCGATCGCGCCGCAGAGGAGCGGTCCCGTGTCGAGCGCGAGGAGCGGCAGCAGCGGCAGCCGGAAGCGGTGGTTCGCGTTCGCGAAGGTGTAGATCGCGAGGTGGAGGAGGATCAGGACCACGACCAGCGGCTTCGTGCGTCCACCGGGCACGAGCCAGATCGCGGCCGCGCCGAGCGCGGTCGCGGCGACGTACCAGGCCGCCTCCCAGGCGATCAGGCCGCTCGCGAACGGCACCGCGCGATCGGGCAGCCAGCCGCGGTTGTCGTAGCGGACGAGCTGGCTCATCGGGCTCCACAGCAGGTAGCCGTTCCGCACGATCTTCTTCGCGAGCCACCACGGCTGCTCGCGCGCGATCGCCTCGAGCGCGACCCGCCGCGCGAACTCCTCCCGCTCGATCTCGTTGCCGCTCGCGCGGTAGCGCGGCAGGAACCAGTCGTGACCTTCCGCGTCGGCGTCGAGCAGGGAGACGCCCCCAGCGGGCAGGATGTTCCCGAGCACGACCGGCATCCAGCGCGTCGTCGACACCAGGACGAAGCGGCCGTGCAGCGCCCAGTTGCGCGCGCTCCACGGCAGCACGATGATCGCGACCGAAAGCGCGACGACCGCGGCGCGGCGCGTTCCGCTCAACGGGCGCGCGGGCGGTCGCAGCGCGGCCCACGCGGCGACCACGGCCGCGAAATAGACGACCATCTCCCGCACGAGCACCGCCGCACCGAGCGCGACGCCCGCGGCGGCGAGCGACAGCTCGTCGCCCGCGCGGTCGAAGCGGTCGAGGAGCCAGAGGACGAGCAGCAGCAGCGTGGTCGCGAGCGGCTCGGCCCAGAGCAGGATCGAGTAGTGGACGAGCGTCGGGTGGAACGCGACGACCGCGCTCGACAGGAGGGCGGCGCGCGCGCCGTGGCGCGGCCGCACGAGCCCGAAGACGAGCGGGATCGCGGCGAGCGAGATCGCGATCTGGAGGAAGCGCGCGGCGGTGAAGTTCTTCCCGACCACCGCGAAGACGGCCGCGACGACGGCCGGAAACCCGGGCGGCCGCTGCGAGCCCGGGAAACCGTTGCCCGACGCGAGCTGGCGCGCCGCCTGGATGTAGTAGCCCTCGTCGCCGTGGAGGTGGGGCGGCTCGAGCAGGGCGAGCGCGCCCAGGCGGAGCAGCGCCGCGGCGACGAGGATCCAGACGAGCCCGGTCGAGCCGGTCGTCGGTCCGTCCGCGGCGCGCGCTTCGGTCACCCCTTCGGCCTCCCCCAGCGCGACCGGCTCGGGTGCCAAGCGCGCGCGCCTCGCATACCATTCCGCCACGGGAGGCCGCGATGCTCGACGACGCCGTGATCGTATCCGCATGCCGCACGCCGATCGGGCGCTTCCAGGGAGCGCTGTCCGCGCTGCGCGCGCCCGAGCTCGGCGCGATCGCCGTGCGCGAGGCGCTCGCGCGCGCCGGCGTCGCGCCCGACGAGGTGGACCAGGTCGCGCTCGGGAACGTCCTCACGGCGGGCGTCGGCCAGAACCCGGCCCGTCAAGCATCGATGCTCGCCGGCGTGCCGCCCGAGGTCCCCGCCTTCGGCGTGAACGAGGTCTGCGGCTCCGGGTTGAAGGCGGTCGCGCTCGCCGCGCAGGCGATCCGCTGCGGCGACGCCAAGATCGCGGTGGCGGGCGGACAGGAGTCGATGTCGAACGCGCCCTACCTGCTTCCGAAGGCGCGCGGCGGGTTCCGCCTGGGCGACCAGGCGGCCGTCGACTCGCTCATCCACGACGGCCTCCTGGACGCGTACCACGGCGTCCACATGGGCGAGACCGGCGAGATCGTCGCCGAGCGCTTCGGGGTGACGCGCGAGGACGCGGATCGCTTCGCGAGCGAGTCGCACGCCCGCGCCGCGCACGCGAGCGAGTGCGGCGCGTTCGCCGCGGAGATCGTGCCGGTCGGCCTCGCGGACGGCCGGACCGTCGAGCGCGACGAGGGCATCCGGCCGTCGAGCACGATCGAGGCGCTCGCGCGCCTGAAGCCGGCTTTTCGCGAGGCCGGCGTCGTCACGGCCGGGAACGCCTCGCAGATCTCGGACGGCGCGAGTGCTCTCGTGATCGCGAGCGCGCGCGAGGCCGAGCGGCGCCGGCTGCCGGTCCTGGCGCGCATCGTCGCGCACGACGACTCGGCGACCCGGCCCGAGTGGGTGATGGAGGCGCCGATCGCGTCGGTGCGCCGGATGCTCGAGCGCGCGCACGTCGCGCTCGACGAGGTCGAGCTCTTCGAGCACAACGAGGCCTTCGCGACCGCGTCGTGCGCGGTCCGGAAGGAGCTCGGGATCCCGGACGATCGCTTCAACGTCAACGGGGGCGCGATCGCGCTCGGGCACCCGATCGGCGCGAGCGGCGCGCGCGTGCTGACCACGCTGCTCCACGCGCTGCGCGCGCGTCGCGGCCGGCGCGGCGTCGCGACCCTCTGCCTGGGCGGCGGCGGCGCGGTTTCGCTGCTGGTCGAGGCGTTGTAGGAAATCCCAACCGGAGGCACGCAAGGTGAAGGACCTCTTCTCGGTTCGCGACAAGGTGGTGCTGGTGACCGGCGGGTCGCGCGGCATCGGGCGCATGATCGCGCAGGGCTTCGTCGAGCACGGTGCGAACGTCTACGTCGCCTCGCGGAAGCAGGAGGACGTCGACGTGGTCGCGCGCGAGCTCGGAAGCCTCGGCCGCTGCACCGCGATCGCCGCCAACCTCGCGACCCAGGCCGGCGCGCGCGAGCTCGCGGACGCGATCGCGGCGCGCGAGCCCGCGCTCCACGTGCTCGTGAACAATGCCGGCGCGAACTGGGGCGCTCCCCTCGCCGAGTACCCCGACTCGGCCTGGGACAAGGTCCTCGCGCTCAACGTGAAGGGCGTGTTCCACCTGACGCGCGCCTGCCTGCCGCTCCTGGAGAAGGCCGTCCGACCGGGCGATCCCGCGCGCGTCATCAACGTCGGGTCGATCGACGGGATCCGTGTCCCCGCGCTCGAGACCTACGCCTACTCGGCGAGCAAGGCCGCCGTGCATCACCTGACGCGCGTGCTCGCGATGCGCTTCGCCGACCAGAAGATCACGGTGAACGCGGTCGCGCCCGGGCCCTTCGAGAGCAAGATGATGGCCGCGACGCTCGAGCGCTTCCGCGACGCGATCGTCGCAGGCTGCCCGCTCGGCCGGATCGGCGAGCCGGAGGACATGGCGGGCGTCGCCATCTACCTCGCGTCGCGCGCCGGGGCCTACGTGACCGGAGCGGTCATCCCGGTCGACGGCGGGATCACGGCGAGGGGCTGAGCGGTCGCGACCGGTCCACAGGCGCGAAGGACCGCGCCCAGGTCGCCCGCGGATTGACAGCGCACGGCCGTCGCCCGTACGACTGGACGCCGTGCACTTCGAGCAGGTCCGGTCCGGCGGCTGCCTCTCGTACGTCATCGGCTGCGAGCGGAGCTGCGCCGGCGCGATCGTCGACCCCGCGCTCGACCAGCTCGACCGCTATCTCGCGCTCGCGCGCGAGAAGGGCGTCCGCATCCGCTACGTGATCGAGACGCACACCCACGCCGACCACTTCTCGGCGGCGCGCGAGCTCGCGCACGAGCTGCGCGCGCACATCGTCATGCATCGCGCCGCGGCGGCGCCGTTCGCCGACTTCCGCGTCGACGACGGCGAGAGCCTCGCGATCGGCGACCTCCGGGTCGGCGTGCTGCACACGCCCGGCCACACCGAGGACTCGATGTGCCTCGTCCTCCCGGATCGCGTCCTGACCGGCGACACGCTGCTCATCGGCGCGACCGGCCGGACCGACCTGCCGACGGGCGACCCGGAGGCGCTGCACGAGAGCCTCTTCGGGAAGCTCCTCCTCCTCGACGACGGGCTCGTCGTCTTCCCGGCGCACGACTACAAGCAGCGCTCGTCGACGACGATCGGCGCCGAGAAGGCGTCGAACCCGCGCCTCGCGAAGAGCGAGCGCGACGCGTTCGTCGCCCTCATGCGCGGGCTCGACATCGCGATGCCGGAGCACCTGACGGAAGCGCTTCGCACCAACCGCACCGGCGGCAAGACCGTCCAGCAGCTCATCGCGGAGGCCGCGCGCGAGGTGCCGTTCATGGGGATGGACGAGGTGCGCCGCCGCATCGAGCGCGGCGACCCGGACGTCGTCGTGCTCGACGTCCGCGAGCGCGACGCGTTCGAGCGCGCCCACCTTCCGGGCGCGCTCCACCTGCCGCGCGGGCAGATCGAGCTGCGCGTGGACTCGGTGCTGCCCGATCCGACGGTGCGCATCGTCGTCTACTGCGAGCTCGGCAAGGTCTCGACGCTCGCCGCCGCGACGCTGCGCTCGATGGGCTACACGCGCACGGTCGCGCTCGACGGCGGCATGAAGGCGTGGGTCGAGGCCGCGTACCCCTCGGCGAGTGGCCCGGCGGCGCCGGCCGCAGCGCGGCCCCGGGCGTGAATCACGCCGCGCGCACGGCCTTCACGTACTGGACCGGGATGTAGGACGAGCGCGCGGGGTCGCGAAACGTCTCGACGGTCGCGACCTCGAAGCCCGAGCGCGCGAGGAGCTCCCGCAGACGCTCCTCGTCCAGCACGCCGCTCAGCCCGCGCGGCGGTGGGCCCGTCCGGTAGCCGATGATGCCGCGGTAGGTGATCCGGGCGAAGCACCGAACGCGATCGAAGCCGCGGAGAGCGAGGAAGTCGAGGTTCGCGAGGATCAGCGTCCCACCCGGCTTCAGGATGCGGCGCATCTCGGCGAGCGCCCGGGCCGCGTCGGTGAAGTGGATCACGAGCGCCATGAACGCGGTGTCGAACGAGCCGTCCGGCAGCGACGTCTTCTCGCAGTCCTCGACCTGGAAGCGCACGCGGTCCGACGCGACGCGCTCGCGCGCGAGATCCACCATTCCGGGCGACGAATCGGTCGCGAGCACGCGATCGGCGTGTGCAGCGAGAACGGGCGTGTAGAAGCCGCTCCCGCAGCCGAGCTCGACGACGTCGCCGAGCCAGCCTTCCTTCGCCAGGCGCTCGCGCACGAGCCCACGGGTCGCCGGGCCGATCTGCAGGTCGGCGACGTCGTCGTACCGGCGCGCGACGCGCGACCAGTAATCGTTCGCTTGCTCGTCCATCGCGATCACCCCATGCTGCCCGGTCGGATCGGACGACGGAAGGCGGCGACGACATGGAACGGACGAGGATTCCCCTCCCGCTCGCGGGCGGCTGCCAGTGCGGCGCGGTGCGCTACGAGATCGCGGAAGCGCCCATCACGCTCTACGCGTGCCACTGCACGGAATGCCAGCGTCAATCGTCGTCGGCTTTCGGGATGTCGATGCCGGTCCCGCGGAGCGGGTTCGCGGTCACGCGCGGCGAGCCCGCGCTCTGGCAGCGCGCGGGCGACAGTGGACGCGTCGTCCGGTGCGCGTTCTGCCCGACCTGCGGCACGCGCCTCTTCCACATGCCGGAGCGGAACCCCGCGATCGTGAACGTCAAGCCCGGGACGCTCGACGACACGCGCTGGCTCGAGCCCGTCGGACACCTCTGGACGCGGAGCCGCCAGCGCTGGATCTCGGTCCCGGCGGGCGCCGTGGTGTTCGAGGGCCAGCCGCCCGACTTCAGCCCGCTGTACCAGGCCTGGACGGCGCGTTTCGAGTGACCGCGGCGCGGCGCGAGTCGGAGGCGAGCAGCGCGCCCATGTCGCGGATGTCGGCGATCTTCCGCTCCAGCGGCGACCAGTCGTTGCGCTCGGCGATGGCGGCCCAGATGTGCTCGATTTCGTCGATCAGCAGGGTGCACGGCCGCCGGCCCTGGAAGTACGGCGACGCGAGTCGCTCGACGGCCGCGGGGTCGGGCTCGTACGCTTCGAGCGCCGCGCGGAGCGGCGCGAACGCCGGCGCGGCGTACTTCTCGGCCTCCGGGCTCGCCGCGGCGCGCGCGGCGCTCGCGGCGCCGCCGTACCAGTCGAAGAAGAGCTGGTCGTAGCCGACCCGGCTCTCCTCGAGGAACGCGCGCAGGAGCGACATGAGCTCGGCGTCGCGCTCGTCGCCGTGCGGCACGAGGCCGAGGCGTCCGAGCGTGCACTCGCGCCAGCGCGCGTGGAAGTCGGGGCCGAAGTCGGCGAGCGCGCGCAGCAGCACCTCGAGCGGTGCCAGCTCCCCGAGCGCCTCGGCGAGGCGCTGCAGGTTCCAGAGGACGCTCTGCGGCTGGCGCCCGTACGCGTACAGCCCGCCGTGGTCGAAGTACGCCGCGGTGAACGCGAGGTCGAAGGTCGGCAGGAAGCGATACGGGCCGTAGTCGAAGCTCTCGCCGGTCACGTTCATGTTGTCGGTGTTGAGGACGCCGTGCACGAAGCCCGCCGCCATCCAGCTCGCGCAGAGCTCCGCGCTCCGCTCCGAGACCGCGCGCAGGAAGCGCTCCACCGTGCCGCCCGCCGCGTCGCCGCCGCGCTCCGCGGCGAGCTCCGGGAAATGCCACTCGACGGTCGCGTCGAAGAGGCGGCGCAGCTTCTCGGTCTCGCCGAGCACGGCCAGGCGCTGGTAGCTCCCGAAGCGGACGTGCGAGTGCGAGAGACGAACGAGCACGGAAGAGCGCGTCGGCGACGGCTCGTCGCCGCGATGGAGCTGCTCGCCGGTCTCGAAGAGGCTGAACGTCTTCGACGTGTAGACGCCGAGCGCCTCCAGCATCTCGGTCGCGAGGATCTCTCGAACGCCGCCCTTCAGCGTCAGGCGACCGTCGCCGTCGCGCGACCACGGCGTCCGCCCGCTGCCCTTCGTCCCGAGGTCGAGCAGGCGGCCGTCGAGGGGATCGAGGAGCTGAGCGAACAGGAAGCCGCGCCCGTCGCCGAGCGCCGGGTTGTACGTCCGGAACTGGTGCCCGTGGTAGCGGAGCGCGAGCGGCTCGCGCAGGTTGTCGGGCAGCGGCTCGAAGAGCGCGAAGTGGCGCTCCCACTCTTCGTCGTCGAGCGTTCCGAGGCCGACCCGCTCCGCCCAGCGCTGGTTCCGGAAGCGGAGCCCGCGTTCCGGAAAGCGCGCCGGCTCGACGGCGTCCTGGAAGCCCGGGCCGAGCTCGAGCCAGCGCGGCACCGGCCGGTAGCTCGCGGAGACGGGCATGGGCTCGCGCCCGCTCGGCTCAGGACTCGAACGCGACCGGGCGCCCGAGCTTGCGCGACACTTCGCCGGCGACCCGGCCGTACAGCTCGTGCCCGTCCTTGTCGTCGAACCAGCCGCGGCGCTCGGGGTCCCAGGCGAAGTGCCACGCGCTCACGCCGGCGGCGAACCACATCTGGTGGTTTCCGGACTGGCGGTTCAGCACGAAGCGTTGGCGGTCGGGGAACTCGATCGACACCATGCCGTCGGTCGTCGAGTAGTCGACCTCGTCGGGATCGAACTCCTCGAGCCAGCGCGTGACGCGCCCGAGGCACTCGTCGGCGAGGTGCATGTACTCCGGGGTCGTCATGCGGCCCACCGTACCACACCCGTCGCGATCACGAGCGCGCACCCACGCGCTCGCGGCGCGCCGCCGGGTCCGCCTCCGGCTCGCCGAAGGAGCGCTCGTACTCGCGCAGCACCGCGTCGAAGCGGCCGTGGAGGCGGATCGCGCCGCCGTCGATCCACATCGCCTCGTCGCAGTACGCGCGCAGGAACGAGGCGTCGTGCGACGTCATGAGGACCGTGCGCGGCGAATCGACGAGCGCCCGGAAGAAGCGGTCGGCCTCGCGCAGGAAGCCGGCGTCGACGTTCCCGATCACCTCGTCGAGGATCACGAACTCGGCTTCGGCTTCCGCGAACACCGCGAGCGCGAGGCGCTGCACCTGGCCGGTCGAGAGGTCCTTGACGGGCACGTGGGCGAGCGGCGCCAGGTCGGCGCGCGCCAGGATGTCGCGGCGGCGCTCCCGGAGCCGGTGGCGCCGGATCCCGTGGACCGTCCCGAACAGGAGGACGTTCTCCGACACCGAGAGCTCGCTCGCGAAGCCGACGCCGCAGCTGAAGAGCGGCCGCGGCCGGTCGGCGACCTCGAGCCGGCCGGCCGTCGGCGCGTAGATACCCGAGAGGAGCCGCAGCAACGTCGTCTTCCCCGACCCGTTCCGCCCGACGAGCGCGACCTTCGCGCCGCGCGCGATCTCGAACGAGACGTCCTTCAGCACCCAGAGCTCCCGCCGGAGCGACTCGCCGCGCAGGAGCGCGCGGAGCGCGCGCAGCGCCGTCCGCTCCGCCCGCAGCACGTGGAAGCGCTTCGCGAGGTGCTCCGCGCGCGCGGCCGGAGATGCGGCAGCTGCCCGGTCCGACGGTCGGACGCCCGCTCCGTCGCCCGGCCTCACGCCCGCTCCACGGCCGCGTTCTCGAGCACGAGGAACACCCCGTACCCGACGGCGAGCGCTCCGGTCCCGAGCAGCAGCGCGTACCCGTAGAGGAGCGGCGACACCGGCTGGTCCATGAGCGCGGCCCGGATGCCGACCAGGAACGGCGTCAGCGGGTTCGCCCAGCACACGAGCGCGCGCGTCAAGAGCGGAAGGTCGGACAGCCCGTAGAACACGGGCGTCACGAACAGGAGGAGACGCGAGACCAGCGACCAGATGTGCTCGACGTCGCGCGCAAAGCAGTGCACGAGCCCGAGGAGCAGCCCGATCCCCGCGGTGAGGGCCACGTATGCGACCAGCAGCGGAAGCGCGGTCAGCACCGCCCCGAGCGAGAAGAGCCCGTACCAGGCGCTGAACGCGGCGGCGATCGCCATCTCCATCAGGAGCTTCTGCGTGTGGACCGCGAGCTGCGCCGCGACGACCGCCTCGCGCGGGACCGTCGAGTCGAGGATGAGCTGGCGATTCGCGAAGAGCACCGTGATTCCGAAGCGGGTCGCGGTCACGAAGTAGTTCACGAGCGAGATGCCGACGAGCAGGTAGAGCGGGTACGCCGGCACGCCCGCCGCGAAGCGGTGGCGGAAGACGAGATAGAGCGCGACCAGCATGATGAAGGGCGCGAGCAGGCTCCAGAGCGCGCCCAGGAACGAGTTGTGGTCCGCGGTGCGGATCCCCGCGCGGACGAGCTCGACCAGGAGGTCGCGGTTCTCGGGCGTCGCGAGGCGTCGCAGGCGGGCGACGGGCCGGCGGAAGCGCAGGCTGGCCTCGGCCGGGCTCACGGCCGGCGGCTGCCCACCGCGCGCGATCGCCATCGGGAGCCCGAGCGGTGGCGAGAGGAGGCCGGCATGGCGCAATCTGTCTCGGATCCGCGATGGCTGTCCAGCCCGCGTCCGGACGCCTTGACTCGAGCGGCGCCATCCTCGCATCGTCGCGACCCATGGGCCCGCCCGAGCGCGCTTCGCGCGTCAGCGCCGAGGCCCACCACACCGGGACGTTCGTCGGGCGGGAGAGCGAGCTGGCCGCGCTCGCGGCCGCCGTCGCGGAAGCTCACGCGGGGCGCGGCCGCCTGATCCTCCTCGTCGGAGCGCCCGGCATCGGAAAGACCCGCGTGCTCGAGGAGCTGGTCGCGCGGGCGAAGCTTCCCGCCGAGCGCGTCCTCTGGGGTCGATGCACCGACGACGCCGGCGCGCCCGCCTACTGGCCGTGGGTTCAGGTGCTCCGCGCATGGGTCGCCGCCCGCGATGCCGGCGCGCTGCGCGCGGAGCTCGGCGACGTCGCCGGCGAGCTCGCGCGGCTCGTCCCGAGCATCCGCGACCAGGCGGCGGAGGGCGCGCGCGCGGCGAACCTCGACCCCGAGCAGGCGCGCTTTCGGCTCTTCGACGCGGTCGCCGTGCTGCTGCGGCGCGCGGCGGCGGGCGCTCCGCTCGTCGTCGCGCTCGACGATCTCCAGTCCGCCGACGACGGATCGCTTCGGCTGCTCGGGTTCCTCGCGCGCGAGGTGCGCGCGTCGCGCGTGCTGATCGTCGCCGCGTGCCGCGAGGCGGCGGCGCGCGAGCGCACCCAGCTCCTCGAGCTCGCCCACGCGGCGCAGCGCCTTCCGCTGCGCGGCCTCGATGCGGACGACGTCGAGCGCCTCCTCCGAGCGCGGGCGACGGCCGCGCTCCCGCCGGGCTTCGCCGAGCGCGTCCACCGCGCGACCGACGGCAACCCGTTCTTCGCGGAGGAGATGCTGCGCGCGTACGAGGGCGCGCGCGCGAGCGCCGATCGCGAGCGCGCATCCGAGGTCGCGCTGCCCGACGAGATGCGCGGCGTGGTGGAGCGCCACCTGACGCCGCTGTCCGCCGAGCAGCGCGATCTCCTCGCGCTCGCCGCGACGATCGGACGGGAGTTCGACCTCGCGACCCTCGAAGTCGCAGCCGACCTGCCCCCCGACCGCGTGCTCGACGACGTGGATGCCGTCGCGCGTGCGGGCCTCGTCGAGGAGGCGCCCGGCCGCCTCGGCCGCCTCAGGTTCCGACACGGACTCCTCCGCGAGGCGCTCGAGGAAGGGCTCGCGCCCGCGGAGCGCGCCGCGCTCCACCTGCGCGTCGCGCGCGCGCTCCAGTCGCTGCACGGCGCGAGCGACGAGCCGCCGTACGAGGAGCTCGCCGTCCACTTCCACGCGGCGGCACCGCTCGGGACCGCGGACGCCGCGGTCCACTATTCCGTGCGAGCGGCGCGGCGCGCGCTCTCGCGGCTGGCCTACGAGGACGCGGTCAAGCACTACGAGCGCGCGCGCGCCGCGTGCGCGCTCCGGCCGGCGGACGCCGCGGGCGACGTCCGGATCCTGATCGGGCTCGCGGAAGCCGTCTGGCAGACCGGCGACCAGGCGCGCGCGCGGACGCTCTACGAGCGCGCGGCGCGCGGCGCACGCGAGATCGGCGACGCGCACCTGTTCGGCCTGGCCGCGCTCGGCTTCAGCCGCGCGACGCCCGACGACGGCGCCGTGCATCCCGACGTCGTCGCACTGCTCGAGGAGGCGCTCGAGCGGTTGCCCGCGGGCGACGGCCTGCTGCGGGCGTTCGCCGTCACGCGCCTCGTGGTCGCGCTCTACTTCACGCAGGACCGCGAGCGCCTCGAGTCGCTCAGCGTCGAGGGGGTCGCGATGGCGCGCCGGATCGGCGTCCCGCGCGCCGTGATCGGCGCTCTGATCTCGCGGCACTTCGTCCTGCTCGGGCCCGACCGCACGCCCGCGGAGCGCCTGCCCGTCGTGGACGAGGCGCTCCGCCTGGCGCGCGAGTCGAACGACGTCGAGCTCGCCCAGCCGGCGCAAGCGTGGCGCATCGTCGCGCTCCTCGAGATGGGCGACGCGCCCGCCGCGCGCCACGAGCTCGCCACCTATCGCCGTCGCTGGGAGGAGAGCCGGCTTCCGATCGCGATGTGGCACGCGCGCGTGCTGGCCGCGACCGGCGCCCTGCTCGACGGTCGCCTCGCGGAGGCGGAGCGCCTCGCGAGGGAAGCGCTGGCGCAGCGCCCGCTCGGCCTCACGTCGCAGCCGTCGCAGTTCTACGCGCTCCTCGTGTTCGACGTCCTGCGCGAGTGGGGCCGGCTCGCGGAGCTCGAGCCCGCACTGCGCGCGATCGCGGACGAGTACCCGGCGGTTCCGGGGTGGCGCTGCTTCCTCGCGGCGCTCCTCCTCGACACCGGCCGCGCGAGCGAGGCGCGCGCCGCGCTCGCGCCTCTCGCGGCCACGCGCTTCGCGGGCATCCCGCGCGACGGGAGCTTCCTGCTGTCGGTCTCCTGTCTCGCCGAAGCCGTGAGCGAGCTCGGCGAGCCGGAATGGGCGCGCGACGCCTACGCGCTGCTCGAGCCGGTCGCCGATCGCCACGTGGTGGCCGTCTACGGCGCGACCTGCCGCGGCGCGGCCGCGCGCGAGCTCGGGCTCCTCGCCGCAAGCCTGGGGCGGCTCGACGACGCGGCGCTGCACCTCGAGGACGCGCTCGCGCGGAACGTCCGCACGGGCGCACGCGCCTGGGCGGCGCGGACGCGCGCGGACCTGGCGGGCGTGCTCCTCGCGCGCGGCGGCGCGCCCGACCTCGCGCGCGCGCGCCAGCTCGCGGCCGAGGCGCGCCGGGCCGCGCGTGAGCTCGCGATGCCGCGCCTCTCCGCCGCGGCCGGGGTGCTCGCCGAAGAGCTCGCCGCCGCAGCGGCTCGCGCGGAAGCGCCGCGGCCATCGTCGCGCACCGCCGCGCGCGGCGGACCGACCGCCGCCGGCGACCCGGCCGCGGTCGCCGTTTTGCGGCGCGACGGCGCGTCGTGGACCGTCGGGTGGCTCGGCGAGCCGTTTCGCCTGGCCGACATGAAAGGGCTCGCCCACCTCGCGCGGCTCGTCGCGGAGCCGGGACGCGAGTTCGCCGCGCTCGAGCTCGTCGAGGCGGAGCCCGGCGGCGGCGACCCGGGCGCCGCCGCGGAGCGCGCGCGCGTCAACGCGACGCGCGCGATCTCGGCCGCCGTCAAGCGGATCGCGAAGTTGTCGCCCGGCCTCGGCCGCCACCTCTCGAGGGCGGTTCGGACCGGCCTCGCGTGCTCGTATCGGCCGGACCCCGACCGCCCGGTCGCGTGGCGATTGTGATCGGTCCGCCGGCGGCGTTTGACGGGGCTCGGCGGTCGGCCTAACCCGGTCCCGGGGGAAGCGTCGGCGCCGCTCGCGGAGGCGCGGCGGACGCGCGAGGCAGGCGACGGGTTCGCGGGCTCACATCGAGACGGTGGCACACGGCCGCGGGCCGCGGTTCGTCGGGCGTGCCCCCGAGCTGAGCGCGCTCGCCGCGCTCTTCGCCGACGCGGACTCCGGGCGCGGACAGCTCGTCGCGCTCGTCGGCGAGGCCGGGATCGGGAAGACGCGCACGGTCGAGGAGCTGATCGCGCGCGCGGACGTCCCGGCGGAGCGCGTGCTCTGGGGGCGATGCCCGGAGAGCGAGGGCGCGCCGGCGTACTGGCCGTGGCTGCAGGCGCTCCGCGGCTACGTCGAGACCGCCGATCCCGCGGAGCTCCGCGGCGAGGTCGCGGACCTCGGGCCGGAGCTCGCCCGTCTCGTGCCCGGCCTGCGAGCGCTCGCGCCCGAGCGCAGCGAGCCGCCCGCGGTCGACCCCGCGCAGTCGCGCTTCCAGCTCTTCGACGCGGTCGCGAGCTTCCTCGGGCGCGTCGCGCGCCGCGCGCCGGTGGTCCTCGTCATCGACGACCTGCACTGGGCGGATCCGGACTCGCTTCTGCTCCTCGAGTTCGTCGCGCGCGAGATCCGCGGCTCGCGGGTGCTCGCGATCGCGACCTATCGCGAGGCCGAGATGCGGCAGAAGCCCGGGCTCCTCGGGCGCATCGCGCAGGTGAGCCGCCGCATCAGGCTGCACGGCCTCGCGCGCGACGACGTGGCGCGCTTCCTGCGGGGGAGCGCGCTCGCCTCGCCGCCGCCGCTCGTCGACGAGCTGGTCCGGACGACCGACGGGAACCCGTTCTTCCTCGCCGAGGTCGTGCGCGTGCTCGAAGCGGAAGGGCGCGTCGACGCGAGCGCCCTCGCCGGCGCGCCGCTCCGGCTTCCCGACGAGGTCCGCGCGCTCATCCGACGCCGCATCGAGCCACTGGGCGAGGCCGAGCGCCGCCTGCTCGTGGCGGGCGCGGTGATGGGTCGCGAGTTCGACCTCGGGGTGCTGCAGATCGTCTTCGACCTCTCGCCCGACGAGGCGCTCGGGCGCCTCAGCGCGGCGAGCGCGAGCGGGCTCGTCGACGAGGTCCCGGGGGTCGTCGGGCGCTTCCGCTTCGGCCACGCGTTGATCCGCGAGACGCTCTACGGCGATCTCTCGGCGAGCGAGCGCGCGCGCTTCCATCGCGACGTCGGCCGCGCGCTCGAGGCGCGCGACGGCGCGAGCGCCGAGCCGCCGCTCTCGGAGCTCGCGCACCACTTCCTGCTCGCGGCGCCGCTCGGCGAGGCCGCGCGCGCGGCCGAGTACGCGACCCGCGCCGCGGCCCGCGCGCTCGCGCTCCTCGCCTACGAGGACGCGGTCGCCCACTACGCGCGCGCGATCGACGCGGTGGAGCTGCGCGGCGGCGATCCCGCGCGCACCCTCGAGCTGCGCCTCGCGCTCGGCGACGCGCGCTGGCGTGCGGGCGACTTCGCCGGCGCGCGCGCCGCGTTCGAAACGGCCGCGCGCATGGCGCGCGCCGCCGGCGACGCGGTCGCGTTCGGTCGCGCGGCCGTCGGCTACAGCCATGCGACACCGGAGGTCGGCGCGGTGCACGTCCGGCTCGTCGAGCTCCTCGAGGAGGCGCTCGCGACGCTCGGCCCCGAGGACACCGCGCTCCGCGCCTCCCTGCTCGGGCGGCTCGCGGCGGCGCTCTACTTCTCGCACGGCGACGAGGAGCGCCGGCGCGCCCTCAGCGAGCAGGCGGTCGCGATGGCGCGTCGCGTGGGCGACCTCCCGGCGCTCGCGCGAGCGCTCCTCGTGCAGCACTTCGTCCTGTGGGGCCCGCCGGGCGGGCTCGCGGCGCGCCTCGCGATCGCGGACGAGATGCTCGCGATCGCCGAGCGCGTCGGGGACCGCGCGCTCGCGCTCGAAGGTCACGCCTGGCGCATCCTGAACCGGCTCGAGCAGGGAGACCTCGCAGGCTTCGAGCTCGAGCTCGACCAGTACGCGCGTCTCTGCGAGCAGAGCCGCCTCCCGGTCCGGCGCTGGCACCTCGGGGTGGTGCGAGCGGCGCGCGCGCTCCTCGCCGGCCGCTACCCGGAAGCGCTCGCGCTCGCCGCCGAAGCGTACGCGGTGCTTCCGCCGGCGATCGAATCGCTGCACGGGCAGTTCTTCGCTTCGCAGCTCTTCTTTCCGCTCGGCGAAGCGGGGCGCCTGCTCGAGCTCGAGCCGCTGTACGCGCTCTACGCGGAGAAGCTCCCGGGCGTGAAGATGTGGCGCTGTGCGCTGGCGCTCCTCCACCTCCACACCGGTCGGACCGCGCTCGCGCGCTCCGCGCTCGACGAGCTCGCCGCAGACGGCTTCGCGAGCCTTCCGCGCGACGGGAACTTCGCGATCGCGATCGCGGAGCTCGCGGAGATCGCGTTCGCGACCGGGGCCACCGCGCACGCGAGCGCGCTGTATGCGCTCTTCGAGCCGTACGCCGACACCTGCCTCGTGATCGGCCTCTCCGCGGGGTCGTTCGGGTCCGCGCGGCGGTGGCTCGCGCTCCTCGCCGCGCTCGCCGGACGCTCCGACGAGGCGGCCGTCCACTTCGAGCGCGCGCTCGCGATGAACCGGCGCCTCGACGCGCGCCCCTGGCTCGCCGCGACCCAGCTCGACTACGCGCGCTTTCTCCTCGCGCGCGCCGGCTCGGGCGACGCCGAGCGCGCGGCCGCGCTCCTCGCCGAGGCCGAGCAATCCGCGCGCGACCTCGACCTCGGGCGCCTGGTCGGCGCGATCGCCGCGGTGCGGGACGCGGGCCGGGACGCCGGGCCGCCGTCCGGGACGGCGGCGGCGGCCTCGCGAGCCGCGTCGCCCGCGCCCGCGGCGAGCGCATCCGGCTCCGCCGGCGCCGGTCCGACCGTCGCGCGCCTCCGGCGCGCCGGCGACTGGTGGGCGATCGAGACCACCCGGGAAGGCGGTCCGCTCCGCGTCCGCGACACGAAGGGCGTCGCGTATCTCGCGAAGCTCATCGCGCACCCCGGCCACGAGTTCCACTCGCTCGACCTCGCCGGCGGCGAGGCTGCCGAGGCCGCGGGCGGAGACGCCGGCGAGATGCTCGACTCGCAGGCGCGCGCCGCCTATCGCCGGCGGCTCGCAGAGCTCGAGGCCGATCTCGCGGAGGCGGTCGAGTTCAACGACGCCGGGAGGATCGATCGGCTGCAGGAGGAGCGCGAGGTGCTCGCCCAGGAGCTGTCGCGCGCAGTCGGCCTCGGCGGCCGCGATCGCAAGGCGGCATCCGCGGCGGAGCGCGCGCGCGTCAACGTCACGCGGGCGATCGCGAAGGCGGTCGCCGAGGTCACGCGGCGCGACGCCGCGCTCGGGCGAAGCCTCGCGAGCGCGGTCCACACGGGGCTCTTCTGCCGCTACGAGCCCGACCCCGACGCGGCGGTGCGCTGGGAAGCCTGATTCGACGGCCGCGCCGTTTCCGCTAGGCTCTCGGCCTCACGCGCGAGGAGAGGAAGGAGACGATGCCAGAGCGCCGCTACGTGAAGCCGGGAGCCGCCGACCGGGTGTTCAACGGCGCCGTCGCGCTCCTCACGCGGCTCGGCGTGAGCGTCTTCGGGTCTCGCATCCTGGCGGTCCGCGGCCGGAAGTCGGGCGAGTGGCGGACCGTGCCCGTGAACCTGCTCGAGCACGGCGGGGCGCGCTACCTCGTCGCGCCGCGCGGCGAGACGCAGTGGGTGCGGAACCTCCGGGCGAGCGGCGAGGGCGAGCTCCGGGTCGGCGGCCGGCGCGAGCGCTTTCGCGCGCTCGAGATCGCGGACGCAGACAAGCCGCCGGTGCTGCGGTCGTATCTCGAGCGCTGGGCGTTCGAGGTGAAGGTCTTCTTCGAGGGCGTCGGCGCGACGGCGCCCGAGTCGGAGCTGCGCAGGATCGCTCACGACTATCCCGTGTTCAGGATCGAGAGCGCGTCGTGAGCGACGCCGCCGGTCCTCGCGGCCGGAAGAGCGCGCGCGCCGCCGCCGGCGCCACCGAGAGTGCCGCCGCCCGCGAGGCGCGTGCGCGCCACACGCCGATCGCGTCGCCGCTCGACCCGCGCGCCTGCCTCGCGGCGGCGTGCGTCGGCCTCGCATCGGGCCTCATGGCCGTCGCGTTCCGCACCTCGCTCCGCTTCGCCGAGGGCTCGCACGAGCGGGTCGCCGCGCTCCTGGACGGGTACGGCGCGCCCGGCTGGATCGCGCTCGTGGGCCTGGCCGCGGCGATGGGCGCGCTCGCGAGGCTTCTGGTCGCCCGCGTCGCGCCGGAGACCGCCGGAAGCGGCATCCCGGGCGTCGAAGCCCGCCTCGGGGTCGACGAGCCGATGCGCTGGCGCCGGATCCTGCCCGTCAAGTTCTTCGGCGGCCTCGCAGCGCTGGTGACCGGCATGTCGCTCGGCCGCGAAGGCCCGACCGTGCAGATGGGAGCCGCGATCGGAGAGGGCGTCGGTGAGATCGGCGTCAAGCGGACGAGCGTGCCGTCGAAGCTTCTCCGGAAGGCGCTCGTCGCCGCCGGCGCCGGCGCGGGATTGACGGGCGCCTTCGACGCGCCGATCGCGGGGTTCCTGTTCGTGATCGAGGAGCTGCGCTGGGAGATCAGCCCGCTCACCTACACCACGGCGCTGGTCGCGACCCTGTGCGCGCAGATCGTCATCGAGGCGTTGATCGGCCCCGATCCGCTCTTCGGCCGCCACGACTCCCCGACGCTTCCTGCGAGCGGGTTCCTCGCCGCCGCCGTGTGCGGCCTGGTCTGCGGGGTCGCCGGCGTGGTCTACAACCGGTGCGTCCTCACCGCCCTCGACGTCTACGACCGCTGGCGCTCGGTCCCCGTTTGGGCGCACGGCGCCATCGCCGCGGCGCTGGCGATCGTCGTCGGGTACTGGCTTCCGGGCGCGACGTTCGGCGGGGATCCGATCGCGGGTGCGCTCTCGCGGGGCGCGATCGACGACATCGTCCGCGCGCAGACGATCGGCTCGCCGTACGGCCATCTGCCGCCGCTCGCCCCGGCGTACGTCCTCGCGCTTCTCGTCGTCGGCAAGTTGTTCCTGACCTCGGCGAGCTACGGCTGCGGCGTCGTCGGCGGGCTCTTCGCCCCGCAGCTCGTGATCGGAGCGACGCTCGGGGCGCTGGTCGCGCTGGCGGCGGGCGTCTGGATGCCGGGCGTCCCGCTCGCCGCCCCGCTCGCCGGCGCCGGGGCCGTAGCGGTCTTCACGGCCAGCGTGCGCGTTCCGGCGACCGGGCTGGTCCTGATCGTGGAGATGACCGGCGCGGCGAACCAGGCGTTTCCCTGGGCCGTCGCCGCGATCGTCGCGTTCCTGGTCGCGACCGGGCTCCGCAACCAGCCGATCTACGAGGCGCTCCTCGACCGCGCGGCTGCGGGGGAGCCGGCGCCGCCGCTCCTCCCCGAGCCGGCGCCCGAAGCATCGCGCTGATCGGCACGCCGGAGCGCTCAGCGCGCGCGCGACTCCTCCCGGAGGCGCTCCAGCCAGGGGCCGAGGTCGTCCGGCCACGCGCTCTCGAAGCGGAGCGGCTCGCCGGTCGCCGGGTGCGCGAACGCGAGCAGCGCGGCGTGCAGCGCGAGGCGCGGCGGGTCGAAGCTCGTCCGCGCGCCGTGCTGGCGGTCGCCGAGGACGGGGTGGCCGACGCGCGCGAGGTGGATCCGGATCTGGTGCGTGCGGCCGGTCTCGAGACGGGCGCGGACGAGCGTCGCCCCGTCGCCGAGCGCCTCGGCGACCGCGACCCGCGTGAGCGCGCGCCGCCCGCCGATCGGGTCGTCGATCGCGAGCTCCGCCGCCTCGAGCCGGCCGCGCACGACCGCGAGGTACTCGCGCTCGACGTCGTGCCGGCGGAACGTCTCGGAGAGCGCGCGGTTCGCGCGGTCGCTGCGCGCGAAGACGAGGAGCCCGCTCGTCGGGAGGTCGAGGCGGTGCACGACGTGCACGCGCCCGCCCAACAGGTCGCGCGCCAGCGCGTCCGCGACGCTGCCGCGATCGCCCTCGGGCGTCGGCGCGGTCGGCATTCCGGCCGGCTTCTCGACGACGGCGACGTCCTCGTCGGCGTACGCCGGATCTCCGCCGTGGCCGCCGACGCGCGCGACGCCGCTCCGCCGCGCGCGCGCTCGAGCGCGCCCCCGATCCACGCCTCCAGGACCTGTCCGACGCGCGCGCGCCGGCTCGCGATCTTGACCCGCCGGCGGCCGACGAAGACGCCGCCGAGCGCGAGCAGGAGGCGGGCGTCGGCGCGCGAGAGCTCGGGGATGCGGCGCGCGAGGAGCTGATCGAGGCGGAGCGCGTCGTCGCCGGGCTCGACCGCGAAGCGGAACCGGCGCGCCCGCGGCGCGCTCACCCGCCCGGAACCGTCACGGTCTCGGTGTCGCGCCCGGAGCGCAGGATGCGCCCCGGCAGGTCGCCCGTGGCGCGGCCGTCGCAGACGATGTCGCGCCCGTTCACCAGGACGCGCGCGACGCCGAACGCCTCGGCGTAGAGCCGATCGGTGCCGCCCGGCAGGTCGTTCGCGGTCCGCACCATGCCGGACGCGATCGTGCCCGGGTCGAAGAGGACGAGGTCGGCCGCGTAGCCGGGTGCGATGCGGCCGCGGTCGCGAAGCCCGAAGAGCGCGGCCGGTGCGCCGGTCATGCGGTGCACGGCCTCCTCGAGCGGGAGGAGCCCGCGCTCGCGCACGACCTCGCCCAGGAACGCGGTCGGGTAGCTCGACCCGCACATGCGGTCGAGATGCGCGCCCGCGTCCGAGCCGCCGATCAGCGCCCGCTCGTCGCGCCAGACCTCGAGGCGGAGCTTCCAGCTGTCGACGTCGTCGTCGGTCGGAAGCGGCCAGAGGGCGGTGCGGAGCTCGTCGGCGACGACGATGTCGAGCAGCGTGTCGAACGGGCTCTTCCCGATCTCGGCCGCGATGTCGGCGACCTTGCGGCCGGCGAACGCCTCGTTCTCGGGGGCGTGGGTCTCGCCCACCTGGAAGCGCTCGCCCTTCGAGAGGGCGCCGAACACCCCGGCCTCGGGGCGTCGCCCGCCCTCGCGCATGCGCTCGCGCACCTTCGGGTCCTTGAGGGCCGCGATCCGCTCGGGAACCGGCAGCGACAGGATCGGGCCCCACTCGGGGATCGAGTTCAGCGCGCAGTAGTCGAGGAAGCTCATCTTCAGGCCGACGAGCGTCGGCATCGTGAGCGCGACGATCTTCGCGCCCGCGGCCTTCGCCTTCGTCCCGGCGGAAAGCTGGTGCTCGTGACGCGCGCGGTTCACCGCGCTCACCTGCATGACGTTCCAGTTGAGCGGCCGGTTCGCGGCGAGCGACATCGCGATCATGAGGCCGATCTCGCCGTCCTTGAACTGGTTCAGGCAGCCGTCGATGATGAACTCGAGCGTCGTGCCGGGGTGGTCGCGCACCGCGGACGCGAGCGCGAGCGTCTCGTCGCGGGCGGCGAAGCGCGACGGCACCGGGCTGTCGTCGCCGTCGACGTGGGTGAACGCCTGCGACGACGAGAAGCCGAGCCCGCCCGCCGCGAGGCATTGCTTCAGCAGCTTCACCATTTCGAGCGTCTGCTCGAGCGTCGCCTTGTTGCCGACGGCGGCTTCGCCCATGACCGTGCGACGGAGCGCGCAGTGGCCGACCAGGAATCCGGCGTTGACGCCGATCCGCCCGTCGAGCCGATCGAGGAACTGTCCGAACGTCGACCAGTTCCACTCGATGCCGTTCTCGAGCGCCGCGAGCGGCATGCCCTCGACCTTCGACATCATGCGGCGGATGTAGTCGGCGTCGTTCTTCCCGAGCGGGGCGAGCGTGAAGCCGCAGTTGCCGCCGATCACGGTGGTCACGCCGTGGAGGTTCGACGGGCTCGCGGTCGGGTCCCAGAAGAGCTGTGCGTCGTAGTGCGTGTGCGGGTCGATGAAGCCGGGCGCGACCGTGAGCCCGTCGGCGTCGATCGCGCGAGCAGCGGGCTCGCTCACCTCGCCGATCGCGACGAGGCGGCCGTCCTTGATTCCGAGGTCCGCGCGGTATCCGGGCGCCCCGGTGCCGTCGACGACCGTGCCGTTCCGGATCAGGGTGTCGAGCATGGCGCCACCCTGGCAACCGGCGGTGCCGGACTCAAGCGCCGTTCGGAAACCCGAGCCGGACGGCGGCCTGCGGAGGCCCGGAGTGGGGGCGCGCTACGGCGCGCAGACGAGCGTGACGTGGTCGCGGTCGACGATGGGCGCGCCCGGGCCTGCCGGCGCGCGGGCGTCGAGACGGACATCGAGCCTTCCGGGTCGGCCGTGGCGCGCGAGCGGCACGCGCAGCGTGAAGGGCGCGCTGCAGAGGTTCGTCCGGGAGGGAGCGACCGGCGTGCCGAGGGCGATCTCGCCGGTCGCCGGGTCGCGTAGCGCGCGAAGTGCTCCGGCCACCGCGCTCGCGTTGGCGGGATCGCGCAACGCGATCGGCGACCGCACGCGCACCGGATCGGCGACGCCGCGCGGCGCGCAGCCGGGGAGCCGCGGGTCGGTCGCGTTCAGGCAGACGACGGTGCGGAAGCCGCACGCCGCGGGGTCGGGTTCGACGTCGCAGTCCGGATCGCCGTTCCTGCAGGTTTGGAGCGAGCTCGGACGGCCGCGGCGGTCGGTCGCCGGCGCGTTGCCCGGGTTCACGACCGCGAGCTCGACGAGGCACGCGCGCTGATCGCTCCTCGCCGTACCCACGCCGTTCCCGGGGATGAGGTCGTAGCTGCAGTCGGCGCGGCACGCTTCGCCTGGCGCGGCATTGCCGTCGTCGCACTGCTCGCCGGGCGTGAGGACGCCGTTGCCGCACGCAGTGGGCGTGCACGTCGCGTCGCAGCCGTCGCCATTGGTCAGGTTGCCGTCGTCGCAAGATTCCGCTCCGCACACGAAGCCGTCGCCGCACTGCTCGATCGCCGGTCCCGCGACGCACGCGCCGGCGACGCAGGAGTCAGGCCCGGTGCACGCGTCGCCGTCCGCGCAGGCCGCGCCGTCGGGGGCGACCTCGTCGGCGGGGCAGCCCGCCGACACGCCGTCGCAGGATTCCGCGACGTCGCACGCGCCGGCCGCGGCACGGCATTCGGCGCCGCTCGGCGCGCGGAGGTCCGACGGGCACGCCGCATTGCTTCCGTCGCAGGCTTCGGCGGGATCGCACGCGCCCGCGCTCGCGCGGCACACCGTCCCGGGAGCCTCGAGCCGACAGCTCGCGGAGCAGCAGCCGCCGTCGACCGGCGCGCCCGGGTCGCACTCCTCGCCGGGCTCGACGCAGCCGTTCCCGCAGACCGGCGCGGGCGGGTGCCAGAGCGCGATGCCCGCCGCGCCGCGGAGGCCGCTCGCGACGACGTCCTCGACCCCGGTGCCGTCGAGGTTCGCGCGCCGGACGCTCGCTGCGTAGTAGTTCGCCCAGTACATCTTGCCCGCGGCGAGGTCGAGAGCGAGGCCGTCGGGGCCGGCGGAATCGTGAACGAGCAGCTCGCTGTCGCTGCCGTCGAGGTTGGCGCGGCTGATGCGACCGATCGCGGCGTCGGTCCAGTAGATCTTGCCCCCTCCCGGGTCGAGCGCGATCGCGTCGCCGATCGTCTGACCGCCGAGGATCGTCTCGACCCCGGTACCGTCGAGGTTCGCCCGCTGGACGCGGTGGTAGCCGGCGTCGCCGAAGTAGAGCTTCCCGGACGCGACGTCGAGCGCGATCGAGCCTGGCAGGTTGATGTCCGTCGAGATGATCGCCTCGACGGCGGCACCCCCTGTGGTCGCTCGCTGCACGAGCGGATTCGAGTAGGCGACCCAGTAGAGGAGGCCCGACGTCTCGTCGACCGCGATCCCCGAAGGCGTGTTGGGCTCCTCGAAGGGATACGTGAAGACGGTCTCGACGCTCGTCCCGTCGAGATTCGAGCGCAGAATGCTCTGAGAGCCGGGGTCCGTGAAGTAGAGCTTCCGGTCGCCGGCATCGATCGCGACGCCCACCGGGTTCACCAGCCCGGGAACGATCTCCAGGACGCCGGTGCCGTCGAGCCCCGCGCGCACGATGCCGCCGTGCGCTCCGTCGCCGTCCGCGACGTAGAGCTGCGGCGTGGCCGGTGCTCCGATCGCGCCGTCGCAGCTCGCGCGCGCCGACGTCGCGGCGACCGCGAAGGTCGCCACCGTGATCAGCAATGCGCCGGTCGATCTCGCGTACCGTCGAAGCCGCGACGAGGTCGTCTGCATCGCTCCATCGTCGGCCGAGCGCGGCGAGATCGTTAGCTGTCGACCTCCTTGACTCGCCGGGATGGCGGGTCGCATCGTGAGAGATGGAATACGCTCATCTCGGTCGGACCGGGCTCAGCGTGAGCCGGCTCTGCCTCGGCACGATGAACTTCGGCCCGCTTGCGAGCGAGGCCGAGAGCCACGCGATCCTCGATCGCGCGCTCGACGCCGGGATCAACTTCATCGACACGGCGAACGTCTACGGCTGGCGCACCGGCGAGGGCGTCACCGAGCAGATCCTCGGGCGCTGGCTCGCGCAGGGCGGGAACCGCGAGCGCGTCGTGGTCGCGACGAAGGTCTACGGGCGGATGGGCTCGGGCCCGAACGACCAGCACCTCTCTGCCTACCACATCCGCGCCGCGTGCGAGGGCAGCCTGCGTCGGCTCAAGACCGATCGCATCGACCTCTACCAGATGCACCACGTCGACCGGGATACGCCGTGGGACGAGATCTGGGAGGCGATGGAGCTGCTCGTCCGTCAAGGCAAGGTGATCTACGTCGGCAGCAGCAACTTCGCGGGCTGGCACATCGCGCGCGCGAACGGCGTCGCCGAGCGGCGCGGCTTCCTCGGCCTCGTGAGCGAGCAGAGCCTCTACAACTTGACGGAGCGGACGGTCGAGCTCGAGGTCCTGCCGGCGTGCCGCACGCTCGGCGTCGGCGTGATTCCCTGGAGCCCGCTCGCGGGCGGGCTGCTCGGGGGCGCGCTCGCGAAGGCGGCGGGCGGCCGGCGCGCGAGCGACCGCATTCAATCGGCGATCGAGCGCCACCGCGCCCGGCTCGAGAAGTACGAGGCGCTCTGCCGCGAGCTCGGCGCGAGCCCGGCCGACGTCGCGGTCGCGTGGCTGCTGCGCAATCCGGCGGTGACGGCGCCGATCATCGGACCGCGAACGAAGGAGCAGCTCGACGGGAACCTGCGCGCGCTCGAGCTCGAGCTGACGGCGGAGACGCTGAAGAAGCTCGACCGCATCTGGCCCGGACCGGGCGGCGAAGCGCCCGAGGCGTACGCCTGGTAGGGCTCGGCGCGGGCGCCTGACGCGCAACCCGTGGTCGCTCCCGTGCGACCGCGATCGCCAGGCCCGCCACGAGCAGCAATCCGATGAGGCCGGCGGCGACGAGCGGAGCCGAGAACGCGAGCGGAGTCGACCACCCCGGAATCGGAGCGAGCGCCACGAGATCGAATCCAGCGGGCATCGTTTGTGCCCTCCCTTCACTGTCTCGTCGTTCGCAGTCGGGCGAGATCGACACGGTGCCCCGGCGTCCGGCGAAAAAAGAAGTCGTCGACGCGGAACAGCGCTCGCCAGCTCGGCGACGAACGGGACGCGCGGTTGAGTCAGGCGACTGTCTGCAGGATGCTGCCGGGGGTAGACGAGGAGGGCGTGCGATGGCGAGCGACCAGGCGCGGTTGGCGGAGTGGCCGGAGTGGAAGGCGCTCCAGGATCACTACCAGAAGGTCCGCGACCTCCACCTGCGCGACCTCTTCGCGGACGACCCGAAGCGCGGCGAGCGCCTCGGGCTCGAGGCGTGCGACCTCTTCTTCGACTACTCGAAGAACCGCATCACCGACGAGACGATCCGCCTCCTCCTCGCGCTCGCCGAGCGCGCCAGGCTCCGGGACGGCATCGCCGCGATGTTCCGCGGCGAGAAGATCAACGTGACGGAGGGCCGCGCCGTCCTTCACGTCGCGCTGCGCGCGCCGCGCGACGCGGTGATCGAGGTCGACGGGGAGAACGTCGTGCCCGAGGTGCACGCCGTGCTCGACAAGATGGCGGCGTTCTCCGCGCGCGTCCGGAGCGGCGAGTGGAAGGGCTTCACCGGAAAGCGCATCCGGAACGTCGTCAACATCGGGATCGGCGGCTCCGACCTCGGTCCGGCGATGGCGTACAAGGCGCTCCGCCAGTTCAGCGATCGCTCGCTCCGCTTCGAGTTCGTGTCGAACGTGGACGCGACCGACTTCGTCGAGGCGACGCGCGACATGGAGCCGGAGGAGACGCTCTTCATCGTCGCCTCGAAGACGTTCACGACCCTCGAGACCATGAACAACGCGCGCACCGCGCGCGAGTGGTCGCTCGCGAAGCTGAAGGACGAGAAGGCGGTCCGGAACCACTTCGTCGCCGTCTCGACGAACGCCGCCGAGGTCGAGAAATTCGGCATCGACACCGCGAACATGTTCGAGTTCTGGGACTGGGTCGGCGGTCGCTACAGCTACGACTCCGCGATCGGCCTCTCGCTCATGATCGCGATCGGCGCCGAGGCTTTCCGCGACATGCTCGCCGGCTTCCACGCGATGGACGAGCACTTCCGGACGGCGCCCGCGGATCGCAACATGCCGGTCCTGCTCGGCCTGATCGGCCTCTGGTACGACGACTTCTTCGGCGCCGAGACGGTCGCGATCCTTCCCTACAGCCAGTACCTCGAGCGGCTCTCCGCGTACTTCGAGCAGCTCGACATGGAGAGCGACGGCAAGTCGACGACCCGCGACGGCCGTCCGATCACCGACTACCAGACCGGCCCGATCGTCTGGGGCACGCCCGGCACGAACGGCCAGCACGCCTACTACCAGCTCATCCACCAGGGCACGAAGCTGATCCCCGCCGACTTCATCGGCTTCTGCAAGCCGAACAACGACGTCGGCATCCACCACGATCTCCTGATGGCGAACTACTTCGCGCAGACCGAGGCGCTCGCGTTCGGGAAGACCGAAGGGCAGGTGCGCGCCGAGGGCGTCGCCGAGCACCAGGTGCCGCACCGGACGTTCCGCGGGAACCATCCGACGAACACGATCCTCGCGAACGGGAAGCTCACGCCGAACGTGCTCGGGCAGCTCGTCGCGCTCTACGAGCACAAGGTCTTCACGCAGGGCTGGATCTGGAACATCAACTCCTTCGACCAGTGGGGCGTCGAGCTCGGCAAGGTGCTCGCGAACCGGATCGTCCCGCAGCTCCAGGCGAAGGAGGAGCCGACGCTCGAGCACGACAGCTCGACGAACGCGCTCATCCGAAGGTACCGCCGCCTGCGACGCTAGCCTGGCCGCCCGTCGCGGCGGCCGGACGCGATCGCGCGGCAGCGAAGCGCGGGTACGGACCCCACGCTCCCGGTGTCGCCGGCTATCGCTCGCGCTTCAGCACGGCGACGGCCGAGCTGTTGTGCGCCGCGCGGGTCAGGCCGCGGCGCCCGGGCCGCGCCAGGGACCGGCGGCGGTCGCCTGCCAGGCCTCGAGCGCCTCGATGCGCGCGTACCACGCGGCGAGCGCCGGGAAGGCGGTCGACGGAAACCCGGCCGCGCGCGCGTACGTCATCATGCCGGCGACCGACAAGTCGGCGAGCGTGAGGTCCCGGCCGCTCCCGGCGACGTACTGCCGCCCGTCCAGGTGTCCTTCGAGGAAGCCCGCGACGCGCCGGAAGCGAGCGTCCGCCCAGTCGACGTCGACGGGCGGCAGCGCCGCCATCTGCGGCACGACGAGCCGCCCGACGAACCCGGCCAGGATCTGCGCGAGCGCCGGCTGCCACTCGGACGCCTCCCAGAAGAGCCAGCGCGCGATGTCCGCGCGCTCGGCCGGGTCTCGCGACCACAGGCGGAAGCCGGCGTGGCGCTCGCTCAGGTACATCAGGATCGCGTTCGACTCCCAGAGGACGAGATCGCCGTCGACGAGCGCGGGGATCTTCCCGAGCGGGTGGAGCGCGAGGTATTCCGGCGACCGCCCCTCGCCGCGGTAGACGTCGACGATGCGGACGTCGACGGCGAGCCCGAGGTGCCGCCCCGCCGCCAGCACCTTCCGCCCGTTCGCGGAGAGCGGCGTCGCGTAGAGGGTCGCCATCCGGGCGGAATTCAGAATGCGCGCATGATGCCGGCGCCGACGGCGGCCAGCACGAGCGCAGGCGGGATCGCCCCGATCGCGGTGCACCAGAGGATGCGCCAGAACGGCACGCCGGCGACCCCCGCCGCGACGTTCAGGAACGCGCTCGAGATCGGCACCCAGCGCCCGACGATGAGGACCGCAGGGTGGCCGATCGGGAAGCGCGAGAGGCGACCGGGCAGGCGCGCGAGCGCGCGCTCCACGTCGAAGTCGCGCGCCGCGCGGCGGCCGATCACGTACTGCAGCGACCCCGCGCCGAGCCACGCGAGCCAGGTGATCGAAGCGCCCCGCCAGAGGCCGTACATCGAGCCGTTCGCGACCGGCCAGGGCACGAGGTCGCTCAGCGGGCTCACGTAGACGACGACCTGCGCCGGGATCCAGAGCGCCGCCGCGAGCATCGCATGGGGGCCCGCGAGCGCGGCCGGACCGCCGCCGAAGAAGAGCCACGCGCCCGCGCCGAGAGTGACGAGGACCGCGCTCCACACGAGCGATCGCGAGCGCAGGATGCCGTCCACGCGGTGACGATACCCGGACCCGCGTCCCACCGCGAATGGGTGGCGAGCGCCCTACCCGGCACCGTATACTCCGCCGGCCGCTCAGTCCGCGGCCGACCGCCCATCACCGGAGGGAAGCATGCAGGCGACCAACGCTCAGCCGTCGATCGAACCCAAGCCGAACGGCGCACCGGCCCACCGCCCGCCGACGGAAGAAGAGTCCCGACGCGTCGCCGAGGAGTCGCGGGAGCAGGAGTGGGCGGGACGGACGTTCCTGCGGGAGCTCTTCCTCGGGAACTTCCTCGTCGAGCACGTGCACCCGTTCCCGACGACGCGCGAGCGGCGCCCGGAGTTCGAGCGCTTCTACGAGGAGCTCGGGCGGTTCCTGCGCGAGAAGGTCGACCCGGTCGTCATCGACGAGACCGGCGAGTACCCGGAGGAAGTCGTCGACGGGCTCCGCCGCCTCGGCACGTTCGGCATGAAGATCCCGCGCGAGTACGGCGGGCTCGGCCTCTCCGTGACCGAGTACGCGACCGTCATGCAGATGGTCGGCAGCCACGACTCGAACGTGGCCGCGCTGCTCTCGGCGCACCAGTCGATCGGCGTGCCGCAGCCGCTCAAGCTCTTCGGCACCGAGGAGCAGAAGAAGAAGTACCTCCCGCGCTGCGCCGCGGGCGCGATCTCGGCGTTCGCGCTCACCGAGCCGCACGTCGGCTCCGATCCGGCGAGCCTCTCCACCACCGCCGAGCGCCGCGGCGACTTCTGGGTGCTGAACGGCGAGAAGCTCTGGTGCACGAACGGGACGCTCGCGGAGCTGCTCGTCGTCATGGCGCGCGACCCCGCGACCAAGAAGATCAGCTGCTTCATCGTCGAGACCGGCTGGCCGGGCGTCAAGGTCGAGCACCGCTGCCGCTTCATGGGGCTCAAGGCGCTCGGGAACGGCGTCATCAGCTTCCGCGACGTCCAGGTCCCGCGCGAGAACCTCGTCGGCGAGGAGGGGAAGGGCCTCAAGATCGCGCTCATCACGCTCAACACCGGACGCTTGACGCTTCCGGCGACGACCGCCGGTGTCGCCAAGCGCTGCGTCGAGATCTGCCGCGGCTGGTCGAACGCCCGCACGCAGTGGGGCGTGCCGATCTGGAAGCACGAGGCGATCGCGCACAAGCTCGCCGACATGGCGGCGACGACGTTCGCGATGGACTCGGTCTCGAAGCTCGCCGCGGCGATGGCGGATCGCGGCGGCTACGACATCCGCCTCGAGGCCGCCGCGGCCAAGGAGTGGAACACCGTCCGGGCTTGGGAGATCCTCGACGAGACGCTCCAGATCCGCGGCGGGCGCGGCTACGAGCGCGAGCGCTCGCTCGAGGAGCGCGGCGAGACGCCGATTCCGGTCGAGCGCCTGATGCGCGACAACCGCATCAACCTCATCTTCGAGGGCTCGAGCGAGATCATGCATCTCTTCATGGCGCGCGAGGCCGTCGACAAGCACCTCGAGGTCGCCGGTGCCATGATCGACCCGAAGAAGGGCGCGGCGGACAAGCTGAAGGGAATGCCCGGGATCCTCAAGTACTACGCGTCCTGGTACCCGAAGCTCTGGGGACGCGGCGTCACGTCGCGCACGGCGTACGGCGACTGGGGCCGCCTCGCGACGCACCTCCGCTTCATCGAGCGCAGCGCGCGGAAGCTCGCGCGCTCGAGCTTCCACGGCATGGCGGTGTACCAGGCGAAGATGGAGCGGAAGCAGGGCTTCCTCTTCCGCTGCGTCGACGTCGTGATGGAGCTCTTCGCGATGTCGGCCGCCTGCTCGCACGCGCGCCGCATGCTCGACGACCGCGACCCGGACGGGGAGCGCGCGGTCGAGCTCGCCGACCTCTTCTGCCGCGGCGCGCGCCGGCGCGTGGATCGCCTCTTCGAGGACCTGTGGCGGAACGACGACGCGGCGAAGAACGCCGTCGCCGCGCGCCTCATGAAGGGCGACCACGGCTGGCTCGAGCGCGGCATCCTCGACGAGGGATTCACGCCCGAGTCGTTCCAGACGCGCGCGATGACGGACCTCGCGCACGGCGCGATGTCGGCAGTCGCGAGCGCCGGCCGCGCCTCGGCGTAGTTGTCGAACGAGGGAAACGCTTCCCTCGCCCCGTTCGGCAAAGCCGAACGGGGCCCCACTCCCTGCGGATCGCTTCGCTCGCGGGTACGTCAACCCGGGCAAGTGGCGGGTTTTGGCACGTACGCCATGAAGGCGCGGTCGTCCTCGAGCTGGAGGCAGAACGAGCCCGCCGCGTAGTCGAAGTTCAGGTCGTCGTCCCAGATCTCCCAGTCGTGGTCCGCGGAGAACGTCGCGAAGAGCCAGCGGTGCCGCGACTGCCAGAACGGGTGGCCGCTGTCCGGCCCCGGGATGCCGCGGAACTCGATCAGCACGAGGACGGGGTTGTCCTCGGTGCCGACCGAAGCGCCGGCCGGGAAGTCGAGCGCGTTCCAGGACCGGCCCTCGTTGCCGGGCGTGTCGTCGAGCGCGGCGAGCGTCCAGTAGACGAACGCGGTCGAGAAGTCGGTGTTGAAGCGCGCGCGCTGGGTGAAGCGCAGCACGCCGAGCTCGGGGCCGGCGCGCAGCGTGCCGGCGAGGCTCGCTTCGCCGGCGACCGTCCCGAAGCCCTCGAGGACGCCGCCGTCGATCAGGTAGCCGCCATACTGGACCTCGACGTCGCCGATCGTCCCGCCCGCGAGCGTCAGCGTCGAGTCCTGCGAGACGAAGATCGGCCCGTCGACCTTCGCCGTCGCGCCCTGCACGACGAGGTGTCCGTTCGCGTTCACGGCGACCTCGCCGGTGCCGAGCCCCGTCGACGGGCCCGTTCGATTCGACACGATGACCGTCCCGGAGCTCACGACGGTCGAGCCCGAGTACGCGTTGTTCCCGAGCAGATGTAGGGTCCCGGGTCCGAAGAGCGTGAGCCCGCCCGTTCCCGCGATGTCGGAGAAGATCCAGCCGTCGGCGCGGCTCGTGTAGACGACCCCTTCGGAGGCGCCGAGCTCGATCCGGTCGAGCGCAAGCACCGTCCCGTTCAGGATGATTCCCGCCTCGTGCTCGGGAAGAGCGTCGCCGACGCGCAGGGTCGTGGGCGGTATCGGGCCCGGGCGCCGCGACGGGAGCTTCGTTCGCAGGAGGTGCGGGCCGCCCTGCAGGGCGAAGACGGTCGCGGTCTCGCCCGAGCGGACGATCTGGTCGTTGTCGAGCGCGTAGACCGTCATGTCGTCCGCCGACGTGATCACTTGGTCGCGCGACGAGACGGTCTCCGCCGCCTCGAAGCCGTGCGGGCCGAAGGTGAGAAAGGAGCCGCTGCGGAGCGCGTCGTCGCTCTGCGCGACGATCGAGGGGTGGACGATCCCGTTCGTCACCTCGGGGAGGTTGCCGCCGTTGCCGCTCACGAGAAGGCGGGTGGTATCGCCGAGCTCGCGGAGCGGCGCGTGCGGCTGGATCGCGAGCGACCCGCCGGCGAGCCGGACGAGGTTCGTCGTCACGCCGTCGACGTTCCCGCCGACGATCGTCTCGAAGAACGTATGGTCGCCGCGATCGAGCTCGAGGCGCGCGCCGTGGCCGAACTGGAAAGTGCTGTTCGGACCGGTTGCGACCAGAAGCAGGACGGGCGGTCCCGCGGGGCTTCCCGGACGCAGCGCGAGGCCGCCGCTGTCGAAGAGCGACATCCGGCCGGTGCCGAACGGCGTGCCGCTCGATCGCGTGGTGGCGATCAGGCCCTCGCGCACCTCGTTGTCGCCGGTGGTGGTGTTGTCGTTCGTCAAGATCAGGTCCGCGGGACCGTACTTCTGGAGCCCACCGGGACCCGTGAGCGGCGCCAGCACCTCGAGCGGCGCGGTGTAGTTGTTCACGTAGCGGAGGCCCGCGAGCGAGAACGGCTGCGGAGTCCAGCCGGCGGCGGGGCGCGCGTCCTCGTCGATCGTGAACGAGTAGCCGGTCTCGAGGACGGCCAGGACGCCGGCGTCGGGATTGGCGAGCGGGACGTCGGTCTGGATGTACGTGCCGAAGGGCAGCGGCGGCAGCGTACCGGCGGTGAACGGGATCGTCGGGATGGCCTGCGGGTTCTGGCTCGGCAGGTTCGGCACGGCGAAGAACGCGGCGGGATACGGGTTGTTGATCGTGAGCGTGCCCGCCTCGGGATCGGTCGCGAGGAGCGTCAGCCAGTGCTGGCCGGTCCGGTCCCACACGCCCGGCTCGTTCGCGTCGGGCACGTACCAGCCGACCGCGAAGTTCACGAAGCTCTGGTTCTGGTTGTGCTCCTCGAGCCAGGCGACGCTCGGGCCGATCTGGCGCTCCCAGTGATACTGGTTCTCGCCGACGCCCTTGAGCCCGAGGTACGTCGTCACCGCGTAGCGGTACCAGTCCTCGTCGACGAGGCTTCCGCCCGTCGGCGCCTCGGCCATGCCGGTGAAGATCCGGATGAGCTGGAGGCCGTCCTCCCGGGTCGGCTTCGCCGGGGCGAGCTGCGTGAAGCCGTTCTCCCCGAGCCAGAGCAGCGACATCGCGATCGCCGTCTCGCCGCAGCTGATCTCGCCGTTCAGCGGCAGGCGGTCGCCGAAGCGGCCGAAGTTCGTCTGCACGAGCGACGGCGTCGTGGTGACCTTGTCGGTCCAGGTCGCCGCCGCGGTTCGCGACGCGGCGCCCGCGAGCGCCGCCGCACAGCACGCAACGGCTGCGATGGTCGTCCGAAATCCCCGCATGAGCCCTCTCCCCGTGCGCGCTGCCGTGACGTGCTCGACGGTCGCAGCGGCGCGGCCCGCGAAGTGTATCGGCGAGACGGGCGCGAGACGAGAGCGGAGCGACGGCTCCGCGCGGACTCCCGATCGAGCGCTATCGCGCCGGTCCCGGACCGATCGTCTCGGCGAGCACCGCGGCGAGGTCGCGCACGGCGCGGCCGCCGTCGCCGGCGAACGACGACCCATGCATGATCGCGAGCGTCCGCGGCTCGAGCGCCGCGATGCGCCGCATCGTCGCGTCGGTCGACGCGGTGTACGGGACGTCGCCGCGGAGCGGGCTCGACATGCCCGCGACGATGGCGTCGCGCGCGGGCCCGACGACGTCGCTCTCGATGCGAGGCTCGGGATCGCCGGGCTGGAAGAAGAGGTCGGAGCAGAGGAGCGTCCGGTCGACTTCCTCGAAGAAGAGCCCGGCGTCCCAGCCGTGCGGCAGGTGCGGCGTCGCGAGGAAGCGGAGTCGTCGGCGCCCGATCGGGAGCACCTCGTCGTCCTCGAGCGCCCTCGCCTCGCGATCCGCGAAGTCGTCGAGCATGACGACCTTGCCGACGAAGCTCGTGACCGCCTGCGCGCCCGGCGCGACGGCGAGCCAGCGATTCAGCGCGCCGCACTCGTCGGGCTCGAAGTGGCTGAAGCCGATCCACCGCAGCGACGCGGGATCGATCACGCGCGCAACCGCCTCCAGCGTCTGGTCGAACGTCTGGCGGAAGCCGGTGTGCATGAGGAACGGCTCGTCGTCCCGGATGACGAACTGGTTGAACTGGATGCCGTACGCGGGGTGGAAGGCGGAGATCCGGAAGACGTCCGGAGCGATCTCGCTGACATTTGCGCTCATCGTGCTCCTCTCACAGCTCGGGCGGCGCGCTGCGGCGCGCCCCGTCGATCGGGCTCATGAGCCCGACGTGGTTGGCGTCCGGGTCCTCGATGACAGCGTAGCGCGCGCCCCAGAACGCGTCGTACGGCGGCTGGCGGCCCGGGTAGCCGGCGGCGGTCATGTCCGCGTAGGTCGCGTCGACGGCCTCGCGCGACGGGACCCGGAAGCCGATGACGACGCTGCTCCCGCCCGGAGGCCGGTCCGGCCACCCGGCGTCGTACGCCTTCGCGAGCGCCGGGCTGTCGAAGTGGAGGCCGAAGCCGTTCGGGAAGTCGACGTCGACGTGGTGCGCCCCGCTCTCGGTTCGCCAGATCGCCGAGTCCGGGATGGCGACGCCGAGGCGACGGTAGAACGCGACGGTCGCGTCGACGTCGCGCGCGACGAGGTCGAGAAGGTTCAGCACGGGCGCCGTCGTCGTCATCGCTTCTTCCCTCGGATCCGAGAGGCACTCGACGCGCAACGAAGCGGGTGTCAGCATGCGACCTCTCGATTCGCGTCTCGTACGCCTGTCGCGCGCCCTGTGCGCGCCGGAGTCAACATGTCGGAACCGCTCACGCCTGCCAAGATCATCGAGCTCGGTCGCGGGTTCATGGGATCGAAGGCCCTCCTCGCCGCCGGCAAGCTCCGCCTCTTCGACGCTCTCCGAGACGGGCCGCTCACCGCGGCGGAGATCCGGAAGCGCCTCGAGCTCCACCCGCGCGCCGTCCCCGACTTCGTCGACGCGCTGGTCGCGCTCGGCATGCTGGCCCGCGAGGGCGACGGCCCGAACGCGCGCTACGCGAACACGCCCGAGGGTGCTCGTTTCCTCGTCACGACGAGCGAGCACTACGTCGGCGGCGCCCTCGACATGTTCAACGATCGCCTCTTCCGGTTCTGGGCGGACCTCGACGAGGCTCTCAAGACGGGCGCGCCGCAGAACGAGATCAAGCGGACCGGCGCGCCGATGTTCGAGGAGCTCTACCGCGATCCCGAGCGCCTCGCGCAGTTCATGGCGGCGATGAGCGGCATCTCGCGCCCGAACTTCCAGGCGCTCGCCGAGAAGTTCGACTTCTCGCGGTACCAGACGCTCTGCGACGTCGGCGGCGCCGCCGCCGACCTGTCGTGCGCGGTCGCCTCCCGCCACCCGCACCTCCGCTGTACCTCCTTCGACCTCCCGGTCGTCGAGCCGATCGCGCGCGCGGCGATCGCGCGGCGAAGGCTCTCGGACCGGGTGACGACGGCGGCGGGCGACTTCTTCAAGGACCCGATCCCGAAGGCAGACGTCGTGACGATGGGGATGATCCTCCACGACTGGAACCTCGAGAAGAAGAAGCACCTGATTCGCGCCGTCCACGCCGCCCTTCCTGCGGGCGGGGTCTTCATCGCGGTCGAGAACCTGATCGACGACGCGCGTCGCGAGAACGCATTCGGCCTTCTGATGTCGCTCAACATGCTGATCGAGTTCGGCGACGCGTTCGACTACACGGGAGCTGACTTCCGCGCGTGGTGTACCGAGGCCGGCTTCAGCCGCTGCGAGGTACTGCCGCTCGCCGGGCCCGCGAGCGCGGCGATCGCGTACAAGTAGCAGGGCGGTCTACGGGCAGGGCACCGTCGTCTTGGGCCCGCCCTTCAACGCGATCATGTTCATCGCGGCGAACGCCGCTTGCGTCGGCCGCGCTCGCGTGCCCATTCTCTTGTTGAACGGACGAGTTCGATCGATGAACTCGCTAGGAGGCACCGTGGAAACGACCCGGTCGACCGGCGCGCGCGGCGAAGAGTGGCTCCAGACGGCGTGCATCCTGTGCAGCGTCAACTGCGGCGTCGAGGTCCAGACACAAGGACGCCACCTCACGCGCGTCCGCGGTGATCGGGCGCACCCGGGATCCAAGGGCTACGCCTGCGAGAAGGCGCAGCGCCTCGACTACTACCAGTCGAGCCGCGACCGCCTGCGGAATCCGCTTCGCCGGAAGCCCGACGGCAATTTCGAGCCGATCGACTGGGACACCGCGATCCGCGAGGTCGCGGAGAAGCTCGCCGCGGTCCGGGACGCGCACGGCGGCGAGACGATCCTCTACTACGGCGGCGGCGGACAGGGGAACCACCTGGGCGGCGCCTACTCGTCCGCGACCCGGAAGGCGCTCGGCTCGATCTACACGTCGAACGCGCTCGCGCAGGAGAAGACGGGCGAGTTCTGGGTCGACGGCCAGCTCTTCGGGCGCCCGCGCTGCCACACGACCGGCGACTTCGAGCGCGCGGAGGTCGCCGTCTTCGTCGGCAAGAACCCGTGGCAGTCGCACGGATTCCCCCGTGCGCGCGCGGTCCTGCGGGAGATCTCGGCCGATCCCGAGCGCTGCCTGATCGTCATCGACCCGCGCAAGACGGAGACCGCCGAGATGGCGGACCACCACCTGCGCGTGCGACCCGGGACGGACGCCTTCTGCCTGAGCGCGCTGCTCGCGATGCTCGTCGAGGAAGACCTCGTCGACCGCGACTTCCTCCGCGACCGGACGGCGAACGGAGATGCGCTCTTCGACGCGATCCGCCAGGTGCCGATCGCGGAGTTTTGCGCGCGCGCGGGCATCCACGAAAACCAGCTGCGCGCGGTCGCACGCCGGATCGCGCGCGCGGAGAGCGTCTCGATCTTCGAGGATCTCGGCATCCAGCAGGCGCCGCACTCGACGCTCAACTCCTACCTCGAGAAGCTCGCGTACGTCCTCACCGGGAACTTCGCGAAGCCGGGGGCGATGAACATCCACACCCGCATGGCCGGCCTCGGCGGCGGCAAGGAGGCCGGGCGGACGAGCCCGGTCGGCGGCCACCGCATCATCACCGGCCTCATCCCGTGCAACGCGATTCCCGACGAGATCCTGACCGATCATCCGAAGCGCTTCCGCGCCGCGATCGTCGAGTCGACGAACCCGCTTCACTCGCTCGCGGACAGCGCGCGCATGCGGGAGGCGTTCGACGCGCTCGAGCTCGTCGTGGTGATCGACGTCGCGCTCACGGAGACCGGTCGGCACGCCGACTACGTGCTGCCCGCGTCGTCGCAGTTCGAGAAGTGGGAGGCGACGTTCTTCACGCTCGAATTCCCCGAAAACGTGTTCCACCTGCGCGCGCCGCTTTTCGAGCCGCTCGAGGGAACGCTTCCCGAGCCGGAGATCCACCGCCGCCTCGTACGCGCGCTCGGCGCGCTTCGCGACGAAGATGTCGCTCCGCTCCGCGCCGCCGCGGCCGCCGACCGGGAATCGTTCGCGGGCGCATTCCTGCAGACGATGGCGGAGCGCGCGGACCTCGCGGCCCTGACGCCCGTCGTGCTCTACGAGACGCTCGGTCCCACGCTCGGCCCCGGTCGCGAGGCGACGGCGCTCCTGTGGGGAGCAGCCCACACCTGCGCGATGGCGTATCCCGAGTCGGTGCGGCGCGCGGGATTCGAAGGCGACGGGCCCGCGCTCGGCGAGGCCCTCTTCGAGGCGATCCTCGAGCGTCGCTCGGGCGTGACGTTCACGGTCGACGAGTACGAGGAGACCTGGAAGCGCCTCTGCACGCCGGACGGGAAGATCAACCTCTCGGTTCCCGAGCTCCTCGCCGAGCTCGCGACCCTGCGCGACGAGAAGCCGTCCGCCGATTCCGAATTCCCGTTCGTCCTCACCGCCGGCGAGCGGCGGACGTCGACCGCGAACACGATCTTCCGCGATCCCGCCTGGCGGAAGAAGGACGCGGCCGGTGCGCTCCGCATCAGCCCGCACGACGCCGGCCGCCTCGGCATCGGCGACGGCGGCCGCGTACGCGTGACGACGCGCCGGGGAAGCGCGGTCGCGACCGTCGAGGTCAACGACTGCATGCAGGCCGGACACGTGAGCCTGCCGAACGGCCTCGGCCTCTTCTTCCCCGACGAGGCCGGCCGCCCGATCGTCTACGGCGTCCCGCCGAACGAGCTCACGTCGTCCGCCGATCGCGACCCGATCGCCGGCACGCCGTGGCACAAGCACGTGCGGGCGCGCGTCGAGCCGGTCCGCTGACGATCGTCGGGAATCACGACCCAGGAACATGACGCAAGATGCGAGCGAAGCGAGCCC
>Ga0070741_10000604_pt1 | contig 124663 bp, 107 predicted proteins | sample Coa_R1_4_FD_66440 | JGI IMG/M metagenome (GOLD analysis project Ga0070741, IMG submission 66440) | Surface soil microbial communities from Centralia Pennsylvania, which are recovering from an underground coalmine fire - Coalmine... | ecosystem: Environmental > Terrestrial > Soil >... | reverse complement strand
GTCATCGCACCCGAAATTGACTTTGCCGTGCTCGTCGCGTGCAACCGCGGCATCGCTGCCTGGAAAACCCGCCAGACGGTCAAGGCATTGATTCGGGCATTTGCGTCCAAACGGACCTCATTACACTGGTCCGGCTGAACGGGTAGAATTGAGGAATTGATACTGCGCTGGCCAGGGCCGCTTCGGCGCGGCAAGTCCGTCTTCACCTGGTTCTGTCACCAACGCCTCAACCGTCCGCAATCCAAATCGGCGCTTGGCAAAGGCCGTCCCGTTTTGTTTAGCTTTGCGCGCTCAATGTGTAAGTTGCGCGCGCCATTTCTCGTGTTGCTCGGATTGTTTTCCATGGCGCTGGCTTGCGCGCACGCCGCCCCGGCCGAGCCGCCGGCGCTGACCATCGAGTCGCAGGGCGAGGAGTTCGAGTTTTCCCTGACCAACGGGATGATCAGCCTCAGCAACAATGTGGTCGTGAAATACGGCGAAGGCGTGCTCACGGCCAATCGCGCGCTCATCAACACGAACACGGGCGACATCTACGCCGATGGCTCGGTGCGGGTTCAGAAGGAGGACCAGACCTGGACGGGCGAACATCTCCATTACAATTACCTGACTGCCGAACTCGACGGGCAGCAGTTCCGCACCGGCCGAACGCCCGCGTTCGCCCAGGGCGAGTCGTTGCAAGGCAACCGCACCAACAACACTTACACCGCCACGAATGCGTATGTCACCGCGGACGATTATTATAACCCGCTGTTCAAGGTTCGCACGAAAAGCCTGAAGATCGTGCCCGGCCAGTATTTCGTGGCCAAAAACGCCACCCTCTGGGTGGGCAAAGTGCCGGTCTTTTATTTTCCCTATTACCGCCGCAACCTGGCCGAAAACAACAACAGCTTTGCCTTCGTCCCCGGTTACCGCAGCGCGTTTGGGCCGTTCCTGTTGACGACTTATCACTGGGTTTTGAACCAGTATGTGGATGGCGCGATCCACGCTGATTACCGCGAAAAGCGGGGCTTCGGCGCCGGGCCGGACGTCCGTCTCCATTTGGGCGACTACGGCGAGGCGCTCATCAGGTATTACTACACGCACGACAAAGACCCGAACGAGGACAACCTGGGCCTGTCCATTCCGGAGAATCGCCAGCGGTTTTACTTCAATTACACCGGCACGCCGCTCACGAACCTGACCTTGAACTCCCAGGTCGCGTGGTGGAGCGACCCGCTCGTGACGCACGATTTCTTCGAAAGCGAATATCGCAAGGATATTCAGCCCAAAACTTACTTCGATGCCAATCAGGTCTGGCAAAACTGGAGCCTCGACGCGCTGGCCCAGCCGCGCGTGAACAATTTCTTCGAGACAGTCGAACGCCTCCCGGACATCCGTCTCACCGGCTTTCGCCAGCAGATTTTTGACACGCCCTTGTTTTACGAAAGCCAGAGTTCGGCTGGCTGGTATCGCCGCGAGTTCGCCGACACCAACATCGTCATGGCCCCGTTTTCGGCTGCGCGCGCGGACACCTTCCATCAGATCACGCTGCCGGAGACATTCTTCGGCTGGCTCAACTTCACCCCGCGCGCGGGCGGACGCTTCACCTATTACAGCGAAGCGGAAGGCGCCGGCGCGACCACCACCGAACATTATCGCGACGTATTCAACACGGGCGCGGAAGTTTCGACGAAGATCTCGCGCACCTGGCCGGGCGTCGAAAATCATTTCTTCGACATGGATGGACTGCGCCACATCATCGAGCCGTCCGTAAATTACGTGTACGTGCCCCGGCCCAATGTCCTGCCCTCGCAGTTGCCGCAGTTCGATTACGAGTTGACCAACAATCTTTACCTGCTGCCGATCGAATTTCCCGACTACAACGCCATCGATTCCATCGACAGCCAGAACGTGATTCGTTACGGACTGCGCAACCGGCTGCAGACGAAGCGCAACGGCCAAGTCATCGATTGGGCCAACTGGGGCATCTTCACCGACTGGCGGCTTAAACCGCGCAGCGGCCAGACGACTTTCTCGGACATTTTTTCCGATCTCGAACTCAGGCCGTTCGATCACGTCACGCTGACGTCGTGGACCCGGTTTGACATCCGCAACAGCCGTTTCAACCTCGCCCGCCACACCATCACGTTTCAACCCAACAACATCTGGAGTTGGACCGTTGGCCACTACTTCCTGCGCAACGACCCGCAATTCGGCCTGGGCCAGGACTTGATCACCAGCACTCTCTATTATCGGTTTAATGACAACTGGGGCGCCCGCATCTCGCACCAATTCGACGCGACCTCCGGCACCATGCAGGAACAATATTACACGGTTTATCGCGATCTCCGCAGTTGGACCGCCGGGCTTACCTTTCGCGTCCAGGAAAACGTGAACCGCGGGAAGGATTATACCGTGGCGTTTACGTTCTCCCTCAAAGCCTTCCCGCGCTTCAGCGTGGGCCAGGATACCGTGAGCCCCTCCACGCTCGTGGGCTACTAAGGTAAAACCAAATTCGTAGCCGCCGACGTGAGGAGACTCAAATCTCTCTTTCAGAAGGATTAGAGCCTGCCAATGAACGGCGCCGCCCTGCAACCCGTCCGGGGTAGTTCCCTGTTCCGTTGGACCTGCTCACGGACCATGAACGGTTCTATTTATTATACACGCGTCATTAATGAATGCGCCTGGGGCTCGCGGCGGCGCGCACAGGAGTGCGCGCCCTACCGGCAACACGGTGGTAGGGCGCGCACTCCCGTGCGCGCCGAATCGAAACGGACACACCCAACACAACGATCGAAGCCGGAAGATTGCGCTTGCGTGAACTCCGGTCTAAACTTTGGCATGCATACCCGATTGCCACGAAACCTGTCCTGTTTGGCCGCGTTTGTTCTTGTGTGGCCGGCTTCGTTGCTTTCCGCCCAGACGACGCCAGCCACAAACTCAGAACCATCGGTTTATGAGTTTCGCGAGCAGCACGATCGCGATGGGATCGGGAAGTTTTACCTGGGCCGCGAGATTGCCCAGGTGATGGGCCATCAAGCCGCGGATTGGCTCGAACGGCCGGAACGCGAGGCGGAGGAAAAACCTTCGCTGGCCATCGAAGCGCTGAATTTGAAGCCGGGCGAAACGGTCGCCGATATTGGCGCGGGCACCGGCTATTACACGCGCCGCCTCGCGGGCAAAGTCGGCACGAACGGAACCGTCTTCGCCGTCGAGATCCAACAGGAGATGCTCGATTTGCTCACCAACAAAATGGCGGAGTTGAACATCCATAACGTCAAGCCCGTGCTCGGGACCGTCACCGACCCGCGGCTGCCCGCCAATTCCACCGATCTGATCCTGATGGTGGACGTCTATCATGAATTCGATCACCCGCGCGAGATGACGCAAGCGATGCTCAAGGGTTTGAAAATCGGCGGGCGGCTGGTCTTCATCGAATTCCGCGGCGAAGATCCCCAAGTCCCCATCAAGCCGCTGCACAAAATGACCGAGGCGCAGGTCCGCAAGGAAATGGCGCCGTTCCCGCTGGAATGGGTGCAAACGCTCGAAGTGCTGCCCATTCAGCACATCATCGTCTTTCGGAAAAAGTCGGAATTGCCGCCTTGATCACGCGGCCTTCGCCGCGCCTTCGATCTTCTCGATCATCCGCCGCAACTTTCGCAACGCGAGGTTTTGCAACTGGCGGATGCGCTCGCGCGTCACGCCGAATTTCTCGCCTACTTCCTCGAGCGTTCGCTCGGTCCCGCCATCCAGCCCGAACCGGTAACGCAGGATCGCCGCTTCGCGCGGCTGCAAGCGGCCCACGAGGCTGTCCAGCAAGTGCGTAAAAGTCTTCTCCTCCAACTGTTCATACGGGTCGGTCGCCGCTTCATCCCGCACGATGTCGCCCAGGTGCCCGGACTCGTCGTCCCCGAGCGGCGCGTCGAGCGACGCCGGGCGGATCGCCGAAGCCCGCATGTCATTCACCTGCCGGACCGTGATGCCCAACTCGGCCGCCAGTTCCTGGTCGGTCGGTTCGCGTCCCAAAACCTCCTGCATTTTCATGGAGGTCTTCTTCATGTTGTAAATCTTGTCCACCATGTGGACCGGCAACCGGATCGTCTTCGACTGGTTGGCCAGCGCCCGCCGAATCGCCTGCTTGATCCACCACGAACTGTAAGTGGAAAGCTTCGCGCCTTTGGCCGGGTCGAACCGCTCGACCGCGCTCATCAAACCGATGTTTCCCTCGCTGATCAAATCCAACAGCGGCAATCCCAGGTTCTCATACTCGCGCGCGATCTTCACCACCAACCGAAGGTTCGCCCGGATCATCATCTCGCGCGCCTTGGCGTTTCCCTTTTTGATCTTGCGCGCCAGTTCGATCTCCTCCTCCGCCGTCAATAGCCGCACCTGGCCCACCTCGCGCATGTAAAGTGTCAACGCCGTGTTCCCGTCGTAACCCTTCGTCAAGTCCTCCCCTGCCGGCGCCACCTGCTCCAGTTCCGCCTCATTGATTTCGATCTTGCCCGGCCGGGCCGCCTTCGCGGGGGTTTTTTCGGCGGGCTTGGGCTTGGCGCGGGCGGGCTTTCGTCGCGAAGCAGCGGCGCGGGATCGTCGGGCGGCACTCATTGGGATTCGATGCGTTGCAATATGGCGGATTCGCGTTTTTTACGTCACGCTGCTTCTGTCAGCGCGCACGATTATATATCAGACTCCCGGCCGGGGTAAAGAATTCCGTTAAAAAATAACGGCCCCGCCAAATTTCATCATTTTGGCCGGAAAATCTTCGCCCCTGGGGCGGTGGACTGCGTGCTGGCTTTTCTGTTCGGAATTGCTTTTCAGTATTTCACGATCAAACCCATGCGAAATCTCTCCACCAGGCAAGGGTTGGTTGCCGCGTTGAAAGCTGACACCTTGTCTCTCACCTCCTCACGTCCTACCCGATCAACTGGTTGCTTCTTAAACGGGGCATTAAGGAAAAGATGTCACTCCGGTTTGCCGTGGCCTACCGGCTTGAAACAGACCCGGATGATATGTCAAGGTGTCTCACACCCCATAAGGCAATAGGTTGGTTGACACTGTTGCCGGGGATTGAACACCAGATATGTTGCGCTATGAACCGGCACCTGACTGTTTTAATCGTTGAAGACCTGCCCGATGATGTGCTGTTGCTGCGAAAGGCCATGGCCAGAAGTGGCATCACCAATCCCATTCAAGTGGTCGAGGATGGCCGGGAGGCCATTGCCTATTTGCAGGGTGAGGGAAAATACGCGAATCGGATGCAATATCCCTTTCCCAGTGTGATTTTCACCGATCTGAAGATGCCGCGCGTGAGCGGGTTCGAGGTCCTGGAGTGGTTGCGCCAGCATCCGGACTGCTCGGTGATTCCGGTGATCATTTTGACGGCTTCCCGCCAGGATGAGGATGTGAAAAGAGCCTATCTAATGGGGGCCAATGCGTACCTGGTGAAACCAACTTCATTGGCGGATTTGGAGTCGATGGTGAAAACGGCTTACGATTTCTGGGCTTGGTGCGAAAAGCCCCACGTCAGCGGCAACTGCTAATCTACGTCTTTCCTGGCGGGCGAAACCGCCGCCATGTGCCGTTCACGCAAACTGCAGCACGCTCTCGGGATGATAAGGCGTGAGCACGCACTTGTTGATGTCGTCAATCATCGTGCGCAGTTTTTCTTCGTCGTGGATCTTGACGAGGAAAGAATCCGCTCCGCAGCGATAAGCCTCCTGAATGTCCCGGCGGTCGTCCGAACCAGTCAGGACAATGACGGCCAGTTTCTCGAATTGCGGCTGCGCGCGCAGCCAGTTCAACACTTCAATGCCCGTGACACCCGGCATGTCCAGATCGAGAAGCACCAGGCTCGGCAGCGGGTATCGGTTCCGGTTGGCGTACAGACCATCGCCGGAAAGATAGTCAATGGCGTTGCTGCCGTTCGTCGCAACATACAGTGGATTGGTCAAACGCCACTTTTTGAATGAAAGCTTCAGCAATTGGACATCATCCGGGCTGTCCTCCACCAAAAGTATGGGATTGCCTCTCATCTCAATGCCCCCCCAGTTTCCACGCCGACTCGGTGCCGGTCCGCAAGGACGCAAACCGCATACTCATCGTCAGTCATGTTCATTATAAAGAGCCGGGTAAGGCGCACCTCTATGGTTGCATACCGATGAAGCAGGAGCAAGCCCGTAAAACACCGGTTCGGGTGGGTGTTTAGCCTATTGCCTGGCAACGCGGAGCCCGCGCAGGGCATTACCAAGCGAGCTAACCGCTGGTTGCCCCGGAAATTGACTACAATCATAGTATAAGCCCGTTCCCAATCCGTTTGGGATTCTCGAACTATTCCACCCGAATCAGCGAAAAACCTTCTTTGCGGCCATCCTTGTTCCGGATGGGACATTAATTTCGACGCCCTGCTTGACCACGCCCGCTCCGCCCGCGTTAATTAGGCTGATGACCACCAAGGCTACTAGTGCCAGGAATTCAGTTATCCCTGCGGCGCCGGGGCTCGCGCCGAGTCCCAGCCTTCCGGGTTGGCGTCGATGGTTGTGGCTGGCGTTGACCGCGCTGGCCTTGTTCGCGTACCTGCCGGCGTTGACCGGAGGTTTTATTTGGGACGATGACTCCTACATCATCCAAAACAAAACCCTGCGCAGCTTGCACGGGTTGTGGCAAATCTGGTTCGAACCCACTTCGATACCTCAATACTATCCCCTCGTTCATACCACCTTCTGGCTGGAATATCACCTCTGGGGACTGCATCCAACCGGCTATCATGTGGTGAACGTTTTGTTGCACGCCCTCACCGCGTTTCTAATGGGCTGCACCCTCACGCGATTGAAACTGCCCGGCGCCTGGCTGGCGGCGGTGATTTTTGCCCTGCATCCGGTGGAGGTGGAATCCGTGGCCTGGATAACCGAGCGCAAGAATGTTCTCTCCGCCGTCTTCTACTTCGCCGCCGCGCTGGCTTACCTGCGCTTCGACCCATTGCTTCCCGGCGCGGACTCGCACAAGCGCCCGTGGGGATGGTACGCGCTGGCCTTGGGATTATTCATCGCCGCGTTGCTGAGCAAAACCGTCACCTGCTCCCTGCCTGCGGCGATTCTTTTGGCGGCGTGGTGGAAGAGCGGTCGATTGGAACTCCGCCGCATCCTGCCCTTGATTCCTTTCTTCGTCCTGGGCGCGGGCCTTGGTTTCGTCACCGCCTGGCTGGAGAAACATCATGTCGGCGCGGAAGGCGCGGCGTGGTCATTTGTTTTCTCACAACGCTGCCTGATCGCCGGCCGCGCGCTCTGGTTTTATGCTGCGAAACTGCTCTGGCCTGTGCCACTCACCTTCACCTATGCGCGCTGGCAAATCGATGCCACGCAATGGTGGCAATGGCTCTTTCCTCTCGGGGCGCTCGCAGTCGTCGCGGGGCTTTGGCTGGCGCGGCGCCGTCTCGGACGCGGGCCGCTCGCTGCCGTGCTGTTCTTCGCGGGTACGCTCGCTCCGGCGCTTGGATTCATCAACCTTTATCCGATGCGCTATTCGTTCGTGGCGGATCATTTTCAGTATCTCGCCAGCATTGGCCTGATTGTTCCATGCGCCGCAGGTCTGGCTCGATTCGGACAGGTCCGAACACCGTCACCTAAAAAATCCGGGGGAGTGTCCTCCACCCGATCTCCGGCTTCCCTCTCTCCATCCAATGCGGAGAGGGACGGGGTGAAAGGACACCTTCCTCTAATTTCTGCAACCATTGCATTAGTAATCATTTTGGGTTCGTTGACTTGGAAACAAGCCGGCATCTACCGCAATCTCGAAACTCTTTGGCGCGATACCCTGTTAAAAAACCCGCACTGCTGGCTGGCGCACAACAATCTCGGCCTGGAACTGGAGAACCAGGGCAAACTCGACGAGGCCTTCCATCAATACGAAGAAGCCCTGCCGCTCGCTCCCGATTTTCCCGAAACCTATAACAATCTCGGCAACTCCTTGATGCGGAAGGGACGAATTGACGAGGCGATCGACGACTATCGCAAGGCCATTCAAATCAATCCCCGTTACGTTGACGCGCTCAACAGCTTGGGCGTCGCGCTCGGCATGCAGGGAGACTACACCAACGCCATCGTGTGCTTGCGGGAATCGTTGCGCTTGCAGCCGGGCTATGCGCGGGCGCACGGCAATCTGGGCAACGTCCTTCGCGCGCAGCATGACCTGGATGGCGCGACACGCGAATATACCGAAGCCATCCGCCTCGATCCCGGCAACGCCTCGCTTTACCGAAACCTCGGCCTCGTCCTGGAAGATCGGGGGCTTTTCGGCCTGGCCGCGCCCAATTACCAGGAAGCCTTGCGCCTTGAACCCGCCTCAGCCGATGTCCATTTCCGGCTGGCTGGCGTGTTGGCGCGGTTGGGCCGGCGCGAAGAAGCCATCACTGAACTTAAAGCGACCTTGCAACTGGACCCAAAGTTTGCCGAGGCCAGCGCGCAACTTCAGGCGCTCGAAGCCGGCCGCAAATGGGGGGAGTAGAAGAACAGCCATTAATCGCTAATCTGCAAGCTTGCCAACGGCTTTCAATTCTATAATCAACCCTTCAAAAACGGACAAGTCCGGGACATGCCGTTTCTTGAAGTGCTGTCCTTGGTAGAAGCATACCATTGCTTGTTTTTCGGCGAAATGGAATTTCGCGAAGCGGTAAAACCAAGTGCCGTCACGAAAAGCCTGACAACTCCCGCGCTCTGCTGCTATCTTCCCGCCCGCTTTGCGCATCCTGCATCTCAATTCCATGCTGACCGGCGGGGGCACGGACAATCAGTGTGTGGCCCTCGCTTCGGGCCTGCGCCAACTCGGCCGGCAGGTCTGGTTGCTCGGCCCGGATGAGCGCGAGTTCTCAAAAATTGCGCGCGAGCGCCAGGTCCCGTTTCACGCCTCGCCGCCCGAAGGGCCGCTGAAACTGCGCTTCATCGCCGCCGCCGCGAAGTTCATTCGGCGCGAACGAATCCAAATCGTCCACGGGCATCACGGACGGGACATCTGGCCTGCCATCCTCGCCGCGCGGCTGTCGGGAGTACGGCCAGCCATTGTGCTGACGCGCCACATGGCCAAGAGTCCCGGCTCGGGCTTCAGCCGGCAATTCATGCTCGGACAATGCGACGCACTCATCGCCGTTTCCGATTTCGTTGCGAAGGTCTTGCGCGAAGGCGTCCATGAGCCGGATTCGCCGGAACGCGAGCGCCACCGCCGTCCGCCAATCAAAGGCGACCATGGGAAAATCCATGTCATCCACGGCGGCATCGACACCGAACTCTTCCACCCGTCTGAGGCTCCCGAATGCCGCGCGGAATTGGGGCTCAAGCCGGGCGATTATGCGTTCGCCGTGGTGGGCGGATACGGGCTCCCGCGGGGCAAAGGACAACGCGAGTTCCTCCAGGCCGCCGCCAAAATTCACGAGCAAAGTCCCCGCGCGCGGTTTTTGATCATTGGCCGCGGAAACATGGAGAGCATTTTGAAGGAGGACATCGCGCGGCTCGGCTTGAGTGGCAAGGCCTGGCTGACGCCCTATTTCACCGGCATGCCCGCCGTGATGAACGCGATTGATTGCCTGGTGCATCCGCAAATCGGAACGGAGGCGCTTGGCCTGGTGGTTTGCGAAGCCCACGCGTGCGGCAAGCCCGTGATCGCCTCCGCGCTGGACGGCATCCCGGAAGCCTTCGCGGCGGGAAAGCTCGGCCAGCTCGTCCGGCCGGAATCCATCGACGAACTGGCCGGCGCTTTGAAAAGCTGGGCCGAAAGGCCCGCGCTCAATCTGGCGGCGCGCCAGGAAATCCACGCGCGCGTGCGGGAGCAGTTCTCCTTTACAACATCGACAGCCAACACGCTAATGCTGTATCAAAAGCTGATGAATCGTCGTGGTGCATGAGAAAAATCCGGATCGATTTTTGCGATTTTGGCTGCAACATCAGCAAGACCAACCATTTTTTTACCCGCCTGCTTCAGGAGCGGTTCGAGGTTGAAATCTGCGACCAGCCGGATTTTTTGATCTACTCCGCCATCGGCCATGAACATCGCATGCACAGCGGCGTGCGCATCCGGTTCTCGGGCGAATCGGCCCCGCCGGATTTCCGCGAGTGCGATTATTCCATCGCCTGCTGCAAACTGGATGACCCGCGCCATTTGCAACTGCCGTTTTACGTGCTCTACGGCAGCGCCGGCGAGATCATCAAAAAAAACGACGACTTCGACCGCATTCTTGCGGCCAAAAAGCGGTTTTGCAGTTTCATCGTGCGCAGCCACAACCCGCGCAAAAATAAAAACCGCCTCGATTTCTTTCTGCGCCTCTCGAAATACAAAAAGGTGGATTCCGGCGGCGTGTTCATGAACAACATCGGCGGACCGATCCCCGGCTATTCCCCGGGCAAGATCGAGTTCCTCCGGTCCTGCAAATTCAACATCGCCTTCGAGAACGCCGGACTGCCCGGCTACACCACCGAAAAGATTTTTGAACCGATGGTCGCGCGTTGCGCGCCGATTTATTGGGGCGACCCGTTCATCACCGAACAATTCAATCCCAAAAGCTTCCTTCATTACCGTGATTTTCCGAATGAGGAGGCACTGATCGAGCGCATCATTGAATTGGACCGCGACGACGCGAAATATCTCGAACTGCTCCGCCAGCCTTATTTCTACAACGACGAGCCAAACGTCCATTTTAGCCGAAAGCGTTTGCTGGATTTTTTCGAAAAAATCTTCACGACGAAAATCGAACCCGTGGGCCGGCGCAAGCAATGGTTCCTGCCCGGCCGCTGGGTGCTATTAAAACGGCACCACCTCCAGACAACGTATTCTCCCTGATATGCAAACAGCTCCTGAGAAAGAAGCGCCGGTGCACGAGGCCCCGATGATCATTGACTACGTCGCGCGTGTGGTCGGCGAAAAAATGGGCGGGCGCACCAGCGTCGCGCATCTGGACCTGGGCGCCGGGTGGGGCCACTTGATCCAGGCGTTGCGGCGCATCCTGCCTGAGCTCAAGTCCTCGGGTTGCGATTATAATCCGTCTCACTTTCCGCTGAAGGACGTGCCGATTGTGCACGCCGATTTCAGCCGCGACACTTTGCCTTACGCCGACGAAAGTTTCGATTTGGTCACCTGCACCGAAGTCTTCGAACACCTCGAGAATTTCCGCCACGCGGTGCGCGAAGCCGCGCGCGTCACGCGGCCCGGCGGGCTGTTCGTCGTTTCCACGCCCAACGTGCTGACGGTGAAGGCGCGGTTCGTCTATCTCACGCGCGGCTTTTTCACCTACTTCGACCCTCTGCCGCTCAAAAACGACCCCAACATCTACCCCGGCCAGCGGCACATTTCGCCCATCCCTTATTTCTACCTGGCGCACGCGCTCCTCGACGCGGGCTTCAAGGAAGTTGAACCGCACTGCGACAAAGCGCAGAAATTTTCGTCGATCTTCGGCGTGGTGCTCGCGCCGGTGTTCCGCTTTTTCACCGCCCTTTCCCTGCGCGAACGCCGCCGCCGTTTCTTTCATCTGTCCGACGACCTCGAAGCCCTCGCCGCCCAGCAAAACTGCTGGACGGTCCTGACCGGCCGCACGCTAATCGTTTGCGCCCGGAAAGCCGGCCCTGCGAAGAATTGAAGGCTGTGAATGCGCTTCGCACCTTGCAGAGAGGTTGCTGCACGTCCAGATTTCGTTTGCCCGGCGTCAGTTCTGCTGTGACAATAATCGCCATGAACCTCCGCTTCTCAGTGTCCGTTGCGAGCATCCTGCTTCTCGGCTTCGCAAAGCTCGGCATGGGCGCTGAAACCGCGCACAATTTCACAAAGTGGGAAAAGGAAATCGCCGCGTACGAACACGCGGACCTCACAAATCCGCCGCCCCAAAACCCGCTCGTCTTTACGGGCGCTTCGGCCATCCGCCGCTGGACCTCGCTCGCCCGGGATTTTCCGGGTCGCCCGGTGCTCAATCGCGCCTTTGGCGGATCGGAGATTGTGGATGTGACACATTTCGCCGATCGCATCATCTTTCCCTATCACCCGCGCATGATCTTTTTTCGCTCCGGCGGCAATGACCTCCACAATGGCAGGTCGGTCGAACAGGTTTTTGCGGACTATAAGGAGTTTGTGGCTGCCATTCACGCGAAGCTGCCGGACGTTGATATTGTATTCATCTCGCTCAGTCCCAGCATCGCCCGTTGGGAGCAGCATGAAAAGGAGAAGGCCCTGAACAAATTGATTGAGACGTACTCCCGGCAAACTCCGCACCTGAAATACGTGGAGGACTACGACATTGTGCTCGGTCCCGACGGACAGCCCCGTTCCGAACTATTCGTCGCCGACAAACAGCACTTCAACGCCGACGTTTATAAAGTCCTGGCCGAGCGGGTGCGTCCGTTGCTGCCAAAAGATTAATCGGGAAATTATTGAGCGGCAATCTGCCCCTTCAGAGCCGCAACCATGCGGGAATCGGCGCGCACCTGTTCAATCAACCGTTTTCTGTGGTGGGGATCGGCCGGCCACGCGGAATCCACGGTCGCACCTGCGGCAACCAGGAGCGCAACGACCTCGTAGTAGTGACCGGGTTCGGTTCCGGGCGGAGGATCGCCCCATCCGTGGAATGCCCACCCCAAAGGCGTTCCCCGATGACGTTCGTCCTTCAATTCGACAGGCGCTTTACTTTCCAGGAGCAATTTGACGATATCAGCACGCGCGGCATACGCGGCCCAATGCAGGCCGGTTATCCCACGGGGCATCGCGTCCACCTTCACACCCATCTCCAACAGGAACTTGACTACGTTGGTGCGGCCGTACTCGCAAGCCCAGCCAAAGCCGCACTCCATTTGGCTGCGTGTCGCATTCGCTTTCAAACTGCCATCCTCGTTGAAGAAGCTTTTGACCAGGTCGAGCCGCCCCACTCCGGCCGCTCCCTCCAGGTCAAGGCGCGCGCCCCGTTCGGCGAGATGCTCCGCGGCCTGACCGCGACCGTTTCCCAGGCAGGCGTTAACAAGCCCCTCTTCGTGCAGACCAGCCCCGTATTCGATCAAAATATCAATCAGCGCGTCCTGGACTCCCGCCCGGAATGGCCAAACGCTCGTGGCGGCCAGTCCGAGAGTGTCCGATCCGCCGTATATCTCCGCTGCCGCGCGGACGTCAGCGCCGGCCCGGAGCAAAATCTCCGCGATTTTCACGGCGTTTTTCGGAGTCTTTTGGCGATAGTTCTCCACGCCATTGGCCCCCACATAATGTAAAAGGGTTGCGTGATGCAGGCGCGTCGAACGCTCCCGAACCAGTTCCGGATTCTCTCCCAGCAACCGCTCGAGCTTGGCCACATCACCGGTGACCACCGCGTCCACCGCCGATTCGAACCTTGATACAGAGGAGCTTTTGCGAATCAGCCCCTCGATGTGTTTTGCGAACTTGGGCCAACTCTCGAAGCCGTGCTCCCGCGCGATGACGAGTTGAGCATCAGCCAGGCGCAGTTTCGTGCCTTGCAGTTCCAAGGCCGCCAGGTTGCCGAAGCGGGGGTGGTCTTTCTTAATACGCTGGAGAGTACGCTGCAGCGTTTGAGGATGGCCCGACTTGACGTTTTTGAGGAGGTCCTTCGCCTGTTTTTTATACTGCTCCAGGCTGGGACGAGCAGGCAGTTCTTTGGTATCCATCGCGAACTTTCTTTCATGGTTGTGCCTGGAGTCCGCCCGAATCAGGCTGAAAGAAGGCTCGTAACCTTCGTTGTTCTGTTTAAGGTGGGCACGGCCCTTTCCGCGGACTGGATGCGCCCTTTGCGCTGTCAGTAGAGTAGGCCATCTGGAGTTAAAATCAATCCAAATCCAGTCGCGGCGAACCAGCCGTAAAAACAAAAAAGGAGTCCATCCTTGCTGTTCCAAGAATGGACTCCTCTGAAATCGGCGTAAATTATTTCTCCGCCACTTTGCCCGTTAAACCGGCCTTTTGCAAGGCTTCGAAGACGTCCTTGTCGGTGAAATCGCCGGTCACTTCAAAGGTTTTTACGCCCTTGGCGGCGGTGTTGCCAGTGACGCCGGGCACATCTTTGAGGGCCGCGTTGACCCCTTTGACGCACTTGTCACAGCAAAGGTGAACTTCACTCACCTCCATGGTTTTCACCTTCTCGCCTTTCGCGCCGGTGTGGGGGATCAGCTTGACGGTATCATCGCTGCACTTTCCGAAATAACCGGCTTTTACGAGGGCATCGGCGGCTTTTTGAGCGGTCGCCTTGTCCGGCGCCATGATGGTGACGGTGCCGGCGTCTTTATCGGCGGTGGCTTTCGCGCCATCAACGGTCCCCACGGCTTTTTCAACGCCGGTGACGCATTTCCCGCAACAAAGGTGGACATCGGTGATTTTGGCGGTGACATCTTCCGCTTGGGCGGACAGCGCCAGGGCAAGCCCGGCAACGAGGGAAAGGACGGTGAATTTCATAAGCTTCATCAAGGAGTATTTAGATTATTCTTGGCCAATCAGGTTTCCCGGCAAAAGCTCGGTCTCCACAGTGCCGGGCATCAATTTAAATGCACGAAACCTTCTGGGTGGGTGACGGTAGGCTTGCGGCGCGGAAAAGCAAGTCTTTTCTTGCCTCCATTTCCGCAGGAAAGGAGCGGCGCCTGGCAAATGCAGTTGGCTTGGGAGGATGGATTGGTTAGCTTGCGCCAGTGAAAGCGACCGCTGGCGCATGAGCTTGCTGGAAATAAAAAGCCTGAAACTGGATTTCATTGCGGGCGACCGCAGTCTCCGCGCGGTGGACGACGTTTCCCTGGCGATCAATGCCGGCGAAACGGTGTGCCTCGTGGGCGAGAGTGGTTGCGGCAAGAGCGTCACGGCGCTCTCCGTTGCGCGACTGGTTCCCACTCCACCCGCCAGGTATATTGGCGGCGAGATTCTGCTGAACGGCCGGGACGTCCTCAAAATGTCCAAGCAGGAATTGCAGGAGATCCGGGGCGGAGTGGTGAGTTATGTTTTCCAGGACCCGGGCGCTTCGCTCAACCCGGTGTTTCGGGTTGGCACCCAGATCAAGGAATCACTCAAGCTGCATCGCCCCGAAAAGGCGAACGACGAGGAAGTCATCCGGTTGTTGAAACTCGTGGGAATTCCCGCGCCGGAATCGCGCATCAAGGATTATCCGCACCAAATGTCCGGCGGCATGCAACAGCGCGTGATGATCGCGATGGCGCTGGCGTCGGAACCGAAGTTGCTGGTGGCGGATGAACCGACGACGGCGCTGGACGTGACCATCCAGGCGCAAATCCTGGAATTGCTGCTGGACTTAAAAAAGCGCCTCGGCATGAGCATTCTGCTGATCACTCACAATCTTGGCATTGTGGGCGACATGGCAGACCGCGTGGCGGTGATGTACGCGGGGCAAGTCGTGGAACTCGCGCCGGCGCTCGATTTGCTGCGGCGACCGCTGCATCCTTACACGCGGGCGCTGATGAATTCGGTGCCGAAGCTCAGCGGCAACCTGTCGCGGCTGCAGGCCATCGGCGGCAACGTGCCGACGCTCGGCAATTTCCCGCCGGGCTGCCGGTTCGCGCCAAGGTGTCCGATTGCGAGGCCGGAATGCTCGAAGGCCGTCCCCGAACTGATGGAAGTCGAGGCGAAAAGGTGGGTGCGGTGTCCCTACTGGGAAAATTCAGCAACTTTGGTTAGTCCGGAAACGAACCGCGTCATGGTTTGATTCTTTCGGCTCCTGCAGGAAAGGTTGCGATGAATTTGGTCATAGTCATGGGTGCATTCCCGTGAGATGTTTGCACCCGTGAAAGTGGCCATGGCTTTACTTGCTTTGACGATGTCAGTCGCTGCTCAATCTCCAAATTATCCACCAGCCCGGCGCGAGGCTGCGCTGGACGATTATCATGGAGTCAAGGTGAGTGACCCGTATCGCTGGCTCGAACAATTGGATTCGCCGGAAACCCGTTCCTGGGTGGAAGCCGAGGCGAAGCTGGCGGATTCCTGCCTGGACAAAATTCCCGCGCGCGAATCGATCAAACGACGGCTGACCGAGGTGCTCGATTACGAGAAATACGGCATCCCCTTCCGCGAAGGCGCCCGGTATTTCTATGCGCACAACAGCGGCTTGCAGCCGCAGAGCGTTCTTTACTCCACGATGGGTTTGACCGGCAAGCCGTCCGTGGTCTTCGATCCCAATCTGACTTCCACCAACGGCGCGCTGGCGATTGCGGGTTATCACGTCAGCCGCGATGGATCGGTGCTGGCGTATGGCGTCTCCCAAGGCGGGTCGGATTGGACCGACTGGCATTTCCGAGACGTGGCCAGCGGCAAAGACCTGCCGGATGTGGTGCGCTGGACCAAGTACTACGGCCCGGTGTTTGCGCACGACGGCAAGGGTGTTTATTACAGCGCTTTTCCCGCGCCGAAACGGGGCGAAGAGTTGCGCGTCCGCGACCTCGGCAACGCGGTTTTCTATCATCCTTTTGGCGGCGATCCATCGGCGGATCGCAAAATCTACGAACGCCCGGACCATCCAGACTGGCAGTTCCGGCCCGAGCTGAGTCACGATGGCCGCTGGCTCGTCCTCATGGTTGGGGAAGGAGAGGTCGGTGACAAGGGGCTCGAAAATATTTATGTGGTCGATCTCCTCGCTGCGAACGCGCCGGTCAAGCCGCTGATCGAAGGATTCGACGCGGGTTATATTTTCGTCGGGGCAGAGCGTGGGCTGCTCTATTTTCAGACCACGCTGAACGCGCCCCGCGGGCGGGTGATCGCGATCGATCCGGCCGCCCCGGAACGTTCGCGTTGGAAGGAAGTGATTCCGCAAGGGCCTGACGTCATGGACGCCCACGGGAGCACGTCGCTGGTCGGCCATCAATTAATCGTCCGCACGTTGCACGATGCGCACAGCAAGGTCGCTATCTACGGATTGGACGGACAGTTGCGGCGCGAACTGGCATTGCCGGGCCCGGGGACAGTGGCCGGCCTGGGTGGCAAGCCGGATGACATGGAAACATTTTATTCGTTCATGGACGCCACCACGCCGCCCGTGATTTTTCATCTCGACCTGAAAACGGGCGCCAGCGCTCTCTATCGCGCGCCGAAAGTTCCGTTCGACACCCACGCCTTTCAGTCAGAGCAGGTTTTTTATCCGTCCAAGGATGGAACGCGCATCCCGATGCTCCTGGTGCACAAGAAGGGACTCAAGCTCGACGGCTCGAATCCCACGCTGCTGTATGGCTATGGCGGGTTTGGCAATTCGGTGACGCCGGCTTTCGACGCCACGCGCCTGCCCTGGCTCGAACGGGGCGGGGTTTTCGCCATCGCCAATATCCGGGGCGGCGGCGAATACGGGGAGGAATGGCATCAGCAAGGCATTCGCGCGCGCAAACAGAATGTGTTCGACGACTTCATCGCCGCCGCCGAATGGCTGATCGCGCAACGCTATACGTCGACGCCGAGGCTGGCCATTGAAGGCGCTTCCAACGGCGGGCTTTTGGTGGGCGCGTGCGTGACGCAACGGCCCGATCTCTTCGGCGCGGCTCTCGCTTACGTCGGCGTGATGGATATGCTGCGCTTCGATCAATTCGGTCAGGGCGCGGGTTGGGTGGGAGACTACGGTTCGCCGCATGATCCCGAGGATTTCAAAGCGCTTTACGCCTATTCGCCCGTACACAACGTTCATCCCGGCACGCGTTACCCGGCGATCATGGTCATCACGGGCGATCACGACACGCGCGTCATGCCCGCGCACTCGTTCAAGTTCGCCGCCGCGTTGCAGCATGCCCAGGCCGGCCCCGCGCCGATCCTGTTGCGCGTGCGCCTCTCGACGGGTCACGGCGCCGGGGCCACCACGGCCCAACGCATAGCTGAGAAGGCGGATGCTTATGCGTTTCTTGTAGAGAATTTGGGGATGGAGAACAAATGATCGTGGCTTGGGTTGGTTGTGTTCGCCTCGGATTGGCCGATTGACGGCGGGGGTTACCTGTGATTAATTCTTGGCATGAGCACGGTTGCGGAAATCAAGCGCGCCATCGAGAAGCTTTCACCGAAGGAGCGAGTGGAATTGGAGTCTTTGGTCTGGCCCGAGTGGGACCGGCCTGAATCTGAAACCCCTCCGGGTATTCAGGAAAAATTGGCTGAAGCTGCCAAGGGACGTTTCCAGCCGGGCGACCGTTCTGACCTCAAGAAGATTCTTTCCAGCCTGGAATGAATCCACGCTGGGAGCAGAGCGAATACGTCTTCTGCGATCTCCAGGCAGCCGCTCGTTTCATCCGCCGCAATAATTTCGAAGCTGCCAGCGCGTTTCTGGAAGCGGCTTACAACGCATTTGAATTCCTGGCGAAGAATCCCGGAATTGGACGCAAGCGCGTGGACTTGGGTTTTCCCGACGTGCGTTCCTGGCGCATCGCAGGTTTCAGGACATACTTGATCTTCTATCGTGAATCACCAGAGGGTATCCAAATCTGGCGCGTGCTGCACAGTGCCAGGGATCTTCACCAACACTTGGAGGACTAAACGGGTTGTAGGGCTGTAGCTGAATTGGTGGTGAGGAGGCGTTTTCAGCATCACCGGAACACATCAGAGTGGCGTTTTCTTTCCTGAGAGCTGCGCGGTGGGACGAGGACGCCCCCACCCTCATGAAGGTTGTGCAAGATCGCCCTGGCGACTCGGGATAAGAAAAATACAGTTGCATGCAAGTGAGAGGCGTGCTCTAATGTGGGTATTAGGGGGGCGGCGCCAAACGCCGGAATGACCAATGTCCAAGGCCCGGGCGGGCGGGCGGCGGGCGCGTTGCGTCGATTTGTATTTTGTCCGGCTTCATTGGAAGCCGGTGGTTCTTTGACATCTCAAAACAGGTCCAAGGTCCAAAGTCGGAACTGGGGCAGTTTGACACCCTGGGAAGCTCTTTATCGCGGGCCAGGGAGTTAAACCGCAGAGGGCGAAAATTAAGGTGAATTAAAGCAAATTAAACCAAATTAAACCTCTTTTTTTCGCGAGGCGCAGGAGTTAAAGGGCCAGGAAAATAGCGCAAGCAGTTGATGACAAGCTGGTTGCGCAGAAAATGTGGACAAAGCCGGGCTGGAGTGCCAAAATGGCCCACTTCCCCCCAGAGCAGCCACACCCGAGGTTTTTCCAGCTCCGCCCGGGTATGGCAGGTTGACTGTGATAATGGGCTGTGATTGAGTTTTGATGTGTACACGGTCGGGTGACCGTTCCGACATCGCCGTGCGGTCATTTTGCAAAGAGCTGCGCTTGACGGCAGGGTGTCGTCTCTCGTTCCAGTCGGCGGGTCGCCAACCGGGACAGGCGGGTCGCCTGCGCCACCCACCGAAGCAGGGCGCGGGTTGGCCAAACGAAAACATGAACCTCCTCGAAGTCAAAAATCTGAAAGTCCATTTTCCGGTGAAGCACGGGTTGTTCAGCCGCGTGAAGGCGCATGTGAAGGCGGTGGACGAGGTGAGCTTCACGGTGCAGCCGGGCGAGACGCTGGGGTTGGTGGGTGAAAGCGGTTGCGGCAAGACGACGCTGGGGCGGGCCATCGTGAAGTTGGTGGAACCGACAGCGGGCAGCATCCTGTTCGAGGGGGAGGACATCGCGCATTTGAACGGTTCGGAATTGCGGCTGCGCCGCCGGAATTTCCAAATGATCTTCCAGGACCCGTACGGGTCGCTGAACCCGCGGATGACGATCGAGCAGGTGATTGGCGAGGCGATCGATATTCATCGTTTGGCGGAGAATGCCGAGGCCCGGCACAAGCGGATTGTGGAATTGTTGCAGGCGGTGGGATTGGATGCCGTCCATGCGCAGCGGTATCCGCACGAGTTCAGCGGCGGGCAGCGGCAACGCATCGGCATCGCGCGCGCCCTGGCGGTGCAGCCGAAATTGATTGTGTGCGACGAACCGGTGAGCGCGCTGGACGTTTCGGTGCAGGCGCAGATCATCAATCTGTTGCAGGACCTGCAACAGCAGCGGGGCATTGCGTATCTTTTTATTGCGCACGATCTGGCGGTGGTGGAGCACATCAGCCGGCGGGTGATGGTGATGTATTTGGGCAAGGTGGTGGAACTGGCCGAGGCCAGGGCGATCATCAGCGCGCCCAAACATCCCTACACGCAGGCGCTCATTTCCGCGGTGCCGGTGGTGGACCCGGATTCCAAGCGCAAACGCATCGTGCTCCCCGGCGATGTGCCGTCGCCGATTGCTCCGCCTGCGGGGTGTCCTTTTCATCCGCGTTGTCCCATGGCGCAGTTGCCGCGATGCCAGGCGGAAGTGCCGGCTTTGCGCGAAGTGACGCCGGGGCATTGGGCCGCGTGTCATTTCGCGAAGTAGTGACGCCATAACGTCGGCGGGAGCGACTGGTCTTTTTTTGCGCAGCCCACCACAGCATCCGGTGTGTGTGAGTATCGACAGCACAGAATATTGGGGGTGCGGGCAATCGATGAGACGAATGGGAAAAATGAGAGGCAGGTTTGGATTGCACAAATTAAGTTACGCATCGGCAACAAAAATGTAACCAACGAGGGCCCTCAAATAGTCTATTCCATTGGCGGCGCTATTGCTCTGCCGCCCGGGCGAGGCCGCGTGAAAAATTTGCGAGGCTGCCATCCAAGGAAATCGCGCCGCGAAAAAAATTTTGAATGCGTTGAATATGAGTCCGCGTGGCACAGTCAGTATTAGAGCGGCGAGGGATGCGGAGCCTCATCCCCGATCAACCCTGTAAGAGGATAAAGCAAGGCATAGACCTTGCTGGCTTCTTGCGGCAGGCGGTTTCACTCAAAACCGTCTCAAATCAGGACAGAAAACTGGAATGGAACAATTATGAAATTAGCGAGTGAACAATCCAGCGGCGGACCCAGGATCGCCTTGGGCCGGCGCGGGCTGCGGGCTTTTACTTTGATCGAACTGCTGGTCGTGATTGCGATCATCGCGATTCTGGCCGGCATGCTGCTGCCCGCGTTGAGCAAGGCAAAGGAAGCTGGAAGGCGCATCGCCTGCGTCAATAATCTTCGCCAGTTGGGCATGTCCCAGCGCATGTATGGAGACGACTTCAACGGCTTTTATCCACCACGCTCCGGAACCGTTCGCTGGACGACGGCGCTGCTCGACGAATACAGAAGCACGAACATCCTCAAATGCCCCAGCGACCCGCATCCGCAATCCATGACGAACACTGCCGCGCAATATCCGGCCGATGCGGCCGACCGGAGCTATATGATCAACGGATGGAACGATTATTTTTACACCACCTTGAGTTCCGATGATTTCAACAGTTACATGAACGGCGTTTACCCGGTCGGCATGAAGGAGGTAAATGTGCTCTATCCTTCCGACACCATCGCTTTTGGGGAAAAGAAAAGCCTGACCAGCGACATGTCACGGCAATTCTACATGGACTTCCGGGAAGGCTGGGGCAATGACGTCGATCAATTGGAATACGGACGGCACGCGGGCAACGGACCTTCCAACGGCTCCGGCGGATCCAACCACGCGTTCGTGGACGGCAGCGCGCGCTTTTACAAGTGGCAAAAGGCGATCTCGCCGGTGAACATGTGGGCGGTCACGGATTTTTACCGTACGTTCTACGGGACGTTTTAGCCCTTTGAACTTCTAGGCAATGGAGCGAGGTCGGGTTCCACAAACCCGGCCTTTGCCTGCGGCGACATGAAGCGATCGCGCGAATAGAAAAGTCGCAGCACCTTCTTTTGGGATAGCTCCGGATGTTGTTCGAAAAACTTCTCCGCTGTTTCCGCCGGGCCGTATTCGCAAAGCGCCAGGTGAACCAGCCTTACCCAGGCCTGCGTCATTGTCTCGTGATACCCGCGGTCCGGCCCTTCCGGCACCTGGTTCGCCGCGTTGTAGGCTTTGATCCCGGCCCGTATTTTTGCGATCGCCTGATCCAGCGGATGGCGGCGAAGATACAGGTAAGCGATCTTGATATGGGCATCGTGATGCCACTGATCGAAAGGAAAGGCGCAGGTTTCAAAGGCTTTTAGCAGGGCGTCGTCGTCCATAATTTCCCGATTGCTTTACCGTACCAGCGGACATTCGGCAGCGAAAAAATTGCGGAGCCGCTGCTGCTTCCCGGGATCAATTGAGCGCGGAAAATAAAATCTTTTTGAGCGGTATCGGATCGTTACGTTCCTTAGTTCCAATTCCTTGATGAACCAGGCGATGCGGCTGTGATACGGGGCAAGCACGCCGGTGATCCTCACCTCACCCACGCGCGAGACGGTGATCTTGCTGTCCGGAAAAAGATACGCCAGCATGAACGAGTCATTCCATGCCTGAGCCGTGGTTTGCTGTCAACCGCGGCGCAGCGATTCATTTCATTCCGGGTGCTTCGTCTCGCGGGCGCGTTGAGTGACGCGCTCCAGCCAGGCGCGCAGGCTGCCGGCAATCGCTGGCGATCCATTGGCGGCGCGCGCGACGAGTACCGCGCATTCGGTGCGGTTGACAATTTCCCGCGTCACATCGCCCAGAATATAGGTGTGAATGCTGCCCCGGCTCAAAGAAGCGCCGCTCACGACGAGATCGTAATCCCCGCGGCGTATTTCATTGAAGATCTCATCCAAAACGTGGCCCTGCCGCAAACGCACTTCGGTTGGAACACCCAGCGAATCGAGGATGGACTTTTCGTTCCGCAAGTTTTGTCCAAGTTCGGACCTGGAGGCCAGCACCGCTTCGGTATCGACTTCCTGACGGTAAAGCCGGGCGTAAATCGCCGGCGGCGGCGCCACGACATGGAAGAGCGTCACGGTCGCACCCATCCCGCGGGCGATCTCGCCGGTGAGCTTGACGGCGTTGTCGATGTATTTCTTGCCGCCGGTGCAAACAAGAATGCGCTTGATGGTGGTGGTTTTGCCCATGACAACCAACACGGGCGGACGGACACTCTTGATGATTTTGTACGTCTTGGTCGGCCGCCAGAAGAGCCCGCGTCCTTCGCGCCGGGGCGCGCCGACGACGACCAGATCATAGGAGAGATCCTCGGTTCGCCGCACAATCTCCGCGATGGGTTCGCCGGACTTCGTGATGAGTTCGGCCGGGATCTTTTTATCCAGGAGCGCCTGGTGACCGCGCCGAAGCGAGTCCAGAATCGAATCCTCGGCGCCGGGGGTTTCCAGAACGCCGAGCAAGGTCACTTCCGCGTGGCAGGCGGCGGCGACGGCTACCCCGAGCTTGACGGCGCGATCGGCCGCTTCCGAACCGTCGCTGCAAATCAGGATTTTCACGCTTCTTCTCCTTTCGTTATTTGGGCGGATGCCCGTGCAACAGGCCGTGGATCACGATGGCGGCGCCGATCAAGGGCAGCGGGATGAAGGCGAGGCGGATGCGCACGCCGGCAAAGTATTGCGTGAGCGTGGCGCCGATTTGCGCGCCGATCGCCGCGCCCGTGTGCATCACCAAGGCGATCAAAATATCCACGTTTCCCTTCAGCGCATGCGTGAAGGTGCCGTAGCTGGCCGAAATGATGATCTCGAACAGGTCCGTGCCCACTGCGATATGGGTGGGAATGCCGAGCAGATAAATCATCGACGGCATGCGGATGTAACCCGCGCCCCCGCCCAGGAATCCGCTGAACAGGCCGCCGACGTATGAAACTCCGATGATCGACCAGAGCGAAATCCGCTCGATGCCCGAGACGGGCAGGCTGATGTGCGGCGGCAAACCGATTTTTTGAATGCTCTGGGCGATATGCGCGAAGGCGGATCGGTCGTCCCGGGCGGCCTCGCGTTTCGATTGTTTTTTGCCGCTGCGCGCCTCTGCCCGGCGCATTTGAATGGTGCGCCAGCTTTCCCACGTCATGAAACCCGAGATGCCCACCAGGATGACGATGAACGCAATCCCCACCGCGACATCCACGTGCGCGGTCTTCTTGAGTTGCTGGATGAGTTGCGCCCCGGTTTCCACGCCGGCGATGGTGCCAAAGACCATGATGCCGCCCAGTTTGAGGTCGATGTTTCCCAGCGTGCGGTGCTTGCGGGCGGCCACAATGGACTTGCCGACGATATGAGCGAGGTCGGTGCCGACGACAAAGTTCATTGGCATGCCAAAGCCAAACAGCGCCGGTCCGGCCAGGAAGCTGCCGCCCACGCCAAAAAAGCCGCCGAGCACCCCGACGACGAAGCCAACCAGGATCAAGTAGATCGGATCGATGTGGACACCGGAAATGGGAAAACTCATTCAGCTCCTTTCCGATCCGGCGCTTCGGCTTCGGGTTTGATGAAGCGAAGCAGGCCGCGCGTAACCGCTTCGAGCAAAAATCCCTGGCCAATGATAAGAATCAAGGACATGAAAGCGTAGGTCTTCCGGTCATGCCGGAAGAGGTGATCCAGCCACCCACCCAGGAAATGCAACACGGCGAAGAAGTAGCCGACCACGAGCAAGGCGTAGACCACCAGCTCGATGATGAACGATTTGAACAATTCCCTGAATTTTCGCTTTATTCGCGACATGAAAAGATAGGCGGCCGTGCTTCACTCCGGACGGCCAAGATTATCACGGAAGCAATAATCCCGCGAGTAAGCGGGAAACCCCATTGCCCTCAGCGGGCAGGAGCAACTCTCAGCAAGGCCTGTTCGCGTTCGAGCAGCGTGGGATGCGAATAATAGAAACCGCTGTAGTAGGGATGCGGCGTCAGATTGCTCAAGTTCTTTTCGTTGAGCTTGCGCAAAGCGCCGATGAGGGACTGAGGCTCGCTCATGGTCTGCGCGGCGTAGGCGTCCGCCTGGTATTCGTAGCGGCGAGACCACAAATGGACGAGCGGCGAGAACCAAAAGCTGACGAGTCCGGCCAGCAGGCCGAACAGCAGCAGGGCGGGCGCGATGTTCCCAGGCTCGAACCCGAAGCTGCGAAAAAACCAATCCTGCTTCGCCAGGATCGAAACGAGACACAAACCAATCAGCGAACTCGCGGCGGACCAAAGCAACATTTTTGGAATGTGCCGCTTCTTGTAGTGGCCGATTTCGTGAGCGAGCACGGCTTCGAGTTCGGGCTCGGTCAATTGTTGGATTAGCGTGTCGAACAGCACAATCTTGCGGAATCGGCCGAAGCCGGTGAAGAAGGCATTGGAGTGCCGGGAGCGTTTGCTGCCGTCCATCACCTGGATTCCGCGCGCGAGGAACCCGGTGCGTCGGCCCAGGGCCAGCAGGCGTTCGCGCAGACTGCCTTCCGGCAGCGGGGTGAATTTGTTGAATAACGGCATGATCAAAACCGGCGCGACCAGAAGCATGACCAGTTGGAAGGCCATCAAACAACCCCATGCCCACAGCCACCAGGCATTGCCGGTCCATTCGACGATTTTAATGATGAGCGCTAGCAATGGGCCGCCGAGCACGAGCGTCAGCAGCAATCCTTTGAACCGGTCCATCCACCAAAGCCGCGGCGTCGTGGTGTTGAATCCAAACCGTTCCTCGAGGCGGAATTGATCATACCATTCGAAAGGAAGCCCCGGCAATGCCAGCGCCACGCCCGTGGTGAGCAAAAACGCAGCCATCGCCCAGGCCGACGTTCCCAGCCAATGGGTGAACAGGCGGAATCCCCATGGCAGCACGCCGCTGAAAAGAATCAACGCCAGCACCAAAGCGTCGTAAGCCATTTCAAGTTGCCCGAAACGGTTTTGCGCGAGGGTGTATTGGATCGACCTGGCATACGTTGGCTCGTCGATCACGCCCCGGAAGGCATCCGGGATGGCGTGCGCGTTCGCCAGGACATTCCGCTGGTTCAATCGGGCCAGCCATAACCTCACGGCCAGGCGGGCAAAGATTAGAACCAGGACAATCGAAGCAACCGTGGAAATCTTAATCATCCAACGGTTTTCTTTAACACAGAAATGGAAGCGGTCAAGCAGGCATGGGGCCAAATCCACAACGGATTACGCCGGAACCCGCCAGGAACTCATCCGGGCAGGGCGGGCAGTCCTCCGGCCGCCGTCGGCGCGCATGAAGTGACGCACCCTGCCAAAGCAGCGCTTGGGTTCAGGATGCTCTTCGGTGGCGTGGCGAACGCAATGCCGGATTGCACGAACGGCGTCCTGCCTGGCGGTGTCGCGGGACGGCAGGCAGCGTGCCTCGGTGTCTCGCCCGGACCGGTGATTTGGGACGGGACCGGTGTACAATCGGGAGCGTCAAGATGTGAAGGGCGCTCCAATGGGAGACCGGAATCCGAATCGGTTTCGGTTTTTTCCTTGTCTCATGCTGTCTGGTTTTGCCCATATGTTCCACCTGCCCCGGCCTGTACTCGAAAATGTTACACAACGATTACATTGATAAGAGGCAACGGCGGGTAGGTTTGTTCCCAAGTGATTCCAATGACAGCAAGCCCGCGGCAGGCCGGTGCTGGCGTTGCCGAGGCTTACCTTCGTAGTTATTCCGGGAATCGGGCGGAGCGCGCGCGGCAGTCCACCTCTGCTTTGAACAAGAAACCTATCATCGCGCAGAGCTGGAATTCTGCGCTCCGCACTTCACTCGGGATGGCGCAAAACCGGGAAATTTAGCTGGCCTAATTCCAGTTGCCGATTATGTTTGAGAGAATTTATTACGAATGAACTTATCGAAAATGATCAGGTGTCTGGTGGTGACCGCGGCGATTTCCGCCGCTGGCACGAGCATTGGCGTCCAAGCCCAAACGGCGGGTCCGCCCAGCAACATGAACGCCGTGATGATGCGGTTGCTGCACAACTTCGCTTTCACCGCCCGGGCTGAAATCCGCGTATTGGACCAGTCCAAAAAAGAAACCACCGCGGTGCCCATGGCCTATGCCATGCTGGACGGCAAAACGCGCTACGAAGTGGATTTGAACCAGTTCAAGGGTTCGGACCGGCCCGCCGCCGCCGCCGCGTTCATGAAGCAGATGGGCGTGGACAAGCTGATCGTGGTCAACCGTCCGGACAAAAAAGTGAATGTGACCATTTGCCCATCAATCCAGGCCTACAGCGAAAGCCCCATGAGCCTGGAAGAACAGGCGGAGGCGATCAAAAATTACAAGATCGACAAGTCCAAATTGGGGAAGGAAACCATCGACGGCCATGCGTGCGACAAAAACAAGGTCACGTTAACCGACGAAAAGGGCAGGACCCAGACGGCCACAGTCTGGACCGCCACCGACCTGAAGGATTTTCCGGTCCAGTTGCAAATGAGCGATGAGGACGCCACGACGGTGCTGCGTTTCAAGGACATCAAGTTGACCCGCCCGGACGTAAAACTGTTCGAAGCCCCCGCCGGGATGACCAAATACGACCCCGCGCAAATGGTCAAAAAGCTCACCGGCCAGAAGTAATCTGAACGCGCCAGGACGGGCCTTGTCCAATGGTTGCTGCCAAAGCAGCTATTAGGAATGCCCGTTTCGACCGACCAATCATGCTTGGACCGGCATTCGCCGGTTGAACCCGTCCGCGCCCGAAACTGGAAATCGTGGATTCCGCTCACCCTCTTGCGCCGATGCGGAGTGGCCATGGGATGCGTTCTCGTTGCGCTCGTGGTTCGCTACTTTGCCACGCCTCTGGTTGGCAACCAGGTTCCGTTTTTGGGCTTTGTCGTGGCGGCCCTCGTTGCCGCTTCTTATGGCGGGGCGATTGCGGGCGTGGTGGCGCTTTTTCTTGGCTTACTACTTGGCGATTGGCTTTTCACCCCGTCTCAAGGCGCGGTCGCCTTGCCTCATTCCGCAGGCAGGTTGGAGTTTATCCTTTCCACCGCGTTCGTTGGCATCATCCTGATTGAAATTCTACACCGCGCCAGGATTCGGGTGGAGCGGGTGGCTGCGGAACTCCGGCGAGAAATTGCGCGGCGGCAACAATTTGAGGAAGCCTTGCTCCAGGCCAAGGCCCAAATCAGCGCTCACGCCGCCGAACTTGAAACCCGGGTTGCTGAGCGGACGGCCAAGCTCGAAGCGACGCTTCACTCGCTTCAGGACGTGCTTTACCACATCGCGCATGATTTGCGCGCCCCCTTGCGCGCCATGTGCGGGTTCACCGAGGCTTTGGTCGATGATTGCGCGCCAAACCTGGATGCGAGGGGCCGGGACTACGCCCAGCGCGTCAGAGCCGCCGCGGAGCGCATGGACGTGCTGATCAAGGACCTGCTGGACTACGGTCGCCTCGGGCATTTGGAGATCGTCTTATCGCCGGTTGATTTGGACCGGGCGATGCAGCGCGCGTTGTCCGGGCTGTCTCGCGTGATCAAATCCAAAGAGGCGAGAATTCAGTTGGATGGTCCGTTGCCGCCCGTGCTCGCGAACAAGACCATGCTGGATCGTGTGCTGGCAAACCTGCTGGACAATGCCTTGAAATTTGTCGCGCCCGGCGTAATACCGCGCCTCCACATTTGGGCCGAGTTATCATCCGCGGAATCCATTCCATGCGTTCGCCTTTGGATTGAGGACAACGGTGTCGGCATCGCGCCCGAGCATTACGAACGCATTTTCCAGGTGTTCGAACGCCTGCACGACCAGAATGCGTACGAGGGCACCGGCATTGGCCTCGCTATCGTCAGCCAGGGAATGCAGCAGATGAAAGGCCGGGTGGGCGTCAAGTCGGACGGTGTCGGCAGCCGTTTTTGGATCGAACTGCCGACAGCCCAGCGAGTGTCAGCGGCAAGCTGAGGCTCGCAAAACGGCGCAAAGTCAACCCCACGGAGCACGTCGACTTTCGAGTCCCGGGCCTGGCGACTCACCCCAGGTGGCGCAACTAGAACAAATCAAAATAAAACTGTTGACAAGTTTTAAGAAGTGGAACAAACTTCCGGGAACATGCCGAAGGCTGAATTTTAAGCCAAAAGAGTCCGGTGCGCAGAAGCTTCGACCTCCGCCGGGGAGTTTCGCACGCCAAGCCAAAGAAGAGCCAAACCCGAATATCACCTCAATGTTAGTTCGCGCCCTGGCGCGGCGCTGATCTGTGGCTCCGAAGGCATTCGCGAGCAGGCGCATTTTTTTGCCGGAACCGGCGGACAAACCGGGCGGGGTGGAATCAAGCCGCGCGGGTTGAAAATTAAGGCGAATTAAAGTAAATTAAACCAAATTAAGCTAAAAATAGAATCAAGGCTGGCCCGAATCCGGGTGGCTTGCCGTTCCCATCGACGACCGCCTCAGATAAATAAGCGGCACACGCCGGTTGCCCATGCCGCCCGCCGGATATGAAACCCCTCGTGAGGCCGGAACTCGGTCTGCCCCAACGGCGCGTCCTCATACCAGCCTGGGCCAGCGGCCCAGGTATCGATCAGGGACATGCCAAGGGCTGAAAGCCTGATCGGGCGGGCGGTCCTCCGCCCGTCATCGGCGCGCACGGAGTGACGCGCCCCACCGAGATAGGCTCCAAACCGATGGCCCGGGCTGATATAAATTGAGCCTTTGGCCGTATTGCTGGCGCTCCTTATTATGGAGGGAATTCGAGCATTCAAGTTAACCGTTTGCCTCCTTCGCCAAAACAGGGCAGATTGGGTGAAGCAGAACAAAGTTTCGAGCATTTGGCGCGCGAACATGTCTAATTGATAAACCGAAAGGAACACCATGGCGCAGGCAATCATGGACCCCGAGGAGGTCCGGCGTTTCGCTGACGAATTGAAACGCTTCAATGTGGATCTCCAGAGCCGGATGGCATCGCTCCAGGCGCGTTTTGCGGCCTTGGGCGATTCCTGGCAGGATCAGGAGCAAAAGAAGTTCACGGATGAATTCACGCAAACGATGAAAGCGTTGAAAAAGTTCGTCGAAATTTCCAACCAACACACCCCGTATCTGCTGCGCAAGGCCCAGCGCATCGAGGAGTATCTCAACCAGCGTTGAAGCCTCCTGCTGAAAGCAACCCATGCCGGAACAGGCCATAGTCACGTCGGTCGATGCCCTGCGGGCGTTTCGGGCGAACTTGATCGTGTACGTGAGCAAGGCGCGCCCCGCCCTCGAGGAGGTGACGTCGGAGGTGTTGCGGACCCGGGGCTGGCTGGAAAGCGACCGGCGGGTGTATTGGGAGGCCCAGGTGCGCCGGCGCACGCGGCAGCTTGAGGCGGCGCAGCAGGCGCTGTTCGGAGTCTCGCTCTCCAAGTTGCGGGATGTGACCATGTCGGAGAAAATGGCGGTTCGCAAGGCGAAGGAGGCGTTGACGGAGGCGGAAGAAAAGTTGAAAAGCGTGAAGCGCTGGAGCCGCGAACTGGAAACCAAGCTGGAGCCGCTGACCCGGCAGCTCGAAAAGCTGCACACGGTCCTCTCCAGCGACATGACCAACGCCATCGCCTACCTCGGCGAAGCCGTCAGGACACTCGATGCCTATGCGGAGACCGCGCCGTCCGAGAGCGCGACCAAGCCGGCGCCGCAACCGAGCGCGGAGACAAGGGAGGAGACGAAATGAGAGGGATCCGAGCAGCGAAGCATGGGTTCCCGCTTTTAGGCGGCGGGGCTGATTCAAACACGATGGTTTTGAAAACTTTCAACACGCTCTGCGTCGCGACAGCCGTGTCGGCTGAAGCCGGGACTCCATACTTCGGAACGCTCGGGCTTCGCGTGGGTCGCAGACCCGCGCTTCGGGGAGATTAAGATTAAAAATAAGAGTAAATTACGATTTAACTGATATGAGCACGCGAGCGAATGGGACGAGATTGCAGGGGGTGACGCGGGAGTTGCTGCAACAATGGCAGGGGACGAAGGATTATTGGCGGGACGCCAAGAGCCATGAGTTCGAGCGGCAGTATTTGCAGGAATTGCTGGCCAGCGTGGACTCAGCCGTGACAACCATCGAGCAAGTGGATAAGCTGCTGACAAAAATTAAAAACGATTGTGAGTAGCAAGCCAGGCGTTACTAAAATTCTTGAGTTGCTGGACCGCCTGAAGGGAATCGTCAGCGATTTCGCCGCGCGCGAGGAGCGGTTGGAGCAGGAGTTTCGGGCGAAGACGGTCCGCGAGAATCGGCAGCGGGACGGGGCGCTGGAGGAATTGAGCAGCCGGGTGGCGGAGGAGACCTTGGAGGCGGATGCGAGGCATCACGCCGCGAAACAGGCCGCCGAAGCCGCTTACTTAAAACGAAAAGCCCGCATCAACCAGGCGCGCCAGACAAGCAAGGAGCAGACGCTGACGAAGATTGAGAACAAAACGGGGCAGCGGAAATACGAATTGCAGAAGGAGATGCTCCAATCAGAACGCGCGCACGAAGCCACCCTCGCGGCTGTCGCCGCAACTTGCCAGGAGTTCAAGAACAACCTCGCCACCGAGGGGCAAAGGCTGGCCATTCTGGAGCAAAGGGCGCGCGACTCTTTTCGCGGGTATGGGAAATTCCGCCGCGAACTGGTTCGCGCCGCCGAAACGGCCAATCCCAACCTCGCCGCCGACGAAAATCAATTGCTCATCCAGCTTCGCGAGTTGTTGAACCGCACACACGGTGAACTCAAGGACTTTGGGAGAATCATTTTGGCGCGGCTATTCCGGTATCTGCCGGTGTGGTTGCTGGTGCTGCTCAGCCCCGCGCCGCTGGCGCTGCAATATTTCGGGGTTATCGCGCTGCCTTTTCAAACCGCGGCGGCCATCTCGGGCGGGGTGTTTGCACTCGTGCTGGTCCTGTATTTTGCGGGCCAGGCGCAAGCCGGAGCGCGGGCTCGAAAGATCGCGGATGCGCTGGGCCAGGCGAGCCGGATGCACGACGCGTGCCTGGAAAAATCCGATGCGCGCTATCACCAGGACGTGCAACGCACCAAGGACGAATTCCAAAACAAGACGCAATGGATCGATCAACAATTAAAACTCGCAATGAAGGAAGCCGTGGAGCTGAAAGGCAACTTCCGCGAAAAGATTGATGACAAGACGGTGCGCATCAACGCCACGAACGAGCGGTTGCATCAGCAAAGGTTGGCACGCGTGGAGCGCGAACACGCCGAGGCTTTGGGCGGATTGCAGCAGCAGGCCGAGGTGAAGAAAAGCGCGCTGGCCGCCGCCAGCGCCGAACGCGAGGCAACGTTCAACGCCGAGCAGCAAGTCCAATGGCAGGCACTGGAAGCGGAGTGGAAGGAACGGGTGGTGCCGATTTACACGGAGATGATGGCTGCAAACGAAGGGGCCGAAAAACTGTTTCCGCCCTGGGAAGATCCAGCCTGGGCGAACTGGAGCCCGCCAGTAAAGTTCGAGCAGGCGGCAAAGTTCGGGCGGATTGACGTCGATCTGGAAAAGCTTTGCGAAATGACGACGAAAAGTCCGCGGCTGGCCCTGCCCGGGCCCTCCCGTTTTGCGTTGCCGTTGACCTTGGTTTATCCGGAGCAGGGTTCGGTCCTGCTCGAAACCGGGAACACCGGGCACGATGAGATGGTGGCAACGCTGAACAACATTGTGTTGCGCCTGCTCTCCATTGCGCCGCCGGGCCGGTTGAATTTCACGATCATCGATCCGGTCGGGTTGGGGCAGAATTTTGCGGGCGTGATGCACCTGGCGGATTTTGAGGAGCGCCTGATCAACAGCCGCATCTGGACGCAGTCCGGGCAGATCGAGGAGAAGCTCGCCGACCTCAACGAGCACATGGAGAAGATCATCCAGATGTATCTCCGGAACGAATACGCCACCATTGCCGAATACAACGAGCAGGCGGGAGACATCGCGGAAAAGTATCATTTTTTGGTGGTCGCGGATTTTCCGGTGAACTTCAGCGAGAGCGCGGTGAAGCGGTTGTTGAGCATCGCGGCGAGCGGGGCGCGGTGCGGAGTTTTCACGCTGATCCATTGGGACCGCCGGCAACCGATGCCGCAGGATTTTGTGCCGGATGAACTGATGAAGAGCAGCGTCTGGATCAGTTGCAAAGGGAACGATTATCTTTTGACCGGGCGGGCCATTCCGGGCGCCGGCGTGGTGCTTGATCCGCCGCCCACGCCGGATTTCGCGACCGAGTTCATCCAACAAGTGGGCCGGAGCAGCCGCGATTCGAGCCGCGTCGAAGTTCCGTTCGCGCACGTCGCTCCACCCGACTCTGAAATCTGGACCGAAGACACCACCAACGAATTGCGTGTGCCCATCGGGCGCACCGGCGCGACCAAGTTGCAATACCTCGCCATCGGCAAAGGGACGCGACAGCACGCGTTGGTGGCCGGCAAAACCGGCTCGGGAAAATCGACGCTCTTTCACGTGATGGTCACGAACCTGGCCTTGTGGTGCAGTCCCGAGCAGGTGGAGTTTTATCTGATCGATTTCAAGAAAGGCGTCGAGTTCAAGTGCTACGCGACCCGGCGGTTGCCGCACGCGCGTGTGGTGGCGATTGAGAGCGATCGCGAGTTCGGATTGAGCGTCTTGCAGCGCGTCGATGACGAACTGCGGCGGCGCGGTGATTTGTTCCGGAAATTCGGGGCGCAGGACATCGCCGGCTACAAGCGGGCGGGCGGCACGGAAGCAATGCCAAGATCACTGTTGTTGATCGACGAGTTCCAGGAATTTTTCGTGGAGGACGATAAGATTTCGCAGGGGGCGGCCATGCTGCTGGACCGGATTGTGCGGCAAGGGCGGGCATTCGGAATTCACGTGGTGCTGGGATCGCAGACACTGGGCGGCGCTTATACACTAGCGCGCACAACGCTGGGGCAGATGGTGATTCGCATCGCCCTGCAATGCAACGAGGCCGACGCCTATCTCATCATGGACGACAACAACCCCGCGCCGCGTCTGCTGTCGCGTCCGGGCGAAGGCATTTACAACGACACGGCCGGAAGCCTCGAGGGGAACAGCCCGTTCCAGGCGGTCTGGTTGCCGGACGAAGTGCGCGACTCGTATTTGGAAACAGTGCGGCAGCGGGCCGAGCGCACCCAGGAGCACTATCCGGGTCCGATTGTTTTTGAAGGGAACTCGCCGGCGGACGTGCGGGAGAACCACGTGTTGCGCCGGTTGCTGGAAGCTGAATCCGTGGCCCGGCCGAACGCAGCCCGCATCTGGCTGGGCGCGCCCAATTCAATCAAAGGCCCAACCGAGGCCATTTTCCAGCGGCAGAGCGGCAACCATCTTTTGATTGTGGGGCAACGCGACGAATCGGCGCTGGCAATGATGTCGCTCGCGCTGGTGTCGCTGGCCGCGCAGTATCCGCGGGAGGGAGCGCGGTTTGTTCTGCTCGACGGCAACGCACCCGGGACATCGGAAAGCGAATACATGGACCGGGTCATCCGAACCATCCCGCATGACCTAACCGCGCTTCGCGGCAGCGACCTCGTGGAGATTATCAACGGGCTTTCCGGCGAGTTGAAGCAGCGGGCCGAGTCGGCCGACGCGGCCTCGGCGCCCGCGATATTCCTCCTCATTAACGGGCTTCAGAAATTCAAGAAGTTGCGTTATGAGGAGGATTTCAGCTTTTCCGCCGGCGATGCCGAGGCAGCGCCGAATCCAGCGGCGCAGTTGAACACGATCCTGTGCGAGGGCGCGAGCCTCGGGATCCATGTGATCGCCGCCTGCGACACGTATAACAACGTGAACCGTTTTGTCAGCCGGAAGGCGCTGAGTGAATTTGAAATGCGCGTGTTGTTCCAGATGAGCGCCAGCGATTCGGCGAATCTCATCGACAGCCCGCGAGCGAATACGCTGGGGCTGCATCGCGCGTTGTTTTATAACGAGCACGAGGGTTACCTGGAAGTGTTCCGGCCGTATGCTTTGCCGGATGCCGGGTGGATTGAAGCATTGAGGCTCCAAAAAGGGACGCAGGGGAAGAAAGATCAAGGATAGTTCCCTGTTCCGTTGGACCTGCTCACGGACCATGAACGATTCTATTATACACGCGCCATTAATGAATGCGCTGGGGCCCGCGGCGGCGCGCACAGGAGTGCGCGCCCTACCCGGCACACGGTGGTAGGGCGGGCACTCCTCTGCACGCCGTCCCCCGAAACGATTTAGGGCGTTCCGAATAGGTATGGTTGATCTTCAATGAGCTACAAAACAGTTCATGGAAAGCAATGAGAGATCTGTAATGCCCGGCCCCTGACGAAGCAAAGGCTTCCTTCTACCCGGACGAGCAAGAATTTCAACGCCGCACATCCAGAAAACGGAAGCAGATTGTCGCTGTTCACCCGTAGCGTCATAATCTTGCAACGAGCGACCATTTTTCGCAATTCCCACCGCCAATTCAGACGCAAGTATCTGGTAATGAAGGGTTAATACAGTGCATCATGCATGTCCGAAAACTTATATGTGATGTCCTTATGTAGGTGGAGGCATGTGCCGATCCCCGCTAACGTGCTTGTGAACTGGATCTAGCTAGACAGCCATCACGTCCCGATAGCCAAGCATGAGAAATCGCCTCGGGTCCGCGCGGTTTTTGTCTCGGCGATGGTCACATTTTGGCTCCATTGGGCAACGCACGCGATAGAAGCAGAATTGCGTTTGAGATTAGAATTAAAAACACAAACCCGCCGGCTGTCTGGCGTTGATCGAGCTGCCGACAAGCCGAGGTCCGCTTAATTTATGCATTTACTGAATTTCACTCCCATGCTGGCCTCGAACGCGTTGCAGTTTGCCATTGGCAAAGCAACCCCCGAAGGCAAAACCACGATGGGCGCGCTGTTCGTGCTCTCGTTGTTCAGTTGGACCATCATCATCACCAAGGCCCGCCAGCTTTACATCGCGCGAAAATGGTCCAAGAAATTTTACGCCGCCTACAGCGCCACGCGCGATCCAATGGACATCAAGCGCCGCTCGGAAGAATTCGATGGGTCGCCCGCGTACCAGCTTTATATTCGGGGCGCGGACGAGGTTGATTATCATTTGAAAAACAATCCGGTGAACGTGAAGGGCCGCCCGGTGCCGGTCAGCGATCCCACGCTGGGCCATGGCAATACCGACATCATCGCGCGCAGCCGCACAACCAAGATCAGCCTGGCATCCTATGAGGCGGTCAAGGTGGTGATGGAGGAAGCGGCGGGGGCGGAAGCCATGGCCTTGGAAAAAGGCATGATCGTGCTGTCCACCGCGGTGGCGGGCGGTCCGTTCATCGGTTTGCTCGGCACCGTTTGGGGCGTGATGGAGACGTTCGCCGGCATTGCCAGCGCCGGCTCGGCCAGCCTGACGGCGATGGCGCCCGGTGTCGCGGGCGCGCTGATTTGCACGGTCATCGGGCTGCTCGTCGCGATCCCGGCGATGTTCAGTTACAATTTCATGGTTACCACCATTCGGGCCATTACGCAGGAACTGGATGGCTTCGCCAGCCGTTACGCGAATCAACTCGAACATTTGTACGTGGACAACCGGCCGCTCTCCGAGGAAATCAAGGAAGCCAACGAGACGCTGGCCACGCGCATCGTGGGGGCGCTGAAACGCGATGCCGCCACCGAGGAGTTGACCGGGTTCACCCCGGGGAATTGAGGCCATGAAAAAGTGCTCCCATACGGCGCACCATACGCTCACCGAACTGAACATCACTCCGCTGCTGGATTTGGCGTTCGTGTTGCTGGTGATTTTCATCATCACGACGACACCAATCGTCAACGATCTGGATTTGAACCTGCCCAACGCTTCGAAGCACCAGAAGGATCCGCCGCGCAAGGCGAACTACATCACCGTGGAAGCGAGCGGAAGGTTGTGGCTCAACAAGGCGTCCGTGGACCTGGCGGGCTTGCAGCAGACGCTCGTGGGATTGCGCATGGATGATCCGGACTTGAGTGTCATCGTGCGCGGCGACGGCAAGGCCAAATACCGCCAAATCCGCGCGGTAATGGATGCCTGCCAGCAGGCGAACGTGGTGAAAGTAGACCTGGCCACCGAGGCGGCGGATAAAAAATAACCAGGCCGGACCATGCTCCCTCAAAGCCAGCAACGAAAGCCGCGCAACTCCTCCAAGATCAACCTGCTCATCTCGTTGGGGTTTCACACGCTCTTGGTTTTGGCCGTGATTTATTTTGCCGCGCGCGAAGGATTGCTGGGGAAGCAACTTAAGAAGATCGCCGTCGAGATGGTGAAGGAAAAACCGCCAGAGAAACCCAAGGAACCCGAAAAACCCAAGGAGGAAGCGCCCAAGATCGAACCTCCGAAGGTCGCAGTGGCGCCCAAGATCGAAGCGCCCCGGGAAGTTGCCCCACCGCCGCCTTCGGGCGTCGCCGCGCCACCGGCCGCCGCGCCACCGGCCGTAGATGTGCCTTCCTTCGCTTTCGAAGGCGGCAAACCGGTTGAATCCACCACGGACCCCGTGCAAATCTACAAAGGGTTGGTCGAATACTCCCTGCGTTCACACTGGGACCGCCCCGAGGACATGGACGATCACGCGTTCGTCGCGGAAGTGGAAGTCTCCGTTGACCGCAGCGGGCAAATCGCGGACCCGGTTTGGAAAAAAAGTTCCGGCGACAAACGTTGGGACGCTTCCGTGCGCGATGCCCTGGCCAAGGTCAAGAGTGTGAGCCATCCGCCCCCGACAAATTTCCCGCCGCGCGTCGTGGTCCGCTTTGACGTGGTCGATGCCGAACCGGTGGTGCCATGAGCCTCGTGAATTCCAGGAAATGAAAAAAACCTCCCAGCGCGGACACAGCACGTTGAACGAGTTGAACATCACGCCGCTGCTCGACCTGGTGTTCGTGCTGCTGGTCATTTTCATCATCACGACGCCCCAAATGGTGAACAGCCTCGAGATGGCCCTGCCCTCGGCCAAGCCGCCGCCGCCCAACCCCAACGCCCCCAAACCCAAGATCAACCGCATCCTGGTGGACGATAATGGCCAGGTCTTCCTCAACGACGAACCGATTCCCGACACCGCGCTCAAGGACAAATTCAGCGGCCTGAAGGCAGCCGACCCCGACCCCAAAGTGGTTGTCAAAGGCTCCGACGACGTGGACTACCAGAGCATGATCAAAGTGCTCGACGCGCTCCAGCAATTGGACATCACCAAAGTTGGCTTGGCGACCGAGTAGTGAACTGAAGCAGCCGGAGCCATCCCCAAAGCGAAGGATCAATTAGTTCCGCAAGGGCTTGGAGTGCGGCATGCAGCGCCGCTTTCTGAGTATTCTGCGGTTAAAACTCTTTTCCCCCTGCGTGATCTGCGGCTTCCAGCGCCTAAAGCAACTTCGTTTGCAACTCTTCCCTCGCCAGGTCTTCCCCCAACCCCTGCGTCCCCATTCGCCGGCGTTCCATGATGTGCTTGTCCACCAGCGGATCGTACTGCACCGGATAATCGCCATCGTAACAGGCCATGCAAAAGCTGCTGCGCGGCAGTCCGGTGGCCTTGACCATGCCTTCCTTGGACAAATAATGCAGTGAATCCGCGTTCAGATACCGCCGGATTTCCTCCAACGAATGGTTCGCCGCCATGAGTTTGCTGCGGTCCGGAAAATCGATGCCATAGACGCACGGGTGCATGTGCGGCGGGCAACTCACCATCACATGGACTTCCTTCGCCCCGGCTTCCTTGAGATTGTTCACGCGCGACTTGCTGGTCGTCCCGCGCACGATGGAATCATCCACCACAATGACGCGCTTGCCCTGGACGAGATCGCCGATCAAATTCAGTTTAACGCGCACGTCGAAGTCGCGGATGAGTTGCGAAGGCTGCAAAAAGCTGCGGCCCACATAATGATTGCGCACAAACGCCATCTCGTAGGGAATTCCCGATTCCAGCGAATAGCCCAGCGCGGCGCAATTCCCGCTGTCGGGCACCGGGATGACGAGGTCGGCCTTCACCGGATGTTCCCGCGCCAGTTGCCGGCCCATCTCCACGCGCACCTTGTACACGTTGCGATTCGCAATCGTGCTGTCCGGCCGCGCGAAATAGACGTATTCGAAAATGCAAAACGCGCGCCGCTCGTGCTCCGGAAAAGCCTGGATGCTGCGCAATCCCTTCTTGTCGATGATGACGATTTCGCCCGGTTCAACATCCCGGATGAACTCGGCGTGGATGAGATCAAACGCGCAGGTCTCGCTCGCCAGCACATACGCGCCATCCACCTTGCCGATGGACAAGGGCCGGAAGCCATGCGGATCACGCACGCCGATCAACTCGCGCTCGGTCAGGATGGCCAGCGAATACGCGCCCTGGATGCGCCGAACCGTTTCGATCAAATTATTGTCCTGGCCGCCCAGCGTGGGCTGCGCCAGCAAATTCAAAACAATTTCGCTATCGACGCTGGTTTGGAACATCAAGCCGCAGGCTTCCAATTCGTCGCGCACCTGGGTTGCGTTGGTCAAATTGCCGTTATGGGCAATCGCGATTTGCCCGAGGCGGCAGTTCCCCGTCAGCGGTTGCGCGTTGCGAATATGCGACGAACCGGTGGTCGAATAACGCGTATGCCCGATGGCCATCGTGCCGGCCAAATCCTGAAGGACATCGCCGTTAAAAATTTGCGACACCAACCCCATGCCGCGGTGCTCGTGAAACCGCCCGAAATCGCAGGTGACGATCCCGGCGCTTTCCTGCCCGCGATGTTGCAGTGCGTACAGGCCGTAGTAGGTCAGTTGCGCGGCATTCGCGTGGCCGAAAATGCCGAACACACCGCAATAATGTTTAGGATAGGCTTGCATGGTTATCTTATTGCTTACGCTGCCGAACACCCGTGCGCCTCGCACTCCCGAACGCCGTATGGTGCCCCGCCTTCAGGCGGCACGACGCCCGCAAACACGGTAAATTTCAAAACTTTCAATCCGCCCGGCCATGCGGCAGTCCTGCCGGCTAAAGCCGGGACTCCAAACCTCGCGAGCGTCGCAGCTTGAAACCGGTGTTCCATGCTCATTCCATCGCGCGCGCAATGGCATTCCACCAAAGATCGTGCAGTTCGCGCAAGTCCCAGGTCAAACTGCCTCCGCTCGTGTTGATTTTCAAGGCCGTCCCGCCCACCGTGCCCAACCGGGCCGCGGGCACCCCGAGAATTTTCGCCTGCGCCAGCACCTTGTCGGCCTGCAATGCCGGGACCGAAATCACCACCCGGCTTTGCGTCTCGCCAAACAACAAGGCATCCAGTCTAAGGTCCTTAACTTCGGACAAGTCAATCTCCGCGCCGATCAACCGCGGCGTTTCCCGGGCGATTTGCTGCGAAATGCAACTCTCCGCCACCGCCACCGCCAGCCCGCCCTCGCTGCAATCATGCGCGCTCTTAACCACGCCGGAATAAATCAGCGATCGCAAAGCCAGGTGCAGTTCCTTTTCCCGGCCCAGATCGCACCGCGGCGGCGCGCCGGTCTTCAACCCGTGAATCTGCTGCAAATACGCCGACCCGCCCAGGCCCAGCAGCGGGTCATTCCGATCCACAACTTCGCCTAACAACAATATCGCATCACCTTCGTCCTTGAACCACTGCGTGGTGACATGTTCGGGCTTTTCGATCAGCCCCACCATCGCCACCGTCGGCGTGGGGTCAATCGGGCCGCTGGGATTCTGATTGTAAAGGCTCACGTTGCCGCCGGTGACCGGGGCATTGAACGCCCGGCAAGCTTCCGCCAGGCCGCGAACCGACTCGCGCAACTGCCAAAAAATCTCGGGATTATGCGGATTGCCGTAGTTCAAATTGTCCGTCGAACCCAGCGGCACCGCACCCGAACACGCCAGATTTCGCGCCACCTCAGCCACCACCGCCTTCGCACCCTCGTAAGGGTCCAAATAAACATAGCCCGCATTGCAATCCACCTTCATCGCAATGTACTTCTCCACGGAGGACACCTTATTCCCATTGGTGTTTTCCCCCGCTTGGAGCTTTTCTGGAGCTTGGTGATTGGTGGTTGGCGTTTGCTCCTTGCCATTCGGCAGCGAATCTTCCTTAATCCGAATCACCGCCGCATCCGAGCCCGGGCACACCACCGTCCCGTCGCGAACCATGTGATCGTATTGCCGATAAACCCAATTTTTTGAGGCAATCGTCGGCCAACTGAGCAACGTCTTCAGGTCGCCGACCGCGTCCTTGGTGTCCGCGATGCCCGAAAGGGTGAAGGCCCTCACCGCCTTGAGATACTCGGGCTCGCGCGCCTCACGTTGATAAATTGGCGCTTCGTCCGCGAGTTTCTTTGCCGGAATATCCGCCACCACCCGCCCGTGATTCTTCACGACCATCCGGCCTGTGTCCGTCACCTGGCCGACCTCAGCCCATGGCAGGTCCCATTTGTCAAAAATCCGCTTCACTTCCGGCTCGCGCCCGCGATGCACGATGATGAGCATGCGTTCCTGCGATTCGCTCAGCATGATTTCATACGGCGTCATGTTCGGAGCGCGTTGGGGCACTTGAGCCAAATCGATCTCGATGCCCGTGCCCGCCCGCGCCGCCGTTTCGCAAGTCGAACACGTCAGACCCGCCGCGCCCATGTCCTGGATGCCGGCCACCGCATCGGTGGCGAGCAATTCGAGACAGGCTTCCATCACCAGCTTTTCCATGAACGGGTCACCCACCTGCACCGCCCCGCGCTGTTGCTCCGCGGATTCCTCCGTCAAATCCTGCGACGCGAACGCCGCGCCCGCCAACCCATCGCGCCCGGTCGCCGGACCAACGTAAAATACCGGATTTCCGATGCCCTTGGCCGCGCCCCGCGCAATCTGTTCATGGCGCAGCACGCCAAGACAGAAGGCATTCACCAACGGATTGCCCTCGTACGATTTGTCGAAATACACCTCGCCCGAGACCGTCGGAATCCCAAAGCAATTTCCGTAATGCGCAATCCCCGAAACCACCCCGCTGAACAACCGCTTGTTCTTTGCGATTTCCGATTGCCCGCCATTTGCCCTCACAGCAGCCGACGCAAGGAGGCTCTGGCTCTTCTCCTCCGTAATCGGCCCAAACCGCAGCGAATCAATCGAACAAATGGGCCGCGCACCCATCGTAAAAATGTCGCGTATAATCCCTCCCACCCCCGTCGCCGCGCCCTGAAATGGCTCCACCGCGCTGGGGTGATTATGCGATTCAATCTTGAACGCAATCGCCAATCCGTCCCCAATGTCAATAATCCCCGCATTCTCCTCGCCTGCGCCCACGAGAATCTTCGGCGACTTGGTCGGAAACGTCTTCAGCAGTGGCCGGCTGTTCTTGTACGAGCAATGCTCGCTCCACATCACCGAGAAAATGCCCAGTTCCGTGTAATTCGGTTCCCGGCCCAGGATGTCCTTGATGCGCCCGTACTCCTCCGGCGTCAGTCCATGCTGCTTGATCAAATCGGGTGTGATGACGGGGTCCTGCATCAGGTTCAATTCAAGAGTTCCAGGCTAATTGCGGATACGTTGTTACATCGGCAGATCACGCCGCCTTCGCCAGCTGTTTGCTTTCCAGCGAGTGAATCAGGCTCTCAAAAATCAACCGCCCATCCGCGCTGCCCAACAGGCTTTCGCTCGCGCGTTCGGGATGTGGCATGAGACCGGCCACATTGCGGCGCTCGTTGCAAATCCCGGCGATGTTCTCCAGCGAGCCATTCGGGTTCGCGGCATCGGTCGGTTCGCCTTCCGCATTCACATAATACCAGAGTACCCGGCCATCCGCCTTCAATTTGGCGATGGTTTCCGGATCGGCGAAATAGCAGCCTTCCCCGTGCGCGATGGGGACGCGCAGCAACTTGCCCGCGGGCACCCGATTCGAGAACGGTGAGTCAGTCGTGGCCGTTTTGATGAAAACATGCTCGCAACGAAACTGCAGCGAGCGGTTGCGAATGAGCGCGCCCGGCAACAGCCCGGCCTCGCACAAAATCTGAAACCCGTTGCAAATCCCCAACACCGGCCCGCCGTTGGCCGCGAATGTCTGCACCGCCTGCATCACCGGACTGAACCGGGCGATCGCGCCGGTCCGGAGGTAATCGCCATACGAGAACCCGCCGGGCACAATCACCGCATCCGCACTGCCCAGCGAAGTTTCCTTATGCCACAGCAAGCGCACGGAATGCCCCAGCACGTTGCGCAGCACGTGCACGGCATCCTGGTCGCAATTCGAAGCTGGAAACTGCAAAACGACAAAATTCATTGGGATTTCAACTAACCATCTGGGTTTCGTGTCGTGTCCGCTTCCGACTTCCGATTCAGTGGCGGACGGCGCAACATAAACGCCTTCTTACTCCAACTCAAACCGATAATCTTCGATCACCGGGTTGCTCAGGAATTTATGACACGCCTCGTCGATTTGTTTGCGGACGGCTTCCGCTTCGCCGGTGACTTCGATCTCCAGGTATTTGCCCACGTGGACGGCGCCGATGCCCCGATAGCCCATGTGTTCCAGCGCGTTTAGGACCGTCTTGCCTTGGGGATCGAGAACGGCCTTTTTTGGCGTAATGATAATCTTTGCTTTCATGTCGGATCGGGTCGATGCGAGTACCCGGGAACAATCCGTCAGGATGTTGAGCGAAGCAAGGCGCGGAAGCGAGAATTTTTTTAAAAAACCCGGAGCGCTGCGGTGTGATTAAAGTGGGTGAGACAAGGGTGAGAAATTAATCCAGCGGGTCGGAAAATTAGGCTTGGGTGGTTCCCTGTTCGGTTGGACCTGCTCACGGACCATGAACGGTTCTATTATACCCGCGTCATTAATGAATGCGCCTGGGACCTGCGGCGGCGCGCACAGGAGTGCGCGCCCTACCCGGCACACGGTGGTAGGGCGGGCAGTCCTCTGCACGCCGTCCCCCGAAACGAGTCAGGGCGTTCCGAATAGGCATGGTTGATGTTCAATGAGCTACAAAACAGTTCATGGATAGCACAGGTGACCCAGCGGGTCGGAAAATATCAGGCTTGGGTGGTTCCCTGTTCCGCTGGACCTGCTCACGGACCAGGAACGGTTCTATTATACACGCGTCATTAATGAATGCGCCTGGGGCCTGCGGCGGCGCGCACAGGAGTGCGCGCCCTACCGGCAACACGGTGGTAGGGCGGGCAGTCCTCTGCACGCCGTCCCCCGAAACGAGTTAGGGCGTTCCGACCGGAACAGGCAGGTTGCCCGCGCTACCCTCTCGTACCTCACCCACTTTTAATCACACCGCGGAGCAGTTGGGCACGGTTAGAGAGCATCCTTCTTCGGAAAATGCTTCTGCAGCCGATAGCAAGCCGCTTCCTGATCGTTGCGAACCAGGAGAAATTCTCCGGCGAGGGCTGGTGTATTCCAGGTCTTTGCGGTAAGTGCGTTGAGCCGGGTTACTTCGTGGTAGCGCGCCGGGTTTGCCTCCACCACCACGACCGCGCCTGGTTCCGTTTGCACGAGCAACCAATCATTCACCAGCATGACCTGCCCGTGGCCGTAGCGGCCATCCTTCCATTTTCGTTCGCCGGTGCTGAGGTCTACGCAAGCGAGGATGCCATCGTCCAAGCCGTACAAAAATCCATCGCGCACGACCAAATTGGAGAACTCAGATTTCATGTTGCGATTCTTCCAGACTTCGGTGGCTGAAAGCTCGCCCTGCGCTCCCGCTTTGATTTGCAACAAAACACAACCGGCATTGAAACTGGCCGACAAAAGAACCCGATCGCCATCGATCACCACGGGTTGAACGCATTTCGGCCATTTGTTGTTTGCCCAGGCGTACTCCCAAAGCACGTGCCCGTCCTTTGGCTCGTGCCCGGTCACGGTCGAAGCATTCACCGAGAGGATTTGACGCCGGCCCGCCAGCGTCACCAATTCCGGCGAACTGAAGCTCGCTTCGTCATTGCCCGCGCGCCAAACTGGCGAGCCGTCCTCGCGCCGAAATGCCAGCAAAGTCGAGCGCTTCGCCATGCCGCCCGTCACCACCACAAGGTCATCCACCAGAAGTGGAGACGAACACTTGCCGAAATAGGTATTCGGCAAGGCGTCTTCCTTCAAAGTATCGCGCGTCCAGATTAACTTCCCGGTCGCGGCATCAAGGCAATCGAGAATCCCGGTGGCTCCGAGGGCGTAAACCCGTCCATGGTCAATCGTGGGCGTGGCGCGAGGGCCGTCGCCACCCATCGGTTCGCTGAAACGAACCAGATTCGTATGCGACCAGAGCGGATTACCGGTGGCCAAATCGTAGCAAACCACCAATTCGTTTTCGCCGCGCTGTTCCTGGGTGACGGCATTGCGTCCGAAAACCGCAAAGGCCGACCAGCCAAGGCCAATTGGCCGCCTCCAAAGCTGTTCCGGCGGATGTGCCGTCCAATCCGATTCGAGTTGTGCGCCCGCGACCACGCCCGAACGATTGGGCCCCAGATATCCCGGGTAATCGGCCACACCCTCCAACTTTGGCGGTGTTTCCACCGGTCCCGCAGACTTGAGTCCCCCCACATCACCGCTCTTTCTGGGCGCCCACTTCCACACGATTTTCGGACTGCCGCGTCCGTCCGCCGACCCATCGATGCGCACCAATTGATTCAACGTGAATCCGCAGAGAACAATCAATCCGAATCCGGCAAGCCGTGTGCGCCAGCGCAACCGGGTCAGAAACAACCACCAGGCCAGCAACGCGAGCAAGGACACCACCACCGTAAAAAACGTCTGCATGTTCCTGCTCATCGTGTCCAACTCCAGTGTGAAGCGGAGGCGGACAACGTTGGCCGCGGCGATGGCGAGAATGCTTGCGGGAATCCACCATCGCAGCCGGCCTCTGAGCGGAAGCACATTCACGCGATCCTTCGTCTCGGCTCCCGCGATTGGGACAGAAGAATCACCCGGAGGCGTATTGTTTCTTTCCATGAATGATTCATAGTATGAACTATTGATTTTGGCAACTAATTTCTTAGAATGGTTCGTCGAATATTTTTTGTGAATTCCTGCAAACCCGGTCCAGGCGGTGGCGTGGCCTTTCTGCTCGCTCAACTCGGCGCTCATGCGGCTTTCCGTTTTGGCGAGCGCATCGCGGCGTTGGGCCTCTCTCCCCCGCACGCCGGAATCCTGCGCCTGATCGCCGCCACGCCGTCCTGTAACCAGCAAGGGCTGGCCAAAAGGCTCGGCGTGGTGCCCAGTCGCATGGTGATGTTGATCGATGAACTGGTGGAGAAAGGATTGGTCGAACGCAAGCGCAGCCAAAAAGACCGCCGGCACTCCGAACTTGGGCTCACCAAAGCCGGCGCCCTGACATTCGAGAAACTTGGCCGGATGGCCACGGAACACGAAGCCGACCTCTGCGCGGCGTTGACCTTGGAGGAGCGCGAAACCCTCGCCGCCTTATGCCGGAAAATCGTCCACCAGCAAGGTTTGACGCCCGGGGTGCATCCGGGTTATCGAAAGTTGTAATGCTTCTAACTGGGTGGGGCGTTCACCCGATTTAAGACCTCACGACTTTGTTTGATATTGAGCTGCAGGAGAGGCTACAGAATGTACATATCCGCGCAAAACCGGAAACAGGGCTTGTCGGCGGGCCTGGTCTGTCTGCTCGCCCTGGCCATGCTCGTCTTTACCGGTTGCGAGCCGAAGACGCCCAAAGCCCCATCTCCAAATGCGCAGGCACGGACTGCGCGTGCTTGAATTCAGTGCGCCTCGCGGACTCGAATCGTATAGTGAGAGGCCTTGTTATTGAGCGCCGTCCACGTCACCGGTTCCTGCGCGTTCTCCGTCAGGATCAGGTTTCGGAACGGCGCTTCCTCGCCCTCGGTCGGAAAACCCTGGTCATCCTTGAACACGCAATTGATCTGCACCTGCAGGCGGCGGTTTTCGCGATTGCGAATATTCGCCGTAACTTCCAACCGGCCATCGGGAGTGGTCCGTTGCTGAATGCCGCTGCACGTCACGGAGGTCTGCACTCGACGGTCCAGCAGCACGATGCGCTCGTGGTTCTCGAGGTCGTTCACGGTGGTATTGACCGGCAGATACGCGCCCGTGTCCGTGGGCGTCGTCTCGCAACCCGCAACCAGCAACCCGATGGCTGCCAGTGCGCTTAGGTTAAGGGCGGTGAAGGTTCTTTTCATAACGTTTGTGGAGTAATCGATGCGTCGCTGACAAACACGACCTTGTCATGTTTGTCCGCGGGCACGTTAATGGTGATGGTTTTGGTTAAATTCGGGAGTGGCGCTCCGCCTTCCGCTTGAAACTCAATCGTCGCCACATGCGGACCCGGCGAAAGCTTCAGAGCCGCAAAACTGAGGTAGCGCGGCAGGTTGTCCCAGGCGCGCGTGTCCGCCGCCGGGGTCGCCGCGCTCGAAACCACCTTGGTAATGATTCCGGCGGCGAGCAATCCGAGGCCCACTTCCTGCCCGGTCTGGTTCCGGCTGGCCATGGCCGTGGTCGCCCCGCCGATGATGCCCACGTCGCCCGCAATGTCGGTGGATTTTTTGAAGACGGCCTTGTTGGCCAGCACGTGATCCATCACGCGCCCGCCCCGGGTGGTGGCCTGAAACCAAAGGTCGTCGTACGGATGGGCGCGCAACGTACGGCCATCAACGCTAACGACCGCCGAATGCACTGGCGGGCGGGCTATGCTGAAGTGCAATTCCTCCCGATATTCGCCCGCGGCGTATTTGCGCGGACCGGGGCTGAATTCCACGAAAAAGAGAACATTCGCTTCCGCATCGTAAGCCGGGGGCTTGCCGAATTTTTTGTCCTCCGCGAGCGCGCGTTTGAAGGCGTCCGAACCATCGCCGCCCAATTTCACGCTGGCCAGCCCGTCGAGGTAATCCAACAGCACATAATCCGCGTTGTATTGCTCGCCTTCGGAGGAGCTGTCCTCGATTTGCCCGCTGCGAAAGCAGGCGCGCGCATTGTCCGGCTCACCGTCCATCCAATAGAGAATGCCGCGATAGTAATACGCCATCACCCGCTCGTACGGCTCGCCAATGAACGTCTTCTTCGATTCCTCGTGGAAATATCCGCGGGCCTTGCTTGCGTCCTTGTCCTTGCCATAAATGCCGCCGAGAGCCAGCAAAGCATCGTCGAGGTATTGCTTCGCTTCGGGGTATCGGCCCGCGCGCATGCAGGCCGCGGCAGTGCGATATTCCCAGAGCACCTTGTCCCGTTTCGGTCCGTTCGCGATCGCGTTCGGGCCATCCACCAGAATGTTGCCAGTCAGCACAACCGCCGGTTTCTTTTCCGTGGTCGCACAGCCGCTGAAGAGAAGCAGCGACGTCACGGCGAGACATGCCGCACAAAGTTTTTTCATCGTGCCATGAGCCGAAGGATCGGCTGCTCAGCGGTAAGCCGCGTCTTCCAAGCCCTGCTTCTTGATCTCCGCCGAGCTCTCCCAAATGATGTCGCTCGTGCGCGCATCGATGAGTTGGAAGGCGTAAAGGATGTAATCGCTCGTTCCGGCGCTGGTCTTGGTCGTCAGCCCTTGCAGGCTGCCGGTCAGGAAAAAGTCCGCGCCTTTGAACTCCACGATTTTCGGATCCGAAGTGGAAGTGACCTGGCCGGACAACTTCAGATCGCGCTCATGTTGCAGCGCATCCATGCGGTCACGCGCCAGGAACAGCACCTTGCCCGCCGCCTTTTCATTCAACTGCGCCCGGATGCGCGTCAGGAAAATGTCCTTGTTGATCGGAAACCGCGTTTCATTCTTCACCGGATCCAGCACCACGCGCGGGACCCCCTGGGCTCCGGCGATTTGCGGGATGCCCAAAATGCCGCGAGCCATCTTGTCCGTCACGGACACCAGGTCCTGCGATTCCACGCCTGTCCCCGCGACAAAACCGCGTTCGTCCGGGCGCATTTCCGTTACCGGGACGCCCGAAGGATTTTTCACGCCGCTCGAAGCACAGCCCGCCAGCCAGCCGGCGGTCGCGGTCACCATTAATACCGACCAATATTTGTTTTTAATCGTGTTCATAAAGCAACGCCTAGCATAGAGCAAATTCCGCGCCGAAAGGCAACCATTAGTTGCTCCTTCGCCACAGCCGCCAACTGGCGCAAACGAGCTTTTCATGCGCGCCGTCGATTCGACGAACGATCGCCTGTTTTATTCGTTCACATTTTGACCTGAATTTGGACAAGGCTGCCGCCAACTCCGCTTGTCTTTGGTTTCATTCAGGATTATAAAACTACCCGAACGATCTTTTGGTCAATGCCGTTCGAGCGCAAACAATGAATCGATATCAGCCCGCTTTTTAATCTGCTGCCATGCTTGCCCGACGCGTCATTCCCTGTCTTGATGTCCACGATGGCCGTGTCACTCGCGGTGTGCAATTCGGCAAGGCCGAAGCCGGCGAACTCCGCAACGTGGGCGATCCCGTCGAACTGGCCATGCGCTACAACGAGCAGGGCGCCGACGAAATGGTTTTCTTTGACATCACCGCCAGCGCCCATGGCCGCGCCAGCATGATCAACGTCATCGAGCGCGCGGCCGACCAATGTTTCATGCCCCTCACGGTGGGCGGCGGCATCCGCACGGTCGAGGACATGCACGCCATGCTCCGCGCCGGCGCGGACAAGACGAGCATCAACTCCTCCGCCCTGGCCACGCCGGATTTGATTCGCGCCGGCGCGGAAAAATTCGGCAGCCAATGCATTGTGGTTTCCATTGACGCCAAAAAAGTCGCGCCCGACCGTTGGGAGGTTTTCTCGCACGGTGGCCGGAAATCCACCGGCTTGGAAGCGGTCGATTGGGCCAGGCGCGCCGTCTCTCTTGGCGCGGGCGAAATCGTGCTGAACAGCATCGACGCCGATGGGACCAAAGCCGGGTTCGACCTCGTTATCACTCGCCGCATCAGCGAAGCCGTCGGTGTGCCGGTGGTGGCCAGCGGCGGCGCCGGCACGCTCGAACACATGGCCGCCGTCCTGCTCGAAGGCAAGGCTGATGCGGTCCTGGCCGCCAGCATCTTCCATTTTGGCGAATATACCGTCGCCGACGTCAAACGCTTCCTTGCCTCGCAACAAATTCCGGTCCGGCTGGCATAGTTCACAGTTGCGGCTTCTGAACGGAGGCGGGAGATTCCGGTCGGCCGGTTTTACGCGGAGACTCAAATAAAATTAGATTTATTCAGTAAAGATTTAGAGCCTATCTCGGTAGGGCGCGTCACTCCGTGCGCGCCGACGGCGGGCAGAGGACTGCCCGCCCTACCGGGATAGGTTCTTAGCCAGGCCGGAACGCAGAGTTCCTGCCCTGCCCGACGATACGTTTCCTGTCCCGACAAAACTGGAGCTCCACGTTCCACACCTTATCGATGCGCTCCTTTCTCCGTTGTGTTAAACCTCACAAATCCAAGCCTCGGTCACGCAAGCCAAAAGAGGCTGTCGCCTCTGATTATATCTTATCTTCCTTCGCCCCACGCCAGAGCAACAGCAGTCCGCACCCCAACAAGCAAACCGCCGAAAGCACCGCACCGAGCAAAAAAGCTTTGTCCTCATACACCACGCTCACACGATGCCGCCCGGCGGGTACTTCCAATGCCTGGAACGCGTAGTTCGCCGGCCATAACGGTGTCTCCCGGCCATCCACGTAGGCGCGCCAGGGATGATAAAAAGTCTGCGCAACAGTCACCATCGCCTGCGCGGTGGCCTCGGTTTCGAACTCAAGCCGTTGCGCGCTCAACCGAACCGGAACCACTTTCGCCTCCACTTCGTTTGTCGCCGCGATATAGGCCTTTGCCGCGGTCGGTAGATATACCGTGTGCCGTGGATCGAACTCAGCACTGAACAATCCCGTGCCGATGTTGGTGCCGTCCGCAAAGATCGGCTTTTGTCCCGCCGCAATCAAAGGCTGAAACGAGTCGCGATTCGTCCAATCCAGACCTCCCGCATTCGTCACGGGCACGCTGATGTACGCGATGCCGAGAAAATCCTTGAACCCTTTCAACTCGGAGCCTTTGGCATCGAATTCGCCCAGCAAGGTAAGAATCTGGTGCGGCTCGCGCAAGTACGATGAGAAAAACCCATCGGTCTTCGGGACGCCGTCCAGCAAGTTGCAATTCGCGTAAAGCGCCAGACGCCGGCAAGTGTATTCCGCCACGGGTTCCGGCAGAAAGATTTTCGTGGCCAGATCGACGGCCGGAAGCGTCGGCATGGCGCGCGGTTCACCCATTTGCGGCGACGGAGCCAGCTTCATTTGCGAGCGCGAAAACCCGGGCATATAAACGGAACGCGCCAACGTCGGGTTGATCTTCGGCGCGTGGGTATAAATATCCGCCCAAAATAACAGCACCACCGAAAACGCCAGGAGCAACCGCCGGCGGAATTCCTGCTCGCCGCGCAGGACCGCGAGCAGCCCCAAAACCAACAGCAGGAAAACGGCCCGCCCCAGGGCGTTGTGCCAAATCATCGTCCAGTTCTCCCACGGCTTCGGATAAATCCGGTCCACGACCACGATCAACGCGATCAATCCCAACAGAGTCGCCAACACAACCCAGAGACTGCGACCGACGAGACTCGAGTTCATTCTCCCTCTCACTTCCGAGGGGAGAGGGCCGGGGTGAGGGATCCCATCATCCTTGATTTTGGAATCATTCGATCCTGAAACAGCCTGGGTAACCCAGTTTGTCCCATAAGCCGCGAGCAGTGGGAGGGCGAACACGGCAAGCACCACGAACTTGATTGGATAACGCATGAATCCCAACTGCGGTAACACCAATTTCACCCCCGAATAAAGATATCCCTGCGGCCCGAGTGCCATGACAACGCTCAGCACCAAAGCCGCAGCTAAAACCCAGACCCGGCGGTCGCGAATCCGCCAAATGGCCACCAGGGCCAGCGCGACCGTTCCGACGCCCGCGTAATACGACGGCGTCCAATACTGATCAGCCTGCGGATAAACTCCGTGGCCCGACGGAAAGCAGCGCAGGAGCGGCACCAGGAAGTTCGCCGGCCCGGTCAGCGGCATGGCCCAGCCCAGGTCGCTGAAGTTCACATCGCGGCTCGAATGGCGCAATAAATCCAAAAAGGGCAGCAATTGCGCCGCTGCCAGACCGCCCACGAGCAAGCCCACGCCTAGCGTCCGCCATAACACGCTGAGCCGCGAAATTTCGCCCCGAACAAATTCAGTCAGCCACAATAGTCCCAACAAGCACCAAGTCAGAAAAATAATTTCCGGCGATCCCGTCAGCATCTGCATCCCGCCCGCGAGGGCAGCCAGGCCGAGGCTTCGGCCTTCACGCCGCCGCCATGCTCGTTCCACCGCGAGCACCACCCACGGCATCCACGCCCATGCCGCGAGATTGCTGACCCAGTCCAGCATCTGCCAGCTAAGTCCGTTGAATGCGAACATTGCCCCGGCGACCGAGGCCGCGAGCGGGTTGCCCGTCCACCGGCGCGCCAGGAAGTACATTCCCACGCCGCTGAAAAACAGATGTCCGAGTTGAAAAATCCCCAGCGACCACGACAACGGGAACACGAGATAGAACAGCGTTGGCGGGTAAAGCGCGGACGTGTTCCATTGCGCGAGGAAAGGGATGCCGCAGTTGCTCAGCGGGTTCCACAGCGGAAATTCCCCGCGCCAGAAACATTCCCGCTGATAAAAGGCAACCGGGTAAGTATAAACGCCAAAGTCCCGATAGAAAAAAGTCGCCTGCCCGGTCACCACCTCACTGAAGGTCAACGCAATCAGCAACCCCAGCAACGCCGCAAACCGGCCCGCCGTAAACCAGTCCCCAATCCTCTGCCCGTGGCCGGCCAAGTCGGAGGCTGGCGCGGCCTCAGTCTCGCTCGAAGTCATGGGCTTCAGGATGGCGCTACTTGTAGGTGTTCTCCAGCTTTTTGACCCGGCCGTAAACCGGAGAGTTCTCAGGCACGCGGCTTTTGACCTCGGCAAAAATCTTCCGGGCTTCCGCCGGTTCGTCGCGTGAAATCTCCACGAGAAAATCCAGCTCGATCCAGGCCCGGCGCGGGTCCGCGACCGATTGGATGTACCGCCTCATCCAATTCCGCCAGGTCGTAATGCCGCCCGCTTTCGCTGCCTTGTAAGACGCTTCGAGACCGCTCGGCATGCCTTGCAACGATTCCTCGCTGACCTGGGTGGCGGCCTGTTTGGCAGCGAGGTCCCGATCGTGGCTGACCTGGTCCCAATAAAGCCATATCTCCCAGGCGCCGTACAGAACCAGGACAATGACGACCGCGCTAATCAGACCTTTTATCATGTTTCCTCCTTGCGTTCGATGCGCGCGCCAAGCTGGCGCAGTTTTCCATCAATATTTTCGTAACCACGATCCAGGTGATACACGCGGTTCACCAGTGTTTTTCCGCGCGCGGCCAAACCGGCAATGACCAAAGCCGCCGAGGCTCGCAGATCACTCGCCATCACCGGCGCTCCACTCAGCGGCCGGCCGCCTTTCACAATGGCGCTTGGCCCCTCAATCTCAATGTCGGCCCCCAATCGCGCCAGTTCGCTGACGTGCATGAAACGCGATTCAAAAATTCGTTCCGTGATGATGCTGATCCCGGGTGTCACCGCCATCAGGACCATCATCTGTGCCTGGGCGTCGGTGGGAAAACCGGCGTAGGGCAGCGTCGTGATATCGACGGGTTTGAGCCGGCCATTGCGCCGGACGTTCAAGGCCGTTCCGCGCCGCTCCACCTGCACGCCCGCGTCGTGCAATTTATCAAGCACCGCATGCATGTGGTCCGGTCGTGCGCCTCGCAAAGTCACTTCGCCATCCGTTGCCGCCGCCGCCAGCGCAAAGGTGGCCGCTTCGATCCGGTCCGGAATCACTTCATGCTCCGCCCCGTGCAATGCCTTCACGCCCGTGACGGTAATGGTCGGACTGCCGGCGCCGGTAATTTTTGCGCCCATCGCGGTCAGGAAATTCGCCAGGTCCACCACTTCCGGCTCGCACGCGGCGCTCTCGATGATCGTCACGCCCTCGGCCAGCGTTGCCGCCATCATCACATTGGCGGTGCCCAGCACGGTTGAGCCCGCCCGGCCGCCCAGGAATAAATCCGCGCCCGTCAAACGTCGCGCCTTGGCCCGAACGTAACCGCCCTCCACGGTAATTTTGGCCCCCAACGCCTCAAATCCCTTCAAATGCAAATTGATCGGCCGCGCCCCGATGATGCACCCGCCCGGCAGCGAAACCGTGGCCTGCTTCAACCGCGCCAGCAAAGGGCCCATGATGCAGATGGACCCGCGCATCTTGCGGATCAAATCGTAATCCCCCACGCCACGCACTTTCGCCGCGTGCACACGGAGCGTGTCGCCCTCGAATTTCACCTGCGCGCCGAGCGACATCAGTATCTGGCCCATGAATTTCACGTCGCTCAAGTCCGGCACGCGCCGGATCACGCACGGCTCCGCCGTCAACAACGTCGCCGCCATGATCGGCAACACGGCGTTCTTTGCGCCGCTGATCGTCACCTCGCCGTGCAACGGCACCCCGCCTTTAATTAACAAGCTGTCCATGACGTTTATTTCACCAACCGCGCTGCCAAAAATCTCAGGCGGCCACTGTAATCAGGTTTCACCTGCTCGACAACCCAGTTTTGGCGCTCGAACATTCCGCGAACCGCTTCAGCCTGTCCATCACCGAATTCAACCATGATCCGCCCGCCCAGCCGCAGGACCGCGCCGGCTTCGCGCGCCAGCCGCTCATAAAAATCCAGCCCCTGCGCGCCGCCATTCAAGGCCGGCCGCGGATCATAATCCCGCACTTCCGGCTCCAAAGTCTCAATCTCCGCCGCGGGGATGTAAGGGGGATTGGCCACGATCAGGTCAAAGGACATTCCAGCGGGCACGGCGGCAAAACCGTCACCCGACACGAATCGTATCCGATCCCCAACTTGATGCCGCGCCGCATTTTCGCGGGCCACTGCCAGCGCGTTTTCCGAAATATCCACGGCCACGATTTGCGCGGCGGGAACTTTAACCGCCAGCGTGATCGCCAGGCAACCGCTCCCGGTGCCGAAATCCAGCGCTGCGACTGGTTCCCGCGCGCCCGCGACCGCGCTTGCCCTGGCGTTTAAGAATTCCCAGCCCAGTTCCGCCAACTGCTCCGTTTCCGGGCGCGGCACCAGCACGGATTTGTTCACCGCCAATTCCAACCCGCAAAACGACGTCGAGCCGACAATATGTTGCAACGGCTCCCGTTGGCCCCGTCGCCGGACCAATTCCCGCACTTCATCCAATTCCACCGGAGTCAACACCCGCTCGAAATTCAAGTACAGGCCCATGCGCGGAAGCTTCAGCACATGCGCCAGCAGCAACTCCACCTGCAGCCGCGGTGATTCCACGCCCCGTTTGCCCAGGAATTCCGCGCTGCGTTGTATGACTTCGAGCACCGTCACCGGATTAATCTAGGCGGAATAGCCGGAGGCAGAAAGGGATTACTCGGAATGTTTGAGGATTGAGTTTACCCATTCAGCCACCCATACTCCACCGCGTGGGACGTCCCAATCAGGATCACCCGGCAAACGACTCCAACCGGAGTTCCGAAATCTTTTCTCAATGAAAGCCAGCTTGTTCCCCGTGTTCTTCGCCTTGCTCCTGCTTGCCCGGCCAGGCGCCGGCCAGTTAACCAATACCGGTCCGCGAGCCATGATTCCGACCCGACTCTCCGCCCCCGCACCCGCGCAGGCGCAGTATATGGCCGCACACATGCTCGCCTGCGCCGCGGAGAAAACCGACCCCGCCGCAATCGCAACGCGGACCTGGGCATTTGTGCTCCTGCGCTTGCCTCATCACGCCATTGCTTCCCTGAAAAGCGGGCCCGACACACTGCCGCGCGCCGAATTCCCGTTTCTTCAAGGGGAGGCTGCGCGGTTGCAGACCGAGCAAAAGGATGAACTGACGGATTTCCTGGCGGGTTATTTGCCCCTCGTCGAATCGAGCAATACTTTATACGCTGCGCACCTCGACAACCTCCGATCGGTCGCGGGCGGTGGCATGGTCTTGACCAACGAGGTCGCCGAAGGTCAGCCGGACGTCCGAAAGCTTGCTTCCGGAACGTGTCCGGCCATGGTTGTATTGAGGCTCTCCCGGCAATGGCTGGACGCGGCCTGCGCGCGCGGAGCTTACGCCAATCTGGCCGAACAATTGCGGGTCGTCGCCGAGTTGCGCCGCCATCCGCTGTGGGATTTGGTGGTGATCATTGCGCCGGCAAATTCCGACGCGCCTTTGACGGCCGAAGTTTTTGCAGGCGACGGTCCGGAGGGCCGCGCGAGCGCCACGATCCAGGCCAAACCGGCGTTGCTGGGAGGTCTGGGCCGCGACGAGAGCCAGACGGCTTTGGAGGAGTTCATTATCGCGGTGCTTGGGGCGGCGACAACATGAGCAAAAAAGCGGCACTATTTCCGTCTTGCGGCGCAGGCGGCTGAAACGTATGCGGCGTATTTGTTAGAAATCGTCGTCGTTTGTTGCGCTACCCAGAGGCGGCAGGTTGGGGTCAACTGGAATTTCGAATTTGAACAGGAGGAAACAGAGGGAACAGAGAAGGCGTGAATGGAAATTCTTCTCTGTTTCCTCTGTTTGCTCCTGTTGAACTTCTTTTCCGTGTTGTCATTGGTTCGCGCCCGGAAGAGTGGAAAGAAATATTCAGAGTTAATTTGCGTGTTCTGGCTGGGTATGCTCTGTTTGGCGGCGTCGGTGAAGCGCGGGATTGGGAGGGAATCCTTGAGGTAGCGGGGGCATCGCGCATTGGTGCGCGATCGTCGTCGGGTGTTGCACTACCCAGAGGCGGCAGGTTGGGGTCAACTGGAATTTCGGATTCGAACAGGAGGCAACAGAGGGAACAGAGAAGGCGTGAATGGAAATTCTTCTCTGTTTCCTCTGTTTGCTCCTGTTGAACTTCTTTTGGGAGGGAATCCTTGGGGTGGCGGGGGCGTCGCGCATTGGCGCGCGATCCAGCCTGCGCGCAGATGCTTCGGCGCGGCAAGGCGAATGAATTTGCCCGGCCCGGCAGGAACGATGTGTGCCGTCGAACGGCTACACTATTACTGGAACGGCTCTGGAGACGGCAGCGGCCCGAATCCGGGGCAGGTGTGACTGTCCTTCGCTCGGAAGCTTTCGCTGTTGCCAAGGCTTTGGCGGGACAAGCCGGCCCGGCAGGCAAGGTAAACAGAAGTCCGGATCCAAGCGTGTCACGGGTCTGCTGCAAAGCGGCACGGGTTGTCACGGGTCATGTCACGGGTCGCGCGTCAGTAAAGGCCCGTCTTTGTTGGGTTGTCACGGTGTCACGGGTCTGGACCCCGGAGGAGGCCCATGCAATGCGGAGCGCGGTTGGGAACGGGCCTTCGCCGGGGCGTTTGGCGAATCGGCGCTTGTTTTCCGGAAAACTTTCAGAACAATGTGGGACAAACGCATTTTTAAATACAATCCATGAGCGCGAAAGCCGCCAAACACAGAGACACTCCCGCCAGCCGCTGGATTTCATTCCGGCCCGAAATCAAGGTCGTCGATTGCACCATCCGCGACGGCGGCTTGATGAACAACCACCATTTTGATGACAAGCTCGTCAAGGCCATCTATGAAGTCTGTGTCGCCGCCGGTGTTGACTACATGGAGATCGGTTACAAGGCCTCCCGCAAGAACATCAAGCAGGGAGAGCATGGTTGTTGGAAATATTGCTGCGAGGAGGACATCCGGCGCATCGTCGGCGAGAACAAGACGGCGCTGAAGCTCGCCGTGATGGCCGATGCCGAGCGGTGTGATTATCACGATGACATTCCACCCAAGCGCGACAGCGTGGTGGACATGATTCGCGTCGCCACCTATATCAATCAAATTCCGACCGCGCTCGAAATGGTGAAGGACGCCCACGACAAAGGTTACGAAACCACGGTCAACCTGATGGCGGTCTCCACGGTGCCTGACCGTGAGTTGAACGAAGGGCTCGAAATGCTCGCGGAGTCCGAGGCAAAAGCGATCTATGTTGTGGACAGCTTCGGCGCGCTTTACAGCGAGCAGGTGCATTTCCTGGTGAAGAAATATCTGCATTATTGCAAACCCTCGAAAATCGAGGTGGGCGTGCACATGCACAACAACATGCAGCTCGCTTATGCCAATACCATCGAAGGCATCATCATGGGCGCAAATTATCTCGACGCCACCCTGGCGGGACTCGGGCGGGGCGCGGGCAACTGCCCGTTGGAGTTGCTCATCGGTTTTCTCCACAATCCGAAGTACAATCTGCGCGCCGTCCTCGAATGCGTTCAAAACCACGTCGAACCGATGCGCCGCAAGCTGCTTTGGGGCTACGATCTCCCCTACCTGCTCACCGGCCTGCTCAATCAACATCCCCGCACCGCCATCAAGTTCAAGGAAGCCGAACTCAAGGATGACAAAGGCGATATCCTGGACTTTTATGACATGGTGACGGAGCAGGATTGACCTTCGTTAATGTCCAATGGCAATCCAATGGCCAAGCGCCAATTGGGAGCTGGAGTTTGGGTGTTTTTGGTCCTTTGGCATTCGTGATTGGACATTCCCACCAGGCCACTTTCACATTGAACAGACCCGACGCCCGTCCTATTTTCGCTGCATGAAAAGAAGAATGATCATCGTTTGCCTCCTTTGCGTGGCCGCTGTGGTTCGGGCCCAGGACACCGCCTCCGCCGCGCTGTCCTCCCAGGAGGCCGAAGAGAATTACAAATCACTCCGCGGCAAAGTTCAGGACATGCTCGAAGCTCAGGCCGCGGACGCCAAGCGTATCCTCGGTCTGGAGAAGGAAATTGCGGAATTGCGCGAACAAATCGGCAAACCCAACACCAGCTACGCGAGTCAGGACGAGCTCAAACGCCTCGCCGAAACCGTCCAGGAAATCGACCGCAAACGCGAAGCCGACACCAAGCACATCCTGGACGAGTTCGCCAAAATCGGAAAGATGGTTGCCGCCACGCCACCGTCACGCACGCCGGTGAAGCCGCCGACCATTGATCCTCCAGCAACCCCCAAGGACAGGAATGAGGATGGTTTCACGTATCAAATCAAAGCCGGCGACAATTTGTCGCTAATCGCGCAGGCTTATCGCGAACAGGAGGGACTCAAAGTTACGGTGAAGCAGATCCTCGAAGCCAACCCCGGCCTCAATGCGGATAAACTCATCATTGGCAAAAAAATCTTCATCCCCGCTCCAAAAACAACCGCGTCCAAATGATCCTCTCCAGGAGGCGGGCGGCTCTCGCGTCTCCAATCCCAAAGGGATTGCGTCCTCCAGCCCAGGGTTGCGAGGCACGAGCCACCTTGGGTTGGCATGGTAGAGAACTCTTCAACCCTGAAGGGGTTGTGGCTTTTGCCTCCAAGTGGAATCGATCCCACGCCGCCAAACTTGGACTGCTGGCCGTTCTCACGCTGGGCTTCACGACACCCTCCCGCGCCGCCGAGCCGGCCATTACCGCGGCGGACCTGCCACGCATGCCGGCGGTTGAACCGAAGGACGCGCCCAAAACTTTCCAGGTCAAGCCCGGCTTTCACATCGAACTGGTCGCCTCGGAACCGCTCGTGGCCAGCCCGGTCGCGCTGTCATTCGACGAACGCGGGCGGATGTTCGTGGTGGAGATGATCGATTACTCCGAGCGCCGGGACGAGGTGCCCCATCTTGGTCGCATCCGGATGCTTGAGGACACGAACGGTGACGGCGTCTTCGACAAGAGCACGGTTTTCGCAGACAACCTGCCGTGGCCGACTGCCGTCTTTTGCTACCACGGCGGCGTTTTCGTCGGATCAACGCCGGACATTCTCTATTTGAAGGACACCAACGGCAATGGAAGAGCCGACGTGCGCGAAGTTGTTTTCACAGGGTTTGCGGAAGGCATGAAGCGCGTCAACGTACAGGAGATGTTAAACTCTTTTATCTGGGGCCTGGACAATCGCATTCACGGCGCGACGAGCGGAGACGGCGGGCTGATCAAATCACTTCGCCATCCCGAAGCTCCGCGGGTCGATCTGCGCGGGCGGGATTTCGTGATCGATCCACGCGCGATGACGCTGGCTTCCGAAGCCGGCGGCGGCCAGCACGGGTTGAGCTTCGACGATTGGGGGCGGCGCTTCGCTTGCAACAACAGTGATCACATTCGCCTTTTCATGTATGACGACCGCTACGCCGCGCGCAATCCGTTCCATGTCATGCCGCCACCGCTGGCGAGCATCGCCGTGGATGGCCCCGCCGCAGAGGTCTATCGCATCAGCCCGGAGGAGCCGTGGCGTGTGATTCGCACCCGGTGGCGCGTGGCGGGATTGGTGTCCGGACCGGTGGAAGGCGGCGGCCGTTCGGCGGGTTACTTCACGGGCGCAACCGGCACGCTGATTTATCGCGGAGACGCATTCCCAAGTGAGTTTCGCGACAACGCCTTCGTGGGCGACGCTGGCGGCAACTTGGTGCATCGCAAAATCCTTTCTCCGGACGACGTGGGCCTCAAAGCCCAGCGCGCGCCCGGCGAGGAGAAAATGGAATTCGCGGCCTCGCGCGACACCTGGTTTCGGCCGGTGCAGTTTGCAAACGCGCCGGATGGCACTTTGTATGTCATCGACATGTATCGTGAGATCATCGAGCACCCGTGGTCGCTCCCCGCGAACATCAAGAAATTCCTGGATTTGAATAGCGGCAATGATCGCGGGCGCATCTATCGGATAGTACCGGACGGTTTCAAGCAGCCTCCGTTCCCTCGCTTGGACACCGCGAGCACGGCGGAACTGGTGGCGACACTCGAAAGCCCGAACGGCTGGTATCGCGACACCGCCGCGCGATTGCTTTATGAACGCCAGGACAAGACGGCAGCGCCCCAGTTGGCGAAACTCCTCGAAAGTTCGAACTCCCCCCTGGCGCGACTCCATGCGTTGCATGCGCTCGACGGCCTGAACGCGTTGGAAGCAACCCACGTGCTAAAGGCACTCGATGACGAGGACGCCTGGGTGCGCGCGCACGCCATCAAACTTGCCGAGCATTTTGTTTCGGACCCCAAACAGGCTCATGCGATTTTTGAAAAGATTGGAACCCTCGTTTCCGATCCTTCGAACATGGTCCGTTACCAACTCGCCTTCACGTTGGGCGAGTTCAGCGGAGGCGCGGATTTGCTGGCGGCAATTGCCCGGCGTGATGCTGACAGCCCCTGGATTCAAGCGGCAGTGCTGAGTTCACTCGCGCACGGGGCGGGCAATGTGTTCACCAGGCTTGCCGCCGATCAAAAGTTTTGCGCTTCCAAGTCCGGGCAGGATTTTTTGCGGCAACTCGTCCAGATTGTCGGCGCACAAAACCAATCCGCCGAGATTTCGGGCGTGCTCAAGTTCATCGCCCGGCTCGACGATCCCGGGCTGACGTTTTCGCTCGTGCGCTCGTTGGGAAATGGCTTGCAACGCGGCGGCAGTTCGCTGGAGCAAATCGATGCCGGCGGGAGTGTGAAAGCCGTGTTCGCTCAGGCAACCAGGACGGTGATGGATGGCAACGCCACTGAACCCGTGCGGTTGGAAGGTATTCAGCTTTTAGGACTGACGAGCTACAGTCAAGCCGGGCCGCCGCTGCTCTCCCTGCTGAACTCGAACGAAACTCAATTGGTTCAATTGGCGGCCGTTGCTGCCTTGGGACGTTTCCCCGAACCGCAGGTTGCCGGAGAATTGACCAGGCGGTGGGCCGTTTTTTCGCCACGCGTCCGGAGTGCCGCACTGGCTGCTTTATTGGCTCGCCCCGAACGGACGCTGGCCTTGCTGAATGGCATCCAAACGGGCATTGTGCCTGCCTCCGGCCTCACGACCGCGCAAGCGAAGTTCCTCCGTACGCACGCCAACAAAGCAACCCGTGAACTCGCCCTCAAAGTCCTGGGCAAGGAAATACCCAACCAGCGCCAGGAAGTGATCGACGCTTATCAATCAGCCTTGAGCCTCAAAGGCGATGCCGCCAAAGGAAAGGAAATTTACCTGCAACGCTGCACTTCCTGTCATCGCTCGGGCGGCAATGGATTTGCGCTTGGGCCGGACCTGGTTACGGTCAAAAACACCGGCAAGGAAAAATTGCTGGTCAACATTTTGGATCCGAGCCGCGAGGTCGCGCCCCAATACATCGCGTTTCAGATCGACACCAAGGATGGCGAGAGTTTGCTCGGAATCATCACCAGTGAAACGACTTCAAGCATCACCGTCCGCCAGGCCTACGGTAAGGAGGATGTGGTGCTCCGTTCCAACATGAAGGGCATGACCAGCCAGGGTCAATCCCTCATGCCGGAAGGCCTGGAACAAGGTTTGACGCCGCAGGACTTCGCAAATCTGTTGGAGTATATCTCCACCGCGGACGCGAAGTGAGACTGCGGCAACACGGGCGCAAGGTCGCGCCTCGCCCCACTTTAAGCTTGCGATGCGCACGCCATCGAACTAAGCCCATGTGGTCTGATTGTCGCGAATGGACGAGACGAAGTATTTTAAGGCCTCCTGCGCTCAGTGTGGAAACCACATCGAGTTTCCCGATGCTGCCCTGGGGCGCATGGTGGATTGTCCTCACTGCGGGCAACGCACCCAACTTCGAGTGGATAAAAAAGGCCCGCCTGAACCTGCGCAACCCGCCACATCGCCTCCGCCTTCTGAGGAGGAAACCTCCCAGCCTTCGGGGAGCCGTATCAACCTCCCCCTGATCGCCGCTGGTTGCGCCATCATTGCGCTGGCTGCGGGGGCTTTCTTCTGGAAGAAGCACCAGGCTCAGCCGCCACCGGCGACTTCGGTAAGCGTGAAGGTGAAGGAGCCAATCACGAACGCGTCTCTCCCGATAACATCGCCTTCTCCTGCAACTAATCCCCCACCCGCCCCGACACCACCGACAGCCCCTACGCAGCCGAAAGCGCTCAGCGACTTGAAGGCCGGGGACATTCAACTGGAGAAAGCCAAGGGCAGCAGTTTGGTTTACGCGATTGGCCAGCTTGACAACAACTCCGACTACCAACGTTTTGGCGTCAAGATTCAACTCGATATGTTAAATAAAGCCGGCGAGAAAATCGGCACCGCCCAGGACTATGTACCCGTTCTTGAACCACGCAAGAGTTGGCACTTTCGAGCGCTCGTCACCGATTCCAAAGCGGTGGCCTGCAAAGTAGCTTCCATCAAGGAAGACGAATGAAAGGAAATTGCCACTCGCCAGGTTCCAGGCTTTCGAGCAGCTTCCCGTTCCAGTTGAACCTGCTCACCCGCCATGAGTCCAAAAGCGCGCAACCGGCTGCTGGGAAGGTATGGAGTCCCGGCTTTGGCCGGCGAGGCGTCCGGGACCATGGCGAATATGAGCCCTCCACGCGCGCGCTCGATGGAACCTCCCGCCGGCCAAAGCCGGGACTCCATGCGTCAGCAGAGCGCACTCTTGATAATCAAGCACGGTTCCTCAAATTCATGCAGGGCTTCAAATTCCAATTATCTAAAAAGGGCGGTGCATGCGCGCATTGATCATTGGGTGCGGCTATGTGGGTGTGTCTTTGGGAGCGGAACTGGTCCGTCAAGGACACGCAGTTTTTGGCGTTCGACGCCTGGCTGAGGGGGACTTGAAAGCGGTGGGGATTGAACCGTTGGTGGCGGACATTACCCGGCCGGAGGATTTGGCGAAGTTGCCGGGGCCATTCGATTGGGTGGTCAATTGCGTTTCCTCAAGCAAGGGCGGCGTGGCGGAGTATCGGCAGGTGTATTGGCAAGGCACGCGGAATTTGATCGAATGGTTGTCCGCCGCGCCACCCCGGAAGTTCGTCTATACGAGCAGCACGAGCGTCTATGGCCAGACCGATGGTTCAAGTGTCAAGGAAACCAGTCCCACCGAACCCGCAAGCGAAACGGGCCGGGTGCTCGCGGAGACAGAACAGCTTCTCATTCAAGCGGCGCAGACCCAGGGCTTCCCGGCGGTAATTCTGCGCGTGGCAGGCATTTATGGGCCGGGACGCGGCCACCTTTTCCAGCAATACTTGAAAGGCGAAGCCAAAATTCCCGGTGACGGCCAGCGCATCATCAACATGATTCATCGGGATGATCTGGTTGCCACCATCATCGCGGCGCTCAAGAATGGCCGCCCTGGCGAGATTTATAATGCCGTGGATGACGAACCGATCGCCCAGATCCATTTTTTCCGCTGGCTTTCGGAAACTTTGGGCAAGGACATGCCTCCCTTCGTCGAGGCGGACAGCACTGAGCGCAAGCGAGGTCTGACCAACAAAAAGGTCCAGAATCGCAAGCTCAAGATGGAACTGGGTGGTCAGTTCAAATACCCCAATTTCAGAAAGGGCTATACCGCCGAAATTCAGCGCCTGGCGGACAATTCGTAATCGGGCGAAGCCAGGACAGTTGAATCTTTTGAATTACGGCCTTCTGCCCCGCCGCAACCACAAGAGAATTCCGACCCCGCCTGCCCCGAGCAGAACCACTGAAGAAGGTTCGGGAAGTGCCGTGAATTGCGGCGCGTCGCAGATCAAGTTTTGATTGCCCCCGGGACTGGAATTGACGACGCCAGAAGGATCAATGTTGGTGATCCAACCTGCGTTCAAGATAGAGACAAAATGTCTCTATCGGGCACAAAATGGCGACCCAAAGTGTGCCATTATTACCCACATTAACTTTTGGATATTTTTCACAATATATTAATAATAAGCATATTAGGTAATTTTTAACCCACCCTTAACCGCTGGCATATCTATAGCTAATACAGGAGCTGGTTACATTTTAAACCAGAACATTAACCAGAACGAAAGGAAACAAACTTATGAGTAATCTGACCAGATGGCAGCGGTCCGACCTCTCGGCTTGGCCCGGGTTCGGTCGTTTATTTGGACTCCGTAATGAACTGGATCGTCTGTTTGAACCCTTTGCCGAACTGACGCGCGGTTCCCAACTTTTGAGCGTGTGGAATCCCGCTGTGGACGTGTTCGAAGACAAGGACAGCATCATTGTGAAGGCCGAACTTCCCGGCATGAAGAAGGAGGACATCGACGTTTCGCTCCACGACGGCGCCCTGAGTGTTTCCGGCGAACGCAAGAGCGAAGAAAAGTTCGAGGATGCGGAAACTTACCGCTCCGAGCGGTTCGTGGGACGCTTCCACCGGACTGTGACGCTTCCTTCTCCCGTAAGCGCCGACAAGGTAAAGGCGCAATACAAGGACGGCATTCTCATGATCACACTGCCGAAGACCGAGGAAGCGAAACCCAAGCAGATCGAAGTCAACGTCGCTTAAAAATCAACCGCGAAAACAAACAAACGAACACTATGAACACTGTCACGCAAAAGGAAACTCAACCTGACCTGCGCACGGCTGACCAAAACCAGAATGGCCGCCAGCAATTCGTCACCCCTGAAGTCAACATCTTCGAAACCAAGGACGGCTACGTCCTCCAGGCCGAGATGCCGGGCGTCAACAAGGATGGCCTTGACATCACGCTGGAGAACAACGAACTGACCCTCCACGGCCGCCGCGGCGATCAGCAGCCCAAGGCCACGGCGCTTTGGCGCGAGTCTTCGCTGGCGGATTACCGCAGGGTCTTCGAACTCGACCCCGCCATCGACACGGGGAAAATCGACGCCAAAATCGACCAGGGAGTGCTGACCTTGCGCCTGCCCAAATCTGAGCGGGTCAAGCCGCGCAAAGTGACCGTGAGCGACTAAGCCAATCCAACCTCCGGTTGCTCAAATGCGCGGAATGCCCCGGGCTTCTCAGGGAGCCCGGGGATTTTTGGCGATCTCTCAATAAAGTGCGGAGCACTGGAGCCCGCTCCACTGAGGCATTTCATCAAGCAACTTCTCACTATGATTTCCGGCCCGGTGCGCTTATTCTGGGGCCAATGAAGCAATGGATCACTGACTACGTAAGCGCCCAGAAATCGGCGCTGGACTCGATTCCGGCGAACGCGGTGGCGGAATTAATTGGCAAGCTGCAAAAAGCCCTCGCCGAAGACCGGCAGATTTTTGTCTTTGGCAATGGCGGCAGCGCGATGAACTCATCGCATTTTGTGACCGATCTTGGCAAGGGGTCGTCGGACAAGGTCGGCCGGCGTTTCCGCGTGCTGTCCTTGAACGATAACGTGGCCTGGATGACGGCGCTGGGCAATGATTATGCCTACGACCAGATCTTTGTCCGCCAGTTGGAAAACTACGCGCGGCCCGGCGACATCGTGATGGCCATGAGCGTAAGCGGCAATTCACCGAACGTCGTCAAAGCCCTGGAATGGGCGGCGGCGCATGGCGTGCACGTCATTGCTCTCGTCGGCGGCAAGCGCGGGCGCATGGCGGAAGTGGCGCATCAAACGATTGTCATCGATTCGACGCATTACGGCCGGGTCGAGGATGCGCAAATGGCGATTTGCCACATGCTTTGCTACGCCTTCATGGAGAATCCCGCCTTGGGCAAGGTGTAATACTGCGCCCTCGGACATTCCTGTCCGTCCCTACCGTGCGACTTGTGCGGCAGCGAATCCTCTGCTTCACTCCGCGGCGTGGTTCTGCCGTATAAGATTGCGACGTTGCTTTACTGCTTCAACGAGCGGGACGAAGTATTGCTGCTCGAACGGGCGCAGGAGCCAAATCGCGGCCTGTGGAGTCCTTGCGGGGGAAAACTGCATACGGAAACAGGCGAATCGCCGTACGCCTGCGCTTGCCGGGAAGCCCGGGAGGAAATCGCCCTCGAGATCAAGCCAGCCGACCTCCATCTGACGGGCCTCATCGCCGAGCAGGGATACCAAGGCCAAGCGCATTGGCTGATGTTTTTATTCGAGGTAAAGCCGCGGTTGAAAGCGCTTCCAGCGGCGCATCGGGAAGGAAGCTTTCGATTTTTTTCGCGCGCCGCCCTCGCGTCGCTGAATCTGCCGCAAACCGATCGCGAGCAAATCTGGCCATTGTTCTGGCGTCATCGCGGGGGATTTTTTGCGGCGTCCTGCCATTGCTTGCCCGATGGCCGGAATGAGTGGACCCCGGAGGAATCGAACGAGCCGACCCGCGCCTCATAAACAAGAGCCATGCCCGACGAACCGATTATCGACCTGCAAAGCGACCAATACTTCATGGGCGAAGCGTTGCGCCAGGCGGCGCGCGCGTACGAGGCGGAGGAAGTGCCCGTTGGCGCGGTTGTGGTCCGGGAGGGACGCATCATCGCGCGCGCCTTCAATCAGGTGGAACTTTTAAAGGACGCCACCGCCCATGCCGAGATGCTCGCCTTGACGCAAGCGGAAGAGGTGGTCGGCGACTGGCGCTTAACAGATTGCACCCTGTATGTCACCAAGGAGCCCTGCCCCATGTGCGCCGGGGCGATCGTTCACGTGCGCCTGGCCCGCGTGGTTTACGGCGTCACCGATCCCAAAGGCGGCGCGGCTGGCAGCGCGTTGAACCTGCTCCAATTCCCAACGCTCAACCATCGCTGCGAAATCACGAGCGGTGTGCGCGAAGCCGAATGTCGCGCCCTGCTGCAAACGTTCTTTGCCGAGCAAAGGGCCCGGCAATCGAAGGCCAACTGATCAGCTCACCGCGAGCAGCGACACTTTTTGGTTCTGCTCGTTTCGGGCAACGCCCTGAGCGCGGGGATCGAGCATGGGTTTCCCGTCCACCAGAAATTGGTAATGATGATGCCCGTGCGTCAGGGGAATTTGGACCAGCCACGCGCCATCAGGCTGCTGCTTCATGGGAAAAGCGGCGGGATCCCAATCATTGAAATCCCCGATGAGGCAAACATTTTTTGCGGCCGGCGCATGGCAAATGAAATTGACCGGCTTTTGCATTTTCTTGGCTGAATAACGATCCGGGTGGGCAATTTGAGTATTCGAACGGTGCATCTTAATACAACTTTCTAATTTCTCGAAGACCGGCAAACCTCCCTCGACGCTCGCCAAAATCTTCACGCGCAAAAAAAGAACACGCCACAATAATCCACGCAAGCCGAAAAGCAAAATTTCTGCCTCCAGAAATTTCGGGTCATTTTTTCCGTACTCCTTCGGACTTGGCGGGTCACAATTGAGTCAGACCAAAAGCCGGGCCGAAATGTTCAATGAAGCTTTGGCTTCTTCAACGAGTTCGCGAAACGTGCCAAACGAGCCTTGATCGTCTTGAAGCTGATGGATTGATAACGGGCGGTGATGCGCCGGAGTTCGAAAGCGGGCGTGCGCGCTGTGTTCACGCCGAACTCAGTGGTGCAGGCGCTTTCATACCCGGCTTCGAGCACCAACTCGCGGACCGCAGGGTTCCAATCGCCATACGGATAGCAGAAGTGCCGAACCGGCAAACCGAAGCGGTCCTCGAGCTTTTTTCGGCTGGCGGAGATTTCCTCCCGCGCGGCTTCGCGGCTGATCCTCGTGAGAAACGGGTGCGTCAAGGTATGCGAGCCAATGGCGTGCCCGGCTGAAAGCCATTCCTTGACTTGGGCGGCATTCATCAAAGTCTCGCGCACCTCGCCTTGTTGGACTTCCCATTCGTTGGATCGCCCGAGCAAATCAGCCACCAGAAATTGAATCGCGCGAAATTTATTCCGGGCCAGTGGTTCCAGGCCATGCGTCAACACGTTGGCAAAGCCGTCATCGAACGTCAGCACGACGCGCTTGTCCGGATTGCCGCTCTGTTCCGATGGCCTGCCGCAGGCGCTGGTGGAGAAACCCGCGCTTCGCAACTCCGAGAGTTGGTGCTCGAACAGCCTGCCGCTGACATAAAGCCCCTTGAGCCGCACACGCGCGGGACGCGGCCCGAGCTTGTGATACATCAGCATGGGCAAGCCTGTCGCAAACAAGCCCGCAAACGGCTTCAGCCCGGTGTAGTACGCTGGAACGGAGGACAACACGGACCTAGAAGTAACAAGCCCGGCAAGGTAACACAATTCCGGAGCGAGCGCCTCACCATGGCCGATCCAACAGCCTGCACAATCCGTAGCAGCATCCCCGGCGCCTCACCCCTTCACAAAGAACGCATCTGCTTGCAACAACTCTCCCGTCACCGAGCGGCAGGCTTCGCTCAACTCGACCAGTTGAAATCCGCAGCCGGTCAACGCGGCGTAGAGATCGCTGAAGGTTGAAGACCCGGAATACAAAGGCTTAAACGAACATTCCGTCCAAACCCGCTTCGTCCGCTTCAGTGTCTCCCGCCCGCCGGCCAAAACCAGGTGTTCCACGCCTTGAACGTCGATTTTCAGCAGATCGATGGTCGAAACATTTGCTTCGGCAACAATGCTGTCCAGCGTGCGTTGGGCACACGACAGAACACGTTCCTTGCCCACGAGCAGAGAGTTTAGTTCAGGCAAGTCGCGGCGCAACGGCAGCAGCGAAGCCGTGGCCTCGTCATCGTTGACCCGCAGATCAGTGACGCCGGATTTGTCGGCGAGCGCGCACTCGAAGATTCGATAATCAGCCTCCGGAAAACGTTCCCGCAGTTTGGCCGCTTTGTGCGGCAGCGGCTCGACCATCACGCCGGCATGCAAACCGCAATAGCACGCCAGCCCGAACGTGAAATCTCCGTTATACGCGCCCACATCCACCAGATGGATGGGTTCGTCCCGGCGCAAGTGCTTCAGCAAAGTCTGGGGAATCCCATAAAGGCCGGCATAGGGAATGCCGAGCGTGGCGTGCAAGGTTTCGCGCCAGAAAGTCTTGAGCCGGCGTCGAAACAGAGGCTTGCCTTTGATCATGGATTCGCCGTTCCCGCAGCCAGGCGGCGTCGCGCGAAACGCCGTTTGAAAAAAAAGCGCACGCACCGCACCGGCGTATCCAGCCAGATTTCCTTCCACAACTGGAACCGCTCCTGCGGCGTGCTCAAAGAGAATGCCGCGCCTCGGGGCACATACCAGTTGTTGCACCCGGTGCGTTTGACGAGCCGATAACCGCGCCCCACGATCCAGCGATGCACGGACAACCGTTGCAAGTGGTCCTCGATCAACAAAACTGCTGGACGATGCCGCGGCAGGTCAAAACCGTTGAGCACTTCCAACTCCGCCCCCTCGACATCGAGGGAAACGAAATCAAGCTTGGGATTGCCCGCTTCGGTCAGCACCTGGTCCAAGGTTCGGATTTCGACTTCCTCGGTGCGCTCTCGGGAAACGCCGTCCTGCAACACCAATCCCGAAAGCGCATCGCTGCCGGCTGCCACCGAGAAGCGCGCGCGACCGCATTGCTCCGGCGAGCCAAGGGCCAATTGGAAAACCCGGCTGCGCGGACGTTCCCGGCGAAGCACTTCGCAATTGGCGGTCAGTGGTTCGACGAGAATGCCCGTCCAGCCGTTTTGCTCGAACAACCAGGTCTGGCTGCAGAGCGTCGGATGATTGGCGCCCGCTTCCAGAAAGAATCCCTGCTTCCGCCCGCCAAAGTATTTCCATAGCAACAGGTCTTCGCCAAACTGGGAATACGAATTCATTCACTCGGGATTATGGTGCACCTGTCCCAACGAGGCAAGGATGGAGGAGGGCAGGCCCAATCCTGCTGCGGAACGCAGAGCTCCGGCTCGGTTCGATGATGCGCCTCGTATCCGGGCGGACTGGAGTTCCGCGCCCCTTCCGGCAGCCCCGTCATGGGAGCGACGCCTATCCCACCTGTGGTACGATTATGTCATCCAATCTCCTACACTACGTAAGCAATCTTCACCTTGGCCGTCGCCCGAAATGGGGCGAAAATAGCTGCCATGGTTTTGTGAATTTACCCGGCCCAGCCGCGAAACAGCAATTAATGGTCAGCTATGAGCAAAACCCGGCCTTCAGTAGACGTGCGATCCCGTCGATGTTTGGTACTATAGGTGCTTTTGTGACACGCGGAGCCCGAAATATGATGAAAAAATCAGCCCAGGCTCAAACCAGCCCGGGGTTCAGCATTAAACAAGACCATGGCCAGCACGTTACCGGGCGCTGGGCTGCGCTTCTTGTGAGCTGTCTTTGCGCGTGGCTCGGCAGTGTCCCATCTTGGGGCGATCAGGCGGCGGCACCCGAGGAGATCACCACATTCCACCAGTTTTACGCTCTGTCCTCGGAACTTGCCTCGAACGGCGCGCCGGTCCGGCTCAAAGGGACGGTGGTCTGTTACGACACGGGATGGAATCAGTTGTACGTTCATGACGGAGTCGAAGTCGCCTGGTTGAGCGCCCATGATTTTCAAACCAACCTCCAGGCGGGCTTGAATATCGAGATCACTGGGTCCACTACTTCCGGGCTGGGCGGCCCGGCCTTGACCAACCTTCACCTGCAAGTGCTTGGCCATGGAACGTTGCCAAAGGCCAAACGTCTTGAGCTCACAGAGCTGAGCAACGACTTGGGGCAATGGGTTGAAGTCAAGGGCTCCGTCAGGGTGGCGGATACCAGCCAGGAACGCCTCGCTCTGGTGCTTCAGGACAAAAGCCTGTCGTGCCTTGTCTATGTGATGGGGTTGCCGACAACCAACGATTTTAAATGGCTGCCGGGTTCCAACGTCCGCCTACGCGGAATCAATGCGAGCAAGGTAATTGGAGGCCGCCTCGACTCGGCTTGCATCTTCGTGCCGGGGCTGGATGAAGTCACCGTCCTCGAACATGGTCCCAAACCTTCGGAAATGCCAGTCGTATCAATTGACGCCCTGCTGAACCGGGACCTCGGTTCCTGGACCAACAACCCCGTGCATTTGAATGGTCTGATCGTTTCCTACAAGCCGGGCGAATCGCTGATAGTTAAAGACGCCACGGGTTTCATCCGCGCCCGGGTGGTCCAATTTACCGGGGCTCAAGTGGATGAGCGCGTCGATGTGTGGGGATATCTAAGCGTTTTACCAAATGAAACCATTTTGCGCGACGCCTGCTTTGAGATCCAACATTCGTTGCCTGCCAATACTGCGCTGGCGTTGGCAAATCAATCTATCGCGAAGCCGTCCAGCAATGGTCCGGTGATTACCCGCCTTTCCGATATTTGCAAAATGAGTCGCGAGGAAGCATCTCGGGGCTTGCCGGTTCGATTACAGGGGATCGTCACTTACGCGGACCCGGATTGGGGCAACTGTTTCGTCCAGGACCGAAAGAACGCCATTTACGTTGCTCTCAGCCAAAAGGATGTTACTGAAGGTCAGTGGGTCGAAGTGACCGGTCAGGTCAGCCCCGGTGGTTTCGCTCCGGAAATAATCAATTCCAGCATCCGCTACTTATCGACCACGAACCTGCCGGAGCCGGTCAAAGTGGATCTCGAAGATTTGGCCAATGGACATTTGGATTCCCATTGGGTGCAACTGGAAGGCGTGGTCAGGCGGGTGACCGACGAATGGGGCCATACGACCCTGAGCCTGACCACACCCCAAGGCCGGTTCAAAGCCACGGTGCTCAAGCCAAACGACGGCCCCCCGCCGCCGAATCTGATTGACGCGCTGGTGAGTGTCCAGGGCGCTTGCACCTCCGAAATGAACACCCGCGGCCAATTGACCGGCATCAGTCTGCGCGTGCCGGGTTTCAAACAAGTGAGAATCCTGGAATCGGTGCCTGCCGACCCGTTCACGGTTCAGTCTGCGGCCATCAGTTCGGTTTCGACGTTTGATCCAGGCCGATTGGCTGGCCGCCGGGTGAAGGTGAGCGGCAGCGTCACCCTGGTTCTCCCGGAACAAGGGTTCTACATCCAGGATGCTTCGGGAGGCATTCGCGTTAGCAGCGCCCAAACCAACCAGCTTCAAATCGGCGATGTGGTCGATGTTCTTGGTTTCCCGGCCATGGGCGATTTTTCACCTTACTTGGAGGAAGCCACCTTTCGGCACACCGGTTCCGGCTCCGTGCCAAAGCCCCAACCTGCCACAGCTGAGGCGATTTTGCGTGACGGAACCAACGACGCGGTCCTCGTACAAATCGAGGCCTCGCTTGTCCAGCGCGTTCCTCATTCCGCTCATCCCAAACTCGTGCTTCAGTCCGGACCAATCCTTTTTACCGCCAGTTTGGCAACTCAATCTGCGGGCCAGGGCATTCCCTCCTTTCAAGTCGGCAGCTTGCTCCGGTTGACGGGCGTGTGCTCCATCCAGAGTGGCGAACGCCATGAGCCCGAATCCTTTCGTCTTCTGGTTTCAGACTCCCGGCAGGTGGCGCTCCTGAGCACCCCGCCTTGGTGGACGATTCAGCACAGCCTGATGCTTGCCGGCGGTCTGGCGCTGGGCGGGCTGTTGGCCTGGGCATGGAGCGGGTCGTTGCGCCGGCAGGTCCGGGCGCAAACTGAAGTTATCCGCCGAAATCACCAGGAGTTGGTTACCATTTCCCGGCAGGCCGGCATGGCCGAGGTCGCCACCGCCGTCCTGCATAATGTCGGCAATGTCCTCAACAGCATCAACGTTTCTGCTGCGGTCGTGACGGATGCGTTGCGCAAATCCAAAAGCGGCAATGTGTCCCGGGTTGCCACCATGATGCAGGAACACGCCGCGGATTTGGGCCGCTTCATGACCGAGGAAAAAGGACGCCAGTTGCCGGATTACCTCGTCAAATTGGGCGGAAAACTCCAGGAGGAAAACCGGTTCATTCTGAACGAACTCACCTCCCTCACCAACAACATCCAGCACATCAACGACATCGTGGCGATGCAGCAAAGTTACGCCAGGATCGGCGGCATGACGGAAAAGGTCAAAATCACGGATCTGGTCGAGGACGCCTTTCGCATGAACGTCGGCGCCTTGGACCGCCATCAAATCCAGCTCGTTCGCGAATACGACCCCTCCCATTCCCCCGAGATCATCGTGGATAAACACAAGGTGTTGCAGATACTCGTCAACCTCGTGAGCAACGCGAAATACGCATGCTCAGAGTCCGGCCAGCGGGACAAACGCCTCACCCTTCGCGTCACCAGCGGAGATGAACGGGTTAGAATATCCTGCGTGGACAACGGCGTGGGAATCGTTCGCGAAAATCTGACTCGGATTTTCAGCCACGGCTTTACCACGCGCAAAAACGGCCACGGCTTCGGGCTCCACAGTGCCGCTCTTGCCGCCAAAGAGTTGGGCGGCGCATTGCTGGCGTACAGCGAAGGCCCGGGCCAGGGCGCAACCTTTACCCTCGAACTGCCGCTATCACCGAAGCATTCATGATCGCTGACCTGCCACGACCCCAGGGAAAAAACGCCAGCCCGGCCGCCAATGTTGCGGGCCCGGACGGCTTGGATCCCTCGCGCGTCTTGATCATCGATGATACACAGGCAATCCACGGGGACTTTCATAAAATCCTGGCAAGCGTTCATGACTCCAGCCTGGAACAGGCGGACGCTGAATTGTTCGGCATTGAGGCGGACGTCACTTCGCGGGCCACCTTCGATCTGGATTCAGCCTATCAAGGCGAGGAAGGCCTGGCGCTGGTGCAGCGCGCCGTCCAGGCTGGCCGTTGTTATTCGATGGCGTTTGTCGATATACGGATGCCTCCAGGCTGGGATGGCGTCGAGACTGCCTCGCGGCTGTGGGCGGTCGATCCTGATCTCCAAATAGTCATTTGTACCGCCTATTCGGATTATTCCTGGGAAGAAATGGTCCAACGCCTGGGCAACCGCGACAGCCTCGTCATTCTCAAAAAGCCGTTTGACACCGTAGAGGTTCTCCAACTGACCCATGCCCTCACCAGAAAGTGGCTTCTCACCAGGCAGGCGAAGGCGCGCTTTGCCGAATTGGAGGCCAGAGTTGCGGAGCGAACCCGGGAATTGAGCGCCGTCAACAAAAAGTTGCTGCTCGATATCAGCCAGCGCGAGCGCGCGGAAGCCCGGCTGGCGGCGTTTTCGAATCTGAGCCAGCGGCTTAGCGTGACTAAAACCGCCCGGGAGGCGGGTCAGATCATTGTAAACGTGGCTGATGAGTTGCTCGGCTGGGACGCCTGCAGTTTCGCCCTCTACTCACCTGCGGAAAACAAGCTGCATGTCGTGTTGGAGATGGACACGATTGATGGCCGGCGTTCTCCTGATGGTGCGGTTTATGGCCCCATGGAACCGTCCCCGCTCGCGCGCCGGACGATCCAGGGTGGCGCCCAGTTGATTTTGAAGGACAAACCGGACCAACTGGCGGCGGACGGCGTGCCATTTGGCGATGCTGCGCGCCCTTCGGCGTCGATTCTTTTTGTTCCGGTCCGCGACGCCTCGGTCGTCATCGGCGTCCTTTCCATTCACAGTTACACTCCCAACGCCTATAATCATCAAAGTTTGGAGACTCTCCAAAGTTTGGCGGATCATTGCGGCGGGGCTTTGGAGCGGATCCGCACTGAAGAAGCTCTGCGCGCCGCCCAGGACCGATTGAACCATCTGCTCCGTCAAAGTCCGGCCGTCATCTATTCGTTCAGGACCGGCGGTGAAATGAACACCCCGGCTTGGGTAAGCGAAAACGCCACCCATCTGGTCGGTTACTCGCCTGCCGAATGCACCCTCCCCAACTGGTGGTCCACCCACGTTCACCCGGGTGATCGGGACAGCGTCATGGCGGAGCGTGCCCGGCACTCGCTGGAACACGAGGCCACGCTCGAGTATCGGCTTCGCCACAAAAATGGCGAATACCGATGGGTTCGGGACCAATATCGGCGGATGAGCGATTCGGGTGCAGCCTCCGGCGAGGTCGTCGGCACCTGGATGGATGTCACCGCCCAAAAGGAACTGGAAGAACAACTGCGGCAGGCGCAAAAGATGGAAGCCGTCGGCCAGCTTGCCGGCGGCGTGGCTCACGATTTCAACAATCTTCTGGCGGTCATTCTCGGCAATACCGAACTGGTATTGATGACCGCCCGGTCCAGTCTTTCGGAGCAAACCATCGAATGTCTCAACCAGGTGACCGCGGCCTCGCAACGGGCCACCAACCTGACCCGGCAGTTGCTGGCCTTTAGCCGCAAACAGATCCTGCACTCGCGGCCCCTCAACCTGAACGACGTCATCGGCAACCTCACCAAGATGCTCAACCGGATTATCGGCGAAGACATCGAGCTGCACTGCACCTATGCTCGCTCGCTGCCTCCGGTCCAGGCTGACATCGGCATGCTCGAACAAGTCCTGGTAAATCTGGTGGTCAACGCGCGCGATGCGATGCCACAAGGGGGCGAGCTTCGGATCCAGACAGAAAAGTGCGCCTTCGCCAATTGCTCCCAGGAACACCCGGAAGCCCGGCCCGGTGACTTTGTGTGTTTGACTGTGACCGACACCGGCTCGGGTATTGCCTCCGAGCACTTGCCCCACCTGTTCGAGCCGTTTTTTACGACCAAGGAGGTTGGCAAGGGCACTGGCCTTGGTTTGGCGACCGTTCATGGCATCATTAAACAACACCAGGGTTGGATTGAAGTCGCCAGCCAGCCTCAAGCCGGAGCCATTTTCCGAATTTTCCTGCCCGTCTATTACGGCCCGTCGGTGCCCGAAGCGCAAATCGCGACTACCGTGACTCCGCGGGGAGGCAGCGAATCCATTCTCCTCGTGGAAGACGACGAATCGGTGTGCTCCCTGACTCGCCGCATGCTCATGGACTTTGGCTATCATGTGCAGGTGGCCCGCTCGGGACTCGAAGCCCTGGACTCGTGGCAGAACCGCACGAGAGAATTCAAGCTGCTTCTGACCGACATCGTCATGCCGAACGGGGTCAATGGCATTGAATTGGCCGAGCAACTCTGCGCACAGCAACCCGCCCTCAAGGTGCTCTTCATGAGTGGCTACAGCGGGGATGCGGTCGCCAAAAGAGGCTCCCTGGACGGGGGGCTGAAACATCGCCTGCTGCAAAAACCCTTTCGTTCTCAGGAACTCATCCAGATCGTTCGTCAGTGCCTGGACGAACCATGATCCTGGGCGGCGCTAACTAATTCGCCGCGCCCCGCTTATCCCGCGTCGGATGCTCAATGGCTGATTGACAAATCTGGGGCACCCCGCATCTTTTCGCTGACAAACGCTTGAATGAAAAATGAAGTCTCATTAGTGACGGGTGCAGCGGGTTTCATCGGCAGCCATCTCGTGGACCGGCTCCTGGATTCCGGCCACCGCGTCATCGGTGTGGACAACCTGATTTTGGGCCGGCGCGCCAACCTGGCCGACGCGGCCAAAAACGACCAGTTCAGTTTTGTGGAACTCGATGTCAACGACGTCGAAGCCGGCCTCGCTTTTCTGCGTGAGGAAACCGCGCGCAGCCCGATTCAAACTGTCTGGCATCTCGCCGCGAATTCGGACATTCAAGCGGGAGGGCTTGATCCCGACGTCGATCTCCGGCTCACTTTTCTTACGACCTATAACGTCTTGAAGTTGGCGCAAACCTTTAAAATCCCCCAAATCGTTTTCGCCTCCACCTCCGCCATCTATGGTGACAATGACCGCGTGCTCAAGGAAGACACCGGGCCGTTGTTCCCGGTTTCCAACTATGGCGCGATGAAGCTGGCGTCCGAAGGCATCATCACCGCCGCATTGGAACGGTTTCTCCAGCGCGCGTGGATTTGCCGCTTCCCAAACGTGGTGGGCGGCCGCGCCACGCACGGAGCGATTTTTGATTTTATCAAAAAGCTTCGGGCCAACCCGGCTGAATTGGAAGTCCTGGGCGACGGCTTGCAGGAGAAGCCGTATTTGCATGTCCGTGAGTTGGTGGACGCCATGCTGTTCATTTTCCAGCGCAGCCAGGAAAAGCTGAACTGCTTCAACATCGCCCCGGAGAAGGGCGCCAGCACCGTGCGGTCCATCGCCGAAGCGGTCGTGCGCGCCGCCGCGCCGGGCGCGCGCATCCGTTACACCGGTGGTTCGCGCGGCTGGGTCGGCGACGTGCCGCGCTTCCGCTACTCCACCGAAAAACTTAAAGCGCTCGGGTGGTCGCCAAAACTCTCTTCCGACGAAGCGGTCGAATTGGCCATCCGCGAAAACCTCGGGAGGGGGGCATGAAGCACGAATCGGGGTGGGGACGGCCCATCCCAAAAACTTCCCGCGTTCCAGCAGCCAATGGGCTCCAAGCCCCGGAGGGATGGCCGAGAATAGCCCATCCAACTCTCCGATCCGCCCCCAGCCCCTCCGCGACAGAACCTTCGGTGAATTTTCAAAGGCCATCAGCCCCGCGAACCAACCCATGAGCCAGGTCGTTATTCTTGCCGGTGGAATGGGCACGAGGCTGAGGGCGCGGTTGGGTGATTTGCCCAAGCCGATGATTCCCATCGCCGGCAAGCCGCTGCTGGAGCATCAAATCGAACTGGCCCGGCAGCATGGCTTCAACGATGTCCTTATCTTCGCCTGCTATCGGGCTGATCTGATCGAACGCCATTTCGGCGATGGGAGTCGCTGGGGGATGCGGATCCGCACGGTGGTCGAGCGCGAGCCGTTGGGAACGGCTGGCGCGGTGTTGGCCGGGTTTGATTTGTTGGCGGAGGAATTCGTGGTGATGTACGGCGATACGATGGTGAACGTGGATTTGGAACGAATCCGTCAGGCCCATCAACGCGCGCAGGCCAATGCCACGCTGCTATTGCATCCGAACGATCACCCGCTCGATTCCGATCTCGTGGAAATGGACACGGCGAGTTGGGTCACCGCCTTTCACAATCGCCCGCATCCCGCTGACCGTTGGTTCCAAAACCTTGTCAACGCGGGGCTTTACCTGATTCGGAAAGCCGCCTTGCATCCATGGATTTCTTCGAAGCAGGCGATGGATTTCGGCAAGGACCTTTTTCCCGCCATGCTGCAGCGGGGTGCGAGGCTGCTCGGTTACAACAGCCCGGAATATATCAAGGACATCGGCACTCCGGAGCGATACGACAAAATTTGCGCCGAGCACGCGGCGGGAGTGGTGCAGCGCAGTTCGCTGGGCACGCCGCAACGGGCGGTATTCCTCGATCGGGACGGCACGCTGATCAAGGAAGTGGACGGTTTGACCCGCGCCGACCAGTTGGAATTGCTCCCGAATGCGGCGGAGGCGGTTCGTGAATTGAACCATCACGGCTGGCGCGCGGTCCTCGTAACCAACCAACCGGTCGTGGCCAAGGGCTTTTGCACCGAATCCGATGTTCTCACAATCCACAACAAACTCGAAACCTTGCTGGGTCGCGAGCATGCGTTCCTCGACCGCATTTATTGGTGCCCGCACCATCCGGAAAAAGGGTTTCCCGGCGAACGGCCCGACTTGAAAATCGACTGTTCCTGCCGCAAACCCAAGCCCGGCTTGTTGCTTCAGGCGCAGCAGGAGTTGAACCTTGATCTCAATTCAAGCTGGCTGATCGGCGATTCCACCACGGACGTTGAAACTGCGCGCAACGCGGGCGTCAAATCCGTGCTCGTCCGCACCGGGCACGGCGGCCGGGACGGCAAATTCAGCGCCGCGCCGAATTTCACCGGGGATAACGTGCTCGACGCGGTGCGCATTCTTATGGCAAAAAGCATACCGTGATCATTAGTCGAACACCCTTGCGGATGAGCTTTGTGGGCGGCGGCACCGATTTGCCGGTATTTTACCGGCGCTTCGGCGGGGCGGTCGTGTCCACGGCCATCAACCAGTTCATCTACGTGACGGTGAACAAGAAGTTCGACGACCGGATTCGCGTAAGCTACTCGCGAACCGAAGAGGCACGTTCGCCGGAACGCGTCCGGCATCCGCTGGTGCGCGAGGGAATGAAAATGCTGGGCATCCGTGGCGGCATCGAGATCACCTCCGTGGCGGACATTCCGGCCAAAGGCACGGGCCTGGGCAGTTCGAGTTCGTTCACGGTGGGATTGCTGCATGTGCTGCATGCGTACGCGGAGCGTTATGCCAGCGCGGAGCAGTTGGCGCAGGAAGCTTGCGAGATCGAACTCACCCGCTGCGCCGAACCCATTGGCAAACAGGACCAATACGCCGCGGCCTTCGGCGGGCTGAATTTCATCCAATTCAACCAGGACGATTCCGTGGTCGTGGAGCCGATTATTTGCAAACGCCAAACCATCGAGCAGCTTCAGTCGCACATCCTGACCTTCTATACCGGCATTACGCGGAGTGCGTCGAACATCCTGCAACATCAACAGCGCGCCGTCGGCTCGGAGAAAAAGAAGCAAGCCGTGATGCGGCAGATGGCGGACCTGGCGCGGCAGTTGCGCCACGACTTGCAACAGAACCGCGCGGATGCCTTCGGGGAAATCATTCACGAAGGCTGGGCGCTCAAAAAAAGTCTCAGCCGAGGCATCACCAACGATCTGATTGATGACTGGTATGCGAAGGCGCGAAAAGCGGGCGCGGTGGGAGGCAAGCTGCTCGGCGCGGGCGCGGGCGGTTTCCTAATGTTTTACGCGCCCCCGGAACGGCACGGCGCCATCACGCAAGCGCTGGGCAACCTGCGCCGGGTGGACTTCCGCTTCGAGCCGCAAGGAAGCCGGATCATTTTTGTGCACCAGTAACGCGGTTCGTTCGATGAGATTCACCATCGTCACCCCCAGCTATAACAACTCGCAGTGGTTGCGACTCTGCATCCCGTCCGTGGCCGACCAGGAAGGCGTCGAGTTCGAACACATCGTGCAGGACGCCGGATCCACGGATGGCACGCAGGATTGGCTCCCCAAGGACAAGCGCGTGACGGCCGTGATTGAGAAGGACAAAGGGATGTATGACGCCATCAACCGCGGCTGGCGTCGCGGCAAGGGCGATTACGTCGCCTGGCTGAACTGCGACGAACAATACCTGCCGGGCGCGCTCAAGGCCGCTTCCGATTACGCGGAGCGGCATCCGGAGGTCGATTTAATCGTGGCGCACACAATCGTGGTCAATCCCGATGGGACCTATTTGTGCCATCGCCGTTCGCTGATGCCGCGGCTGCCACATTTGTGGTTGCGGTTTCCGATCCTGTCCTGCGCGCTTTTTCTCAAGCGAAAAACCCTCGAGGAGAAGCAGTTTTATTTTGACACCCAATGGCGGGACCTCGGCGACGTGCACTGGATGATGGACCTCGTGAAACGGGGCGCGCGCGCGGGTTTGCTGCATCGTTACACCTCCGTTTTCTACGAAACCGGCGACAACATGAACCTGAAGCCGAATGCGCGCCGGGAGAAGGAAGTGACCAACGGCATGATGCCCGGCTACGTGCGCACACTGGCCCCGGCGTTCATTTTCTGGCATCGGCTGCGTTTACTGGCGAGCGGGACATTTTTTCAGAAGCCGTTCGAGTTTTCGCTCCATACGCCCTCAAGTCCGGAAAAGCGGGTGACACATTCCGTTTCAAAACCCACCGCCATCTGGCGCGGGCCGGATGGAAATGTGAGGCAATGAGGAAAACACCAACCACCAGGTTCCAAACATCAGAAAAGCTCCAAGCAGCAAACAACGTCCTTGATGCTTGAAGTTTGGAGCTTTTCTGGTGTTTGGTTTTTGGAATTTGGTGTTTACGAAGCGATCAAACACGGATCGTACACCTAGACTCAAAGTGGTTTCCCGTTCTCAACCGCTGCGGCTCATTGCCCAGCCTCCGGCAGTTGCGCAGCGAGAAAGTCGTCCACCTTCTCGCGAACCTCAGCCTCAGTAATTTTCCAAAGGCAGTGCGGCTCCGGAAAACGACAGTAATCGGAACACGGTTTGTAAGGACAAGCCTTGCCTTCGATGTACACGGCGGACGGATGCAACGGCACAAACCAGGCGGGCACCTGGGGGCCGAACAGGGTGAAAGTGGGAATGCCCACGAAGGCGGCCAGGTGGCCGGGACCGGAGTCGTTGCCGATGAAAGCGCCCACGTCCGTCATCAGCCCCAGCAGTTCGCTGATGGTGGAGGGTGTGGCCACGGCGGTCTCACCGGCACGCAACCATTCCGCGCGCTGGTCCGGATCACAAACCACCTGCACGGAGTAATTTTGGGCGCGCAGATGCGCCACCAGCCTTTCATACCGGTCGAGCGGCCATACGCGGACCGGCCGGCGGGCGCCGGTGTGAACCAGCACGATGCGCCCGATTTGGCGCGGCGAAAGTTGGACCTCGTCGGCGGGCGGGAGTTGGAGGCCAAGCCCGCTCCCGATGGTGCGCCAATACTCGTAACGGTGCAGGCCGGGGTCGGGAAGCGCCAGGGGGTTCGTCAGGAACACGCGGCTGCCGATGTGCGGGAAACCAAAGCGCTGCTTTGCCCGCGTGAGAGCAAGAATGAGGTGGTCGCGCGGATCCCAGCGGGCGGACACGGCTACATCGAATCGGGCGCGGCGAAGTTTCCTGACTACCCGGCCCAGATCGCGCCAGGGCCATTCGTGAAGAAAGTATTTTCGGCTGAAAGCCGTCCAGGGCGCCTGGAACGGAACGACCTGGATCTCCGGCCAAAACCGGGCCTGCAAATCAAAGGCAAACGGCTTGGCAAGCACGGTCACGTCGAACCGCTCGGCGGCCCGCCGGATGAACGGAGAAGCGATGGCCAGATCGCCCACCTGCCAGAGTTCAACGATGAGCAGTTTCGGTTTCACGATGGGCGGCGGGCGATCAAGTACGCGGACCAACCGAGCCAATGGACGCGCGCGGTGTATTTTTTGCGGCTGCTTGGCAGGAATTGGTAGAGCAAATGGGAGGCGGCAAAAAGCCAGTTGCGCGACGTGCCCGAGGCAACCACCCGCAAACCTTCCTGCTCAACAAGTTGGGCCAGGGCGCCGATGGCGACCGGCTTTACGTGCGTCGGGTCATCGTAGAAATTGAGCGTAAAATTGCTGACGGCGCTGCCGCGCGGACTCGGCAGCGCGACCGTCTTCGGGTGCGGCGTCTCGAAATAAACCTCGCCGCCCGGTGGGAGCAGCCGTTTCACTTCCTGAATCAGGAGAGTCAGATCGTTCAGGTGTTCCACCAAATGCATGCAGGTGATGGCATTCATGGAACCATCCGGCCAGGGCAACCGGTCCTTTTGCAAGTCTCCCTGGTGAACGCGGCAGTTCGGGGGGTAATGCTCCGGGTGCGGCGCAAGATCGGCCGCGAACAGGCGGAGGTCCGGCCGGAGTTCGGCGATGTGGCGCAACGTTTCCCCGTCGGCGGAACCGAGATCCAGCAAGGCGGCAGCCTGCGGCGCGCGCGCGACAAAGCCCGCCCGGGTATCAAGCCAGGGAGCCTGGCGGAGTTTCGCCCAATTCATCGCGTGTACACATTAACCGCGCCGTCTTTGACCTTCCCGAAACTTAAGCCTCGGAAAACAACTTGCTCCAGCGCGGCAATGAAGCTTAGTTGGGGTCCAGAAGGGTGTAAAGGCGGAGAAGTCGGCCTGCTCGCGGCCTGGAGTCATGATTTTGCGCGGAAAAACGCTTGCGTCTGGCGGGCCCGTTGATTAGGTTTCGCGGCGCGTTTGATCTGGTAACGGTCCTTCCGCGTCGGTTCAGCCCCGCAGCCTTGCAGTGCGTTGGAAGTTTAGCCGGAGCAACTCCGAAGGCATTTGGGCCGGTTGGGCGACGGATCATGTGGGTTGGTAGCTCAGTTGGTAGAGCAGTGCCCTTTTAAGGCATTGGTCCAGGGTTCGAGTCCCTGCCAACCCACCATTCTTCTCTTAATTCTCTTAAGCCCTTTTCTGCGAGCAGCGACCGCGGGCTTTTTCCCACCACCGGGCTCGGGGATTTTGACCCTTCCCAGTTTGCACCTATGTTTACCAAGGTGAAGGTGTTTCACAACTGTGAGCGACCTCCCTTAAGGGTAGCATGATCTCGAAAAGCCGGTTCTTTCATCACTCGAGGCCTCAACTCGAGGCGCTCGCAATGGCGGTATTCAGCGTGATCGTTGCCACGCTCCTGCGCTGGCTCCTTGATCCGGTGTGGGGGGAGAACCATCCCATGTTGCTTTACTACGGAGTCGTCGCCATAACCGCCTGGTACGGAGGGTGGCGCGTCGCGCTCATAACAACAATTCTGAGTTGGGTGGCAGCAGACTGGTTTTTTATGGAGCCACGCCACAAACTCAATATCCTGGACCCGAAGCATTCGCTGGCGTGCGGGATTTTCCTCGCGATCGGCCTGGCTATCGCAGGATTAAGCGAGGCGGCCAAACGAGCGATCCATCGGGCCGAGACGAACACCAGGCGTGCCTGGGATGAAAGCGAGCTTCTAAAACGGGAAATAAACGAGCGCAAGCGGGTTGAAGCCGAACTCAAGTTCAGAGCGTACGTCCTGGCGCAAATCAGCGAAGCGGTGGCCGCCTTTGACATGAACGGCAGGCTTACTTATTGGAATCCCGCCGCTCAACGGCTGTACGGTTATACTGAGGCGGAGGCCCTGGGCCGGACGGCCGAGGAGTTGTTTCAATACCAGTGGCTTGGCGGGCAAAACCTGCCCATGGCGCTCGAAGCTTTGAGGAAGGACGGTTTTTGGCACAGCGAGAACATTCATAAACGGAAAAACGGACAGGAATTCTTTGTGGAGTCCAGCACCAGCCTGCTTCAGAATGAACACGGTGAAGTCATCAGTTATGTCTCCGTGCTCCGCGATATGACCGAGCGCAGGCGGGTGGAAAGAGAGTTGGCGCAATGGAGCCAGGAACTGGACCAGCGCGTCAAGGAGCGGACGGCACAACTGGAAAGCGCCTACAAGGAAATGGAAGCTTTTTGTTACTCCATTTCCCATGATTTGCGGGCGCCCATCCGGAGCATCCATTCGTTTACCCAGATTATGCGGGATGATTACGCCGCCGCGTTCGACGAAGCTGGCAGGAAGATGCTCGGTATCGTAATGCAGTCCAGCCTGCGGATGGATCAACTCATCTATGATTTGTTATATCTCTCGCGCGTGTCCCGGAGCGAGTTGCGCTCTCAACCCGTAAACTTAAGCACCCTGGCGCGAGCGGTTACGGACGCCCTCCAAAGTTCCGAGCCGCGCCGGGCGGCGGAGTTTGTCATCGCCCCGGACTTGGTGGTTCATGGGGATGAACGATTGTTGCGAATTGCTCTGGAAAACCTGCTTGGTAACGCCTGGAAGTTCACCGGGCGCATTCCGCGGAGCCGGATTGAATTTGGCGTTATTAGCCAAGCGGAGCACTGCGCTTATTTTGTGCGTGATAACGGGATAGGGTTTGACATGGCCTATGTCGGCAAGCTCTTTGGGACATTCCAACGCCTGCATTCCGAAGCCGATTTCCCCGGCACTGGAATCGGCTTGGTGACAGTACAACGGATCATTCACCGGCACGGCGGCCGGATATGGGCGGAAGGCGCTACTAATCAAGGCGCTACTTTTTACTTCACTCTTCCAGATGCCGCAGAACAAAAAGCCTTTGTGGGTAATCCACCCGGCCTGTGATCGAAGGCTGAACCGGTAGGGAGCGTGATGGCATGCGCGCCCTACCGGGATAGGTTGCCCGATTCAGTTCACGGCACAACCTTGGCGCGGTAAAATCGCTGCGGTATTGTGTTTGTATCCTTGAAGGTGAACGGGGACTGGTTCGTGAGGACCGAGGTCCAATTGGTCCCGGAAAGATTCGTGCTTACCTCGACGGCGTAGTTGCCTCCCGCCGTTCCGGTGACGGTGAATTGAATCTGTTTATTCGCCATGGCGGGCGAACCCAGAACCGGTGTCGCAGGCGGCGTCGGCGGCACTATATTGTAATCCCCGACGATGGGATAATGATCGCTGCCGGTAAAGTTGGTGCCGCTGCCGGTGAGCAAAATGTCGGCATAAATGGTCGCGGCACTCGGAACCGCGTTGGTAAACTCATCCAGCGAATGGTTGGCGGAACTGGTCGCCGAACCGCTCCGCGGCGTCGAACCATTATTGCCGAAGGTCTCGAACGCAAACGGATATTGCGCGGAGGGAAAGTTCCCGGAATCGAACGGGTCGGATGTATCCGGCGCCAACTGCAATCCTCCCTGGCTGTTATAAGCAGCGAACATCAGGGCATTTGGCAGTTGAATGTCAATGCGCGAGGTCAGCGAAGCCGTCGAATCGTTGTAAAGATACGTGGCATTGTCCCCGGAAATATTTCCCCAGGTGACGGTGGTCGGCGGCGTGGTTTTGGACATGGGGTCATAGGCCTGGGTCTGGTTGGTGTTCGCCCAGATCGCGCTGCCGTCGCTCCAGTCAATCCCGTCGGAAGTCGTCTGCCCGGTAAGACATTTGTAGGCGTTCTCGCCGCTCCCGTTGAAGAGGTTCCAGTCCCCGGAGTAAAGGATATGCGCCTTGGCCGGCAGGTTGTATTTCGCGTCGCTGCGGACCGCCTGCGCCTCGGCGTAGCGCGCGTCGCCGACCGAATCATCGCTCGTGCTCCGCGCGTGGCTGACATACATGTAAAAATCATTGCTCGACCCGTGGCCAGCCGGCCGGAGTTGATACACCATCGGCGCGCGTGTGACGCCGTTCACGCCGCCGCCGGGGGAAGAGGCCGCGGTGTAGGTGCCGTTCGACTGCAAGAGCACGGTCTGCCCGGTCTTTAGCGCCCGCGCGGACACAACCTGCACCGTGCTGGTTTTGTAAATCAGCCCGTCCGGTCCGCCGCCCGTGTTCGGATCGGTGGTCGGATCGAACGCGTAAGTGCCCGCACCATAAATGTTGTTCAGTTGCACAACAAAGTTCGAGAGCGTCGTCGAAGTCAGCTCTTCCACGCCCATCACGTCAACGGGCTGTGCGTTGGTGCCAAGGTGATGCAGGCCGATGGCTTGAACCACCGTGGGCAGGCTGTGCGTCGAGTTGGTGATGTTGTTAACGCTGTTCTGGTCGGAGCAATCAATGTTATAGGAGACGATGCGCAACGTGCGCGTCTGCGCCGGCGCCATCGAAACTGGAAGAATCGTCAAAATGATTCCTGCAAAAACTCCCTTTCGCAACCACGCCGGGAACAACAAATATTTTTTCACAACTGATTCCAAAATGCCGATAACGGGCAGACGAAGCATCGCGTTTGGGCGTTTATGCCGGAACGCGCCAGGGCTTGCCATTCCTGCACGGGTTGACATAATCAACAATCTTGCGTGGTTCTGTCAACCGCAAGGCAACCGCAAATGAATTTTCGCAAATTGCCATTCAGCCCGGCTAAGATGCGAATGCGACGTGAAACTGCCGATTTCTAAAATCTATGCCCTTGCTTAAACTGACCCGAATCAACAAAGGCGGGGAAGTCTATGTGAACAGCGAGCAGATTCGCTTCATCGAAATCGAAGGCCGCTCTTCCACCGTGAACATGGGGCCGGGGAACGTTTATTCCGTCGAGGAGACTCCCGAGGTCATTTCGGCCAGGCTCGAGGAAATGGAAACCTCGCGCATCAAAAACGCCCTGATCGCTTCCGAGGTTTTTCAGAAGAAGAGCTGAGGCACTTCGGGCCCGACTTCAGAAAGTTACGAAATGAAAACCGGCGTGAAGTTGCATTTCTCAATCGCAACGGACGCTGATGCAGAATCCATTGCTTCGCTGCGCACTGCGGTCGCAGAGCGTCTCACCCAGATCCATGGGCCAGGCCCCTGGTCATGGAAGGTTACGGCAAAGGGGGTGCGTTACAGCCTGCGGGCTTCACGCGTGTTGGTTGCGCGTGACGGCGACGACATCGTCGGCACGCTAAATCTGGCGACGAAAAAGCCTTGGGCGATTGATGTGGCTTACTTTACCGCCGTGCCAAAGTCGCTGTATCTTACAGCCATGGCGGTGGCCGCGGACAGGCAGCGGACTGGGATTGGACGAAGCCTGATCGAGCAGGCGCAAGCCATGGCCCGAACGTGGCCCGCTGATGCCATCCGTCTTGACGCCTACGACGCGAATGCAGGGGCGGGTGAATTCTATGCGAAGTGCGGCTTTCGGAAGGTCGGACGGGTGACTTATCGGGGAACACCGCTCATTTATTTTGAGGCCCTCCTTTAGGCTCGGTTTGGGTTAAAGCCACAGGGGTTTTTAGGTCAGCTTGAAGCGATCGGGGCCATTGGACGGGACTGCCCTGCATGGATCTTCCGGCCTCCTGCATCTCCCCACCTATACAAAGCGCAAAAGTCGAAGCAGTTTACTGCATGACAGTAAGGAGGAAGATGATGGATTCCCCATTGGAGCATTTGCCTTACAAAAATGTAATGCTCCAGAAAGGTTCCAGTCAGGCTCTCATGGGAAGGTTGGTTCAGAAACAATTAACAAGTTTCACACTAAACGGCAGCAAATCGACAATCGAGAATTATGAAACGAGCATACAATTATATCCTCTCCCGGGGACGGATCGGCGTGTTGGGACTGGCCCTGATCGTGGCGGGCTCCAGCCTGGCGCTCACCCGGATCGTCGTCGCGAGAGATACGGCAGCCAAAATCACTCCCGTCAATCTCACGGTCAGCGAAACCGATCTCCCGCGTGATGGGCGCTTTACCACGAGTTTCGCGCCGGTCATCAAAAAAGTGACTCCCAGCGTGGTGAAGGTCTATGTCACCACCAAATCGAAAACGATGTCGCCCCAGCAGATGCCATTTGGCGGTGACAACGACTTCTTCCGGCACTTCTTTGGCAACCAATTCAACTTCGACGAGCAGCAGGGCGGCCGGTCGCTGCGAACGCCGCCCCAGCATGGACTCGGCTCCGGTGTGATCATCGACAAGGATGGCTACATTATGACGAACAACCACGTCGTTGAAGATGCGGATACCATCCGTGTCGCCCTGAATGACGGGCGGGAATTCACCGGCAAAGTCATTGGCCGGGACCCGAAGACGGACATTGCGGTTCTCAAAATTGACGCCAAAAACCTGCCGTTCATAACAATCGCGGACAGCGACAAGATCGAGGTCGGCGACTTGTGCCTGGCCATCGGCAATCCCTTTGGGGTCGGACAGACCGTGACCATGGGCATCGTGAGCGCAACGGGCCGGGGTGGTTTGGGGACGGATTACGAGGATTACATCCAGACCGACGCGGCCATCAACCCCGGCAACTCCGGCGGAGCGCTGGTGGATGCGGAGGGACGCCTGATTGGCATCAACACGGCCATCCTGAGCCGCAGTGGTGGTTATCAAGGCATCGGTTTCGCGGTGCCGATCAACATGGCGCGCAGCGTGATGACCAGCCTGCTGACGAATGGACGTGTGGTGCGCGGTTACATGGGCGTGCTGATCCAGGACGTGACGCCGTCGCTGGCCAAGGAGTTCCAATTGCAGGACGAGAAGGGCGCGTTGGTGGGCGATGTGACGCCCAGAAGCCCTGCGGACAAGGCCGGTTTCAAAAGCGGTGACGTGATCCTCGACTTCAACAAGAAGCCGGTGACGGACAGCCGCCATTTGAAATTGCAGGTGGCCGAGACCACTCCGGGTTCCACGGTTCCGGTCAAGATTCTCCGTGACGGCAAACCCATGATGCTGGACGTGACCGTCAAGGAATTGCCGGGCGAGCAGGTGGCGAAGTCGGAAAACACGGAAGCCAATCCCAGCGACGCGCTGGACGGAGTCACCGTGGGCGACCTTGACCAGGGGGCCAGGCATCAATTCGAACTGCCGGCAAACGCCAAGGGCGCGCTGGTGACCAACGTGAATCAGGACTCTCCGTCCTATGAAGCGGGCTTGCGCCCGGGAGACGTGATCGAGGAGATCAACCGCAAGCCGGTACACAACGCCGACGAAGCGGTGAAGCTCAGCGAGAACATCAAGGACAAGACCATTCTGCTTAAGATTTGGAGCAAGGGTGGGAGCCGCTACCTCGTCGTGGACGAAAACAAAGCGGGCTAAGACGAGCTGGCAAGTGCGTGCGGAGCCTGGAGTGCGAAGCAAAGGAGACTCCGGCTCCGCACAATGCGGAGCAAATACCAAGCTCCAAGGACCAAGCACCAGATAAGCCCCAAGCTCCGGCAGCATCCTTTTTGGCGCTTGGTGTTTGAAACTTCTCTGGTACTTGATCCTTGGAGCTTGGCGCTTTCCCAACGGTTCTTTTTGCAGTCAACCGCGCTTTGGGTTATGTCTGATTCCGTTATGCGCATCCTGGTGGTTGAGGACGACGCCAAAATCGCTTCGTTTGTGGTGAATGGCCTCAAACAAAGCGGCTTTGCCGTGGACCGTTGTGCGGATGGCGAGGAAGGGCATCTCCTGGCCACCACCACGTCCTATGACGCGGCCATTGTCGATGTCATGCTGCCCAAGCTCGACGGCTTGACCCTGGTTCAAAAGCTCCGGAAAGGAGGGGTTCGCGTGCCGGTGATCATCCTGAGCGCCAAGGCGTCGGTGGATGATCGGGTCAAGGGTTTGCAGGCGGGCGGCGACGATTATCTGACCAAGCCGTTTGCCTTCTCGGAATTGCTCGCGCGCGTCCAGGCGTTGATTCGGCGCGCGACCAATGCCGCCGAACCGACCCGCCTGACGGTGGGTGATTTGCAACTCGACCTGCTTACCCGCGAGGTCACGCGGGCGGGAGAGAAGATCGATCTGCAGGCGCGTGAATTCGCACTGCTCGAATATCTGATGCGGCACGCCGGGCGTGCCGTGACCAAAACCATGATTTTGGAACATATCTGGGACTACAGTTTTGATCCGCAAACCAACGTGGTGGATGTGCTGGTCCACCGTTTGCGCCACAAGATCGACAAGGGAAAGCAGTTGCTCCACACCATCCGGGGCGTTGGCTATGTCCTCAAACCTGCTTAACCGTTTCGGCCGCACCATCAGCTTCCGGCTGAACCTGTGGTATGCCGCCATTTTTACCGTCAGCGCGTGCGCGTTGTTCGTTTTTCTCTATTTGTTGCTCGCGGTGGCGATTGGGTGGAAGGATCAGGAAGTCATTGACGCCAAGTTCAAGGAGTTCTCCACCGTCTATGAAGCGGGCGGCTTGCCGGCGTTGAAGAGCATGATTGACCGCAGCACCCACGGCATTCAGCGGGCTGACGACAAGCCGCTGTTCGTTCGCTGGGTGAGCCCCTACAAAAGCGTGGTGCTCCTGGCCGCGCCGCAGGATTGGGTTGCCTTCGATCCCAACGTCGTCAATGTGGGCGGCTCGCCGGCGCATCGCGTTTATCTCCGCGTTCCCAAGGACGCGGAAAAGGATCTCGTGCTGAAGTCGGACCAATTGTACGACGGATCGTGGTTGCAAGTGGGCCGCAGCACCAACAGCCGCGAGGCGGTGCTCAAGCCGTTTCGCCGGATTTTTTTCGCGGTGATGACGCCGATTGTTTTGTTTGGATTCGTCGGCGGCGCGTTCCTGGCGCATCGCGCGATGAAACCGGTGCGGGAAGTCGTCAGCACGGCGCGGTCAATCATCGACACCGGCAAGCTGGACGCGCGCGTGCCCGTGCGGCGGTCGGATGATGAATTGGATGAGATGGCCCAGCTTTTCAACCGGATGCTGGACAAGAACCAGGCGTTGATCAAGGGCATGCGCGAATCGTTGGATAACGTCGCGCATGACTTGCGCACCCCGCTCACGCGATTGCGCGGCACGGCGGAAGCCGCGTTGCACGCCGCACCCGGAACCGACGGCGCCCGGGAGGCGCTCGCCGATTGCGTCGAGGAATCCGACCGTGTGTTGACCATTCTCCAAACGCTCATGGATGTGGCCGAAGCGGAGGCCGGCGCGATGAAACTCGCCCGCGCGCGGGTGGACGTTTGCGCGCTGCTGAACGAGGTCATCGAGCTTTATCAATATGTGGCTGAGGAAAAGCGGATCACCGTGACGGCTGATTTTTCCGAGCCGTGCGAAGGTTCGATTGATCCCACGCGCATGCGGCAGGTGTTCGCCAACCTGCTCGACAACGCGATCAAGTACACCGGCGAAGGCGGCCAGGTGACTATTCAAGCCCGGCACGAAGACTCGAACCTCGTCGTCCGCTTCCGCGACACCGGCATGGGCATCCCCGCAGCGGAGCAGGAAAAGATTTGGGACCGGTTGTATCGGGGTGACAAAAGCCGGTCTCAACGCGGCCTGGGGCTTGGCTTGAGCCTGGTGCGGGCAGTCGTGCACGCTCACCAGGGGCGCGTGCAAGTCGTGAGCCAGCCGGATCAGGGGGCGGAGTTCACGGTGAGTATTCCGGGGGAATTGTCCGAGCATTCCAAAGGGACTCCGCTGTTAAACCCGGGGTTGGAAGAAACCAGCTATTCCGGGTTGGCAAAATAAAGCGCCATTCAAAGTCAATTCGCTAAATGAGTCGCTACTCGTCCGCCATTCTTTGTGATGCTTCCCAGCCACGTTGGGCTTGGCATGCAAGGAAGCATGAGTTATTGTGTGAGGATGAGCACTGTGGATGTAGCCACGTTAAAGGCCAACGCGGAGGAGTTGATCGCGAAAGCCATCGCCGGTGAGGCAACGGTAATTGAACAGAACGGCAAGCGCGCTGTGCTGCTGCCGTGCGAAGGAGTTGCCCCCGACTTTGAACTCGATCGTGAGACAGACCAATTATTGCGTACGCGGATCCAAGCTCCCGGACGTGAACCCAATCCAGCAGACTGGGAAGCTTTGCGGCAAAGCATCCGGCGGCAGTGAAGCTGATCGTCAAGTCCCCTGTCTGGGACGATCTGCGCGAGATCGGATCGCGAATCGCCGAAAATAACCCAGAGGCGGCGGATCGATTCTTCATGGAGGCGGAGGTGGCGTTCGGGTTGTTGAGATCCCATCCAGGCCTCGGTCGCCTGCGTAGCTTCTCCTTGCCCGGAGTGCGCTCATGGGTCATCCCGGCTTTTCCGAGGTATATCGTGTTCTACCTGCCGACACGAAGCGAAGTGCAGGTCCTGGCGGTGGTACATGGAGCGCGGGATGTGTCGGAGGTGTTAGCCAGCCGGTTAAAGTAGTCAAGTGGAACTGATCGCGCCAGGCGGCGTTGGCTCCAGCGCATTTCTTGACGCCATCATTGTATCAATCCTTCGGCAATAAATGGGTTTTGTCTAATGGCGGCAACGCTTTCCGGGCTTGTAAGTGGTGGGTTGGGGCCGGTCACCAATTTACCGGCACCTGTCTCGCCAGGACCTCCCGAGATCGGCGAAGTTCCGATAGTGGCTGTCATTGTCAGTCGGCCAATCGCAGCACAAAATAAGACTCCAGGCAACAACAGTGCCCCCGAGTCCCCGGTGCACCAGGCAAAAATGAAAACAGGAGAGAGCGAGCGAAAGCACGGCAAAGCAAATAAAAGGAGTCCGCAGTTGCGTTGCGAACGAGTGATTTGTTGTTGTGATCTCATCCGAACGTCCTTTAGTCAAATAAGCATCCAGTCTCTCGTAAACCTAAGGGCTGAATGCTAAAGGCCAAAATCTGAAATCTCGGGAGAGGGACCGAGAGCGAGGACGAGGACGAGCACGAGCACGATTAGGGGGCTTTGGGACCGGCCTTCGCTCGGAAGCTTCGGCCCGGCAAGCGGGGTGGGATAGGTCTGGAGGGAGTATATAATGAAAACACCAAATACCAGGCTCCAACCAAAGACTAAAGGGGCAGATTACACCTTGTCCGGCTCGGGATGTTGCCAGGGTGAACGGTAGGGGCGGCGAAGGCAGCGGTTGGCTTCGTCGTCGCCGATGACCTGGCCTTTGACTCCATCCCAGGCGAGGGAGCGGCCGAGTTTCATGGAGACGTTGGCCAGGATGCAGCAGGAACTGGAGATGTAGCCTTCCTCGATGTCCGCGACGGGCCGGCCGCGGTTCGTGATGCAGGTGAGCAGGTTTTGCATGTGCCGGCGGACGGCGGGCGCGCAATGTTTCTCCAATTCCTTTTCGGTCTTGTCCTCGGGAAATTGTTCAAGTTCGTAGGCGACGTCGCGGTGAATGGACTCGCCTTTGCCGTGCGGGATGAAGTCGTAGCTCCAGACGCTGGCTTTCAAGGTGCCTTTGTCACCGTAGAAGGTGGCGGCCCAGGGATACTTGGGATCAGGCGCTTCGCCCCAGGTGCGATGCTGCCAGATCACCTGGAGGTCATCGTATTGAAAGGTGGCGGTTTGCGTGTCAGCAATGTTCGCCTTGCTCGCTTTGCTCATCATGATGCCGCCGCTGGAACTGATGGTCTTGGGCCAGCCGAGATCCAGCATCCAACGAGTCATGTCAAACATGTGGATGCACATGTCACCGACGGTGCCATTGCCGTATTCCATGAACTGACGCCAGCCCTTGGGGTGAACCATGGCATTATAAGGGCGCATGGGCGCGGGGCCGGTCCACATTTCGTAATCGAGGTAATCGGGGGGCGCGGTGTCCGGCGCGGTGCGGTTCGGGTCTTTCGGGTAATAACAGCAAAGTTCAACCAGGCCGATCTTGCCGAGCTTGCCTTCCTTGACCAGTTCGCGAGCCTCGATGAGGTGCGGGGTGCTGCGGCGTTGCGTGCCCACCTGCACGACGCGCTGGTGCTTGCGCGCGGCGGCGAGCATCGCCTGGCCTTCCACCACGTCCACGCTGACCGGCTTCTGGACATAAACATCGGCGCCGGATTGGACGGCGGCGATCATCGCAAGGGCGTGCCAATGATCGGGTGTGCCGACCAACACGAGGTCGAGGTCCTTCTCCTTGAGCATCTCGCGGTAATCGCCGTAAGTGCGCGGCTTCTTCCTGGAGAGCTGGCGCGTTGCGACCAAGTCCGCGGCCTCGGAGAGCATTTGTTTGTCCACGTCACACAGCGAAACGACCTCGACGGGCGCGACCTGGACCAGGCGCAAGAGGTCGACTTTGCCGTACCAGCCGCAGCCGATAAGCCCGACGCGCTTTTTCTGGTTGGCGAAATCGGCGGCGTAGTTGTGAAAAGCGGACAGCGCCAACCCCGCGGCGCTGGTTTGGAGGAATCGGCGGCGGTTCATGGAAGCGATGGTATGGCAGCGCGCGTTTAAATACAAGCGGGGGGAAGCAAGTTCCAAGCACCAACATCCAAGCTTCAGAAAAGCCCCAAACAACAAACACCAACACACTCTCGGAGCTTGGTGCTTGAGATCTGGAGCTTGGATGTTGGTGCTTGAAATTTCAGCACTCCGACGTTTTCCAATGCGGCTCGACAAAGTGCCAAGCCGGGCGCATTGTGACTGGAATGGCATTCAATCCGGATTCGCGCCTGGACCAGTTGTGGAACGAGTACAGTCTCGCGTTCAAGGATTTCGATGATTTGACTCTGGCGCGCTGGCTGGCGCAAACGCTGGGCCAGTTGGAAGGCCGGACGTGGCGGTTGTCGCATCCATTGCTGGGCGCGTACCGGCTGGCGGCGCAACTGGCCTACCAGCGACAGGTGTGGTTGAAACGGCTGGCGACGACTCCCGCGGCGTACGCCGACGCGCCGTGTTGTCGCGCCCCGTTGTTGCCATTGCTGACCCGCGAGGTGCGGGAATCGGGCCTGATCTGCCAGCATTGCAACGAAACCCTGGTGCCGTTTGAAGAGATTCCCGACGAGCTGCGCGCGGAGCTGGACACCTGGGCCGGCCAATACGCGCCCGTGCATGCGGTGGCGCATTGGGATGATCGCCAGCGCAAAAGCGCGGGCAACTACGATCAGGCGTATGAGAATGCCGCCGCTGATGCCGAACGGCTGCTCGTCACCGTCGCCCGCGACATTATGCCCAAGTTCCTGGATTTTTATCCCGCCGCCGTGTGGGAGGACCAGGATGAGTGCTTGTCGGTGCAGCCGGAGGATATCGAGCTTTAATGTCCAATGACCAATGCCCGAAGAATGCCCAAGGCTCAAGTCTCAATGGGATTTGGAGTTTAGGCATTCTTTGCTCATTTGCCATTTGGACGTAGCGCATTGCAGTTGTCCCGCGCTCTCCCGCGGTGATATGATTTTGGGATGAAGTTCATCTTCCGGTGGGCATTCCGGTTGTTCATCCTGCTCCTTGTCTTGTTGGTGGCGGGCATTTTGTTGCTGGATACAATCGTGAAAGCGGCGGTCGAAAGCCGGATTCGCAAGGAAACCGGCATGGAGGTGAAAATCGGCAGCCTTTCGGTCGGCCTGATTTCACCGGTTTTTACGGTTGAGAATTTCAAACTCTATAACACCGCTGAATTCGGCGGGTCGCCGTTTTTGGATTTGCCCGAATTGTATGTGGTGTATGATCGTGGCTCGCTGTTCTCCCACAAAATCCACTACAAACTCATCCGCTTCAATCTCGCGGAGCTTAACCTGGTCCAGAACAAGCAGGGAAAAACGAACCTGCGCGCATTGCAGGACCGGCAGAAACAGGCCCGGCACAGCGCCGGAACGACCAAACCGGCGGAAGGCTCCGGCTTTAAATTCGCGGGAATCGAGACGTTGAATATCAGCCTGGGCAAAGCCACTCTTTTGAAAATGAACAACCCCAGCCAGCCATGGGAGCTTAAATTGAACGTGCGCAACAAAGTCGTTACTGGAATCAAGACCGACGAGGAGCTGAGCGACACTTTTTATCTGATCCTGCTGGAGGCCGGAGCAAAGCCCGCGCTCGAATTCACGGCGGACGCCGGCGGCGCACCGAAAAGCGCCGGGAAACAGTGAGTGCCTGCATAGGCTGGCTTCGATCAAAACAGAGGGTGGAGGGGTCGCCGCTGCGCCCTGCCATCGTGGTTGATCCGCTTGGCACCCGGCACGGGTCGGGGGCAAATGTCACGGGTTGTCACGGCTCGCGTCACGGGTCGCGCTTCAGAATAGGGCCGTTTTTATTGGGTTGTCACGGTGTCACGGGTCTGGACCCCCTGAGGGCCGAAATGCTAAAGGATGAAGGCTGCATGCTAAAGGCCAAGATCCGAAATCTCGGGAGAGGGACCGAGGACGAGCACGATTAGGGGGCTTTGGGACCGGCCTTCGCTCGGAAGCTTCGGCCCGGCAAGCGGGTTTCGACGGGTAAAACTGTGGAACGGCTTGGGACGATGGCGGCAAGGGATTCGACCTGAATTCAGGTGGTTTTTTGCGCGCGCCCAAGCTGCTCCGGCGCGATGGGGACATTACGAAACAGTTGAAATAGTATGGGCGGTAGGACATGGTTGTACGGATGGATAGCAATCAATTGGATGAACTGATGGTGTGCCGCCTGGATCAGACGCGGAAGGTGGTTGAGCCTTGTTCCATCGTGATCTTCGGCGCAAGCGGGGATCTGACAGCCCGCAAGCTTATCCCGGCCCTGTATCACCTGCACAAGGAGAAGCAGATGCCGCCCAAATACCGCGTGATCGGGTTCGCCCGGCGGGAGAAAACAGACGCGTCCTGGCGGGAGGAGCTGCGGCAGGCGCTGGATCAATTCTCGCGGACGAAACCGGTGGACGAAAAGGTATGGCAGGAGTTCTCGGCCAATCTGTTTTATTGCCAGGGCGAATTTTCCGATCTTTCAGCGTATCAGAAACTCGGAAAGTTGCTCGATTCGTTTGGCGACGAACAACTGAAGAACAACCTGTTGTTTTATCTGGCGACGTCCCCCAGCCAGTTTGGGGAAGTGGTGGAGCAATTATACAAAGCGGGGTTGCTGCACAAGGAGCAGGACAAGGGCTGGCAGCGCATCGTGGTGGAGAAGCCGTTCGGCCATGACCTCGAGTCGGCGATGCAATTGAACAGCGAGTTGACCAAGTACGCGCGCGAGCAGCAGGTGTTTCGCATCGACCATTATCTGGGCAAGGAGACGGTGCAGAACATTTTGATGTTTCGTTTTGCCAACTCGGTTTTCGAACGCCTTTGGAACCGGGACATGGTGGACCACGTGCAAATCACGGTGAGCGAGAATCTGGGCGTGGGCCAGCGCGGCGGCTATTACGAGGAAGCCGGGGCGCTGCGCGACATGGTGCAAAATCATTTGCTGCAGGTCATGGCGCTGGTGGGAATGGAGCCGCCGGTCTCGCTGGAGGCCGAATCGATGCGCGACGAGAAAGTGAAGCTGCTCAAGTCGATCCGTCCGCTGACACCCGATGACGTGGCGCGGCAGGTGGTGCGAGGGCAATACTTTGCGGGGGCGGTGGACGGTCAATTGCGCCCCGGTTACCGGCAGGAACCAAAGGTCAAGCCGGATTCAAACACGGAAACTTTCGTGGCGGTGAAACTTTTCGTGGACAATTGGCGGTGGTCGGGCGTGCCGTTTTATTTGCGAACGGGAAAATATCTGCCCCTGAGCGCCAGCGAAGTGCGGATTCAATTTCGGCCCACGCCCAATGTTTTATTCGCGGCGCAATGCGGCAATAAACTGGATCCGAACGCGCTGACGCTGCGTTTGCAGCCCAATGAAGGGATTTCAATTCGGTTCAACGGCAAAGTGCCGGGCACGAGCACGAGCGTGCGGCCCGTCCGGATGTCGTTCAGTTATAACAGCGAGTTTGGCGCCTACACCCCGGAGGCTTACGAGCGCCTCCTGCTCGAGGCCATGGCTGGAGATGCAACCTTGTTCATCCGGCGCGATGAAGTCGAGGCGGCATGGAGCATAGTCGATGCGATTCGCAAGGGATGGGAAGGCAAGCCGTTGTCGAACCGGGAATTTTACGCGGCGGGCACCTGGGGTCCGGTTGCGTCAGACGATTTGCTGGCCCAGCGCGGGCATGCCTGGCGGAACCCGCAGCCTCAGACTTAGGCGGAATTTAGAACCTATCCCGGTAGGGTGGGCAGTCCTCTGCCCGTCGTCGGCGCGCACGGAGTGACGCGCCCTACCGAGACAGGCTCTGAGGCGGAGTCTACAGCACGGAACCCCGCCTTCGCGGCAAAATGCATCAAGAAGCGATGGCTTTGAATTTTTTAAGCACGTTGACCCGTACGACCGCCTGCTGGCTCAAGCCGGGGCTACAAGCGCCGAAGGGCCTGCTTCAATCTCACTAACTTTATGACGCCCGAACTTCGTTCCTACCCTGACCCAAGCACGCTGGCGCAAGCAGTAGCGGCAGATTGGCTGGCCTCATTGGGACAGTCATTGAAGCGTCCGCCGGGCGATCAACCGTATGCCGTTGCGCTTTCCGGCGGGCGGATTGCCCGGGACTTTTTCACGGAAATTGCACGACAATCCCAAAAATCGAAGGGTGTTTACCGGGACATTTTTCAACGGGTCCACTTCTTCTGGGCGGATGAACGCTGCGTGCCGCCGACGGACCCGGAGAGTAATTACAGGGTGGCGCGGGAACTTTTGTTCGAACCATTGAACATCCCAGCCGGCCAGATTCATCGCATCCGGGGTGAGGAAAATGAGGCGCTTGCGTTGCGCGATGCGGTGGAGAATATTTGTGCAGTGGCTCCGCCCAAATTGGGCAAGGGGCCGCCGGTGTTGGATTTGATCTTTTTGGGAATGGGCGAGGACGGGCATGTGGCCTCGCTTTTCCCGGGCGAACCGCCGGAAGTGATGGCCAGCCCGGACATTTACCGGGCGGTGACCGCCGTCAAACCGCCGCCGCGGAGAATTACGATGGGTTACGGAGTGTTGGCCGCGGCGCAGGGGGTTTGGGTGCTGGCGTCAGGCAAAGGGAAGGAGCAGGCCTTGCGGGAATCGCTGGCGCCCCAGGGCAAAACGCCATTGGCCAGGGTGTTGCGATCCCGGTCCGGCCGGGAAACAAGGGTTTACACGGACATGATGACGGGCTAGACCGGGCTACGTTCTTTGTCAAGGGAAGCTGCGGAAAAACCGATAATAATTTCGAAACATTTTTTTGTTTTTTCCGAACATTTTCCCGCCTGCGGGTATCTATTATCTAGATGTCGCTGTTCGTTTAGGGTTGGCAGAGAGGTTATGCTAGTAGCGAGGTTCGAACAGCGTCAAAATAGTTGACCTCGTTACCCTTCTGAGCGCCTCGGTGAAGGCGTATTAACCTTATCACCACTGAGCCAGAGCAATCTGGCTCTTTTATTTTGTACGGAATTCAGCGTTGCGTCGGACCCGGAGGGAACCTAAACTTACCGCGACATGAAAAATCAGCTCGACTTTGAAAAGCCGATTTTTGAACTGCAAAGCAAGCTGGAAGAGCTGAAGAAACATCCGGAGGCCCATTCGCTGGGGGTCAGCTTTGAGGAGGAAATCCAGAAGATCGAGGCCAAACTGGCAGAAACCCGCAAACAAATCGTCTCCAATCTCACCGCCTGGCAGCGAGTGCAACTTGCCCGGCACCCCAAACGCCCTTTCACCCTGGATTATCTTCAAAATACCTTTTCAGATTTTAGTGAAATCCATGGGGACCGCTTGTTCGCTGAGGACCGGGCCATGGTAGGCGGCTTTGCGCGCCTGGGCGAGCATCGCGTCATGGTCATTGGCACCCAAAAGGGGCGGGATACGAAGGAAAACATCCTGCGCAACTTCGGTTCGGCCCATCCGGAAGGCTACCGCAAGGCCTTGCGCCTGATGCGCTTGGCCGACAAATTTGGTTTGCCGATCATTACCATCATCGATACCGCGGGCGCATACCCCGGCATCGGCGCGGAAGAACGCCACATTGCCGAGGCGATTGCGGTCAATCTGCGTGAAATGATGCTCCTGGAAGTTCCCACCATCGCCGTCGTCATCGGCGAAGGCGGATCGGGGGGGGCGTTGGGGATTGGCGTGGCGGATCGCGTGCTGATTTTGGAAAACGCCTATTACTCCGTGATCAGTCCGGAAGGTTGCGCGGCCATCCTTTGGAAAGACCGCGCTGCCGCGCCCAAGGCGGCGGAGGCGCTCAAAATCACCGCTCGCAATTTGCTGGAACTTGGCTTGGTGGATGAAGTCGTGCCCGAACCTTTGGGCGGGGCGCACAACGACCCCACCGCCATCGGCGCGACGCTGAAGCAACTTTTGCTCAATCACCTCGGAGAATTGCAGAAGTTCCCGGCTGCGGAGCGTCTCAAGCAGCGCTACAACCGTTTCCGCGCCCACGGGCACTTCGTCGAAAAGCAACCATCGCCACAACCGGCTGCGGCGTGAGCAATTCCGAACGCAGCTTCAACCAGCCCGTTGGGCTGGGCCGCCCATGCTCTATCCTCTGATCTTTCAACCGATCTTCAAAGAGCGGCTCTGGGGCGGGCGCAACCTGGAGCGGCTTTACGGCAAATCGATCCCGGCCGGTGTCCCGATTGGCGAATCCTGGGAAATATCGGACCGGCCTGGCGATGTCAGTCTCATTGCCAATGGGCCGCTCGCAGGCAAGGACCTGCGCTGGCTCATGGAAAATCATTCAGCGGAATTGCTCGGGCAATCGCAGCCGCCCGGGATGCGTTTTCCCCTGCTGATCAAAATCCTGGATGCTCAGGAGAAGCTTTCGCTGCAAGTCCATCCCCCGGCGGAACTGGCCGCCAGCCTCAGCGGCGAACCCAAAACGGAAATGTGGTATATCGCCGAGGCCGCCCCGGAAGCGGACCTTTTCGTGGGCCTGAAACGCGGGGCCACGCGGGCCGAATTCGAACGGAGGATTGGCGATGGCACAGTGGCGGAATGCTTCCATCGCGTTCCGGTTAAAACAGGCGACGTAATGTTTCTGCCGAGCGGCCGCGTGCATGCGATTGGCGCCGGGAACGTCATCTTTGAGATTCAACAAAACTCGGACACGACTTATCGCGTGTTCGATTGGAACCGGATGGGATTGGACGGCAAGCCGCGCGAATTGCACATCGCGCAATCGCTGGCGAGCATCGATTTCAACGACTTTGAACCGCGTTTGATCCAAAGCATCTACTCCCGCAACGCCACGCTCAAGGTGCGCTACCTGGTGGACGATCCGCTGTTTCGCGTCGATGCCTGCCAGGTCAAGCGGGGCCAGCGCTTTTACATCCGCAGCGACGGAGCCCAGGTGATTGGCATGTTGCGCGGGCGGCTGCAAATCGAGCACGGCGAAACTAAATTAACGGTGGCGGCCGGACAATTCGCATTGCTGCCCGCGTGCCTGGAACGGGTGACGATCATCGCCGAGACCCAGGTTGAATTCCTGCAGGTGCAAAACCGCCTGGGAACCGGAGCGCAGAGCTCCAGTTCTGCGTGAACACGACGGATATTGCCACGCACAGCGGGAGCTTTGCGCTCCGCTGTTCGGCGAGGCATTGCTCATTCCTGCTGGTGCTTGTATTTGGCGCGTGCGTGCGGCATCTTGATACCGGTACGATTCAACGGCCATGTCTTCCAAACTAAAGGAATTCCTGCAGCGTTGGCTGATCAACACGGCCGCAGTGTTGGCGGCCACGCGCATCATCCCAGGTATTCATTACGACAAGCCCCTGGATTTGGTGATCGCGACCTTGCTGCTGGGGATCTTGAACGCTGTTTTACGGCCGCTGCTGACACTCCTCACCCTGCCCTTGCTGCTCGTGACCCTCGGTCTGTTCTACTTTGTGATCAACGCGCTGTTGCTCTATTTTGTCGGCAACATTGTCAGCGGTTTCCACGTCGACTCGTTTTGGGCGGCGTTCTGGGGCGGTCTCGTCATTTCTTTTATTTCCCTGGTCTTAAACTCGCTCACCGGCACCGGCAATTCGCGCGTGACCGTCCGACGAGGCGGCCCACCGCCGCGCAATCGCCACGATGACGGCGGCGGACCAGTGATTGATGTGTGAGCCGGGTGCTTCCGGGTTGGCGCAAGGAAAACAGGCCGCACAGCCTTTTAAGGTGGGAGCGACAAATCCAAAAGTTGCGTTTGCGGGAGGCGGTTGGAAATGATGAACCGCGCAAGATTTGTCCAGCGCTGGCAGCGGTCGAGCACGATGCCGTCAGAAGTAGCAATGACCTGATCCGTATGAGAAAGCACATGGTCTGGACTGAACGTCAAGTCCACTTCCATCTTCCAACCAGCGTCCGCCGCAACTTCCAGGATGGCCGCCTTGAGGCGTCCGCTGTTCGACACCGGCTGGTCGAGCCACCATCGGCAGCAGCTCACGCCCCAGGCTGACGCGGTTTCGCCGATCAGGCGGAGGACCGGCACGGTTTCACTCACCTGGCGATAACGCCCGTGAATGCCGGCGATGTCCCGGCAACACCCGTCGCGGCATAACAATACAATCCCGCCCGCGAGCGCACTTTCGAGAATGGTCAACACGTTGTAGCCGTCGAGCCAGAGTTCCCGTCCCCAGAGTTGGTCCGGTTCGACGAGCGATTGCCTGCGCTGGCCCACCTCTTCGCCCGAGCAGGCGAAGCGGGAGACGGCCATGCGCTGACGGCTGGCGAGGGTATGGCGATTGCCAACGAGCTCAATCGCCGAGCGGGCGGCATAGCCGCGGTCGAGCAGCCAGCAGAGGTCGGCAGCCGCGGCGCGCAATGCCGGGAGTTGCCGGGCGGCAAAAAGCCGCCCGTCCTGTGGGGCGGGCCCCCGATGCATCTGATGTCGTGCCACGGCAGGATATTGTCACAGGGGTTGGAAAAAGTCAGTTCCCGTTACTCCGTCGCGCCGTTGTTCTTTGCGATTTGCTCAGCTTGCTTAAAAGGAACCAGCGAAGCTTTGATTCCCGCGCGCGCTGCCGGCCGCTGATAACGCCAGGGTGGAGGCAAACACATTCAAGCTATTCGCTCCGGCGCTCATTACTCGTTGGTCCGGCATCGTCGCTTGTGCCTCGCTGCCGTGTGGCAACGGCTTGTATGAACCAGATGAAGGGTTGTCGCGAAAATATTTCAAGTCTGTTGCGCGCGTTGCCGCCGCTCCGTGGCATTCCAGTTGCTCGGGTCCTTTTGTCGCGATGAACCTGATATGCCTGCACCAAGCTATATTGGCGCCCGAGTCGGCGCTTAAAGCTTTTGTGGCCGGCGGTTTCCCGCGCCATGTCTGTAAACCAAACCTAACTGAAGATGAAACGACATACACGAAGGACGAAACACATCGCCACTGTGGGAGCTTGCCTGGGACTGGCCGTCACGGGTGTCGGCGGCTTGCAGGCGCAATCCAATCCCGCTTCCAGCGACGATAAAATCAAGCAATTGGAAAAGCAAAACCAGGATCTGCAAAAGCGGCTGGATACGCTTGAAGCGGTCGCCCAAAAGGAAGGGCTGTTGCCCAGCGGCAAGGGCGGCGACCCGCCGGTTTCAGCGCTGACCGACGTGAGCCTCAGCGGCTTTGTCACCACTTCTTACTTTCACGATTCCAGCGAACCCCCCGGTCCCGGCCACATCAGCCCGGGCTACCTCTGGAACCGGGTCAACGATTCCTTTTCCATCAACAAGTTCAAGCTCACGCTCGCCAGCCCGCCCGTCGAGCGCAGCGGCGACAAGTTCGACGTCGCTTACCGGGTTTCGCTCATTGCCGGACAGGACGCGCCGATTGTCAACTCGAAGGCCGCCGTCATCGGCTTTGATTACCTGCGTGAAGCCTATTTGGAAATGAACATCCCGATCGGCACCGGACTGAACGTCCGCGCGGGCGAACTGATCTCGCTGCTCAACTATGAATCGGGCGATGGTGGCGCGGCGAACATCAACTTTTCGCAGGGCTTCCAATGGTTCTTCACGGGCAATGGTCCAGCCGCCGGAATCCAGCTTGGCTATACGTTTTGTGATTGGCTGGATGTTAAACTGCGCGTCCAAAACGGGTTGTACGCCGGCCCGGTCGACAACAACAGTTCCAAGACCGTCGTTGGCGCCATCGACATCAAGCCAACCGACAAGCTTTGGTTCAATGTCTTGTTCTTCGGCGGACGTGAAGACGCTTTCGTTCAATCGCTCTGGGGGGCTTCACTCCTGGGTGGATGGCAGGCGACCGACCAGTTGAGTTTCGGAACGGAGTTGGATTATTTCGACTTCCACAATCCCGGCGCAGTCGTTCCAGGAGGTAGCAACCCCGTGTGGAGCGCCGGACTGTGGACGGCTTACGATTTCACGAAACAAGTCGGCCTGGGCCTGCGCACGGAGTTTCTCAGCGACCACAGCGGTGTGGACGTCTCGGGCGGCGCACTCGGGTTTTTGAACCCGCCCGGCACCGGGCAGGATCTGACCAGCGTGGCGCTGACGCTCAACTATAAGCCAGTTCCGAGACTCAAAATCCAGCCCGAGATCCGCTTCGACCACACTTCCTGGTCGGGTGGATTTGTGGCCGGCAAACAAAACCGCGTCATCTTCGGCGCGGGCGCTTCCTACATCTTTTAACCCACGGCAAATCCCAACAAACCAACGATATGAAGAAATACTTCCTCCTCCTGACCACTTGTGCGGCCACCCTGGCCGGAAGCCTCGTCGCGCATGCGGCGGACACCATCAAAGTCGGCATTCTCCATTCCCTCAGCGGCACGATGGCCATTAGCGAAACCTCCCTGCGTGACGTTTTGCTTTTTGCCTTCGATGAGATTAACCAGGCCGGCGGCATCAAGATCGGCGACAAGAGCTACATGATCGAACCGGTCATCGTCGACGGCGCCTCCAACTGGCCGCTGTTCGCGGAAAAAGCCAAACAACTCCTCGAAGAGGACAAGGTGGCCGTGGTTTTCGGCTGCTGGACATCCGTCAGCCGCAAATCCGTGCTGCCGGTCTTCGAAAAGGACAATGGAATGCTCTTTTATCCAGTGCAATATGAAGGCGAGGAGCTGTCCAAGAACATTTTCTACACCGCTGAAGCCGTGAACCAGCAGGCGACTCCCGCCGTGGATTACCTGCTCGCGCACGGGAAGAAAAAGTTCTACCTGATCGGCACTGACTACGTGTATCCACAGACCACCAATCTCATCCTGTATAAATACCTGCTGCTGCACGGCATCAAGCTCGAAGACATCGGCGGCGGCCTGCGCAAGGATGATTCCGGCAAGGTCATTTCCGCCGGCAAATACACGCCTTTCGGCCATACCGACTATCAACAGATCGTTTCGGAAATCAAACAGTTCGCCGCCAGCGGCGATGCCTGCGTCATCAACACCATCAACGGGGATTCCAACGTTCCCTTCTTCAAGGAAGTTGCCGCGGCGGGCCTGACGCCGGCGGATTGTCCGGTGGTTTCATTCAGCCTGGCGGAAGACGAATTGCGCGCCCTGCCCACCAAGGACCTCGTCGGGGAACTTGGTTGCTGGACTTATTTCATGTCGATCAACTCCTCCGGGAACAAAGGCTTCCTGAAGAGGTGGAACAACTGGCTTGAAACCGAGAACCATCCGGGCGTGGTCAAGGAAAAGCGCGCCGTGGACAGCCCGATGGTGCTTTCCTATGACGGCGTTTACCTGTGGAAAGCAGCGGCCGAGAAAGCTGGCTCATTCGATGTGGACAAGGTCCGCGAAACGCTCGAAGCGGGCGTCAGCTTTGATGGTCCCGGGGGCAAGATCACCATGCAGAAGAATCATCATGCCACCAAGAATGTTTACATTGGCGAGACGCGCGCCAACGGCCAATTCAAGATCCTTAAATCCTACGATGGAATCGAGGGCGAGCCGTTCCTGTTGAAGGGACTGGATGACAAGCTGGCCTCGATGAAGTGAGCCACGTGAGGCTGCCATCTTTTGCCTCGCCTGAGCCCTTGCAAACTGAAATCGAAGGGGCGGAGCTTTTCGCTCCGCCCCTTTCGCGCAAAGGAGTTCAGCGCTCCGCCCAAGACGAGATAGTGATAGCACTTCGACAGCGCCGAAGTTCCATGCCCTCAGCTTCTCCAACATCGCTTGCGCTAAAATCACTGGGCCGCCTGGTATTCGCCTGCCTCCTCTTTGTCGCGCCACTTCGGCTTTGCGCCGCGCCCGATGATGCCGCCGTCCGGCAAAAGCTGGCTGGGGTAATCCTGAGCGAGGGGCCGGAACAGCAAAAACTCCTCACCGAGCTTGCCGACTCGGGATCCAAGATTGCGCGCGACGTTCTGGTCGCGTGGACGCGCGATGGGGTTTATGTGTACGAAGCTCCGGACAAATCGAAAACGCCAATCCTGTTGGAAGAGCAACAGGATACCAGCGGCAAGTCACGAGGCATCCGTATTGCCGATGGCCAGCCGCTCAAGGATGCCCAGGGGGCGGAACTGCGATTTACCTCGACCGATCTCACCCCGGCAGACACTGACATGACGTTGCGCAGCGCCATCCAGCAGACGCTGAATGCGCTGGCGCTTTCCGACCCGGACGTGGACGCGCGACGCTCCGCCGTGCTGAAGCTCGGCAATTCCCAAAAGAAAGACTCCTTCACTCTTTTGCAAGCCCGGCTCGGCCGCGAAACCGATGCGAGCGTGCTCAAGGCGATCCACGAAGCCATGGCTTTGCTGCAACTCGCCGATTCCGACCCCAAGGTGCAGTCCGCCGCCGTGGATCAGCTCGCGCGCCTGAGCGCCATTGGGTCATTGGACAGTCTTAAACGCCTGGCGACGAAAGCCGATTGTCCGCCGGAGGTCGCGCGATCAGCCGCCAGGGCCATCAAATCCATTGAGGATCATATCTGGTGGGTTAATTTCTTCGGCACCATCTTTCACGGACTGAGCCTCGGCTCAATTTTGCTCGTGGTCGCGCTGGGCCTGGCCATCACCTTCGGTTTGATGGGCATCATCAACATGGCGCATGGCGAAATGATCGCGGTGGGCGCGTACACCTGCTATGTGGTCCAAAATCTATTCGGAGCGGGCTTCGGATTCTCCATTACGCTTCCTTTCTCCTTCGGGAGCAAACCGATCAGTTTCGGCCTCCACCTTCCCGGCCTGAACGCCACCGGTTGGACTTACGAAAGCTATTTCCTGTTTGCTCTGCCCCTGAGTTTTATCATGGCGGCGCTGGCTGGATTGCTCATTGAACGCACGGTGATCCGGTTCCTTTACCGCCGTCCGCTCGAATCGCTGCTGGCCACGTGGGGAGTATCACTGGTCATGCAGCAATGTTTCCGCATGGTGTTCGGCGCGAATAATGTCCAGGTCAATTCGCCTTCCTGGCTGCTCGGCCATTTTTCGATTGGCGATGTCGGCTTCGGTTATAATCGCGTCTTTGTCATTTGTTTTGCGGCGGTGATTGTCGTCGGGACCTGGCTCTTGCTGACGAAGACGCCGCTGGGGCTGCTCATCCGGGCGGTGATGCAAAACCGCAACATGGCCGCGTGCATGGGCGTGCGCACTTATCGCGTGAACATGCTCACGTTCGCTTTCGGTTCCGGTCTTGCGGGGCTTGCCGGGGCTTTCCTCTCACAGATCGGCAATGTCGGCCCGAGCCTGGGGCAGACCTATATCGTGGATAGTTTCATGACCGTGGTTGTGGGCGGAGTTGGCAGCATTGTCGGCACGGTTTATTCGGCGGTGGGCATCGGCACGGCTGACCAGGTGCTTCAGCAACTCACCGGTTCACCGGTTACCGGCAAGATCGTGGTGCTGATCACGATCATCCTCTTTCTGCAATGGAAGCCCGGTGGCCTCTTCGCAACGCGCAGCCGCAGCCTGGATTAAGTTTCATGCGACGCACCGCGACAAAATTCGAAAACTGGGGCGTGGTCATCGCCGCCGCGATTTTGCTCGTGATTCTGCCCGGCTTCAATGCGTTCGTGCCGGAAGGCAGCTTCCTGCATGTCAGCAATTTCACGATCAACGTTTATGGGAAATATCTCTGTTACGGCATCCTCGCGCTGAGCGTGGACCTGCTCTGGGGCTACACGGGGTTGTTGAGCCTCGGCCAGGCGCTCTTCTTCGCGCTCGGCGGTTACATGATGGGCATGTATCTCATGCGCATGATCGGCGACCTCGGCCAGTATCATCAACCGATCCCTGATTTCCTGGTGTTTCTCGGCTGGAGCAAATTGCCGGTGTTCTGGCGGCCATTTTCCAGTTTTCCTTTTGCGCTGTTGATGGCTTTCCTGCTGCCCGGGGTGCTGGCTTTCCTCTTTGGCTCGCTGGCGTTCCGCTCGCGCATCCGCGGCGTTTATTTCTCGATTCTGACCCAGGCGCTTACCTACGGCGCTTGCCTGCTCTTTTTCCGAAACAGTTTGCTCCTCGGCGGCAACAACGGTTTCACCGATTTCAAATTCATCCTCGGCTTCGACAATCGGGCTCCGGCCACTCAACGCGGTCTTTACGAAATCAGCGCCTTCGTGCTGCTGCTCGTTTACCTGGCGTGCCGCTGGTTGAGCCGGACCAAGTTCGGCCTTGTGCAGCAGGCGATCCGCGATAGCGAAAACCGCGTGCTGTTCAGCGGCTACGCCGCGGCGCATTACAAGCTGTTTGTATTCGTGCTGTGCTCATTCATCGCGGCCATCGGCGGCGTGCTCTACGTTCCGCAAGTCGGGATCATCAATCCCAGCGAAATGGCGCCGGACAAATCATTGGAGGCGGTCGTGTGGGTCGCGGTCGGCGGTCGCGGAACCTTGATCGGCCCGATCATCGGGGCGATTGGCGTCAATGCGCTGAAAAGCTGGGCGACCCGCGCCTATCCCGACATGTGGTTGCTGATCCTGGGCACGTTATTCGTGCTGGTGACGATCTTCATGCCCAGGGGAATTGTCGGATTGCCGGAGCAATTGCGCGCGCTCAAGCGCCGCGTCCAGGCAAAACCGGCCACCGCCCCAATCGTAGATGCGAAACCCGGGTTGGCGAGTCCCGAATCCGCCACCTCCAACAAGAGCGGACTATAACATGAGTGGGCGCAAAGAATTCATTTTGACGCTTGAAGGAGTGAACAAGGCGTTCGAGGGATTCAAGGCCATCAATGAGTTGAATTTTTACATGGATGCCGGAGAACTCCGGGTGATCATCGGCCCGAACGGCGCGGGCAAGAGCAGCATGCTCGACCTCATCACCGGACGCACCCGCCCCGACACGGGCAGGATCGAGTTCGGAAAGAACACCGATCTGACACGGCTCAACGAGTACGAAATCAATCGCCTGGGCATCGGGCGCAAATTCCAGACGCCGTCGGTTTATACGGACCACACGGTGTTCGAGAACGTGCTGCTGTCGCTGAAAGGACCGCGCAGCGTTTTTTCGTCGTTGTTCCATCGCACCACCGCCGCGCAACGCAGCCGGATCGACGAAGTGTTGAACACAGTGGGATTGGCGGCGCGGGCGGACTGGAAAGCGGGCGCGCTCAGCCACGGCCAGAAACAATGGCTGGAGATCGGCATGTTGATCGCGCAGGACCCGAAGCTCCTGCTCGTGGACGAACCCGCCGCCGGCATGACCGACGAGGAAACGCACAAGACCGGGCAGTTGCTCCTCAGCCTCGAAGGCAAGCACAGCATCGTGGTGATCGAGCATGACATGACGTTCGTCCGCCAACTCGCGCGCAAGGTCACTGTGCTCCACCAGGGCACGGTCCTTTGCGAAGGCACCGTGGACCAGGTCCAGAACAATGAACGAGTCATTGAAGTTTACCTGGGCCGGAAACATGAGCCGAAACGGCACCTATGAGCGCCCCCGCACCATTGCTTAGCGTCAGCCGATTGAATGCCGCTTACGACGGCTCCCAAATTCTCCGCGATGTTTCGATCACGCTTTCCGAAAAGCAGGTGGTTGCGTTCATGGGCCGCAACGGCGTCGGCAAGACCACGACGCTCAAGTGCATCGTTGGGTTGATGAAACCCGTGAGCGGAGACATTCAACTCGGCGGCGTGCCGCTCAACAGCCTGCGCTCCGAAGATCGTGCCCGCGCCGGCATCGGCTACGTGCCGCAAGGCCGGGACATTTTTCCGAACCTGACCGTTTGGGAGAACCTCCGCATCAGCCTGGTTGTCCACGGCCGCAAGGCCAACGGCGAGGTGGATCGCGTCCTCCAACTCTTTCCCGTCCTGAAAGACATGCTCAAGCGCAAAGGCGGTGTGCTCAGCGGCGGACAACAACAGCAACTGGCCATTGCCCGCGCGTTGCTCACCAATCCCAAAGTGCTGATCCTTGACGAACCCACGGAAGGCATTCAGCCGAATATCATTGATCAAATTGGCGAAACTCTCGTTCGCATACGGAGTGAAGGCAAAATGAGCATTCTGCTGGTCGAGCAGTATCTTGATTTTTGCATGGGTGTCGCGGACGGATTTTACGTCATGGACCGGGGGGCCATTGTGGCCGGGGGCCCGATTGCGAACTTGAACGAGAGTATCGTCAAGCAGTATCTAACGGTATGACGAACTCGCCCGTTTGCCGCCTTGAGGCTTCCCATTTGCAAAGTGGCTGGGGCGGGTTGGAGGTGGAAGTGGTTTCGCGCCAGAGCGCCGTGGTTTCAGCGTGGGCGGCAAGTCCGCTTAAAATTTTAGTTCCGCGCCCCCGTGGCCCGAGTGTTTGGGCCTATTTGAGCAGCTTTGGCGGAGGATTGGTTGCGGGGGACGAAACGAACGTCACGCTGACTGTCGGCCCCAAGGCGCGCTGCTTTGTCAGCACCCAGGCTTCCACCAAGGTTTATCGCAACCCCGGTTTCCGTCCGTGCGGGCACCGTCTTAAAGCGACGTTGGCGGAAGACTCGCTCCTGGTGCTTGCTCCCGATCCGGTGCAGGCATTCGCCGGATCCGGTTACGAGCAACGCCAGGAATTCCATCTCCAGCCCCGCAGTGGGCTCGTGCTGCTCGACTGGGTCTGTTCCGGGCGTGTCGCGCGCGGCGAACGCTGGGCGTTCCGCCGTTTTCAAAGCCGCAATGAAATCATGCTCGATGGCCAGCGGTTGTTGCTCGATTCGCTTTTGCTCGATCCCGCCGATGGCCCATTCGAAGATCCCTGCCGGATGGGGCGATACAATTGCCTGGCCTTGGTGTTGTTGTTGGGTGAACCGTTGCGTCAGGCGGCGGCGTCCTTACTGGAGTCTGTCGCGGCCCGTCCCGTCCCCCGCCGGGCCTCGTTGGCACTCAGCGCCAGCCCGTCGGCCCAGGGCGCAGTGCTTCGAGTCGCGGGCGAGAACGTCGAGGACGTCCGCAATGAAATCCACCGGCTCCTTGATTTTCTTCCGGCGCTTTTGCACGATGACCCTTGGCAACGTAAATGGTAATCCCGGAAGCGAATCCGAACTGATCCAGCATGCACCTTTCTCCCCGTGAAATCGACAAGCTCCTGCTGCACAACGCGGGATTCCTGGCCCAGAAGCGGCTCGCGCGCGGGTTGCGCCTCAATTACCCGGAAGCGGTGGCGTTGATTGCCGCGCAATTGCTCGAGTTCATCCGCGACGGGCGGAGTGTCGCTGAACTGATGAATCTTGGCCGGCAGTTTCTCGGACGGAACCAGGTCATGGCCGGTGTGCCGGAGATGCTCGCCGAGGTGCAGGTCGAAGGCACGTTCCCGGACGGCTCCAAGCTCGTGACCGTGCATCATCCCATTGCCGCCGAGAACGGCAACCTTGCGCTGGCGCTACAAGGCAGTTTTCTTCCGGTGCCGGCCCTGGCGCTTTTTCTCCCGGAACCGGAGCCGATCGAACCCGGCGCGTATGAGATTCAGCCGGGCGAGGTCGAACTCAATGCGGGGCGTGAGAGCATCAGTTTGGCGGTAACCAACCTGGGCGACCGTCCGGTGCAGGTCGGCAGCCATTATCATTTCATTGAAACCAATGCCGAATTGCGCTTCGACCGCGCAAAGGCGTACGGCAAACGCCTCGATATTCCCGCCGGCACGGCGGTGCGCTTCGAACCCGGCGAAACAAAGACGGTGCGTTTGGTCGATATTGCCGGGAAGCGTGTCATTCGCGGCGGCAACAACCTCGCGGATGGTCCCGTCTCAGCGGAGAATCAACGTGCTGCGTTGACGCGGGCCAAAAACGCCGGGTTCGCGCACCAGGAGGATTGACGATGGCCTACAAGATGCAACGTTCCCATTATGCCGACATGTTCGGGCCGACCACGGGCGACCGGGTGAGGCTGGGCGATACGTCCCTCGTGCTGGAAGTCGAGCGTGACCATACTGCTTATGGCGACGAATGTAAGTTCGGCGGCGGAAAAGTGCTGCGCGAAGGCATGGGCCAGGCGGCCGGCGTAAGCCAGGCCGAAGCATTGGATTGTGTGATCACCAACGCCTTGGTCGTGGATTACAGCGGCATTTACAAGGCGGACATCGGCATCAAGAACGGATTGATTTCGGGCATCGGCAAAGCGGGCAATCCTGACGTCATGGCGGGAGTAACGCCCGGAATGATCGTCGGCGTCACCACCGAAGTCATCGCGGGCGAAGGCTTGATTCTCACGGCGGGAGGCATCGATACGCACATTCACTACATTTGCCCGCAACAGGCTTTTGAAGCAATCGCCGCGGGATTGACCACCATGGTTGGAGGAGGCACGGGCCCGGCCACCGGCACCTGTGCCACGACCTGCACTCCCGGCGCGAACCACATCCGCATGATGTTGCAGGCCACCGACAACCTGCCGCTCAACTTTGGCTTCACGGGCAAGGGCAACACCGCGTCGCCGCCCGGCCTGCCCGAGCAGATTCTGGCCGGGGCCGTGGGGCTCAAGCTGCATGAGGATTGGGGCACCAGCCCTGCCGCCATTGATTGTTGCCTGCGCGTCGCTGACGAACATGACGTGCAGGTTACCATCCACACGGACACGCTGAACGAATCCGGCTTTGTGGATGCCACCATCGCCGCGCTCAAGGGGCGCACGATTCACACCTATCACTCCGAAGGCGCCGGCGGTGGTCATGCGCCGGACATCATTCGCATTTGCGGCGAGTCGAACGTCCTGCCCAGCTCCACCAATCCCACCCGGCCGTACACGGTTAATACGATTGATGAACACCTGGACATGCTGATGGTTTGCCACCATCTGGATCCCGGCCTGCCTGAGGACGTGGCCTTTGCGGAGAGTCGTATCCGCGGCGAAACCATCGCCGCCGAGGACATTCTGCACGATCTGGGCGCCATCAGCATGATGAGTTCGGATTCCCAGGCGATGGGAAGAATCGGCGAGGTCATCACGCGGACCTGGCAAACGGCCGACAAAATGCGCCAGCAAAGGGGATCGCTCCCGGGTGACGGTCGCAACGACAATGGCCGCATCAAACGTTACATCGCCAAATACACCGTCAACCCGGCCATTTCCCATGGCATGGCCCACCTCATTGGTTCGGTCGAAGTCGGGAAGCTGGCCGACCTGGTGCTTTGGAAGCCTGCATTCTTTGGCGCAAAGCCCGAATTGGTCATCAAAGGCGGAGTCATCGCATGGTCGCAAATGGGCGATCCCAATGCCTCCATTCCCACGCCCCAGCCGGTTTTCATGCGTCCGATGTTCGGCGCTTTCGGTTCCGCGCCCGGTCTCAATTCCGTCAGCTTCGTCAGCCGCCTTTGCCAGGAAAAGGGTGTGGCGGCGGGTTACGGTTTGGCCAAGCGCATCGAGGCAGTTCGGGGTTGTCGCAACCTCGGCAAGAAGGACATGAAATGGAACGATGCCACACCGCGCATCACGGTTGATCCCGAGACCTACGAGGTGAGGGCAGACGGGGAATTGCTGGCATGCGAACCGGCCCGCGTGCTCGCACTGGCTCAACGCTACTATTTGTTTTGAAACCATGGACGTGTTCGGCCAAACGGCATCCCTCTCGACCCGCGCAGGTTTCCTGGCCGGCACACCTCCTTTAAGCAACCTTGCGCCTGGGGAAAAGGCAGGTCAAAACGACTGGCAGCTGTGGCAACTGGCTGACTCGGCTTTTCCCACTGGAGGTTTCGCTCATTCCGGCGGGCTTGAAGCGGCTTGGCAGCATGGTGAACTCGCCAACCGCGCCGCACTCGCTGCGTTCATCGAGGCAAGCCTTCGCCAGTTCGGACGCGGGTCGCTTCCGCTTGTAACCGGCGCTTACGATGAGCCCGAGCGGCTCAACGACCTCGACCGTCTATGCGAAAACTTTCTCATCAATCACGTCGCCAATCGCGCCAGCCGGCTTCAAGGCCGCGCTTTGTTGGCCTCGACTGAGCGCATTTTTGGCGCGTCTGCGCCGTCATGGTCCCTTCGTTCCGCGGACCGCCAGCCACCGTACGGGCACCTGGCGCCGGTCTTTGGCGCTCTGGCTGCGCATCTCCATCTTGGCCGCGAACAGGCGGCGCGGTTAAGCCTCTTTCTGCATTTGCGGGGATTGCTCGCGAGCGCTGTGCGCCTGGGCATCGTTGGTCCGCTCGAAGCCCAGGCGTTGCAGCATCGGTTGGGGTCGCAGGCAGAAGAGGTTTTGCAGCACTGCCAGGACCTGCCGGCGGAAGAAATTGCCCAAACTGCGCCACTCCTCGATCTCTGGCAGGGAGCGCAGGACCGGTTGTATTCCCGGCTGTTCCAAAGCTAACTCTCCATGCACACGAACCACGATCACGGGCCGCCCGGCCACACTCACGACCCGCTCGAACACCCCGGCCACTTTCACGAGCGCGAACCGACTTTGGCGCGCGATTTCAGCCGGCGCGCCTTCACTGTCGGCGTGGGCGGCCCCGTCGGCAGCGGCAAGACCGCGCTCATGCTGGCGTTGTGCCGCAATCTGCGCGACCGAATGAACATCGCCGCGGTCACCAACGACATTTTCACGAAGGAGGATGGCGAGTTCCTGATTCGCAACCAGGCTTTGGAAGCCAGCCGCATCCGCGCGGTCGAGACCGGCGGCTGTCCGCATGCGGCCATCCGCGAGGACATTTCCGCGAACTTGCTGGCGCTGGAGGAATTGCACAGTCAGTTCAGCCCGGAATTGTTGCTGATCGAATCGGGCGGGGACAACCTGGCCGCACACTTCAGCCGCGAATTGGCCGACTATACCATCTATGTGATCGATGTGGCTGGCGGAGACAAAATCCCGCGCAAAGGCGGCCCGGGCATCACTCAATCCGACCTGCTGGTGATCAACAAGACCGACCTGGCCGAAGCGGTGGGCGCGGATTTGCGGGTGATGGATCGCGATGCGCAGGCCATGCGCGGCAACGGCCCGGTGGTATTCGCTCAGGTCCGGCACGGGGTGGGCGTGGAAGCGATTGTGGGCCACATTCAGCACGCCTGGCAGCATGCCGCCGCCGTCCCGCATCGCCATTCGTCCGAGCCCGCCATGTGAGTAGGGCAGTCCCCTGCCCGGCAGTCGGCGCGCACGAAGTGACGCGCCCTGCCGAAATAGGATCTAAGCCACCGGGATGTATGGAGTCGTTTTCCTGCGGAAAATCAAACTGATCGGCCGCGCCAGACGCATCATGGCGCGCGCGGAAATGCCAAGGCGGTTGCGGCGCTGGAGTGACGCTCCGCAGGTCTTGAGTTGCTCGACAACCTGGCTGCGACCGAACATCGCGGCAAACATGAGCGGCGTCATGCCGCCGCCGTTGTCGGCGTCAATATCCGCACCATGCGCGAGCAGCAGCGCGACGACTTCCCGGCAGCCCTTGAACGCCGCGCCGCCGAGGGGGGTCTGGCCGCGATCATTCCGGCGGTCCACGTCCGCGCCGTGTTCGAGGAGCATCCGCGTCGTCTCCACCTCGCCGTGGTAGCTCGCGAGCATGAGCAGCGAATTTCCTTTGGCGTCGGCGAGATTCACCGGCAGGCCGGCAGCGAGCATGGCGGCAAGATGATCGGTTTCACCGTTGCGCGCGAAGTCGAGCGCCAGGTGCTGCAATTCGGCATAGCGCCTTTCCTCGGCTTCCGTGGTGACGGTTTGCATGACTTATTTTCTTGCCGCCCCGCTGCTCGAGCCAAGCGCCTTGGCAACACCGTCGGCGTAGCGCGGGTCGGCTTTGTGGAAATGGAACAACTGGCGTTGCACGATTTCCTCGGGGACGCCCGCCATCGCCGCGGCCACGTTCTTGAACAGGCGGTGCTGCTGTTCCGCCGTCATCAACCGGAACAAATTCCCGGGTTGCGTGTAATCGTCATTGCCATCGCGATGATTGTAACGGTCGGCGTCGCCGGAAATTTTCAACGGCGGTTCGGCAAAGCGCGCGTCCTGCACCGGGCCGTTGAAGCTGTTCGGTTCGTAGTAGGCGTCGGTGGCTTTGGGGGCGTCGAAGCGCATCGGGCCATCGGCGTGGTAATGATGGACGTGCGACTTCGGCCGGTTGACGGGGAGCATCTCGTAGTGGGTGCCGATGCGATAGCGATGCGCGTCCGCGTAGGAAAAGATGCGCGCCTGCAACATTTTGTCCGGCGAAAAGCCGATGCCCGGCACGATGTTCGACGGACTGAACGCCGATTGCTCCACCTCGGCGAAATAATTTTCCGGGTTGCGATTCAACTCCAGGATGCCGACATCAATAACGGGATAATCCTTGTGCGGCCAAACCTTCGTGAGGTCGAACGGGTTCCAGCGATACGTTTCCGCTTCCTTCTCCGGCATGATTTGGACCTGGAATTTCCATTTGGGAAATTCGCCACGCTCGATGGACTCGAATAAATCACGCTGCGAACTCTCGCGGTCCTTCGCGACCACCGCCTCGGCTTCTTCATTCGTCATGAATTGAATGCCCTGCATCGTCTTGAAATGGAACTTCACCCAAAAACGCTCGTTCTGCGCGTTGATGAGACTGTAGGTGTGGCTGCCGTAGCCGTTGACGTGGCGCAAGCTTTTTGGCAAACCGCGATCCGACATGAGGATTGTCACCTGATGCAACGACTCCGGCGAGAGCGACCAAAAATCCCACATGGCCGTGGGACTGCGGAGATTGGACTTCGGATGCCGCTTCTGCGTGTGAATGAAATCAGGAAACTTGATCGGGTCGCGGACGAAGAAAACCGGCGTGTTATTGCCGACCAAATCCCAGTTGCCCTGTTCGGTATAAAACTTCAACGCGAAACCGCGAACGTCGCGTTCCGCATCGGCCGCGCCGCGTTCGCCAGCCACGGTGGAGAAGCGCAGAAACGCCTCGGTCTTCGCACCGGGCTTGAACACGGCGGCCTTGGAGTATTTCGTGAGGTCATGCGTAATCGTCAAGGTGCCGTAAGCCGCCGTGCCTTTGGCGTGGACCGTACGCTCCGGAATGCGCTCGCGGTTTTGATGGGCGAGCTTTTCGAGGAGTTGATAATCCTGCGCCAGCAGCGGACCGCGCGGGCCGGCGGTGATGGAATTCTGGTTGTCGGCGATCGGGTTGCCGCCGGTGGTCGTCATGGTTTGAGATGTGTTCTTCATAAATTCTTTGATTTCAAATGACGCGAGGTTACCCGCTGCAAGAGCTATTGTTGAAATACTTGTTTCCTTTGACTATCATAGGCGTTACCTATGGAAATGCACCAGCTTCGATATGTGGTGGCCGTGGCCCGGACGCGGAATTTCTCCCGCGCCGCCGAGCAATGCCACGTTTCCCAGCCCTCGCTCAGCCAGCAAATTCAGAAGCTCGAAGACGAACTGGGCGAGCGGCTTTTCGAGCGCACAAAGCGCGAAGCCAGGTTGACATCGCATGGGGAAGCCTTTTTGCCCCGCGCATCCCGCATTCTCGAAGAAGTGGACGCGGCCAGGCGGGAAGCGACGGATGCGGGGGAATTGTTGCGCGGGATGGTCACCGTGGGCGTGCTGCCGACGATCGCTCCGTACCTGTTGCCGGGCGCGCTGGCGGAATTCACAGAAAAGTTTCCAGGTGTGGAGGTGGTGGTGCAGGAGGATACAACGGATCAATTGTTGAAGCTTGTGCTGGGTTGCGAAATTGACCTCGCACTGGCCAGCCATCCCATTCAGGACCCGCGCTTGGAAGTGCGTGAGTTATTTGCCGAGGAACTGCTGCTGGCGCTGCCGCCCCGCCACCCGCTCGCCCGAAGACGGACGATCGGCGTGGCCGAACTGGAAAACGAGCCATTCATCGTGATGAAGGACGGACATTGTCTTGGCGACCAGGTGCTCCAATTTTGCGACCGGCGCGATTTGCGGCCCCATATCAGCTTTCGCAGCGCGCAACTTGAAACAGTTCAATCGCTGGTTCATGCGGGTTTGGGGCTTTCGCTGATTCCCGCGATGGCAGCGAAAGCCGGACGCCGCGGTCAACCGGAATACCGCTCGCTTATGGCGCCCAAGCCGCAGCGTAAGATTGTCGCGGTCTGGTCCAAGCGACGCCCGCCGGGCCGCGCCACGCAGGCGTTTCTGAAAATGGTGCCGCGCGGACCCAATTGAACCAGCGGTCAATTGCGTCTCGCGAGGCACTCCAGCCCGCCTGACGGCGGGCAATTCACCTTCCTGAAGGATTACAGAAAGGTTCAGAATTCAGTTGCAGGGGAGGGCGGCTGGTGCTCTATTACGGGCGTCCGTGAAGGAGGGACCGGCGCAGAGCGCCGGAATGACCAATGACAAAGGCCAGGGCCCAGGCGGGCTTGGGAGAGTCTGGCGTTGGTGGATTTTGCCCGCGCTCTGTTGGGAGCGCGGGATGTTCTTTGACAATCAAATTAAGTCCAAGGTCCAAGGCCCAAAGTCAGGAGGCTGGATGTTTCCGACCGTGCCAAGGCTTGGAGCCTGCCTTGGTAGGGCGGGCAGTCCTCTGCCCGCCGTCGGCGCGCACGGAGTGACGCGCCCTACCGAGACAGTTCTTAGGCCGTCAACACGGCGGGCGAGCCAGGCATCAAAGCTCAAGGGCATAACTGGGACATTTTGGCACACCTGCGGCGGCGCTGATGAGCCGTCCTGGAGGTTTAAACCGGTCGGGGAAATTAGGGTCAATTAAAGTAAATTAAACCAAATTAAACCTCCTTTTTTTCGGACGGCAGCCCCCGGCAAGAGCTTGAAAACGTGCGTAAATGGCTGATGGATTGTGGGTTACGTGGAAATAGCGGGTTCTCGACGGGGTGCGGGGCATTTTAGCACACTGCCTTTGAGTGCAGAGCGGAGAATTGGGAGTTCGGAGTGCGGAATCAGGAAACAGGAGAAGGTGAATCGAGAGATTGGCCAAGGCGCTGATAGCAAGTGCTCGCTTTTCAAGAAGGAGCGGAGGCGTGCGGGGATTTCCCGGATTAATTAGACCTTGTGCGCGCTCAAAAGTGTCGCCGCTTCGCTCTACCGGCGCACTCCAGAGGGAAAACACGCCGCACTTCATCGAGAGATTACAGACGAACGACTTTTGAATTGTAATTCAGCGAAAAGCCTGCTAGGAATGTGCGACAAAACGCTGCTCCAGGGCATGAACCAGACAACCCGGATACTTCTCGTCGATGATGATCCGATTGGCCGCGATTTCTTTTCGGGGATTCTGCGCGACCATGGATATGACGTGTGGGAGGTTTCAACCGGCCAGGAGGGGCTCGAAGCGGCGCGGGATCAGCGTCCTGACTTGGTGCTGCTGGATCTGGTTTTGCCCGACGTCGGGGCAGTCGAGATCATCAGGGCAATTAAAACGGACAAGGCGCTGAAGGATGTTTTCGTGGTCCTGTTTTCCGGTCACACGCCGGACGCCGCGCGCAAGATTTTTGGCCCGGAAGCGACCGCGGACGATTATATCGTCAAAACATCAAAGCGGGACGAATTCCTGGCCAGGGTTCAGACGTCAGCCCAACTGCACCATACCACGGTGGCGCTGAGGACCAGCCAGGCGCACTACACGCAATTGGCGGAGCACATCCGGGAAGTCTTCTGGGTGACCGATCCCGCCAAGCGTGAGATGGTCTATGTCAGCCCGGCTTATGAAGAGATCTGGGGCCGGACCCGCGAGAGTCTCTACGCCTCACCCATGGATTGGCTTGAGGCCATCCATCCCGAGGACCGCGGGCGGGTGCGGGAAGCCGCGCTCAGGAAGCAGGCTTCCGGCGAGTACAAAGAGGTGTATCGCATCGTGCGGCCGGATGGTTCAGTGCGTTGGATCCAGGACCGCGCCTTTCCCATCCGAAACGCGTCCGGCGAGGTTTATCGCCTGGTTGGGGTTGCGGATGACATTACCGAACAAAGATCGGCGGAGGCGAAATATCGGAGCATCTTCGAGAACGCCATGGAGGGCATTTTCCAGACGACTCCCGAAGGACGATACCTGAGCGCGAACCCTGCGCTGGCCCGGATGCTGGGCTATTCCTCGCCGGAAGAATTGATCGCGGAGATCAGCGATTTGGGCCGGCAAATCTGTGTGAACCCGGAAAGCCGCCTGGAGTTGAAACGGCGGCTCGAAACCGACGGTTACGTGCGGGAGTTTGAAAACGAGATTTACTGCAAGGACGGCAGTAAAAAATGGACCAGCATCAGCGCGCGAGCCGTCCGGGACGCCAAAGGGGCCGTATTATATTACGAAGGCACGAGCCAGGACATTACCAAACGCAAACTCGCGGAGGCAGAATTGGCGATGTTGGCCCACGGCATCGAAAGCACTTCCGAGCCAATCTGTATTACCGATCTCGAGGACCGCTTCACGTTCATAAACCGGGCTTTCCAGGAAACCTATGGCTACACGAAAGAGGAAGTCCTCGGAAAAACTCCCGGGATGCTTTTTTCTCCAAGGAATCCACCCTCCCTGTCGGCGGACATTTTGAAGCAAACCCGTGAGGGCGGTTGGCGGGGTGAAGTCTGGGACCGACGCAAGGATGGAACGGAATTCCCAATTTTCCTCAGCACTTCGCAGATCAAAGACCAAACCGGGCGGGTGATTGGCCTGATGGGCGTGGCACAGAACATCGAGGATCGCAAGCGAGCCGAGCAGCAAATCCGGCTCCTCGCAGACGCCGTGCAGAGCACCCAGGAACTGGTTTGCCTCACTGATCCCGAGAACCGCTTCACGTTCGTCAACCAGGCTTTCCTGGGAGCCTACGGTTACAGCGCCGAGGAGGTTCTCGGCCGGAAACCGGATTTTCTTTACTCGCCGAACAATCCGTCCGCTTTGTGCGAGCAGGTTTTCCAGCAGACGCTCGCCGGCGGGTGGAGAGGCGAACTGCTCCATCGCCGGAAGGATGGAACCGAGTTTCCGATCTCCCTCAGCACTTCGCAAATCAAGGATAGCGAAGGGAGGGTCGTTGGCCTCATCGGGGTGGCGAGAGACATCGCCGAGCGGCGGCGCACGGAAAAGCAGCGGGCTGCGTTCGCCCAGTTGGGCCATCGCCTCGGCGCCGCGGCCACCACTTGGGAGGCCGCCGATAGCATTTTGGGAATAGCCCTGGAACTATTCGGCTGGGATGCGGGTTATTTGGATTTGTACTCGGGAGCGGAGGACAAAATCATCCCCATCTTGAACGTTGACACATTGGACGGTGAGCGGCGGCCAATTTCGCCCGCGCTGCTGTCACACGAGCCCAGCCCGATGATGCGATTGGTGATGAAGGAGGGCGCGGTTTTGTTGAACCGGGAGGGTGAAGAAACTTCAATCCCCGTGAATCTGATCCCGTTCGGCGACACCGGCCGCCGCTCGGCCTCGCGGATGTATGTTCCCCTCCATTCGGATGGCAAGGTGATCGGCGTCTTGTCGATCCAGAGCTACGCCCCGCACGCGTATTCCAGGCAGGATTTGGTTCTCCTGGAGGCCCTGGCCGATCTTTGTGGCAACGCGTTTCAGAGAATCAAAGTGACTGATGCATTGCGGGAGGCGGAATCCAAGTATCGCACCATCGTCGAGAATGCGACGGAAGGCATTTTTCAGACGACGCCCGAAGGACGTTATCGGAGCGCCAATCTCGCATTGGCGCGAATGCTGGGCTACGAAAGCCCCGAAGATTTGATCCGCAGCGTCACCGATATCGAGCGGCAAACGTTCGTCAACCCCCAAAGGCGGCAGGAGCTTAAACGGCTGCTTGAAACGCGGGGTTCCGTGCAGGGGTTCGAAGCCGAACGATATCGGAAAGATGGAACGAAAATCTGGACGAGCATAAACTCGCACGTCATCCGCGATGCGGGTGGCGCCATTCTTTATTATGAAGGGACAAACGAGGACATTACCGAGCGCAAGCGGAGCGAGCAGCGTCTGGCGGATGCCCTGGAGTTAAATCTGACCATTCTGTCAGCTTCGTCGATTGGAATCCTGGCTTACCGGGAATCCGGCCAGTGTGTTTTTGCCAATGGAGCGGCGGCACGGATTGTAGGCGCGAGCCCGGAACAATTAATGCAGCAGAATTTCCGCCAGGTTCCTTCCTGGCGGGAAAGCGGTTTGCTGGAGTTGGCGGAGGGAACCTTGCGCACCAGACAAATGCACGAGGGAAAAATCCACATGGTCACCACTTTTGGCAAGGATGTCTGGATGGAATGTCAAACGGCTTCGTTTATCAGCGCCGGGGAATTGCATCTGCTGGTGGTTAACAACGAGATTACCGCGCGCCAGCACGCCGAGGAGGCGCTCGAACAGAGCCGGCGCTGGCAAAAAGCCATCCTGGACACAATTTCCGATCCGGCCTGGCTCAAGGATGTCGCGGGCCGCTTCCTGGCTTGCAACGGGGCTCTGGCAAGGTTCTATGGCCTCACGCCGCAACAGATCATCGGCAGGACCGCCTTGGACCTGGCGCTGCCGGACGCGGTCCAGTTGGTGGCTGAAGACAACAAGGTGATGCACTCACGCCAATCGGCTCTCTTCGAGGCGGTCCGAACCGACGCCCGGGGGCACTCGGTATGGTTCGAGTCCTTTAACTCTCCGATTTTCAATGAAGCGGGGGAGGTCACCGGCACGGTTGGGATCGCGCGCGAAGTGACCGAGCGCAAACGGACGGAGCAGGAATTGCGTGATTTGTCCCAGCGTGTGATCGAGGCCCAGGAGGCCGAGCGCTTGCGCGTCGCGCGCGAACTGCACGACGGTGTCAACCAGCTCATTGCCTCCGCCAAGATGAGGCTTCGTAAAGTGGAAGATGCCGTTCTTGGGACTAACCCCGCCGCTCGCGAGATACTTCGCCGTTGCGAGCAACTGCTGGTGCGAGCACTGGAGGAAAACCGGCGCATTGCCCACAACCTTCGCCCCAGCGATCTCGACGAACTCGGGCTGGCAATCGCCTGCCGCAATTTCTGCAAGGAGCTCCAGTCACGGTCAAAAGTGACGTTGAAATGCCGAATCGCAAAGTTCAGCCAGCGGCTCCCTCCGGCGGTCGAACTGAATCTGTTTCGCATCGTGCAGGAGGCGCTCAACAACGTGGAAGCGCACGCGCAGGCCAAAACCGCCCGGTTGAGCATCTACGCTCAGGGGGATTTCGTGGTATTGAAGGTGCAGGATGATGGCCGCGGATTTACCCCTGCCTCGGCCAGCCGCAGCAAGAAGGATAAGCGCGGGCTTGGTTTCAGCAACATGCGGGAGAGGGCGGCCGCCGTGGGCGGAGAATGTCAGGTTGAAACAGCACCGGGCCAGGGAACAACAATCACCGTGCGAATCCCGTCCAGGCACGCCGGCAAAAAAGCGGCACTGTAGCCCTGGCTTCAACCGCCCGCCGCTTCCACCCAACAAACGGCGTACCGAATCAAAGCGTTCGTGCTCGACAATTTTAGCTTTTGCCTGATTTCTTCGCTGTGAGCAGCGACTTTTCCCGGGCGCAAACCGAGCACCCCGGCAATCTCCTGGTCGGTTTTGCCCCGGCCAATCAGCTCCAGGACTTGAAGTTCAAAATCAGTGAGTTCATCGAGCCGGTGAGTCTTCGGCTTGCCGGCCGGTTTTCCGGAACCATTGCGCGCGCCGGCCAGCACTTCTTCACTCACATAAATATGCCCGGCAAGAACATCCTGGATGGCACAAAGGATTTCTTCAGTATCCTCTTGTTTCATGATGTAGCCGTCGCCTCCCGCTCCAAGCACCCGGGCGGCATAGAGCGCCTCATCGTGCATGGATACCACGAGCAGCTTGAGCTTGCGGTTTTGCGAGCGCAGTTCCTTGATCAGTTCCAACCCGCTTTTTCCCGGCAAACTGATGTCCACCAAAACCAGGTCGGGCTTGAGCCGGCCGATTTCCTGCAAGGCTTCCTCGGCGGTGCCTGCCTGGCCACATATCGCCAGGCCTTCCTCGTCGCTGAGAAACTGCGCCAATCCCTCGCGGAAGGCTGGGTGATCCTCCACGATGAATATTTTTTTGGGTGACAAGGCTCGGTTCTTCGAACTTTTTGCCATAACTCTTTGTTCACATGCTTGCATTAATTTGCCCCCCGTAAATCAACCCGATTGCCTGACAGCCCGGCGGTAAAAAAGCGGCCGCCATTCTGAAACGTAAAAGAATCCGTCTCAAGGAAGTGATTGGCCACGCACCTAATATGTAGCGCCATCCATTTATTTGCAACCTCCAAGCGGCGAAGATCGGTAATACCTTGGTCATCAGGGAATGGAGCGCAAAGTTCCTGCTTTGCTTGCTGTGTCTCATTTTTGAGCAGATCCGGATCGCCGGACCTTCGAAGCATTACGGAGATTGTGTCAAAAGCGGCAAGATCCATCGAGTTATCCGTGTGTGCCATCGCGCAGTGGCCTCAACCGACCAAAGGTGCGGAGCTGTTGCAGCCATCGCGGGAAGAAATGGTGATTCACGAACGCAGTCGGATTTTGATCCCGGGCATTACTTCAAAAACCTCCAGCACCTTAATGGGGAACTGGGCAATGCGATTTGAACGGTCAGGGCTGGCGGAATGATTGAGATGGTCTTCCCTTTGAATTTGAACGGGTGTACCCGCCAGCGTGCCAAGCGGTGGGTGTTTGACGGCGAGGCGCAAGTCTCTGGAATGCTGCGAAAGGGCATGTTTGGCGCCCTTTCGACCAACCGCTGGGCCTTCAGCCTGAATGCTCGATTTCCGCCACTGACTTGGACTGGCGCCGAATCGTTTCCTGAAACACGTGTTGAAAAGGCCGAGATGGTTGAAGCCGCACTCTTGGGCGATGTTGACGACTTTGGCATCAGGATTCCGCAGCAAAGAGATGGCCTTTAGCATGCGCAATTCCATTCTCAGGGCGGCCACGGAAAGGCCAATGTGCTGATGAAACAGCCGGTTAAGATGGCGCCGGCTGCACCCAAACTTATCCGCCAGCGCCCCAACCGA
>Ga0070741_10000603_pt1 | contig 124811 bp, 97 predicted proteins | sample Coa_R1_4_FD_66440 | JGI IMG/M metagenome (GOLD analysis project Ga0070741, IMG submission 66440) | Surface soil microbial communities from Centralia Pennsylvania, which are recovering from an underground coalmine fire - Coalmine... | ecosystem: Environmental > Terrestrial > Soil > Unclassified... | reverse complement strand
CCCATCGGCGCTGCGCGCCTCGATGAGGTGCGAGACGATCTCTGGCGAATGCTTGATGCTCGGCATCTTGTAGCGGGCCAGCAGGCGGCTCCAGGGCACACCCTTCTCGGTGATGAACGCTTCGGTCAGTGCATTGCCCAGCGCCATCACGATCCCGCCCTCGATCTGCCCTTGCAGCGCCAGCGGGTTGATGGCCCGCCCGATGTCGTGGCCGCCGATCACCTTGAGGCAGTGGACTTCGCCCGTTTCCAGGTCAACCTCGACCAGCGCGGCCTGCGTCGCGTAGCTGAAGGCGAAGTGCATGTCGCCGCCCGTGCCGAGCGGCTGCGTCTGGGGCGCCCAGTATTCGTACAGCGCACGCGGCTCCAGGCCCTGCTTGCGCATCCAGCCGACGACCTGCCCGACCTCGACGGCCTGCCCGTCGTAGCGCATCAGCCCTTCCTCGAAGCGGATCTGCTCCGGCGGCACGTCAAGCTGTTCGGCGGCGACCCGCGTCATGGCCTGCCGCAGCGTGCTGGCCGCCAGCCGCGCGGCATTGCCCGTCACATAAGTCTGACGCGAGGCCGTTGTCGGACCGCCGTCAGGCGTCTTGTCTGTGTCACTCAGCAGGACACGCACGCGCTCGTAGGGCACGCCCAGTTCTTCGGCGGCGCACTGCGCCACCACCATCACCAAACCCTGCCCCATGTCGGCAGAGGAAGTGCGCACTTCAAACGTGCCGTCCTCGAAGGCTTCGACTTCGGCTCCGGCTTTGTCCGGCGCGCCGCCACCCAGGCCCGTGTTCTTATAGGCACAGGCCAGGCCCCAACCATAGGCTTTGTGGCCCTCGCGCCAGCCCCAGCGGAATCCGCCCCGGCTGGTCGGGTCCTGGTGCATGGAGGCCACCACCTTATCCAGCGATTCCAGCAGGCCAACGCTCTCGCGCAGCAGTTGACCCGTCGCCGTGACCGTGCCCACGCGCTGCGCATTGATGCGTCGGAACTCCACCGGGTCCATGTCGAGCGCCTGCGCCACCAGGTCCATGTTCTGCTCAACGGCAAAGGCCGATTGGGTGACGCCGAAACCTCGGAACGCGCCGCACACCGGGTTGTTGGTGTACATCGCATAACAATCAATCCTGGCGTTGGGCACGACGTATGGCCCGGTGGCGTGCGTCGTGGCGCGGGTCATCACTTTATCGCTCAGGCTGGCGTAGGCTCCGCCATCGCCGTACAGTTCGGCCTGCACCGCCGTCAGCCGCCCGTCGCGCCTGGCCCCGGTCTTGATGCGAATCACCGTCGCGTGCCGCTTCGGATGGAAGATGAGCGATTCCTGGCGAGTGTAGAGCATCTTCACAGGACGGCCCGTGACCTGAGCCAGCAGCGCCACGTGAATCTGCCCGGCGATGTCCTCTTTGCCGCCGAACCCGCCGCCGATCAGCGTACCGCGCACGCGCACCGCCTCTTCGGGCAGGTTGAGCGCCCCGGCGATCTGGTGGCGATCCTGGTAGGGAATCTGCGAGCCGACGTAAACCGTCAGCTTGTCGTGACCGAACAGCCCTGCCGGGATACCAATGGCGCATTCCGGCTCCAGGAAGGCGTGCTCGGTGGTTGCCGTGTGATATTCCTTTTCGACAATCACGTCCGCTTCGGCAAAGCCCTGCTCGATGTCGCCGTGCCGCACCTTGATGTGCTTGAGCAGGTTGCCTGTCGGCCAGTTCTCGTGGACGAGCGGCGCTTCCGGCGTGCGTGCATATTCGGGGCCGTCCACGACACCGAGCGGTTCGTACTGCACGTCGATTAGCTTGAGCGCCTCCGCCGCGATGTCTTCCGTGTCTGCCGCGACGATGGCTACCGGGTCGCCCATATAGCGCACCTTATCACCACACAGCACCGGCCAATCCAGGTGTACCAGTCCGTGCAAGTTGCGGCCTGGCACGTCCTGGTGCGTCAGCACGGCGCGCACGCCGGGCAGCGCTTTGGCTTTGTTGGTATCGATGCTCAGGATGCGCGCGTGGGGATAGGCAGCGCGCAGCGTGCGGGCGTACAACATACCTGGGAAGTTGTAATCGTCGGTATACATGGCCCGCCCGGTCACTTTGTCGCGCGCTTCCTGGCTGGCGACGGGCTGCCCGACGACCTTCAGATCGGCGTGATCGGTCTCCGGCACGGCAGGCGGGATTGGCCCCTCGCCACGCTGCTCCTGCGCTGCCGAACGGATAGCTCGAAACACACTGGTATAGCCCGTGCAGCGGCAGTAGGTATCTTTGAGCGCAACCTTTATGTCCTCGTTCGTGGGGTTCGGCTTGTTGTTGAGCAGCGCCCGCGCCGTCATGATCAGGCCCGGCGTACAGAATCCGCACTGCACCGCGCCATGTTCGATGAATGCCTTTTGCAGCGGATCAAGCTGGCCGTCGCGTTCCAGCCCTTCGATGGTTTGGACGTTCGCGCCGCCCGCTCTCAGCGCCGGGTAGATGCACGAATCCACCGGGACGCCATCCACCAGCACCGTGCAGATGCCGCACTCCGCTTCGTTGCAGCCGATCTTCGTCCCCGTCAGGCCCAGGTCGTAGCGCAGGAATTCCGCCAGCGTCCGCGACTCCAGGATGTCACGTGAAATGGATTGGCCGTTGACCGTCAGTTCCAGGATTGTCATGGTTCCTCTGCCCTCTCTCCGGCGCTGTTTACGCGCCAATCCCTTCTGGTACAACTTCGCCCGTCCGGGCACGCGAAAGCGCCAGGGTCAGCGCCCGCCGTAGCAGGGTGCCGATCATCTCGACCCGATATTCAGCCGTCGCCCGGTATTTGCTGGTGCGCGGGTGCAGTTGATCCTGCGCCATTTTAGCGGCGTTCGTAATCGTTTCGGTGTTGGCAGCCTGACCAACCAGCGCCGCTTCGACCTCGGCGGCACGGGCCGGGGTCGGGCCGACTGGCCCCAGAGCCAGGCGTGCAGCCGCGAAACGTTCGCCAGAGTCGTCCAGCCGTACCCAGACGGCGCAGCCCAGGATCGGCAGCGCCACGCCCTGCGGACGCATGATGCGCTTGAAGGCCGTCGCCTCGTGACGGCCCGCCAGGTTAAAACGAAAACGGGTTAGTAATTGCTTTGAGGGATCAATCAGCGATTGGCCGGGGCCGAGGAACAGGTCACGGATGTGATGCCACGTTCGCCCGTCGAGAGAGGCGATTTCGGCTTCGGCATCCAGCGCCACCAGCGACAGTGTGCCGTCGGCGGCGGGCAGGGCGTGGGCCACGTTGCCGCCAATGGTGGCGACATTGCGCACCTGCGGGCCGCCCACCACGCCGCAGCTTTCCGCCAGGCATGTGGCGCGTGCCCGGATCGCCGAGTGTTCGACAATGGCCGTGTGTGTGACGCCCGCGCCCAGGATCATCAGGTCGCCGTCAGCTTCGACGCTGACCAGTTCAGGGATTTGGGTGATGTCGATCAGGGCTTCAACGGGAGGGTGGTTGCCTTGCTGAATGTCGAGCAGCAAATCGGTGCCGCCCGCCACGATCCGGGCGCGACCATCATACTCGGCCAGCCAGCGCAGAGCCTCGCCAACCGTATGGGCAATGTGATAGTGGTTCCAGAGTTTCATGTGCTATCGTCCAGAGTTGGACGGTGTACAGCACTTCTCATCCGACATGGCTGCCGGACGCCGCCGCGAGCTTGGCCCGCGCCGACTGTTCACCGGAGATGCCGCCATCCTATCACAAAACGCCCCCTTCCGGCAAGCACGTGGCGAAAGAGGTGTATTTCAATTTCACGCAGTGTGCGGCGTTTATCGACACCATCATTCAATTGCCGCTGGAATGAACTCTCTGAAATGCGTCCGCGAAATCGCGGCGTGGCGCTATCGCAACTACCAGAAGTTGTACAAATCGCTGCCTGTCTAACCGCCTTCCAACGTTGTACACATCAATTCCCCCTTTCTGCACGGCGGAGAGGGGCAGGGGCGCGGTCAACCGGTTAACTTTCTCTAACCCCGGCATCGTGCTATGATGGAGAGTACGATCCAAATGGGGGCTACCGATGACCAGAGTCACACGCTGGATAATCGTTGGGGCTGCGCTGGTGGGGTTGCTGTCCGCCTTCTGGATACGCAGCAGCGCGCAGGGTGGCGACGTGCATTACGGCGATACCGTCAATGGCGCGTTGAAGGCAGGCACAGCCGACGTATGGCACTTTGCGGGCAGCGCGGGGGACGTTATCGCTTTGAACGTCGAGCGCGCCTCAGGCAATCTCGAACCGTCGCTCCTCCTGCAAGACAGCGCCGAACAGCCAATCGCGGGGACGCGCGCTGCCGCCGGGCAAGGGTCGGTCTCCCTGATGCAAATTCGCCTTTCTCAGACCGGATCGTATCTGGTCAAAGTCAGTGGCAACGGGCAGACGGCGGGGGAATACCATCTCGCGCTGACGCGCACGTCGTCTGTGCCGATCACGCCCACCCTCCAGCCAACCGCTATCACGGCTACCGTTGCAGGCAGCATCAACTACGGGGATACCGTCAGCGGCCAGATCGAGGGCCGGGTCTATCGACAGTTATGGCGCTTCCGGGGCGCATTCGGCGACATCGTGGATATCCGCATGAGCACCACCTCCGGCGACCTCAACCCGGTGCTGGCCCTGGTTTCGCCCCTGGGCGATACCGTCGCTGCCAACGATTCGGCCAGCGGCGGCCCTGACGCAGCTATCCAGGCCTTTCAACTGCCTTTCACCGGCGACTACACCATCATTGCGCGGCGGGCCGGCTCCAATGCCGGGCAAAGCGGTAAGACGAACGGCCACTACAACCTGAGCCTGTCCATACGCGGGCCGGGAACGGCGGCGCAGAATACGCTGCTCAACCCCGGCGTGCTGATGCAGGGCCGTCTGACGCGCGAGGTGGAGCTGGCGCTGTACCGCCTGGACGTGGGCGGTCTGATCGCAGCGCAACTGAACCTGGGCAGCCTGCACCGTCTGGCCGGGTTGCGCTTCCTGACCAAAGACGGCCAGGTGCTTGCCACTTACAAGGGCGAGAACCCGTTGACAATTGCCACGCGCCTGCCTGATAAGGGGCCGTTTCTGGTTGAAGTCACCTCGTCCAGTTACGAAGATCAGCCGTTCACGGATTTTGGCCTGACGGTCTTTCGCCTCAGCGCTTCGACCAACAATGCCACGCCCCTACGCTACGGCGAACATCGGCGAGTGGCGGCTTCGGCCTCCGACAAATGGTTCTTCATTGGGCATAGCGGTGACATCGTGAGTCTGGACATCGTGCCGGACAGCGTTGTGCAGAATACGACGGTCAGAGTGACCGGCCCGCAGGATATCTTGCTCTACCGGAGCGACCTGGGGCCGGGCATCCACCCGACGTTGACCCTGCCCGACGGCGGGCCGTATGAAGTCCAGGTGCGTAGCGACGATCCGGCGCTCACTTACGATACGCAGCTCAGACGGGTCGGGGCCAACGGCATCGCCTTTGGGCGATTCAATCTGGCCTCGGATCGTGGGAAATTATTGCTGGACGCACCCATCAACGGCTCGTTGGCGGCGGGTGCGGTGGATGCGTGGTGGCTGGACGCCACTGCCGGGCAGGTTATCAACCTGATCGCCGACTCAGCTTCAAAGGACTTCGCGCCCGGCCTGGCGCTCCAACGCCCGGACGGCTCTATGGTGGATGTTCAGGTCTACGAGGCGGCCCAGGGAGCCGTGATTCAGCGGGTGCGGCTTGACCAGACCGGGCGCTATCGGGCCGTCGTCTTCGATAGCAAAGGTGGTAAGGGCGGCCAGTACACCCTTCGTTACGAGGCGATAAGCGGCGGGGATTTGCAGGCCGGACAATCGGTGAAGGGTATTCTCTCAGCTGCCAGCGGGCTGGCCTCCTGGTCGATTGACGTGTCCGCCGGGGCGCTCATCAACGCCCGGCTGACGACCCTGACCCCGAAAGCCTGGACCCCTTCGCTGCAGGTGGCCGATCCGGGTGGCACGATTGTAGCTTCTGCAACGGCGGCATCACCCGGTGCAGCTGTGGATTTGCTCGGCGTTGCCGCGCCGATTTCGGGCAAATATCACATCCTCGTGGCCGGTCAGGTCACGGATACGCTGGCCTCGTACCAACTGCTCAGTAACGTCCAGAATCCGTTTATGCCCGACAGCAATACAACGATCCAGGTCAGCACACTACGCCCGGAGGCGGGCCGCTACACCGCTGCTCCCACCACTGACCCGGTACAAGGGCATGTGGCCGATCTGATTAATCCTTCTCTCAATGGCCGCGCCCTGCTCAATGGCGCGTTGCCGCTGACTGACGGTTCGACGGTTCGCGGCGAAATCGCGCGTGGCACGCTGGCTCAGGCGTGGCGCATCGAGGCTATCCACGACACGACGCTGCTTGTCCAGGCGAACGTGCTGACCGGGACGGTTGGGCCGAATCTGCTGCTGCTGGATAAGGATGGCAAGATCGTCTACGAGCAGCTTCACGCCGACGATCCCAACACGGTCATGACGTACCGTGTCCCGCAGAGCGGCATCTACACACTGGTTGTGCGAATGGGGTTGGAAGGCGGGCGCTACCTGCTGTCTTTGAACACGGCCAACCTGACCAACGGACCGCTGCAAATCCTGGCGGGCAGCCCACTCGTCTACGGCCAATCGGCGGCGGGCGAGATCCTCAACGGGGACAGGGCCGTTACGTACTATTTCCTGGGCACGGCCAACGACGTCGTTTCGGTACAGTTCTCGCGCACGACGGGTGATCTCGTGCCTGGCCTCGAACTCCTCTCGCCAAGCGGCAGAGCGCTGATCAGCGAGCAGAACGCTGCGGGGGCCGCCACGCTGGCTGTCTCGGACGTGCGGCTGCCAGAAAATGGCATCTACGTCCTGACGGCCCGGCACGCAGCCAATGCCGAAGGCACTGCCGGGCGCTATTTCCTGTACCTGGACGGCAGAGCGCGTACTCAGAACCGGGGCGGCGGAATCATCACGCCGGGTACGTCGGTGACCGGGTTGCTTATCACCGGCAGAAACGAGGATACCTGGCTATTCCAGGGCCACGCCGGGGAACGTGTAACGTTCACTGCCAGCGGTGTCGGGACGCCGCTGCCCGCGCCGCTCGGCCTGCGTTTGCAGGATACGATGGGCCAGACGTTTGCCATGCAGGACGTGGCGCTCACGCAGAGCGAAACCCGCCTGGCCGACGTGATGTTGCCCGCCGACGGCGTCTACCGCGTGCAGGTCGTGGGCGGCGGGCAGACTGCCGGGGCGTACAGCCTGACCTGGACGCCGGAACGTGAACGGCTGGTAGCCGGGCCGCTGAACTACGGCCAGACTGTCAGCGGCGTATTTACTGAGCAGCACCGGGCCGATTCGTGGGTGTTTTCGGGGACGGCGGGCGATGTCATTTCTGTCACGCTGCGTTATCTGCGCGGGGATCGGTTCAATGGCGGCTTCCGGGTGCAGGCCGAAAATGGCGTGCCGCTCGTGACCGTGCCCGACCTGGGCACTGGCTCCGGCGCACGCGCCGACAACCTGCTGCTGCCTTTCAGTGGCAGCTACACGCTGGTGGTCGCCAACCCGGACAGCAACTTCAAGGGCGCGGGCGTCTACAGCCTGAGCCTCAGTTTGCAGGACAGCAAGGCCCATTCGCTGGGCAGCATTCTGCGCTATGGGCAAAACGGCCAGGGCAGCCTTTCGGCAGACGATCCGAGCGACACCTGGGTTTTCGGCGCGCGGGCGGGCGACATCGTTAAGGTCTCGGTGCAGGCGCAGGATGAGGTGCTGAAACCGGCCCTTGATCTGCGGTCACCAGATGGAACGCTGCTGGCTTCCGCGCTGGCCGGGGAGCCGGATCAGTCCGGGCGGCGCGCCGTGAGCATCGACAGGTTCCCGGTTCAGAGCGATGGCGTCTATGTCATTACCATCACCGGTGGCCCTCAAAAGTCGGTAGGCAGCTATCGGCTCACGCTGGAGTCCGTTCCGCCGCCCCTGGCCGATGCGGAAACGATCAACTATGGCGACACCAAAGAGGGCCTGATCGCCAGTGATCGCCTGAGCCAGACGCGCGTCTTTTCCGGCAAGCAGGGGGATACCATTACGGCGCGTATCACCCGCGAACCTGGCGCGAACCTGGCGCCCATCCTGGAATTGCGCACAGCGGATGGCAAACTGCTGGCCCGCGCCGATTCCGCCGGGCAGGAAAGCGCCGTCATCGCTGACTTCACGCTGCCCCAGACCGGCCAATACGCGCTGGTCGCCAATCGCTATTTGGGGCCGCAGGGGGCGACTTCCGGGCGCTACAAACTTGCCCTGTCTGCGGTGGTCGCACAGCGCCCCATCAAGGGTACGGTGAAGTACGGCCAGCTTGCCATTGGGCGGCTAGACGATGCCACGCCCGAAGATCGGATTGCCTTCAGGGGCCAGAAAGGGGACGTGATCGGTATCCTCAGCCGGGCTAAAAGCGGTGACCTGGATACCTACCTGACCCTTGAAGATTCGGCGGGCAACGTGCTGGCGACCAACGACGATGCTAACGGCGCGGATGCCGTCATCGCGGGCGCACTGCTGCCTGCGGACGATACCTATACCGTCGTCCTGTCCCGCGTCGGCACAGGCACGGTGGGCAGCAGCGGCAATTACGAACTGTACGTTAACTTGCTCTACCGCGTGAACGCGACAGCCGCGCCCAAAGCGCTGATCGCCTACGGCGAACGGGCTGTCGGCACGCTCGACCAGCAAAATCCCGAAGCGCGCTATACCTTTAGTGGCAACCAGGACGACGAGATCGCGCTCCGGCTGGTTCACCAGACCGACGATGCCCCGCCCATGCTCGAACTGCAAGACCCGGCGGGTACGTCGCTTGCCTCCGGCACGTTGGGCGTCGGGCAGACCACCATCGATCACTACCGGCTGCCTGCCAGCGGCCTGTACAGCGTGGTCGTCAAACGCCCGCTCAACGCCCAACTCAGCTACAGCCCGTTCGCGCTGACCCTCAACCTGCTGACCAGCCCGGCGGGACAATCGGCAGGCGGTGTATTGCACGTCAATCAGGCCGTAACGGGAACCTTCGCGCCCGATGCAGCGGGGCATTACTGGCTGTTCCAGGGCCGCGCCGGGCAGGTCCTCTCGATCAACCTGCTCCAACTCAACGGCAACTTGCTGCCCTCACTGCTCGTCATCGGCCCCAACGGTCAGAGCCTGACGGCGGTGGCCGTGCCGGAACGCGGCCAGTCAGTCACGCTCGATCAATTCAGTCTGCCCGCTGACGGCATCTACAGTTTACTGGTCTTGCCGGGTGGCCCCAATCGGGCGGGGCAGTACCGCCTGACCGTGCAGCCCAACGTCCCGGCGACAGTCGCGCCTGCCCTGCTGGCCCCTGACTTGCCTGTCAGCGGCACGCTCGACGCCGTCCAGCCCGAACAGCGCTGGACGTTCGAGGGCCAGAAAGGGCAGGCAGTGACGATCAGGATGGTCACCACGGGCGGCAACTTGATTCCCAGGCTGACCTTGCTTGGCCCCGATCAGCGCGTGCTGGCTGACCAGGGGGCAGACCCGGCACTGCGAGACAGGCAGAGCGCACTGTCCAACATTGTCTTGCCTACTGACGGTCAGTACATCGTCGTGGCAGGCCAGCGGCAGGGCATGGAGATCACCGCCGGAACATATCGTCTGGCGTTGGCAGTGGGCACGCTTTCGCCGCAGGCAGCCAGTGCGGAGCCGGTGGCCTACGCGCTGCCTATCCGCAAGGTGATCCAGCAGGGAGCAACCGACCTGTGGGCCTTCAACGGCGCAGCAGGCGACGCGATCAGCATCACCGTGCTTGCCAACGCCGATCTCAAGCTAAACCAGAAAGCGCCAGTACCCGCCATCAGCCTGCAAGATGCTGGTGGGCGGGTGCTGGCCCAGGCCACACCTGCTATCCCGGAGGAAGCGCAGATCGACGGTGTGATCTTGCCACGCGACGGGCGCTATGTCGTGGAACTCTCGGCGTCCTCGACCACCGGCTATACGCTCATCATCCAGCGCCGCCAGGGGTTGCTGACTGCGAGTGCCCCGGCCAATGCACGTCCCCTGGTTGCAGATCGTCCGCTGGATGGCGCGATCAGCCCCAATACCAGCGTGAATTACTGGACTTTCACAGGCAAGGCAGGCAGCACCATCCAGATCAGCGGTGCGCGTCTGGATGGCGATCTGCGCCTTGACCTGACTCTGTTCGGCCCCTCCGGCTATGTGGCGAGCGCGACGGCTGGCCCGGACAGCGCCGACACCACACTCGGCCCACTGCGCCTGCCCGAGGACGGCACCTACGTCCTGGTGGCAACACGCTGGCTGGGTGCGGCGGGGAAAACCGGGGGCCGCTACAGCGTCCGGCTCACCAGCGCAGCCAGCGCATCCGAGAAATAGAATTGCCGCCCGGAGCAGGGCCTGGCGTCTGGGCGGTAAACCTACTTCTTCAGTACGTCGCCCGCCAGGTGCACCTTGATCCCCATGTGGTGGAACATAGCCGCCTTCGCGGCCAGTGCTTTATCGGCGTCCGCAGCCGACGGTGCATAGGCCACCTGGATGTGATTAGCCTTGTGGCGCGCCATCATCTGGTCACGGCTGACGCCGTGCAGAACGGCGTGCATGATCGGCCAGTTGGAGTCGGTAGCCTGCCAGCGCCGCTCGGTTTCTTCGCGGGGCAGTTCGACCACCGTCGCACGGCCCAGGTCGGCGTGCAGCTTGCCACCCATGACGAACACGCGGCTCCAGACGATCTCGCCGGGCTTGCTGATGCCCTTCAACGTGCCGCCACCCAGCCGGAAATACATGGGATTCTGCCGCTCGCTTGTCGCGCCGGCATAGCCGCCGATAAAGTGTGAAGCCGGAGCCGCGCCCGAAATCTCGAATACCCACACGAAATCATTGACGCCTTTGCCCTTGTAATGCTCACCCCAGCGCAGGTCATGCAGCGTATTGGCCGGATCGAAGCCCATCGCTGTCCAGACGCGGTTCGTCACCAGGCCGTCCACCCCGGCGCATTCGTCCACTTCGTTGAAATGCGGCAGCGCCTGGCCTGCATACAGTTCTCTGCCGTTTTTGGCGTGGTAAACCGGTGGGCGCTCCACGTTGTTGAGCAGACCCTCGGCCAGATCGGATGCCGGAACCATATCCTTGAGGCCCTGCTGGTACTGGATGCCGATAGCCGCGCAGCCGAAATCGTCCGCGATGCGCACGGCAGCGATGTACATCTTGCACTGTTCGAGGATCTGGGCGTCGGTCAGGTCGGTTTCCTCGTTCTTGCCAGTCACGAATCTGACGCCGCGCTTGTCCAGCCATTCCCGGACTTTCTTCGCTTCCATATCTGTGACCTGGCGCATGGCAGCCACCAGCGCCGACTGGCTCAGACGCTCCTTGTAAAGGCCCGTCGGGTTGAGCAGTTCGTCGTCGATGATGGCGTTATACATGCCCATGCACCCCTCGTCGAAGACGCCGAGGATTGCCTTCTCGTGCCGGAGATGCTCCGCCAGCGCCTTGCCAAGCGCGGCCTCGGCTTTGGGCAGTTTTGACACGCTCAGGTCGTGCACATGGCTGGTGTCGTGAGTGATCTTGCCTTCCTTGATCCACTGCCGGATGCCGTTCAGGAAGAATTTGTCCGTGAAATCGACGCTCCACAGGCTGCTGTAATTGACGCCCGCTTTGGTGAGTGAACCGTTCAAATTGAGCAGACCGACCAGCCCCGGGAAGCGCCCGCTCCAATTGGCAACGGTCAGGATCGGCCCGCGATGGCTGCGCAGCCCGGCCAGCACGTGGTGGCTGTACTGCCAGACGGCCTCGGCCACGATCAGGCGGGCGTCCGGATCGATGTTCTTGAACACGTCCATGCCCATCCGCTGGTTCCAGATAAAGCCATGTTTCAGCGCCGGGTCGTAGCCGTGCGCGCGCCGGACGGTGATCCCCTCTTTGGCGAAAGCGGCGATGACACGCTTCTCCATGTCTTCCTGGGCAGGCCACGTCTTTTCGTTGGCCGACTGGCGCAGATCGCCGCTGGCGACCAGGATCGCCTCGTCCTTGCCGACTGGCGCGGGTTTCGTAAGTTCAGGAACTTGATAAGCAGCCATAAGAAAGCCTCCATATAAGACTTTTCGTTCGTCTATTCACAATACGTCGATTATAACGCGGACTTATGTTATGCGTACCACAGGTGTGTTGCACCTCTTTTGTACCGCTCTGGCCTTTGAGACTTCTCACAACCTCAACCAGATGGCAGCTACTATTCCCCCAGCCACGCCTTCGCAGCCGCGCCCAACTCAGCCATCGGCGCGCGCTGCACCGTGCAGGCGGGCAGGCTGTCCAGGAACGATTGCCCGTAGCTTTTACTGATCATACGCTTGTCGAAGATGGCGACAACGCTGCGTTCCGAACGGGCGCGGATCAGCCGGTCAAAGCCCTGGCGGAAGCGCAGGATGGCATCCGGGATGGTGAACTGGTCGAACGAGTTTTCAAACGTCTCGTTGCGCGCCGCGTACACCGGGTCAGAAGGCACGGCGAAGGGCAGCCGCACGATGACCAGCGCCACCAAGTCGTCGCCGAGCAGGTCTACGTCTTCCCAGAACGAGCGCGTGCCGAGCAAGACAGCCTTTTCCGCACCCCTGAAGCCTTCGAGCAGCATTTCGCGGCTTGTGCCGTCGGACTGGTCAAACACGGCAATGTTGCCGAGTGCCAGGCGCGGCGCGATGTCCTGCGCCACCTGCCGAAGCAGGGTATAGCCCGTAAACAGCACCAGCAGACGCCCGTTTGTGGCCGTCGCCAGTTCGATGATTCCCCGTTCGACGGCTTGCTGGTATTTGCCGCGCTCCTGGGGTTCGGGCATGTCCGTCGGCAGGAAAATCAGCGTCGAGTCCTCGTAGTTGAAAGGGCTGGTGAGCGCCAGTTCCCGCACGTCCTCCGCACCCAGGCGCTGCCGCAAATACTGAAAGCTGCTGTTCGCGCGCAGCGTCGCGCTGGTCATGATCACGGTTTTCTTCGCGTCCCACAGGTGTTTTTTGACGAGCGGCCCGATGTACAGCGGTGCACCGCGCATCGAGATCGTATCCTGGTCAGGGCTGACCTCCACCCAGTAGATCATATTATCATCCGGCGCGCTGATGAACGCATTCAGACGGCTATGGAGCGTGGTCAGGTGTCGGGAGGCAGCGCTCACACCGTCGATCAGGTCTTCCAGGTTCGGCAGGTCGTAACGCCCGCGCAGCGCAGGCAGGCTGGCTGCCAGGCGCGTCATAGCGTCGGCAATTTCGGCGGTGAAGTGGCCGAGAATCTCCCAGGCGGCCCGTACCTGGCTGAATTCGGGTTTATTGCGCAGGTCGGTGGACAGGCGCACCTGTACGAGGTATTCGCCGGAGTGCAGCTTGCTGGTCGTTTCCAGGAAGGCCAGCAGCGCCGCGAACAGGTTATCGACATGATGCCCCATTTTCTTCACGGCGCTCACGATGATAGTCACGAAGTCCTGGACGCGCTCGAAGTGGTTGGCCGGAAGCGCAGCCTGCGCGCTGCCCAACACGTCTCCGATCAGCCCGGTTTTGCGCGTGCCCAGATCGGCAAGCTGGCGCTTGATGGTCGTCGCATCTAACCGGAAACTGAGCGCCTCCGTGACGGCATCTTCCAGGTTATGCGCTTCGTCCACGATCAGGCGGCTGTACTCAGGCAGTACGTGTCGTTCGGAGCGGAGCGCATCGGACAGCAGCAGCGCATGGTTGACGATCACCAGGTGCGCGCTTTCCGCCGCGCGGCGCGCCTTATAAAAAGGGCAGATGCCACCCATCCGCGCCTCGCACAGTTCCGGCGTGCATTCTTCGTCGGCAGCGCTCAGGCGTGCCCAGGTGCTGTATTCCGCCGGGCCGCGCAGCGAGATGGCGCGGGCGTCGTCCAGGCTGCTCTCGCGCAGCCAGACCAGAATTTTGGCAAAGACGCGCAGTTCTTCCACACTCGTCGGGAGCCTGCGGCGCAGAGTCTGGAGCCGCCGCGGACACAGGTAATCCCCTCGATCCTCCAGTGGTACGGCTTCGATGTCCAGGCCCAGCGCCCGCCGCAGCAGCGGAATGTCCTCGTCGAGCAACTGCTTCTGCAAACTGGCCGTGTTCACCGAGATCACGACCCGCTCACCATTGCGGACGGCCCAGGTCACGGCGGGCAGCAAATAGGCCAGGGATCGGCCTGTGCCGGGCATGGCCTCGACGATGAGGTGTTCACCGCCATTGAACGCCTCGCTCACGGCCTTAAGCATTTCAATCTGCTGCGGGCGCGCGCTGTAGTGATCAACAGCGCGGGCGATCTCGCTGTCTGCGCCAAGCTGCGAGGCCAGCCTGTCACCGTCGAGCGGGGTGAACACGGCAGTAGTTTGCCGCGCGGCACGATGCTGATCGGGTGGGCGCGCGCCGGGAACCGCCTCCGTCCTTACCAGCCTTTCGCCCTGTTCGAGCCGGGCTTGCAGGGCCTCCACAAAGGGCGGCAAGCCTTTCCAGGGCAGGCGCTGCGCGGCTTTCACCAGTTCGTCCAGCAGTTCGAGCGGAACCTCGTGCAGCAGACGCTTCCACAGCGTGCCATAAACCTGTACCGTTGCCTGCGCGTCGGCCAGCGCCCGGTGATAGTCACCTTCGGGCGCGAGGTTGAGCTGCTGCATGAGCGCGTTCAGGTTGTAGCGCGAGGCTGTCGGCAGCAACACAGAAGCCATTTCGTAGGTGTCAATCGAAAGGTTGCCTTCAAAAAGGCCCTGCTTTTGCAGAAACCTCATGTCAAAATCGACGTTGTGGCCGACGATAGGCGCTGCGCCGACAAATTCCTTGAGACGGGGCAGCACTTCGTTCAGCTTGGGCGCACCAGCCAGTTTGTCCTGGCTGATGCCAGTGATGGCGGTGATTTTCTGTGGAATCGGGCTGCCGGGATCAACGAGGGTGGTGTAACTGTCGATAATGTCTTGATTGTGAAATTTGACCGCGCCGATTTCGATAATGTGGGCGCTGGACACATCGAGGCCGGTTGTTTCCAGGTCAAGGGCGACGAGAACGCCGCGCATACAGACTCCAATCTAGCACATGCGGCGTAGTTGGACGGGCAGTTCGGGCAGTATAGCATAGTCCCTCGATCTGTGATAGCCTACAGTGGGTTCATCGATTGAACGCTGCGGATTGAACGCTGCAAAAGGGAAATAGCCAATGAACGACCAGCATGAAACATACAAGGTCGAAGTCGCCGGACTGACCCGCGAACTGCCTTTGTTTGAGATAGCGCCCGGCATCCGGATCGCCATTTTGAACATCCTGGGTGACACCGAACTGGCGCAGGCCGCCGCGCACGATCTGGCGCTGCGAATTGCGGATCGCAACCCCGAAGTGCTCGTCACTGCCGAGACAAAAAGTATCCCGTTGGTTCACGCGCTGTCCGCGCAAATGGACTTGCCCTACGTCGTACTGCGCAAGTCGTACAAGCCGTACATGGGCAAGGCCATCCAGGCCGAAACGCTGTCGATCACGACGGGCGCGCCGCAAACGCTGTTCCTGGACGAAAAAGACCAGAAGTTGCTCACGGGGCGGCAGGTGGCGTTGATCGACGACGTGATCAGCACGGGCAGCACCTTGCAGGCCATGCGGCTGATTATGGACAAGGTTGGCGCGAAGATTGTGGCACAGGCAGCGATTTTCACCGAGGGAGATCGCGCCAAATGGACGGACATCATCTCACTCGGACATCTGCCTGTGTTCACGGAGCCGAAGAAGGGCTGACAGGCAGGTGATGGGCTGTGAGAGCGTTGAAGGGTTCTGCCCGATAATGAAGCGATCCAAGAAGGGGCAAGAATGCCCCTGACCAAAATTTGGCTTTCAACGTCCGTATCAGCAAGGCGAACATACCGGGAGTCACGTATGTTTCAGCGCCTGTCCTGGGCAGCAGATGGTGCTCGCCCGGTGGTTTGGACGGGTTCCGGCCAACCCGCCACCATGAGGACTAGAAGTGTTCCAGCGCTCGCTCGATCAGATCGTCCAGCAGATCAAAGACGAACTTATTGTCGCCGTTCTGCTGTGCGGCGCGTTTGTCGCGTGCATTCGCCAGCAGGCTGACCGTTTCGCGGGTTTGTTCGCGTGGCAGCGTGACTCGTGTATTGACCAGCAAGCCCGCCAGTACCAGCGGCAGGTACACCTGAACCACATCCAGGGAATTCCCCTTACCGGATAGGGCCGTCACCAGTTGGTTGGCATAGGCCACCATCTCGTCCTGAGAGCCAAACTGCTCGCTGGCGACGTCCGCGAGTAGGTTGAAGCCAACCATAACCGCATCGTAAGCGAGGTCGAGGTAAAGTTGCTCGGCCACCAGTTGTTCCAGCGAGTCGGCAGCATGTGGGTTTTGCACGACGGCGCGGCACAGCCTGGTGTACCAGCGTGGGTAGGCAGGCTCCGCCTCGCCAGCGGGCGTCACGCCCTGCGCCAGAACAAACGCCATCAGCTTGGCGATGGCGACGGCCTCCCCGGCCCACAGGCGGAAACGCCCGGCCTCGAAATGCGGCTGTGTGGCCTTGAGCAAGGGGAAGAAAACGCTGGCAGGGGTCAGCCGAGGCAGGATCGCGGCAACCACAGGCTGTGCCTTCTCCACCAGCGCCGTGTCGTCAGGCGAATCGGCCAGAGTCCAGAGCGTGATATAGGCGGGCCGCAGGTCTTGCGGCAGGGCGCTGATGGCCGGCGGCAGAATCTCAAACGACGCCTCTAGGGTGGCTTTGTCATGAGTGACTTTGCCCACCGGTTCGATGGCGTAATTTGGCCCCTGCAAGGTGTGGATGTCGCGCTGGCGCTCTTCCGATAATGTGTCGAAGTCCAGGGGTGGGCCACCCTGTTCGTCGCGGATACGAACAGCACCGCGCTGCTTGTGCTCGACCTGGATTTCGAGTTGGAGTTTATAGTCTTGGCCGGGCGTAGCCTGCACTGTCGTCAGGACGGGCATGTTGGCGCAGCCCACCTCGCCGGGCCGTAGCCCGATCCGCACCGGGCGCACCAGCTTGGTGCTGATGCGCCCGCTGAAGCCGGACAGATCCATCTCCGGGACGAATAGCCGGATCACGGCATCCATGTCGATGTTGCTGGCGTTTTGCAACACCACCAGAGCGTCAAACGGCGCTCCGGCGTGTACGGATGGCGGGCGGGTTCCGACGGCGATCTGCAAGAGATCGAGGTTCAACAGTTTGCCGCCGGTGATCGCGCCCAACACATTCGGGCAGTTCATTGGCCTGACGGCCTTCATCGACGACGTGGTTCGCTTGCTCACAGGCTGCCCTGTTGTTGAGCGTGAAAACATTATAGCATCTCCAATATCCGCCTGGTTGACCGCACCCCCAGCCCCTCGTCCGCAGACAAGTCGGAGAGAGGCTGGGGTGCGGTTAATCATGGGCTTGCATAGCAAATTGAAATGCCTGCCGCAGCGATTGGCGTTCCAGCGCACGGTAGACAGTATAAAACAGACAGACAACGCCCAGGCACGCGATGGGTAGAAGGCAGAACAGACTACCGGGCGTGTTCATCAGATCGAAGGCCATGTACCACAGCAATCCCAACACCAACAACTGTGCCAGCCGGAGCGCCAGGATCAGCCCCAGCGCTGCCAAAAGCGCAAAGGATGGTTGGCGAATGCGCGTACCGAACGCCATACTGAAGGCAATGACGGCTTGAATGCGCGCCCTGGGCTCGAGCAGGTAGGCAGCGACCAGCACCATCAGGTACAGGCTGACGGGCAGCGCGATCACGAGCATCAGCGCTGTGTTCGGGTTGAGCAGCGCCAGGAAGACTAGCCCTGTGAGCCTGAATAGAGTCTCTGCAATCATGATCCGCCAGGTCCGCATCTGCGTAAGCGCATACTCCGCCGCCACAATATGGTCGCCCGGCAGCGCCGTCAGGCGCAGCAGATCCCATCTGCCAGAGTCCAAAAGGTGGCGCATGCGGCTGATGGTTGCCGAGGCAGCATACAGATCAACCGAAAGAGTCAGGGCAAGGGTTGCAAGTGCCAGGAATTCGCTGGTAAGGTCGCCGGCGCGAGTGCTGGTTGCGCCGGGGGCAAGACGAGCCACCAGCCAGACCAGCCCGACCAGCAGGTGAAAGCCAACCAGCCAGACCAGGCCGTATCGCGTCACATCGCCTGCACTGCGCGGGCCGGAAACATGCCGTAGTTCGAGATCAAAGACGGGGTTCGGCGCGACAAACTGAGGCTGTGGCGCGTAGTTTTTGAGAAGAGACGATAGAACCAACACGGCACTCACCGCTAAAAACAGTCCGCAAAGCAGTGCTATTTTAGCAAGCTATTTTAACATTTTAGCAACAGGCGTCAGAAGCAGTAAGGGCGCAGCACGGCTACGCCCTTCACGGATTACATTGATTTCACCTCACCCCCAACCCCTCTCCACAGAGTGGAGAGGAGAGTCCGTAGCTGATGTTGTGCCGCACAGTTCCCCTCTCTGCGGAGCGGCTGAGGGGGTAGGGGGTGAGGTAAACTAGCTCAGGCCGGGCTGGCCGCCGTGCCCGCCGTGCCGAACTTTGGCGGCATCTCGTCGCGTTGTTCGCGTGCGCTTTTCTCGGATTTGCCAGCTTCCTTCTGTTCTTTTTCCTTCTTGAGCTTGGCACTGCCTGGTTCGCCCATCAGTTGCAAGAATTCCTCGTAGTCGATGGTTTCGACCTCAAGCAGGCGCTGGGCAACCATTTCCAGCTTGTCGCGGTTCTCGGTCAGGATCGAGACGGCACGCTGATGGGCTTCGTCCACGATCTTCTTGACTTCCTCGTCGATGATCTGTGCCACTGCCTCGCTGTAGTCGCGCTGCTCGGAAATCTCGCGGCCCAGGAAGATCATTTCCTCTTTCTGGCCGAAGAGCATCGGGCCAAGTTTCTCGCTCATGCCGTAGCGGGTGACCATCGCGCGGGCGTAGCGCGTGACGGTGGACAGGTCGCTGCCATTGCCGCCACCCGCGCCCGTCGTGATCTCGCCAAAGACAACTTCCTCTGCGGCGCGCCCACCGAGCGCCTGCGCGATGTGATCCTTGATGCGAGATTTGCTTTCCGGCCCCAGGTCATCCTCCGGCACGGACAGCACCGAGCCGCCCGTCATGCCGCGCGGGATGATCGTGATCTTGCGCACCGGGTCGCAGTAGGGCAGGATATGGCCGACCACCGCGTGCCCCGCTTCGTGGTACGCCACCAGACGTTTTTGCTCCTCGCTGATAACCCGGCTCTTGCGCTCCGGGCCGAGCACGACGCGGTAGATGGCTTCCTCACAGTCGCGCATCGAGATAGACTTCTTGTTTTTGCGCGCCGCGACAATAGCCGCTTCGTTGATCAGGTTTTCCAGGTCAGCGCCGACGAAGCCGGGCGTGGTCTTGGCAAGCGTGCTCAGATCAACGTCGGAAGCCAGCGGCTTGCCGCGCGTGTGCACTTTGAGGATTGCCTCGCGGCCCCGCATATCAGGCCGATCCAGCACCACGCGGCGGTCAAAGCGGCCAGGGCGCAGCAGTGCCGGGTCAAGAATGTCCGGGCGGTTGGTGGCAGCGATGATGATCACGTTCGTGTCGGTGTCGAAGCCGTCCATTTCCACCAGAATCTGGTTGAGCGTTTGCTCACGCTCGTCGTGGCTGCCGCCCAGTCCGGCGCCGCGATGGCGGCCCACTGCGTCGATTTCGTCCACAAAGATGATGCACGGGCTGTGGCGCTTGGCCTGGTCGAACAGGTCGCGCACGCGGCTTGCGCCCACGCCGACGAACATTTCTACGAATTCGGAACCGCTGATGCTGAAGAACGGAACCCCTGCCTCGCCGGAGACAGCCTTCGCCAGCAAAGTCTTGCCCGTGCCGGGGCTGCCGACGAGCAGCACGCCTTTCGGAATGCGCGCTCCAAGCTGGATGAACTTTTCAGGCTCTTTCAGAAACTCCACGATCTCGCGCAGTTCTTCCTTGGCTTCGTCCGCGCCCGCCACGTCGTCAAAGGTGACGGTGGGTTGGTCGCCCGTGAACATGCGTGCCCGGCTCTTGCCAAAGGATAGCGCCTGGTTGTTTGTGCCCTGGGCCTGTCGCAGCATCAGGTAAATGAACCCGGCAATGAGCAACAATGGCAAGAACGACATGAGCAGTTGAATGATCGGCGTCCAGTCGTTCGGGGGTACGTATTCAATCGGCAGACGCGCGATCTGCTCGTCGGTGACACCGAAGTCCTTGAGCTGCTGTTCGAGCGTGGCCGACGGGTCTTTGCGTGTGATGGCGGGTGGCTGGTTGTTGCTGTAAGTCACACGGACTTCGTTTTGCACGACGGAGATCGAGACAATGGGCGTACCGTTCTTGATCTGGTTCGCCAGTTCGCTGATCTTGAGTTCCGTCGTGGTCGGGTTATTGTTGCGCACACCCAGAATGATCGCCATGACCGCGATAGCAATCAGGATGTACACAAACATATTCCTAAATCGTGGGTTATTCACAGTGCTGGAGCCTCCAACCTCGCCTACCGTCGATGCTTGCGTCCATCCCGGACGGATTGCTTACGATACTGGTACGGCGGCGTATCGTTCGTGATGTAGAGATTATACCAGAGCGATTGGCGGAATACAGCAACTCGGGCATAACAACGGTGTTTTAACATCCTTCTTATAATGCTCGCGCCCGATCCGCTCAACGGGGAGTGGCGATCCACGTATTGTAAACGGCCAACCAGAGCGGCAGCAAACCGAGCACCGCCAGGAATGCAATAAAAGCCAGGACAACCGAAACCAGATCAATGGGCGCTTGCGGCGAGGTCACCCGGTAATCGGGCGCAGCGCCTTGTCCGGTTCCATCCGCCGGAAATGGCCCGGTTCCGGGCTGGATGGAGGGATACGCACCGGTGGCGGGTCTGGCGGCATTAGCATAGGGCGCGGCTGGCCGGCTGGCTCCGGTCCCGATCCGATCCAGGGGGCCAGTTCCCTGGCGCGGCGGGATGGCCGGATACTGCGGCTGCGCGGGAATGGGTGGATAGGCGCGGGCGTTGCCGGGAATAGTGGCCTGCGCCGCAATGTGAGGCGCCTGTGGGGGCGGTGTGCTCCCTCCGGCATTGGGCCGGGCCTGCTGGGGCGAAATGTAAGGAGCTTGCGGTGGCGGCATGTGCGATGGCACTGCCGACGAAAGCGGCGAAGGAACCACCGGTTGACCCTGCGAGGGCGCTGGTGACGGCACGTTTGCCGTCACGTCCTGCCCCTGCTTCTGGTAACTGATCAGGATGCGGCCAAGCTGGTCGGCAGTCCGGTAACGCGAGGCAGGTTCCTTCGACATGACCTTATAGATGATGCGGTCAAGGTGCACCGGCACGGCTGGATTCTGATCCATGACATGCGGAATCTGCTCGCGGATGTGGGCCAGCGCCAACTCTTGCTGATCGGCCCCATTGTAGGGCAGCTTGCCCGTCAACATCTCAAACAGGACAATGCCAATGGCGTACACGTCCGAGGCCGGGGTGGGCGTCTCGCCGGAGGCCTGTTCTGGGGCGAAATAGTGCGGGCTGCCCCAGACAACGCTCTGTTTTTCCTGCGGCTGCGAAACCGATAGCGCCTGGGCGATGCCAAAGTCCGTGACCTTGACGTGATCGTCCGTCGTCACCAGGATATTCTGCGGCTTGACGTCGGCGTGTACCAGCCCGGCGCGGTGTGCATAGCCGACCCCGGCACACAGTTGAATCCCGATATGCAGGGCGCGCTCGACGGTAAAAGGCGCACTGGCCCGGATCAATTTCTTCAAATCCTGGCCTTCAATGTATTCCATCACCATGTAATAGGTGTTGCCGTCCTGCCCCACGTCGTACAGGGTCACGATATTTGGATGTTGGAGATTGGCGACGTTGCGAGCCTCCTGCCGGAAGCGCGTCAGGAAGGATGGATCACCCGTCAGGCTGGGGCGCAGAATCTTGATGGCTACAATGCGGCCAAGTGCCAGGTCTTGCGCCTTATAAATGACGGCCATACCGCCCGATCCCTGTTGCGAGATCAAACGATAGCGCCCATTGAGAAGGGTTTCTTGTGCTGCCATAGCGCTATTGTACACAAAACCGAAAGCGGAGCAAAGCCCGATATCGGCATTGGCGGCACACTTAACCTGGTCTTATATGGTTCTATCATTCAGCGGGCGATGTGCAGTATAGCTATGAACATTCAGCAAAGATTTCAGTGGAGAAAAGGGAAAGGGGCTTCTCATGGTCAGTGAACAAACATCGCCGCCTCAACAACAAGACCAGGAACTACTCAAGCGTGGCCTGGCGCAAATGCTCAAGGGCGGCGTCATCATGGATGTCGTGACGCCGGAACAGGCCAGGATCGCCGAGGAGGCAGGGGCGTGCGCAGTCATGGCCCTGGAAAGGGTTCCGGCAGACATTCGGGCGCAGGGCGGCGTGGCCCGCATGAGCGATCCGGACATGATCGTCCGCATTATGGCTACCGTAAGCATTCCTGTCATGGCGAAGTGCCGTATTGGTCATTTTGTCGAGGCCCAAATCCTGGAAGCGATTGGCATCGACTACATCGACGAGAGCGAAGTGCTGACCCCTGCTGACGAGGAGAATCACGTCAATAAGCACCGCTTCAAAGTGCCCTTCGTGTGTGGCTGCCGCGATCTGGGCGAGGCATTGCGGCGCATCAGCGAGGGCGCGGCGATGATTCGTACCAAAGGCGAAGCCGGAACCGGCGACGTTGTGGAAGCAGTGCGACATGCGCGCGCCGTTCAGGGAGAGATTCGCCACCTGACAGCCCTGGACGAAGACGAACGGTTTAGCTATGCCAAAAAGATACAGGCTCCCATCGACCTGGTGAACGAAGTCGCAACGACGGGGCGCCTGCCTGTCGTGAACTTTGCGGCGGGCGGCGTCGCCACGCCCGCCGACGCGGCGCTGATGATGCAGTTGGGAATGGACGGGGTCTTCGTGGGCAGTGGCATCTTCAAGAGCGGTGACCCGGCACGCCGCGCCAAGGCGATTGTCGAGGCTGTGACGCACTATAACGACCCGGCGGTCCTGGCCGAAGTGAGCCGGAACCTGGGCGAACCGATGGTTGGCATCAACGTAAGCGCCATGCCGAGCACCGAACGGCTGGCAGTGCGGGGTTGGTAGCCCATGCTGAAAATCGGTGTGCTCGCCCTTCAAGGCGATTTCGCTGAACACGCTCACATGCTGCGGCAAGTTGGCGTCCAGCCTGTAGAAGTTCGCCAACCTGCTCACCTGACTGAATTGCGTGGCCTGATCATCCCCGGCGGCGAAAGTACGACGATTGCCCGGCTGGCCCTGTCTGCCGGGCTGCTTGAGCCTTTGCGGGATTTTGCGGCGACGTACCCCACGTGGGGAACCTGTGCGGGAGCGATCTTCCTGGCAAGGCGTATCCGAGGCGAAGCGGCCCACCTGGGTGTCATGGACATCGTTGTCGAGCGCAATGCGTTCGGGCGGCAGATCAACAGCTTTACGCAGCCATTGGCGATCAACGGCATCGGCGGTGGCGATTACTGTGCCGTGTTCATCCGTGCGCCAGTTATCCGCGAGGCCGGGCCGCAGGTTGATGTGCTGGCACGCCTGGACGACGGGCGAATCGTTGCGGCGCAGCAGGGTCATTTGCTGGCGTCCGCCTTCCACCCCGAACTGACCGCAGATACTCGAATGCACGCCTACTTCGTGCGTTTGTGCCAGTAAGTGATTGACCTCACCCCCGTCCCCTCTCCAACCCGAGAGGGGAGCCGGAAAGCTGTTCCTGATGGGGTCATCTCCACATGCCAGCACCGCGCCAGAGAACTTTCGTGGCTCCGCTGCTATAATCTGTGCCCATAGTGCGGTACAGGAGAGGGCGCGGTGGGTGTAAGACTGGACTGGCAGATCGAGGCGGAACGCGCCTATGAGCGGGCAGGCGAAGACCCGAATGAGCGGCGGCGGCGGCGCCTCAAGCGGCTGCGCGTGCTGCTCTTTGTTGGCGTTGTAGCAGCATTCATCCTGGCAATCGGCGGGGCGATCTGGCTGCGCTTGTACACGGTGGACAACAAGCTGCGCCAGGATTTGATCAATACGGTGCAGGCCGAAACAGCGGCGCTGCGCATCGGGGACTTCGGCAGTTTCCTGGCTATACAACGGACGGCCCCTGGCGGAACGTGGTACGATGAGCAGAGCGCGCGCTTCAAACGCTACCAGGACTTGAAGACCAGCGCCGACTTCAAGCTGACGGGCAACGTGATCGACGCCACGGTGGACGGCCCACGCGGGCGCGTGCTGGTCGAGGAAGTGCTGGATGGTGTTCCTTACCGCACCGTGTGGTTCTACTGGCGCTATGGCGATGGCTGGCGGCACGTCCCCTCAGATTACACCTTTTGGGGAGATGACCGAACGATCACCGGCAAAGTATCCACATTGAAATACTTCCAGCTTGACACGACACTGGCCCAGGCACTGGCTCCGCGCCTGGATCGCTGGTGGTCGGAGGGCTGCGGCTACCTGGGCTGCCGCGAGCAGCAGAAATTCAGTGCCGAGATCATTGCCGACCCGATTGGGCAGGTGCGTTGGGACGACGTGCGGCCCAACACCTTGATCATCCCCTCGCCGCTGGCTGCCGGGGACCGCGCCCGTGCGGACGTTGCACTGCCGGAGAACGTCGAGGACGCCGTGGCGCTGAAGGTGGCCGAACGGCTGTTTGACATCGCAACAGGGAATTTACGGCCTATCCAGACTGCGGACGCGGCCTGGATGCGCCAGATAACGATTGAATGGCTGGCTGCAACCTTCACCGGGCGCGGCGATCCGGAGCGGCTCAGTTTCATCCAGAGCCTGCGTGACCATTATGGGCCGCCCGCGCTGATTGCCGTCGTGCAGGCACTTTCGCCGAGTGCGGACATCAGCATTGTCGGGACAGCGCTCAAGCAGCCTCTCGAAACGCTGGCAGTGGACTGGCGGACTTTCTTCCAGCGGCGGCTCGACATCGAGAAGGTACTGCTGGAACGCCGGGACTTTGCCAGTTATCAAAGCCTCTGGGATACGGCCAACCCGCAGGCCCTTGAGCAGATGCGGCTGCGCATGGGCCTGCCTGCCCGATCCACACCCCAGGTGCAGGCCATTGCCATCAGCCCCGGCCCGGATGGGGTGGCGCGTGCCAATATCCAGGTTTCGCAGGATGGCAAGCCGGGCATCGTGACCTTCAGGCTGGTGAATGGGGCCTGGAAGCGCCTGTCGTGAAGTAAGCCATCACGAAGCGGTCTCGCCCGGCCAGTCCCGGCGCGGCCAATCTGGATGTGTCGAGGGCCAACAGCTTGAGCGTGTTCCCGGCCAGCCAGCCCCGAAGCGTATCCACCTCCAGGACGCTGTAGGTGGTGATCAGGACGGAACCCGGATCGGCCAACCAGCCAATGAGATGATTCAGCGCAAATTCCCAGGCGGCGGGTTGGCGTGCTACATCGGGGTGGCGTACCAGGATCAGGTCGAAGCGGGCGCGCAGCGGGAGGTGCATCAGGTCCGCTTGTACGGGATGGATGGCACGCTTGTTGGTTTGGCGAAGCGTGTGAAAATCCAGATCGAGGCCGACCAGCAGGGTATCGGGCGACCAGCCACTTTCGTAGTAGGCTGCCGCATCCCGGCAGTCGCCGCAGCCCAGATCGAGCACCCGGCGAGGCGGCGGCAACTGCCGTAGAACGCTGATCAGGCGCGCCGTGCCGTCATTCATGCTGCGTTATCCGGCGTCGCCCATCCATTCCAGCAGAAAGGGATTGCTCATTCGCTCGCGGCCAATGGTGGTGGTCTGCATGTGGCCCGCCGCAACGGTGTATTCGTCGCCCAGGGGCAGCAATTTGCCGACGATGGACTTCATAAGCGTGTTGTAATCGCCGCCCGGCAGATCGGTACGGCCTATGGAGCCGAGGAACAGACAGTCCCCGCTGAAGACGACGGCGTGCTCGTGCGAGACGTAGCTGACGTGTCCTGGCGTATGGCCGGGCGTGAACAGCACATCCAGGCGGATCGGGCCGACCTGGATCGTATCGCCCTCGTCCACGAAGCGGTCCGGCGGCGGCGCAGGCGGCACGCTTGTCCCGATAAAGGTTTGCGCGATCTGGGGCAGCGTTTCGAGCAGAGGTAAATCGGCTTTGTGCATCCGGTAAGGCGCGCCGGTGGCCGTTTTCAGATCGCCAAGCGCCAGGACGTGATCAAAGTGGGCGTGGGTGAGCAGGATTTCCCGAATCGTCCAGCCCTCGCGTTCCGCCACCGCCAGGATTTCGGGCGCGCTGTCCGCCGGGTCAATCACGACCGCGTCGTGGGTCTGCTCATCGCCCACGATGTAGCAGTTGGTCTGCACCAGCCCCAACGTCAGCATGTGGATTTTGAGAGTCATCCAACCCCTGTCTCAGTCCGTTCCGACGGAACGGCGCAACGTGGTCGGGTAAGGGATTTCCTGCGGCCAGACATTCTGTTCGCTGAGGGTCGTGAGGCAGGACAGGCAGCTCCACAGGCGGACGGCTGCGGGCAGCCCAAGCGCAAGCGCAGTCTCCAGGGGCCAGTACTGTACACCCAGATATTCAAATTCACTCTTATGTTTGCACGTCGGGCAGGTGGCAATGCGTCGTTCGGCCATGATGCAATCCTGTTGATGATGTCGGCAGCCTTTGGAGACATGCACTCACCCTGTATTATAATGCAGAATGGGATGAAGGTGACGAACACAATCCATCCTTCAACTTTTGGTCGTAGCATCAGCAAGACATTAATTCTGAGTTAATGGGAAGAACCCGCCGATGGCCGGAATCACCTTTCACTACCGCTGGCGCTGGTCGCTGCGTTCCGATGTGGCAAGCCTGTGGCCCTACGTCTCGGACACGGATCGGTTCCGGGCAGTGACAGGTTTCCCCGCAGCGGCCTTCACCGAGGAGCCATTGCCGGAAGGCGGTTCGCGGCGCATTGGGCGGATGCGCAAATATGGCTTTCCAATTGTCTGGGAAGAGATGCCCTTCGAGTGGATTCGGGAACGCGAGTTCAGCGAAGTGCACAACTACCTGGTCGGCCCGCTCAAATACATCCGCATCAGCACGCGGCTGGATGCCCGCGACGACGGTGGAACCGACCTGACCTATGAGGTCTGGGCGCAGCCCGGCAACATCCTCGGCTACCCAGGCATCCCGATCCAGATCGGGCTGTTGCAGCGCTATCTGTTCGGGCGAGCCTTCCGGCAGATGGACGCCTACGTTCAGGCCAGCGCGGCGCGGCCCTTCCAGACCACGCGCACGCCGATCAGCCCGGCGGGCCGGGCACGCCTGCGCGAGTTCAACACGGCCCTGACCAGTGCGGGTGACGATCCGGCTCTGGTCAGCCGCCTGATTGAGCACATCAGCAACGCGCCGGATGACCAGTTGTTCCGGATGCGCCCGTTCTACTTCGCCACGCTCTGGGACGCAGACCGTTACGCCACGCTGGAATTGTTCCTGCGCGCCACCAGACTCGGTCTGCTTGACCTCTCCTGGGATATGCTTTGCCCCGAATGCCGGGGCGCCAAGCACCGGGCGCAGGGCCTCCATGACCTTTCGCACGGCGCGCACTGCCCATCCTGCAATATCGATTACGAGGTGGATTTTGCCCGCTCCGTCGAGGCGACCTTTCAGGTCAATTCGTCGATCAAGAAGATCGTGCGCAACGAATACTGCGTCGGCAGCCCCCAGAACACGCCGCACATCCTTTTGCAGCAGTACCTTGCGCCGGGCGAAAAGCGCATCCTCAAATTGCCGCTCGAAGTGCGCCGCTACCGCTGGCGTGCGCCGATGATGGCCGGGAAGAGCATTACGCCGCGCACACTGGCCGATATGACGCAGATGTCACGCGGGCGGGCGCTGCTCGAAGCCAGCACGGACACCAAAAACCAGGTGTGCGCGGTGATCCTGGACGAGAGCGGACTGCACCTGCTGCCGGACGAGATCGGCGCAGGTATGGTGATATTCACGCTCCAAAACGACACGGACCGGCCACAGGTGGTGCTGCTTGAGCAAACCGAATGGTCGGACCAGGCCAGCACCGCCGCTGAAGTGACCTCGCTACAAACCTTCCGCGATCTGTTTTCGAGCGAAGCACTACGCCCCGGCGAGTCGATCAGCGTGGAAAGTCTGGCGATCCTGTTCACTGACCTGAAAGGCTCGACGGCCCTGTACCGCACGGTGGGCGATGCACCTGCCTTCCGGCGGGTGATGGATCACTTCAGCATCCTGCGCGACGGCGTGGCGCGGCATCACGGCGGGCTGGTCAAAACGATTGGCGACGCGATCATGGCCGTCTTCCGTGACCCGGCGGATGCGGTCACGGCGGCGCTGGACATCCTGGACGGCATCCAGGAATATAACGCCGGGCATCCCGCCGCGCCGTTGGTGCTCAAGATGGGCATCCACCAGGGCGCGTGCATCGCCGTGACGCTGAACGAGCGGCTGGACTACTTCGGCTCGGTGGTCAACCTGGCGGCGCGGCTGGAAGGGCAGAGCCAGGGCGACGACGTGGTGATCTCCGAAGCAATTGCCAGCGACCCGACAGTCAACGAAGTCTTGCAGGAGCGCGGCGTGCAGGTCGAAGCCTTCACCGCGACGCTGAAAGGCTTCTCCGAGTCGTATTCGCTGCGCCGTCTGACACCGGGCCGAACGCCGCAAGTTGCCGCGCCAGCCAGCACGAATGGCGCGGCGTAAGCGCCAGGGCGATTGACATCCGCCATCGCGCTCACTACAATCTAGGCGGTTTCAGGCGCGCTAGAGGGAGTACGGGGCGAGGTAGGTGCTCCGTGCTTCTTTTCCCTGTCTCACTTCCTCTGTCTCACAAGGAGCCAACAACAATGGCATCAAATATTCCTGCCGATTTGAAATACACCCGCACCGACGAGTGGATCAAGCTGGACGGCGACGAAGCGCTGATCGGCGTCACGGATTACGCGCAGAATGCACTGTCCGATGTCGTGTACGTGGAACTGCCCGAAGTCGGCGCATCGTTCAAGGCAGGCGAGAGCTTCGGCACAGTGGAAAGCGTCAAGGCGGCCTCGGACATGCACATGCCTATCGGCGGCATTGTGACCGCCGTCAACAAAGACCTGGAAAGTGCCCCGGAAAAGGTTAACCAGCAACCCTACGAAGCCTGGTTCATCAGGATCAAGCCCTCCAACACCGCTGAACTCGATTCCCTGTTGGACGCAGCGGCCTACGGGAAGTACTGTGACGAGCGCGGGTAAAAACGCGGTATTGTTTTTACTCTGGCAGCGCTGCGTGTTCGCCGCTGGAGTCTGGCTGTGCGCGCTGCTGTCAGCGTGCGGCAGCGCGGCCACCGAAGTGCCGCTCTCGGACGCCAGCCCTACACTCCGCCCGGCGGTGGCTACCGCCAACGTCGGCAACGCCACAGAGCCGGTGGCAACTGCCCCGGCCACGATCACCCCCGACCCCAGCACGGTGCTGGTCTGGTGGCCGTCGGCGCTCTACCCCGGCGATCAATCCGTTGCCGCTGCCCTTCTCCACCAACAGGTGAACTCGTATCAGTCATCGCAGGCCAGGACGGTACGGCTGCGCATCAAACGTGCCGACGGCGTGGGCGGGATCTACCAGACGCTGCGCAGTGGCAGTATTGTTGCGCCTTCGGCCATGCCTGACCTGACCTTACTGCGACGCGGCGACCTGGTGCAGGCCGCCAGCGCCAAGCTGATCGAACCCATCGCTCCGCGTATTTTCAGCGCAGATGACGTGTTCACCCCGGCAATGATGCTGGGGCAGGTGCGTGGCGTGCAGTACGGCATTCCATACGCATTGGAAGTGCAGCACGCGGTGTATCGTTCGTCGGTCATTCCGACGCCACCGCACACCCTGGACGATGTGCTGCGAATCGGCCAGCCATTCCTGTTTCCGGCCAGCGCATCCAAAGGGGTCAACGTGACCTTTCTGGCACAGTATCTGGCAGCGGGCGGGCGCATCGCCACCGATAAGGGCGCTGCGACCCTGGATCGTGCACCGCTGGTGACGGTGCTGCATTTTTACGAACAGGCGCTCGAAATGAAAATCGTCGGTCCGCAGTTGCTCGATTACAGCAGCGCAGCACAGTACTGGCCGCTGTTCGCAGCCGGGAAAGCCAGCCTGATCCAGATCGATTCGACCAGCTATCTGGCGATGCGGGCCAGCACCCCGGCGATCTCGGCAACGATGACTCCTATTGCCTCGCCGGGCGATTCCACGCTTTCGGTGCTGGACGGCTGGATGTGGGTCGTGACGACTGCCGATCCTGACAAGCAAGCCAGGGCATTTGGCGTGCTGGCCTGGCTGATGCAGGCCGATCAGCAGGGGCTGTTGCTGCACGAACTGGGGGTCTTACCGTCACGGCGTTCTGCCCTGCAACGTTGGGCGGACGATCCGTATGCGCAGTTCGCGCAATCGCTGCTGGAACTACCCGCTGTACCGCCCCTCGACATGGTGGACGCTTCAGTCGCCACTGCACTGCAAAAAGGCTTTGAGGACGTCTTGCTGGGCCGCAAATCGGCGGAAGTCGCAGCCGACGACGCCATAGCCCAGGTTACGGGCACGCCATAGAATACAGCGCATTCCCCACCGGGCTAAAGCCCGGTGGGGAATGCGCCACGTCTCCTTTCTCCAACGAACGAACACTTGCACAAACGAACAACGTGTGATGTGATTCGCTTCAGTCCGCCCGGATGCCTGACGGCGACGTTCCGTTCGGGCGGTCAGGCGTTAACGTGGCCCGTCGGGGCGAGCGTAGCCTGAGAAGCTCCCTGGTTTACCGGGGAGAGTGATCACAAATAGTACCTTGTGGGCCTCTCTCCGCCCTGTAAGGCGTCCGTTTCTTCGGAATCGGACCGCAAAAGACCTCCCCGCTTTCTCGTCATTTCGAGTTCACCGGAGGAGGTCTTTTGTTTTCCTGATGCCTGTCATGCGGGGTGATGCGTATAAGCAGGTCTAACTTGGCGGTCAGACCTGCCGGAAAAGGTTTCAACGCTTGCGCAGGAACGTTGGAATATCCAGGTCGTCGTTGGAGTAGGGGTTGCCGTTGAACGACGGTGGATTTTCGTTCTGGCGCGGTGCGGGCGGCGGCGGTGCAGCGGGCGGGGTCTGTGGCTGGCGCGGCTGCTGTTCCACTGGCTGTGGAACAGGCGTGCGCAGCGGCGTCGGCGGGACGGGCTGCGCCTGAACCGGCTGCTGCTGCCGCGCTGACGTGCTGGTACGGCGCTCGCTCATGGCGGGCTTGGGCATCATGCGCGTCGCCACACCGGACTGGCGCTCGAAGCCCGTCGCAATGACGGTGATGCGAATCTGATCGCGCATGTTCTCGTCGATGACCGCGCCGAAGATCAGGTTGACATCGGCGTGCGATGTTTCCTTGATAATGGCCGCGGCCTCGTTGACCTCGAACAGGCTCATGTCGGGGCCGCCTGTCACGTTGAACAGGATGCCACGTGCACCGTCGATGGTTACGTCCAGCAGACTGCTGCTGATAGCGGCTTCGGCGGCCTTGCGGGCACGATCTTCGCCCGACGCCATGCCGACGGCCATCAATGCCGCACCACCCTCGCTCATGATGGTACGCACGTCGGCGAAGTCCAGGTTGATCAGGCCAGGCACGGTGATCAGTTCGGAAATGCCCTGGATGCCTTGCCGCAGCACGTCGTCGGCCATCCGGAAGGCGTCGTTCAAACTGGCCCGCTTGTCCACGATTTGCAGCAGGCGGTCATTGGGAATGACGATCAGGGTATCGACTTTGCCCTTCAAGTCCTCGATGCCCATTTCAGCGGCAGCGATGCGGCGCGATCCCTCAAAGGTGAAGGGACGGGTCACAACGCCGATGGTCAGCGCGCCGAGTTCTTTGGAGACCTGCGCGACGACGGGCGCCGCGCCGGTTCCGGTGCCGCCGCCCATACCACCGGTGATGAAGACCATGTCCGCGCCGCGCAGGACTTCATAAAGCTCATCCGCCGATTCTTCGGCGGCTTTGCGGCCAATTTCGGGGTTGCCACCTGCGCCGAGGCCGCGCGTCAGCTTGTCGCCGATCCGCACGCGCGTCCGCGCTTTAGACAGCAGAAGCGACTGGCTGTCCGTGTTAACCGCAATAAATTCGACGCCCCCCAAACCCTCGTCGATCATCCGGTTGACGGCGTTGCCGCCACCACCGCCCACACCAATGACTTTGATGGTGGCGAAGTTACTTTCCGGTAACACCATGTCGGACATATTATTGCTCCTCAGCTAAAGTGCGAACCACACTGGTGCGCCGTGTGTGGCGACTGGTCATACAGGGCGGTACGAGATTTTAATTGGTATTTATAACCTTTGACTGCCATTGTACGCAACTTCCCTATTTAAGGGAAGCGGTACTCTCAGGCCATGCGCGCAAATTGCTGTCCGGCACGCTCACGCTCCGTATATTCTATCCACTTTCTAACTCATCCGTAACCCGGATGATAGGTCGGAGGGGTGAGGACGGAGCGCAAGGCGGGCAAAGAGAGTATGATCGATCTGGTTTCCACTTATACCTTGCTCAATCGGCTCACCGCCCGGTTTTGAAAGCGCTTCCTGGCTCATGCTGCCTGTTGTAATACAGCTATGACCGCCTTCGAGGATTTGCTCGACGACATTTTCGACGGCCAGAAAACAGCCCTCTATGCTGAGTTTGAGCGTTGGCTGCGGCACTCGCGCCGATTCAGGGCCTTCGCCGCCAGAAATCATAAAAGCGATCTAACGCCTGGAAACCAACTGATTTTCGATGGTCTCGCAATATGTTTAATCAGGATGCGGGTTGTTATACTTTCCGGCTGAAGCGAGGAGAGTTGTTATGCGTTCCAGACAAAGACGTCTGCTGGTGCTGGCAACCCTGGTTGCATTTGGTCTTTTGGCCTGCGCCGCGATAGCCCTGATCGTCAACATGCTGGCGGCCAGCCGCCGCGTTACCGCTGACCCGATCAGGAACCGGATCGTGTACGGGTTGACGCTGATGCCGAGCGGCTTTGATCCGCACATCAACAGTTCGTCCGAGATCGGGATCGTGTTGCGCTCGGTTTACGATACGCTGGTGTACCGCGATCCGCAGTCGAAGGCGTTTGTCCCCGGGCTGGCCGAGAAGTGGGAAGTCTCGACGGATGGGCTGACCTATACCTTCCATTTGAAAAGCGGCGTGAAGTTCCATGACGGCACGCCCTTCGATGCCAATGCCGTCGCTGCCACGCTGGATCGCGTGACCGACCCGGCCATCAAGTCGCAGAAAGCGTTGTACCTGCTTGGCCCCTACGACCATTATACAGTCGTCGATCCACAAACAATCCAGATCGTGCTGAAGTCGCCCTATGCACCGCTGCTGGACGGTCTGGCGCAGGTGTACCTGGGTATCGCCAGCCCCACTGCACTGAAGACCTACGATAGTGCTCGTTACCAGTTCCACCAGGTCGGAACCGGCCCCTACGCGATGATCGATTATATTCCTGGCGATCACGTCACCCTGCGCCGCAATCCCGATTACACCTGGGGGCCACCGTTTTACACAGCGCCCGGCCCGTATTCGATTGACGAGATCGTGTTCCGCTTCTTCCCGGACCCGGCAACCCGCGCCCCGGCGCTGGAAACGGGCGACGCCAACGTTATGGGCGAACTCTCGCCCACCGACGCCATCCTGTTCACGGGCAACACTAACATTCGGTTGTACCCTCAGCCGATCCCCGGCGAGCCGATGCAGTTCCTTTTCAACACGACACGCGCGCCAACAGACAAGCTGGAAGTGCGGCAGGCGCTCATCCTGGCGACGAACCGGAGCGCTGTCGTCGATGCCGTCTTCCAACAATTCTCGCCCGTCGCCTATGGGCCGCTCTCAGCCGTCACGCCTTTCTATGCCCTGCAAGTCAAGACCATGTATCCCTACAACAGCGCACAGGCTCTCGATCTGCTTGGTAAGGCGGGCTACAGCGATTCGGGTGGTGATAAAATCCTTGACCAGAACAACACCAAACTGCATCTGACCATGATTGTGCCACCCTGGGGATTGATCCCGCAGGTGGCGCAGAAGATCCAGAGCCAGTGGCGTGACCTGGGCATCGAGCTGGAGTTGAGGCAGGTTCCTGGTTTCACGGCGCTGGTGGCAGCGGCCCAGAGCGGTGACTATAACCTGATCGCTTACGATACGTCGGGCGTTGATCCGAGCGTGCTGGACACGGTATACCGTTCGGATGGGCCGTTCAACTGGACACACTACCAGAGCGGCGATATGGATCACTGGCTGGCGCAGGGCGAGGCTGCTTCCGACCTGGAAACACGCCAGAATATGTACCTGGCCGTGCAGAATCACGTTATGGAACAGGCGCTTATCCTGCCTATCCGCGATTACGTGAACCTGAATGGCGCGACGGCCAACGTCGGCAACCTGAGTTTTGACGCCTATGGCTGGTTCCCCCTGCTGGCGAACCTGACCCTGAATGAACCGGGCAAATCCGGTGGCAGTCCGTAGCGTTGAGCGTATATCTGCTCCGGCGAACCGGCGCAGCTCTGCTCACTATCTGGCTGGCGCTCACTCTGGCCTTTTGGGCGCTGCGAATCGTGCCCGGCGACGCGATGGCGGCACGGCTGGCACAGGCTGGCGCGTCGAACGCTCAGATCGCTGAACGGCGGGCGGCGTTGGGGCTGGACCGCCCCACCCTGATCCAGTATGTTCAGACGCTGACCGGCCTGCTGAGAGGCGACCTGGGAAATTCTATCGTCAGTGGGCGGCCCGTCTCTGAGATGATCGGCGAACAGCTTGGCGCGACGGCGATGCTGGCAGCGGGCGCGCTGGTCATCGCGGTGCTGGCGGGCGTGGCCTTTGGCGTCTTTGCTGTCACGAGCTGCTTTCGCTGGGTGCGCAATGGCATAGCGATACTGGTGGCGCTCATCCTTTCTGCGCCTGTCTACTGGGTAGGCACGCTGGCGATCTATCTGTTCAGCGTCTGGCTGCGCTGGCTGCCCTCGACGGGCAGCGGCGATCTGCGGCATTTGCTTCTGCCCTGGCTGGCGCTTGGCCTGAGCCTGTCCGGGAGTATTGCCCGCGTCACTGCCGGTAGTCTGAATGAAGCACGCCACGCCGATTTTGTACGCACGGCGCGTGCCAAAGGGCTGCACGAAAGACAGATCGTGTTCCAGCACATGCTGCGCGCCGGGATCGGCCCGATCCTGTCGGTTATTGCGCTGCAAACAGGCTTCCTGTTGGGCGGGGCTGTCGTGACGGAAGCGTTGTTTGTCCGGCAGGGCATCGGGCAGGTGCTCCTGAGCGCTATCCAGGACAAGGATTTCCCGGTGGTACAGGGCATCGTCGTCCTGAGTGCCGTTTTCTACAGCGCCATCAACACGCTGGTCGATGTGCTGATCGGGGTGCTTGATCCCCGCGTCCGGGTGACAGACTGAAGGGTTGCCTGATCCCCTGTTTGGCAGGCGCGGATCAGGCGTCATTGGTCTACTAACCACGGGCTACATTCGATTGGGTCGAGCAGGTTACTTGAAGATCGTGCCGCGCGAGACCAGCCCGTAGGAGATTGTCCCATACCTCTTGATCAGCATGAAAATTGATGGGCGGTTGAGGTCAACAGGCCCATCCGGTAATGCCGATCAGCGCTGTCATCATGCTCGTTTGCTCTTTCGCGGGGCAGGTGTGAGATAAGCTCGCCACATTACCCTCTGAAGTTCCATATACATAAACTCTGAAATCAGCATTCCGCTGGCCTATAGATACTTCTTTTACGCTGTGATCGCTGATCCATTTCACGAGAAACGGCGGGGGGGGTGGCTAATGCTGATTGGAACAACACAATCCATACATTGCAGTGAGAGCGGACGAGCTTATCCATATCTGCTTCATTGGTAGGAATGCTTTGGGCAGATCGCGCATCAAGTTCAGGATAATAGTAAGCAAAATATTCCTGAACAGGACTGATTAGCACATCATGTGATTCGACATGCTGAAAGAGATAACGTGCCGCGCCGCGAAAGTCCACTTTTAGTGGGAAGTATAGGTCAGTGAGTGGGCGAATCCAAACGAGAAAGCAAATAGCAATAAGCAATGTTCCTGTATACTGAGAAAGATGAGGCACACGGCGTGACTGAAAAAACTGAATGCACGCAGTTGCAATTGCCAACACCGAATAGGGTGAAAAGATCACAAGCTGTCGCGCCGAAAATGGGTAACCTGTCCGCAGATCAAGAGCGATAATGGTGCCCATTCCCCCAAAGAGCAGAAGCAGGATCAAAGACAAGTATGTCACATTACGTCGATTGGCGCGGCGGCGAAGCGCGATATATAGAGCCAGAAATAGGAATATGCCGTAGATTGTTGCGCCGACGAAGAATACCATCTTGTAGGTGTTAAACACCATTTGGGTCAGTTCTGGCGATGCATCTTGACCAACGAAGCGCTGGCCCAATGTTCCATCAAAAAACAGACTTACAAATACAGCGATCAGGTTCGGTGGAAGCGATTCCCAGGAGGATTTTTGAGGAGCAGCAGTAAGGTAATGAATCAGGAAAGGGCCGTAGAGTATGGCAATGCTGGAACACGCCAGGATGAAGTGCAGAACCTTTTCCTTTTCTTTGCGATTGAACAACAGCATCCAAAAACCACAGATCGCAACCGGAAATAAGGTATATAGTTGAGAATACAGAGCCAGAACAGTTACAATCACGTATAGTATCCACCAGCGTCGTCTATCTTCCTCAACTGCTCTCACCAGTGTATATACACTGAGTAATATCAGGAGCGTAGGTAGCACGTAAAAGCGTGCTTCGCGTGAGTATTGCACGTGGAGCGGCAAAATTGCCAGCAGGCAGGCTGCCAAAACACCAACACTTCTGCCGAACAGATAACTTCCCAAATGATACAGCACGTAGACACCAAGTACGCCCCACAAAACGTAAGGTAAGCGCAGCATACCTTCTGAAGTTCCAAGAAACTTATAAGCATAATGGGAAACGATATAGTCCAGTGGAGCACCGCCTGCATCTGTTGTAGTTGGGAAGATGACTCGCAACAGTCCCTGTCGGGCAATTAACATTTGATAGATTTCATCTTGCCAAAAACTATTTATGTCCAGGTTAATAATGCGAATCGTCGCAGATAGAATAAGCAGGATCGAAACAGCATCTCTGTCTATGATCGACCAGTATCTCTGTATTGGTGATTGAGACATTATTGTTTTGAGACCTTTACCTTTGGAGGCAGCTTGTGTAAAACGCAGTTTGTCCGGCCTGAAAAAGCACTGCGTAGCCCTCCTGATGTACATTTCACGGAAGCCGTCCGCGGATACTGCCAAACAAGACAATACCCAAGCATACAATTGTATGTATCAAGAAGCGACTCAACAAATGCGTGCAAGACTGTGCGCCAATGTGCATCGTATCTTGCTGCTGCGGCAAGATACGATCTGTGCTGTCTGACGGCAGAAATGCCCTGGCTCATCTCGCTAAAGTGTGCAGCGTGACCAGTGCAGCGATGAAAGAGACAGAGATACGTTTCAGATTGACGCGAAATTCGTAGATAGTGACGATGACATGAGACTGTATTGTGAATTTGAGGAGTTTTTCACGAATAATTTGACCTGAACGGGGAATTTTCCTGGCATACTGAGAATTACCAACAACATCACTTGCGCAGAGCCGCTCATGTCTACCGAACCCTCATCTCAGCCAAACGTACTCACGCTCACTATCCGTGACAAATCCATCGTCGTACCAGAATGCAATCATATCGTTGTGGGTCGTCGTGCACCCACAGGTCAGGCACAGCCAGACATCGATCTCAGCCCTTTTTCGGCAGAAATTAAAGGCGTCTCCCGGCGCCACCTCCGCATCGTTCACCTGGGTGGAACAGCAGTCCTGGTCAATGATCTGTACAGCGCCAATGGCACATGGCTCAACGGCGAGCGCCTGAAGCCGCTTATCGAGTATCCGTTGAACGATGGCGACCTGCTCAGGTTAGGTCAGCTTGAGATTGTGGTTAAGTTTGGCACTTAGCCAGGGGGCATCACTCAGGTGTCTGAGCATCTGGCTCGCCACTCCTGGCCCTATCAGTTTCCACGGCGTATTGAAAGGGGAAACCCGGTGCTACGACGAACCGGATAGACTATGATAGAACGGGTCGTCCGGGCCGATTGAACCACGCAGGACGACTTGCCGCGTCTGCGCCGACTTGTACAGGCTGGTAACAAATTCCAGAATGCGGCGCGCTTCAGGCCCAGAAACTGGCGGGCATTCATTGCGATCCATGCTGTCGAGAATCTGAGCAAGCTGCACATTGTGCGTACCGGAAATGTCTTCGCCAATGGCTTGCCAGCGGGCCAACGCTTCTTGATCGGGTGAAGCATCGGGGATACTGAACCGCCAGTTGGCGTTGGTGTAGCGATACAGCGCTGTCACCTCCACCGTTGCGCGCTGGAAATCCAGGCGCAGGTGCGATTCCTGGCGTGGCGAGAGGACACTGTTGACGATGTTCCCCAGGCTTCCGTTCTGGAACCTGACGAGCGCCATCGACACGTCCTCAACCTCAATGTCGCGGTCAAGCGTGCCTATCATGGCGCTGACTTCGGCCCAGTCGCCGACCAGATACAGGAATAAGTCCATCAGATGAATGCCGTGACCCAGGGTGGGGCCGCCACCCTCGGACCCCCATTTGCCACGCCAGGGCACGCGATAGTAAGCCATATCCCGATACCAGAGCGTCTGGCAGGTGCCAACCAGGAAACGTCCTAGCTCCCCGGCACGCATGAGCCGTCTGAGATGCTGCACAGCGGAGCCAAAGCGCCATTGAAAGACCGTGCTGACGTAGCGCCCGGTTCGTCGCTCCGCCGCTTCGATCTGGTCGAATTCGGCCAGCGATTTGCATAATGGCTTTTCGCAGTAAACCCACGCGCCAGCTTCCAGGCTCTGGACAATCAAGGGGAGATGCGTGGCAGGCGGAGTCGCAATATGAACCAGATCGGGCTGGACAGCCGCAAGCATCTCGCCTGTATCGGTATAACAACCCGGGACCTGGTGTTCGGCGCAGAAGGCTTTGACTCGCGCCTCGTCCACATCCACCGCCGCCACGAGGTTGGCCCGCCCGCCAACGGAGCGAATGGCCTGGATATGGCTGCTTACCACTGCGCCGGTGCCGATGATTGCGATACGATAAGGTTTCATCGATGCTCAACTCTGTAGAGGTTCTGCCGTGTCAACCGGTGAAATTTTCTGTTCTTTTTTGATGCGGGCCAGCGCTTTGGCTTCGGCACTGGCCTTGTAAAAATCGTCCAGGGGATAGCAGCCCGACACCATGCCGTGACGGGGGGCTGTCGTGCAATCGCTGAAGGTACGGCAGAGCCGTTTGCGCTGGAGCGGCCTGCCATTCAAGATGTCAGCGATGATCTCCGGGTAGGTCAGCACCATACGCCCGATGCCGACCACGTCCGTCTGCTGGTTGCGGATCGCGTACTGCGCCACGTTGGGCAGCCACTCTTGCAGGTACGAATAGCCCGAGCCGACATAGAGCAGTTCGGGGCGGTACTGCTTGAGCTGCGCGACCACGTTGATGTGCCGGGCAACGCCCAGCAACGGGTCCTCCGGCGGCAGGTAGCCATCGGAAGGCGGAAAAAGAGCGGGGCGCTGGATGTGCGGGTTGTAATAGGGGCTGCCGCCCGTGATGCACACCAGCCGGATGTCCAGTGACAGGAGCAGGTCGAGAAACGCACGTGGCTCAGTCAGATCGATGCCTGTGCCTGCACTGTCGCCGCCGAAGGTATAGGGATACTCCCCCTCTGCCCATGCTTCCACTTCGCCCGTGCCTGCCGGGCCAGGATGAAACGGCAGCGAGTCGAAAGCGCTCAGGCGCACGCCAATATGCAGCCCCGGCGCGCTGGCACGAATGCCAGCCACGACCTCGCGCAAGAAGCGTGTCCGGTTTTCAAAGCTGCCACCATAACGCCCGCTGCGCTCTCGCGCGCTCAGGAACTCGTGGCCCAGGTAGCCGTGACAGTGTTTGATGTCTACGAAATGGAAGCCCGCTTTCTGGGCCAGGACAGCCGCCTGTACAAAGTCTTCGATCAGATGGGCGATTTCGTCATCGCTCAACACCGCCCCGTCTGGCGGAAAGTTGAACTTCCGATCCAGCAGCGGGTGATGATACAGAATTTTTGATTCCAGGCGGTGATCGTCGTTGGGACGGGCAAAACGGCCAGAGTGAGTCAGTTGCAGCCCGATGACCAGATCGCCGGTCTTGCCAAAATGCTTCCGGTGAGATTCGATCAACGCCTCGCGCAGCGCCGCGAATTCGCCAACGGTTTGCGCGTTAATTACCAATTGGCGGGGATTGGCGCGGCCATCGTGCCGGACGGCCACCGCCTCGCAGCCCCAGATCAACTTGGCCCCGCTCAGGCCGAAGCGCTGCCAGCGCCGCCTGACCAGGTCGGTGGGCCGCCCATCGCGCGTGCCATCCCAACCCTCCATCGGCAGCACGGCAAAGCGGTTGCCAACTACCATCCCATTGACCTGATAGGGTTGTGCAAGGGGCGCTGCGGGGCCAGACTGTATTTGCTCGTCAAAAGCGATTTGTGCGCCGATGCGCTGCAAGTAACTACGCAGCTCCTCGGCTGACCGCAGTTGCGCTACGCGCCGGTATGTCATTTCGATTTCTCCAGTAGGCCAGACGCTCTGCAATGTCGCGCAGGATCGGGACGTCACTCTCTGGTCGGCGTGGAGCCGAAGGATGAGGTGCGTCCGACTGAATCCACCCATTCAGCTTGAGGAACTGCGCAGCGCTGTGTTTGTAAGCCGGAACAGGGGGGCGGAATGCGAAAAAGCCCAGATATTGCAGGATGTCGTTGAGCGCGTAAAAGTCAGGGTCGCCTGCGGCCCACAGCGCATCCCTGTAGGCGAACAGATCGGGCGCAAACGTGCTGAGGCCCAGCAGGTAGTCGCTGCCATACATCACCATATCAATCGCCAGGTCGTTGCCGGTGAAGACTTTGAAATCGGGCCGTCGCCTGTCGCGCACCGCTAATCGCTGCCACTCAAGCTGGCGGCTCAACGAGGAATGCTTGGCGCCGATACACTGCGGAATATCGAGCAGCCCCTCGTAGACCTCGAGGTCGTAGATTTCACCAAAAAGCGCAAACATCTTGCCCAGTTCAAAGGCGATATAACGTGGGCAGTCACGGCCTAGCGCTGCATATGCCTTCAAAATAGCATCTGGCTGCTGCCCGGTCAGCCCATAGGACTGGAAAATGACCGGAACGCCGCCGAAGCGCTGGATCAGGCTGATTTGCCGCTGATACGCATCGACGTTCCATTTGTCCCCCGGCGCGTCCGTGACGAAAGCCCCCGCCACAAATTCCCCACCCGAAAGCGTCTGGTGGGTGTGCTGCAACACCTTGCGGCGGGTGTCCTCATCGAGCAGGTTAACGTAGCCTGTGTCCATGTTGACGGCAGGTGTCAGCCCGGCCTCGGTGGTGCGGGCCACATGCGCACAGAAGCCATCCCAGTCGATCTGCCCATCCTCGTTGAACGGTAGAAGAATGGCCGAGATGCCCGTGATGGCGCGGCGGGGCTTGATCGCTGCAATGGGCTGAAGGTCGATTTCAGGCATGGGTATCCACCAGTTCTCCCGCGGCTCGCAGATAGGCAAGATAGCTGGCAAGGGCATTCCGGTTGTGCTGGCGGGCAATCACTTCGACCTGTTCAGGGTCGCGGCTGCGCAGGGCTTTCACGATTTGCCGGTGTTCATGCTGCGCATCTTTGATGCGCAGTCCAAACACATTTTTCAGGTAATGGAAGCGCAGCCGATCCCAGTGATCCAGGACTTTTCGCAGCACTTCCTTTGCCAGGGTCGATCTGGAATATTCCCCGATCAGCAGATGGAATTCTTTGTTCTCGGCTGACCACTTTTCCGGATTATCGACGCTGGTATCCATCTGAGCGACGAGGGCGGCCAGGGTTTCCATTTCCTGCTCGCTCATTTGAAGACAGGCGGCTCGGCCACAGATGACCTCGACGCTTTCCAGCAGGGCAAAGATCTCAAAGATCAGGCTGGCATTGATCTCGGTGACCGTTGTGCCTGTATAAGGCTCAATGGTGACGAATCCGTCGGCTTCCAACTGCCGTACCGCCTCGCGGATCGGTATCTGGCTTACCCCCAACTCGGCGGCAAGCTGGTCGATCACCAGGCGCGTACCGGGCTGATATTCTCCCTGGATTATCGCCTTGCGCAAGCGCTGGTAAACCAGCTCATTTTTGCTTCGAAATTCCAGCTTCATAGAGTGGACTTCTTGCTTTTTTTCATTTCCATATATCCTATATCATATAAGATGACTGCGCAATAGGTAACTTCCGTGCCTCGCCACCGAAACACGGTCTATTCGCGCTCCGGGTGAATATTCAGCCCGATTTTCAAACTATACACTGCCGCGCAGCTAGACGATTTGGCTGCTGGGTTCGGGGAGGATAGAAGACGAAAAACAACCATGCGCTTGAATGTGTCTCAAAGAACGTTAGTCCAGGAGGTTTTTTCATGAGAAAAGCTGTCTTACTCACAGCGCTCGTCATCTTGCTGGGCCTGGCTTCCGTAGGGCCAATCCGGGTGCGGGCGGCTCAAACCGAATTACAGATGACCTGGTGGGGAACGCAAAACCGCCATGACCGGACGATCAAAGTGATCCAGATGTACGAAGCTGCTCATCCTGACATCAAGATCACCTACGAGTTCGCCAACTTCAACGACTACTGGACGAAGCTGAACACAAAAGCGGCGGGCAACGAATTACCCTGCATCATGCAGCAGGACTACGCCTACGTGGCGGAGTGGGCCAATCGCGGGCTGTTGATGCCGCTCGACGATTTTTACAAGAACAAGACTATCGATGTCAGCAAAGTATCGCCGTCTGTCCTGGATGGGGGCAAGGTCAAAGATCACTATTACGCTCTGAGTCTGGGCAGCAATTCACAATCTTTCATCATTGACGCAGACGCTTTCAAGAAGGCCGGACTTGATATGCCTTCCGCCAAGTGGACGTGGAAGGAATTTGAAGACATCGCCCTGAAGCTGCACGAAAAGCTCGGCATCTGGGCCATCTCGACGGGCCTGGAAGACGTGCAACTGTGGAAGTCGCTGTACCTTGCCTATGGTGAGCACGTATTCTCCGATGACGGGACCAAGTTGGGCTACACCGACGATAAGCCGCTCATCGACTACTGGAATATGATCATACGCCTGCAGAAAGCCGGTGCGATTGCCAGCGCGGAAGAAGCAGCGCAGTTCACGAACGCGGGCATGGAACAGTCCCCACTCGTGACGGGCAAGGAAGCTATGCGTTACCAGTGGAGCAACCAGGTCGTTGCCATCTTTACTGCCGCCGGTAAGGATCGCCACCTGGTCCTGTGGCCGCTGCCACGCCCCGAAGGCCAGAAGCCAGAGAACTACGTCAAGCCGTCGATGTTCTTCTCCATCCCGTCTACCTGCAAGACACCGGAAGAAGCCGCCAAGTTCATCGACTTCTTTACCAATTCGCCTGAAGCCAACGACATTCTGGGCGGCGAGCGCGGCGTTCCGATCTCTTCGGCCATACGCGAACATCTGCTGCCCAAACTGGATGCGGTTGGTGTAGCGACGTTCAAGTTCCTGGAACAGATCGAAGCGGACAGCAGCCCGATCTACCCGCCTGATCCACCGGGCTTCTCCGATATCCTGAATAACGTCTACACCCCAGAATTTGTCCAGCCTGTGCTCTATGGGCAGAAGTCCGTTGAAGAGGGCATCGCCACGCTGCGCAAAGGGGCCGAGGAAATTCTTGCCAAAAACAAGAAATCTTGAGCCTCCAGCCTGAAGGCAGCGGTTCCTGGCGTAGACAGGCTGATCGACAACTAAGGGTATTATAAAGTCAAGCGTGCCGGGGAGTATAGCTTAACTCGAGCTATACTCCTGGTCAACCAGTTGAACAGGACTTTTGATTATGGGTGAGCCAGCAATTGCCATTCCCCGGCTCGACAAAGCCGAAGAGTCCGCAGCGCAGTCGCTCGCCAGAGCACGCAAGCGCCGGAACTTTAAGCAAAACAATCTGGTTGGCTACTTATTTGCCTCGCCCTGGCTGATCGGCTTCTTTTTATTTGCACTCATTCCGATGGCGATTTCGCTCGGACTGGCCTTCACGGACTACGACATTCTGGGCAGTGCGCATTTCATCGGGTTGAAGAATTTTCAACGAATGTTTTTTGAAGACCCCCGCTATTTGCGTTCGGTGGCAGCCACCTTTCGCTATGTAGGTGCTTCCGTCCCGCTGCGTCTGGCGTTTGCGCTGGGCGTCGCCATGTTGCTCAATGCTCACCGGCGCGGTGTCTTCTGGTATCGCGCTGTCTATTATATCCCCTCGATTATCGGCGGCAGCGTGGCAGTCGCCGTGATGTGGCGGCAACTCTTCGGCAATGAAGGGCTGGTCAACGCCGTTCTGGTTTCGCTCGGCATTCCCTCGATTGGTTGGCTTGGCAACCCGCAGGTGGCGACCTGGACCCTGATCCTGCTGGCGGTCTGGCAGTTTGGCTCGCCTATGCTGATTTTTCTGGCCGGGCTTCGTCAGATTCCCCAGGAGCTTTACGAGGCGGCGGCCATTGATGGCGCGAATGGCTATCAGAAATTCATTCGAGTAACGCTGCCGCTCCTGACACCTGTCATCTTCTTCAACCTGATTATGCAGATCATCGCCGGCTTCAAAGTGTTTACCCAGGCGTTCATCGTTACCAACGGCACAGGGCAGCCGCTGGATACCAACCTGTTTTATTCGCTTTACCTATACAACCGGGCCTTCACCAATTTCCAGATGGGCTACGCTTCGGCCATGGCCTGGGTCATGCTCATTATCGTGGCGATTCTAACACTGATTAGCTTCAAATTGTCCACACGCTGGGTATTTTACGAGACCAAGGAGGGCTGATGGCGACACGAGACGTGGTATTGCAGCCCACGCCCATAACGGACGCAGCCGCCTTAAAGCGGCAGCGGCAGTTCGCCAGACTACGCGGCACGGTGATCTATCACGGCTTCGTGATCGCCCTCGGCGCATTGATGATCTACCCGGTGGTCTGGCTGTTTGCCAGTTCCTTGAAAGCGCCCGATGAAATCTGGACGCAGGTCAACTCGTTGATCCCACAACAGTTGCGGCTGGAAAACTATGTCGAGGGTTGGCAGGGCTTTGGCGGGGTCACCTTTGCGACGTTCTTCAAAAACTCCTTTATCTACGCCGGGTTAGGTACGCTGTTCAGCGTAACCGCTTCGGCAGTGGTGGCCTATGCCTTCGCCCGGCTGCGTTTTGTCGGGCGCAATTTCTGGTTCAGCGTCATGCTGCTGACCTTGATGCTGCCGACGCAGGTCTTGATTATTCCGCAGTTCATTATTTTCAAACGCCTGGATTGGGTTAACACGTTTTTACCCCTGCTGCTGCCACGCCTGGGCGGCGATGCGTTTTTCATTTTCATGATCGTCCAGTTTATCCGTTCCATCCCGATTGATCTGGATGAGGCAGCGCTGATTGACGGCGCGGATAAAGCGGGGGTCTTCTTCCGGATCATCCTGCCGCAGATCACCCCGGCGCTGGTCACGGCGGCCATCTTCTCGTTCTACTGGACATGGGAAGATTTTTTGCTGCCGCTGGTGTATCTGAACAAGCCAGAACTGTACACGGTGTCCGTCGCGCTGCGGACGTTCTCCGATTCTACGGGTGTCACGAACTGGGGCGCGGTCTTCGCCATGCTGGGGCTATCGCTGATTCCTGTTTTTGTGATTTTCATCTTCTTCCAGCGCTACATTGTGGAAGGGATCGCCACCACCGGCCTCAAGGGCTGACCACCGGGTAATGCGCGAACAGGCCGAAAAATGGGCGAACTTCGTGCTGGCAAATCTGCTGTGGAGCCTCTGCGCCATCCCGATCATTACCCTTCCGGCAGCGACTGCCGGGTTGTTCGCTGTCGCTTCCAGCCAGGTACGCGGCAAACCATTATCGCTTTTCGAGGAGTTCTTCGGGACAATGCGCCGCCTCTGGCTGAAAGCCAGCGCCATCGTGGTGCTTGATCTGCTCGTGGCGGGCCTGCTCGTAACCAATCTGTTGATTTTCCAGTTGATGGGAACACTCGACGTGATGGGGTTTCTGGCACGCAGCGTCAGCCTGTTCGTGGGGTTGGCGCTGCTCCTGACCAATCTGTACGTCTGGTCATTGATGGTCATTTCGGATATGCCCGTCGGCCAGCTTATCGAAACCTCTTATAAACTGGTGTTTGCGCACCCGCTTCAGTCCTGCGCCGTGCTGGTCGCGGCCACACTGCCGGTGGTGATCAGCCTGCTCTTGCCGCGAGGCGTGTTCTTGCTGGTGACTGCTTCGGCCTGCGCCTTTATAATCAGTCGAGGGACGTGGCCGATCATTGAGCGCCATGTGCCGGACAGTGCGCTGCCGTATCTCTAGTGATCCCGCAGGGTATTGGGAGGGGAAACAGTATCGTGCCGAAAAAGCGCTATGCCATCGTAGGAACCGGGTCGCGGGCCGGGATGTATATCGAGGCGACCACCACGACCTATCGTGATGATGCGGAACTCGTGGCTCTGTGCGACCTGAGCCAGGTACGCATGAACTGGTATAACCGCCAGTTGGAAACTTTCGCGGGTTTGCCGCCTCGCCCGACCTACAAAGCGGACGAATTTGACCGGATGGTCAGGGAAACCAAACCGGACGTCGTGATCGTGACCACGATTGACGCGACTCATCACCAGTACATTGTCCGGGCGATGGAACTGGGCTGCGACGTGATCACCGAAAAGCCGATGACGGTGGATGCCGAAAAAGCAAAAACCATCTTTGACGCCATCGCCCGGACAGGCCGTTCTCTGCGCGTAACTTTTAACTACCGCTACGCGCCCGCCTATACCAGGCTCCGCGAGGTCATCATGCAGGGCGCGGTGGGCCGCCCGCTGTGCGTCGATTTTTCGTGGATGCTGGATACCCGTCACGGCGCAGACTATTTCCGCCGGTGGCACAGGGAGAAACAAAACAGCGGGGGCCTGCTCGTTCACAAAGCCACCCACCATTTTGACCTGGTGAACTGGTGGATCGATTCGTACCCGGAGAGCGTCTTTGCGTTGGGTGCGCTGCAATTTTACGGCAAGGAGAATGCCGAAGCACGCGGCGAGCATTATTCCTACGCGCGCTACACCAACGAACCTGACGCAAAGGACGATCCGTTCGCCTTGTTCCTGACCGACAAAGAGGCTTTCCGAGGGCTGTACCTGGACGCGGAAGCTGAGAGCGGCTACATCCGTGACCGCAACGTATTCGGTGCGCCGATCACGATTGAGGACACGATGGCCGTGACGGCCCGTTACCGTAACGGTGTGATACTTTCGTACTGCCTGATCGCCTACTCGCCCTGGGAAGGGCTGCGGGTGGCTATCACGGGGACCAAAGGCCGCGCCGAACTGGAAGTCGTGGAGAATGTCAGTCACCTGTCCAGCGACAAGCAGCTTGCCGAACTGAAGGCCAGCAAGGGTGCATTCAAGCACGTTAAGTTGAACGTCTGCCCGATGTTCGGCACGGGCTACGAGGTCGAACTGCCCCCCGCAGAGGGCGGACACGGCGGGGCTGACCCGGTGATGTTGGAGCAGATCTTCTCGCCGAACCCGCCGCCCGATCCATTCAACCGGGCCGCGTCCCACATCGATGGGGCCGCGTCGATCATGCTCGGCATCTCGGCCAACGAGTCGATCCGGACGGGCCAGCTTATCCGCGTTGACGATCTGTTTGCCCTGCCGTCACCGGAAAAACAGGCCAGCCCGGGCCGTCCCTGATGATGTAGAATTCCGGCCCATATCATTCAGCCCGTTGCCCCTCTCTCCGCAAGCAGAGAGGGGCAACGGGTGAGGTAAACCATATCTTTATGCCACCAACCCAACCCGATTCGCACTTGCGCTACGCAATCATCGGCGGCGCGGCCAGCATTGTGCCTACCCATATCGCGGCCTTGCAGCGACTCGGGGGGCACATCGTCGGTCTGTCCGATCTTAATCTGGAAGCTGTACAGCAGCGCGCTGCCCAGATCGGCTGCCCGGCCTTTGAGCATCATGGCGAGATGCTGGAACAGGCACGCCCTGACGTGGCCGTGATCTGCACGCCGCACCCCTCTCACGTGCCGATTGCTATCGACTGCCTCGCGGCGGGGGCACATGTCCTGACCGAGAAGCCATTAGCCGTCGAAGTGGCCGAGGCAGACCGGCTGATCGCGGCTGCCGAGCGATCCGGGCGTGTGCTTGCCGTAAACTTTCAGCACCGGACGCGCCCCGCCGTCGAATACGTCAAACGGATAATCACGAATGGCGAACTGGGCGATCTGGTGCGCGTGCTCGTGCTGGAACCCTGGCTGCGCACTGCGGCCTATTACCGCTCGGCGACCTGGCGCGGCAAGTGGGACAGCGAAGGCGGCGGCGTGCTGATGAACCAGTCGCCGCACACCCTCGACCTGCTGTGCCACCTGGTCGGCCTGCCGTCCAGGGTGTGGGGCTGGATACGCACCCGCTACCAGGACATGCAGTGCGAAGATACTGCCCAGGCGATGCTCGAATATCCCAACGGTGCGCCCGGCTACTTCACGGCCAGCACTGCCGAAGCAGGCGGCCAACGCCGCATCGAAATCATCGGCGAACGAGCCGCTGTCCAGATGGTCGGGGATATGCTGACCATCCAGCGCTTTTCGCCGCCGCTGCGCGAATTCATCGACACCAACCCTGAGTTTTTCAGCAGCCCGGAGACGAGCGTGGAAGTCCTGGAACTGCCCGCTGGCGAGGATTGTGGCAATCACTACGCCATTTACCGCGATCTCGAAGCGGCCATTGCGGAGGGGCGTCCGCCATACTGCACCGGGCGCGAGGGGTTGCTGTCGCTCGAACTGGCGAATGCGATCACGCTGTCCAGTTTCAACGGGCAGCCCGTCACTTTGCCCGTAAATCGCAGCGCCTACAGCGCCCTGCTGAACGATCTGAAGGCGAGGGCACGTTGATTCTGTGTCTGGCATCCAGCGCGAGGTGTCTGTCCGATGGTCACACAACCCACCGTTCGCTTTGGCGTGATCGGCATTAACCACAATCACATCTACGGGCAGGTCAATCTGATGCTGCGGGCGGGCGCCGAGTTCGTCTCGTTCTATGCATCGGAGCCAGAACTCGTCGCTCAGTTTGCGAAAACCTTTCCGCAGGCGCGGCAGGCGCGCAGCCGCGAGGAAGTGCTTGACGACGACTCGCTGCACATGATCCTGACGGCGGGCATCCCGGCGGAACGTGCACCGCTGGGCATCGAGGTCATGCAGCGCGGCAAAGATTTTATGACCGACAAGCCGGGCTTCACGTCGCTTGAGCAGCTTGCCGAGGCGCGCACGGTGCAGGCCAAGACAGGCCGTATTTACTCGATCTGCTTCAGCGAGCGGTTTGAAGTCCCGGCGGCGGTCAAGGCCGGGGAACTGGTCGAGGCAGGCACAATCGGGCGCGTGGTGCAGACCGTCGGACTCGGCCCCCACCGCGTCAATCTGCCGTCGCGCCCGGATTGGTTCTTCCGCAAGGCGCAGTACGGCGGCATCCTGTGTGATATTGCCTCGCATCAGGTTGACCAGTTCCTGTGGTTCACCGGCTCCACCAACGCCGAGGTGGTGTCGTCGCAGGTCGGCAACTTCAAGTACCCGCAGTATCCCGAACTGGAAGACTTCGGCGATATGCTGCTGCGCGGCAATGGCGGCACAGGCTACATCCGCGTCGATTGGTACACGCCCGACGGTCTGCCGACCTGGGGCGATGGCCGCATCACCATCCTGGGCACGGAGGGCTACATCGAACTGCGCAAATACGTCGATCTGGCCGGGCGTCCGGGCGGCAACCACCTGTTCCTGGTCGATCACAAAGGGATACAGTACATTGACTGTGCGAACGTGGCGCTGCCCTACGGCGCGCAACTGGTCTACGACGTGCTGCACCGCACCGAAACGGCCATGCCCCAGGCGCACTGCTTCCTGGCGTCGGAACTGGCCCTGAAAGCGGAAGCCCAGGCGGTGAGGCTGCAACGACAGGGCTTGAACCCGCCGCAAGCCTCCGGGCTTTAGCCCGCGTGGATAGGCGGATTTGCCGTGCTTTGCCAGCGTTCATAATGCCTGGTTAGCCCCGCCGGGCTTCGTAGATTCAGCCCGGCGGCTTCAACCCGGATACCAGATGATGCGCGGATCGTCGGGGGCGCGCTGGTAGTCCCAGGCCGAGTCGATCATTTTCTTCAGGTCGTATTCGGGTCGCCAATCGAGCAGGAATTTGGCTTTGGCGTTGTCCAGCCAGGTCGAATAGTAGGGCGTCTGAACCTCCACCGTCGGCAGGCCGCGCGTCTGCGCCAGATACTGGCCGACTGCGCCGTAATCGACAGGCTCATCCATACAGATGTTGAAGGTCTGCTGGCGGGCGGCGGGCGAGTCAATGGCGCACAGGATGGCCGTCACCAGGTCTTCGACGTGGACGAAGTTGCGCTTGACGGGCCTGCCATCTGCGCCGATCATGACCGGAATGGTCTGCGTCTTCACGTACTCATCGGCTTTTGCGTGCCCGACCAGATCGCGCCAGCGCGGGCCACCGAACACGTCCTCGCCGAAGGAGAGTTGGTACTTAAAGTCGTCCTTTTCCATGATCCAGGGCGCGCGCAGGTTGCAGCCGTTGAGGTTGTACTGGATGTAATACTGTTCCAGCATCACTTCCTCAAGCACCTTCGAGAGCGCGTAGCAGCCGGCATAGGCAGTGTGTCTCTGCGTCTCGGTGACGGGGATAGGATGCGGGTAGACGAAGTGACCCAGTGCCGCGTCGCCGCCAATCAGGATGAACTGCTGAAAGGTCGGACTATTTCGGCAGGCTTCCAGCAGCCAGAACATGCCCTTGATCGCCACGTCCATGATTTCGGTGGGCGTCTCCTTGACCGTCGCCAGGTGCAGGACGTGGGTCACACCGTCCATTGCCGCGTTCACTGTCTCCACGTCGCGGATCGAGCCGTGCAGCATTTCCAGCCGCTCCTGCTCCGGCAGCTTGCGGTTGTGGAGCAGCGCCCGCACTTTGAAGGATTCAAAGCGTGGATCGGCTAGAAACCGCCGGATAAACGCCCGCCCGACTTTGCCCGTCGCCCCGGTGACGAGGATGCGCTTCGTTTCGGTCATGATGAAGTGTTGCCTTTCTGGATGGGGGGAACCTCACCCCCGGCCCCTCTCCACGCTGGTGGAGAGGGGAGCCAATTCGGAATATGTTGCTCGCCAGTTCCCCCTCTCCAGTTGGAGAGGGGATCTGGGGGTGAGGTCAATAGTAGAACCGCTGCAAGCGCCGGCGGTCTTCCTCGTAAGCGTGCCGCAGTTCCTGTGTCACCGGGTCGTTGGTGACTTCCGCTGCTGCCACGTCCCACCACACACCTGAACTGGGCAGGTAGCGGTGCTTCTCGACCTCGACCACGATCACGCAGGAGCGCGTTTCCTTGCGCGCCTCCCGGAGCGCCTTACGTACCTGGTCGGGCGTCGAAGCGTTCCAGGCCCTGGCCCCCATGCTCTCGGCGTTCTTGGCGAAGTCGATGTCCACGTATTCGGCTTCCAGACGGTTGGTCTTCTCGTCGCGGGCGCGGAACTCGTTGCCGAAAGAGCGGCCCACACGGTTCATTTGCAGGTTGCGGATGATCTGGAAGCCGTGATTGTTCGGGATGACGACGGTGATCTTGAGCCGGTCTTTCATGGCCGTGACCAGTTCCGTCGGGTTCATCAGGTACGTGCCATCGCCAACATAGACGTAGACCTCACCCGTTGGCTGCGCCATGCGCACGCCCAATCCGGCGGGAATCTCGTAGCCCATGCACGAATAGCCGAATTCGAGGTGGATGTTGCGCCCGCCGCTGGCATCCCAGAGTTGGTGCAGGTCGCCGGGCGGTCCGCCCGCCGCCGTGATGATCGTGTCGCCCGCCTTCGCTTCCTCATTGAGCAGCCCGATCAACTGGCCCTGGCTCATCGCTTCGCCCTTGATCTGCGTGAAGACCTTCTCTTTGACCTGTTTTTCCCATTCCTTCTTGACCGAGGCCACTTCCTTCGTGTAGGCGGCGCGCGGCTTGATCCCCGCCTCGGAGGCCGCCTTCGAGAGCGCGCGCAATGCTTCGCGGGCATCGGCCACGATGGGCAGCGCACCGAGTTTATAGGCGTCGTGCCCGGTAACATTAATGTTAATGAACTTCACGTCGGGATTGTGGAAGGCCGAGTGCGAACCTGTCGAAAAGTCCGCCAGGCGCGTGCCGATGCAGATCACCAAGTCGGCCTGGCCCGCGATCTTCCCGGCGGAAGGCGTACCCGTGACGCCGAAGCCGCCCAACAGCAGCGCCGAGCCGTTCTTGATTGCGCCTTTCCCGGCAAACGTCTCGCCCACCGGAATGCCGAACGTATCGACGAAGGATTCGAGTTCGGCCCAGGCTTCCGAATAGTGCACGCCGCCGCCCGCGATAATGAAAGGCCGCCGGGCCGCTTTGATGAGCGCGACGGCTTCCGCAATGCGCTGTGGATCGGGCAAACGGCGCTCGACGCGCCAGACCCGGTTCTCGAAGAAATGGGCCGGGTAATCGTAGGCATGGGCCTGGATGTCCTGCGGCAAGGCAATCGTGACCGCACCTGTTTCTACCGGGTCGGTCAGCACGCGCATCGCTTCGGGCAGCGCCGTCAGCAGGTGTTCCGGGCGCGTGATCCGATCAAAGAAGCGGCTGATCGGGCGGAAGCAGTCGTTCACGCTCACGTCGAACGAGATGGGGTGCTCAAGCTGCTGCAAGACCGGCCCCTGGTGGCGCGTCGCATAGTAGTCGGCGGGCAGCAGCAGCACCGGAATTCGGTTGATGGTCGCGCTGGCCGCGCCCGTGACCATGTTGGTCGCGCCGGGGCCGATGGAAGAGGCGCAGGCCAGCGTCGAGAGCCGCAGATTGGCTTTCGCAAAGCCAATGGCCGTATGCACCATCGACTGCTCGTTTTGCGGCTGATGATACGGCAAGTCCTGGCCGTATTCGTAGAGTGCCTGCCCAAGCCCGGCGACATTGCCGTGCCCGAAGATGCCGAAGATGGCCGGGATCAGACGGCGCTTCTGGCCGTCGCGCTCGCTGAACTGCACTTGCAAATACTTGACGAGCGCCTGGGCCATTGTCAGACGCACCGTTTTTTGATCTCCTCTACCGTTTTTGCCTGGCATGTAGTTATCTCCTTAAAAGTGTTTTACCTCACCCCCTGACCCCCTCTCCACCCGGTGGAGAGGGGGAAATGAAGGTGTTTGAGTCCGCAGCTTTAAGCATCCAGACCGTGCAAGACAATGGTCTTGATCTCGGTCATTTCCTCGACGGCGTAGCGTGGCCCTTCCTTGCCGATACCGCTGCCCTTGAACCCGCCGTAGGGCATCAGGTCGGCGCGCCAGAGCGGTGTCCAGTTGACCATGACCATGCCCGTTTGTACCTCACGGGCGAAGCGCATAGCCTGGTTCACATCGCGCGTGAAGACGCCCGCGCCCAGGCCGTACTTGCTGTCGTTTGCCAGCGCAATCGCCTCGTCAATCGTTTCCACCGGCGTCACGGCCACTGCCGGGCCAAACAGTTCGTCGCACGAGATGCGCATGGACGGTTTCACATCGGCGACAATGGTCGGCGCGTAAACCGCCCCGTTGCGCTGCCCGCCCGTGACGATACGTGCGCCGCCCTGCACCGCTTCGTCGATCCACGTCCCCACCCGAATCGCTTCCTTCTCGGAAATCATCGCGCTCAGTTTGGTATCTTCGGCCAGTGGATCGCCAACTTTGATGGCCTCGACGGACGGCTTGAGCGCGTCCAGGAAATCGCCGTAGACCTTACGATGTACCAGCACGCGCTGCGCCGAAATGCAAACCTGTCCGGCGTTGACATAGCCGCCCGCCGCCAATGCCGATGCCACCTGTCCGAGATCGGCGTCTGGCATGACGATCACCGGGCAGTTCGAGCCGAGTTCGAGCGACAGCTTCTTGACCCCGGCTACCCGTGTGATCTGTTCGCCCACATCGGTGCTGCCCGTGAAGCTGATCTTGCGCACGCGCGGATCGGCGCACAGGGCCGGGCCGATCTTCGCCCCCGAGCCGGTGATACACTGCAAACCGTTTTCGGGCAAGCCCGCTTCGACAATGAGTTTGGTCAGCTTGAGCGCCGAGAGCGGAGTCTGGTTGGCGGGCTTGAGGATGACGGCATTTCCGGCGGCCAGCGCCGGGCCGATCTTGTGCATGACCAGCAGCAGCGGGTAGTTGAAGGGCGTGATGGCGACCACCACACCGCACGGCACGCGCAGCGTAAAGCCGAGCTTGCCCTTCGCGCCGACCTGCGCATCGACGGGCAGGCTTTCGCCGCGCAACTGGCTCCCCTCGAAAGCCGCCAGCCGCAGCAGATCCGCGATCCGGCCCGCCTCGCCGCGTGCCTCGCCGAGCGGCTTGCCCACTTCCAGGCTGACGGTGCGGGCCAGGTCTTCGACGTTGGCCGTGATCAAGTCCGCCGCGCGGTTCAAAATCTGGTTCCGCTCATAGGCCGTCAGGCGCGCCATCGCCACTGCTGCCTTTTCCGCCGCCGCCAACGCCTGCTCGATCTGCTGCTCAGTTGCGGCGGGCACACTGTCGATCACCTCGCCCGAATACGGAGCCTTGACCGGAACCATCGTCGGAGAATCGGCCCACTGGCCGGCAACATACATTTTCATAGTTTACTTTTCGCCCCTTTTGGGCCTCACCCCCGGCCCCTCTCCACTCTGGTGGAGAGGGGAGCCTTCACGCACCAACATGCCCATAGGTTCCCCCTCTCCGCTTCGCAGAGAGGGGGTCAGGAGGTGAGGTAAATTGCTCTAACTCGTCTGCTTCTGGCCCTTCCTGGCTCCCTTGCGCAGCGATACAACGTCTTCCCACGTGCCGCTCTTCCAGGAGCGACTCATGGCATCCTGCAAATTGGCGACGGCCAGCGCCTCGGCGAAGCCCGGCTGGCCCTGCTTGCCCGTCGCCACCGATTTCAGGAACTGGTAGGCTTCAATCGTCTTGAGATCGTTGTAGCCCAGGCCCGTTGCCGAGGCCGGGTTGAAATTGGCGTGGAAAGGATGCTCCGGCGCGGTCAGGATGCGCGTATAGCCGTCGTGAACGCCGTCCCCGTCGGGCAAGTAGACGTTCAGTTCGTTCATGCGTTCGAAGTTCCAACTGATCGCGCCCTTTGTGCCGTTGATCTCCCAGGCCATCTCGCATTTGGGGCCAAAGATGACGCGGCACGCTTCCAACGATCCATGTGCGCCGTTCTCGAACTCGACCAGCGCCCCGACGTAATCCTCATTTTCCACGTCGCCGAAGGGGCCATCTTTGCGCAGCGTGAAGTGTGTGCCCTCGCCCTTGACGGCCAGCGGGCGCTGCTTGATGTAGGTGTGGCTGGTGGACACGACGCGCTTGACCGGGCCGCAGATCATGTGCGCCATGTCCGCCACATGCGACATCAGATCGCCGAGCGTGCCCATCCCGGCGTAGTCGCGCTGGAAGCGCCACGACAGCACCGAGTACGGACTGCTGCCGTACATGGAGAAGAAGCGGCCCCGGTAATGCGTGATCGTGCCGATCTTGCCGCTCTGGATCAGTTGGTAAGCGTACTGAACGAGAGGCGCCCAACGGTAGTTGAAACCCACGCCGGTCATGACGCCTGCTTTACGCGCCACGTACTCGATCTCGGCGGTTTCCTGCGGACTGCGCCCCACCGGCTTTTCGCACATGATATGCTTGCCCGCTTTGGCCGCCGCCGTCGCAATCTCGACGTGCAGATGGTTCGGGGCGGTGATGTCCACCACCTGCACGTCCGGATCGCTGATTACCTTTCGCCAGTCGGTGGTGTACCGTTCAAAGCCTTGCAGCGCTTTGGCCTTGCGGGCACGCGCTTCCACGTCGTCGGCGCAGATCACCATGCGGGGCTGGATGTCGCTGCCCTCGAAGGTGTCCGGAATCTGGCGGTAGGAATGGCTGTGCACCATGCCCATCCAGCCCATGCCGATGACGCCAATCCCAATCGTTCGAGCCATTGTCTAGGTTCTCCTCAATGAAGTCTAGTTGAGCACCTGATTAAAGACCACTACAGATATTTTGGCCCATTGTGCCAGACTTGCAAGAGGTTCATTCTATCGCAAATGTCGGGCACAGCATCACGCGAAACCCGCTCCTGTCCGGTTAAGGCAGATTTAAGGTTAATTAAGTCGTGCATAACGACATCGACCCCGTTTTCGTATAACATCAGCCTATCGACCTTATACGTGAGGCAATAATCGATGACATTCCCCGTTCATCCGATGGATGAAACCAATGACGATGCCCCGGTTGGGCATGTCCTGAGCCGCCGTGAAGTCCTGGCCTTCCTGGGCACGGCAGGTGTAGCGCTCTTTGTTGGCCGCGATTTCATGCAAGGAACTGGCACACCGACACCGGCGGCGACTCAAGCGGCGGGCGCAACGCCCACCGCCACCTCGATCCCGGCTTGCGTGGTACGCCCGGAAATGACCGAGGGGCCGTACTTCGTGGACGAGATGTTGAAGCGTGTCGATATTCGCACTGATCCCTCGGACAATTCGGTGAAGGAAGGCGTGCCACTGCACCTGACGTTTCGGGTCTCGCAGATCGATTCGAGTGCCTGCAAACCACTGGAAGGGGCGCAGGTGGACATCTGGCATTGCGACGCGCTGGGGCACTACTCAGACGTGCAGGCCGAGAACACAGTGGGCAAGAAGTACCTGCGCGGCTACCAGATGACGGACGCCTCCGGGATTGCCGAATTCCAGACGATTTACCCCGGCTGGTATCGCGGGCGGACGGTGCACATCCACTTCAAAATCCGCAAGAACACGACCACGAATAAAGCCTTCGAATTCACGTCGCAACTTTTCTTTGACGACGAACAGTCTGCTGAAATCTTCAAACTGGCTCCCTATAACCAGAAGGGCAAGCAGGATACCCCGAATGCCAGGGATGGCATTTACCGGGATGGCGGCGAGCAACTGCTCCTGACGCTGGTCAAGGATGCGAAGGGCGAAGGTTACAACGCCACCTTCGATATCGGCCTGAACATGGTGCAGCTAGGGAAGTAACTCCAGATATTCGCAATGGGCTGGCCGCACAATACTGAAGTCGCGCCGATCAAAAGTCAGCACTTGTTTGATGTTCAAGCGCTCGGCCAGCGCCATTAGTGCACAGTCCACAAAATCTAATTCGGCACTGGCATAGGTGCGCATAATGGCCTCTGCCCGTTGGACATCACGAAGTAGCAATCCTACCGGTTCGACCCCTGCCGCTACGAAGTTCCTCAAAAACGCACTCACAGCAGGGGTTCCACCGGCGCGCCGAAACAAAAACGCAACCTCCGGCAGTATGACACCGGGAACAACGGGGCGTGCTACAGTCCGTTGGCTGAATGCGAGAGCCTGGACGTGCTTCTGGTCTTTAGTGCTGTACAGCGCGTACACAAAGCTGCTATCGACTGGGATTTCACTCATGCGAGGCGTCGTCCGGGGTGGCCCGGCGCTTCAACAGATATTCCGTATACTCGGTGCGCAGGATGTCACGGCTGCGCTCCGCTATATCCGTCGCTGCAACCTCGATAGGATTTCTCGTCGCTAGCCAGGCCATGCGTGCCAGCGAGCCAGGTGGTGGCTCTCCACCGGGCATCTCCTTGTCCTGGCTCTGCGCATAAGTGTCGAGCGCTTCTTCAATGATTTCTTCTATTGTCTGATGCTTATCTTGCGCAAGCTGTTGCAGCCGCTCGGCCACTTTGCCTGTGATGGTTATGTCAGTCATTGCTCCTACTCCTCACACGCAATTATAGCAACTCTACGGTGCGGCTTTCACTCGCGTATTCAGGAGATGGCCGTCGCGCAGTTCGTGGACAATATCGGCCTCGCGCATGACCTGCGGATCGTGGCTGACGATCACGACGGTGATGGCCCGCTCCGTCACGAGCCGCCGCAGCAGATCGAGGATGCGCCGCCCGGTCTGGCTGTCAAGCTGCCCCGTCGGCTCGTCGGCCAGCACGATCTGTGGACGTGCGGCCAGCGCCCGCGCAATGGCGACGCGCTGCTGCTCGCCGCCGCTCAGTTCGTAGGGGCGATGGCGGGCACGGCGCGTCAGCCCGACCCAATCCAGCGCCTCGGCGACGCGCGCCTCACGCGCCTGGCGATCCAGGTGGCGCATTCGCAGCGGCACGCTCACGTTTTCTGCCGCCGTCAGCAGTGGCAGCAAGCCAAAACTCTGGAAGATAAAGCCGAGCGTTTCCCGGCGCAGGGCCAGTTTCGCCGTTTCATCCATCTCGTCTAGTCGTCGGCCAAGAACCCAAACATGGCCGTGAGTGGGTGTGTCCAGCCCGGCGATCAGATTGAGCAATGTGGTTTTGCCGCTGCCGGAGCGCCCGACGATGGCCGTCATCTGCTGCGGCCAGATGTCCAGGGTAACGTTGTTGATGGCGTGAACATCTTCGCTGCCCAGGCGATACACATGCTCCAGATTTTCGACACGGATGGCGGGTTCCTGACTCATGTCATTCCTGCTCATTCTTGCTATTCGGCTCGCCCGGCCACACACCGATGTGATCTTCGAGCAGCCGGACGCGAGCCAGTTCGCCCAGACCCAGCGAATCGATGTACGCCTGCGGCAGTTGCAGCCGCCCCGCTCGATCCAGGATCACGTACTCGTCCTCGCTCAGGGTCTGACCGTGTTCGTCGCGCCGCCGCAGAATCTCGATGCTGGTGCGGCCATCGCGCATCCCGACGACCCGATCCACGCGCGCGGACACGCCGACATCGTGCGTCACAACGATGACCGTCACGCCGAAATCATGGCTGAGGTCACGCATCGTCTGAAAAATCTGCTCGGCGGCCTCGCTGTCCACTTCGCCCGTCGGCTCGTCGGCCAGCAGCAGGCGCGGGCGATTCGCCATCCCCACTGCAATCGCTACCCGCTGCTGTTCGCCACCGGACAGCCGATCCGGGCGGTGATCGAGCCGGTGGCCGAGTCCGACGCGATCCAGCAATTCGCGGGCACGAAGGCGGCGTTCACGGCTGGGTACGCCGTTCAGCGCCATCGGCAGTTCGACGTTTTCCTGCGCGGTCAGGTAGCCAAGCAAATTGCGTGCCGTCTGCTGCCAGACGAAACCGACCTCGCGCCGGCGGTAGGCGACCTGCTGGCGGCGGCTCATATGCAGCAGATCATGCTCGCCGACCTGGACATGGCCCGCCGTCGGCGTATCCAGCCCGCCCAGGATGTTCATCAGCGTCGATTTGCCCGACCCGGACGGCCCGACCAGTGCCATCATCTCGCCCGCCTGAATCTGCAAGTCCAGCCCTTGTAGGGCAACGACTTCCAGGTCGGCCACCTTGTAGATTTTGACCAGATTCTCACACTCGATAAAGCTCATTCTTCACCCAACCGCAACACCTGATTGACGTTCAACTTCCTCAACCACAGGGCTGTGCCCAACAATAAGATTCCAAACCCCACGACTAACGCCACCAGCAGCCCGATCAAACCCGGGACAGGCAATTTTAGAGTCTCCCCACCCACCAGCGCCAGAAACGGCAGAATGACGTAGGCCAGTGCCGCGCCCAATGCTACCCCGACCAGCAGCGCCGGGATGACCAGCGCCGTTTGCTCCACGACTAGCAGCGCCCACAGGTGGTTGGCATTCCAGCCCAGCGCCTGCAACACCGCGAAACCCAGGGATCGCCGCCGGGCCGTGACTGCCAGGTAGAAGCCGAAGTCCAGCAGACTGAGCAGGAGCGACACCCAGAAGCCCGCATAAAGCATCCCGGCAATGGCAGCAGGCAGGGGTTCGCGAAGCAGTTGATTATACGGCTCCCAGGCGAAAGTCACACCCGTCACGCCGGGGATTTGGCGAAGCATCGTGTCAAGCGTGGGCGCGGGCTGGCGATCCGGGATTTCGAGCCAGACCTCATTCGGTGCAACCTGATCCGGTTCAGCCACTTCCGCATTGATAAACTGCGGCACGGCGGCAGCATCCATGATCAAGAAGTGCTGGCTCGCGGACAGTGACGGGAAACTACGGGCAATGCCCACGATCCGGTAGTGGAGCAGGGTCGTCTTGTCACCTGGCAGCAGGATTTCGACCTGGCCCTTCGCGCCAACTTCGAGCGGCAATCGATCCGGGCGGGTGGCGCGCCCTTCGTCTTCAGCCATGCGCACCGACATCACGACGGGGACCGCCAGCCGGTCAGAGCTTTGTCCGATCAGCGGCGTCACGGCCTCCGCCGTTTCGGGGAACCGTTTCGCCATGTCAGCAGGGTTCACGCCTGCGATGAAAACCTGGAAGCGGCCCGTCTTGTACTCGCTGGCAAAGCGGGTCAGGGTGGTATAGGCGGAGACGCCCGGCAGCTTCAGCCAATCGGTTTGACCGGGTTGCCCGGCCCTGGTGTCGAAATCGATGCGCGCCGCGCCACCTGTCGCCAACCGCGCCGCCGCCCAGGTGCCCATATCGCGGGTCGCGCCGAGGGCCAGCGCTGCCGTGCCAAGCGCCAGCGTGCCGATGAGCAGCAGCACCAGTTGTGCGTAGTGGTTGGGATCGCGCTCCACGTTCCAGACGGCGAGCGGCCCGGTCAGGCTATCGCTGCGCGTCACGATCCGGCCCATCAGCCGCATCAACGATGGGAACAACCGCAGCCAGAGCAGTGCCACGCCCGTCAGCACCAGCGCCGGGCCGATCAGATTCAGCGGGTCAGCCAGCCCGCCCGCGCGGTTGGCGCTGTCCAGAATGACCTGGACCAGACGACGCGGCTCATGGGCCAGGCTGGTCAGTGTCTCGCCCAGGTCGCCGCTGACGAAAAACAGCAGCCGGGCGACAAAGCCCAGCCCGACCACGATCAGGATCAGATCGAGGCGGACGCGCGCCCAGGCCGGGTTGACGGGCGGGCGGGCTGCAATCTGCTTGAACTGGGCCAAGCTGCGCCGCGCCGCCGGAATCGCGGGGAGAGCGAGCACCAGCACGGACGCGATGGCGGCGATAGCGCTCAACTGGAAGGCGCTGGCCGGAATGCCCGATATGGGCGCAGTGCTGCCCGATGCCTGCGCCAGCGGCCCGATCCGCGTTATGGCTTGCAGCACGAGGACGGAAAGGAACGGCCCAACACCAAAACCGACCACGCCGAGCAGGAGCATGGTCAGCCCTTGCAGCGTGACAAGCTGCCGTGCACTTGCGCCCCGGCTGGACATGGAGGCCCACTCGCCCATCTGCTGTTCCAGTACCAGCCCCACCGTCGTCACCAGGTGATACAGCATCAGCACCAGGATCGCGCCGGAGAGCAGCACAACCGATCCTTCCGTGTTTGCCACACTGTCCCGATAATTGTTGAGCAGCTTGAGCAAGGGGTTGAAGTTCAACAGGCCGGGATAATCGGCGGTCAGGCGGTTGACGAGCGCGGTCAGGCGCGCTTGCACGTCCGCCACGTTATCGGCATTGATGGCCTGCGGGTTCAGCTTGATCTGCCAGGTATAGCTGTTGTTTGTGCCGCCCTGGGCGCGCGTGCTGGCCTTAGCGATCCAATCGCTGTATGCGCCCTCGGTGACGAAGAAGGCGGCGTTGTAGCTCTGCCGCCCGATGCCGCCCTGAACCACCTCACCTGTCAGCGCGAACTCGTTGTCGATCCAGATCGGGTCGGCGGGGTTGGCTGCCTCGACGATGCCCACCACGTTCACGACCACGCGGTTGGCCGGGCGCTCCCCGATCACGAAGCGCGTACCAAGCTGGTAGCCCGTCCGGCGCGCTACCTCCGGCGTGATGAGCGCTTCCACGTCGCCACGTGAGTAATTGCCGACCCCTCTGGCGATCTGCTCTTCGGGCGTGCCGGCCTGACGTTCTGGTGCATCGGGCGGCGGCAGGCGATTCGGCCAGCGGCCATCGACCAGTTTCAGCACGTCGCGCAGGTTCGAGAAGGCGTAGACCCGGTAGCCGATGGCGGATCGGGGCGTGGCCTGGGTGGTTGGCTCGCCGTAGGTAAAGTTGTAGCCACCAAAGGCTGCCGCTGACCGGGCGATGCGCACCAGCCCGGCGTTCAGCGCGCCAAGTTGCTCGTTGACCAACTGCCAGGAGTCGGGGCGAAAGGCTGTCTCGCTGACCAGCGTCAGCGCCATGTCCTGCGCATTTCCGGTAGCAAAGGCATATTGCAGACCGGACTGCACCATCGCCCGCACGTAGAGCGGCCCCAACGCGAAAAACGCCGTCACCAGGCACAGCGCCACACTCAGGACGCCCAACTGCCGCCATTCGCGGCGCGCTCGCTTGAGGATCAGGGAAAGGTTCATCAACAGAGGGAGCAGACAAACTATGGCTCATTCGAGCGTGATCGGTCTTCGCAGATCAGGACAGTACTATCGAGCATCGCGCCATAAGTTGCATGAAGGCGTTCTTGAAGCACGTCCATCTCACGCCCAACTGCTCGGCGTTGGCACGGTCCGTCCTCTTTGGTCTGCCATGCTTCCAGCAACTGCTCAACATTGTTGAGGCCACGCAGTCGAGCCGCCCTTTCAAGTCGGCTATCGAGTGAATCAGGGATCACCAATTGGTGACTCATCTCAATTCCCTCATCAATAGGCGGGGTTATTATACCCTCGTGGGATAGGGCTGAGGAGAAAAGCCCTTGAGCCAGAAGGTGAACTCTGCCAAGTGTCAAAACGACAGAAGTGGGGGGAGAGCGAGGCTACGATGCTGGTAAAAAGATGAAAGGCCGCAAACGCCACATTTGGGTGGATACGATCTTTTGCCTGGTTGGGTCGTTATCGTCGCTTGAGCAAGGATTATGAACAATTGCATGAAATCAGTGAAGGCATGCTCTTTCTGGCATCCATTCATCACCTGCTCAAACGTCTTGCGCCTGCTCACTGATTCTCAAACTGTCTCTCAAGATGACATTTCAGGATTAATGGCAATCAGTTAATTGTGCCACTTCCTCGGCGCGGAGCTATTTCTGAAAGAAGCGTGGGTAATGGGGTGTACCTGGAATGATCCGTGCCTGGGGATTGTACAGATAAGCTTCCGTCGGCCCATCCGGAAGAAGCGCTGAGGGCAATGTCTGCAAAAGCCGAACCGCTCCTGCTGCATCGATTTCAAAGGCAACCAGTTTGTCGTAGCCAGGTGAATCCGGTGCATGGACTGCTGTCGCGCCAGTCGGGGTCAGTTTATAGCCGCTGCCTAATGAGTCGATATAGCCCAACTGGAATCCATCCACGCCGAGGATGTATTGTGATAGATAATGGACGTAGTAATCCCAGCCGAGTGGCGAATCGGCTCTGGGGCTGAAGATAAAAACGAGTCTGGTTTCGGGTTTAACCGCTGGTGCAAGGTCGAGAACCTGCCGCACAATGGAAACCGTCTTTTCAAAGGTGACCGAGGGGTTGATTGGGCGGTGGGGCTGTTCTTCGAAGGCGCCAGCAGTTGCAGTTAGCACAAGGAACCCGGCGGCAACTGCAACAGTCCATCGTTTATAGCTGCGGGGCACCCAGGCACTGACCAATCCAATGAACATTGTCCATAAAACAGCCTGGGCTGGCGCTGCCAGGAACTGAGTACGAATCGAGCTGAGTATGCCGCTGATCGGCGTATAGAGCAGCACCGAGAGGACGATTGCCACGACACTGCCTACCGACACGACCATCAGCCGCTTACGGGTGATATTGGTAGCGACGCCTACTGCCGCTATCCCAACTAGGCACAGCAGGAATAAAGGTGCCGCGGCTAGCCAATGTCCCACAGACACTTCATTCACCCGCGCAAAAGCGAGTGTCGGCAGCAGTTGTCGGAAGAAGTTAACAGCAAGTTGGCTGAAGTGGATTGAAGTAGGGATGAGTGACTGCTGGTAGCTCTGGGAGTTAGTAAGCTGAAAGTGAACGGCACGAGCAGCAAACAAGAAAACAGTAGCGGCCCACCCACTCACCCATACCCACGTATGAGGTCCTCTTGCTCCTCGCCAGAGGACGACAAGCGGCCACAGGATGGCTAACAGGAAAACCGCTTCAACGAGAGAAAGAGCCATGCCCAGGAAGGTGCAGGAGATAAGCAACAGGACACGGTTCACGCGGTCGTATGAATGAACGAACAAGGCGAGTGAGGCAACCGTAGCGATGACCACCGTGTTGTAGCCTTGCATATATACCGCAAGAAACCTTGTTGGTTCCGAGGGATTAACCACAAATAGGACGGCAGCAACCAGTGCCAATCCATCTTCGCCCACAAGTACACGGGTCAGCCCAAAAAGGAATAGTGCGGTCAGGTAACGCGAAGCCAGAGCAACCCACAAATAGCCATCAATCGTATCTGTCAACTGCGCTGCCAGGATGCTCGCAAGCGGCGTGAAAGGTCGGTTATTCATGCTATCAAAACGCGGAATTGCGGACCAACCCTCTATCCCGTTTTGTAATACGTAGATTTCATCGCCGCCCATCCAGAACTGGGATCGCATCGGCAGGTAAAACCCCCCAATGGTGCAGAGCAAGATCACCATACATATGCCAACCGACCGGACGGCGCCGCCCTTCCTTCTTTCCGTAACATGGCTACCAGTCGTTCGTGCGGCTGAGGCCCAATGAGGTTTCAGCCACATCAGCACGATCACGATCAGCAAAACAACACTCGCAAGTTCGAAGGTTAGCTCGTGCGTCCAGGGCACGTTTCGCAACAGGATGAGTTTGAATGCGAGGGCAGTAGTCAGTGTCACAATATATCGAACGTCTCGGTTATACTTCAGCTTCTCTAGAACGGTTCTCTGGTCTGCCAAACTCCGCCTAATTTGCAGCCTGAGAGGACGAAAGATAGGCGTCAGCACGGGAAGATCGCCGATCATGGCAACGAAGCAGGTCATGAGCACAATCAACACGACCACCCCGACGCTTAACACACGGGTTGTCAGTGTGCTCAGATAGACGCCGACGACAACGGTGTATTTCCGCCTTTCTCCGCCAGCATCCGTAATCTGAAAGCTGCGCGAGATCGTGCTGGTCGGACACAAATCGACCTTGCCAGAAGATGTGACCGCCTGGTCATCCAGGATAACCTGCTGCGCCTGTTCGATAGACCAGACCAGTGTCACACAGCCTCCAGGCAAGACCATACGGTGATCGGCGCTGATCTTGACCTGCGTGGCTCCGTTCTGAGCCTGGATGATAGTTGGACGCGCAGCCACGTAGATGATGGACAGGCTAACTAAGACGATGCAGCCTGCGATAGCTACGATAGAAAGAAGGCGTTTTCGAGTCATGGGCGCTTATCAGATTCGGATTTGCCTGTCAGTATAGCGATGGGACAGAGTACCAGGAAGGCCGGCAAGGCAAACTGATCAACACCGCTCATAGCGAAATGGGCAGTCTGGCGAATTCGTAAATGGCCGCGACGACTCGCGCCTGGTCAACTTCAGTGAGATCGTTGTAAAACGGTAGGCGGAGCAGCCGGTCGCTGATGTCTTGTGTCACAGGGCAGGCGTCAGGGCGTGCGCCAAAGCGTTGGCCCATGTCCGAACGATGGAGCGGCAGATAATGAAAGACGCTCAGAATTCCGCGTGCCTTGAGATGATCGATCAACGCCTGGCGCTCTTCGAAGGAAGGCAGCAGGACGTAGAACATGTGATACGGCTGTTCACAGTATGCTGGAATGACGGGCAGCCGGACGTTGCAGTTTTCCGCCCAGGCCGCCAAATGGGCAGCGTAAAACTCCCAAATACGCTTTCGCTGCGCCTGAATCTGGTCGCGGGCTTCCAGTTGCGCCAGCAAGTACGCTGCCAGAATATCGGATGGCAAATAGCTGGAACCCAGATCCGTCCAGGTATATTTGTCCACCTGGCCTCGAAAGAAACGGCTTCGGTTGGTTCCTTTTTCGCGCAGAATCTCGGCGCGAGCAACGTACTGTGGGTCGTTGATCAGCAGTGCTCCCCCTTCGCCGCAGGAAATATTCTTGGTTTCATGAAAGCTCTGGGTCGCCATGCAGCCAAATGTGCCCAGGGACTGGCCCTTGTATTTCCCGAACAGACCATGCGCATTGTCTTCTACCACTGGGATTCCGTAGCGCGCGGCAATAGCCAGGATGGTGTCCATTTCGCAGCCAACGCCCGCGTAATGAACCACCACAATAGCTTTGGTGCGCGGTGTAATCAAGGATTCCAGCGCCTGCTCATCGAGATTCAAGGTGTCTGGGCGAATATCTGCAAAGACGATCCGCGCCCCGCGCAGGGCAAAAGCGTTCGCCGTCGAAACAAAGGTGAAAGATGGAACAATGACTTCATCGCCCGGCGCGATGTTCAGGAGCAGGGCCGTCATTTCCAGCGCATGAGTGCAGGAAGTCGTCAGCAATACTTTGGGAACGCTCAAAATCTGCTCCAGTATGGCATGGCAGCGCTTCGTAAACGGGCCATCGCCGGAGGCATGACCAGCCGCAATCGCCTCGCTGATGTAAGTCAGTTCGGAGCCTGCCAGACAGGGACGGTTAAACGGAATTGAATGATTCATAAGGTTTCGACCTCGTACCATTTGTGATACCAGAGATGAACAGCGCGTGTCAGGAAGCCACAGGCTTGATAGAGGCGCTGCGACGCCAGGTTGCGCCCCTGGGTGACGACGCTGACCGTTTCGGCATTCTGCTCGCGGAACCAGCGCAGCGCGCTCATCACGAGTTTTTTGCCGATGCCGCGTCCCTGTACCTGGCTTGCCACAGCCACGAGTCCAATACTGCCCCGGCGTTCATCGTCCTCAAGGTGGCAAGAGATGTAACCTGCCGGTTGCCCATTCAGGTGCGCTACGAGGACTTGCTGGGCATAGCCTTCGCAGCTTTTCCGTACCCAGGTGACGTAAAGCTCACGGCTCCGTTCGGGTGGAAAACCCGGATCGACAGAAAAGCGCGTCTCGAACTGGCAGGTACGGGTAATGTCTTCCAGGGCGCTCACTTCATCCGCGCGGCTTGGGCGAATGTCGGCTGTATAGACTGCGGGAAGTGGCAGCGCTTTTTGCAAACTTTGCTCATAGGTCATGCGAATGTCCACCAGACGATACCCGGTCTGCTCTGCCGTTCGGATACTCTCGATCTGATCGGCACGGCACAGGAAATATAGACACCGTACCTGATGAGCATGTGCCCAGGCGTCAATCTCTCCGGCTTCCGCTGGATCGAGCACTTCGTTCGTGACACGGGCGACAACAAACCCGAAGTGAGTGCTATCCCAATCCAGGATGCTCGCCAAAGTATTGGGTTTGGTCATTCGTCTGGTTCGTGACTATTGATGTGTTCACGCACAAGGTAGACGGGTTGATCCATCTGCCGGAAGTACATTCGCGCCAGGTATTCGCCCATGATGCCGAGCACGAAAAGTTGCACGCCAGAGAAGATGGCAATGATGGACGCCAGAAAGGGAAAGCCCGGAACGGAACCACCGGTCAGGATGTATCGTCCGACAACGTAGATGAGCACGCCAATGCCGAACAGGGTGAAGCCAAAACCAAGATAGCTGGCAAGTTGAAGGGGCCGTACACTGTAGCCTGTGATCATATTGACCGCGTGGACGATCAACTTGGTCATGGTATAGTTGGATTTGCCGATGCGCCGCACATCATGGCGCACGACGACAGCGGCGAAACGGGTCGTTCCCCAGGTAAGCAGCACGTCCAGGTTGGCAAATGCGCCCCGGTAGTTGGCAAATGCGTTCCGAAGCTCCGTTCGGAAGGCCCGAAATGCGCTCACATTGCGTGCTACCGCCGCCCCCATCGACGCCTGGAGCATTCTTTTCGTGGTGTACGATGCCAGGTTGCGCAAAAGGCCATGCTGCTGGCTTTCCGGCACGCCATAGACCACATCGTAACCCTCATTCAGCTTGTTGATAAGTTTCGGAATCTGGTCTGGGGGGTGTTGAAGATCGTCGTCAATAGTCACGAGGACGTTGTATTGGGCCGCACGTATGCCACAGAGCAGCGCATTGTGCTGGCCGTAGTTGCGCATCAGGGTGATGGCCTGTAGGGATGGCTGCTGCTGTGCCAGAGCGCGAATGACCGACCAGCTTCCATCTTTGCTGCCATCATCGATCAGAACGATTTCATAAGGCTGATCGATTTCAGACAGTGTATTAACCAGGCTCTCCACCAATAGGGGAAGGCTTTGCTCACTGTTATATACCGGAACGATGATCGATAAGCCTTTTGCTGGTGCGGTCATAGCCACTTTGTCTTGATGAGCGGCGAAGTTACACAGTGTTACACCGTTGGTACTCCACCCACGCTATTGAGACTCAAGCCGATGGTGAAATGTAACGATATTTGCTACATTTTTCAATTATTCCCGATGGGCAAACGTATATTGCGGGCTATCTGGCGATACGCGGTGGAGTTGGTCCTGATCGGGGATGTTCCGCAAACTGCTGCCTGTTCCCTTTGAAGGACACTTCCGAAGCTAATGTTGCAAGCCCACCTAACAAAAGCCCTGCCTTCCTCATCTTCGCTATACCGCAGCCTCTGGAACGTTGTCAACGTCACCCTGGTGGCGATTATCCTGCAACATGCAAGCACCCCCCCTCAAGAGGTTCTGGGGCGATACACACGAAGTTATGCGTTGGGTGCGCTTCTTGCTATCGCCCTTTCCGGCGTTGTACTGTGGATGAGCGTAGACCGGCAGCGGTTCAACGCACTGCAAACATCACTTTCACGGGTGCTATCGCGCCTGGAAAGAATCGCACCTGGTTGGCAATCAGGAACGCTACTTTTCGCAGTGGTCATGATTGCTGCCTTGCTGCTCACCGGCAGCGCCAGCGCGAAGTGGATTAAAGTGTTTTTTGTTTTTAACGTGGGGTTTTTCGGAATTGTCGCGGCTTCGGCACATCGACCAGAGTCCGTTCAATCCCCGAGGCGCTTTACGCCCTATGTCGTCCTGTTTCTGGTGATCGTGCTGGTCGGACTGCTGTCCGCACCGGCCATTCCCGGTCAAAACAGCGACGGCGATGAAGCGGGCTGGACAAACTACGCTGTGACGTGGCTGCAAACCGGCAACCTGTATTACAAGATAATGGGTGTCAGGGCGTTGCCCATTACGCCGGGCGTGGGCTACGGGGTGACGCTTTATGCGCGATGGCTGGCGGTTTTTGGCGTCACATTTGCCTCAGCGCGAGCCTTTATCTGGCTGGTTCATCTCGCCGCGGTGATGTGTATGGCTCTTGCCGGATGGAAGCTGTACGATGGGCAGATCGGCATTTTGTCTGCGTTGCTGGCAGCCGCCAGCCCGCTTCTCTTGGCGCAGCGCATTGTACGACCCGAAATCGGTCTGCCAGCCATTGGTGCTCTCCTGCTGATCGTACACAAAGGCAGCCAGAAACGTCCCTGGTACGGCCTTGTGGGTGGTTGGCTGGCCGTACTCAGCCTGGAGATTCACGCAGCGGGGATCGCGTACATCGTCGGCATTGTGGGCCTCTGTGGATACGACACCTTACGAACAGGGTCGGAACGGCGAATAACCGTCCCGCGCCATTGTCTTGCCTTTGCCGCCGGGATTCTAGGGGGTCTCGTCCTCTATGTCTTCCTTCACATTCTCGTCCTGGCCCAACCCGCCGCCTTTTTTGCCGATCTACAATCCAACCGGGAATTCTTAACAGCGGCTGCCAAAAGCACCGCCATAAGCCGCATTCTCACGGTCTATGGCGATGTCGCACCTGCTGAACTGCTTTTCTTCGCCATAGGTCTGCTCGGATTGATCATGCGCCGCCGCCCCGACGATCTCAGGTTACTCTTTTTCTGGTTGTTCACGGCCATCGGCTACCTGCTATTCGTCCCACGTGCAGGGTATTACCTGTCCCTCTTCGCGCCGTTTGTCATATTGAGTATTGCCTCAGTCCTGCGGGATCGTTTTGAGGCTCAGGCACAGCCCCTATCGGCGAGCGGCCTCGCTCTCTCCGCTCTGTTTGTCTTCTGTACGTGCGGCCAATTCATTGCTGTTTCCTGGCCGGGGGCCTCGCTGGCAAATTACACGGAGTCCGGCCCATCGCAGATTGAGGCCCGCATTCGAGAGTTAGCCAAACCCTCCGAGGTGGTGGTTGGGCATATCTTGAGCTATTGGGGACTGGTCGATTATCCTAACTTCTATGCCAGTCAGGCGGAAGTTGACCCGGCGGGCAGGATCAGCGGCGAAGACCCCTATGCCCGCTGGCAGCGCCTCGCGCCGGACGTTGTATTCCACACGTTCTATCCGGCCTGGCCGAACGTCCCGCCCAATCTGGCAAGATATATGGACGATATGCATTATCAGCTTGTGGACACGTTTAGCGCGGAGGGATACGTCACGAAAGTCTGGCGGCGACCAGCGCTCCAAGGCTCCAATCCTTGAAACGACGCCGTGTCGAAGGCTTGATTCAGCGCTATCAGACCGATGAGAATCTGTGCATCCGCCGCCGATCACATTGACACTTTCGAGCAATGCGCACCACATTCATGCCCCGTGTTCGGCGATCTCGAAGGCGCGCGCCACCTGTTCCAGAAAGATTTCTGCGTTCGGCCCGACCCGCAAGCTATCCAGGTCGCCGTTCAGGTTCATGCGGGCCGCGATCCGCTGCGCCAGCAGCCCGGCCACGTGATCGGCGTTGCGCAATTCCTGCCGACGCCGCAGGTAACTGACCACCTCTTGCCGGTCATTCCCGTTCAGCGTGTCGATCTGGATATAGTGTGGCAGCGGCGCCAGACGTGAGATGTAGCGATACTGCACGGTGAAGTCTTCCTTCAGGTTTTCCAGCGTCACGTTCTTGCGCTCACGGATCACAATGGTACGGGCGGCCAGGTCGCCGAGCCGCTGCGTGTGTCTGGTGGCGAAAAGGGAAATCATGCCGACGGCGTAGAACAACGGGAAGAAGTCGAAAAGCCGCAGCAGGTTGCGGATGATTGCGCCCGTCGCCGTCAGCGGCATCCCGTTGGCCTGAGTCACGCGCAGCCCCAGCAGCCGCTTGCCCGGCGTTTGCCCGTTCCACAAAAACTCAAAAAAGAGGTGATAGAATGTGATGAGCGCAAATTGCAGCAGCACGAAGATGGCGACGGTCAGCGACGAACTGCGCTGGCTGTCCCGGAACAGCGGCGAGAACAGATAGTTGAAGATCAACAGCAGCGCAAAGATGATGATGTAATCTACCAGCGCCGCAATGCAGCGCGTGCCAAACCCGGCGATCTCGGCGTCGAGCAGCACGTTTTCGGGCGTATCGATTTGCAGGTTGTTCGATAGATCAGACAAAGCAGGAATCTCGCCTCATGGCTCAGACAAGCAGTGTCAATGATTTTATCAGACTTCGGGAAAAGGACTGGAAACGGCTGCAAGCGCTGATCGACAGGCACAAGGGGCGCGACTCCCTGAGCGCCAGTGAAGTGCGCGAGCTGGGCACGCTGTACCGCGCTGTCACCTCCGATCTGGCGTTGGCCCGGCGAGATTACGAGGGCCAGCGCGTCACGATCTTTTTGAACCAACTGCTTACGCGCACGCACACCTTTATTTACCAGCAGGACGTTAGCGACTTCAAACCGCTGATCCGCTACTTTACGCATACGCTGCCGCAGATCTTCCGGCAAACGTGGCCGTTTACGCTGGCCGCTTTCCTGTTCTTTATGCTCCCGGCGCTGGTCGGCTACCGCCTGGCCTACGCCAACCCCGACGTGGCGGATGCGCTTGGATTGGCTTCAGCGCGCCAGACCCTGGCCGAGCACGACACCTGGACGGACATTCCCGTTGAGGAGCGGCCCTATGCCTCGGCCTACATCATGAGCAACAACATCCGCATTTCGCTCCTGGCATTCGGTGGTGGGATGGCATTCGGTCTGTTCAGCCTGTACGTGTTGGCAACGAACGGCCTGATTCTCGGCGCAGTGCTGGGCCTGGCAGCGCGTTACGGCATGGGACAGCCGCTATTAGGGTTCATCTTTGGGCATGGCGTGATCGAACTCAGCGTCATATTCATTGCCAGCGGCGCAGGGCTGCAAATCGGTTGGGCACTTCTCAACCCAGGCCGCTACACCCGCCGTGATGCGCTCGTGCTGGCCGCGCGCCGGGCCGTAACGCTCGTGCTGGCCGCTATACCGCTGCTGATTATCGCCGGGACCATCGAGGGTCTGTTCTCGCCGTCCGATGCACCGTTCGCCGTTCATGCCGCCGTCGGCATTGTGACGGGGATCGCGCTCTACGCTTATTTGACGCTGGCGGGTCGATCCCGTCCTGATAAGCGCCAACCGGCCAGGCCCAGCCATTGATTGACCTGGACGGCTCCGTGTTATAATGCCTTTACCTGGAACGCGGTGGAGAGCATCGAGAAGGTGATGACCGACGGAACCGAACAGTCGCCGAAGACAAGTGACGAGACGAAACCCAGCAAGCCGTCGTCACACAAAACGTACATGCACGTTCCCCGTGTGTTGATCGTCGAGGATACGGTAGAACTGGGCGAGATCATCCAGGCGACGCTCGAACGCATGGAGATACTGGCCTTTTGCGAAACGCACGGCACCCAAGCTCTGAAGCGCTACGACGAAGTGCAGCCCGACCTGGTGATCCTGGACATCGGACTGCCAGACATGACGGGCTGGCGCGTCCTGGATGCGATCAAAGAGAGCAAAGCCATCTTCAAGCGGCCTGCCATCATCATTATCACCGCCTATGGCGACCCGGCCAACCGGTTGATGGGCAAGCTGCAAGGCGTGGACAGCTATCTGATCAAACCGTTCACACCGACTGAGGTGGAGCGCATCGTTCAGGAAGTGCTTGATCACAAACATCAGGGCGGTTGAGTGCGCCAGTTCGGTTTATGGGTGGGATTGCTGGCGCGCGCGCTGGTGGCAGCGCTGTGCGTTGGCCTTGCCAGCGAACCGCGCGCGCTGGCCGCGCCAGAAGCGGTCTTGCGGGGCGATAGAGCGCTGGCCGAAGGGCAGATTGCCCAGGCCGATGCTGCTTACCGGGCCGCCCTGGCGGCGCAGCCAGGCGATTATTTGATCCTCTCGCGCCTGATCGACACGCTGCTCAAGGCCAACCGGCCCGACCAGGCAGCCATGCTCCTCGGCCAGCAGGCCAGTTTGCATGGTTGGTCGGCTGACATGCGGCGCAAAATGGCCGACGTGCTGATGGTGCAGGGAGAGCGCGAGCAGGCTGCCCTGTTCTGGCAGACGTCGCTGTCCGGTTCCAGGGATGACATCGCCACGCTGCGCAAGCTGGTGGACTACTACCTCAACAACCGTGACTGGACTGCAACGATAGACTCGCTTTCTCGCCTGATTGCCATCGACCCGGCGGATGAACGCTCCCTGTACCAGTTGGGTCTGCTGATCGCGCCCACCGATGCGGCGACGGCGCTGACCTATCTGGATCGTGCCGCTGCCGACCCGCAATATCGGGCTGCCGCACCCGCCATCCGGGCTGCAATCATTGCCCACAGCACGGAGTCGCCCGCAGCGCTGGCTTTTCAGGTCGGGCTGGCGCTGATGAGCCTGCAAGTGTGGCCCTATGCCGAATATGCGCTGACCCTCGCCATCGAAAAGGACGCCAGCAACGCGGTAGCGCTGGCCTTCCTCGGCGTGGCACAGGATCAGCAGGCCCGCGACGGCTGGCCGATGATCGACAAGGCGTTCATCGCCGCACCCGCCGACCCGATGGTGAACTATGCGGTGGCGCTGCACTGGCGGCTGGCGGGCAATGCCCAAAAGGCGCTGGCCGCGCTGGTTCGGGCGCAGGCGCTCGACCCCCGCAACCCGGCTATTGCGGCGGAGATCGGGCTGGTCTACCAGATGCAAGGACGCTTTGACGAGGCTGCCCTGTGGCTCAACGTAGCCGTGACGTTAGCGCCCAACCACGCCGGGTTCCGTACCCTGTTGGCGACGTTTTACGCCGATACCCATTACAACCTGGCGGACGAGGGCTTGAATGCGATCCGCAGGTTAGCCCAACTCAGCCCGGACGACGCCGACGTTCGCGCCAGCCTGGGTTGGGCGCTCTTCTCCACCGGGCAGCTCGATGCAGCCCGCATCGAGCTGGAAAAGGCGCTCGTCCTCGACCCGACCAACGTGCGTGCCCGCTACTATTTCGGCATTTTCCTCGAAAACCGGGGCGATCACGAGGGGGCAGTAGACGCCTACCTGTACGTCTACCGCAGCGCCAATACCAGCTTCCGCGATCTGGCTGCCGGGGCGCTGCGGCGGCTCGGCTATCAGGTCGAGAAGACGGGCTGAGGCTCCTCGAAGTGTGTGCGCCTGTCCGCCGTAACCCTGGCGGAGACGACTCGTCAGTGAGTTCTAATGCACCCTTATTGTAAAAGCTGCTAGAATAACAAAATCCTGAGAGTGAAGGTGTGACTTATGCGACGGCTGGTAATGGTACTTGCGGCAGTGGGTGTACTGGTATTGTTCAGCGTGCTATCGGTGAGACCTGGCATTGTCCGGGCGCAGGGCGGTGATACTGCGACTTCGCCCAGTGTCTGGTTCCACGATGATTTCTCGACCCGTGCTAATCGCTGGCGGCTGGTCGATCTGGAAAAGGCCGTCGTGACCTACGACCAGTCGGGCCTGAACATGCGCGCCACGCCCGCCAATTATGCATTGTGGTCGGTGCCCGACACCGACCTCAAGCTGGAACGGTACAACATCGAAGTCGATGCCAAGTTCGGCAAAGGCAGTTCCGATGCCCGCGTGGGCGTGATCATCGGCTACCGCACCGACAACGACATGCTGGTGCTGGCTGTTTCGCGGTTGGGCAACGTCTACCTGGGGCGCTATTATTTTGGCGTCTGGACAGATGTACTGCCGCCCGCAAAGGTCAAGCTCGACCCAACCAAGATCGTCACACTGCGCGCCTCCATCGACAAGGCGCACTCGTTGCGCATTTTCGTGAACGGCCAGCAAACGGGCCGGACAACGATCAAGGACTTTCGGGCCAGCGGTTTCGGTCTTTTTGCACTATCCGGCAAGCAAGGCGGTGTGGACGTGGCCTTCAGCCGGTTCGTCGTGAGTGACATTCAATGACGGATACCTTTGCCGAGCCGCGCAGACTCTCGCTGTTTGCGCGGGTGTTTATCATTCTGCTTGTCATCATTGCGCTCCTGGGGCTGGTCAACCTGGCATTATATGGGCTGAAAGCGCTGGATCGCCCGGCCAGGCCGGGTACGGGCCAACTGCTGTACGCCAGCACCTTTGACGCTTACAACGAGGAATGGTCGCAGTTCCAGGGGCAGATGTCCTCACAGATTGAGGATGGCAGTTTGAAGATTGCCATTAATGCCTCCCGCGATGGGGCCTTTTCGGTGCTCAACCACGATTTCAGCGATTTTGACGTGCGCATTAATGCCACCCGGCTCGCCGCACCTGACGACTACAACGAACTGGGGGTTCTATTCCGTTACCACGACCCTGCCAACTACTACATGTTCAAGATTCGTGGCGATGGTTACTACCGCGTGGAGCGACGCAAGGAAGGCCAGACCGATATTCTGAGCGAATGGCATGCCTCGCCCGCCATCCTGATCGGCGTGAACAGGGTCAACCAACTTCGTGTCGTGGGCAGGGGAAGCTCATTTCAGTTCTACGTGAATGACCAACCGCTGATCCTGTGCCCCGCCGGGCCACAGAAGCTCAAATCTACCTGGAACGGTGATCAGTGCCTGAGCAACAACAAGCAAACCAGCACCCGCCTGCTGGACGAGAGTTTTGACTTCGGCAAGATCGGGGTTGGCGTGCGAGCCGACGTGCCGGGCGTGCAGGTGGCCTTCGACGACGTGCTGGTCTACGGCCCCTGACTGACTGCTGTTACTGCGCCTATCAACTGGCACGTCCCAGGAAAGGACTACGATAGCATTGGGTAAGCACACCATCGTTGTATTGGAGGGCGACCAGACGGGCCAGGAATTGCTCGTCGAAGCCCTTCGCGTCTTGAGTCCTGCCGTTCTCCGCTACGAGCTGGATTTTGTGTACTTCGACCTGTCACTGGCGCAGCGCCGGGATACGAAAAACAAGATCGTCTACGAAGCTGCCGCCGCACTAAACCAGTTCGGCCTGGGCATCAAAGCTGCCACCATCACGCCCGAAGCGAAGGGCGACGTGGGCAGCCCGAACGCCATCCTGCGCGATGAAATTCGCGGTGAAGTCATCCTGCGCACCGGGCGGCGCATTCCGTCCGTGCGACCCTTCGGCGGCGTGTACGCGCCCATCACGGTGGTCCGCATGGCTGTGGACGACGCCTACAACGCCAAAGAATGGCGCGAGGGCGAGGGGCTGGACGAAAAGGCGTACCGTACTGAGAAACTCTCGCGCCGGACGTGCCGGGTCGTGGCCGAATACTCGTTCCGGCACGCGGCCAGGGTGGGGGCCAAAGTGTTCGGCGGCCCCAAATACACGGTCAGCCCGATCTACGAGGGCATGTTTAAGGAAGAACTGGATGCGGCAGCCGAGCGCCACCCCACTGTTCCCTATGATCCCCAGTTGATCGATGCCACCTATGCGCTGCTGCTCGGCACGTCTGGCGAGGCGCTGGTTATCCCCACCCTGAACCGTGACGGAGACGTGATGTCCGACCTGGTTATGCAGATGTTCGGGTCGATTGCGGGCGCGGAGTCGCAGGTGCTGGGCTTTGACGACAATTGGCGAGTGCGGGTTGCCATGACCGAAGCGCCACACGGCACCGCGCCGAGCTTGCAAGGCAAGAACATTGCCAACCCGATGGCGATGATCCTGGCCGGAGCTGCCCTGCTGACGCACATCGAAGAGCCGGAAGCGCAGCGGTGCAGCCGCGCTATCTACGAGTCCACCCTGGAAGCGGTGCACCAGGGCATCAAAACCGCCGACCTGGGCGGCCACAGCACTACCACCGAGTTCACCGACGAGGTGATCCGGCGCGTCAAGACCAAGCTGGAAGTGTGGGATACCCTGCGTTAAGTTCGCCGCGATTTGACAGCCTCCACTCAAACGCATAACATGGTCTGAGAGCCAGCCAGTTGCGAAATCATTCCTGGTCAGTGCCCACACTTAATGAGGCGGGCCAGCAACGCGCGCTATTTTCGCATTGGGGACGGGCGAATGAATAGAAGGCTCTGGATGTTTTCTAAAAAGGAGCAAATATGCCGGATAAAGTTCACACCAAATATATTTTGAACGAAGACGAGATGCCGCGCGCCTGGTACAACATCATCCCTGACCTGCCCAAGCCGCCCGCGCCTGTGCTGCACCCAGGCACAAAACAGCCCGTCACGCCCGACGACCTGGCCCCGCTGTTCCCGATGGCCTTGATCATGCAGGAGGTCAGCGCCGAACCGTACATCGAAATCCCCGACCCGGTGCGCGACGTGTACAAGCAGTGGCGCCCGACGCCGCTGTTCCGGGCGCGCCGCCTGGAAAAAGCGCTGGACGCGCCCGCCCGCATCTATTACAAATACGAAGGCGTCAGCCCGGTAGGGAGCCACAAGCCGAACACCGCCGTCGCGCAGGCTTTCTACAACAAAGAGGCAGGTGTCAAGAAAATCTCCACCGAGACGGGCGCAGGCCAGTGGGGGTCGGCGCTGGCGATGGCGGGCGCATTCTTCGGCATCGACATCGAAATCTTTATGGTGAAGGTCAGTTACCAGCAAAAGCCTTACCGCCGGAGCATGATGGAAGCCTATGGCGCAACCGTTCACGCCAGCCCGACGAACCTGACCGACGCCGGGCGCAGCATCCTGGCGAAAGACCCGAACAACATGGGCAGCCTGGGCATTGCCATCAGCGAGGCGGTGGAGGTCGCGGCCAAAAGCGGCGGCACGGTCAAATACTCGCTCGGCAGCGTGCTGAACCACGTGCTGCTGCACCAGACTATCATTGGGGAAGAAGCGCTGTTGCAAATGGCGAAAGCCGACGACTACCCGGACGTGGTCGTGGGCTGCGTGGGCGGCGGCAGCAACTATTCCGGGCTGGTCTTCCCATTCATCGGGCGGGCGCGGCAAAAGGGTCTCAAGACGCGCTTCCTGGCTGCCGAGCCGATGGCCTGCCCCAGCCTGACCAAAGGCGTGTATGCCTATGACTTCGGCGATACGGTGGGCATGACGCCGCTGGTGAAGATGCACACGCTTGGTCACGACTTCATGCCGCCCGGCATCCATGCAGGCGGGCTGCGCTATCACGGCATGTCGCCGCTGGTCTCGCTGCTGCACGACGAAGGGATCATCGAGGCGCAGGCCTATCATCAGAATCAGGTCTTTGAGGCAGCGACCCTGTTCGCGCGCACGGAGGGGATCATCCCCGCGCCGGAAGCGGGGCACGCCGTGTGCGCAACTGTTCAGGAAGCACTCCAGGCAAAGGAAGCCGGCCAGGAGCGCGTGATCCTGTTCAACCTGTGCGGGCACGGCCACTTCGACATGGCGGCCTACGACGCCTACTTTGCAGGGAAGCTGGAAGATTATGAGTACCCGGCGGAAGAAGTCCTGGCGGCCCAACAGCGTATGCCGCAGGTGGGGTGATTGGCATTCACCATTGTCACGGAGAGGGGTGCGCCCGGCGCTAAAGCACCGGGCTGAATCAACGAAGCCCGCTGAAGCGGGCTGGAGAGTCAAACTACTGTCCGTATTCATAAGCGACGCCCATAAGCCCTGTGGCTCATGGGCGTCTTCAGCCCCGCAGGGGCTTTGTAATCTCAGCCCGGTGCTTTAGCGCCGGGCCAAGACTGCATCAATCCTACTTATCGACCTTGACGGCCACGCCCGACGAAGCCAGCGCGGCCTGCGCCGCCGCCAGCTTGGCAATCGGCACACGGTAGGGCGAGCAGCTTACGTAGTCCAGGCCAACTTTGTGGAAGAACTCCACGCTGGCCGGGTCGCCGCCGTGCTCGCCGCAGACGCCGACTTCCAGCTTGGGGTTGGCTTTGCGGCCAAGTTCGGTCCCCATCTTCACCAGTTGGCCGACGCCTTCCTGGTCGATGGTCTGGAACGGGTCATCCGGCATGATCTTGCGCTCGACATACAGGGGCAGGAAGCGCCCGGCGTCGTCGCGGCTGAGGCCCATCGTCGTCTGGGTCAGGTCGTTGGTGCCGAAACTGAAGAACTCGGCTGCCGTTGCGATCTGGTCGGCCATGAGCGCCGCGCGCGGCAGTTCGATCATCGTGCCCACTTTGTACTCCAGCCTGACGCCAGTTTCCTGCTGCACTTCATCGGCCACCTTGCGCACCAGTTCTTCCTGAACTTTGAATTCGATCAGGCTGCCGACCAGCGGAATCATCACCTCTGGGTAAACCTTAACGCCCTGCTTCTGGACTTTGGCAGCGGCCCGGAAGATAGCGCGGGCCTGCATCTCAGTGATTTCTGGGTAGATGATGCCCAACCGACAGCCCCGGAAGCCAAGCATCGGGTTGGCTTCTTGCAGGCTCTCCACACGGTTCTTGACCTTGCGGAAGCTGACGCCGAGCCTCTCTGCCAGTTGACGGATCTCGTTGTTGCCGTGCGGCAGGAACTCGTGCAGCGGCGGGTCGAGCGTGCGGATGATGACCGGGTAGCCGTCCATTTCGCGGAACAGACCCTCGAAGTCGCTCTGCTGCAAGGGCAGAATCTTCGCCAGGGCCGCGCGGCGCTCTTCCGGCGTGTCGGCGATGATCATCTCGCGCACGGCCTGGATGCGGTCGCCCTCGAAGAACATGTGCTCGGTGCGGCACAGACCAATGCCTTCCGCGCCGAAATTGCGAGCGGCCTTCGCGTCGCGCGGGATGTCCGCGTTCGCCCGAACACCCATCGTGCGGAATTCGTCGGCCCAGCCCATCAGCGTGCCGAAGTCACCAGACAGGGTCGGTTCCACTGTCGGCAACTGCCCGGCGAAGACTTCGCCTGTGCCACCGTCCAGCGTCACCCAGTCGCCCTTCTTGATAGTTACACCGTTAACGCGCAACAACTGGGCGGAGTAGTCGATGTGCAGCTCGCCCGCGCCCGCCACGCACGGCTTGCCCATGCCGCGCGCCACGACGGCGGCGTGGGAGGTCATGCCGCCGCGCGCCGTCAACAGCGCTTTGGCCGCGATCATGCCGTGCAGGTCTTCGGGAGTCGTTTCGTTGCGGATCAGGATCACTTTCTCACCGCTGTCGGCCATGTCCTCGGCCTCATCGGGGCTGAACACCGCCTTGCCGCTGGCCGCACCCGGTGAAGCAGGCAAGCCCGTCGTGAGCGGTTTGACTTTGGCGCGTACCTTCGGGTCGAGCGTCGGGTGCAGCAGTTGGTCGAGCGCCGCCGGGGTCACGCGCATGACGGCGGTAGCCTTGTCGATCAGGCCCTCTTTCACCATGTCAACGGCGATCTTGACTGCCGCCGCGCCCGTCCGCTTGCCGGTACGGGTTTGCAGCATCCATAGTTTGCCCTTTTCGATGGTGAATTCCACATCCTGCATGTCCTTGTAGTGCAATTCGAGTTTGCGGGCAATGTCCTCAAATTGCTTGTAAACCTCGGGCATTTCCTGACGCAGTTTGCTGATCGGCTGCGGCGTGCGAATGCCTGCCACCACATCTTCGCCCTGCGCATTGACCAGGTACTCACCGAAGATGGCGTTTTCACCGGTGCTTGGGTTGCGGGTGAAGGCCACGCCGGTAGCGCTGTCGTCGCCCATGTTGCCAAAGACCATCGCCTGGACGTTGACCGCCGTGCCGAGCTTGTCGGAGATCTTGTTCAGGCGGCGATAATCGACGGCGCGGCGGCCATTCCACGAATCGAACACAGCCCCGATTGCCATCCGAAGCTGCTCCAACGGGTCTTCGGGGAATTCAACCCCGCACTCACGCAGAATGATCTTCTTGAACTGCTTGGCGACGCTTTCGAGTTCGCTGGCGCTCAGGTCAGTGTCCTGCCGCTTACCATGCTCTTCAATCTTGTCCAGTACCTTCTCGAACTTCGCCCCGTCAACGCCCAGCACGATCTTGCCGAAAAGCTGGATGAAACGACGGTAGGCGTCCGCAGCAAAGCGCTCGTTGTTAGTGAGCTTTGCCAGGCCGGCCAGGGTCTTCTTGTTCAGGCCCAGGTTCAGCACAGTATCCATCATGCCGGGCATAGAGAATTTGGCGCCGGAGCGTACCGACACCAGCAGCGGATTGGCTGGATCGCCCAGTTTTTTGCCGGTCCTGGCCTCCAGGTCCCTGAGCGCTTCGAGCACCTGTTCCCACAGGCCGGGCGGGAACTGTCTACCATTGTCATAGTAGGCGTTGCACGCCTCGGTGGTGATGGTGAAACCGGGCGGGACAGGCACGCCCGTGCGGGTCATTTCGGCTACGCCTGCGCCCTTGCCACCCAGCAGGTCACGCATCGAAGCGTTACCTTCGCTAAACAGATACACCCACTTTTTCGTGGTCACTTCCTGTGCTTTTCGTTCCTTCTCTGCGAGCATGATGCCTTCCTCTAATATTGGTCACACACCGAGTACCCGGTGCATCAGCGTTTGTGTCCGCACACCCCGTGTGTTCGGTTGCGCCTGGTACAAAATGCGGATTTAGCGTACTTCCTACAACAATAGGGCGTTCACCATGATCCGCCTAGTGACAGTCATCACCCTGCGGCGCGATAACACTCACCGTTTTCGCTGCCACTTGTCAGGGGTTGCGATGGATAGCCAGGCCCGACGCTAAAGCATCGGGCTGAAACAACGAAGCCAGCTAAAGCAGGCTAAAGGCAGAATTGCACTTGACTTATACAAAGCTGAATGAACAGAACCGCATTGTGACTGATTGGGAGTCGGCCTCAGCCGACTTTGTGGCCTCAGCCCGATGCTTTAGCGTCGGGCGCAGACTTTTCCAGCACGAGGAAATGGGACAGGCCAAAGACGCGCAGGGGGGTGGACTCCAGCGCGTACAGCACGCGGCGCAGCAGGTTGCCGAGCACGGGCGAACGGTGTACCACGTTGTCGAAGCCGGGGAAGACCCGTGTATGCTCCACCACGCGCACGGGTTGGCCCTCGAACAGGCTGCGCAGTTGGCGGCCCGTATAGGCGCGGACGTGCGGCGCCAAACGGTTGCGCAGCGGATCGGGCAGGTAATTGATCAGCGGGGTATTGCCAAAATGATACACGCCTCGCCAGTAGTGGCCGTGCGTCTCGAAGAACCACCAGCGGTTCGGGCAGAAGAGCATGATCTTGCCGCCTGGCTTTGCCACACGTACCATCTCGGCGGCAGCGGCTCGATCATCCCGGACGTGCTCGATCACTTCGTTGGAGAACACCAGATCAAAGGTGTCGCCTGGATACGGCAGATGTTCCGCCGCGCCGACCAGGGCGTGCGGCGTATCCTGCCGGGCGATGGCGACCCGCTCGACCTCAATGTCCAGCGCCTCGACGTGTGGTGTGAAGCGCCGCCGGAACTCCCTGGCATACGTCCCCTGTCCACAGCCGTCCTCAAGGATCAGGGCATCTTTGAGGTTCGCCCAACGAGTGATCATGCTCAGGCGGCGCTCCTGTCCGCTGCGCCAGACGTAACTTGGTTCGCCGCGTTCGGCAGCCAGTTCAGAGGGCATCAGGCGGGCTGTTCCTGCTGGTGGCGAGAGGGTTCAGGGCGTTGTGCTGCCAGCGCGCGCCACAGCACAAAGACGAACACGCCAAACGGCCCGAACATGAAGGCCAGCGCCAGTATCACCGATACGAGCAGCCGGGGCGCGTGGAGGCGCTGCGCTTCGTGGTATATCCACTGCCCGGCGAGGAGATCCATCGTCAGCATGTGCAGCCACACCACGAGCGCGCCCAACGGATTGGCGAACAGCGCCGCCAGCCCTTCAGCGGTGGTCAAGTCAGGTGGCGCGCTGCGCGGAGCCGTCAACAGCGCAATGGCCGCACCGATCAGCGTCAGCACGTACAGTACGCCCAGCACGAGAAAGACCGTGTACGTGCTGCCGACTCGCCGCGTGATGTCCCGGTTCGGCAGGACGATCATCAGGAGCCAGAAGGGCAGCGGGATCAGGTTGACCAGCACATACAATGCGTTGAGCATTGCGCAATGTCTCCATCCAGGGCAAGCCTATGAAGACTATACCTCACTGCCGGCTATTGCGAACCTGGCAGGCTAATTGCCAGGCAGCAACAGCGCACGGAACTGTGTCTGCTTAAAACGATTCGACAGTCTCTGCGAATAATCACTCAGATCGACGTAGGGCAGCCGGAACAGTTCCCGCCAGGGGCGGTGCGCTTCGTAAAGGTAAACCGTTGAGGGATGCAGAATCTCCACCCAGTGTGGAATTACGTCTACGTCTTCCGGCTCAACGGCGAACAGCAGGGTGTCTGCGGGCAGGTACTGCGCGACCTGTTCGACTTCACGACGCTCTGTCAGGCGATGCAGACCCTCGGCATAGTTCAGCACCGTACAGCCGTCGGCAAACGTGATGTGAAAGCCAAGCATTGGCGCATTCATCGGCAGGCTCAGACTGCTCAGGCCGATGCGCATCAGTTCAATCGGGTGACTCAACACGTGAGCAATGTATTCGACTTTCGGTTGAATGCCTGATGGCAGCAGCGGCATGTGTTTCCAGGCGAACGCACTGACGCGCGTCCCGGAAATCGATACAGTCTCATTTGCCCCGACGCCATATACGTTGTCTGACGGGAGCGCCCCGCCCCGCGCCACGTAGTCTGCGACTGACGCTGAGGAAACCAGATAGGTTGTAGGCAGACGAGAGCGGCCATCGTCAGCCAACAACAGGCTCCTCAGTGAACCGCAGTGTTCAGGATGCCCATGTGTCAAGCACAAGATCGTTGTCTGTGCCGTGTCCAGGGTCCTCCATTTCACCGCAGCGCCGAAGAGGTCAAAACCCACCAGCGTATTAGCGTGCCGCACGGTCAGGCCCGACCAACCATAATACCGGATGTCCATCACTGCTCTCCTGGGATCGAAGTCCTGATTGTCTCATGTGCTTGCCGCAGCATCGCAGCCACTTGCAGCGTGCCTGCTATCAGTCGCGGAATATGTCGCTTGAAAGCGTAGCGGGGTCGGTACAGGCGCAAGCGCATAATAGCTCGCCAGACGGCTCGAAGGTAGTATTTGCTCATTAGCCCGTACAGGTCGCGTAGCGGCAGCACCGTAGGCACGACGAAGTGCGCCAGGTCGTAGACCTCGCGGTTATCGGTCAGCAAGTTTTCCTTCTGCTCGGCGTACAGATCAGTACCAGGCAGCGGCGTAAGCGGAGTCAATTCCATCAGGACGATATTGGGGCGTGCCGCAACGTAGCTGTCGATACGCCTGAAATCGTCCTCTGTGAAGTCCGGCATAACCAGGAACCCGGCGCTTAACCCGATTCCACATTTGCGCAGAATCTCGATGGCCTGCTCGTTGATCTCAACACTCGTGCGCTTTTTGACCGCGCCGATATTCGAATCGTCGATTGCTTCAAGTCCTGTCATCACCATTTCCAGACCAATTCGCGCCCATTTCTCAAATGTGGCAGGATTCTGCACGACGCAATCGGTACGGGTATAGGCGAAGTAGCGCTTTTGGATGCCGCGTTCCACGATCAGATCGTGCAGACGCTCCATCCTTTGCACGTCGATGAAGGAGTGATCGTCACAGAACATGACGAAGTCCTCCTTAATGCGGCACAAATCCTCGACGATGAACTCCGGTGAATGGGCGATGAACCGTCTTCGGGTGAACTTCTGGCAGGAGCAGAAACTACACGGGAAGGTGCAGCCCATTGAGGTCTGAATTGAGGCGACAGGCGACTCAAACAGATAAAAATAGCGCGAGCGATAGGCGGCGGTCAGTGTGCGGTCAGGTAAAGGCTGGTGATCGAGTGTCGCAGGAAAGGAGCGGACGGGTGTGAAGTGCAGTCCATCAACGCCTGGAATTGCCAGACCGGCCACGTCATCGAAGTCACGCCCCTGCCGCCGCCGCTCGATGACCTCCTGAAAAGCGGGCACGGCTTCGCCAAGCACAATCGCATCAATAAATGGCATATTGAATTCTTGAGGATTCAGGGTGACGTGATGGCCGCCCAACAGGGTCAGGATTCGAGGGTTGAATTCCTTTGCCATTTTCAACACGTGTTGCGCCGTGTAGGTCTGTACGATTTGAGCGCTCGCCCCGACGACATCCGGTTGGAAATGTTGGAGAATATCGGCCAGGTCGGAATCGATCTGCATGTCGAATATCTCAACCTGGTGATCGGGTGCTGCCGCGCCAATGATTTCCAGCGCCAACGGCTCAACCTGGGCGATGTGCCTCAAGCCAATTGTCAGGTCGCCAGCGGGTGGGTTGACCAATAAAACCTTCATCTTCTTCAGTCCTGCCTGCGGGTGAAGCGCAAAACGCTCAGTATAGGGTGCTGCTTTGATCGGCTTGCCATTTGAAACTGAAGCGAATAGCGGAAAGGTAATACAGGGAGGACAATGCGTCTTTGATGTAGATCAAATTCAGACACCGCCGAGGTTCAGGATGCACCTGCGATGCCTGAATGTGCGCCTGTGTTTGGAATTGTATTCAGGGTCACCCTACGCCGGGACGGCCTGTGCCGGCTCGGCCTTCACGCCTGCCATCAACAGGCCCAACTCCTCGCGGGTGACGGTGGCGGCAGGCAACGTGTCAATGATCTGCCCCTTGTACATCACCGCGACCCGATCCGACAGCGCCATGATCTCGTCCAGCTCCGCCGAGACAAGCAGCACCGCCGCGCCCGCGTCGCGCTGCTGAATGATGCGCTGATGGATGAACTCGATGGAACCCACGTCGATACCGCGTGTCGGCTGCGAGGCGATCAGCAGGCGCGGCCTGCGGTGGAATTCGCGGGCGACGACCATCTTTTGCTGGTTGCCGCCCGACAGATTGCCGCTGCTGATCTGCACAGACGGCGTGCGGATGTCGAATTCTCTGACCAGTTCCACCGCATGGCGCGTGACGGCCATGCTATCGATGGTCAGCCCGCCTTCTGCATTTCGGGACCGGGCTGATAGGCGACGTTGAGCAAGGTTGAGGATCGTGGCAGCGACCAGGTGCGACACAGCCATCGCCAGCAGCGTGGCGCCGACGGTGATCAGCAGCGCCAGGATGAACGGGCCAACGTCTTTCTTGGCGTCCAGTTCGGCCAGGTTCAGGCCACTTTGCAGCGACGGCCAGATCGACCCCGACCACAGCCAGACGCCCGCCAGGAATACGACACTGAACAGGAAGGCGTAGGTAATCAGGGCAAATGGAAGCTGTCGCCAGCTTGGCGCAGTTGAGAACGGCGCAACGTAATACCGGTTCAGCACCAGGTTATCGGCCACCGAGAAGGGCTTGACCATGCCGTAGCGCTGGCGGTCTTCAGGCACGTGCGCAACGCCGGCCATCGTGATCTGGCGCGGCGCGGCGTGGTCGAAGCGATGTCCGTCCACGCGGATAAGCCCGGACAGCGGCTTGCGCAATCCGGTCAGCACCTCCACCAGTTCGGTCTGGCCGTTGCCTTGCACGCCGGCGATGCCAAGTACTTCGCCCGCCCGCACCTCGAAGCTCACCCCGTCCAGCACCAGCGCGCCGCGATCATCTTTGGCCGTCAGGTCTTTGACGGACAGCACCACTTCGCCGGGCGTGGCGGGCGACTTGGCAACCTTGAGGATCACGCTGCGCCCGACCATCATGGCGGCCAGCGACGCTTCTGTCGCTTCGGCGGGTTTGGTCGTGCCCACCACCTTACCGTCGCGCATCACAACAATGCTGTCGGCAACGGCGAATACTTCCTTCAGTTTGTGCGTGATGAAGATGATTGAGACACCCTGCGCCGCCAGTTCCTTCATGATCTTGAACAGTTCGCGGCTTTCCTGCGGAGTCAGGACCGCTGTCGGCTCGTCCAGGATCAGGATATCGGCGTGGCGGTAGAGCGCCTTGATGATCTCGACGCGCTGCTGCATCCCGACGGGTAGTTCTTCGACCACCGCATCAGGATCGACCTCCAGCCCGAACTGCCTGGAGAGTGCGCGCACCCGCTGGTCTGCATGCCGGTGATCTTGCACGGCGGTCATGGTGGAGAACAGATCGATCACGGCGTCGATGACGGTATCCACGACAGAGAGATGAGGAGCAACGCGAGCGCGCCCGCGCCAGGTTCGCCGCGCATAGCGATAGCCGAGCACCACGCTGGCCGCCCCGACCAGCGCCGCCGCTGCCAGTGGGAGCCACAACAGAAACGTTGTGGCAGCGGTGTGCTGTGGGTAGAAGGCGACCAACGCCATTTCAGCTTTTGGCATCAAATCCATACGCTCGTAGGCGAACGTCTCGAACTGTGGCCCCTGCGCCAGGTGGGTAGCAATAACCAGCGTCAGCAGCAGCATCACCTGGCCGACCAGCAGTCCGATCCCGGCGGCGACCAGCGGGCCGAGCGCCCGCCACAGCGCACCCCAGACCAGCCGGATCGTCCCGGCCAGCGCTGTCTCCTCAGCCGGGACGGGCTTCCTGACCGAGCGCGTGGTGATCGTTTCTTCTTCGCCCAAGATAACGTTTTCGGCCACCGTCATCACCGGGATCAATTGGAAGTGCTGGTGCACCATGCCGATCCCGTTGTGGATCGCTTCGCGCGGGCTGGAAAACTTGACCGTTTTGCCCTTGACGCGGATCGTGCCTTCGTCGGCGTGGTACAGCCCGTAGATGATGTTCATCAGCGTGCTTTTCCCGGCCCCGTTTTCGCCAAGCAGCGCCAGGATTTCGCCCCGGTGCAGCGTAAGGTTCACGTTATCGTTGGCGAGCACGCCCGGAAAACGCTTGGTGATGTTTTCAACCTGCAGGACGACTTCTTGATTAGGCATGTCACTCCACCTCGTAAGCCTGGCCGACGTGGGCGGGGGGCCGTGCCCGTCCCACAAACCCGGCCAGCACCACCAGCGTCAGGATATAGGGCAACATCGCCACAAACTGGTGAGGAATGACTTTCTCCCCACCCAGGAATTGCAGTTGGCCTTGCAGCGCCGTAGCGAAGCCAAAGAGCAGCGCGCCCAGGAAGGCCCGCGAGGGGCGCCACATGCCAAAGATCATGACGGCCAGCGCGATGAAGCCGCGTCCGTTGCTCATACCGCGCTCGAAGGAGACGCCTTCGAGAATCAGTACTGCGCCCGACAGCCCGGCCAGCAGACCGCTGATCGCCAGATTGGTATATTGCAGGCGGTACACGTTGATGCCCAACGTGTCGGCGGCGCGCGGATTCTCGCCGACGGAGCGCGTGCGCAGGCCCCAGGTCGTGCGGAATAGCGCAAAACCGATCAGGAACACCAGGAAGAACATGCTGTAGGTGAGCAATCCCTTGTCGAAAAGGATCGCGCCCAGGTAGAACAGCAGGCCCTGATCACGGCTGAACGGGTTGTTGATGACGTTGGGCAGCCCGCCCAGCGTGTTCTGGCCGCCGATATACAGGTAGCCCGTAATACCGAGCGAGAAGATGTTGATGACTGTGCCGCTGATAATCTGATCGACCTTGTAGCGGATCGAGAGCAGCGCATGGAGCAGCGCCAGCAGCATCCCGACGATAACGGCGGCCAGGATACATAGCCCCAAGCGGATGGGCTGCTGCTGCCAGAAGGCTGGCACATCAGGGTTGCTCAGAAACACGTTCGCCATGAAGGCCGCAAATGCGCCCGACAGCATCATGCCCTCGATGCCGATATTCACAATGCCGGAGCGCTCGCTGACGATGCCGCTCAGTGCGCCGAGCGTGATCGGAACTGCACTGCGGATGCTGGCATTGATCACGGCCACAATCGCGGCGAGGTTGACGAATGATTGTTGATCCACGCCCTTTAATCCTATGACTTACCGGCTGCCCCAGCCTGTGCTCAGTTTGACCTTCTCTCCAACCCCTTCTGCCCTGATGCGGTAAACCCGCCGGACGATCTGATCGGCGGCTACGAACATCAGGATCAACGCCTGCACGACCTGGATCAGTTCGACGGGCACGCGCGAGGCAAGTTGCATCTGGCTGCCACCCGCGCCCAACACGCCAAACAGCAGCGCCGACGGAATGATCCCGATGGGGCTGTTGCCCGCCAGCAGTGCCACTGCAATACTGTCAAAGCCCAGCGTCAGGCTCTGGTTGGTCTGGAATTCGTGGTAAACGCCCTGGGTCTGGATGGCCCCGGCCAGCCCGGCTAACCCGCCCGCGATGACCATCGTCCACACCGTCAGACGTGGCACTTTGATCCCGGCATAGCGCGCCGCATTGGGGTTCAGGCCGACCATGCGCAGCTCAAAGCCAAAGGTGGTCCGGTACAGCACGACCCAGACGATCAAGGCTACCGCCAGCGCCAGGAACACGCCCAGATGCAACGTGTCCTGTGTATTGCCGCCAGGCTGGTAGACGACGGGCAGGTAGGCGCTTGGCTGGATGGGCGGCGTCTTGGCGAGCGCGCAGCTTCCAATCGTGTTGCAGAAGGCCAGCGGGCCGGGGTTGGCGCTTGGACGGGCAGGCGTCACCAGCCATTCCAGCAGATTGCTGGCGACGTAGTTCAGCATGATCGTCGAGATGACTTCATGCGCGCCCGTGTACGCTTTCAACAGGCCAGGGATCAGTCCCCACAGCGCGCCGCCCAGAATGCCCGCGCCCAGCCCGATCAGCACGTGGAGGACGGGCGGCATTCCCGTGAAGGCGAAGCCCGCCCAGGCGGACAGCATCGCGCCGACCACCAGTTGGCCCTGTGCGCCAATGTTGAACAGGCCGCCCTTGAAGGCAAAGGCCACCGCCAGACCGGACAGAATGTAGGGGGCCATTTTAAGCAGCGAGCGCGTCAGGCCCGCATCGCTGCCGAGTGCGCCTTCGACCAGCCCCTGATACGCCCTGAAAGGATCAAGCCCCGCCAGCAGGATAAACACCGACCCGATCAACACCGCCGTCACGACAGCCAGGACAGGCACGGCAATGCTGCGCGCCAGCGCGCCGAACTGCGGCAGTATGCTGGGTTTCGCGGGCAGTGGTGAGGATATTGTGGAGTCCATCGCAAACTCTTTGCACAAGCACTATATGTTGGAGGTGATTATAGCGGCGGACGGCAGAACAAGGAAACACAAAGGCGCCTGTTCGTCTGGAACCGGATAAATGAGGATGTTATGTGGCCCGCAACAATTGTGCCGGCACGACCTTATGCCAGACTGATGAACCCACAGCGCTGCTATAGTTTGCCGTTCCAGGGTGTGCTTTTCCCTGCCGCTGCCACAAAGCGAGCAGCCAGTTCAGGATAAGCCCAGAAGTGCAGGTGGATGTAGGACGCGATGAGCTGTTCTCGCTGTCCGCCCTCCAGTCGGTTTTCTGCCTGAAGGAGTTCATACACCTGGGGAAAGGTGTCGGGGCGACCCTGCCAGGTCGAATAATGAAACTCATGGCCTCGGATAATTTCTCCCTTCTGCCACAGCCAGGACTGCTGGCGTGCGCAGACTGTCCTGTAGCCAATGGTTAGCTGTGAGGTCATGACCGACTGACCTGGCAGTAAGCCGACCATGCGATGGGCTGTGCCATCGGAGTCAACCAGCGTCTCAGTTAAGTACATAAGGCCGCCGCACTCAGCGTAGATTGGCATACGTGCCTCGAATGCCCGCCGGATGTCCCGATGAAGGGCAATATTGCTGGCAAGCCTGCTGGCATAGCGTTCCGGAAAACCGCCACAGAGATAGATAGCCTGTGTGGCTTGTGGCAAGGCGTGATCTTCCAATGGGCTGAAGAAAAGGAGTTCGGCGCCAGCAGCCCTTAACAAATCCAGGTTGTCTTCGTACAAGAAATTGAAAGCCGCATCGCGCGCAACAGCTATGGTTGCGTGCGCCCCAGTCTGCACCGCCGGGGCATCGTCAGCAAGGACAATTGGGGTTGCTGAACAAGCCAGGGACATGATTTGATCGATGTCCATTGTGGCTTGCATCACCTGGTGTACTGCATTCGACCAGTCCTGCCAGCGTCCGGCCTCCCAGGTGGGTATCAGGCCGAGGGCGCGCTCCGGGAGGCTGAGGCGCGGCTCGTTCGGCAGATAGCCCACCACGGGAATGCCCACATGACGTTCGATCACATCACGAATCCAGCGGGCGTGTCCTTCGCCGCCTACCCGGTTCAACACAACCCCAGCCAACCGCAGGCGCGAATCGAAATCCCGGAAGCCCCGTACCAGAGGAGCAGCACTGCTCGCCATCGCGCTTGCATCCAGCACCAGCAGGATAGGCGCTTCAAGCAACCGGGCAACATGCGCCGTGCTGCCTGTGTCGTCCTGGCTGGAATGCCCATCGAACAGGCCCATCATGCCTTCGATCAGGGCTATATCCGCGTTCTGTGTCCGATAAGCGAACAAGGTCTGAACTCGCTGGGGCGGCAGGAGCCAGGTGTCCAGATTGGATGCGGGACGATGCGCTGCCAGGGTATGATAGGTCGGGTCGATATAGTCTGGCCCCACTTTGAACGGCGCAACGCGCAAGCCTCGGCTGGATAGGGCCGTTAACAGACCGGCCATGACGGTTGTCTTGCCGCTGCTACTCATGGGCGCGGCGATGATCAGGCGCGGCAACGTGAGGGTCGTCATAGCGGCTGCCAGCCCTTAGCTTGATGCCCGAAATGAAACAGAGTCGGATGGAACAGTTCCGCCAATATTTGCAGGGACTCCACCAGGCGTGGGCCTGGGCGGTTGAAATACTGGTTGCCATCGGTCAGGTACACGTGGCGGTTGCGAACAGCCTTCAATGAAGCCCAGCCAGGACGCCCGGTCAGCGCTCTCAGTTCACGGCGGGTCCGTTCGATTCCGAAGCCGCAGGGCAGCAGGACGATGATCTCGGGGTCTGCGGCGAGGACATTCTCCCATTGGAGCCAGGACGAATGTTCATCCGCACGACCAAACAGGTTGTGACCACCCGCCATCTCAACCAGTGCAGGCATCCAGTTGCCGGCGGCCATCACAGGATCGAGCCACTCGAAACAGGCAACAGTGGGTCGAGAGGCGGCCTGCCGGGCTTTCCAGGCAACCTCCGCCATGCGTTCTTTCATCGAGGCAACCATATACGCGCCCCGATCCGGCGCATCCAACGCCTGGGCAACGCGCTCAATGTCCCTGAAAATGTCCGTTAGCCCGTTCGGCTCCAGGCTGACCACCTGCACAGCGGCGTCGAGCAACTGGCAGGCTGCTTGCTCTACATCAGCCAGGCTGACTGCGCAGACCTCACATTGAGCTTGAGTGACAATCACATCGGGCTGTAAACGCTGCAATACGTCCTGGTGAATCTTGTAAACTGATAGCGCATTCTGCAAAACCTTTTTCACTCGTCTATCCAGTTCCGCGCTGCTGCCGTCAATATTGAATTTCGGCTCACTGCAAACCGGCAGACGCCCGACTGAGGTTGGAAAATCGCACTCGTGAGAACGCCCCACCAGGTGCGCTTCAAAGCCTAGCCCGCAAACGATCTCTGTGCCGCTTGGAATGAGAGACACAATACGCGGTGAACTCATCTCAGCCTCCCGAATAGAACCTGAGCCGCCGAATGATCTGGATTGTTTCCTGCAAGCAGGTCGGACAAAGGCAGTCTGCCCCAGCGTTTTCAACTACTGCTATCACATGTGGCAGTTCAAAGCACCAGCAGTACGTTTCCCCGGCCCGAACGCCACATTCAAAGGCAGCATCACATCTTGCACAGCGCGCAATGGAGCGTTCGCCATTGCCCTTCCGACAGTTCTGCTGCGCAGCGTCAGTCATCGCTGTGCCCTTCCTTCCGCTTTCACAGGAAATAAAAGGCCCGACTTCTCATCTGTCGGGCCAATACGGATCGCGGTGGAAGTGCCTGGATAAGGCATCTTGCTCACACTCCTACCTCCTTAAGCCGAGAAGGGATTCGAGTTCAATGTTGAAGCAGGCGTCCTGGCTTTCAAGCACGCTTGATCACAGTTGCGGTACAGCGCTGGACTTTCACCAGCTTCCACCTTTATGCCCTAGCATCCGGGCTAGCGGGTCGCTTCAACGTTATTCAGTTGGTATTGCCCCCATATTGTAGGTTGATTGCCGGGGTGTGTCAACCTTCGTAACCACAAGCGCCGGAAAGCACCTCGGCCCTACCCGGACAACCGTCCAGATAGGGCCACTAAGGTGATTGCGCGTCGCTTTAGCGTCTATAATAACCCAATGTGTCAATCAAAGTTACGCCGAGTCCGCGTGAAACATTTCCCATTGACACGGCACAGTTTCGAGCTTATAGTAGACCCCGAACGCTGTTAGAAAATCGAACTTGGGTAGAAATGGGCATTCGACAACGACGCGAGCGTGAGCGACAGGCAGTGCGACAGGCTATCTTCACCGCAGCGCGAGACATCGCACGCAAGGAAGGCTGGCCCTCGGTGACGATGCGCAAGATCGCGGATCGGATCGAATACAGCCCACCGACCATCTATGAGCACTTCGAGAGCAAGGAGGCGATCCTGGTCGCGCTGCTGCGCTATGGTTTTGCTCAGTTGTTGGAAGAACTGCGCACTGCCTACGACACGGCCCTCGATCCGGAGGCCGGGCTGCTCAAGCTGGCTGATGCCTACTGGGATTTCGCCTGGCAACACCCGGAGCTGTACCAGGTGATGACGGGGCTGGGTGGCGTGCCCTTCTGCGCTGAGGGCGAGCCGGAGGAAGCCAGAGCAGTCTATCTGTTTGCGGTGGAAGTGCTACAGCAAGTCGTCACAGCGCTCAACCTGGATGTTGGCGACCTGCGCGAAGTCTTCGAGATGATCTGGGGCACCGCGCATGGCCTGATCTCCCTGGCGATGACGGAAGGACTGCTCGCAAACCCGCCGCACGGCAAGCAACTGTTGCAGCGAGCGATACGCGATCTTCTGGCGGGCTGGAAGGCGCGGCGGTCTGCTTAGGCACCACGCCTTTTTTTGTCGTGTTCCTAACTTTGTTCGGATTTCTTTCAGCGTTAGGGGTTTGTCCGGCACGTTTGAGTAGAGAGAAGGATTCGAGACATGGCACGTTCCTACGACGAGATACCCCATATTGGGACACTGCCCGAAGATTACCAGACCCGGATCGGGCCGTACCTGGCAAGCATGTACGAGAAACACGGCCCGATCTTCCGGGCGACGACGCTCTTTGGCGATGAAGTGGTGTATCTGGTGGGGCCAGAGGCAAACCGGTTTGTCCTCTCCTCGGAGCGCCTCAAGTTTTCTCACCACCAGGGTTGGGGGCAGGCGTTCGGCGTGATCAATATGCTGGGCAACGGCCTGTTGACGATGGACGGCGCGGAGCACGATCAGCACCGCCGCATGATGAACCCGGCCTTTGCGGTGAGCTACATGGACAAATACCTGCCCATCATGAACCGGGTCATCCGCGAACGGGCGGCGAAGTGGCTGGCGAAAAAGGAAGTGGACATCTACCAGGAGGCGCGCAAGATCACCTTCGACGTGGCCGCCGAAGCACTAGCCGGGCTGAAGATCGGGCCGGACGTGGATCGCTTCCGGGACATCTACGTGCAAATGCTGATGCTCGGCATGGTGGCAATGAGCGAGCAGGACTACGCCGATAACCTGGAGCGGCTCAAAGGTGAATTGTACGCCTTGCTGGCTCCCAAAATCCAGGAGCGCCGAGAGCATCCCACCGACGACGTGTTGGGGATGCTGGTGCGGGCACGCGACGACCAGGGCCGGGCACTGAGCGATGAACAGTTGATCGCCCACACCAACATCTTGCTCGTGGCCGGGCATGAAACCTCGACCAGCCTGAGCGCCTGGCTGCTATATCTATTGAGCCAGAACCCGGCTTATGAACGGCGCGTGCTGGACGAACAGGCCGCCTTGCTCTCACCCGACGCCGAGCCGACACTCGATGCGATCAAGCAGATGAAGGTGCTGGACAACGCCCTCAGCGAAGCCGAGCGCCTCTACCCACCGGTAGCCAACGGGCCGCGCGGGGTGGTCGAGGACTTTGAGTTCAACGGCTATCACGTCCCGGCAGGCGTTTTCGTGTTCTACTCCATCGCCGCCACGCACCTGCTTCCGAGCGTCTTCGCCAACCCGGCGCACTTCGACCCGGATCGGTTCGCGCCGCCGCGCGAGGAGGACAAAAAGACACCCTACTCGCTGGTCGGTTTCGGCGGCGGACCGCGCATCTGCATCGGCATCAACTTCGCACAGGTCGAGATCAAGGCGCTGGCGTCGTACAGCCTGCGCCACTACCGCCTGGAACCTGTCCCGAACCAGGAGATCGTGCAATTCTATCGCGGCACAGGGATGCCGTTGAACGGCATTACCATGCGCGTCACCAAACGCGAGCGCATGACGGTATAAAGTTTAAGGCGAATCGGGTAGCGTTGACCTCACCCCCTCTCCGCTTCGCAGAGAGGGGGAAGTGAGAGAGCGAGGTAAGGATTTCCGCTCAGTCTTTCTCTATTCGGTGACCGCTTTCGACGTGCCCATCACCTGCGGCGGCAGAGTCACTACGCCCAACTGTTGAAGCATGAGCAGCTTGTCGTAATGATGCCAGACCACCCGGACGATCTGGCCGCCCTTAAAGCGCATTCGCTGGATGCCTGTGAATTCCACCTTGCGGCCCGTCGGTGCAATGCCCTGGAATTCCCCCTGGTGCGTGCCCCGGATGGTCAGACGCACGATCACGTCCCCGTCTTCGGCCAGCATATCCTCGATGGCAAAATGAATATCCGGGTAGACGCTGCGCTCGTAATTGACGACATGCCTGGCAAGCTGTGGGCCTTGGCCGGGGTGCATGTACTCTCGAAAATCGGCGTGGAACAGATCGTGCAGCAGCGCGTCGTTGTGGCCGTTATAGACCTCCTCAAAATACTGCCGGACAACCACTTTGTGGTCAGCCTGTGGCGACATCGTTCAACTCCTTATCCAGATCGGGCAACAAAAAAGGCGGGCAGCCCCCAATGGGCTGCCCGACCTTCTTTTCGCATTGTAAGGCGGGCAACCTGCGCTGTCAAGTTTTTGGCAACCATAGTGGAACTTTATAGAATCCCTGAGAGCATAAAGTTCCCCGAAGAGGAGTCAAGAGATGTCTCAGGTTAAGGCGACGCCGCAGGTGGGCGAAATGGCGCCCGATTTTGAGTTGTTGAACGATGAGGGAAAACCAGTCAAGCTATCGGACTTTCGCGGCAAGAAAGTCGTGCTGTATTTCTACCCGGCGGATTTCACCAGCGGCTGCGAGCTGCAAGCCTGCAATTTCCGTGACAACTACGCGCGCCTTCAGGCGAAAAATGCCATTGTGCTCGGTGTCAGCCCTGACGACGTGGAAAGCCACCGCAAATTCCGCGAAGCGCTGAACCTGCCCTTCCATCTGCTGGTCGATAAAGACGCGGCGCTTATCAAAAACTGGAATCTATGGACGACGCGCACCAACCCCGACGGTTCGACCCGGACGGGCGTTTCGCGCAGTCATTTCATCATCGACGAGAACGGCAAAATCCTTGACGTGCAGGCTCCGGTCAAGGCGTCGGAGAGTGTGCCGCTGGCGCTGGAAAAGCTGGGCGCGTAGGCGGAACTAACCTCACCCCTGGCCCCTTTCCGCTTCACAGCGAGGGAGCATGATTCTATTCATTGTAGACGTAGAAGCCGCGCCCGCTCTTTTTGCCCAGATGTCCTGCCGCCACCATCTTGCGCAGCAGCGGGCAGGCGCGGTATTTCGGATCGCCCAACCCTTCGTACAACACGTCCATCACCGCCAGCACCACATCCAGGCCCACAAAGTCGGCCAGCGTCAGCGGCCCCATCGGGTGATTCATGCCCAGGCGCATGACCGTATCGACGGCTTCCGGCGTGCCAACACCTTCCATCACACAGTAGATCGCTTCGTTGATCATGGGGCACAGGATACGATTGCTGATGAAGCCGGGATAATCGGCGGCCTCGACGGGCGTTTTGCCCAGGCTCTGTGTAAATTCGAGGATGGTGCTCAACGTGGCGTGATTGGTATTGTAGCCGCGAATGATCTCGACCAGAGCCATCAGCGGAACCGGGTTCATAAAATGCGCCCCGATCACGTGCTGCGGGCGCTTCGTGGCGGCGGCAATCTCGGTGATCGAGATCGATGAGGTGTTGGTCGCCAGGATGGTGTTGGCGTGGCAGAGCCGGTCCAGGTCGGCGAAGATTTGCAGCTTGAGTGCCTTGTTCTCCGTCGCCGCCTCGATCACCAGGTCGGCATCCGCAGCGGCGCTCAGATCGGTGCTGGTCTGGATGCCTTTCAGGGCATGGTCGCGGGCCTCGTCGCTGATCTTGCCCTTGCTGTGGAGTTTGGTAACGCTCTGGGCGATGGTCTTTTTCGCCCGCTCAATCGCCTCGGCGTTCACGTCGATCAGAGTCGTCCGGTAGCCGCTGGTCGCGCAGACCTGGGCGATACCGTTGCCCATTGTGCCTGCGCCCACCACGGCGACGTGTTCAATGCCCGGAACTGTCATCGTCCACAATCCTTTCGGTACGGCCTGTCCGGGCCGGGATTATAACGCCTCCTGGCCTCGCCCGTGTTTTGAAAATCCCCGCCCCAGGCGCTACAATCGCCATATTGCCCGGCCACGATCAAGGCATATCGCCCGATGGACCATCTGTACACGCCCTGGCGCATGAACTACCTGCGCGGGGAAGATAAGAAGCCCACTGTGGATTGCATTTTCTGTGCAAAGGTTTCCCCCAACGGCGTGGACGAGCGCGCCGAACATATTGTCGCCCGTTCCCAGTTCGTCTTTGTCACGCTCAACCTGTATCCGTACAACAACGGCCACCTGATGATTGTGCCCAATGCTCACGTCGCTTCGCCCGAGGACTTGCCCGTCGAAGCGCTGACCGACCTGATGGTGACGATGAACCGGGCGCTGGCCGCGCTGCGCACAGTCTACAACCCGCAAGCCTTCAATATCGGGGGGAACCTGGGCGCAGCGGCGGGCGCAGGCATCGCGGGCCATTTTCACCTGCACGTTGTGCCGCGCTGGGCGGGCGATACCAACTACATGACCGTGCTGGCCGAGACGCGCGTCATCCCCGATCTGCTCGACGACACCTGGCGTAAACTCCGCGAGGCGTGGCCGGATCAGCAGGCGAAGAGGTAAGAACGATGCCAGAGCGAGTGAACGGCAAACGCGCCGACGATGTGCTGATCGTGGGGGCGGCGCGCACGCCACAGGGCAAATTCTTGGGGCAGCTTCAACCGCTGAACGCCGTCCAGCTTGGCACGGTGGCCGTCCGCGCTGCCGTTGAGCGCAGCGGGATCGCGCCGGGCGACGTGGATGAGGTGATCCTGGGCCAGGTCGTCCCGGCAGGCTCAGGGCAGGCGACGGCTCGTCAGGTCTGGATCGGTGCAGGCTACCCCGATAAGGTCGGCGGGCTGGCGATCAACAAGGCGTGCGGCAGCGGGCTGAAAGCGATCATGCTGGCGGCAAGCAGCATCAAGGCCGGAGATGGCGCGCTATACGTGGCGGGTGGCATGGAGAGCATGAGCAATGCGCCCTACCTGGACCTGACGACTCGAACGGGCGCGCGCTACGGCAATGTCGAACTGCGTGACAGCCTGATCCACGATGGCCTGTGGTGCTCGCTGCAAAACTGGATGATGGGCAGCGCGGCGGAGTTCATCGCCAACCAGATGGAAGTCTCGCGCGAGGAGATGGACGAATTCGCCCTGCGCAGCCACCAGCGGGCGGCAGCGGCCACCGACTCCGGCAAGTTCAAGGCCGAGATCGTGCCCGTAACTGTCAAAACGAAGAAGGGCGAAACCATCATCGACCAGGACGAGCCGATCCGCCGCGATACGTCGCTGGCAGCGCTGGCGGCCCTGAAGCCAGCTTTTGAGGCGGAGGGCCGCGTGACGGCGGGCAACGCGCCCGGCCTGAACGACGGCGCAGCGGCAGTGGTCGTCGCCCGGCGCGACTATGCCGAGCAGCACAGCCTGACTCCGCTGGCGAAGGTGGTGAGCTATGGGCAGGCCGCCGTCCACCCGCAGTGGTTGTTTTACGCCCCGGTCAAAGCTATCCCGGTGGTGCTGGATCGGGCGGGCTGGTCGATGGGCGACGTTGATCTGTTCGAGATCAACGAGGCGTTTGCGGCGCAGGTATTGGGCGATCTGCGCGGGCTTGAGCGCGAAGGCTTTCCGCTGCCGCTGGACAAGCTGAACGTCAATGGCGGCGCGATTGCGCTGGGCCATCCTGTCGGGGCCAGCGGCGCGCGCGTGCTGATCACGCTGATCCACGCGCTCAAGGATCGCGGGCTGAAACGCGGCCTGGCGTCACTGTGCCTGGGCGGGGCCGAGGCCGTCGCTATGGCCGTCGAGATCGAGTAGATGTCGCTGACCTCACCCCCTGGCCCCCTCTCCACCCTGTGGAGAGGGGGAAAACTGCACTCTTGCAATTGTATTCTCCCCCTCTCTGCGAAGCGGAGAGGAGGTTGGGGGGTGAGGTTCCTATTTTCCCTTCTCCTGATGCTGTCAGCAGGCTGCCTGAGCGTCCCGCCCATCGAGCCAACCGTCGCCCGGCTGCCCACCGACACCGTGACTCCCGCGCCGACGCCAACGCCGGACAGGACGGTCACGCTCCCTACGCTGCCGCCCACCTGGACGCCCGCCCCGACTAAACCGCTGCCGCCCACCGTCACGCTCCTGCCGACGGATACACTGCCCCCGGCCACCGCCACCCACGACCCTATCGCCGAAGCACCGCTGATCGTGACCCGCAACGGGCGCGGCCTGATTCATCTGAAAGTGACCGAGGCGCAGCTTAACGCGGCGCTGGCCCGCCATTTCGACGCCGCCCCGCTGGACAAGTACACGGCTGCGCCACGTGCCATGCTGACCCAGGGTTCGCTGGATTTGCTGCTGCTCATTATCCCATCTGGCCTGCCGGATGATGCCCTGCCGCAGCCCATGACGCTGACCGTGACCCCGGCTATCTACGCGGGGACGCTGGAACTGCGCCCCACCCACCTGGCCCCGCTGGACGCGGGCGTCAGCACGCGGCAGGTCAAACCCGCGCAGGCCCTTTTGCAGCAAACGTTGAGCGATCTCGTGATCCAGGCGGCGGGTTTGCCGCGCGCAATGGCCTACAACGACGTAAGCGTTCAAACCGACGGCATTACGCTAACCGTCGCCATACAGCCATAGGAGAGGACATGAAGAAGCAGGTCTTGATTCTGTGCACCGGCAACTCGGCGCGCTCCCAGATGGCCGAAGGGCTGCTGCGCCAGCTGGCGGGCGAGCGGATGGACGTGTTCAGCGCCGGTTCAAAGCCGTCGACGGTCAATCCGCTGGCGATTCAGGTCATGGCCGAGCGCGGCATCGACATCAGCCACCAGCGCTCAAAGCACCTGAACGAGTTTCTGCAACAACCCTTCGACGAGGTCATCACGGTCTGCGACCAGGCGGCGGAGGTCTGCCCGATCTTCCCCGGCAAGGCGCACCGCATCCATTGGAGTTTTCCCGACCCGGCAGCCGTGACAGGCAGCGAGGCGGAACGCTTGCAGGCGTTCCGCCAGGTGCGCGATTCGATTGAGGAGCGGCTGCGAGCGTGGCTCGCTGAGATGTAACCCGCCGCAACCCGACTGTTCAGTGAGGTGGAGTGGGGCCAGGGTAAGGTCGGCCAACAGGCTATCGACAGAGTCCAACTCCGGGCACGCAGGTCAGACCAGGGCAACACGATGCTCCGCCCGGCCCTCCGCATTTCTGGCCCTGGCCTACGCAAGGCCCGCCCCCAGGATTCACAGGTGCGAACGGGCAGTCCTGCGGGCAGGTATAGTAACTTTCGCCCGGATCGCAGAAACCGTTGCAATTACACGGCAGGCCGGGCTGCGTCGGCTGGCAGGCACTCTTCGTGACCGTCACCGTCGGCCTGCGGAGCGCAGTGGTCGGCTTCGGCGCTGGCGTGGGATTGCTGCACTGGCAGTCGCCTTCAAAGCCTTTGCCCGGATTCTTCGGATCGTACTCGAACGCGCCCACGTCGCAGGCACCGCTGACCAGGCGGGCAACACCGCGCTCGTCCACCTTGTTGATCGGGTCGGCCTGGCAAACCGTGTTGTCGGCTTTGTTGACTGCCGGGCTGCTCGGCTTGAGCGCGTGCGTCAGCACAAAACCGCCGTTGTCGGCCAGCGTGCCAAGCTGCGGATCGGCGACGGGGATGGATTTACCACAGCTATCGTCGGGGAACTGGATGTTCTTGTTGCCATCCACCACTTTGCCGCCGCAGTTGCCGGTCAGCGGCGTATCGCCGGAGGGCGCGTTGGCGATGATCGAGTTCTTGATGGCAACCGTGCCCTCGGCGTTGTTCAGAATGCCGCTGCCGTTGAAGCCCGCGCTGTTATTGTAGAACGTGCTGTTGATGATGGTGATCGTGCCCGCGAAGTTGAACAGGCCGCCGCCGTTCTTCCCGGCAAAGTTGGCGGAGAACGTGCTGTTGGCGATGATCACCGTGCCGTTTTCGTTGAGCAGGCCCGATCCGTTGTCGCTGACGTAGTTATCGGCAATCGTCGTCCTGACCAGCGTCAGCGTGCCGCCCCTGTTGTAGATGCCGCCGCCGCTGTGATCGGCCCGCCCGGATCGGATCATGGTGTCGAAGAGCGAGACCGTGCCACCGTCGTTCAGGATAGCGCCGCCGATCCCGTCGTGGGCAGTCTCGGACGTGTCGTTGGCCGCGCCGTGCGAGAGAATCAGCTTATGCAGTTCCAGTGTTCCTCCCGGATTGACGTGAAAGATACGCGACACGTTCCTGCCGCTCAGGGTGATCAGCCCGTTGCCATCGATGGACACGTTGTCGGCAATGGTCTTTTCGTTGGCAAGGGTGATGACTACCGGACTTTTGCCACAGTTGAACGTGATCGCCCCGCCGCCCACCAGCGCCGCATCCAGCGCGGCTTCGTTGCAGCTCTCCGGCGTGCCCGTGCCGACGGTTCCCGCTGCCTGCGAGACCGTTACCAACCGCAACGCCACGAAAAAGATGAATCCCGCCACACTAACCAGAACAAGACGTTTGAGTCGCATCGTGCCTCCATGCAGTGGAAAGACAGATTTTGATGGCGTGCTACAGTGCGGTTAGCGCCATACAGTGGGTCGCCAGGAGATTGGGGGATGCGGCCATGTCAGGCGATCACGAGTACCTGATCTCATTATACGTAATTGCGCGAATCGTGCTGTTGAGGCCGTGAGACTGCCTCTCCCTTCATCACATGCCGGGCTTAGTTCCCTCTCCGCTTGCGGTTGAGGGGCCGGGGGTGAGGTTCTGCTTCGCAAGAGGCTATAATGTGATGGGTCGGCTTGTGGAGAATGGAGGGGTTGGATGGCAACACAAACGGGCCTGGGATCGATGAGTCTCGACCTTTCAGCGGAACATGAGGAACTGCGCCGGGCCGTGCGCGACTTTGCGCGGAAGGAGATCGTGCCTGTTGCCGCGCATTTCGACGAGACAGGCGAATTTCCCTATGAGATTGTCAAGAAGATGGGCACGATGGGCCTGATGGGCATCGAAGTGCCCGAACAGTACGGCGGCGCGGGCATGGACACCCTGGCCTACGTCCTGACGATGGAGGAGATCGCCAAAGCGGACGCCGCCACCAGCACCATCGTCAGCGTGAACAACAGTCTGGTCTGTCATGGTCTGCTGAAATTTGGGACGGAAGAACAAAAAGAGAAATACCTGCGCGCTATCGCCAGCGGTGAGAAGATCGGCGCGTACAGCCTGACCGAGCCTATGAGCGGCAGCGACGCCGGGAGTATGCGCAGCCGCGCCGTGTTGAGCGAGGATGGCAAGTCTTACGTCATCAACGGGCGCAAAAGCTGGGTCACGTCCGGCCCGGTGGCCGACATCATTGTGCTGTTCACGATGACCGAGCCGGAGAAGAAACATCACGGCATCTCGGCCTTCATCATCGAAACCGACAAGCCCGGATTCACGCCCGGCAAGGTCGAGCCAAAGCTCGGCATCCGGGCCAGCGCCACCAGCGAATTGATCTTCGAGGATTACCGCTGTCCGGTGGAAAATATGCTCGGCAAGCCGGGTCAGGGCTTCAAGATCGCCATGACGGTGCTTGACGCCGGGCGGATCGGGATCGCGGCCCAGGCGCTTGGCATCGCGGAGGCGGCCTACGAAGCTTCGGTGAGTTATGCCCGGACGCGCGAGGCATTCGGCGCGCCCATTGGCACGTTCCAGATGATCCAGGCCAAGATCGCCGATATGAAAACGCGCATCGAGGCGTCGCGCCTGCTGATCTACAATGCAGCGCTGGCGAAGGAACGGGCCAAAACCACCGATGCTCGTTACACCACCGAGGCCAGCATGGCGAAGCTCTTTGCCAGCGAAACGGCCATGTTCTGCGCGCACGCGGCGGTACAGATTCACGGGGGAATGGGCTATAGCAAGGAAATGCCTATTGAGCGCTACTTCCGCGACGCCAAGATTACCGAAATATACGAGGGAACAAGCGAGATTCAGCGCATGGTCATTGCCCGAAACGAGTTGGGATTGCGGTAGTTGAAGCCAGGCGCCGGAAGCCGACACCCGCTATGGCAGCGCCTACAGCCCGCTGACGGGGATGATTTGCCCGGTCTCGGCGTTGACGATCACGTAATGTAGCGCGTCAGTACCGTCCCGCAGCGTGACCAGGATCGATTTACCGTCGGCAAAAGGCACGGCATCCAGGACGGCCAGCCGGCTGCTTGCGGCAGGCTTCAGGTGAATGGGCGTGATGCGGCCTTTTGCCACGTCCTGAACGTACAGGGTGGCTGAATTCGGATCGGCGGGGAGCCAGAGCAGCGCGCCGCTGTTGATCCAGATGACACGGCGATAACCTTTGATTTGAAGCAAGGGATCAACCGGCAGGAGCGGGGAAAGCTGGCGCTCCACCAGATCGAAACTGGCGACAGCCGTACAGACTCCGCCATTGTCCTGCACACAGCCCATGACTCGCTCGCCAGGTGCGTCCCAGGTCACGAACGGCTGACCATCGCTTTCATAGGGGATGAAGCTGATCCCGGCAGGCAGAGGAACGTCACGCAGGTCAGAGCCGTCCGGGTTAGCCGTGTAAAGGATTTCGTCGGGCGGCGCGCCGGGCCGAAGCGCGATCAGGCGGAACCACTGCACGCGCTCGCCGGTGGCGTTCCAGGCAGGTGCACGCCCATCGCCCAGGTCGGTCAACGTCCCGCGGCGCAGGTCGTAGACGGCTACCTTGTAGGTAAACACAGGCGCCGTGGGGTCGTTGAAATCGGCGTACCGTATGGACAGCAAGACACGCTGGCCGTCGGGTGACCACCACACACCCTCGATGCGGCTGCGCGCGGTTTGGGCCGTTTCCTGTTTCTGGTATGGGAAGCGATCCTGGTAAGGCGGGCTGGACGCATTGGCCGGGACATCGAACAGCGTGCTCTCGGCGTGGGCTGTAATCAGGCTCAAGCGATCTATGCCATAGACTGGCAGGGCTTCGGAGGTGCAGGCCGCCAGGCTGCGCCACAGATGACGCACGGCGAGCACCTGCATCCCGTCCGGCGACGGATAAACGTCCATTGCCCCGCTGTCGGCGGATACGTCGTCAATGCGCTGCGCACTAGCATATATAGGGTCGGATCGTTTCAGTATGAGTGGACACTGAGCCAGTGCGGTGTTAAAGGCCGCTTCCAGCGGCCCCCATTCGGAAGGTGGAAAGACGTTGCGGACGCTGCCCGACACAGGTTGGATCGGGATGGACGTTACAGTCCGCCCGGAGCCGTCTTCGGCCTTCACGCGGATGACGTGAATGGCATCCGGTGAGCGCTTCACTATGTCTATCGAAACCGGCCAGGGTTCGAGGCGATATACAGTGGTGTCGCCTTCGGGCAGCCAGCCACGCAAACCGTCTACACCCAGGATTTGCCACCACTGCATCGAGTCCGAACAGGTCGGCCCGCCCACAATGTACAGCACTGTACCGCTACGCAGCGTCGCCGTGCGCCGGAAGCGCTCGCCGGGATTCGCATATAAAGGTGTACCGTTCGGGAGAACTGTTCGGGCTGTGACGCCTATCGCCAGGCGGATAGGCGGCGCGCCACTGCAATCGCCCATGTCACCATGTGTCGGCAGCGGAAGCACAATCGCAAGGAGCAGCAGTGCCAGCAGTAGCGCACGAACCTGCATAAATTAGGTTCTGTCTCCTGAATGCGACGAAATCATGCGCGTCATCATACCACGTTGCCGCGGAGCAAGCGAGTAAGCGTCCAAAACTATCCCCACCTTGTGATCGGCTGGCAAGTCACAGGATTGTGACAAGGCAGCGCTGCGACGAAACCATACTACGACTTTACTTTTGGTATGTCTCATTGTAGTATCCGCAATGTAAGACATTTATACCCAACTTACTCATCCCCAATCTAGAAATGCAGTCTGCCGCATATTCCCTGTTCCTCAATCGATCAGGGGCATGAGTGGTGTGCGAGAGGATTTTGATGCGATATGCTGGCGCTCAACCCTGACCAGAGCCTGTCCTTCAGTCAGCCGGGCGTCGTGGCAAAGTACATCGGCAGAATCGGGTGGGGCCTGTTTGCCGAGGTCGACTTCGCGCCAGGCGACTGTCTATGCCAGTTGAGCCTGGACGGATTCGCCGACTGCGAAATTATCCCCTGGGCAAACAGTTTTGGCGTGTATTTCGATAGGAGTTTCACCGTTGTGCCGGGCTATGCATGGTGCGCATCGCCAACGCACCCCTTCTGGTACATCAATCATTCGTGCGCGGCCAACAGCGGTTTTGTTAACTGGGGCCAGACCATCCACGGCCAGATGCCAGTTGTGGCTTACCAGCGTATTGCACGCGGCGAACAGATCACGATGGACTATGCCCTTTTCACGGCCAGTTACGATGGCGACCCGACTGGTGGGCCGTGGAGGATGAACGGCTGCCTGTGCCATTCAGATCAGTGTAGAGGCGTGATCACGGGCTTCCACGCTTTGCCGCTCGATTTACGGTTGGAAGCCGTCATGCCGCAGAGCGAACTGCAAGGCTGTGTGCCTGCGCACATGGTCATGGAAATGCCGGGGCTGATCCGCCTCTTGCGGCAGCTTTCACCGGGTTTGTACAGGTCCTATCTGGAAGCCTTGAATGAGCAGATCGCGCTCTCAAAGGCCTTGTGCCGGGTGATCTCACAGAAAGCGCAGCCCATACCGGCCTATCCTTTCCAGGCAGCAGGGACGGCTGCACTGTGGACAAACAGCGGCCTGTAACTGTCGGGAAGCGTCAGGCAGGCATATCGAGTGGCTTTAGCTCCAATACTTCTGAGATAAGCTCTCACCCCCAACCCCTGGCGGGGGAAGGGGCCAGGGGATGAGGGCTGCAACAGGCTACTCGCCCTTAACGAAGAGGTATTGGCTTTAGCTCACCATGAAGCCCGCCGTAGGCTGCTGCCGCAAAGTCGCGGTTGGAGCCTTCGGCAGGTGGCAGCGCGATCCCGGCAGCGCGGGTGCGTTCCAGTCGCTTGTCAGCGCGACTGAGCAAGCGCCGCGCCTCGCTGTTGGGGATCAGCGAATCGGATTCGCGCAGCAGTTGAGCGGCCTGCATCAACGTGCGGGTATCATCGATAAGCAGGCGGCCCAGTTCAAAAGCATTTTCGGCCTGCAAATCGATGTCGCCGAGTAGATAGCTGATATGCAGGGCTTGCCGATAGAAGTTGACGGCCCCGGATGGATCGCCCTGAAGTTCGCGGGCGCGGGCCAGGGCGGCAAGCTGCGCCGCTTCCTCCACCTGGTCGGCGTGCTGGCGGGCCAGCGCCAGCGCTTGCTCGTGGAATTCCTGCGCTTTGGGCCACTGGTTCAGTCTGGCGTAGACCATGCCCATCGTGTCCAGGACACGGCTCTCGTAGTCGCTGTGCCGCTCGCGGCGGAAGATCGCCAGCGCAGGCTCCAGCATTCTGGCCGCTTCTTCTGGCTGGTCTTGCTCAAGGTAGGCGTCGCCCAATTTCGTCATGACCATGCCAATCGCCAGCCAGTTCTCCGTGCCGCGCAGCGTCTCGGCGGCCTGGCTGTAGGTCGTGATGGCTGCCGGGGTATCGCCGAGTGCCAACCGCACGTCGCCCAGCCGGGTTTGTAGCCGACCCAGGCGATCCTTGTCGCCGATCTGCTGCGCCAGGTTGACGCCGCGCGTGGCATAGACCAATGCGCCTTCAACATCGTCGGCCTGCGCCGTGATGGCGGCCAGCGCATCCAGTGCTGCCAGGATGCCGTCGTTGTCGTTGTTAGATTCGTAGACCTCAAGTGCCTGCCGATAATAGGACAGTGCTTCGTCACGCCTTCCCTGATCGGCGTAGTACTGGCCGAGCGTGTGCAGCAGCCTGGCCTGCGCCGCCAGATCGCCTGCCGCCCGCGCATCCGCCAACTGCTGCTCAATGGTCGGGAGCGAGAGTGGCGTTGGTGTTTGTGTGTCTTCGGGCGATGTGGGTGGTTCGGCGACAGCGGGTTCGGTAGCCACCTCTACAACCTGCTCTGGCACGATGGCGACGGCTTCTGTCTCCGGCAGGGCGGACGTGGCAACAGGTGGCTGGGTCTCGACAGGTGGATTGCCAGCCGGAATCTCCGGGCTGATCGCTTCCGCCAGCGGGAATGGCGGAACGTCTGGTGACGGCTCAAGCGGCTGGCTCCAGTCGCCCCGTTCGGCCAGGGGAACCGCCTCGCCGACTTCGGGCGCGGCAGGCGGCGCCGGGACTGGTTCCGCATCGGTGACTGGCGTGCTGCCTTGCGTCTGCTCGAGGAAGGAAGCGCGAACAGCGGTGCTTTCCTGGGTGCTTTTTTCGTCAGGGGCAGGAATCTCCGCCTCAACGGGCAGCCTGGGGACGATGGGCGCGCGTTCGACGGCGGGCGTCGCCTCCTCGTCAACGGGCGGCTCAGGGATGTGAACAGGCGTTGGTTGTGCCGGAGCAGTCTGTGTCAACGGCGCGGGCGGTTCCGACGGCCCTGGCATCGTTTCGGGTGGTGCGGGTGGTGTGACAGGTGCGGACGCTGAACCCTGCGTTGGTTCTGCCGGGGCGGCCACCAGCAGCGTCGAGAGTTTCTTCAACTGCTCAAGTTCGGGCTGGAAGCCGCGCAGTGCGATGAAGTCGCCCGCCTTCTGGCTCAGGGCATGAATCATCTGCCGCACCGGGGCGGCCTGTCCGGTAGCCGTAGCGAAGGCCGCCGCACCCACGATGTTGTCCATTTCGGCGGCCAGGCGGTCATGGTTGGCGCTGGTATTGCGGGCGTGGCGTTCAACGTAGGTCAGCACAGACTGCAAGGCGCGGCTTTCTGTCGTGTGCAGGCGCTGGTACTGTTCCAGCCAGTTGCGGGTATAAAGCTGTGCGCTTTCTTGGAGGGCGTAGGCAAATTGCCCATAGCTGGCATATTCGCGGGCCACGCCGCGTGTGACCAGTTGGCGCATCAACGGAATGATGTTCGGCGCGGGAACCCGGCTCAGGTCGCTGATCAGTTCAGCAGTGGCGGCCCCAGAACTGAGCGCCGACAGCACGAGCAGCATGGCCTGCACAGGCGACGGCAGGCGCTTGAAGATCACCGACATCATCATGAACTGGCTGTCCTGCCCGACGCTGGAGGGAAGCGTGGTCAGCAGTTCGGCGGGCGTCAGGTCGTCAACGGTGACCAGCCGCGCGGCCAGTTCAATCGCAAATGGAATACCGCCCAGGAATTTGCACAGGCCCTCGATGTCCGGTGTATATAGAGCATCGAAAAGCCCGGAGTAGAAGCGGAACAGCGCGATGCTGTCTTCCGGCGAGAGCGGCTCCAGGCTGATGGGCGTCCAGGGGCCAGCGCCCGGCAATTCGTTGGCGATGATTACGGGGATTTTGTTGGCGCACTGGCGGACAAATTCGCGTGCCGCATCCAGATCAACCAATCCATCGAGCACGACCAGCGGGCGGTTTTTTTCGAGCAGCGCGCGCACCACTTCGGCGTTATTGGAGCCGTCTTCACCCGGAACGGTCAGGGCATTGACGCCGTAAGCGCGGCCCACGCGGGCGATCAGCAGATCAACGTCGTCCTCGGTGGTGTTAAACCAGAGCACTCCGCCCGGATTGGACGCAATGTATGCGGCGGCCAGCACCGAGGCCAATGCGGTTTTGCCGATGCCTGGCTGCCCGGAGAGCAACACCGAGGAGCCGACCTTCAGCGTCACGTGCATGGAGGCCAGTTCGCGGTTGCGGCCAATCACCTGACCGGGCGGCTGAACGGGCAGTAGTTTCGCATTGCGAATCGGCGCCCCGTGAGGCGTAAATGTCCGTTGAGTTTCCATCGCCACACCGTGTATTGTGTACGCGAACCTGAACCCAATTGCAGTATACGCGATTCAGCCGCCGAACGCCAGAAATTACCTCAACCCGCCTTGCTTAATTTAACTCTTACTTCTTGCTCTGTCTACAGGGAGCGGCCCGCAATCAGCGCCACTCACTCGATCAACTTTTGCAGCGCCTCGACCTTTTCCGGCCAGGGGTTAAGCCGCGCTTTTTTCAAGTTTTCCCGCACGATCCATTTCGCATCCCGGTCCGGCATGGCGGCCAGTCGCATCATCATCTCGAAGCCCGGTTCAGGCACGGCAGCGACAGCTACGCTCACCGTGTAGCCAAGCGCCTTGCGCAGGGCACGCGCCGCTTCCGTGCGGCGTGCATCGGCGGGCTGCCGGATCAGCCAGCTTATGGCCTGTGCCTGGATCGACAGCGCGTTCATGCCGCGTGTCGTGTCGGTCAGCAAGGAAGGCTCCGCGACAGCCGCGGCGGCTGCCCGTAAGACGAGCGGATCGTCGTCCTGCATCCAGCCGGCAACAGCGTCGAACGCACGCGGCCAGTCGGCCTCCAATGCACGCTGCAAAGCTGCTGCCACCATCTCGTGCATCCGCCAGCGCGGATCGGAAGCCGCTTTGCGCAGTTTGGCAAACTCGCCTTCCCACCAATCGGGGCGAGACACTGCCGCCTGGCCGTAAGACAGCGCTGCTGCCGCCGGCAGGATTTCACGCGGATCGTTAGCCGGGGCTTCTTCGGGAGACAGTGCAGCCCAGCCGTCGAGCAGCTTTTCGATCCGTTCGACGGGCGGGTCTGGCTCGGTGACGATTTGGCCGATCACGTCGGCAAAAGTGCTGACCAGTTCCAGGTTCATACGCGGGCCGGGCAGTTTGCTGTTGGCAGTCAGATAACTTTCCAGCGGCCCAACACTGCCGTTTTTTAGCACCGCCGGAACCAGTTTGCACAGATCATCTTTGTAGTTGACTTTCCTCACAGGCATGGTTGCGTTATGCCTCTCGCGCACGCTGGTCTTCGACGATGGCAATGTGCAGTTCTTCAAGCTGTTTGGGTTCTGCCTCGGAAGGTGCACCCGCCATCAGGTCGGCAGCCTGCTGGCTCTTGGGGAAGGCGATCACCTCGCGGATATTCGGCTCGCCTGCCAGTAACATCGTCAGCCGGTCAATGCCCGGCGCAATGCCTCCATGCGGCGGCGTGCCGTACTCGAAGGCTTCGAGCATGTGGCCGAAGCGCTGTTTGGCGTCTTCCACGTCCAGCCCGATCAGCCCGAAGATTCTCTCCTGCAACTGCCGATCATGGATACGGATGCTGCCGCCTGCCACCTCGTAGCCGTTGCAGGCCAGGTCGTACTGCTGGCCGCGCACCTGCGCAGGGTCAGTGTCCAGCAAGGGGATATCCTGCGGCATGGGCGAGGTGAACAGATGATGGCTGGGGTCCCACCGGTTTTCGTCGGGGTTCCACTCAAAGAGCGGAAAGTCTATCACCCAGCAAAAGGCGATCTTCTTCGGGTCGGCCAGCCCAAGCCTCTCGCCAAACTCGCGCCGCAGCGTGTCCAGGACGGCAGCGACAATGGCCGGGGTATCGGACGAGATCAGCACCAGGTCGCCCGGCTGCGCCTGGAGCCGATCCATGAGTGCCACCAACTGCTCGACAGTGAAGAACTTGGCAATGGGCGATTTCACCTGCCCGCTCTCGCCCGTTTCGAGCGCCATCCAGGCCAGGCCCTTGGCGCCCACCGACTTCGCCAGGTCTTCCAGGTCGGAAAGCTGTTTGCGGCTGTAGTTGCCGCAGCCCGGGATGCGCAGGGCACGGGTCGGCTTGCCCGCAGCGGCATTGTTCACGAACACCTGGAAGCCGCTCTTGCCCGCGATGTCGGTGATGTCCACGATTTCCAGGCCATAGCGTAAGTCCGGTTTGTCCGTGCCATATCTGGCAAGCGCTTCCTGGTGGCTGAGACGTGGGAACGGTTTGGTCACCAGTTCCCGATCCGACACCTGCTCGACCAGGGCCGTCATCAGCCCTTCGATCAGGGCCATCACGTCCTCACGCTCGACAAAGCTCATCTCCAGATCAAGCTGCGTAAACTCCGGCTGGCGATCCCCGCGCTGATCTTCATCCCGGAAGCAGCGTGCAATCTGGAAGTAGCGCTCGTACCCGGCTACCATCAGCAGTTGCTTTAGCTGCTGCGGGCTTTGCGGCAGCGCGTAGAATTTGCCGGGATGAACGCGGCTGGGCACAAGGTAGTCGCGCGCTCCTTCGGGCGTCGTCTTGAACAGGATGGGTGTCTCGATTTCGATGAAGCCGCGCTCGTACAGGTAGTCGCGGATGAACTTGGTGACGCGCGCCCGCAGCACGATGTTCTGCTGCATGTGCGGGCGGCGCAGATCAAGATAGCGATACTTCAAACGGAGCGCTTCGTCCACCTTGTTGTCGCTGCTGATGTCGAACGGCGTAGGGCGCGCCGCATTCAGCACCCGCAAGGACTGGACTTCGACCTCAATCGCACCCGTCGCCAGGCCGGGGTTGATCATCCCCTCCGGGCGGGCACGCACGATGCCTTTGACCTGAATCACGTACTCGCGGCCAACCTGGGCCGCCGCCGCGTGTGCTTCCGGGGCCGTCTGCGCGTTAACAGTCGCCTGCGTGATTCCCCAGCGATCTCGCAGATCGATAAAGATCAGGCCGCCCTGGTCGCGTCGGCGGTTGACCCACCCCGCCAGCGTCACTTCCTGGTCAATGTGTGTGGGCCGCAGTTCGCCACAATTATGCGATTTCAGCATGAACAACCTCGGCAAAGAAAAGCAGCGTTCCTGGCAGTGGTTTGTGTGTCGTGCCAGGGAGATTAACATGGCGTCCGGCGAAACGCAAAGCCTGTGCTGCATATGATACAATTACGCCAGATTATGCCAGATGAGGCGGGGGGAAGCTATGTTCAGGCCCATACAGCCCGTAAGCGATCTGCAGCGCGCTCAACGCTTTGACGACTACGACCTGGCCGCGAACCGCGCCGGGCAATTGAGCGCCCGGCAGCGCTGGCGTTACCTCGCTGCACGTCTGGGCGAGCACCTTTTGGGTGCGCTGGTCGTGCTGTTCTGCGTGGCGCTGTTTGTAAACTGGCTTGGCCTTGCGCCGAATCTGGATTTGATCGGTGCGCTGTTTGCCGTAACGATCCTGGCAACGCTGTTGCTGTTTGCTATCCGCACCTATCCCACCCTCAAAAGCGGCGTCAAGATCATTAATGGCCCGTTGCAGAAACACGAGATCGCGCCGCTTGGCGGCTTGCCGCTGGATGAAATCAGCGTCGGGTCGCTCCGGTTCTTCGTGCGGCCAGCGGTGTGGCTGGTGCTGGATGACAGCGTCCCCTACAAAGCCTATTATCTTGAGCGCAGCCCGCGTGCGGGCGGCCCTGTGCTCTTGAGCATTGAGAGCACAGGGTAGATGGCCTTGCGCCGGCGCGACATCGCTGGAAGGAAAACGCTTCCGGTGCATTGTTCTTGTAAGCGGCGCAGCAGGGTTACAGTCAGGGACGGTCAGTGAACCGCTTGACAGCCTCTGGCGGACTGCCCATAATTGCCCGCATACTTAAATCCCCTCTGGAAAGGCCGCCTTATGACTGCCGTTGCTGTTGTTGGAACTGGATTTATCGGCCCGGTGCACGTTGAGGCACTGCAACGTCTGGGCATCACCGTGCAGGGTATCCTCGGCTCCAGCGCCGAAAAGAGCGAACAGGCCGCCCGCCAACTGAACCTGCCCACCGCCTACCGGGATTTCCAGGCCATCCTGGACGATCCCGCCGTGAATGTGATTCACATCACGACGCCCAACAAAACGCACTTTGAGATGTCGCAGCGCGCCTTGCAGGCCGGCAAGCACGTGGTTTGCGAGAAGCCGCTCGCCATGAACGCGAAAGAGACGGCAGCGCTGGTCGAACTGGCGCGCAGCAAACCGAACCTGATCAGCGCCGTCAACTACAACATCCGCTTCTACCCGATGGTTATCCAGGCGCGGGAGATCGTGCGCAGCGGCGAGATCGGGCAAGTCTACACGCTGCGCGGCGCTTACGTGCAGGACTGGCTGCTGTACGACACCGACTGGAACTGGCGGCTCGTGCCGGAAGAAGGCGGCGAGGTGCGCGCCATCGGCGACATCGGCACGCACTGGATGGATTTGCTCGGCTTCGTGACCGGGCTGCGCGTCGAAGCGCTGCTGGCCGATCTCGCCACATTCATCACCAGGCGCAAAAAGCCACGCCAGGCAGTTGCCACTTTCAAAGGCAAGGAGCAAAGCGGCCCCATCGAATACGACACGGTAGACATCCGCACCGAGGATTGGGGAGCGGTGCTGTTCCACTACGACAACGGCGCGCGTGGCTCGATGGCCGTCTCGCAGGTCAACGCCGGACGCAAGAACCAGCTTACCTTTGAAATCGCCGGTTCCAAAGGAGCTATCGCCTGGGACTCGGAGCGCCCCAACGAACTCTGGCTCGGCCACCGGGATCGGGCCAATGGACACCTGCTCAAAGACCCGTCGCTGCTGAGTGATGCCGCCCGCGCCTATGCCAATTATCCTGGCGGGCACAACGAGGGCTTCCCGGATACGTTCAAGCAGCTTTACCGGGCTATCTACGGCTATTTGCAGGCGGGCGATTTCAGCGCGCCCAAGCCCTACCCGACCTTCGAGGACGGGCATGACGAGGTGACGCTGTGCGACGCCATCCTGAGCAGCCACCGCGAGCGCCGCTGGATCGACATCCGCTAACGAGAAGGGGGAAGGTACGATGCAGCTTGGATTTGTCAGCGCGATATTGCCCGACCTCTCGCTGGAGGAGGTGCTGGCTTTTGCCGCGCAAAATGGGTTTGATTGTGTGGAATTGATGTGCTGGCCTGTCGGCCAGGCCGAGCGCCGCTATGCCGGGGTGACGCACATCGACGTGACGAACTTCAGCCAGGGCGACGCCGAGAAGGTCAAGGCATTGGCGCAGCGGTACGGCGTCAAGATTTCGGGCCTGGGCTATTACCCGAACCCGCTGGCTGCTGACCCTGCCGAGCGCGAGACGTACATCGCCCACATCAAGAAGGTGATCGCGGCCTCGGCCCTGCTCGGCGTCAATGTCATGAATACCTTTATCGGGCGCGATCCGGCAAAGTCGATAGAGGACAACTGGCCGCTGTTCGAGGAGGTCTGGCCGCCCATTATCGCCTTTGCCGAGCAGCAAAACGTGCGCATCGGCATCGAAAACTGCCCGATGCTGTTCAGCCTGGACGAATGGCCGGGCGGCAAGAACCTGGCGATCTCGCCGGAAGTCTGGCGGCGCATGTTCGGGAGGATACCCAGCCAGCATTTCGGGCTGAACTTCGACCCCTCGCATCTGATCTGGCAGCACATCGACTACGTGCGCGCCATCTACGATTTCCGCGACAGGCTGGTACATGTCCACGCCAAAGACGAAAAAATCCTGACCGACCTGATCTACGAGCGGGGTATCCTGGGCCTGAAGTGGCACATCCCCAAACTGCCGGGCTTGGGCAGCGTGGAATGGGGTAAGTTCTTCTCGGCGCTGACCGACACAGGCTACCGCGGCCCGGTCTGCATTGAGGTCGAAGACCGTGCCTATGAGGACTCGCTCGACAGCCGCAAGCGTGCTCTCAGCCAGTCAAAGCGGTATCTGGAACAGTTCATGCGGTAGGATTGACCTCACCCCCAACCCCTCTCCACCCTGTGGAGAGGGGGAACCAGTAGGAGCCACGTCTGGTTCCTGCTCCCCTCTCTGCTTGCGGAACCGATGTACTCATCGGCCGGGCTGGGGGTGAGGTTGCATTCGTTCCCCTCTCTGCAAGCAGAGAGGTTCCGCGTAAACAGATGTTATTGACTCCCCTCTCCACAGGGTGGAGAGGGGTTGGGGGTGAGGTTAATTCATGACCATTGATCAGGGGCCAGCACTGGCCTACCTGGATGGCGCGCAAACCATCCTGGATCGGATTCGCAGCACGCAACTGCCCAACATCGCCGCTGCCGCGCAAATCTGCGTCGACTCGATTGCAGCGGGCGGGTTGGTTCACCTTTTCGGCACGGGCCATTCCCGCATGGCTGTCGAGGAAATTTTTCCGCGGCATGGCAGTTTCCCCGGCTTTCATCCCATTGTGGAACTCTCGCTGACCTACCATACGCAGGTGGTCGGGGCCAACGGCCAGCGCCAGGCGATGTACCTGGAAAGGCTCGAAGGTTTTGGCGAGGTCATCTTGAATAACTTCGTGTTTGGCCCGCACGACAGTTTCATCGTTTTTTCTAACAGCGGGGTCAACGGCGTGGTGATCGATGTGGCGCTCGGCGTGAAGCGGCGTGGAATGCCGCTCATCGCCGTCGTTTCGCTCGATCACTGCCTGGCGTCTGTGCCGAAGCACAGTTCGGGCAAGCGCCTGACCGACATTGCCGACGTGGTGATCGATAACTGCTCCCCAAAAGGGGACGCGATGGTACAGGTCGAAGGCTTGCAGTATCCCGTCGGGCCAGGTTCGACGGTGGGTTATGCCGTCGTGGTCAACGCCATGAAATGCCTGGTTGCCGCCGAACTGACCCGGCGCGGCCAGCCGCCGCTCGTCCTGACCAGCGGCGTATTGATCGGCAGCGCTGCCTCCGCCGACCTGTTTGAGCGCACCTACGACGATTACCGGGCGCGGGTGGCGCAGGTCTATGGGCCGCCGCGCGTGCCAGACAGCAGCGAGACGGGCGAATGACACGATTGAAAGGCAAGGTGGCGCTCGTCACCGGAGCAGCCAGCGGCATCGGGCAGGCAACCGCGCTGCGTTTTGCTGCCGAAGGGGCGCACATTGCCGCCATCGATCTGAATGAGGCGGCGCTGACTGAAGCCGTCGAGACGATCAACGCCAACGGGGCTGAGGCCGTGCCCGTGACCGCTGACGTGTCGGACTCGGTGCAGGTGCGGGCCGCCATACAGAAGGCAGTGGATACATTCGGACACCTGGATATCGTGTTTAACGGTGTGGGCGTCAGCGGCAGGCGTTGGGGTGACGGCCCAGTAGCCGACTGCACCGAGGATGCCTGGGCGCGCACCCTGAACGTCAACCTGACCAGCATGTTCCTGGTTTGCAAGTACGCCGTGCCCTGTTTGCTGCGGGCGGGCGGCGGGGTCATCGTCAACCTGTCGTCTGTGCTTGGCATCGTCGGTGGTGACGACGACTTTGCCACCCACGCCTACGCAGCCAGCAAAGCCGGCATCATCGGGCTGTCGCGGGCAATGGCCGTTTACTACGCGCCGCGCGGTATCCGCGTCAACGTGATCGCGCCGTCGCTCATTGCCACGCCCATGAGCCAGCGCGCCCAATCCGATCCCCGTATCCTGGGGCGCTTGAAAGACTTGCAGCCGCTGACAGGCGCGTTTGGCAGACCGGAGGACGTAGCGGCAGCGGCAGCTTACTTGGCCTCGGATGATGCGCGATTCGTAACCGGCGTGGTGCTCACCGTCGATGGCGGCTGGACGGCACAGTGAAGTAAGATATGTCAAGTATTCCATGAACCTGTATAATTCGGTTTTATCGACAATGGAATAAGTAGGGTGGCGTATTACTTCCAACCGTCCAATACCATAATGGCAGGAGATAGACTGTTTTGGCCGAAGCGACACAGTTATCGTTGTTCGACGAAACCCCAGGAGAGAACCCCTCACTGCGCGGCGGAATTTCAAGTCTCCACTTTGCCGACTTGGGGACATTCAAAGATAGTATGCGAGCACCTATCCACAGTTGGTTTCGTTATCCGGCGGGATACTCATACAGATTCGTTGACATGCTGTTTGCGGAATGTGGAATCGGCCGTGGGGATTGGGTATATGATCCTTTCTCTGGAACTGGGACTACGCTTGTTTGTGCAAAACAGAGGGGCTTTAACGCATATGGCGTTGAAGCGCACTCATTCGTACACTGGGTGGCAGATGTTAAGTTGTTTTGGGAATATGATTTCGCTGTCCTCCGTCGTGAGCTTGAACGACTTCTCCTCCAATGTCGCAACTTTCTGAAAAGGCCAATTGATGATGGGGGAATTCAGGGCATTTTTCCTGAACTCATCTATAAATGCTATCATCTTCAGGATTTGAAAGAACTGTACCTACTTCGAGAATTTATCACTCACGAGGTCGGTGACGTTCATATACAAAATATCCTCAAACTCGCGCTGACTGATACACTCCGGAACGCCGCTGCTGCGGGCACTGGCTGGCCGTATATTGCCCCCAACAAGAATACTGGTGATAAGCCACCGAAGAAGGCTGCCATACTTTTCGAAGACACTGTTTGGAAAATGTATCGTGACCTTGCAAGTATCACACGAAACCGTTTCGATTGCGAAGTTCGTAACATTCTAGGAGATAGCCGTCAGAAACAGCTTCTAGAAAACGACCAGGTCGCTTTGGCACTAACCTCACCGCCATACCTCAACAATTATGACTATGCCGATAGAACTCGTTTAGAAACTTACTTCTGGGGAATTACAAAGACGTGGAAGGACATTACCGAGCAATTTCGTAACAAGCTGATTGTAGCGGCAACAACACAGGTTATTAGGAGTCAACACAACGTTGAAACTGTCTTGAGTGAAGAAATTAAGTTGATTGCTCCAGAAGTGTATCAAACTATACAGCGCGCCGTGCTGGAGCTTTCACTGCGCAGACGCAACAAGGGCGGGAAAAAGGACTATGACTTAATGACAGCCTTGTACTTCAATGATATGTTGCCTGTCATCCGAGAGACATATCGTATTCTCCGGCCAGGAGGAAAGTTTTTTATGGTACTTGGGGACTCAGCCCCATATGGGGTACATATCGCAACAGAAACCCTCATTGGAAGGTTGGGACTGGCGATTGGATTTAGTACAACGGAGTACATTGAATTTCGCATTCGTGGGAAGAAATGGAAGGATAACCCTCAGCGCCACGACGTGCCTCTACGCGAGGGTGCTGTAATCCTCACAAAGTGAGGAGAAAATGGCAAGAAAGAAACCCACTGATCGCAAAACATGGGCCGAAAAGGATCAATCGGGGGCTGCGAGCAGGTTTGGACAACTAATAGGCACTGCCTTCGCTACGGTTGTTATCGCCTACATTAAAGACTATCTGCGAGATAGGCATCCGGGATATATCCTTCTTGAGCCAGAACAGGGCAAACAAGTAATCAAGCTCAAAATGCTTGGCAGCACATCTCGGCAGATGGACACCGTAATCGTCCCAGTAGACTCACGTGAACCTATTGCACTCCTTGAAAGCAAATGGCTTAAAGATGCACGCCATCACAATGACAAAGGAGCGTGGATACTTCAATTGCGCGAAGTTCGCAAAAAATACGCGACTTTACGTGGGGCTGTGGCGGTCCTGGCAGGATACTGGACAGAAGGGGTAGGCGTAATGTTTAAGTCTGAGGCAGGAATTAGAATGGTCCTTGTAGCTACAGATGAGGAAGTATATGGCACGCTGCAAGAACCCCTCAGTCGTTATCTTGAGAAAAACGGCCTTTCCGCCTTCCCGCTGATTGCAGAGGAAATCCGAGTTGGCCTCCCCAGGCCATGGGATTTAGCAAACTGCCTGGAAGAGCTAAATGCAACGAACGAACTAATATCTATAGCACAAAGCTGGCTCACCATCCCAAAGCCTCAAGCAGAAACGCTGCAGGTAGGAGGAGATTTTGTAGGTGCAGCGATTGATGAACTGCTCAAACCACTGCCAGATAACCCCAAAATAGAGCGGCTTGAGATAGCTCTTCAAATCGACACAGGGAACACAATCTACTGTGAATTCAGCGACATGGAACAAGCTATAGAGTTCATTCAAACTCATTTTCAAGACCCCAAGAACATTCTCAAAAAAATCGCGCCACAAAAGAAACTGGGATAGATGCAGCCTGGCATAGACCAGGAGCCGCGGGCGGGTTCTGTGTTACAGGTCTTGAGGACAGGACAAAGTGCTGTGTCTGTACAAACGGCGATCTTGAAGTGCATTCCCCGCTAAATACCAAACAGGGTAATTTCATGCCAGAATCACTTCCCCTTTTGCCCACCAGTGTGATCGGTTCCTATGCATGGCCGAGTTGGTTGCACACGGCGCTGGCCGCTGCGCAGCGCGGTGAGTATGGGCCAGCCGACATGAAGGAAACACAGGACGACGCCGTCGATATGGCGCTGCGCGACCAGGAGGACGCCGGCGTTGACATCGTTAGCGACGGCGAGATGCGCCGCGTCGGGTTCTTCACGGCGGAGTTCTACGGCCACATGACCGGTCTGCGCGAGCTGCCCCCGCAGCGCAAAGTCGGCATTGTCGGGCACGACCAGCGCGAAAGCTACGAAGTGGTGGCGCCGATCACCGCGCCCAACGGCCTGGGCTTGCTCGAAGAATATCGCTATGCGCGCTCCCGGACTGCCCGCCCGCTCAAGATGCCCTGCCCCGGCCCCTATACGCTGGCGGGACGCCTCAAGCCCGGCACGGTTTACAAGGATCGAATGCAGGTTGCCTATGCGCTGGCAAAGATCATCAACGACGAGTTGAAGGCGCTGGCTGCGGCGGGCGCGAACTTTATCCAGATCGACGAACCGTCCTATGCCGTCCACGCCACCAGCCCGCGCGATTTTGTGGATCTGTTCAACGCGACGATATACGGCGTGAATGCCAAGATCGGTATTCACCTGTGCTTCGGCAATTTCGTGGGACGTCCGGTTGCCAAACGAACCTATCGTCCGCTCTTCCCCGACATTCTCGACGTCCACGCCGACCAGTTTGCGCTCGAATTTGCCAACCGCGAACTGGCCGAACTCGAACTCTGGCAGGAATTCCCCAGCGACAAAGAACTGGCGGCGGGCCTGGTGGACGTGAAGAACTACTATTGCGAAACGCCCGAAGATGTGGCCGAGCGCATCCGCGTCGCGCTGAAATACGTCAAACCGGAGAAACTCTCTGTCACGCCGGATTGCGGCTTCAGCCAGACCGCACGCTGGGCCGCCCGCGCCAAGCTGCGGGCAATGGTCGAGGGCACAAAGATCGTGCGCCGCGAACTGGAAGCCGTTTAGGAGTATCGGACATGAAAGCCATGACGCCGGATGAAATCCGCCGTTTTCTGCTCGACACGCCGCGTACCGGCCACCTGGCTGTTGTGCGAAAAGATGGGCATCCCCACGTCGCGCCGATCTGGTTCGACCTGGATGGCGATGTGCTGGTCTTCACGACGTGGCATACCTCCATCAAAGGCCGCAGCCTCCGGCGCGATCCGCGCATCTGCATGGCCGTTGACGATCCGGCCCCACCCTACGCCTACGTCATTTTCAACGGCCTGGCGCAGATCATGTCCCCGACGCCTGAAGAGTTTTTGTACTGGACAACACGCATTGCGGGCCGCTATATGGGCGCGGATCGGGCCGATGCCTTCGGACGCCGCAACGCGGTGCCGGGCGAATTGCTGATCCGCGCCACGCCGACGAAGATCGTGGCGCACAAAGGCATTGCTGACTGAAGAAGGCTTGTGGGAGGTCAATACGGCAGCAGCAGTGTAAATTTGGAACCTGCACCGACCTCGCTTTGGAGTTCAATCGTGCCGCCGTGGGCTTCCGCTGCCAGCTTACAGAAAGTCAGGCCCAGGCCCGTATCGATGCCGCTGCCGCGAGTGCGAGATGCAACCTGCGTAAATTTGTCAAAGATGCGCGCCTGATCCTGTGCCGGAATGCCCTCGCCCTGATCGGCCACCGCGAACATCAGATAGCGCCCCGACCTTTCGATGCTGCCACACAACAGAGAAATGGTGCTCTGTTCCGGGCTGTGCTTGAAGGCGTTGCTCACCAGGTTGGTCAGCACACGCTGAATCATTCCCCAGTCCATATCGGCGATGACATCTTTGCTGGCACTGTCAATTTCAATACGGATGTGGCGATCCCGCTCCATGAGGGAAAACCCTTCTTTGACCTCTTGCAGCGCCTGTAGGGCCGATCCGGGGCCGCGCTGTAAAGTCAGTTTCCCTTCTTCCAGGCGGCCAATATCCAGGATCATCATCGTCATGTCCAGCAGCTTGTTGCTGCTCTGGAAAATGCGCAAAAGAGCATCGTTACGCCACTCACCGGCGGACTGGTCTTGCAGCAGCATATCCGAATAGCCCCGGATGAGCGAGATCGGGTTCTTCATGTCGTGCACGATCATCTGCGTCAGATCATCGCGCATTGTCTCAAGCTGGCGGGTGCGCAGCAGATTGCGCACCCGGTGGCGCAGCACCGCCCAGTGAATCGGCTTGGTGATGTAATCCACAGCGCCAACTTCAAAGGCGCGTTCGACAGCGTCTTCGCCTTCCAGCCCTGTAATAATCAGTATGGGAGTGCGCTCTCCGCCCGGCAAGGTGCGCAGTTGGGCGCAGACCTCAAACCCATCCGGGCCGGGCATGACAGCATCGAGCAGCACCACGTCGGGGCGAATCCGCTCAAACATGTCGAGCACCTGCCCGCCGTCTTCGGCTTCTTCGACGGTGTAGCCTTCCTGTCGCAAGACACGATTCAGCCACAGGCGTGCATTGGCATCGTCATCCGCAATCAGAATTGTTCCGCTGAGTGGTGAGGCCATCGTGTCATTCATGGGCCATCGGTTTTCCGGCGTGCAGAAGCTCCAACGCCACCTTCACCCTGGCAAATTCGGCTTCAATCCTTTGCAAACGCTCCTCAGCCCCATCCAGCTTGCCAAGCCGTGTGTAGATTTCCAGTTCCCGACACAAGACCGAAAGTCTGGTTGCGCCGTAACTGGCGCTGCTGGATTTCAGCGTGTGCGCAGTGCGGTTCAGGGTGTGCACATCGTGCGCTGACACGGCACTGCGCATCGCCTGGAGCAGGCTGGCCGCATTCACCAGGTAGTCGTCGATCAGTGCGGTGAGAAAGCCAGAATCATCTGACCCGGCCAGTCTGCGTAGGTTCTTGATTGCCTTCGCATCCAGTTCGGCGGGAGCGCTCTCAGAGGCAGCGTGCTGTGGGCCGGGCAATGACCACTTGCCAAGCGCCAGCCAGTGAGCGATCTTGTTTTGCAGCATATTGACGTTGGCGGGTTTGGGCAGGTAGTCGTCCATCCCTGCCGCCAGGCAGTCTTGCCAGTCCTGTGACGCGTCGTTGGCCGTCATGGCGATGATCGGAACATGCTGGCCGCTTTCCAGTTCTGCCTGTCGAATCCGCCGGGTGGCCTCAAAGCCATCGACATCCGGCATCTGGCAATCCATCAGGATCAGGCTGAAAGTGCTGTGCGCAACTGCTTCCAGTGCCTCCAGGCCGCTGTTCACAGCCTGGACGTTATAGCCCAGCTTCTGTAACTGCATGATCGTCAATTTTTGATTGGCAGGATTGTCTTCGGCCAGCAGAATGAGGGGCGCGCGCTCCGGCATTGCGGCTGGCATTGTTGTGCTGGTTGGTCGGTGCTCTTGAGTCCGGTTCAGTACTACCGACTGCAATTCAATCTCAGCCCAATAGGCGAGATCATGCAGCGCAGTCTGGTCAGTCTGATCGAAGCGGCGCGGCTGGCTGTCAAGCAGGCATAGCGTGCCGAGCTTGCCACCAGCCGGGCCGGAAAGGAGCCGCCCCGCATAGAAGCGGATGTGCGGGGCGTTCGTCACCATCGGATTATTGGCAAAGCGGGCATCCTGTTTCGTATCGAGGATGACAAGGAGGGTATCTGCGATGATGGCACTGGCCGAAGAAGTAGCCTCGTCAGGCCGCACTTCAGCCGAAAGGCCCCCGTTCCCATCCCCACGCAGCCATTGGCGATTGGCATCGAGCAGGGTGATAAACGCAATGGGAACGCTGAAAAGCCGCTTCGCGGTGCGGATAATACGGTCAAATCGCTCGTCAGGCAGTGGGGCAAGTGTGTGCAACGGAGTAGCCTTTGCGATTCGTCAAGTGAGCAATCGGGTGATCTTCCTGTACAGTTCACGCACCCTATATATATCAGAGATTCTGAGCATTAAGAATCTCAATTTTGTTCTAAGCCCCGCAATCCGGCCCGAACGGAACTAGGCTCCGAGGCGGATGGTACGACCCTCACGAGCGGCCTGTAAGAGCGCATCCAGCACGCGCATATTCTTCACACTGTCCATCGGGTCGTAGGTCATTTTACGGCCTTGCTGCACGGCATCGGCGAAATCTTCGACCATGCGTTGGTACTGGTTCACCGCCGGAATCACAATCGGCTCGGCGAGTGCACGGTTGCGCTGGACGCGAATCGTAGTTGACCCGTTATCAGGCGGGCGAAAGGCGTTGTCGGCGGTCACCGCACCGTCCGGCCCGACCAGCGTGTAGAAGTTGCGAAACTCGGCGCGCATTCCGCAGTCGAAGTGCGCCACAACACCACCCGGAAAGTGCAGCGTGCCGACAAACATTTCATCCACGCCGGATTGCGTGCCCAGGATGAGCTGCCCGGTCACGGTGTCCGGTTCCTCGCCGACCATCATCCGACACAGATTCACGCAGTAGCAGCCCACATCCCACAGGCCACCGCCACCCTGATCTGGCTTTAGGCGCACGTTGTCCGTCACGGCGAGAGGCATCGAGTAGGTGAAAGCCGTATCGATCAGCCGCAGCGGCCCAATTGTGCCCTCGGCCAGCAGTTTCCGCACGCGCTCGTGCTGCGGATGGTAGCGGTACATGAACGCCTCGGTCAGCAAGACATTGGCATCCCTGAAAGCCTTCACCAACTGTTCGGCCTGCGCCGCGTTCATGGCGATAGGCTTCTCAACCAGCGTGGGCTTTCCGGCCTGGGCCGCCGCAATGCTCCAGGGGACGTGGCCGTCATTGGGCAGCGGGTTGTAGATCGCGTCGATGTCCGGATCGGCCAGCAGGGCCTCGTAGGAACCGTAAGCACGCTCGATGCCCAGTGCGTCGGCATAGGCGCGGGCACGCCCGGCATCCCGACTGCCGACGGCCAGCACTATGCCGTTGTGCGAGGCCTTGATCGCCGGAATGACTTCCTCGCGCGCGATATTGGCCGTGCCAAGCACGCCCCACCGGATTTTTTCGGCCATCTTGTCTTTATCCTTCTGGAAAGATCATTATGACACTCCCCACGCCTAAAGGCGGGGGTTTCTACCGCACGCTTGCGCTTGCCGATCCTGCTGGCAGCGGCGCTACGTTGATTGGTACGGATGTGTCCCACCCGGTTGTCGCCCGCTTGAGAATGTGGATGGCGGCGTTGTGGTCGCGGGCGAGACTTAAACCACAACCGTCGCAGTTAATCCACCGCTCCGAAAGGGTGAGGCTTGGGAACAGTTGGCCGCAGCAGGAGCAGATTTTGGAGGTGTAGGCAGGGTTTACCAGCACGATTGTCCGTCCAGCGTTCGCAGCTTTGACGGTCAAGCGGTTACGCAGGTAGCCCCAGCCCGCATCCCCAATGCTCTTGCTGAGGTGGCGGTTACGCACCATGTTCGTGATAGGCAGGTCTTCCAGCGCAATCAGGTCGAAGGCCCGCGTGTAGTCGTGGGCAACTTTGTTGAGGAGGTCTTGGCGTTGGTTCTTGATGTGTTCGTGCAGGCGCTGGACGCGCAGGATCGCCTTGCGGCGGTTCTGGCTGCCCCGTTGCTTGCGTTGCACAGCACGCTGCGCCTTGCGCAGATCGCGTTGGGCTTTGCGGTAGTATTTGGGCGACTCGCGGCGCTCACCCGTACTATCGGTGAGCAAGTTTTC